>Ga0222428_100020_pt1 | contig 498897 bp, 457 predicted proteins | sample 2B5Ametagenome_FD_182471 | JGI IMG/M metagenome (GOLD analysis project Ga0222428, IMG submission 182471) | Enriched microbial communities from leaf-cutter ant dump, University of Wisconsin, Madison, United States - 2B5A (version 2) | ecosystem: Environmental > Terrestrial > Nest > Insects nest... | reverse complement strand
CAAAGGAGCAAGCTATAGAGCAATTAAGAGAGCGAGCGGATAAACATAGACAACGGGATTGGGAAAAGGCTACAGCAAAAGCCTCTTATCGAACCCTAGCACATTTTTGCTTATAGCCAAACTCGCCATTAAATAAACAAACGTAAGCGCTTTATTTCAGATAGAGTGCAAGCGTATTAACATCTGCAACTGTTTGCCAAGGCCAATTATACTAGCAACTCTTCTTTCACGTTACGCAACCTGAGTAAGTTAAGCTCATTGGAACAATTTAGTCATCTACTTCGCCAGCAGACTTCTGGTGTGATTTCTCAAGTGCTCTAAAATAACGGAATTACTGAGAGCTGGTTCAGCACTCACCAGCCAATTCTAAAAATACTTGACCCTAACCCTGGGTTAGGCTTTAGAGTTGTGATTACTTAAGGAGAATTTATGCTAAAAATTGGTGATGTGGCAAAGAAAAGCGGTGTATCAGTTAGGAGTTTACGTCATTACGATAAATTGGGGTTGTTAAAGCCAAGGGGTTGCAGTGAGTCTGGCTATCGCCTGTATAGTAGAGATGATATTTATCGTTTACAACAAATTATCTCATTAAAACAGATGAAGATACCTTTGCAAAAGATTAAATCCATGCTGATTGAAGACTCCATGTCCCTACGCGAAACTTTGGAGATGCAGCGTAAGTATTTGCACCAGCAATTGGTCCAGTATCGTAACCTTTGTAAAAGTGTTAATCGATTACTGGCCAGGTTAGCTAATCAAGCTGATATTTCTCTTGAGTTAATTTATAAAACTATGGAGGATATTAAAATGCTAGAAAAATATTATACCTCAGCGCAATTACATGCATTGGAACAACGAGACTTTCATCAGTACCCAGAAAAAGGTCAAGAGTATGCCGATGCTTGGAGCGAGTTGTTTTCAGGCTTAGATAAATTGCGAAGGGCTGGCATTGTGCCAACAGATCAACAGACCCTGTCATATGTTCTAAAATCACGGAAACTTGTTCAAGACTTCACTGCAGGAGACAAAGGCATAGAGCAAAGCTTGAATACTATGTACCAACAAGAAGGTGGTGCACAGATGTTGCGAAATCACGGCTTAGATATAACTGATGAGTTATTTGCTTATTATGAAGCGGCTGTAGATGCGCACACCAATGAGAGTTAAATAATATTCATATAGAGAAAGATGAAGGATGCTGTTTGCTACCAAGCAACTGGTAGCAAACAGCATCCTTGCTTAAATCATTATCTAAAAGGCCATGCGGCTCAATTAAACCTTGCAATAACCGCTTGATTCCACTTCTCAGCTTGCTCAAGATTGGAGAGGTGACCTGCCCTTAGGATTATCAATTTACTGTTTTTAGCAAAACGTTGCATCCTTTGGCTTTGCTTGGGTGAAATAACGGTATCCGCATCACCCGTGATGATTAAAATAGGTAAATTGGTGTCGGCTAAAACCTGGGTGGTGTCTTCACGTAATGCCATACCGCGTAATGCTGAGGCAATCGCCTGAGGTGATTGCTCGGTAACAATTTCATTTAACGCTTGCCGAGTTTTAGGTGATGCATGAGGTGACAGTGCATTGGCCAAGAATTTTTTAATAAGGCTGGCGCTTCCCTTGGCCATAACTTCATCGGCAAGCCTGGCTCGTTCAATTTTGGCGCTGGGTTCATCAGCTAGGGTTTGGGTGTTAGCCAGTATTAAGCCAGTGACAGTCTGAGGATATTTTTTTAGAAAGGCCAAGCCAATATAACCGCCCATAGACTCGCCACCTATGATGGCTTGTTTGATTTGCAATTTATCCAGAAGCTGCTTGATGGCATCGGCATATTCAGTCATGGTAATAGCCTGACCATTGGTAGCTGGAGCATCACCAAAACCCGGCAAATCTAAGGTTATAACCCGAAAATAGCGCTGCAATGATTGCTGGGGTAACCATAGGCGCTTATCTGTTGGAAAAGCGTGAATCAAAACCAAGGGCTTACCCTTGCCCACATCCTGGTAGGTGATTTTAAGTGCTTCGCCAGCCCTTGCATAACTAGTGGTAAAAAAAATGCAGCCAGCCAATAAAGTTAAAGATAACCTTGTCCTAAATAGCATGATAACTTGTCCCTAAAAATAATCTTATACTGACCTAAAAGATGTTAGGCATACATTTAGCTTAAGCTAGATTATACTGCTAAACAAGATATTCTCAAAATACCGAGCTGGGCCTATATTGGGCAAGCCAAATGGTGGCATTGCCACAGTTAGGATCTACAGGCTTATGCAGTACGATTTCAAAACAATGCCTGCTGAGTAGACTGCGGTATTCTTGAGTACTCAATGAGGCATGGTAAAGCTCTTCGCCACCATTATTACTCCAGCTTTCCCCAAATTCGGTTCCCGAGGTAAACAATAGCATGCCGCCGGGGTTAAGATGATTGGCAAAGCGCTCAAACATGGCTCGCTGAACAGAATGCTCAAGGTGAAAAAAACTATGCCAGGCAATAATGGCATCAAATTGCTGAGCTAGAGCCAATGTACTCATATTGGCTATTAGCCAGGTTTGATTAGGAAAGCGTTCTCGACACCAGGCTATCATGGTTTGACTGCCGTCAATGCCGGTGATCTTTAAACCCCGTGCATCGCAGTAGCGCGCAATGGGCTCACCATTACCGCAACCTAGATCCAGAATGCTCCCGGCTTTTGGTATGGCCTGAATTAACCTATCCAGATAGGGTTTTTCCATTAGACTCTCATCACGATGTTCGACAAACCAATGGGCTATTTTTTCATAGGCAGCTATCACATTAGACTGGGTCTTTTGATAAACAGGAAAACTTCCAGCAGTTTGACGAGCCTTGCGAGTCGGCGTGTAAGTCCACCAGGGTTGCGCTTTGCCAGTACGGGCTTGCTCGATGATGGCAGCAAATACATCCCACACGCAGGGATCATGCGCTTTAGCTGTTAGATATTGCAGGCGTAGATAAAGTTCATCGGGATCTGCTTGAGCGAGTTCAGCCACGGAATTGATACCCAATATTTGTAAATCGGCTAGGGTTGCTTTGCCTACATTCATGAGTTTTTTTAAGTCTGAGATTTGGGCCATGCTCGCTCAAGTGGTTTTAAACGTTGCTTAGGCTAGTTTAGCGCCAAGATTAATGTTTTTGAACCTCAAATAACCCCGAATTGTTAAAATAATAGCTGCGTTGCTTGCTATAGATCAGCAAGGCAAAGAGCTCACTCTCAAGTTGTTGCCAACAACCCGTAGTTTTATACCATGCCTCGAGCTTAGAAAGGGTGATTTGTACAGAGTTACAAGGTAAATTATCGATAAGACGGATCAAGGTTATATCGGTTAATTTGCTATTGCAGCTGGCCAAAATCATTTGATTTTTCTTTAAAGGCTTCATCACGATCATGTCCGCTAAAAACCGCAACGAGTCGTTATGAGTTGAATTAGCCAGCAATTGTTCAAAAATTGTAATGTTTTTCATAATCGTCATCCTGAATTATTCCATTGAGAATTACAAAGAGTGTGTGCTCTCTTTATGTTCTCTATGCTAACCTATCTTGGCCAAAATAGGAATAGCTTAATGAATATTTTTATCCATTGCTTGAGAGGTTATTCACTTTGGCCACGAATCATCAATCAATAAGCCAGGTAAGGTAATACTGGGAAAACTGAGTCTAAAGATTTATTTTAAAAATGGTCTATACTTATTTAGTGTGACTTGTTGGAGTAAAATATGAAAACACGAAGGATCTTTTTAAGCTTAATTGCTTTAGCCTCTTTACCCTTAACCGGATTTGCAGCAGAAACCCAAAACCAAGTAAAACTTTGTGTAGAGAATGGTGCTGTTGACATTATAGCTTGGGGACATGATTACACTTCTGATAAAAATTTATTTCAAAGATTATATGCTAGAGATAAACAATGTTACGATGTGCCAAAACATCATAGAGTAACGATAGGTTGGGAAACTGGAGGACCCATCAGCTACTGTGATAAGGTTGAGGTTAAAGATAAGTTGAATGTTTATTTATATAAACAAGGAGTCCATTATTTTTGTAGATGGCTTCCATAATACTATATAGCCACTGCTTAATGCCATAACCCCAGAATGAGTCCATAGAGGGTAAATTGCACTAAATGGTAGCCTGCATCGATTAATAATAATTTTAAGCTTCGACCCGCAAATAAGTAATTGATTCCAAATGAGGTAGCTATCCAGCTAAGTCCAATGGTGAAGCCCGCCCCTAGCGCATAAATTAAATCGGGCTTGGGACCCAAGAAAATTGCAAAGACTAATGCTGCGGCAAACGACAGCCAAAAGGCGATGACGAAAACTCCTGGACTATGTCTTTTAGCTGCGAGCTCCTTGCTCTCAGCATTAAGCCAAATATTGCCAAATAGCATGCGAGAATACCATATGCCGCCTAGGGCAAAAACAGAGAAGGCTGCAATTAAGACTGCCCAAAGATTAATGTCTTGTAACACGTATCCCTACCTCGGAAATAGTTTGCTCGCATTACAACAATAACTCAGGGCCTTTGCAAGTATAATTTTATGGCTCAAATGTGCTAAGCGCACGCTGATAACTTAAGGTCTGCATTTCTTGTAAAGAGGTTTTTATCTGCACCTTGGCAAAGAGCAAATAGTCCTCGGCGCAAGTTAAGGCGTTTTTTCCTGAAGACCAGGTTTGTAGATTGGGGATGGTTTCATCTAAACTAAAATCGGTTAGGGATAGTCCTGCTTGCACTGCAAACTGTAAAAAATGTAAGGCTGTATAACAATAGCCAATTTGCTGCATCAAACAAATCTTAGCTCTGTGATAAGGCTCTGGCATTTTACCAAAATAAGCCCGCAGAAAATCAAGCTGATCTTGATTTGTATACAGTTGAGTGCAAATTGCAGCTAAATCAAAAAAGGGATCCTCGCCCCCCGCTGCCTCCCAATCAATGAGATAAAGCCTACTACCATCGAATAAAATATTACTTTCATGAAGGTCATTGTGTGCAGCACAAACAATTAGATGAGGTTTTAACAAAGTTTGAATTTGCGCTATTTGGGCAAAATAAGCGGTTAGTTGTGCTGACAAGGGAGTTTGATTTAAAGCATTGATAAGCGAATTTATATAGTCAAAAAGTCCAAAGTAAGCCGGAGGAAAATTATCTAGCTGATGCAGCTTTCGCAATAGTCTAGCTAGCTCAAGACAATGCTGACTTGAATTAGCAAAGGGCTTAGCCTCAATGAATTCCATGATTATAAGACCTGCGTTTGCATCGGCGTCATAGCATTTTGGTGCTATGCCATGTTCAGCCGCGATTTTTAAACAAGTGATTTGTTGTTCGCGATCGGCTAGGTCTTGATCAAGGCCCATGACTCGTATTACCAAGCGTTTTTTCTGCACGACCGCATAAAATAACTGCGAGCTCGACTTGCCGCCTTCTAAAAGCCTCAGCTCGGTGAATTCACTACAACCAAAAAGGTCTGTAATGGCTTGTTTTATGGTCTGATATTTGGCTAGTCCTAACTCTTTTGCTAATAGCATAGTTTCTTTATACAAAAGTGAGAATATTTAAGGCGCTTGTTCATCCCAAAACACCGCTTCAAGATTATGGCCATTAGGATCTATGATGAAAGCGGCATAATAACCCGGAAAATATTTTCTATAGCCTGGAGCACCATTATCTTGAGCCCCTAGCAAAAGCGCCTAAAGTAAGCTAGCAGCTTATCAATAAAAAATAAATGCTTCAACGTTAGCTAATATTTGTTCACCCATCTTTACCCGATACGAGAGCTGTTGTTGACAGGAGTGTATCCTAGCAATTGCCTTCGAGAGCTAAGCCCCTTCTATTAGAAGCTAGAACCAATAACCATTTAACCAAAGTTTCTAGAGGATAAGCGTTTGAACAAAATTGCATAAAGCTATATTCTTAGTCTTTTGCTTTGGAAAGACCATGCTGATCATCATCTTTAGTCTTTTGTTACTGGCCACGATCACAGCTTGGAGAGCAAGGCGTAAGACCGCCATTATGTTCTTTTTGCTAAGCCTTGGCTTAGCCTGGATTTATTTTTACCACCATCTTACTTCGCAGCTTAGTCTGGCACTTTAAATGGAGAAAAGTCATGATTAGTAATAAGTCAATTGCCAATTTTGAAAGAATTTGCAATGCCTTGGAGTTACTAGGCGTGGTAGCAATGCTTATCATGGCGTTTGGTTTTCAGTTTGTACTCATTGAACTACCCTGCCCCTTGTGTTTATTGCAGAGGATAGGCTTTATTGGAATTGCCTTTGGTTTTTTATTGAATTTACGTTTTGGTTTACGTCCTAGCCACTACGCCATTACGCTTATCAGCGCCTTGTTTACCAGCTTTGTAGCTCTAAGACAAATTGCCCTACATATCGTTCCCGGCACTGGAAGTTATGGTACTACCCTATTGGGTATGCATTTATATACCTGGTCATTTATCATTTGTATGCTGATCGTCTTTGCAACTACCGTGATGCTGGGAGTTGACAGACAATATCTAACTTCGTGCAGTAGAGTGGCTCGAAAGCCGATCCTAACCCACGGTTTATTTTTGCTTATGGTTTTGCTGATAGGGGTCAATCTAGTCTTTGTTTATTTGCAATGTGGTTTAAAAGATTGTCCCGATGATCCAGTACAGTATCATGGGCTTAAAGTGAGATAGAGTTAGTTTATTTAACATAAAAATGGATCAATGGACTTTGATAAATGGGCTTAGCTTGACGTTTAACCATGACCTTGACTCGGTGCGACCCAGGGGTAATTTGCCAAGAATAGTCACCGTCACTGGTTATTTCCGGAGCCTGTCTATCAAGGTACCAAAAAACCGTGTCGCTAGGTTCTATCCCCTCAATCCTAAAGCTAAAATACTGTAAATTGGCTGGAACGCGTGGATCAAGAGCTAGTCTCAGGCCATCAAAGGGCTTAGTTAATCTAGGTAGAGAGGATAAAGATTTAGGCTGTAAAACAGGCAGTTGATAGCCAGGCATAAAATATTCGCTGCGAGTGTAGCAGTTTTTAGAAGCTTCTAGTTTAAGACAGACATCTTTGACGATAAGCTTTGGGCTCAAATTAAGTGGTTTAGTCATTTGATGGCGGGTTAATTCACTAAATATGCTGCGAAGCATCAAGGCAGGGCCTATTGCTCCGGTAATCCCGTGCATGGGACTTTGATCCAGATTGCCAAGCCAGACCCCAACCGAATAGCGATAATTAAAACCGACCGCCCATGCATCGTGATAGTCCGTTGAGGTACCGGTTTTAACCGCTGTTTGAACCGGAAAATTTAGAATGCTTCCCGTGCCAAATTCCAAATGCCTAGCCCAAGGGTCCGCTAAAATATTGCCAATAATGCTTGCCGCTTCAGGTGAATAAATAGCCCTTCCAAGTAGTGAAGGAGCTTCATCCATCACATAGCGTAAAGGCCTATAACTGCCTTGATTAGCCAAGGCTGAATAGGCCTGTACCAATTCAAAAAGAGTCACCTCACCATCGCCCAAGGCAAGTCCAATGTCATAGTAATCGGCTCGCTGCTGCAGGCTGTTAAATCCCAACTGGTGTAAGGTGTGCAAAAATTTTGTCTTACCTACGTAGTTGATGGTGTGCACGGCTGGAATATTCAAGGAGTTGGCCAAGGCTTCACGCAATGTTACCTGGCCATAATAGCTATGGCTATAGTTGTGAAAGCTATGAATCCCACTGCCAATGGCCTCAGCCAAGGGAGCGTCTTCAATCAAGCTTGCCGCTGTCCACCCCTTTTCTAAAGCCAGAGCATAAAGTAATGGTTTAAGCGTGGAACCGGGTTGCCTAGGTGTAGTTACAGCATCAATTTGATAGGCCGGTGGTCTATCCTTTAGCATTTGGTTACTATTGCCTGCAATAACCCAAGCGAGAATTTCTGAAGTCTGGTGGTCAACAACTAAAACTGCCCCGTTTTGAACGTTTCTTTGACTCAAGCTTTTTATTCTTGCATCGAGTATATCTTGAACTCGTTGCTGAAGACTGGCATCGAGAGTCGTTCGTACTCGGTTGGTTTGCATTTTGCCAGGTGTGGGGTGGGTACGAACAAAATTAACGAATTGAGCCGCATTTACAGGCAACGTGGGTTTTTGTAAATGAAAAACTTCGCTCTGAATTTGGGCAAGTTGTTGATTATTAAGCCAATGGTTTTGCTGCATTTGTAAGGCTAAACGGGTTATGGCCTTATCAAGACCTAGTGGATCTTTGTAAAGATCATAGTTAGACGGAGCTCGCGCTAAAACAACCAAGGCCAACATCTCCTTAGGCGTAAGGCTGCTTAAGTCTCTGGCAAAATAGTAACGCGCAGCCTGCAACACGCCGCGCCGATTAGCCGCATAGGGAAGTTGATTAAGATAAAACTCTAAAATATCCGCCTTGGAAAAATTCCGCTCTAATGCTTGAGCTTCTAGACCCTCCAGCCATTTTGACCAAAGGTTGCGAGGCCTTTGCTTGATAATTCTTACAACTTGCTCGGTAATGGTACTCGCACCACTGACTCTATGGCCATAGCGAAGATTTTGCCATAAGGCTCTTAATCTTGCATACCAATTGACACCATGATGCTGATAAAAATGCTTGTCTTCAGAGAGAATGAATGCTTGCTGTAGAAATTCGGGGATCTGATAAAGTGGTAAACTATCATAGCTGTTCCATGGATTTTGATAAGTGATCGATAAAGGCCGTCCATTTCGATCGAGGATCTGTAAAATTTGGGCATCAGAACGAAGCTTAGTCAAAGACTCTACCGTATGGTTCATGGCTATGTAGCTTGAAAGGATAAATATGGCGAAGCCAATCGCTAACAGACAAAAAATAATCAAGCTGCGGCTAAGCTTCATTGTAGCTACTCATCAATGAGCAACTGCCAGCCTGCTGCTCTGCCAAATACTTCGGGTTGATACATTTCTTCGGCCAAAGATGGCATGACGCTAAATTTTCCTGGGCTGATTGCCTGTGCCACATAGCTAAGGTGATAGTGACCGGGTTCAAGATAGTCAGAGTAAAAGCGTACGGCAAAATCACGAAATTCTTGGTGATAAAAACTCCAATAACTGATACCAAAATCATTCCAATCACTATAATTGTACCACCAAGCGCCACCTGCCATCTGACTCTTTGCCTTATTGGCATCAACTTTGGAGCTAGTGGCTAATTCAGAGTTGACGGGCTCTAAGCCACCGGGCACGGGGTCATCGACCACCACGAAATTTCTAGCGCCTGGCAAATTAAGATAAAGGTCAACCCGGACGAGTTCCCCACGTTTGATGCGGTTATTGATCTTGGTGAGAAGTACCCACTGACCATTGCGTTCCACACTGTATTCGCGGTGTAATTCTATTCCAGCATTGGTATCTTTAGTCTCAATCACGTTAGGTACATAACTCAAGCGAGTGGTATAATAATAGCGTCCCTCACCTTGGCGTGACAACAGTAGTGTCAATGGTTTACTCTCAATGGTATTGCCTAAATCTTGGCTTAAACTGGCTGCGGGTGAACGCAGGCTGGTAAACTCAGCCTCACCCAGCTTTTGTTGATTAATAAATGCTTGGACGTGCATTTTAGGCACGGTTTTTTCATAAACTTGGCTATAGTGAATGAGAGCATTGGCACAAAATAAATTCTCTTGGGTATTTTCCCAATGGTCACGTCGGCCTCGAGCTTGGGTAATGCTCTTGACCATTTTAACTGGAAAGTCCGTCCAGGTTTTTCCATCCTCGGCCTTTTGCTGATACATTAAGATTGCATCCAAGACAGCACAATTATCGCGCAGTCGGCTGGTTAAAATACGCTGGTAACTATCATCTAAGGTCTGGGTAAAGTTTATTTGACCGGGCGTTTGATCGGCTTGAGACAGAATGTTTTGCCAAATCGTCTTGGCTAAGGCTTGGCCTTGTGAAGACTGCAGAGCAGCCTGTAAGTAATAGGCCTTGCCAAATAAACTCATGCGGGGCAAGTAGATTCGTAAGCGTTCTAAATCACTGGCATCAATAGGTTGTTGTTCGGCCAGGGCTGCAAGCGTTACGGCTCTTATGGTTGCAGTCATGCCCTCGGTATAAAAATCGGGAGTATTGGCTTCGCGTAAAAGATTATTTAGATAGCCCTGGAGTTTTTTCTGTACAACCTCGGGTACCTCATAACCCATGCGTTTAAACCAATTAAAAGCTAAAGCCGTATAGGCGCTTAAATAGGGATCGACACGGTTATCCAAAGGTGAAAAATAGGCCATGCCACCATTAGGCGCTTGGTAATTGGCGGCCATGGCTAAGGTTTTTGCAGGAAGCTCATCGGCCTCAGGCCAAGCCATGTTGGAGGCAAGATAGGGACTTAAGGCCTTATACTGAGCTGCTAAAAGAGCCTTGGTCAAACGCTGCTCCCAACAAATATAGGGATAAGCTTTGGCATAGCGAAAAGCCCCGTCAATATTGCCTATGACAGTTGGGGTTAGGCTTAAAGTTAACTGAGTTTTACGTGCAGCCTTGGGCAGTAAAAGCTGCTCTTGTGTCTTAGGTTCTGTGGTGGTGCCATGGCTTGCAACAACTTCAGTTATCTGCAAGGGCCTAACCGTAATACCATAGCTTAAGCCATCTTTATCGAATTCATCACCCGCAATTATTTTAAATTGCAATTGGCTTAAGCGATCGCTGGTTTGAGTTTGCACGGCTAGTGTCACAGGTTTTCGCTCATAAGGTGCAAGCTTGAGTTGGCTTTGATGCACTGTTTTATCAGCCACAACACCGCTCACTTGCATCTCAACCTTTAATTCTCTAGGTTTATCGGTCCTATTCATGATGCTAAAACCCGCATTGAAACTATCACCTTCCGTCACTTGGTTAGGTAGTACTGGGCGAATTTCCGTAGGCCTATTCACAATAAATTCGGTCTGACCTAAACCAAAGTGATCACGAGGTGTTGCAGCTAAAACTAATACTCGCCATTTGGTTAGATTATCTGGAACAGTAAAGTGTACTTGCGCCCTGCCCTTATCATCCGCCTTGATCGCAGGATTCCAATAGCTCACGTATTTGAATATTGAGCGCATAGCAAAACTTGAACCACCATCACCCCCGGGATTAGCACCCTTTTTAGCGAATTTTTGTCGGCCAATCAGTCGGTTGAGTAGGCTGTAGTTGTCGACGTCCAAGGTATTGAGTTGATACAACCCATGGTAAATATCATAATTTTCCCGCATATTATCGAGCAAGTCGATTACGGCTTCATCTACCACCGCAACCGCAAACTCTATGGGTTGATGGCTATCGCTCATGCGGGGTTTGGCCTGAATTTGCAGATTGACCTGCTCCCCGGGTTTATAGGACTTTTTATCCACCGTGGGTTGAACGTTTAACTGTTTATAGGGATCATCCACCGTTATTTGAACATAACCTGCCTTCATGCTAGGTTTGCCAAGGTCAAGCTGGCCGAGTTTGGGAGCTGGTTGTTCGGCAGACTTTTCAACTCGTGGGGAAACTACTGCGACGGAAAGGTAAAATCCTGGTAAGTAGTCTGGTTTAATGGGAACCTCGATCACGGGTGTACTGCCCGAAAGAGTCTGTACCCATTGAGTTATAATTCCATAACGTTCAACACTTATCAAAGCCTTTGCCCCAGGATAGGGATTTTTGATTAAAAATTTAGCTTTATCTCCCACTTGATAGGCCGATTTTTCAGGAACTATGCTTAGGGCACTGTCTTCATCTTGATTCCAAAGCACATAGTCACTACCTACCACCCAAAACTCTTGCTGATTGAGATAAGTGCGGCCCTGACTATCCTTGTTACTGGCACTAATTCGGTAAGTTCCAGCTTGATTGGGCGTAAATTCACAGACTAAGGGTTGCGCTTTGGGTAATCCTTGGCAATGGGACTCGGGTTCCCAACTTGTAGTATAATGGCTTAAATAAGCACTTCCCTCACTTTTTACCTTGGCAACCTGATTTACCTGACGCTCTATGGTTAGGTTTACCTCAGTATCGCTTACGGGTTTACCCTGGTCGTCGACGACTAAATATTGGATTTTTGCAGGTTGCTTGGCCGTATATAACCAGCGTTCAAGTTTGAGGCCCACCAGTCTATCCAGACCAAAGTAGTCGGCTTGAGTTTGGGCACTCACGTATTTGCCTCGCTCGTCTTGCACCGCGGTTTCAACGACTAGCTTGCCATAAACCATATCTTGCTTAGGAATTTTAAAAGTTTGGATTGACTCGCCTTGAGCCGTCAACTGCGTGGTTTTTTGGTAGACTTCTTGTGAAGCTCTAGAAATATTGGCTTGATTAAAGCTAAAGTCTTTTGCCTGCGGTTGTTGGGAGCTAAAGCTACGCTGTTGCAAACTAGCGGTATGCCTTACCGTGGCATTGCCGTAAACACCGCCGGCATGCAACTTAGCGCTAGCAGAGATTTCAACGGTCTGCTCGGCCCTAAATTGGGTATTATTAAGCTGATTGACAACCTTAAAGGGTGCCGGCGTAAAATCGCTGACCAGTACTCGCAAGGGTTGCCAAGTATGATTTTGGCGGTTTTCTTCGTCTTGTCGGTTATTACTTTGCGTATCATCATTAAAGGTAGCGCCTAGTTCAAATTGATACCATCCTGCGACAGCCTCTTTAGATAGAGATAGCTCACCTTGAATACTACCAAATTCATCAAGTTTAAGTTCTTTTCTTTCCGCTACGGTCTTGCCAGTGGGATCAATGATGCGAAGTTGGTAACCCTCCTTTGGAGCAGGTACTAAGGTTAAATCGTTTTGATTTCGGATATAAATTTTGTACTGCAGGGTATCGCCGGGCCTATAAATGCCTTGGGCCGTTGTGCCCCAGGTTACGATATGTTCGTATTTGGGACGTCGCCAACTGTAGATATGACCCAGGTCATAACCGCTCATTTTATAGGTGCCAGTTAGAGGTAACCAACCCATATCATTAGCCTTGATCGCGCTCAGATACCAGCTCTGATGTTCATCATAATGGATGGGCTTTAGGGTCATGGTGCCTGGTAGAATGGCTATGCCATTGGCATCGGTTTTAGCCGTTGCTAACACTTGGCTGGGCTCGCTCAGCTCTTCATTTGAAGCTCTATACCATTTTATTTCCACGTCGCTAACCGGTTGACCCGTTGTTAGATCTGTAACCCAAGCCAAGCTACTAAAGTGGCCTAACTTCGCTTGGATCTGGTAAGGTGTTACTTGAGCCTCGAGTCTTATGGGCCATTGATTGACTACGGGCTTAGTATAAAGCTTGAGATCAACCACTCCGGTCTGGCCATTAAGTAATTTGCGAATTTCAAGCGGTACGGCAAATTGCACATCTGCTACCTTTGGCAGGCTAACCGTTTGATGCTGGTTGGTGCTAAGCCCCTTCGCCGTTAATATCGAATAATTAAACTCCAGTTTATCAAGATTGGTAACATACAGTGGCACTTCGCTATCCACAGCCTTTTCAAGTACTGCATCATGATAGGGTTGATCATAATTGGGTTTGCGATGAGCCGTCACAAATTCAAGCTGCACAGTATGGTCTAAGGGACGGGAAAAGGCATCTTTAAAATCGGTAGCCGTGGTTTTTGTAAAAACGGCCTCTAGGTTTTGCCACCAGTTGTGTTTGTCTGAGGCTTTAATGGTTAGAGCATAGTGCTGAGCAGCTGCTAAGACATCTTGTGGGTAAATGCTGTAAACATATTGCTTATCTTGATCATTATGCAGATCTTGCAATAGACTTGCTGCGGTCTCGGGAGTTTCATCTTCGGCATCGCTGAGTTTATAGCTGGGTGTTATCTGAAGCTGCTTACGTAACTCGGTATAGAGCACCGGCGAGTTAAATACCAAGCTAACTGAAGCCAAGGGATTGCAAGCCTGCTCGGGTTTTTCGCCGGGTTTTATAAAAATTTCTTCTGAGTCGTTGGAGTAACAACGTAATCCCAATAACTTAAAGCTTGGGAAAGTTGCAAAGCTATAGATTTTAGGATTGATTGTGCTACCCAGTTCAGAGCCCAATCTAGACTCTAAGCCAGGCTCAATACTCAGCTGCACTGTTTTTCCTAAAGGCAGTGGCTTTTCAGGGACTAAAAGCCAAATTCGGTCTTGGTTGTATTTTACTTCAGGCTGATCCGCCAAGGGTAGTTTGCCACGATAAATCTTGCCGGCAATACGCTTATCAGCCACGCTGAAAAAAACATGCTTTACCAGTGAATTTTCTTTGATGGGCTGGGTGGTAGTAAGCTTTAATACGGGTAAGCCGGGTTTAAGCCAAGTTTTGATGCTAGCATAGTCAATGTCAGGACGTTCGGTGGTAAAGGTATGCTGATAGGATTTGGCAAGCGTTGCGCCATCTTCTGCCCTTATACCTGGGTTTACGGTTATCTGATAGCGAGTAGCACGTTGCAGTTGGGTTTTAGCATCAAGCTGGCAAGCTAAAGTGCTATGGGTGAGCCAACGCCACTGGCAGTCGAGTTTGGGTACTATGGTGACGGGTATCTCATCGGCTCTTCGCTCCATTCTACCCAAAGGCACAACGGGTCGATTGAATTCAATCACCAGTTGATTTTGTTGAACTACCTCATCACCTGCCGGCGTAATGCGGGTAATTGAAAGTTCCTTAGATGCCGAGGCTATACAAGATAAGGATATGAGGCTAAGGGTCAATAGGCTTAAGAGTTTGGAAACTGACATGATGGTGGCCTTTTAGTAAAGTGAGTAAAACCTGCCCAACACTAGACTAGCGAGAATACTAGTCTAGAAATGATGCCGGATTTTTTCCTAAAGGGCAATGAAATTAGTATTTAGGTTTAATTTTGATCTAAAGTTTTGGACTCATAGAACGTTCGTCGTCATTTTCAATATTATTCTCATATTGAGGTGCAGGTTCTGAAGTAGGCTGTAAGCTCTCTTCTTCTATTTGTTGCTTACTTTGAGAGGAGACTGTAGTAGGCTGAACCGGCTCATCTGAACCCTGATAAAATTCATCTTTTCTCTCCTTACCTATTGAAGAGCCAAGAATTTTTGCCTGACTGCTAGGCTGTTTAGCATTTAAATAATTGGAAACTTCGCTTACCAGTAATTTTCCCGCTTCATATACTCTGCTAAAATAGCCCTTGGGTTTGGTAGATGTGTTGCCATCAAAATCTAAGTTAACTTCCGGACCCTGGCGCCAGCGGGAAGGAATGTTAAATATTAGCTTTATAAGATGCCCTAACGCCCCTTTAACATCGCTATGCGGTGCAGAGCTTGCTGAAGAGCTAGATTTAACTTGCCCAGGTATAGATTTGGCTGGTTTTATGGTCTCACTAGTGAGCGGCGTTTCTTTTATAATTGCAGTCTGAGATGCTTGTTCTTGTGTAAGGATTTCAGCTGTTTGTTTTTGCTGCAAATGATTTTGGATCTTTTGGGGTAAGCTGTCTAATGCAGCTTGAAATTCACTTTCAGTTTTGCTTATTTGAACATAACAGGGTTTATAATCGAATTTTCGATAGCCAACTATCCTGTCATCGTCTAACTTAGCCAGCAATTCATGCTTTGCCGCGAGTCTATCTCGCACTGCTTTAAGTTCCTGATATTGTTGAGGCGATTTTTTAGGATCAAGCTTGAGCAATTCTTCTTCACAACGGTTTAACGCTTGAAAGGTATTGTTTGCCGCAACCGAAACGGGAGTAAATCCGGGCAATGATGCCGAGGAAGTTATGACATGGGTCGTTGGACTGAGCTCATGAAATTCCAATTTTATGCCCTGCTCGATTGCTGATGCCCTTAGCTCATGATGGGGGTTTTTGAATAATTCCTCGGCTTCATGAGGTTCTAATTTTATGCCGTGCTCCATTGCAGAAATTATTAGCTCATGGTAGGGGCTTTTCAAAACTGCTTCGGCCTCACCAAGTCTCAAGCTCAAACCTTGTTCAGCTGCCAAATCGACCAATTCAGCGGCCAAAAATTTTAATTTATAATCCGCTATGACTTTTTGTATGGCTTGGCTTTGGGGCAAGCCATTGATTTGATTTAAGAATTTTTCAACTGTTAAAGCATGGGGGGAATCTGGTTCGGGTGGATATAAACTGTATTTAATATAGTAATAGATCAGTTTATCAATGACGATTATATTTTCATTAATAACAAGCTTTACATCCTTACGCAACTGGTATTTAGCCATTTCATCGGCATTGTTTTGTTCAAGCTCAGCGATCAAACCATTTAAGCTTTCCTGAGCTCCGGTTTCGGCAATACTTTGGTTTAATTGAACTAGGGCATCATAAATGTCATCGGCTATGTCATGGTCACATTGCAAATAAGCAACGTTATTAAAATGACCTAAAAAAAATGAATTATTGTCATTGATTTCCAGCAATGTTTTTGCCATATGAGTTACCCATAAAGTTTATTTAATTAATTACAGTATAGAAAATAATTGCTAACTGGCAATCAAATTAAGAAATTTTCTAAATAAAACTAGCGAAAGGTAAGATTATTCGTATTCTCATCCTCATTGTTATTTACCATCTCGCTCACCTTTTCTACTTCTACTTGACGCTCAGTTTGCAAGGATATTTTAGGCTTAGGGAGCTCATCTGGGCCCTGATAAAATTCAGTATTTCTGTCTTTACCTATTGAAGAGGCGAGAATTTTTGCCTGACTACTGGGCTTGGTCTTATTAAAATATTTGGAAATTTCATGGGTCAGTAATTTTCCAGCATCGAATAGATTTTCAAAATAGCCCTTGGATTTATTTGGGCTAATGCGGATGTCGCCAGCCAAGTTGTTTTCCGAGCCTTGGCGCCAGCGCGAAGGAATACCCAGCATTACCTTGAGAAAATGCCCCACTGCTCCCCAAACATCGATTACCTCTTTGGGTTTAGCTTGGTGCGAAGATGAATTTATAATAGTTGAGCTGCTAGTTTTTTCATTTGCAAACCAAGCGCCTTGTTCAAGGCTAGCTTTGTTTTCAGGTGCTTGGTAATTATTGAGCAAGTGAGGTAACTCTGCTTTTGCTTGCAGCAGCTCTTCCTTACTTTCGGTTAATTTAACATAAAGCGGGACATGCTCTATGGAAGCTCCCTCATGGCTTTGATATTTCAAGCTTTTTAAGCTAATTTTATTAAGCTTTTCAACAACCATTCTAAGCTTAGTGACTTTCTGTTGTTGCAAGGCATACTCAGGGGCCCGAGGTGAAATTTTGCGTAATTGTTTTTCGGAATTACGTAATTCCTCATCTTTTAGCGCTGATAAATGGATTACATCGACGTATCCCTGTAAGGGTATGGTAGAACGAATAATATTAACCGTAGTAGTATCGGTAACAATATCTTTGAATTTCAGCTCGGCATTCCTTTTCACAAGAGCTATTCCAGTTTTTAGCTCAATACTTGCGTCAAGAGAATTAACGGCCTGTAAAAATTGATTAACGGCTGGGGCGAAATCTTGTTTCGCATCGGGTGGATTAAAACTATATTTAAGATAATAATAGATGATTTTATCGATATAGATAGCGTGGCCGTCTGCTACTGTTCTTGCTTGAACGATTATATCATCGTGGCCAACCAGTTTATCAGGATTATTTTTTTCCAAGTTTTCAATAAGTGCATTCAATTCAGCGCGTTTTTCTGTGGAGATGGTTTTATATAATTGCTCAATACCGGGTATGATCAATTTGGGTTTGGGGCTGTGAGTACCAGAGCCCAGGTGAATCATTTTTAGAATACCCTTTTCACTTTCTACTTCCAGTAGTTTAAAGCTGATGTCTTCGTCAATTTCAAACAAAATGGATTGCTTCATAGTTTCTTGCCTTGAAAAATAGGATGCCTCAAGCTTAGTTTAACTTCTCCAAGCCATGGAGTTAGAGCTCATATCTTTATCTGAAGCATAGTCTATTTTTACTAAAAAGCTAGAAACATGCAGGAAAACTGTTGACTTAGGTAGTCAACAGTTTTAAGAATTTTACCGCCTCTTGTTTTGGCGCAATGAATATTTTAGACGTTTAATATTGAGACGTATAAAGGAACACTTATGAGCCATGGGGCTGCAACTGTCTAGAAGTAACGCCGCAGACATCATACGTGGATCGTGCAATATTGAATGGTTCATTATCTTTTACCTCTGTTCTTATCGGTCAGACTACGATAATACGAGAACAAATAGAGAGCGTCAAGTTTTTTTTGCATTTCAATTAGCTCTAGTGAGAAATTGCAGAAATCAAGCGAAAATTCTTTTATAATTATTTCATGGTTAATGAAGAAGTTTTAGTCCTCACCCTACCCTATCGGCTCGATTTAACCGTTTGGGCTTTGCGACGTCACCATAATAATCAGGTTGATCATTGGGACGGTCGGTATTTCCATAGGCTAATATTCGTAGATAATATTTGCTCTTCAGTTAGAGTTTATCAAACTGATCCACATCACCTACACATTAAATGCCAGCAAAATCTAAATGCTTGGCAAAAGGCACAGTTGCTCACCGAGCTGTCGAGTTTGCTAGGTGTAAATAGGGATATCAATGACTTTTACCAGCTAATGGCAACCGATGAGACCATGCTAAGCTTGGTTAAACCCTTTTATGGATTTAAACCACCCCGTTTTTTGTCCATTTTTGAAGCCATGCTAAATGCAATAACCTGCCAGCAGATATCACTTGGAGCGGCAATCAGTTTACTCAATAAGCTAGCTCATAACTTGGGTACAAAGCAGGCAAAATTTCATGCCCTTCCTCATGAGTCGCAAATAGCAAATTGTAAGCCATTTCAGCTACAGCAGCTTGGATTTAGCCGACAACGCAGTGAGTCACTTATCTATTTAGCAAAACTCATGCTAGAGCAGACTGAGCAATTTAAAGACCTAGCCAATTTGTCTAATAAGGAGGTTATCTATCAATTATGTCAATTACCCGGCATCGGTCCCTGGTCAGCCGATTATATTTTGCTGCGAGGTTTAGGTAGACTTGACGTTTTCCCAAGAACGGATTCCGGCGCAAAACGTAGTTTGCAAACCTATCTAAATCTAGACTCAAACTTTGATTACCGACAAATGATGCGCTTAGTGGATAAATGGCAACCCTTTGCTGGACTCGTTTATTTTCATCTGTTATTAAATAAGCTTAAAGATAAAAATTACCTACAGGTTGCTTCCTAATTAAAGGAGACTCAAATGGCTTATCGTGGACCTGTTTCAGATCACTTTGACGGTAAACATTTTTACAATTTAGAAAAGTTTACCAAAAACGCATGGGGGGTAATTAAATGGCAACTTAAACGCAAGCCAGGCCCCTGGCCAGATTTCGTATCCAATTCTCAGTTTGGCTTGCCTGAACTTAGGCTAACTCCAGAAAAACTTGCGGTGACGTTTATCAATCACGCCACGGTATTAATTCAAACGGCAGGGCTAAATATTTTGACCGATCCCATTTGGTCAGAAAGATGTAGCCCCTTGAGCTGGATAGGGCCCAAAAGAGTTCATCCCCCTGGTATTGCATTTGAGAATTTACCACCCATTGACTTGGTCTTAATAAGCCATGACCACTACGACCATCTTGATATTCCCACTCTTAAGCGTTTGCAAGAGCATTTTAATCCCCTGTTTATCAGTGGCTTGGGCATTAACTCTCTTTTGCAGTCACAGGATAGGCAGTTAACCTCGGTGGATTTGGATTGGTGGCAACAGCATAAACATCGTGAGGCTCTTGTGACCTTTGTTCCTGCCCAGCACTGGTCATCACGAAGTCTTTTCAACAGTAATACTACCTTATGGGGCGGTTTTGTAATTTCAACACCGCAGTTTAAGATTTATTACTCGGGTGATACTGCAATGGGTAAACATTTTCAAATGATTCAACAGCGTTTTACCGAGCTAAGCTTAGCCATATTGCCAATAGGTGCTTATGAGCCTAGATGGTTTATGCAAGCTGCGCATATCAACCCTGAGGAAGCTTTAATTGCCTATCAAATACTTAATGCTCGCTACGGCTTAGGCGTGCATTTTAATACTTTCGCGCATCTGGCGGATGATGCTTACAATCAACCGCTTGATGATTTAGCGAAAGCTCAAAAAAAATTAGCCATAGCTGAGAAACAATTTCGGACTTTACAGCCGGGTGAAACCTGGTTCATAAATACGGATGGAAAGTCAGGCTAGAGCTAAGCGACTCACTGCTGATAAGCAAAAACTGAGCTAACAGTTGGCATTATTTCATCCTGCACTAGATAGCAAAATGGACTTTTATTATCGCTTCTACTTCTGCTAAGTTTTGACATTGATTGAGTGTTTGCTGTAGTAGACTGCTCTCAAACAATCCTCCAGCATAATATTTGGCTAATTTACGAGCTTGAAGTACGGCAAGATAAGCTGTTTCAAGTTCAGCCAGGGCTTGAATATGCTCTATGAACACGGCGCCAACTTGAGATAAGGAGGGTTGAACAAAGGGTTTGGCAGCTGATTCTGCCTGCAATTGACTAAACAACCAGGGTTTTCCAACACTGGCACGAGCTATCATGATTCCTGCGCAACCCGTCTTTAAAAAAGTCCGGCTTAAACTTTCAAGGTCCTTAACATCGCCATTGGCAATGACGGGTATATTGCAATGCGCTACAATCTCTGCTATTTGCTGAAGGTTACAGGGAGTATCATATTTTTCACTCCAATGTCTGCCATGAACTATGAGTAGATCAGCTCCTGCCGACTCAACAGCCTTTGCAACCCGTAAGTTATTGTTATCGCCTGAGTACGAGTCTATGCGGATTTTAACGGTGACCGGCAGATGAGTATTTTGCTTGATCGCTTCGATGAGTTGGGCAATTTTTTCGGGTTGAGCTAATAGTCGCGAACCTGCTCCCTTAGAGCGAATTTTTGTGACAGGACAGCCACAATTTATATCGATGAGATCGGCTCCTGCTTCAGTGACTATTTGACTAGCCTTTGCCATATCGTTGGGTTCATGCCCAGATAATTGATAGCATAGCAAACCTTCGGCAGGATCCTTCCAGATATAACGCTTAAGCTTAGTTGCTTTATGTGCTAGATCCTTTGCTGAAATCATCTCCGTTGTGCAGTATGCAGGAGCACCAAAACGTTGTACCAATTTTCGAAAAGGCGCGCAGCTATAACCTGCCAAGGGGCCTTGTATCAAGTTATTCCGTATTTCTAAGGAGCCAATTTTTAATGGTTTAATATACATAATATGCTAAATTAGTAAGGCCAATATAGACTAGCCCATAATTCGGACTGAAACAAATGCCTTTCATCGTTTTATTTATTTTAAATACCGTAATTTGGGGAACAACTTGGTTAGCAATAAAATACCAAGTGGAATTTGTTTCGCCACTCTGGTCTGTCATTTATCGTTTTGGCTTAGCCGCAGTGTTATTGCTAGGGTATTGTGTCATAACTCGTCGCAACCTGGTTTATAATCGTGCTACTCATTTGGTCATGGTTTTACAGGGATTGTTTTTCTTTTGTCTTAACTATGTCCTCTATTATATAGGCAGCGTTTATTTAATCAGTGGCCTGGTGGCGCTGATAGGTGCTTGTACCATTTTCTTTAATATTCTTAATTCTCGCTTATTTTTTAAAATGTCCATTGTTCCTCGGGTAGTGATGGGCGCTTGCTTAGGATTACTGGGATTGATCATGGTATTTGGAGCTGAAATTTGGAAAATGTACCAACATAGTTTAAATTTTCAGGGCCTTAAGATAGGCGTTCTTTGCTGTGTGCTTGGCGCATTAACTGCTTCGCTTGGCAGTATGGCAGCGGTGCAATTAAATCGCATGCACGTCCCCATGTTGCAAGGCGCTGCAATCAGTATGGTTTATGGAACATTTTTTACCCTGCTGCTTGCACTTGTCATGCATTCACCTCCACACTTTAGCCTATCTTTAAAATACCTCATCTCACTGCTGTATCTTGTTGTCTTTGGTACCATTATAGCCTTTGGTTGTTATTTAACCTTGCTCAATACCGTGGGACCTGCGCAGGCCGCTTATATTTCAATCATTACCCCTGTTATAGCTCTTCTCATTTCCACGCTTTTTGAAGATTTCCATTGGACAACTGCAACCTATGTTGGAATGGCCTTTATTTTGCTGGGTAATGTTTTAGTGTTAACTAAACGCAATCCTAGTAGTGGTGGAGCATTAGCGTCTAAATAATTATTTGCTAAGGGCAAAAAAAGGTAATAATATAAAATGGCCGCGTTGCGGATTATGATTATTTATTTGGAGAAAGAAGATGTTGAAGAAAATCGCTGTGTTGGTAATGTCGGGTGCTTTCGCTGCTTCTGTTTTTGCTGCTGAGCAAATCAAAACTGAAGTTGCCACTCAATCTGCAGATACAACTGTAAAAACTCAAAAGCATGCCGTTAAGAAACATCATGCTAAGAAAAATCATGGTAAAAAACACCATGCTAAAAAAGAAGCTGCAAAAAAAGAAGAAACTACCACAACCACTACTACCACTGAAGCAGCTGAATAAGCAAGGGTAACTAATGGTTAATTAATAAAAGGGTGTAGCCACCCTTTTATTAAAATTTTACTCCAGGTAATTCAATCGATAAATCGGCTATCTCACGGTTCTTGTAGGTTGTCTTAGGTAAAACCTCCTTTACTAATCGCCTAGCTAGATAATCTATTTCAAAGGCTTTCGTTAAGTCTTGAGTCTGTTGTAAAATTTCGGTTATTTGCTGCTTAGTTATAGGCTTTTGAAGGTGAAAGGGCAAATCAGTAGTGCCTATCTGCTGATGCAATTGGTTAAAAAGTTGTTTGTTGTATTTCTGCTCCAATTGGTTGGTTTTATTTATTTTAGAACAAGTAGTAACACAATTTTTTGTAGATTCGTAGACAATGCACAACCCTAGCCCTATGCCCCCGATGATTATGAGACCTAAGCCTAAACTCTTTTCAGTTTGACTGTTGTTTGAACCTAGGCGTAACCCTAAGCCTACGGCAAGCAAAATTAAACTAGCGGCAAGCAACAGTAGCTTTAAGCCTAATACAAGCTTCTTAGAAACCGTATTCGCCGTGTCATATTCATGACAAAGTGAATAGAGACATTCTGTCGCTATTTGGTCCTCTCTACCGCCCTGATAAGCTTCACCAAGTTCGACTCTTTCCCTTTGAAGTTCAAGCCTCATTTGCGCATTTAGCGCGCGGTAATTCCGATAATAAGCGCAGAGCCATTCTTTGAAAATATAGTGGCCGACGCTTGGGCTATTGTGCTTAGCCAATTCTTGAGCATAAATAGCGGGTTTATTGATTAAACTATCATGGAAGAAGCGTAAATGCTTTCTATCAAGTAGACGGGCAACTTTATAGCTTTGTTTTATCCCTAGAAAACTGAAAATAAGTTCCCAAACATCATTCACCTGAGTTTCATGAGTTTGGGTTGAGCCATAGCTGTCTTTTGTAGTTTTAATGAGTGGCGCTAATTCCTGGTCAAGCATTTTCTTTCTCGGCTAATAAACAAGTAATTATCCAGAAAAAGAAAGTATCGTGCAACCTTAGCCATGGTTTCTCATCAACGACCCTGTAATGCCCTGATCCTATCCTCAATGGGAGGATGACTTGAGAATAGGCCTAAAATACTCTTACCACTGGATATCTTCATGATTTCCATTGAAGGAGCCTGTTCCTCACGAGGCAATGCCATGGCAGCTTGCAATTTACGTAAGGCTTTGATCATTTTATCCTTGCCTAAATAATGGGCCGAGCCTGCATCAGCACGGTATTCGCGATAGCGTGAAAACCACATGACTATTATGCTTGCCAAAATGCCAAACAGAATTTCAAAAATCATGGCCGTGGCATAATAGGCAAAGCCACCAACAGGTGCTTCATCATCACTACTTCGTCTTAAGGCTTGGCTTACTAAAAAGGCAGCTATTCTGGCAAAGAAGATTACAAAGGTATTCACCACACCCTGGATCAGGGTTAAAGTAACCATATCGCCATTGGCAATATGTGACATCTCATGGCCCAAGACGCCCTCTAGTTCATCTTGATCCATTAAATTCAGTAAGCCAGTTGATACTGCTACAATAGCGTTGTTTTTATTCCATCCTGTTGCAAAGGCATTGGGTTCAGGACTTTCATATATACCAACCTCTGGCATACCTATATGCATCTGACCGGCTAATTTACGCACGGTATTAAGCAAAAGGGATTCGATCTGGGTAGCAGGTCTGTCGATAACTTGTATGCCATAGGCATGTTTAGCCATCCACTTTGACATGAATAATGAGATCAGCGAGCCTGTAAACCCCACGATAAGCGCGTAAATAAGCAGTGATTGATAATCTAGGCCATGACTTGAGAGATAGGGTTTTACATTGAAAATACTGAGTAACAAAGATATTACCACGATGATGGCAAGGTTAGTCAGAAGAAATAAACCAATGCGCTTAAACATAGCGATCTCCAAATTATTCTAGTTAATAACTATATAGGGGCGATTTAGTCCAATAACAAGTCTTTTTAAAAAAATATTTCTCAGCTAGAACAATTTTCGCAAAAACGCTGTACAATCGCTGGCGCTCATGGGCTTTGCAAAGTAATAACCCTGTGCCTCTGCAATATCAAAGGCTTTTAAAAGTTCCAGTTGCTCTTTGTACTCTATGCCTTCTATCAAAGTGCTTTTATGCAGACTCAGCGCCATGGAAACAATGGCTTTAATTATGGCTCTATCAACCTCGCTAGATAAAATATTACGCGCTAAAGTTTGGTCGATTTTAATTTTGTCTATGGGAAATTGCTTTAAAAAGGCTAAGTTAGAATAACCCGTACCAAAATCATCAAGTACTAATTTAACTCCCAGGTGTTTAAGTTCATTGAGTATGGTGACCGTGGTCTCAACATTTTCAATCAATAAGCTCTCGGTTATTTCAAGCTCAAGAAAATGTCCAGGGAACTGCGTGTCTGCTAAAGCGGTTTTAATCATGGAGGTAAAGCTGTCTTGCTTAATTTGTGAGGTAGACAAATTAACCGCAATGTATAAATTTTCCATGCCTTGGTTTTGCCATAGCCTACCTTGACTACAAGCCTCTTTTAATACCCATTCACCTATGGGTATGATGAGTCCCGTTTCTTCTGCCAAGGGAATGAATTCCAAGGGAGGTATAAGTCCCCGTTTAGGATGTTGCCAGCGTAATAATGCTTCCACGCCGACTATTTTGCCATCATTAAGATTGACCAAGGGTTGATAATGGAGTATCAAATCACCCCTCTCAAGTGCAAACCGCAATTCTGTCTCCAGGGCCAATTGACTTAAGCTTTTTGCAGGCATGTCTTGATGGTAGCGTCTAAAGCTGTTTCTCTGAATTTTTTTTGCGTGATAAAGAGCGGTATCGGCATTCTTTAATAAAGTCACTGCATTACTACCATCCTTAGGATAATAACTTATACCCATACTACAGGTTAAGCTAATTTGTTGTTGTTCTATCTCAAAGGGTCTGCCGAGTTGCTTGAGAATTTTTTGGGCAATGTGGCCCACATCTTCGGATTTAATCGAGGATTTAAGTAACACGATAAATTCATCGCTACCGATACGTGCTACTACATCCTCTTGTTGTACACAATTTAGCAAGCGCTTTGCGGCTTTGATTAATAAGTTATCACCTACGGTATGGCCTAAATTGTCATTGATCAACTTAAAGTGATCAAAGTCACAAAATAGAATGACAAATTTTCCATTGGGTTTTTTGAGTTCGATGTCAATCAGCTCAAATAGCAAGGCTCGATTAGCCAGGCCAGTTAAAGAATCGTGTTTTGCTTGATAATCAAGTTCAAGCTCAAGTTTTTTGTGCTCGGTAATGTCATTTAAAATCCCAACGTAATGCTTTACATCGGCTTCAGAATCGTTCTCTTTAACGGGAGCTATGTGGAAATCATTCCAATGCCAGATGCCCGCTTTATCATAATTTAGCAAAACTTCCTTAGCTTCGCGACGCGCCTTAATCGCCAGCTGTAACCTATCAAGAGCATGCTTGTCATTGGAATTTCTTAAAAAATTAAAACAATTTTGGCCTAGTATCTCGTTTTCGGAGTAACCCGTTATTTGTTCGGCAGCCTTGTTGACATAGACAATCCTATAATGCTCATTTTCGGTACAAAAAATAATAATTCCTTCGGCACTTGCTGCAAAGGCATGGTCACGAAAGCGCAAAGATTCCTCCGCTTGCTTGCGTTTAGAAATGTCTCTAAAACTCCATACTCTACCTACAACTTTGCCATTCAAACGTTGGGCTATGGAATAACGCTCAAAGATTCGACCATCTATAAGATGAATTTCATCAAAACTTTCTATTTCAGGCGTAGTATTGATCCTCAAAATTTTTGCTAAAAATTCTTGAGGATCTTTAACTTGAGTAATAACAGCCAAAATAAATTTATAAACATCGTGAGTTTCTAACACCAATTTGGGTATATGCCACATGCTTAAAAATTTTTGATTGAAGTTGGTTACCTTTCCCGCCAAATCTACAACCAAGATACCGTCGGTAGTTGACTCGAGTGTGGCTTGTACAGCAGCACTGAGAGCCTGTAAATTAAGATTGGTCTTTACTAGCTGTTCACCATTGAGTTGAATAAGAGCTATGGCTTGCTGCAAATTGGTGAGAATTTGGTCTTTAGCCGTCTGGTAAAACATGGCCAAGGCAAAAATGACTCCGACTAGACCAATGATACTGATGGCCTGCAGTAAAAGTATATTTGAAATGGGACTTGCAGGTAAAATACTCACCGCATCTTGCAAAAAATATAAGCTTAAAACGGTGCTACAACTGATGATGGCCCAAATGATTCCTGGAACATATCCCCCCATGAAAAGGGCTAGAAGTGGAATTAAGGTAAACCAATAGGCGCTGGGAGCCATAATTCCACTCATACTAAAGGTTAGCCAGAGTATTAATAGGTAAAATCCAGCGATGATAAGCTCACGCGAGAAATTTACCAAGCCAAGGTATTTAAGCAGTAGTAAGCTTATAAAGACTATGCCGCCAAAGCCAAGTATGGCAACGGCGGCATAATGATGACTCAAGCTATAGTACAACAGAGAAAAAACAGGTATGGTTATGGCGGCGATTATTCCGGATCCGGCAATGGTTTTTGCCTGAGAATAAGAGTCCAGGGAATGAAGACGAGAATGAATAAAAAAATCAAGTAACTTTTGCAATTTCTTCAATCCTGGGCCAGTATGCCGTGCTCTATACTACATTACAGTATAGACTAGTTTTTATGAGGAGAATATTAAAGGCAGTACGTTGTGCCACAGGTTAAAAACACGACTCTTTTGCAAAAGAATAGCCTAAGTTGTCAGAGCTGAAATTGAATAGGCAAAAAACCAGCCATGAAAGAGTGTTCCTAAACAACGGTATACTCTTTCAGCCTCAATGGGTTTATTTACAGAGTTAAGTTTTGCTGCGTTTGGAGATCTGCAGAATAGAGCTCTGTGGGCTCCTGAAAATACTGTTTTAAGGTATTGAACATTTCATTTTTCCAAGTATTGGTTTCTTCAAATAAACCTTCATCCATATTAGAAGCCGAGCTAAAAAGATTAAACAAGCCGCTCATCATACTCTTTCCCTTGTTGGGTGCATACTGGGTTAAAAAACGACTAATAGTTGGATGTGGTGTACTTAAAGTAGAGGATTCTAGGGCTTGATCAAGTTGACTAATATAGGCTTTATTATAAAGAACAATCCCAATGCCATTGATAGAATAAGCTAATTTTCTGGCCAAATTTTTCTGTGCGGGTGTAAACTGATGGCAGTCCTGGATAAGACAAAGCTGCCTTGCAAAATCAACTAATTCATACAAATTTCTGCCCTTAGAAACTTGACTTATACTCTCTGCAAGTTCTGTAAAATGGGTGAGTATAGCATTTGCTGAGTCCAGCTGATTAACGTCAAGTATAGTCTTTAAGAGTTTTAGCATTGCTTCACTTTCTTTACCTACAAAAGAGCTATTTATCATATTAGCCAATTTCACCTCTTCTTCGGTCATGGTTCTTAATGAGTTGGGTGAAATATTCTGGATTAGATCTTCGAGCACTGCTGATTGTGAAAGCAAATCTTGCGCCTTTAATAGATTAAATTCATTGATTACATTTTTAAGTTGCTTTGCATTGCCCAGAAAAGCGGCGGTTACTAGCTTCTTAAAAATTGCCGCGAAGCGCAAGTCCTTTTGTGTTGGTTTATTTTCAAAAGGTATCAGGGTCATACTGCCGTAAAATTCATCTAAATGCAGTGGAAACAGTTGACTAAAATCGAGACTGCCCACCCAGCGTTGCTTTCTAATTTCAAATATAACAGTTAGCAAGCCAGTGCTAGAATCTATTTTTGAAATGCTAAATTCAAAAGCCCCTTTACCTCCAGGTCGGAAAGAAACAAAATATTGACCTAATTTGGCCCAAGTCACATTACGACCGTTGCCCTTTTCTGAAGGGCTTACAAAATTTCTATCACTTAACATATCTTCTCGCGTTGGCAAAAAGTTAAATGGCAATGACCTTAAAGTAAAGTTACCCCATTCATCTAGTACAAGTCTGCTATTGAGCCTGAAATCCGAATTTATAGGGTTAACATCAGTTATATTTTGGCCGGTAGAAACCTGTATTAGTTGATTTTCTAAGTTATTATTAGAATATTCATTTTGGATGATATGCCTAAGACTGGAGAGAAAAGTTTTGTGTGCATCTATTGTTGCAAATTGTTGTTGATACTCCGCTATACTTTCAATGGCAGCCTCTAAAATCAATTTGTCTTGACCTGAGTAACCCATTTTATCATGGCTTTGTATTAGCTTGTTTAGTTCAATTATTAACCTATTAAGACTTTGGTTTAAAGAGACTAACATTGTTTTACTATCAGCGTAACGTGATCTAGATTGGTTAACTAACTCAAGTATTTTTTCACTGAGTTTAGCCAAATCCTTAAATTTAAATTCACAACTAGAACTAATTGAAAGAGGATCTTTTATAAATTTTTTTACATTTTCGTATTGTTTTTCTCTTTCGACTGAAAGTGGAATACCTTTTAATAGCCTATCAATGATAGGAGCAATGTTCTCTAAACACAATTTATTAACAGCATCTTTATTATTCAAATCTAATTGATTTAAATCTAGGTTTAATTTTTTCAGAACCGGGCCGACAACATTTGAAACATCCTGGTAATAGTCAATATATTGAGATGCCCTAAAGACTTTTACGGTTTTAATTTGCTTCAGTAAATGATATTCTTCATGGATAATATTCCATTGCTCTTCAAGACTTTGCGCAACCATAATTCTATTTTTTAAACGGCTTAATTCTTCTTGAGGGATTAATTTGAATTTATTTTGCAATTTTCTCTTGATATCTATTTGCTGAATTAAATCTTCAGTAATTCTTTTGAGTTCTAACAGAGATGGGACATGCTTACGGCTAAGCATCTCCTCAACAACTTGGTCATAAAGGCGTATTTTTGCTTCATATTGAGCTAAGTAAAAAGGATTTTCCGAAATCATTTTAAATAGCTTAATAGCCTGTTCAACTTTGTTTAGATCAACAAGCTCATTTTCCAGTAATTTGCTATCGGGTTGAATATTATCCGCTCTGTTTACTATTTGTTTTTCGTTTGGCATTATGATTTCCAGATTTGAACGCTGATTATTTTGGTATAATTTACTTGTGGTTTATTATAACTCTGCAAACCGACTAATTAAAAGTATATGTAATATAGCTTAAGGTTTTATTAACTAGCCTCAGAAATAATAAGCTTTCGAAACTAAAGCGCATGGAATGATGGTAAGAGTTTTTACGCAGTTTTTTAACTAAAAATTAGGCTAAGTTTAAATCGCCAAGAGCTCTATTTAGCCTATTCTCTTGCTTAGTGTCAGTTCCGAGACAAGTTTATTGAATTCACTTTCATTGATGATCTTAACTGAAAGCGCTTGCGCGTTAACAAATTTTGAACCTGGGTTGTCGCCTGCTACCACAAAGCTGGTTTTTGCTGAGACACTATTGCTTACCTTTGCGCCAAAAGACTCTAACTTTTCCTTAACCTCTTCTCGAGTCATGCCAGAGAGCGTGCCAGTAATCACACACGTTTGGCCAGCTAAGGGTAGAGAACCTGGCTTAAGCAAGGGTTGAGGCCAATGGATACCTGCTTGAAGTAAGCCTTGAATAACTTCCCTGTTATGAGTTTGTTGGAAGAATAGATGGATTTGCTCGGCTATGGTTGGGCCAATGTCCTTTATCTGTTGCAACTGTTCGGCTGTGGCCTGCATGATGGCTTCAAGGTTTGCGAAATGTTCGGCAAGGTTTTGTGCAGTGGCCTCACCAACCTCCCTAATGCCTAAGGCATGTAAAAAGCGTGCTAAGGTCGTTGATTTACTGGCCTCAATAGCCTTGAGAAGATTATCCGCAGATTTATCACCCATGCGCTCAAGCTTGATAAGCTTTTCTTTACTTAGCTGGTAAAGGTCGGCTACCGTTGCGATAAGCTCAGCATCGACCAATTGTTCTACTAATTTATCACCCAGGCCATCGACATTCATCGCTCGCCTTGAAGCAAAGTGTTTAATGGCTTCTTTGCGCTGGGCTCCGCAATACAAACCTCCGCTACAACGGGCAGCAGCTTCTCCTTCAGGTCTTAATACGTCTGCGCCACAAACTGGACAATGTAAGGGTAATTCGATGGTTCTTGCTTTAGCTGGGCGTCTTTCAATCATGACCGAAACCACTTCAGGTATGACATCACCGGCGCGTCTGACAATGACTGTATCACCAATATGAATATCTTTGCGGGCAATTTCATCCATGTTATGCAAGGTAGCATTACTCACGGTAACACCTCCGACAAAAACTGGGTTTAATTTGGCCACGGGTGTCAATACGCCGGTACGCCCTACCCTAAATTTTACCTCATTGATGGTGGTTAATTCTTCTTGGGCAGGGAATTTATGTGCGATGGCCCAGCGTGGAGCGCGGGCTACAAAACCCAATTTTTGTTGCAAGCCAAAACTATCAACCTTGTAAACCACTCCGTCGATTTCGTAAGCTAACTGCGCACGCTTGGCAAGAATTTTACTATGATAAGCTAAACAAGCCTCTATATCGCCTACAAGCTGCCATTCAGGATTTACTCTCAAGCCCCAAGTGGGTAATTGTTTTAGAACAGCACTGTGGCTGGTAAAACTGTGTTCAGCTGAAATATTGCCAATTCCATAGAAAAAAATGGCTAAGGGACGGCTTGCGGTAACAGCTGGGTCTAATTGACGCAAACTTCCTGCCGCCGCATTGCGTGGATTCACAAAAGCCTTTTCACCTCTTTTTTGCACTACAATATTAAGTTCCTCAAAACCTTTAAGCGGCATATAAACCTCACCTCGAACTTCAAGGTGCTGAGGATAGTTTTCACCTAATAAGGTCAAGGGCACGGTTTTTAGGGTGCGAATATTAGCGGTTATATCTTCGCCAATAATGCCATCACCCCGAGTTGCCGCTCGTACCAAAATACCATTTTCATAAACCAAACTGACTGCAAGACCATCGAGTTTAGGTTCGCAGACAAACTCAATGGCATCATAATGCTTTAAGCGATCCTGAATGCGTTTGGCAAAGGCCCGGGTTTCATCTGCAGTAAAACTATTTTCTAAAGAAAGCATGGGTATTTCGTGCTTAAGCTGCGAAAAAGCACTGGCTGGTGCAATACCTACCCTTTGCGTGGGTGAGTTTGGCAAGATATACTCTGGGTAAGCAGCTTCTAAAGCTTGTAGCTCTCGAAGCAATCTATCGTATTCGGCATCGGGTACCTGTGGATTGTCTAAAACATAATAAGCATAATTATGTCTTTCGATAATTTTACTAAGCTCTGCAATTCGTTGTTGCACAACTTTAGGTTCAGCCATGGATTACAGGCTCATGTTCTGCTTGGAGTTGATATTGATAATTATAAATCCATTGGCGTCTATGCGCTATGTCATCATGAGTTAAAGGTTCATGATCGGCTTCATACAAATTGCCGTGTAAATCCTCTGCTAACAAAGAGGCTGTTTTGATCATCATGTCATAGACTTGAAGGGGTTCATCGTGCTCAGACAAACGCATAAACATGGATAAACCTACACAAACCGTTGAACCCATTTTATGAATATCAAAGGTGCCAGGTTTAGTAGCTGAGGCTAAACTAAACAACTGCTTGCCTTTACCATTGGCCTCTTCATGTCTATGAAAAATATTCATTTTACCAAAACGCATCCCCGCAGACAGTAATGCTTGCAATAAGTCATAGCCAATAAATTTTTTCCCGGGTTCAGCCATGATGTTAATAATGATTATATCATAGGAATCAGCTAAGGGGTGACGTTGTTTAGCAGGAACTAGCTGCGGTTTAGAATGGGCCTCAGGCTGTTCTTGTTGAATGATTTTTACATCATCATGTGGTTCACTTATTGTTTCATCTACAATTTTTGAGGAATAATTATAATTACGTTCTCTATAGGTATTGGGTTTACGTTTAAAGTTAAATTTCTTTCTGCGTATTAATTCAATTACAAAAATTGCTATGCTCAAGCCAATTATTAATGCAAAAATGACACTTAATTGCATATCCATTGAGACTCCTGAAATGCTAAATAATTATAGGTGGTTATATTACTGAATTTTTCCAGTTTGTCGACTCTGAAGTAGTGGACTTAGAGCTAAAATGGGTTAAATGGCTATGCTCTTAGATATATTTTGCCAATAATTGTTGGCCAACGTCATAGGTAAGAGGTTTGATCAGATAATCATCAAGACCTGCCTCACGAATTTGATCGCCAATGGTTTCTTCACTATGAGCAGTCAAGGCAATGATGGGTACATGAGTATCAGAGAGTTCAGACTGGCGAATTAACTTAGTTAAACTGAGTCCATCTATATCAGGTAAACCAATATCCATTAAAATGAGGTGATAGCAATTATGCGTTGCGAGTTCTAAAGCTTCGTAGCCCTTGTCTACAATATCGAGCTCACAACCCAATGAGCCTAACACCAATTCTGCTATCTTTTGCGCAATTAGGGTGTCTTCGACTAACAAAATTTTATATTTTACAACTTCCATATTTGGCATAATATTTGCAATCTAATCGGCTGTAATGTCATCAACAAGAGGCAATTTAAAGGGAATGGTACAGATAAAAGTTGTGCCTTCACCTAAACCACTTTCCAGTTCAATGTCTCCCTCCATCTCATCCATAAATTGTTTCACTACCCTTAAACCCAATCCCAAGCCTTTATAAACGCCTTGGTTTGACGAGTTTAACCGAACAAATTTTTCAAAGATCAGGTCTTGTTTTTCTTTTTGCATGCCTATGCCGGAGTCTTTAACGATGAAGCGCATGATCATACCCCGATTTTCTATGTGCCTAATCAATTTAACCTTTAGCTTAATATAACCTTGACTGGTAAATTTAACTGAATTACTGATTAAGTTTATCAAAATACGTCTTAAGCGATAGGGATCGCCCATTATTACGGTTGGCAAATCATCATCATAATCAAGTTCGAAGTTTAGCTTCTTTATGGTGAGCGCGGGTTTTTCAATGGCTATCACGCTTGATACTAATTCCCTTAAATTAAATTTTTTATCCAGTAAAGGTAGCGTTCCGGCCTCAATTTTCGAGAAATCAAGAATACTATTACAATAATCTAATAGTTCTTTGGCGGAATTGGAAATATCACCCAAAAGTTCCTTTTTAACCAAGTCAGTTTCTTGAGTATAGAGAATATTAGCCAAGCCCCAAATTCCACTGAAGGGAGTACGAATATCATGTTCCATATTACGAATGAATTCGCTTTTAAGCTGATTAGCAGTTTCAGCTTGTTCCTTAGCCCTTTTCAATTCGGTGACATCAATTGAGATACCCACCACGCCAATGATATTGCCTATTTTGTCATATAGGGGAACACGGCTGCTAAGGAAGTAAATGACTCGACCGTCACTATGTGGGATAGGCGGCTCTTCAATATTGAGCTTAGATTTACCCGATTTAATAACCTCTAGGGTATCTTGTTTAAATGAAATCTCTGCTTGTTTTGTCCAATTACCTATCCTACCCATATCTTCAAATGACAATCCCTTAAATTCATCTAAGGATTGTAGGCCAAACATTTCCAAAACGTTTTTGTTACAGCCTATGCCCATGCCATTTTTATCCAGCCAGTACACATTACCTGGCATGCAGCCAATAATGGCTTCGTAATAATTTATAATGTCATCAACAATAATTTCTATAGAAGGCTTTTTCTGCGTACTATGCCTACTTAAAATATGCTTATAGCTAATGAGCAATGAATCAATTATTTTGTTTAAAACCTGTGTATCCATATCCAGCTTAATAATAGTCCTAGTCTTATTTTAAAAAAGCAGTTGTTACAAAATTGTAAATTTTGTGGTGCTTTCTGAAGAGCTACCTTCCGCGTTAATTTCATCTACTGTTTTTAGGTCAGTATCCAAAGAACTCTCACCTATGCTTTTCCTTTTATCCTGTAAGATTTGCATTATAGTTTTATTTAGCTTGGGTTGTTTACCATTCTTATCTTCAGTAGCCTGCTCATATAAGCGCCAGTAAAAATTTTTCAGTACGAGATTGGAAGGACCTAGGTCAAATGAAGGTATATCACTAGGATCAATGAACTTATCTTCCTGTTTAGGTGATTTACTAATTTGTAATACATAATCTAATTCTTCAGGCTGCTCATGAGTAATGCTACAAAGAGCATTGTGATGAGCGCTTTCAAGCAGCTTCTTATGGCTAAATAATCTGGCAATTGGAACCGCATTACTCGATGAAAAATAAAATATTAAACCCGAATTATTATTCATATAAGCACGAGCGGGTTCCATTGTGGTTATGTTAAATACCGGCACATAATTATCAATATTACAGGCTTGACTGTAGCTATCTAAATATTCCGCATAAGTAGTCTGAATCTGTTTTTCCGATATGGGAAGAATAGAACAAGTTTCAAAAGCCTGTTGACCATTTGAAGCTTGAGCCAGAACGACGGTATTAGCCATGTGGAATAAAAATTCAAAATTGTCTATTTCTTCCAAAACGGGTTTTTGTTCCTCTTGAGGAGATTTTTTATGCTTCTCGATAGCGGATTTATAGCGTTTTTCAAATTTGGCCTTTTGCATTTTTACGATATCACGCCATACATTATAAGTATGGGGGTTAGCATTTTCGTCTTGTAATTTGTCTAAACAATTTTGGATAAGTTTTTTACAAGCCTTACGCTTTCCTTCTGCGGATTTCTGTAGATTGATCAAGTGGTCTTCTTCAGACATCTTGGCCGACTTTACCGGATTAAAATTGGCATAGAATTTTTCATCGGTTTCTAAGCCAAGTTGCTTTAACAATTTTATTGCCAGCACCTCAGAGTCAAGGTTTTGCTCACCCACTTCTTCTTCAAAATGGCTTAGCTCACCGTGCTGAAATAGACTCTCAAAGGGCGAGGTAATTTTTACCCTAATATTATGTTGACCAAATATATCATGAATTTTTCGCTCATAGATTCCTTTGCGCTCATAAATTTCAATGATAGCATTGTTTAAGGCCAACAAGGTCATTCTGCCTTTTACAAATAAATCTAGACAATAGAAAATATAGTCACAATAGGGTAAATGTAATAATAAATGAGCATCCTTATCAATATTAGTAAATTTTATAATGCTATGAGCAAGCTGGTTTAATTCACTGAATACCATTTGGTCATAAATGCTGGATTCAATGGGATCCACGCTAATATTTTGGATTTTTAGTCCCCAGCCATAATCCATATCGTGCTTGATCAAGGGTATACCTACCCCGCTATCATAGGCAATTTGGCCGCGTAAGCTTGAACCAAACATACAGGTCGCTGAAACAAATTGAGTAAAACCCTGGTATGATTGTGGGAGTTCTTTAAACTTTTTATTATATTTGGAGATCCAGGGGTACATATAAACCGCTGATTTTTTATCCACCGCAACAGGTATGAAAACTTCTTCCTTACGTTTAATATTTACGATGTATGTGCCTTCGGTAAACTCAGTAAATTTTTGGTTTTCACCAATAGTTCCACCAACACTTGCACCTAGAACAAGTTGCTCTAATAAATGATGAGTCTTTGCTACGCGAGAGTAAGAGTCTAAAACATCACTTTGCTCAGACTCAGTCAGTTGAGTAGATACAGTAAGAATTGGCTGTTGCCCTTTTTCGCTTGAGTTTGTATGTGACTCAGTGCCATTATCAAATTCTGACGACAGATTGCAAATTACAAATTTTCTATCCTTTTCACAAAATGAACCTGCTGTTACTAGCTTCGCCGAGCGCTTTTTAGCTTCGGGAGTCATTAACAGTACTATGCCATGTTTAAAAAGGTTCTTTTCAAGATAAAAACCAGATTTATATTCCCAATCAATTGCAAGGGGTGCCGTCTTGAGAATAGGATTAGCCAGCTTGTTTTGTTTAGGCTTCGGCGATACGGGTAACGTTATTTGAGCCACTTTATTCTTCTTTTTCTCGACTCTCATTTTTTTATTGCTTTGGGATAAATCCTGAGGACTGAGTGTAGAAGATGCAACTGGGTTTGGACTACGGAATGTAGTATGCCTATTGCTAGTTAATGTCACTTCAGAGTTTTGTTTTTGTTTATTTTCCGCAATTCCATCGATGGGACGCATTGCTTTCTCCTACTCATATTTCAATGTTGTGATAACTAATAATTGCCGTTGAAGCACCTGGCAAGATAATAATAATTAAGTCAAAATGAAGTGTAAAGAATTATATTTGAATAACTATTTGGATATTATTATAGACCTAAGTTAACACAGAAAATAGGCTTTGCAAAGCTCAATTTAAGCTTGTGCTAAATCGAGTGCCTCAGCGATATCTACGGCCACTAAACGCGAAGCTCCGGGCTCACGCATGGTCACACCTATTAGCTGCTCAGCAGTCTCCATGGTAACTTTATTATGGGTGATGAATAAAAACTGTACTTTATCAGCCATGGCTTTAAGCAAATTGCAAAAACGGCTTACATTGGCATCATCCAAAGGAGCATCAACTTCATCCAGTAAACAAAAGGGTGCGGGATTTAGTTGGAAAATTGCAAATACCAGAGCAACTGCTGTAAGCGCTTTTTCACCGCCGGATAATAAATGAATGGTACTGTTGCGCTTGCCAGGCGGCCTGGCCATGATGTTAACACCGGCTGCTAAGACATCATCTTCTGTTAGCTCAAGATAGGCATTGCCTCCGCCAAATAATTTTGGAAATAAATTTTGCAAGCCTTGATTAACTTGAGTAAAGGTATTCTGGAAACGGTTCCGAGTTTCCTGGTCAATTTTACGAATGGCTTCTTCCAGTGTTGACAAGGCAGCTAGCAGATCAGCATGCTGCGTATCGAGATACTGTTTTCTTTCTACTTCTACCCTACATTCCTCAATGGCGGCGAGGTTGATTGCTCCAAGTTTGTGGATCCGCTGATTCAGATAACTGAGTTGCTCCTCAAGTAAAGGGATGCTATCTCCCTCTGTAAGGAGTTGTTGAATATCATGGAGCCCGTATTGGGCCTCTGTGAGTTGTTCAACTAAGGTGTCTCGTCGTACTAGAACGGTTTGCTTAGCAAGTTTTAATTCTTCGAGTTTGTGGCGTAAGGCTGCTAGCTGTTGTTCCAAAGCATGCTTGGTCTTTTCTAGAATTTTTAAACCATGCTCAATTTCTTGTAATTGAACGCGTGCTTGGGAATGCTGCTGTTCAAACTGCAAACCCATTTCGCAGGCCTTTTGTAATGCCTCTTGAATCATTTGGATGGGCGCTTCTGCTTCTTGCAAATGTTGGGCTAATAACTCACAATGCTGTTGTTGCTCACTAAACTGAGTCTGAGCACGTAATTTATGTTGACGCTTGGCAAGCAGTTGAACATCTAAAGTTTGTAATTTGGCGTTTAATCCTTGGGTTTGCTCCTTGGTCGTTTGGAGTTGTAGGCTTAAAATTCGACGTTGCTCGAGACTTTGTTCCCGCTTAAATTTTATTTCATCTTGTTGTTGTTGATAACGATTTAGATTTTCAACGCTAAGCTGCCATAGTTTACGTACAGCCTGCAGCTCAAGCTGAACGTTTTCCTGATGCTGCTGCAAGTCAGTTAATTCGCAGCTCAGTTCTTTATTACGTTGCTCAAGCTGAAGCAGCCTTGCTTGTTTAATTTGAACTTGCGCATTGATTTGTGCAGCTTGTGCTTTCCCGTCATTTAACTGCTGTTGATGTAGTTGCTTACTGGCATCTAGATTAGCTAGGCTCGTCTGGATTTGGGCCACCTCGTTGATTAAATCATCGTGTTTCTCCTCAACCAGGGCTATTTCAACAGCAAGCTGTTGCAATTCCTTTTCTCGGGCAAGTAGTCCTGTGGTACTATCTTTTCCTTGCTGAACATGCAACCAGTTTTTCCCCAGCCATACCCCCTCGGGCGTAATGATCGTTTCATGATTAGCCAGTAAATTAACTCTATCTAAAGCCTCTGCGACTGATTGAGCGACGTAAACACCCGCCAATAAGCCATCTAAAGGCCAGGCGGAGCTAACCTTGCTGAGTAGCATATGCTCCTCATTTTGAAAATGGAGACTCGGCTTAAGCTCAAGCAAAGTAAGATTTGCGCTTTTAAAGCTGGAGAGTTTATCTATAAATGGCTTGAGCTCGCTGATGCCCACGGCCTGTAAACGTTGACCTAAAACTATTTCTACGGCCAACTCCCATCCCGTAGCGACTTGAATGCTTTCCGCCAAACGTTTGGCATTCCCTAACTCATTGGTTTGCAGCCACGCAGCTAATTCGTTATCTTTTTTACCTAGAGCCTCTTGCTGAAGGGTCATGAGTGACACTTCTTGAGCCCTTAACTTGTGTAATCTTTGTTGCTGGCTCTGTAAATCAGCCGTTGTCTGTGAATATAGGTTTTTCTGCACGGTAATTTGCTCGCAGAGAAGCTGAAACTGTTTTTCTAGCTGGAGCAATTTTAATTCTTGGCTATCCTGTTGCTCAATTAATTCACTAAGTTGCATTTTAATGCCAGCATCATCCAAATGCGTTAATTCTTCACCTAATTTTGTCAAGCGCTGTTCTGTAGCTTGCCAATTTTTCTCAATATGTTGAATTTTAGTTTGCTGAATTTGTGAATCTTGGGTATGGACGGCAGTTTGCTTTAGATGCTCATCCCATAAAGTTTGCCAATGTTGGGCCGTATCTTCGGCTTCAGCAAGCAAGACGGCTATATCCTCGCACTTAGCTGCCGCTTGTTCAGCCTCGGGTCTTAATTGCGCAATCGTTTGTGTGAGCGACTGGATGAGCTGCTCATCTTCGTGTTCATGGGCTTGTAGAGAGGCTAGATTTTTGGTGGCGTGTTCTAGGTCAATTTTTAATTGTTTGCTGCGTTGTTGCTGATGCTGAAGATTTTGCTCAAGTCTAGATATTTCTAATTTTTGAGCATAATATTCACGCTCAAGTTGCGCTGTGTTTTCAGTTTTAGCATGATATACCTCTTGCAATTCAAGTTGCTGATTCTCGAGTTGATATAACTGCGTCTGCTCAGCCTCGATTTGTAGTTGTTGCTGAGTAATTGATTCGTCTTGAATTTGTAATTCATCATCAAGAATCTGCCAGCGTTTGCCGAGTAACTTCGCCTTTAACAGACGCTCCTGCAGCTTAAATTCCTTATATTGCTCGGCTGTTTTAGCCTGTCTTTGCAAACGCTCAAGTTGCTTGCTAACCTCGTCGCGCACATCAGCAAGCCTTTGAAGATTATCTCGAGTATGTTGCATTCGCAATTCGGTTTCACGGCGCCTTTCTTTATATTTTGATATACCTGCGGCCTCTTCGATATGCTGACGAAGTTCATCAGGCTTGGCTTCAATGAGTCTGGCAATGGTGCCCTGTTCTATAATTGCATAACTGCGAGGTCCCAAGCCCGTTCCGAGAAAAATATCAATGATGTCGCGTCTACGACAGCGGGAACCATTTAAATAATAATTGGATTGTCCGTCTCGATTAACTTGTCTGCGTATGGCTATTTCCGCGTAGTTGGCATATTCTCCACCCAATGAGCCTGCCGAATTATCAAAAACCAGCTCAATAGCGGCTTGGCCCACGGGGTTGCGCACCGATGAACCATTAAAGATCACATCGGTAACTGAGTCACCACGCAACTGTCTGGCAGAGCTCTCCCCCATTACCCAGCGGATGGCATCTATGATATTGGATTTTCCACATCCATTGGGGCCTACAATGGCTACAAGATTACTTTGTAAGGGTATCTTAGTGGGATCTACAAAGGTCTTAAAACCCGCTAACTTTATACTTTTTAACTTCATTTAGATCTAGCGAAAAACAGCAAATTGAGTTAGTTTACCTGACAGTGATGAGAATGCAATGCCAACTCGATTTGAAAAGGAAGCTATGAAATATTTTTTGTGTTTAGTTTTATTATTTTTAAGTCAATTAACCTACGCGTTAAAAACCGTATATCTACCCGTTGAATTGCAAACTAAAATAGCCACTCCCGTTGCGCGTAAGCTTTACCTCAAGCTACCACTGCAGCAAACTGATAGCGATTGGGTTTTTACCCATTCAGCAGATTTGCTGGCAGGTGATTTAGAACTACGCATTATTCGCGATAACCAAGTCGTTGAAAATTTGTCTATATTCAGCAAGGGTAAGTTTTCCCAAGATTGGCAAGCTATTTTACCCTCGGTACCTACTGCACCCGGTGATATGTATTTTGGATTTCATTCTACAAAGGCCTATGCTACAGCTCCAGGAGATAAACTTGAGTTGCGTTTACAAATTGTAAAACCCGTTAAGGGCATTGGTCCTAACAGCTCTGGTGTTTTACCTAAGGGGCTTTATGTTAGCTCCGGTAATTACTCGGGGCTGCTGGATGAATTTAGACTTGAGCAGACAAATTTATACCAGAAGATTCTGCAAGATGTTTTAACGGCTGAAGATAAACGGATTTTATTAACCGAATTGGCTAGAATATACAATTATACAGCTTTTATGAATGCTTGGAATAACCAGTGGCAAGTTGCAATAACTACAGAATCAGGTTGGCTAGATGAGTATAGCCAACCTGAGGAAGCCTCATTGTAAATCATCGTCAGAATGAAACCAGTCAAGTTCCCTTAACTCTTCTTTGAGGCGTCTGGCCTCGGCAAGTTCTTCAATGCGTTGCCGTGCCTCACTGCGCTTTGAATCAGAAGGTGGGATCAAGCTTGTATCAACGATCTCCACCATTGAATCGCCAAAATCGCCTTCTTCATTAAAATTAACATCAACTGTGGAGCCGTAATGCTGTGTCGATACTTGATTTCTCATGTTTAACTCCTTACCTTTTACACTAGCTATTGATAATTATAGTCAAAATTTCTATATTTACGTAAAAAATTGTCGACGCAATCTACACTTTCGATTAGAAATGTCAATCTAATTCTGCTATAAAGTTTGCATACCTGGTAAGGGAACGCATTATGTCAAATAAGCCATTAATACTCATCCATGGCTGGAGCGACTCCAGCGCTAGCTTTAAATTGCTAGCTAAAATAATTGAAACACAAATAGGACGCCAAGTGCAAGCAATTAATTTAGCTGATTATGTATCCATGGACGATGAGGTAACCCTTTATGATCTAGCCGCAGCAATGCAAGCGGCATGGTTAACTCATAAACTTCCAACCGCCCCTAACTCGGCGGATATCATTGCTCATAGCATAGGTGCCTTAGTGATAAGAACTTGGTTAAACTACTACAGTAAAACAAAGCCACCTATCAAAAATTTGCTACTCTTAGCCCCGGCTAATTTTGGCTCCGCTCTTGCCCATAAATGATAGGGATTTCAATAGCTGGTGTGAAGAAACCGCAAGACATACCCAAGGTGTAACTAACTTAAATTTAAACATTCACAGAAAACACGGCTTTCAAAATATGGTTTGCCGAGTGGTAGACCAATTTAACCAAGCTGTTGATGATTATTCCATTGATTTTTTCGGTGCAGGCCAACAGGTCGCTCAAATAGCCGAATTTTTTCATGAAAATGTCATTAAAACTGTTCACGCATATTCGGCAGATACCAATTATCGCAGCTTATTGTTGAAAGTAATCTTAAAGCGTGAGCAATCCAGCCGAGTTTTTCAAATTACTCAATTAAATTAAATAATTTCAACGAGCAACATGCCCAAGAGTATGGCGCCAAAGAATGAACTGTAATTGAGCAGCGTGGTATTAAAAAGATTATCAACCCTACCCCGTTTAATCAGAGCCAAGGATTTAACCGATAAGGTCACTAAAAAGGCCAAAATACTTAGCAGGCCTAGTAATGCTAAAATATGCCACTCAAGCCCCTGTTTAATACAGACTAATAGAAGCAGCGAAAAAAGGGTCACAAAAAGGGCGGCAAAAATATTGACGAGTAAGGCAGCGTGGGGAAAATCACGAGATAAAAGATTTTGAGCAGCTTGGGATAGCAAATTGCGACCAATTGCTCCTATGGCTCCACCGGCTATTAAAAATAGAAAATGTTTCATCTTACACCTCCGCTCGAATTATTTTTTCCTTTTTTGGTCATCCTTTTGTTTTAAATAAGCCAGCTTTTCAGCGATCTTAATTTCCAATCCCCGATTCACCGGATAATAATACTGCTTATATTGTAACTCATCTGGGAAGTAATTTTCACCTGCTGCGTAGGCGTCCGGTTCATCATGAGCATACCGATATTGCCTGCCGTAGCCAAGTTGAGCCATTAACTTAGTGGGCGCATTGCGTAGATGAATCGGAACTTCAAGAGTCCCACGAGTTTGTACATCGGCTTTAGCCGCTTTGAGTGCCGTATAAACAGCGTTGCTTTTGGGGGCACAGGCCATATAAACTATTGCTTGAGCTAAGGCTAGCTCGCCCTCGGGATGCCCCAACCGCTCTTGAACATCCCAGGCATCTAAAGCGATTGCTAGGGCCCTGGGATCTGCATTACCAATGTCTTCACTTGCCATCCTGACCACCCTTCTAGCAACATAAAGTGGGTCACAGCCACCGTCTATCATCCGTGAAAACCAATACAGAGCCGCATCGGGCGAGGAACCGCGTACCGATTTATGCAATGCCGAGATCAAATCATAGAAAATTTCGCCCTGTTTATCAAAGCGTCGCATAGTTTGACTCAGAGCATTGGTTAAAATCTTCTCGTCGACGATGAGTTTACCCTCTTGTTCGCTTGCAAGTTGCAAGATAATCTCAAGTAAATTTAGACAACTACGAGCATCTCCATCAGCCACTTCTGCCAGTTGCTCACGTAGATTTAGGGGGAATTCAATTTGACCTAAACTAAGGGTCTTCTCAAGTGCGGTGTCAATAATACTGACTAGGTCAGCTTTTTCTAATCGTTTTAAAACATAGACTCTGGTTCGCGATAACAAGGCATTATTGAGTTCAAACGATGGATTTTCAGTGGTTGCGCCAATTAAGGTTATGATCCCATTTTCAACAAAGGGCAGAAACGCATCCTGTTGTGCCTTATTAAAGCGGTGAATCTCATCGATGAATAAAACCGTGCGCTCACCTAATTCACTCGTTTGCTGCGCCTTGTCCACAACGGCTCTTATTTCCTTTACGCCCGCGAAAATGGCTGACAACTTTTCAAATCTTGCCGCAGCATTTTTGGCTAGTAGCTCTGCTAGAGTAGTTTTACCTGTTCCTGGTGGGCCCCATAAGATCATGGAGTGAACCGAATGAGTTTGAAAGGCAGTATAGAGCGGTTTGCCTGGCGCCAATAGGTGTTTTTGACCTATAAATTCGCTTAGGCTTGCAGGGCGGATTTTAGCCGCAAGGGGTTGAGCATCAGTTCGTGTATTCATTTTTAAGTGATACTGTTGTATTTAATAAAAATAATGTTTAATCTGCAGCTATAAGGATAACGTATCATATTTTGCTGACTTTGGGACTAGTTTATGTCAATTACCATGGAACTTACAAATTTACTGGATAAATTACTAAAGGTAGAGAAAACCCTGCCCTTCGATAGAGAAGGTTTTTTTAAAAATTTTATTGGCGATAAAAATAACCCAGGTACCCTGGAGAGTTTAAAAGAAAACATAGCGCTACAAACGGGCAGAGAGCTTGCGGGTGCCGATGATATTTATCCTATTTTAAGAACTGAGATCGCCAAAACGATCAATGCTAAGCATGTATCAGCTCTCTACTCCATTTATGCTCAACATTTTTCAGCATCTGCTAAACCCGATGAATACGGTCGAGATACCGCTTTTGCCGTTTTTCGGGACGAATTACTCGGTGGTTATGCTAAGCGATTGTTTTTAAAGCTGCTTAACGGTTCTATAAGCATTGATGATCCCAATCTGATGACGCAGTTTTTAAATAATTACAAACTTATGCCCGTTCGTTGGGATAGGTATGAAGATGTTTCAGCCCTTGCTAGCGGGATTGGAATATGCTCTGCAATAGATGCAGTTTATCTTCCCGATCGCAGAAATGAACTCAACCTAGCTCTAGAAAAATCCTTAGAGCAGATAAAACGTAATCCAACTCATGTGCCTGAATTAATCAAGGCAATAGCGCTCGCCAAGGTTTTAAAAACCGATGAAGACGATGATGATCTGGATTATCAACTGATTAAACATTATAAAAATATGCCGGTTTTTCAGGCAAGGCAATTTTTGTTAAATGTTGCTAATAATGAGATCAAAATTGATAACCCTGAGTTCATGTCTCGATTCTTAAAACAATATGATGCTATACCCATAGAATGGACACAGTTTGAACAATTATCTGCTATAGCCAATGGAATGAGTTTAGCGCTGGCTGAAATTTATCTTCCTAGACAAGAGTATGATTTAGTAAGCGAACTCGACAGACTTATGGTCTACATTAGTCGTCATAATGATAACTTGCAAGATCTATTGAAGGCTTTGGCACTTGCCATAACATTAAAAAACACCGAGGCACAAAAAATCATCAGCCAGCAATTGAACTCCATATTAAAGGGTTGTGAGCGTAATTTTAATAAGGCTTTAAATGAAGCCAATGCTAAACTTGGTAAACTTGCCACTCCCAAGGCGAAAAAAAATAAATGCAAGCAAATTGAGGCTCAATTATTAGAGCATGATGTAATTTTTTTACAAAAGCGCAGAACCCATATATTGACTTATACTCATGGACATCAGGTTCATTTTTTCACAACTTCTTTAGTTAAAAATCAGGATAAATACTCCAGATTTGCAAAGCAAATTTATAATAACTTAGCAGAGGCCGACAAGACTCTGCGTACCAGCATCGATCTTTTAGATAAGAGATTTGCCAACTATAATCAAGATTACCTGCGCCATAAGGAACAAGACGCTAAATTAGCCAGATCAAGTGAACAATTGAGAGAAGCGCGCAGAAGCGGGATCATGGAGGCGCAAGCCGAGGCAATAAAAGCCTATCAGACAAACTTAGCTAATGTTAAGGATGATCAGATTGCTCATATTTACAGTAGCTATTATGCGGCCAAAGAGGCACTTAGCAAACTACAAACCGAAGTAGCTGAGCAAATGCGAACTCAAAACCCCATTGCAATAGAAAATTTATGCTCGACTTTAACTCATTGTGATTTTGCGATTGAAGCTGCCGAACAAGCTGTAACAAATCAGGCAAACTTTAAAGCTAAAAAGCAGGAAACCACCAAAGCAACGGATAATGTGTTGGCTAAAATTTACTACGAAGGCACGGCCAAGGTTAAACAGCTTTTTGATAACATCAATTCGCTTTTCCAAAGGGCTGAACCCCCTGCTACTAAACCTCCCATGCCCAGCGTGTTTAAAAAGCAGCTTAAAGTCATCAGCACTGTTAAAGCCGGTTTGTTTAAAATCCGGGAAAATATTAAGGAATTGAAAATTTGATACACACTTGTAGTCATTTATCTGAAACAGCGAATGCCTTACAGGACGCGGTAAGAAATTTTGCTCAAGCGGAAATTGCGCCTCTTGCTGCAAAAATTGATCATGAAAATGCCTTTCCCAATGAGCTGTGGCCTAAATTAGGTGAAATGGGACTATTAGGCATTACCGTTGAAGAGACGTATGGCGGGGCTGGCCTTGGCTATTTAGAACACGTGATTGCCATGGAGGAGATTAGCCGTGCTTCAGCCTCTGTTGGCTTAAGCTATGCTGCGCACTCAAACCTTTGTGTTAATCAGATCCGTTTAAATGGTTCTGAACAGCAAAAACAGCGCTATTTGCCCGGGTTAATCTCAGGCAACTCCATCGGTGCCTTGGCCATGAGTGAAACCGAGGCCGGTTCAGATGTCATTGGGATGAGGTTAACAGCCACAGCAAACGGCGATGTCTTTATCCTGAATGGCCATAAGATGTGGATCACCAATGGACCCGATGCCGACGTTTTAGTTGTTTATGCCAAAACAGAACCTCAGGCAGGCTCCAAGGGAATCACGGCCTTTATTGTTGAAAAAAAATTTAAGGGATTTAGTACTGCACAAAAGCTTGATAAGCTTGGTATGCGTGGATCAAACACCTGTGAATTAGTTTTTAATAACTGCGAAGTTCCGGCTGAAAACATCTTAGGCCAACTTAATCAGGGTGCCAAGGTTTTAATGAGTGGACTCGATTATGAGCGAGTGGTATTAGCCGCAGGTCCAGTAGGCATCATGCAAGCCTGTTTGGACATCGTTCTACCTTATGTTAAGCAACGTAAACAGTTCGGTCAAGCCATAGGTGAGTTTCAGTTGATGCAAGCTAAGCTCGCGGATATGTATACCCAATTAAATGCGGCCCGGAGTTATCTGTATCAAGTGGCCATGAGTTGTGATAAGCAAAGGGTCTCGCGTCAAGACGCGGCGAGTGTAATCCTTTATTGCGCTGAACAGGCTACCCAAATGGCCTTGCAAGCCATTCAGGCTTTGGGTGGTAATGGCTATATAAATGAATATCCAGTTGGACGTTTACTTCGGGATGCCAAGCTTTATGAAATTGGGGCGGGAACTTCTGAAATTCGGCGCATGTTGATTGGTCGTGAACTCTTAAAAAACAGTTAGTATGGAATTATTAGATCTTACCCAATTAAAATTAACTCTGCGAGAATTTGCTAAACAGCGAGCTTGGGAAAAATTCCACAGCCCTAAGAATTTGAGCATGGCCTTAGCCTGCGAAAGTGCAGAGTTATTAGAAATATTCCAATGGCTAAAGGAAGAAGACTCCTTTAACTTAAATCCAGACTCATGCAAACACGTAGCCCAAGAAATAGCTGATATAATTCTCTACGCAGTTAGACTGGCCGATATATTGGCAATAGATGTTGATAAGGCCATAAAAGATAAACTCGTTCTCAATGCGCAAAAATATCCAGGAGGTAGTCTTGAGTGATTTAACCCAGCAACGCTGTTTGCCCTGTGAGGGGATAGGCAAAACTCTGAATTCAGATCAGGTCCAGAAACTTTTGCTCGAGCTTCCAGATTGGCAATTAAGCCAAGATGGTAAACACATTTTTCGTGACTTTAAATTCAAAGGTTTCTACAAAACCATGGCTTTTGCCAATGCAGTGGCATGGATTGCCAATCAAGAAAACCATCATCCCGATCTTGAAATAGGCTATGACCACTGCTTAGTGCGTTTTACCACCCATGCCCTAGCTGGATTAACTGAAAATGATTTCATCTGCGCAGCCAAAGTTCAAATGCTGCTAGCCCAATAGCATATGCTTAATGCATAAATGCGGAACTCATGGTAAAATACACGTGTAATCAAACTTAGCCAACAGGAGAAGATTATGAGATTAAAGTTAATTGTTATTGCGCTTGCTGGCTTTTTAGCTGCAGGTTTAACAGCTTGTGATAGAAATAAGCATCCAGCAAGTGATACTAATGAAGTTGCCACTGCTAATACGGCTGCAGATACTTCCTTAAGTTATGATAGAAACGATACGACGACTCGTGATGATTTAAAACGAGACGTAGATCGCAATGCAGCTTCTAATTCAACTGATACCACTAACAATTCGGTTACCCCGAATAATACCGATAATTCAGCTGATACAGGCACATCAGCCAGTACTAGCAATGATAATACTCCAGGATCAGCACCTGGCGCTGTGGCAAATACAACTGATCCAAGCCAGAATCCTAATGCCATTACCAATCCAAATCCTACAACAACCAACAATCAGTAACATCAGCTTAAGAGGCACAGAATAACCGTGCCTCTTTATCTTCCGGGTTAATAATCGCTCAAAAAATGCACAATTTCCTTGACTGCTAGCTCTAGTAGTTATATAAATCAACTTTTACCTAAAATCGCACCAGCTTGATTTAGAATAGCGGAGAGAATATGGCTCTAAGGAAATCAGTATTTTCACTAGGCATATTGGCCTTGTCTTACCTAATTTCGCCTGTGAGTATGGCATTTTCGTTTCCGTTTACAAGTAACGATCCCTTGCATCAAATTACCTCACAAACCCGAAATTTGACGCCAAATATATTAAAACTTGCCATATCGGCTTTTGAACATGCAAGAGAAGAAGGTCTAGTGGATAAAAAAATAGTCACCATCATTGACTATTCAAAACCTTCCACAGAAAAGCGCCTTTGGGTAGTTGACCTTGAAAACAAAAAAGTATTGTTTAATACCTTAGTAGCACACGGTCGCAATAGTGGTCTAGATGTGGCTCGAAAATTTTCCAATGAATATCAAAGTTTAGCCTCTAGTCTTGGCGTATTTTTAACCGGCCATACTTATCTAGGGCATAATGGCTATTCATTGGTCATGGAAGGCTTAGAGGAAGGCATCAATGATAAGGCGCAAGCTCGTCACATTGTATTTCATCCTGCACACTATGTTAGCGAGGATTTTATTGAGCGCACTGGACGCATTGGGCGCAGCTGGGGATGCCCTGCCCTGAGTCCACAGATTGCACCCCAGCTGATCAATACCATTAAGGATGGCACTCTAGTTTTTGCCTATTACCCTGATAAGAACTGGTTGAAAAGCTCTAACTTTTTACAAAGTTAATGCTTAAAGCGAATACGCTTACCTTATGCTTAAAGGTAAGCGTATTGATGTTAGATAGCTTTTGCTACATGACATCAAGCCCCTCGCAAATTTCCCAAGATCGACCCTAGGTTTTAAGTCTATGCATATTGCCTGCATTGAATGCTGCAAAGCGCAACTTTAGTCCCGAGCTTTTTGCAGCAAGCGGTATTTCAATGGACCAAAATACGAATAGGCTACAGGCACTACGATGAGTGAGAAAAATGTTCCAAAGCTCAAGCCACCCACGATAACCCAGCCAATCTGCATTCTACCGATAGAACCTGGACCTGAGGCCAATGCCAAGGGAATCGAGCCTAGTACCATGGCAAGTGTAGTCATCAAAATGGGTCGTAAGCGAATGGTTGAGGCTTCAATGAGAGCTTCCGTCATTTGCTTACCCTGCTCCCTGAGTTTATTGGTAAACTCGGTGATTAAGATACCGTGTTTGGTGATCATACCCACCAAGGTTATCAAGCCAATTTGCGAATAAAGAGAAACAGTACCGCCAGCTAACCAAAGTGTAAATAAGGCTCCTACCATAGAGAGAGGGACGGTAAAAAGCACGATCAGAGGATCAATAAAGCTGCCGAATTGCGCAGCAAGCACCAGGTAAATGAAAACCAAGGCCAAGATAAAGATACCCACCATGTTACTGCTTGTATCTAGATATTGCCTAATTTTACCCGAATAAGCCTGTCTTACCTTAGGATTCAGAACAGTGGGTATGGTTTTCTGCAAATAGGCTGTGGCATCACTCACACTGTATCCTGGCATAAGCTTAGCACTGAGTGTTGCGGCTCGCATCCGGTTATAGTGGGCCAGGCTAGCCTGACCAATTACAGGGTTTAATTTAATCAAGCTAGATAGGGGTACCATCTTGCCCTCCCCACTACGCACATAAAGCTTGTTGAAGCCACGAAAATTAGCTAAATCCTGCTGCTGCATTTGCACTAAGACAAGATAGCTACGACCATTTTCAATAAAATCCGTGATATGGGCGCCACCCAGCATTACTCTGACGGTATCGGCAATATCCTGGATATTGACGTGCAAATCCGCGGCTAGGTCTCGATTGATGGAGATGGCGAACTGTTGGTCATCATAACGCATGCTACTCTTTACATTTTGAAATCCTGGATAACGCTTTGCAAGCGTGACCAATTTATCCATCACGGGTAGTATATCGTCATATTTGGCCGAGGTAATAAGCTGAACGCTAACATCACTGTTATCAAACCCATAGTCTATGGGATCGGGGATCGAGGGATAGGCATCAACACCGGTAATGCTTGCCAGTTGAGGACGCAAAATATTGGCAATTTCTTGGGTCGTACGCTTACGTTTTCCCCAAGGTTTAAGCGTGGCATAGGATACGGCTGAACCACTGAAGACAACCGAATAATAGCTATCGATCTCGGGTATTTTTGCGTAGAACTGCTCGATTTCGCGCATGTATTTATCGGTGTAATCCAAATTTGAACCCGTTGGAGCACCTACACTTGTCACCACGAGTCCCGTATCCTCTTGAGGAATAAATTCGGCGGGCATAAATCGATATAATAAGTATCCCAGAAGGCCAATTATCAACAGTGCTAAAACAACCCAATTGCGCTTTTGTAAAATGATCCCTAACCAATGCTGATAAAAATTGGCTAGACGATTAAATAAGGCATCGACCTTGAGGCTCAATGGATTTTCTTTTTTATGGGGTTGTAGGATTAAAGAACTCATCATGGGTGATAGGGTTAAGGCTACAAAACCCGAGATGATTACGGCACCCGCTAGCGTAAAGGCAAATTCTTTAAAAATAACCGAGGTATAACCCTCTGCAAAGCCTAAGGGGGCGTAAACTGCGGCTAAGGTCAGGGTCATGGCAATGACTGCCAGGGCTATTTCCCTACTACCCTTGATGGCGGCTTGAAATGCATTTAACCCATGCTCTATGTGTCTATGAATATTTTCCAGCATCACGATGGCATCGTCCACAACCAATCCTATTGCCAGGACAATGGCCAATAGTGTCATGATATTGATACTAAAGTGACAGACATACATCAAACCAAAAGTCGCAATGATGCAAATGGGAATGGTAATGATGGGAATGCTTGAGGCACGCAGCGAACCTAAAAATAAAAATACCACTATTACCACAAGTGCTATGGCCTCAAAAATTGAGGAAAAGGCTTCGTGGATGGCGGCTTTTAAAAATAGAGACTGATCATAATTGATGGCAGCGTGCATGCCTTCAGGTAAATTCTTAGTAATTCGCTCCAGGACCTTTTTGACCTCGGTAGAGACCGTAATTGGGTTAGCCGTTTTTAAGGGTTTAACCTCGACATCAACTCCCGGTTTACCATCCAAACGTAAGGGTGAGTCCTGTAAGCTGCGATAGCCCAGCTTGATCTCGGCAATATCTTTAAAGCGAATCAATTGGCCGTTGCGCTCGGCAATGACGATCTTGGCAAAGTCTTCGGGGGATTTAAGCTTGGTATCAGACATGACTGTAAAATCTCGCTGCGGGTCTTGAACGCGCCCAGCAGGAAATTCAATATTGTTGCTGCGTAAAGCTCCCTCTACGTCCTTTACCGTAACATTTAAGGTGGCCATTTTCTCCGAGTTTAACCAAATGCGCATTGCATAGTCACTGGCACCGAAAATATCGACGGCCCCTACTCCAGGTACCTCTCTCAACTGTGGCCAGATGTAGCGTGCTACGAAATCACGGATCTCCGCTGAAGTCCGCTTGGTATCTGTAAATCCTATACTAAGAGCAATACCACTACGACCGCCCACTTCAATGTAGGGAAGCTCAGCACTGGGCGGCAAGTCTTTTCTAACGCTTGAAACCTTGTCCCTAACCGCGTTGACCTCAGCATTGAAGTCACCGCCCAATTTAAACCTTACCCAAATGGTGCTCCAAGAATTACTACTTGAGGAGGTAATGCTTTCAATATTTTCTACACCCGCCAATTGATTTTCAATCACTTGGGTGATGCTATTCTCAATCATTTGCGGGCCAGCACCCTCGTAATTGGTGCTGATGGTCATAATGGGAATTTGAATTTCCGGAAAAAAACGTAGGTCAAGCTTAGAATAACCTACTATCCCAACCACAATTAGGATTAAATTGAGTACTGTGGCAAAAACTGGATGACGAATACAAATTTCCGGTAACTTCATGGTTTACCTTTTTCAACGGGATTGGGTTTAATATTAACTGCAACACCATCATCTAGTTTTTGCTGACCCGCGATGACAATCACGTCGCCTATTTCTAGGCCCTGTTTGATTTCTAACATACCATTGTAACGCTCACCTACCGTGACCTTGATCGATTGTGCCTTACCCGCAACGACTTTAAACAGGCTATATCCCTGTAAACTTGCAATTATGGCTTGCTCTGGTATGACTATGGTTTCACGCTGTTCAGAAATAATTTGGCTGATATGGACAAACATTCCGGGTGATAAGGTACCCTCCTCATTGGGAACTGTTGCCTGGACAGATACCGTGCGGGTAAGCTTATCAATGCTAGGCGCTATGAAGGTAACCTGGCCGGCAAAGGTTTGACCAGGATAGGAGTCTACCGAAACTAGAACCGGTTGACCTACCTTAAGCTGAGGTAAGAAGATCTCTGGAATGGCATATTCAACCTTCAGCTTACGTTTATTAACTAACTTAACCAGGGCTTCACCCTTATTAATATAAGCGCCTTCATTGATGGCAAAGGCACCCAGTTCACCGTCGAATGGAGCTTGGATCTGTTTTTGATTGAGTGCTGCAATGGTATTTTTGACTGCCGCTTCTTTGCTCTCGACATCAGAGCGTTGTTGATCTAATTCCTGCTGGGAAACACCGCCTTCTTTATATAGAGCCTGATAGCGCTCATAGGTGGTCTGGCTTAACTTTAAAGCTGTTTGCGCCGACTCGAGATCGGCTTTTGCTTTAATGTTATCCAGTTGAATAATAGGCATACCCTTGGCAACGAATTGACCGTCTTTGAAAAAAATCTGAATGACTCTGCCGTCAACTTCTGAGCTAATATTGACCTCTTCCAGAGCCTTTAGACTCCCTACCGACTCGATCTGTTTGGGAATGAGGCCATTCCTGGCAATAGTGGTTTCAACCAAGATAGAAAGTTGTTGATTTTTTTCATTTGCATTATCCGCTTTCGATCCAATCCAAACTATTGATAAGACCATGGGTAGAAAAAATCCAAGCAGTAAATTGCGTTTTGTTAACCTATTTGGCATGTTCATATTACTGGCAAAAATAATCAGCCATTACAACATCTTGTGATGGGCTTGGCAAGGGTTAGGCGTTATCAAAATGTATAAAATTGGCAGGGTTTGACTGCGTAAGCTGACTAATTGCAGTTTGAGATTAGGTAGCTGCCCTTTAAAGCTAAAAGGGTCTTAAATTCAGCAGCAAAGTTCGGGGTAAAACTCGAAATAACACTAGGCCTTAAAAGGATGAGTTGCGACCAAGACTGTAGCTTTGGATAAGATGCTAATAGCTCAACTGAAAATAATTCAGCTAAGTGTTGAAGACGATAAAAAAGCGGTGCGTAGCAAAGGTCGATTAAACAGAATTGCTCGCCATTGAAATAGGGTTGAGATTGTAGCAACATTTCTAATTTTTCAAGCTTTGACTCAACTAGGTTTTTGCTGTGTAAAAAGGCTTCTCCGGTAGGCGCTATGCTTAAATTATAAGCATCCACCGTTAGGAGATTTCCCCACAAAATCCAAGCTCGATTCTGTGCTCTTTGCACTGGGTCATGAGGATGTAAGGGAAGCTTAGGAAAAATCTCTTCAAGAAATTCATTAATAACGTAGGACTCAAAAATTACCTTACCATCTACGCTTAAAATGGGTACTTTGCCGAGGGGAGAAAGGTTTGAAAACCAGTCTGGCTTATTGCGAATATCAACCCACACCTTTTCACAATTAAGCTGCTTTTCCCGTATTAAAATGGCAATTTGTTCTACAAACGGGCAAATGTGAAAACCATATAAAACTAAACGCATTTAATCCCACTCTCTAAAAGATGCTGAGAAATTAATAATTTTATTGGCGGAGAGGGAGGGAGCTACTCCGGGCATCCTGCCCTTCGCCCTACGGGCCGGCTCTTTAGCCGTTCAAAATTGCTCCGGGCAATTTTGTCGAACCCTGACGAGGGTTCTCACCCTCCCTACTTTTTATTGCTTAACATCGGTAATAATAATGGGTTCCGTTAAACTATTAATTGGCGGAGAGGGAGGGATTCGAACCCTCGTGGGCGTGAGCCCCAACCGATTTCGAGTCGGCGCCGTTGTGACCGCTTCGATACCTCTCCATTTTTTGGCTATTATACAATACAGACCGAGATTTAGTAGCAAAAATTAACTAACCGATTAAAACCAGTCTTTGACGCGCCCCCAAATGGAACGCTTAGCGTTTTTGGAGCTCGCTAAATTTTCACTATCGTGGCCGGGTGGAACAATGGAAACGGGGTTGGACGTTTGCTTGGATGCTACCTGAGGAATTGGGTAGTCATTTGACATATTTTTTGTTGTTAAATCCCGGGGCAATTGTAAAGCAGGCTCACTGTGGGAATATTTATAATTTTCATTACTACGCTTTTTGATCAGACCATGCTCGCCATAGATATGAGCGCAGCCAACTAAAAGGCAGGTGGAAGTTAAGATTAGTTTAAATCGCATGCTAAAACCCTTATGTTAGCCCTTTCCAAAGCCATATTGATGACTTCATGATGATTTTGACTTAAGTGTGTTAATGGTAACCGGATTCCTGAGGGAATCAAGCCCATTTTATACAAAGCCCATTTTACCGGGATAGGATTAGCCTCAAGGAAAAGATTTTGATGTAAGGGTAACAGTTGCTCATTGATCCTAGTCGCGGATTCCCTCTCACCCTGCAGAGCTGCTTGATACATCTTTTGATTTAAATGAGGCGCAACATTTGCAGTTACCGAAATTCCGCCCATGGCTCCATTGGTAATGGCTTCAAGCGCTGTTGCATCATCTCCCGAATAAACATCGATCTTTTCACCACATTTGGCAAGAATATCTTTAATTCTTTCCATTTTACCAGTCGCTTCTTTAATGCCAATTATATTTGGGATATTAGCTAACCGGGCAATTGTCTCGGGTAACATATCACAGGCCGTGCGCCCAGGCACATTGTATAAAATAATGGGAATCCCAACGGCATGGGCAATTGACTGATAATGTTGCAATAAACCCTCTTGAGTCGGTTTTATATAGGCTGGTGTCATGATTAAACATCCATCTACGCCTTGATGCATGGCCATTTCAGTAAGCTTAATGACGTGCTGAGTAGAGTTGGCTCCCGTACCTGCAATAACGGGAATACGGCCATTTACTTGATTGACGACATGGCGGATAACCTCACGCTGTTCATCATGGGTTAATAATGAGGCTTCACCTGTAGTTCCCACTGCCACTATGGCCTTAGTACCTTGTTCAATGTGCCATTCGACAAGCGCACGCAAACTATCTATGGCTAAGGAACCATCTTCGAACATAGGTGTCACTAGCGCTACCATGCTGCCATGAAACATAACGAGATCTCCTTTTTGGCTAATAGGTGAGAACCGGCTTTTTACACTTTGCGTAGCAAAAAGTTTAAAGTAAAGCAGCTCTATGCACAAGCCTAATTAGCGATAGGCTAGATTATTCTCTCAATCCTGTTAAACTTGAGCGTTTTGTTAAAGTGCAAATGGCTATTATGAATAATTCAAATCACCTTGTTATTACGGCGTTGACTAAGACTAACATCGATGCCCCCTGTAGACTTGCGACTCTGATCGCAGAAAGTGGTTGCAACATCATTACTAATCGTATGATGGTTATGGGCCAAGAATGCATGCTCAGTATGCAGGTGGTAGGCAATTGGAGCAGTATTGCCAAACTTGAACATAATCTTCCCAGCCTAGAAAAAAAATATGGTTTTTCCTTAATTACACGCCGAACTGAACCGCGTAAATTTGATACGCCGGTGCTACTCTATACCATTCAAGTGATAGGGATAGATAAACCTGAAATCGCTCAACAGATCTATAGTTTTTTCGCAACCGAGCGAGTCTACAGCCAAGAAGCCTATGGGGATAGTTATATTGCCAATCAAACGGGCACCCGAATGTTAACGCTTACCATGATCATCGCTATTCCAGGCGATATCCCAATCTTTGAACTGAGAGAACGATTCTTAGTTTTATGCGACCAACTTAATCTTGATGCGATCATGGAGCCTCATAAGGGATAAACATGCAAAGTCTTGTAAACAAAATCGCTCCCGATTTTCAGCTGCTTGCCACCGATGGCAAGCTCATTCAACTGCAGGCATTAAAAGGCCGAAATCTCATCCTTTATTTTTACCCTAAAAGCAATACTCCGGGTTGCACTAAACAGGCAGAATACTTTAGAGATCATCATGCCGATTTTGCCAAATTCGATGCTGTGGTTTTAGGCATTTCTCGTGACTCGCTCCGTTCACAGCAAAATTTCAAGGCTAAATATGAGCTGCCCTTTGATTTACTAAGTGATGTAGAAGAACAAGCTTGCAGGGCTTATGAGGTAATCCAGGATAAAAAACTTTATGGTAAAATGGTCAGAGGCATTGAGCGAAGCACCTTTTTGATCGATAAAAACGGCCTCATTCGACATGAATGGCGCAAAGTTAAAGTCGCAGGGCATATCGAAGAACTTCTTCAGGCCCTTGCCACACTCTAAAATAAAAACACCGACTGACCAACTGCAACTAGCTGGTCAGTAGTGATTTCGATAATTAGCCTATTATTTTACCATTGCCACGTTGCCCAATGTCGGCACCGGGTCTCTTCCCTGGGGGGAAATCTTGGCTACGTTTGTGCTCTATTTCAACGCGTGGGCGTGGAGCAGGCGGGAAATTTGGAGCTCCCCTACGCTCAACTTCGACGTGCGGAACAGGCGGGAAATTTGGAGCTCCCCTACGTTCAACTTCAACGTGCGGAACAGGTGGATAATCATGTCTTGGATAGGGTCTGATAATACGTCTTTCAATGTTTGGGGCTCTACGTTCTATTTCAACGCGCGGGTAATGGCGCCGAGGATAATCATAACGATGCTCGACCTCAACATAGGTTGCCGGATAAGAGCTATAATATTCGCGTTCGGTTACACAACCCATTAATGAAGCCAGGGCGATACCGACACCAATTAGTTTAAATTTTTGCATAACAATGCACCTCAAAAAGGAGTAGGGAATCACCCTACTCGCAAAATTATTTTTTAGACTCTACGGTAACAGTAGGTAAACCATTAGCAGCATTCGCATTGTCACGGACTCTTAATATATCACCAGCGAAGATATTGCCCTGAAATATCAGATATCCACGTGAGTAAATTTTTAAATAGGCAGTCGAAAAACCTTTTAAACTAACGCTTGCATCGTTCTCTGGCTCCAGATCTGCATAAACCCACCTTTGATCAGGATACATGACTTCTAGCTTAACATACGAGTGAGAATAATTGATGACATAGGCAAAATCCGTATTAGGACCAACCTTGCCTGGCAGAATTCGATGATCAGTAGAGCCAGCATAGGAAGAAACGGAGAAAAGCAATAACAAGCTACTGAAAACGAATAATAGTTTTTTAAACATGATAAAGACCCCTTTGTTACCGGTTAATAATTCCATACACAAAGCTAGCATCCTGCTAGAACGCTATTATAAGCTGAGGTTTTGTCAACTGTCTATCATTACCGTATAGAACTAGATTTATAGGTTATGGCTTCACCGGCCAAGCCCTAACAACGGCTTTGACAAGACTAGCCAGGGGAATGGCAAAAAATATTCCCCAAAAGCCAAATAAGCCACCAAAGACCAAGATGGCTAAAATGATCGAAACCGGATGCAATGCGACTGCACCCGAAAATAAGATGGGGACTAGGACATTGGCATCTAACAATAAAAGAATGGCATAGGCAATAAAAAAATAGGCCGTGTGTGGCATAAGCCCCCATTGTAATAAGGCTAAAATGGTGATGGGAATGGTGACTAAAACCGCACCTAGATAGGGAATGATCACCGAAAGGCCGACTAGAGCACTCATTAGGACCGCATATTTGAAACCCAATACCCAGAAGACCGCGTAAGCTGCTACCCAGTTGATGATTATTTCCCAGACCTTACCTCTAACGTAATTGCCAATTTGCAATTTAAGTTCCGCCCAAATTCGGCGCAAGGGTTGATTTTGCTTGGGTAAATAACGACTTATTCCAAGCATCAACCGGTTTCTATCCATTAAGAAAAAGTAAACCAGTAGCGGCACCAGGACTAAATAAATGATCATCTGAAAGATACTGGGAATTGAAGCAATAGAGGCGGAAAATACCATCTGGCCAAATTTAATCATATCGCCACGCAAATTGCCTAAAAGCGCTTGAAATTGGCTTGCTGAAAAATATTCTGGATAACGTAAGGCAAGCTGATTGAATAAGGCCTGTCCCTGAGTGAGTTTATTGGGTAATTCATAGAGCAAATTGCTAAATTGCTCCCAAAGTAAGGGAATGGGGCCCAGTAAAGCGAACAAGATTATACTTAAAAATAAGACATAGACTGAAATAACCGCAAGTCCATGGGGAATTTTAAATTTTTTCAGCCTAACTACAAACCAATCCAACAGATAGGCTATCACAATGCTGGCAAAAACAGGTGCGAGCATGGTACCAAACAGCCAAAAAATTCCTATCGTCATTAGGATAAGTATTAATAAAACGCTTGCATCGGGATCGGCAAAATAACGTTGATAAAAACGCTTGGCAACGTCTAACATTAGGCTTTCTCAATTAAAAAATAATAATAAGTGTTTTGTTGTTCGGTTTGCAGCAATTTATGGGTTGTGACTTCAGTGAAAACCTTAAAGTCTATTACCGAACTGGGATCTGTGCTTATCACCTTTAAAATTTGCCCTGGCTTCAATTGTCCTAGGGCTTGTTTAGTTTTCAATAAGGGTAAGGGGCACACTAAACCACTGGTGTCGAGAACTTCGTCGGCTTGTTTCATGCTGTCTCTAGTTGTCGCAAGATAGAAACCATTTCATAGGCCGAATCAACGGCTTCTCGTCCTCTATTACCGTGCTTACCGCCCGCTCTTGCAATGGCTTGTTCGGTGGTTCTAGTGGGTAAAACACTAAAAATGATGGGAACGTCGGTTTCTAAAGCAACCTTTTGACAGCCAAAACTTACTTGTTGGCAAACATAATCGTAAATGTCTGTCTCACCGCGGATGACCACGCCAAGACAGATTATAGCCTCATAGGCTTTAGTTCTGGCTAAATGCTGCGCAACCAGGGGAATTTCTTCAACTCCAGGTACCCAAACAAGGGTAATTTGTTCATCCTTGAATTCTAATTCCTTTAGCCGTCCTATGGCACCTTGACACAGTGACTCTGCTATTTCTGAATAAAAGCGACTGGCCACAATGGCAATGTTGAAGGATGATTTTATATCCTGGGCTATAATGTTTTGCATAGCAGCTCCTCACAAGCTAATTTAGCCTTTAGTTTAGTATGTTTAGCTCTTAGATGAAATAGTTAGCTTAACTTATGTTGTTTTTTTAAGACTCTACGCATTAGTTTATTACTGGCGGTTCTTGGTAAACTCTCAACTATAACCACAGTCTCAATTTTAAACAAGGGATTGAGATGTTCTCTAATGGCTTGTTGCATGAGTGAAAGCCAATAAGAGGTGTCACGACTCTGCTCTGCTTGAATACAGGCATAGATCACCAGGCGTTCGGGGCCTCCTTGAGGCGGCTGAATGGCAATGGCTGCCGAGTCTCTAATGCCGGGTAGGTTGTTTAAGACCCTTTCAATTTGAACTGAACTTATCTTTATACCACCTAGATTCATGGTATCGTCAACTCGTCCTAGGGCTCTGTAATATCCATTGGCTAAACATTCAAGCTCATCACCGTGACGACGCAATATTCTTCCATCGGCAAGCGTTGGCATACCAGCAAAATAACAGCTCTCATGGTTTGAATTCAGTAGCTCAGATGATAGTCCAAGCGAGGGTCCAAGAATTCCCACCTCCCCCCTGCTGGCAAACTTACCCTGCTCATCGAATAGGACGAAATCTATTCCCAATGCCTTAGCTGAAAATTGAGCCGCAATTGCAGGTTGGACTAAAGTTCCGGTAATATAGGCCCCTCCTATCTCTGTTCCACCGCAATATTCGATGACCGGTTTATTACCCGCCAGTGCCATCAAATAGCTCATATCATCGGGATTTGAACATTCGCCGGTTGAACTAAAACATTTGATGGCCTGCCAATCCAGACCTTGCATACACTCAGTACTTCGCCATATTTTAACCAAACTTGGCACCACACCTAAAACACTGACTTTAGCTTGTTGAACAAACTCACCAAAAGCCCTCTCAGTTGGCAAACCATCGTATAAGGCTAGCGTGGCTTGGTTTATTAATCCCGCATAGATCAACCATGGACCCATCATCCAACCTAAACTGGTGGGCCAAGCTAGAACATCTTCCGCCTTAAGGTCATGGTGAAAATAAGCATCGCTGGCACATTTAATCGGCGTGGTGTGTGTCCATGGAATGGCTTTAGGTTCGCCCGTAGTACCCGAAGAAAATAGAATTGTGGTATGGGCGCTGGACTCACAGTTGATTGTATTGAAATTTGTTGCCGTCCCAGCAATAAAATCATGCCAATGACTATCACAGCTTCTTAGCGACGTGTCTTCAGCGCCTATTAAAATAACCCGCCCTGCGCCTGCGGCGATGATCTTTTCATAAAGGGCAATTTTCTTGTTAGCCCGTTGAAACGAAAGCATGCTGAAAACAGCTTTTACCTTTGCCAACTCTAAGCGAGTAGCGATTTCCTCGACCGCAAAACTCTCGGCAATCCCTACGGCAACACAGCCTGCTTTGATGATACCAAGATAAATGGCCACGGCCAAAGCAGTCATGGGTAGCAAAATTGCCACCCTATCACCGGGCAAAAATCCTCTTTGTATCAAGCCATTAGCTACCTGATTGCTCAGCCGATTAAGCTCTCCATAGGTCATGGTTTGCTGTTGACCATTTTCACTTTGAGCAATAACCGCGAGTTTTTCGCTTGGCGCTTGAAAGCAACTGTTGACAATATTTAAGCTTGCGCCCGGAAACCAGCTGGGATTATTTGGGCTTAAGCGAGTATCACAAATAGCATCCGGCCTTTTAGCAAACTGAATTTTAAGCTGCTCCAGGGTATAGCGCCAAAAATCTTGATAGTTTTGCACTGACCAGCTATGCAGAGCCTGATAATCGATTAAACCAAGTTTGCCAAGAGCTTTAGCAATATTGGTCTTATTGCTAATCTCTAGAGTAGGCGTCCACATCATTTCCATATATTTTCCTAAATTGACCTATGTTAAGCTTGAAGCATTATCTTTACTTTAAACTATAGTCCTAGATAAGCGGTCTGCAAACGTTATTTGTTATCTAACCCACACATGGGCAATGATCTTAGGGGCAGCGCTGGGGACTGGTTTGTTATTTTGGCGCTTAAAAAACATCTGCTTTAAAACAGTTAGAATTTCAAGCTAATTGTGACCATGATAAACGCCCTAGCAATAGCTTTTGGTTTAAAGCCTTTGAGCATTTAATTGCCGAGGGATGGGCAAAGGTGGTCTGCAACAAGGTCTGGGCGGAATTAATTTTAGCATAACTACTAAGCCGATAAAATGTCAGCTTACGCTTGCCAAGCCCCGTTATGTCACAACAGGGTGCATAAGCCAGCTTTTCCGCAACAAAATAAACCTTAGCATAAGGAAACTGCGCCTGGCATTGTTGCTGCCAAAAACTTAAGGGCTTGGTGGGTAAATCAGTCGAGCTCAACGGTTTTATACAAGGCAAGGGTTGATTATCTACAATGGCTTGTTCTGCCAACTTAAGTCCAGCTTCCGCAGCAGCAAATGTTTGGCGGCGCTGGTCGTCATTTTGAGACATTTTGGTCTGTAATATCGCTAACTCCATGCAGGCTAAGGCCAATAGGCTCATTATAAAGATAAAAATCAAGGTCGTGACCAGAATAACTCCCGCTTGTTTTAGCATAGAACAGACTCAAAATTACCATAAAAGATATTTTAAGCCTGTATTTAAATCTCAGCAAACAATAGTTTAGGGGGTGATACCAAGTCCAATGGGCTTAGGACTTGGTAAATTTTTCCTTTAATTTGGTTAAGACTGAGGACGGCTTTTGAGTCGGCTCTTTTTCTGCCTGCTCAGGTTCTGTAGTCTGTTTGGCCACTGTAGTAGCTTGTGCAGGCACGATAATAATCGGTAACTCATCGTGCCAAGGCATGGAGGAAAATTGTTGTTGTAAGGTTTTAACGTTATCGAGCATGTTTTGCATCATGGTCTGCATAAAAATATCCATTTGCGCCTGGTTTTTCTGCATTTGTGCTAAAAGCTGCTCTAGTTGCTCGGGTTTTAACTGCTCTGAAGCCGAATATTCGACAATGCGATATTCTTTAGGTTGTTGGCCATTTACAGACTGGGTTAAGATCCTTTGCTGGTAGTGTCCCGGTTGCTTTTTAAGCTCAGCAAGCTGCGTCCAACCTACACTTCCATCCTTGGGATTAGCCACTTTTAACCACGAGTCTTTGGTGATAATTGGAATCAGGGTTTCACCCGCTTTTGCAGTGAATACCACCTTTGATTTTACATCCGCTTGCTCATAAACATTGAGCGCATAAGCGACTTGTTGAGAGATAATTAAACCGATTAAAGCTAAGCCAATTTTCAACATGTTTCCTCCTCAACTAACTTTAACAATCCTTCATTTTTACGAGTCATGCATATCAAGTATATGGGCTAGGTTATACACTAGCCCTACTTTTAGTCTTCTGCTTTGACAGTGATTCTACGTGGTTGGGCCTTTTCCTTTTTAGGAATAATTATTTCCAAAACCCCATTTTTGGTCTTGGCCTGGATTCTTTCACTATCAGCAGTATCAGGTAAGGTAAAACGCCGATAAAAGTTACCCTTTATCCTTTCAATTCTGGAAAAGTTTTCGCCAACCTGCTTGGTCTCTTCCATGCGTTCGCCTCTGATCGTTAAAATGTTGTTTTCCATGGCAATCTCAAGCTTATCCTTGTCAACGCCTGGCAAATCGGCAAAAAGAATAAATTGCTCGGGGTTCTCTTTAATATCCACTGCGGGTATCCAATGACTTGTTTCAACATATGAATTATCGGTTGAACGCCTTTGGAGCATGTTTTCAACTAGATTATTCACTTCGTTTAACATATTCCAAGGTTCATAACGGGTTATGCTCATAACAACCTCCTCTGGATAAAATTAGCTTCACATAATGTATTTAAGGATGATTTGAAATTTTTCAAGCTGGGTAACATTGCATTCGTCGCAAAATTTACGGTTTCAGAGTGAATTCTGCTCCATATAGAGTAAACTTTACTAAGATACTCTCAGGATTTATGCCAGATGATTAAAATTAAAACTCGCCTGTTTGACGTTTTAAATATTAAGGTTCCTATTATTCAAGCGCCTGTAGGTGCTGCAGTGAATCCAAAATTTGCTAGTGCAGTTTCCAATTATGGTGCTCTTGGTGTACTGCCCTTGGGGACTATGTCCTTGGAAAGAGCTGAAGCCATGATTGATGAAACCTTAAGCTTAACGAATCAGCCCCTTGCTGCAAATCTCATATTAGAATGGGATCAACATGACAGATTGCAGTTATGCCTAGAAAAGGGTATTAAAACGATTTGGTTTTTTTGGGGCGATCCTAGTCCGTATGTGGAAACCATACATAAGCGTGGGGCAAAGGTCATGTTGACCGTTGGTAGTGCCGATGAGGCTAAACAGGCGGTTGATAGGGGGATAGACATCATTGTTGCCCAGGGCTGGGAAGCCGGTGGACATATATGGGGTAATGTAGCAACCATGGCATTGGTACCTGCAGTTATTGATGCCATTGACAACAAAGTGCCTATAGTAACAGCAGGAGGAGTTGCCGATGGGCGCGGCCTAGCCGCTAACTTAGCTTTGGGAGCAGAGGGCGTTGTTATGGGAACCAGACTGTTGGCAAGCCATGAGGCAAATATTCACCAGGAATATAAGGATCGCATTATACAGTCAAAAGAAATCGATACGGTTTATACTGAGATATTTGATAAGGGTTGGCCAAATGCCCCCGTTCGCGTGCTTAGAAATAGCACTTATGACCAATGGCTTAAGGCCGGTAGGCCAAAATCAGGAAATCGCCCAGGTGAACAAGATATTCACTCATTACGACGCAAAAAATCCAGTCGAAAGGTATAGTATTTACATGCCAACGCCCATAATGCAGGGAAATTTAGAGCCTATGGCTCATTATGCTGGGCAAACGGTGGGACTGATAAAAGAAATAAAACCTTTGGCCCAGATATTAGACGAAGTGATTGAGAATGCCGTGCAACGAATCTATGCTTGTCAAACATTGCTTTCATAGAAGAACCTCTTTTCGCTGGAGTAATTTAGCAACCGTAAGTTTTGCTACGGATAGAATTGCTATGCCATTTGGCGTATTATTTGCTATGAGCTAGACAATGGGTAGCACCTGGGAGATAATGCAAAGAAAATTTAATCTCTTACAATCATGGAACGCTATTATTTTAGTTACAACCAAATTCACCAAACGGTAAAAGCGGCCGCAGAGCTCATTGAACAAAGTGGCTTTAACCCCGATTATTTGCTGGCAATAGGTGCAGGTGGCTTTATTCCCGCTCGTATTTTAAGAACTTATCTAAATAAGCCTATAATCACGGTTTCAATCGCCTACTACCAAGACAAACAAATAATGAGCCTACCACAAAAGTTGCAATGGCTAGATTGTGTAGATGTTTCGGGGAAAAAGCTCTTGATAGTCGATGAGGTTGATGACACTCGGGCAACTTTAAGCTATTGTGTCCAAGAGATTTTAACCCATAATCCGCAGGAGCTCGGTGTTTTTGTCTTGCACAATAAGGATAAGCCAAAAGCTCAGGCCTATCCCGCAGAGGTTAAACATATTTTCGTGGGTGAGCAGTTAGCCAACAAATGGATTCACTATCCATGGGATGCAAAGGAGATCGATGAACATGACAGACAAACCCATAAGTAATGCCCAAAGCCGCTTTGGATATTATTGGTTAAATTTACTCATAGGTGTCCTTGGAATGGCCATTGCCTGTTATGGCAATTTATTGCCCTTCTCAGTAGCCCAAAAAATATGCTATTTTGTGGGTGCAATACTCCTATTGCTTTCTTCCCTATTGGAAAAACAACTGTTTTTCATTGTTTTGCAGATCATCATTGCTTCCGGAGCCGGTATTGCCCTGTTGGAAATTCCTCCTGGCTATAAGGCTGCCTTTCCCATCGTTTTAAGCATCCTAGCCATCGTGTATTTTATTAAGCAAAAGCAGTTACAAGACAAGGTGATGAGTTTAGGCGTCTTAGGTATAGCCGTGCTAGCTGCAGGTTATGCCATCACCAAACCCAGTGTATATTTCTTAGGTGCAAGCCTACTGATGATTTATTCATTTTTATCTTATCGCAAAGGCGTGAAAATCGCTCTACTCTGGGCAGTATTAAATGCGGTGTTTGCAATTACAGCTGCTCTTGCCATTTATCATAGTTAATTCAGGTTCATCACCCTAACCGAGCTTAGGGTGATTTTAATCTTAATTAAATGGTCGTTTGGCCGCCCATATAGTTTCTTAAAACCTCTGGCACAGTTATGCTACCATCTTCATTCTGATAATTTTCCATGATGGCTACCAGAGCTCGCCCTACCGCAACGCCTGAACCATTAAGCGTGTGAATTAATTCGGGTTTACCGGTTTCTGGGTTGCGCCAACGAGCTTGCATGCGTCTGGCCTGATAGGCTTCAAAATTACTGCAAGATGATATTTCTCTGTAACAGTTTTGGCTGGGTAACCAAACTTCAAGGTCGTGGGTCTTGGCAGATTGAAAACCCATATCGCCGGTACATAAAACTATCACTCGATAAGGTAAACCGAGTTTTTGCAAAACAGTCTCGGCGTGATGGGTTAAATTTTCATGAGCAGCATAGGAGTCTTCGGGTTTGACAAGTTGGACCAACTCCACTTTTTCAAACTGATGTTGGCGGATCATCCCACGAGTATCGCGTCCGTAAGAACCGGCTTCACTTCGAAAACAAGGCGTGTGGCAAACGAATCTTTTTGGCAGATCTTTAGCTTCTAAAATCACATCCCGTGCTATATTGGTAACGGGTACCTCAGCCGTAGGAATAAGGTGATAGCCCTGCTCACCCTCAATGCGAAATAAATCCTCAGCAAATTTAGGTAACTGACCGGTACCATATAAGCTATCTTGATTGACCATGTAGGGAACATAGACTTCTTGATAACCATGTTCACGAGTATGAAGGTCTAGCATAAACTGGATTAAGGCTCTATGCAGCTGGGCAAGTCTACCATTGAGTATTACAAATCGTGAGCCCGTTATTTTGCTGGCGGTGGCAAAATCCATTAAGTTATCTTTCTCGCCAAGTTCAACGTGGTCCTTAATGGAGAAATTAAACTGCTTAAGCGTGCCCCAACGTCTGAGTTCCTGGTTATCCTGTTCAGATTTACCCTGGGGTACTGACTCATGGGGAGTATTGGGGAGACTACTATAGAAGCTAGTTAGTTGCTGTTCGATGCTGGCAAAGCTTGCTTCAATTTCCATTAATTTAACTTTCAAACCCTCAACTTCATCGAGTAGAGGTTGAATGTCATGCCCTTGGGCTTTGGCTTGGCCAATATTTTTTGCCTGTTGATTGCGTAGATTTTGCAAATCTTGCATTTGCATTTGTAAATTCTTGCGCTCAGATTCTAATTGGGCTAATTTTTGCAGGTCTAATACAAAACCACGTAAGGCAAGCCGTTCAGCCACCTGTTGAGGTTGATTGCGTAATAATTTGGGATCTAACATGCATTCCTCGAGAGTAAAAAAAGTTTATTAAAACTATACTTAGAGGTATATTAAGTAGAATCATGGGTTAAGGCAAGCTATGATACCAATCAATATTTTAAGTCAACCTGACGATACAACTTGTGGGCCCACTAGCCTACATGCGGTTTATAATTATTACCATGATCCCATTTCTTTGGAACAGGTCATAAAAGAGATCATTTATCTTGAAACAGGTGGTACACTTGAGGTATTGCTCGGTTGTCATGCCCTGCGTCGTGGTTATCAAGCGACCATCTATACCTATAATTTAAATATTTTTGATCCGACTTGGTTTGTGATCAAAAAGACCGATATGATAGCTAAATTAGAACAGCAATTAGCGGAAAAAGGTGGCGAAAAGCTGCGGATTGCTACCGAAGCCTACGTTGAATTTATTCAGCTTGGTGGCAAAATTGTTTTTAAAGACTTGACCCCTGCTCTACTCAATAGCTTTTTTAAACAGGGCAAACCGGTTTTGACCGGCTTATCGGCCACTTATCTTTATCAAAGCTCTCGGGAATACACGGGGGATACCAATAGAACCGTTTACGATGACATAGGTGGTTATCCCTGTGGCCACTTTGTGGTCCTATGCGGTTATGATGAAGAACACAGACTGATAGTCGTAGCCGACCCTTATGCGGCAAATCCCGTTTCCAAAAATAATTATTATTCAGTAAAGGCTAGCCGTTTAATTAATTCGATCATGTTGGGTATTGCCACACACGATGCAAATCTTTTGATTATCGAACCCATTACTAAAGGAAAGTAAACGCGTGCTTAATATTATTGTTGTTAACAACCCCAAAGATTGGCAGCTTGAGCTTGCAGATACCGAAGTCGTTTCCGCAAAAAATTACCTTACCGAAAGTCGGTTTGCCGAAATGCGCAATGCCAGGGTATTTAACCTTTGTCGTTCATTTCGCTACCAAGGTTTAGGCTATTACGTTTCCCTATTAGCCGAAGCACGTGGTCAAAGGGTTATTCCCACGACTATCACTATTCAAGACATTAAATTGCAATCGATTCCGAGAATTATTTCCCAAGAGTTAGAAGAGCTTATCCAAAAAAGCCTGAGCAAATTAAGATCGCATAAATTTACGCTTAGCGTCTATTTTGGCAAAAATATTTCGCCTCAATACGATGCCCTAAGCAAACAATTGTATAGCTTATTGCAGGCTCCTCTTTTTAAGGTGCAATTTAGTTTTAATAAAAAATGGGCTATTCAATCGATCAATCCCATTACCATAACGGAAATACCCGAGCACCACAAATCTTATTTTCTCGAGTTTGCCAAGAGTTACTTTGGCAAAAAGCGCTTTCACAATACAAAAGCAGCTAAAACTTCCTATGACCTGGCGATTTTAGTGAATCCTGAAGAAAAGACCCCTCCTTCCAATAAAAAAGCCATGAAGCACTTTATCGATGCGGCTGAAGACTTAGGATTTCGTACCAAGCTTATTACTCGAGATGATATTGCCAGAATTCCTGAATTCGATGCCCTGTTTATTCGCGAAACAACGCAGGTCAACCATCATACCTATCGCACTGCAAGACGAGCCGCCGCCGAAGGCCTAGTAGTTATTGACGACCCCTTATCAATTCTGCGTTGCGCCAATAAGGTCTATTTGGCAGAACTATTGGCAAAGGCAAAAATTATGACGCCAAAGACCATGATAGTCCATAAGGATAATCGAGACTTAGTTGAGCAAGAGTTAGGCCTTCCCTGTGTGCTAAAGTTACCGGAGGCGGCTTTTTCCCTAGGCGTGGTAAAGGTAAAAACCAGCGAGGACCTAAACAAGGCGCTGGATGAATATCTCAATAATTCAGAACTCATCATCGCCCAGCAATACACCCCAACCGATTTCGATTGGCGAATCGGCATCTTGGATAAAAAACCACTTTTTGCCTGTAAATATCATATGGCTAAAAACCATTGGCAAATTTACAATTGGCAGAAAAAAAACAGTGATACGACGGGCTTAGCCGATACCTTGCCCGTTCATCAGGTGCCCGAAGCTGTCGTGGCAACGGCATTGAAGGCAGCTAATCTCATTGGTGATAGCCTCTATGGAGTTGACCTTAAACAGGTAGGCGATAAGGTCATGGTCATTGAGGTGAATGATAATCCCAGCGTTGATGTGGGCGTTGAAGACGTTGTTTTAGGCGACACCTTATATACAACCATCATGCAATCTATCTTTAATCGCATAGAAGCAAAGAAGAAATAGGAAACCGTATGACTAAGACCTTGAGATTATTTGAGGGATATGGAGTTGAATTGGAATACATGTTGGTCAACCAGGATGACCTTAATGTGGCCCCCATTTGTGACAAGGTTTTGCATGCCTTAACCGGTCATTATGTCAATGAGTGTGAATTGGGTAAGATTGGTCTTTCCAATGAGTTGGTCCTACATGTCCTAGAATTTAAATCCAATGGTCCAAGTCCACAGTTGAAGGGCTTAGATCAAGAATTCCACCTCCAAATAGCTAAAATTAATCGCTTGCTTAAGCAGAATTTTAACGCCATGTTATTGCCGACGGGGGCGCATCCGTGGATGAATCCCGATACGGATACCCAAATTTGGCCTCATGAATACAATGATATTTATCACTCTTATAATCAGATCTTTAATTGCCGAGGCCATGGTTGGTCAAATTTACAAAGCACTCATTTGAACCTACCGTTTAGCAATGATGAGGAATTTGCCAAGTTGCATACCGCTATCCGCTTGGTCCTGCCCATTATCCCAGCTTTAAGCGCCTCAACGCCCATTTTAGATGGTAAGCTAACGGGATTTATGGATACTCGGTTGGAATTTTACCGCCGCAATCAACAAAAAATTCCCTCTATCGGTGGCAAGGTGATTCCAGAAGCGGTATTTAGCGAACAGGAATATCGCGATAAAATTTTAGCCCGAATATACCAAGACATAAAACCTCATGATCAATTAAATGTTTTGCAAGATGAATGGTTGAATTCTCGAGGCGCCATCGCTAGATTTGAGCGCCATGCGATCGAGATTCGCATCATCGATATCCAAGAGTGCCCACAAGCCGATATCGCTATCTTGGCGCTGATCGTGGCTGTTATAAGGGATCTGATTGACGAGCGTTGGCAAGATTTTAAAGCTCAAGCGGCTTGGCATGAAGATCAACTTTTTCCCATTTTGCTAGAAACGATTTCAAAGGGGCAGGCGGCGATAATAAGCGATTCCGCTTATTTAAAAGCCCTGGGATATGAGAAAGCTTCATGCAGTGCCGCTAAACTGTGGGAGCATTTATTGACCAATACCTCGGCTGATTTGTCAACTCACATAAGTGCTTTAGAAGTTATCTTAACTCATGGCAACCTAGCCGAGCGAATCAGCCGTGCCATCAAAACAAAACCGAGTCGCGCAGAAATCCACAGAGTTTACAAGACTTTGGCCGACTGTTTGGCGCAAAATAACTTGTTTATACCATGAAGCTTGTCGTAAGCTGTGAACATGCAAGTGCTGACATTCCAACTGAATATCAGTTTTTATTTAGCCAACAGTCAGAAGTATTAACCACCCATAGGGCTTATGACATAGGTGCAATTGAGCTGTTTACTCTGTTGGCCCAAAAAGCGGATTTTGGCTTACAAGCCCAGACAAGTAGACTACTCGTTGAACTTAATCGATCCCTGCATCATTCCAAATTATTTTCAGAATTCACTCAGGATTTAGATAGAAAGACCAAGAACAGCATTCTCGACCATTACTATCATCCCTATCGCAATGAACTGACTAGCCAAATTCAGCAAGCAATGGGGCAAAATCAGCGGGTGCTACACATTTCGGTTCACAGCTTTACCCCCGTTCTAAATGGCGAAAGGCGTCAAGCCGATATAGGTTTACTCTATGATAGTACAAGGCTTGAGGAGAAAAATTTTAGCCGCAGCTGGAAGCAATCTCTTCTAAGGCTCAATCCAGAGTTAAATATTCGTTATAACTATCCCTATGCGGGCAAGGCCGACGGTTTTACCACTCACCTACGTAAACAGTTTAGCCAGGCTGACTATCTTGGCATTGAGCTTGAAGTTAATCAGCATTATCCTCTTTATGAACCCAAACTTTGGCAGACGCTGCAAACCCAGCTTGCAACGTCACTCCAAGAAATCCTCAGTCTCTAATTATACGAGTATTGGTAACGAGTATCGCCGTAAACGTAAACCTGTTCACGTTTGTTGTTGAAAACAGCTCCGTTAAGTTTAATGGCATTACTGGCAAGCCTGCGGATACCAATCTCAATTTCTTGTTTACTATGTTCAGCAGCCCCCAATACCATTAAATTAGTTGCGGCATGTTTAGCAACCAATACCCCATCGGTCACGGCTAAAATGGGCGAGGTATCGATAACCACAACGTCATAGAGCTTGGAAACTTCAGCAATCAATTCTTTGAATTTTGGTTGTACCAATAACTCCGAGGGATTATGGATGAAGTTACCCGTCGGCAAGAAATGCAAATTTGCATTGTTGGCCTCAACAACGGCTTCAGCAAAACTCAATTTATTATTTAATACTTCAGTTAATCCCGAGTTACGGCTACGACCAAAATAATTATGCATATGGCCCTTTCGAATATCGCCATCGATCAATAAAACCTTTTTACCTATATCAGCTAAAACATAAGCTAAATTCACCGATACAAATGACTTTCCTATGCCGGGGCTCAATCCCATGATCGAAATGACGTTATTATCCGCTTGGGGCAGCATAAATTGTAAACTTGTGCGTAAACTGCGCATAGACTCAATGGCCATATCTTGAGGTTGCGAAGCTGCTAAAATAGGCACCTGTTTGATTGCACCTGTTGAGAATTGCTTTACATTTTTATCCTGAGTTTTACTATGTGGCACAATTGCCAAATTGCTGATATTAAAGTTTTGTTCTATCCAATACGGATCTTCAACATGTTGAGTGAAGGATTTACGTAATAAAACGATCCCTGCTCCCAAGATTAAGCCAAGAAATATACCCGCGGCTATAATGAGAAGAGGTTTGGTCGGAATAGGATCATCGGGATATTCTGCAAGGCTTAAAATCCGTACATCACTGACTGTACCGGCTTTAAGTACTCGCATTTCTTGCAACTTGTTTAACAGCAATAGATAAAGTTGGTTTTTAACATCAACATCGCGCATTAAACCCACTGCAATTTGATCGGAAGCCGGCAGCTTTTTGAGCTGCATTTGCATCTGACCCAAGTCTTTTTCTAAGCCCTTGATCTTATCATTTACAGAACCCACAAAGGGATGTTTGCTGGTATAGTCCTGAAGCATTTCGGCTTTTTGCAGACGCAATTGAGCAATGTTTTGCTCAGTAGCAGAAAGCTGACTCAACAGCATTTGCGATTCTAATTTTAAGTCAATTTTGCCGCTTTTGGAGCGATACTTATTGAGCTTGGTCTCGGCTGTTTCCAAGGCATGTTTTGCTATGGGTAATTGCTTTTCAATAAACAGATAGGTTTTTTCAGCTTCGGCAGACTTGCGTTCAATATCCTTTTCCACGGTTACTTCGGCGATGGCATTGAGAATATTGACGGTTGTTTGCGGATTTTTATCGGTGAGAGCAATTTGTAGAATACCCGTGTTATTACCCGTACGACTAGTACCTAAATCGGTGATCGCTATCCTTTTGGCAAGCGTTTCTAACACTTTGGAGCGTGATTTTTTTATCAGGTAAAATTCGGTACCTGGGTTGGCGGTTAGATTTTCAACCTTAATACTGATAGATGGCAAATTAGCGGCTGAAGTCTTAGCTAATTCACCTACCCTGCCCTCCAGCAAAAGCTCATTCTTTGGGCCATATAACTTATAAGTATCCTCAGTTTTGGCAACTAGGCGCAACTTCTGTGCTTTCTTTTCATAGCTATGGGGTACGGTCAAGTTTGAGATAACTAATTTTTCACCGCCCCAGGCATAACGGCTAGTACCTAATTTAGGTTTTACGAGGGTTTCGGCTCCCTTCTTGGCGAAAAACCAGTTCAAGATGGGCATGTAATGTGGTTGAACGATAACATCCAAGCCTAAGTTCTGAATGACAGGATCTAAAATAAACCGTGAAGTGATCAAAGATTTCTGCACATCAACCGGTGAAATTTGAGCATTGGCATTCATTAAATTAGCAATATCTTGAGTTAAATTACTTGCTAAGCCATTTTGCTTATCTTGTACTTGAATGAGTATATCGGCTTGATAAAGCGGAGTCTTAATAAAAACATACAATAGACTGCATAAAAAACAAGTTAGCACACAAGTTAAGATGATCTTTTTAGCTCTTAACAAGCTAGCTAATAGCTCGCGAAAATCTAATTCGTCGGTGCCAAAATTAATGGATTTTTGTGGAAGGATATTACTCTGTACATCATTCATTGCAAATACTCTTACCGGGTTAAGGAACGGGTATACCAAAGCGTTTGGATAGTAGGCAGAATTTGGTTAACACCTCTATTCCAACGCGCGATATCCGCAGCGGAAACATAGACCACATCTTTGGGTTGCATTTGAAATTGTTCTGCTAATAAGATTGCAGTGGGCGACTTTGCATTTAGCCAATAAATTTTTGGCATGCTGGAATCGCCGCGAATAACAAAAATCTGCCGGGGATCTGCTGAGTTTGGATCGAGTCCTCCCGCTAGATTGATGACATCGGCCAGGGTTAAAGGAGCATCCGTTATAGGTTGCAAGCCTGGCTTTAAAATTTCACCCATTACATATATCTTTTTACTGCGATAAACAGCAACTCTTACGCTAACCTGTGGATTATGAATATATTTAATGAGTGCGGTAGTAATGGTGCTGCGGATTTGCTCAACAGTCTTACCACCAACGCTTATCTTACCTACCAATGGAAAATAAATGCTACCATCAGCAGCGACCACAAAGCCATTGAGCTGTGCTTCGGGTTTTTGCTGCAAATTATCAGGCAAAGCACTGGCTTCATCCCTAAGAGCATTTACAAAAGCAGTGCTAGAAATACTAAATTCAGGATGATTCCAAACCGCAATGCTCAAAACGTCTTGAGTACCAACAAGGTATTCCTGAGGCTTTTGGCTAGCCAGGTGCTCTAAAACATCAGTGGTAATAGGGATATAGGTGGGTTTGATGGCAGCATCATGCTTTGCCGATAATGAATCCGGCGCCTGCATACGCATCCCTGGAGCGATGGCGCATCCTGTTAATGCTGCCATGGAAGAAACTACAAATAACTTTTTTAAGTCCATAATTTAGTCGTCCAATCTTTTAAACCTTGCTCAATCAGCACCAAGGCGTGCTCAAAAGCCACTTTGGGCTTTTTATAGGGATCAGGTATATCAATATCACTCCATTTACCTAACCGATGTACCTTGCCGCAGACACTGGGTACTTTTGTGGTTATATGTCGCAGTTGTTGATTATCCATCACCAAAATTAAATCACTATTAAGCAATAACTCTGGTGTTATTTGCCGGGCTCTATGGGAGCTAATATCTATGCTACGCTCTAGCATAACTTGCTGAGCCTGTGGATCAGCCGGCCAATTAACCATAGCCGTAATACCTGCTGAGCTTACCTGAACTTCGGGTTGCGTGATTAGCAAGGTGTGCTTTAATAAGCCTTCAGCCATGGGGCTGCGACAAATATTTCCTAAGCAAATGATTAAAATTCTGTTAAACATCATTGAAAATCAGATACTAGCAGACTGAAAAACTTTCTCAACTATTTTAGCGCTGTTTAGCATGTCCTCTTCACCTAAAGTTGGATGTACCAATAACATTAGACTTGTTTCGCCTAACTCCTTTGCCACCGGTAAACGTTTTTGTGGCTGTAAATTGGTTTTAATAAAAGCTTGTTCTAAATAGATCTCACTACAGCTGCCGGAAAAGCACGCTACTCCTGAGTCGTTGATGGCCTGCATAATCTTATCTCGGCTCCACTCTGATCTCAAATACTCCGGTTTGACAAACAGGTAATATTTGTAATAGGCATGCAAAACATCATCATTAGGTAGAGGTAGGCGAATACTAGGAAATTTAGTTAAAGCGCGAGTGAGTATGGCGGCATTGCGACGTCTAGTCTCTAACCAGGTGGATAACTTTTGCAATTGAATGCGTCCAATAGCTGCCTGCATCTCAGTGATTCGCCAATTCGTACCGAATGACTCATGCAACCAGCGAAAACCAGGAGGATGTTCGCGTTGATAAACGGCAGCATAACTCTTACCGTGGTCTTTAAATTCCCACATTTTTTGCCAAAGCTGCCTATCGTTGGTTGTGACCATTCCACCCTCACCACCGGTGGTGATGATCTTATCTTGGCAGAAGGAAAAAGCCGCCGCATGGCCTAAGCTACCCACTTGCTTACCTTTGTATATAGCACCGTGAGCTTGTGCGCAATCTTCAATCAATTTTAAATTATGTTGCTTAGCCAACTCAATAATGGGGTCCATATCACATGGCCAACCGGCAAGGTGAACGGCTATAATGGCCTTGGTTTTAGAGCTAATAGCAACCTTAATAGTATCTGCAGTGATGTTTTGACTATCGGCATCCACGTCAGCCATAACAGGAATGGCTCCCCGCATGACAATTGCACTGGCTGAAGCAATAAAGGTACGTGAGGTCACGATGACTTCGTCACCTGGCCCTATATCTAGAGCGTATAGGATGGCCTCAAGGGCTACGGTGCCATTCATCATGGCTATGGCGTATTGAGTACCTACGTAACTTGCATATTCTTGCTCAAAAAGTCTGGCTTCATTACCAGTCCAATAATTAACCTTGCCTGAATGTAAGACATTTGTGACTGCAAGGATTTCATCAGGTGCATAGTAAGGCCAAGTTGGCTGAGCTTTAGTCATTTCCATTTAAGTCCTGTTGCTTGATTATTTTTGCGGGCGTGCCCACAGCAAGGCTGCCAGCCTCAAGGGATTTAATGATAGTACTCCCAGCCCCTACGGTAGTCCATGAACCAATTTTGGTGCCTGGAATAGCTATACAGCCAGCCCCTAAAAATACCCCAGATTTAATTTCCACATTGGCAGTTAGATGAGTTCCAGGGGCCAAGTGGACAAAATCTTCAACGATACAATCGTGGTCAACGGTAGCCGCTGTGTTGATAATACAGTGATCACCGATTTTAGCACAGGGTTGGATAATGGCATTGGCAAATACCACACTACCTCTACCAATACTGCTATCTTTGCCCAAATATGCCCTTGGATGAATTAGGCTAGCAAACTCGTGCTGGCAAAATTGTTCTGCCAATTTTCTACGCACTTTATTGTTGCCTATACCATGGATGAGCTGGATCTGGGAATATTTTTTAATTTCTTCAAACCCACCCAGGATTGGAAATCCAAGTAGTTTTTTACCCCACAGGTTTGTATTATCATCCACTAAGCCAACTATCGACATTCCCATGGCTAAAGCAGTATCAATAACTACTTTGGCATGTCCGCCCGCCCCCAAAATGAGTAGCTGCTTATTCATGAGGTTTAGAACCCATAAATTTAGGCATGGTAACATGCTCGGTCGCGCTGATGCTATCGCGTTTAATAACCTTATAAAGGGTTAAAAATAAGATCTTTATATCCAGCACTAAACTTAGCTTATCAACATACCAAACGTCGAGCTTAAATTTTTCTTCCCAGCCAATGGCATTCCGACCGTTGACTTGGGCCCAGCCGGTAATGCCAGGTTTTACTTCATGACGACGCGCTTGCTCAGGCGTATACAGTTCAAGATATTCGGTTAGTAATGGCCTTGGGCCGACTAAACTCATCTCCCCTTTGAGTACATTGATAAGTTCAGGTAATTCATCAAGACTCGTAGCACGCAGCAACCTTCCAAACCGAGTTAAACGTTTTTCATCAGGTAAAAGATTTCCATACTGATCCTTAGCATCGGTCATACTGCGAAATTTAAACATCGCGAATAATCTGCCGGCTTTACCAGGCCGAACTTGCTTAAAAAGTACCGGCCTACCCAGTACAAATAATATTAACACATAAATGGTAAGTAAAAGTGGTGCGAGCAGGATAAGCATGGTTAAAGCCATCAGCTTATCAAGAGCTGCTTTAGCATAATTCTTATAGAGTTTATTCATATACCACCTTTTGCAAAAAATTGACAAACTGTTGTGCTAGCTCATCACGATTAAATTTTTCAACGGCTAGTTTACGGGCATTTTTTCCCATTCTCTCCAGTTCCTGCCTAGAATCAGCCAAATAAATCAAGGCTTCGGCAAAGGCAATGGCATCATCAGGTCTTATACTTAAACCGCATTGATGCTCAGTTAGCAAATGAGCTAGCCAGCCTGGATAATTATTGAGCACGGGTAATCCCGCAGCAATATAATCAAAAAATTTATTCGGGGATGTGCCGTAATAAAAAGCCGGCACATTGGCTAAAACCATAAGGCCTACCGAAACGTTTTGAAATAGTGAGGTAATGGCCTGCTTTGCAATAGGTGTTAGAAACTTGCAGTTGGTCAATTGCTCCCGCTCCGCACGAGCTATTAGCTCTGCCTTTAATCTACCTGAACCTATAAAGTGTATTTCAATATCATCTCTACCTCGGCTTTGTAAAATGGCAGCAGCATCTAATACTGCATCCAGACCATTGGCAATGCCATGTGCTCCAGCAAATAGAGCGATGAATTTAGGCGGCTGAAGACTGGGAGTAAATAACTCCACATCACAACCATTGGGAATCATGGCGAGAGCTTTATTGGGCACCTTGCGTTTAATTCCTTCGACAATTCCTGGAGCTAGACCAATACAAGCATCGGCAGATTTATAAGATAAGGTTTCAAGCCAATCCATGAGTTTAACAATCACGGGGTTTGTGATCACGCCCATTGCCTTAGGTAATTCTGGCCATAAATCACGCACTTCAAAAACAAAGCGCTTGCGTCGCAATAATTTTGCTAAAATTCCAGGAATAGCTGCCGTAAGTGGGGTCGAGGTGGCAAAAATAACATCATAGGATTGGGTAAACACCACCGCTACACTTCGCCAAGCATAACGCAGGAAGGTAATTGCTCGCTTAACAAAGCCATCTTTATTCGAATAAGGTAGGCTATACTCAATGACCCAGATGCCATCCACTAACCCTTGGCGTCGTCCCTTACAAAATGGCTGAGTTAGACCGGTATGATGATTTTCATAGCTGCCACAAACCATAGTGACTTGATGGCCTGCTTTGATTAGATGCTTAGCAAATTCAAAGGAGCGAGTTCCACCACCTCCTGCTGGAGTAGTAAAGTGTTGATGAAAATATAATACCTTCATGTAATGCTATTCCATTTGCAGACTATCGGTTTGAAATCCTGTTAATTTGATGCTGCTAATATTATCACCATTAAAAATAATCTCAATCTTACATTCAGTATCGGCTAATTGAACCTGGATAAGGTTTGAATTAAAGACTGGGTAAACAGACTTCTCCCCAAATGAAGTAAGAAATATGCCGTTGTTAGCCTTAACAGAATGAAGCCAAGCTAAGCCCGGTTGTTTTGCTGAATAATAGTTGGAAATCCAACCTTGAGGTGACAGCTCATCAGCTCTTATTAACCGCGATGTAAATAAGTCAGCATTAGCCACGCAGAGCCAATAGTCACCCGCTTGAGTTTTGAGCTTTAACTGATGAGCATCGGCGCTTAATTCATAAGGCATATCGGTTAATAAATAGTGCAAGTCATAGTCATGCACTGTATTTGCAGCGATTTTATCGATAACTAGCCAATGATTGCCAGTAACTAAGATAATATGGCGCCGATAACGAATATGCAGGCCTTGCTGTTGATAACCATTATGTTCGCCCCACCAATATTTAAGCAACTGTTTTGCCGAAGTTTGGATTCGACTATATTGTCCCTGGGCCCAAGGCAACCATAAAAAACGACTAAGCTTCTGCATTTGATCGGTTCTATCTACCGTTAGGACATTATGGTTGGCACTGCCGGCAAATGGATTATCCCAGGGACTTGGTGCATTGTAACTATAAGTACCTGCATCACAAATAATATTAATACCCTTCCACCATAAATCTAACTGTAAAATATCAGCTTGTCCTGGCCTGTGTTTGAATTGCTTAACACAGCGCGTAAATAACCAGGTATCGGCGCCCTGAATAACATGATAGCCCCCCTCCTGCATTTGTACATCAGCCTGTGCCAAACTACTAATCGAAGTGGATAAGGCTTGCGCCCCAAATAGCCACACTAGGTCTTCATCCCATGGCCCCTCTGGGTATAATCGCTTTCCAGTATAAAAATAGTGCAGAGCCTGAAGAAGTGGTCGAAAATCTCTATAATCGCAATCATTTAAGGCTAATAGCAAGGCCCCATCATTTTGACCATAATTGGGCACCCTGCCTGAGGTTTGATCTTGTAACTGATAAAGAAATAAATAAGAGCTACGGACCCGCTGATAGACTTCAGGATCTAAATCAAGCTGATTGACCTTGGCAAGCTGCATATACCAAAGATAAAGTTGTAACATTAAGCGTTGATAATTAAACGAATGTTGACTAAAGGCCCCATCGGAATAGATGAGTTCTTTAGCTTGTAAACTTAACCATTTACCGCCTAAGGCTTGCCAGTGCTTGGCTTGCCTAAAATGGGGGAAAAGTAAGCCTATGGTCCAAAGTCCTATTGCCTCACTGATGCCATGGTTATTTTTTTGGCTTAACGCATAATAAAGATTGCTTTCAATTCTTAGGGCTGAAACGTAAATGACTTTTTCCAATTGGTCTAGACGGGTTTTAGACGATGCTTGCGTGGCATGAAAGGCATAACGGGCAAAGCATAAGGCAAGGCAACGCAGAGCAATTTCTTGACCGCATTTCCACTGCGGCCCCGAGTTTGGCGGGTTGTTTTTACACCAGTCAGTTAATAATTGCCAAAAAGCCTCTGCATACTGTTCATCATCACTTAGATAATAAGCACGTACTAAGTGAAATGCCCAACTAAAACGGCTCAGCTCCCAAATCCATTTGATATCCCCTTGATCAAAATCACTGATTAAACTCCAGTGTTTATCATTAGCTATGCACAGATTAGTCAAGGGATTGGTATTCCACGAGGGTGGAAAACCCACGTTGATCTGATGATAGGAAAAAAATTTAAACTTGCCTTGGATAATATCATCGGCCGTTTTGATGGCAGCACAGCCAAGGCCTTTGAACATAACTGGCTTATCAAAGTTAAAAAAACTTGGCTGGGTTAAAATTCGTGGCTGATATTTTATCCGCAATGCATCCCAGCTGCTTTGTGGGGTAAGCCAACGCTTAATACCCAGTTTTGTCTTACAGAAGTAATAGATGCGAAAAATCAGCCAATTCCAACCCAGATATTTTATGATCAGCAGGATTTTTTTTAACAAAACTCTTTCTCTTGTTAAGAATACAACTGCTCTGCAACCTCAATGGTAAAACGGCTTACTTCAAATAACTCTTGAATAGCTATCAATTGCTTACCTTGAGACGCAGCTTCAATAAATGCTTTAACACAATTATTTTGCCCCTTATCCTGCTTAAATAAATTGAGCTTTTTAAAGTCATTCCAGCCATAAGCTTTCAATTTACGATAATTATCAAGTTGCAAAATTTTACCCGCACAAAATATCTCTAAGCGTTCTTTAGGAAAGGCTTTATGTCCATTGGCTAAATAATGAATGCTGCCCAATGAACCATCGGCAAATTGTAGCGTAATGGAAACCTTATCATCGTAACGCTGTGAAGTATTTTTGGCTATAGCGTGGGCTTGGATACTGGTAATTTCATGGCCGGACAAATGGCGCAATAAATCGATAAAATGACAGGCTTCGCCTAATATTCGCCCTCCGCCAATGGTTCTATTCTGGGTCCAGTGATCGTTGGGAATAAAGCCCGCATTTATGGTCATAATAAATACCTTGGGCTCATACACATTCGCTAAAAGTTGCTGAATCTTTAGCACGTGTGGCGCAAACCTACGATTAAAACCCACCATTAAAATGGGATTTTTGGCTTGAGCTCGTTTTAAGGCAAAAATTCCTTCTATTTCAGCAAGCTCTTGTAGGGTAAGGGCTAAGGGTTTCTCAACAAATACCTGTTTATCGGCTTTTAAAGCCTCACTTACCCAATAAGCGTGGGAATTATGTCGCGTCGTGATCACCACGGTATTGATATCAGGGCAATTTAAGATTTCTTCCGTAGCTGTGGTAGCGCGTGAAAAACCAAATTTCTTAGCGGCATAAGCACTGTTTACTCCCCCTTTTGAGGCTATGGTATGTAAAACTGCCTCGGTTCTTTTAAAGGCGGGTAGTAAGACACTGGTCGTATAATTACCCGCTCCTATAAACCCTAGGACTGGTTTTTTTGGCAAGTCGCTGAGCGTGGGGAGTTCCAAATAGTTAACCGTATGGTTTATTTCTGGCTGCGTAAGATTGGCGTAAGTCAGTATAATTCCAAGATAGGGCTGCCCACTACTCAAAAGCCCATATGCAGCATCGGCCTGTTCAATTGGATAGCGATGGCTAATGAGAGGAGTTACATCCAGTTTACCTGCTGACAACATATCTAGTACTGCTACAAAGTTGCGTTGTTCAGTCCAACGGACAAAACCGAGCGGATAGTCTTGCCCCTTTATTTCATAGTTTGGATCATAGCGGCCAGGGCCATAGGAGCAAGATACTTGGAATGACAATTCTTTTTCGTAGAAATCTGCTCGCGACAATTCAAGTCCCGTTACCCCAACTAAGACAATGCGACCTCGTTTGCGTGACATCTGTGCGGCTTGCTTGATAGGCTCACTACTTTGAGTCGCAGCACAAATGAGCACACCATCAACGCCTTGCCCACGACTAAAAGCTTCAGCAGCCGCTAATACATCGGTGTTTTTAGCATTGCAGACTTCAGCACCCATAGCACTTGCCAAATCTAACTTTGTCTGATCAAAGTCAATACCGAGAACTCGGCAACCATTGGCTCTCAACAACTGCACAGCGAGCAGGCCAATAAGTCCTAAACCAATGACAACAAATCCCTCGCCTAAAGTTGGAGCCGCTATACGAATACCCTGTAAAGCGATTGCAGCTATCACTGTAAAGCTTGCACTTTCGGCATCTACTCTAGGCGGCAGTTTGGCACAGAGATTCTTTGCCACACAGACGTATTCTGCATGTGGGCCATTGGAAACGACCCAGTCACCTACTGCAAATTCAGTTACATTTTCACCTTTGGCGATTACTTGACCCACATTGCAATAACCCATGGCTAAGGGTTGATCTAGTTTACTCCGTACCGCATTGATGGTGGTTAATAAGCCATCGGTTTTGAGCTTATCTAATACCATTTTGACCTTGTCAGGTTGTTTACGGATTTTCTCTAAAATGTTGGCCTTGCCAAACTCAACGAGCATTCGTTCGGTGCCTGCTGAAACTAAACTGCAATTAGTCTGAATCAGTAGCTCATGACTACCTAGTTGTGGGCAAGGTATTTCAGCAACTTCCGTTGCTCCATTACTAAGGTTTTGTAAAATTTGCTTCATTGCTAAACGCTCATTAAATTTAAGGGTTTAAACTACTTTGTGTCACTTTATCACAGAACATTCTGCACCATAATTCAATACATAGTAGCGAAAAGATCGTATAGGTTGCATCGATTTTATTTTGTTTATTAAGCGCTATTAGTTTACTAACCGTATTCGCATTAAAAATTCCACGCTTATCAATGCTATGTTTAGAAAGTGTTTCTTGGATGAGCTCGTTCAGCTCATGCTTAACCCAATGTCTAAGAGGAGCTCCAAAACCTGTTTTTGGCCTATAAATCACCTGCTTAGGTAAATAAGCTTCCATGTTCTTTTTAAACAACCACTTTCCGATTCTCCCTCGCTGCTTCATATCAATTGGCAATTGGGTGACAAAATCAATCAGTTCAATATCAAGCAGAGGTACTCTGACCTCTACACCTGCTGCCATACTCATTTTATCGGTGTAGTTTAAATTATGATCGGCTAGAAAGTGCTTGGCTTCTAAATACAGCATTTTGTTTAAGTCATGAGTAGCCTCAGGAAGATTTGCTAAACTGTTAAGCAAGGGCTCAACATTAGCAGTTTTTTGCAATAGGTATTTAAAGTTATCACTGAATAATTCGGTTCGAAGTTGTGGATTTATCCAGTAAAAATAACTTGCAAGACGATCGTTTGCTGCAAGCCCTGCATATTGAAAGACCTTGGCCAAACGTCTTGCAAGAGGCAGGTTTTGTGGTAGCCATTGGCTTGACTTAGCTAAGATGGCCTTAGCCACGCCTGGTAGCCATTGCCAATAACGCTCTTTTAGTAAGGCATAATGTCTACGATAACCCGTAAATATGTCGTCTCCACCTGCACCGGATAATAAGACTTTCACTCCCTGGTCTCGCGCCAATTTTGCGATAAGATAGGTATTGATAGCGGCAGGATCGGCTTGCGGCTCATCCAAGTGATATAGCATGTGCTCAATACCCTCGCAGATGCTATGGTCAACATCAACCACGTGCAAATTAACCTGCAAATGTTTTGCAACTTGTTTGGCAAAGGGTAAATCATCAATGAAACCCTCTGCCTTATGGGCTTGTTGTCCCAAATTGATGGTAAAACACTCTATTGCAAAATCAGGTTTAATCTGCTTTGCCAGGGCGACGATAGAGCTGGAATCTAACCCTCCTGAAAGAAACGCTCCTACGGGAACATCTGAAATCAATTGACGCTCGACAGCCTTTCTTAAATGCTGGTCAAGATTATCTCTGGCCTCTTCAAAACTCATATTCGCCTTAATCGGATTAGTATAAGGCAGGTCATAAAATCGCCAATGTTTTTTGATCAAATGAGCGGAAATGATCAAGGCATGTCCAGGCTCAAGCTTTTTAACCGTTTGGAGCATTGTTTGAGTAGCGGGCGACCACAGATAAGTCAGATAGCTTTGAACAGCTTGGGGGTTGATTTCCCGGCTTAATGAAGGCTCTTGCAGCAATGCCTTTAATTCACTGGAAAATAAAAAACCCTTGGGAAGTTCAGCATAGTATAATGGCTTGATACCAAGCTGATCACGGGCAATAAATAACTCCTCGGAGCGTGTATCATAGATGGCAAAGGCAAACATACCATTTAATTTATTAAGCATGTCTATGCCGTAAGCTAAATACAAATTAACTAAGATTTCAGTATCAGTATTGGTTAAAAATTGAAATCCTTTGGCTAACAATTCTTGTTTTAATTGCAGATAATTAAATATTTCACCGTTAAAAACCACGGCAATGGTCTTTGTTGCATCCCAAAGAGGTTGATCGGCATGATTGGATAGATCAATGATAGCCAGCCGACGGTGAGCCAAACCAATTTTAGCCTCTGAATTATAATAAATACCACTCCCATCTGGCCCCCGATGGGCTGTAATATCATTCATTGACTTGGCTAAGCCAGCCGCAAAATTACCATAAAAACCGTTTATCCCACACATCGCTTAAATCCCATTTATTTCCATAACTCCGCAACTAAGCCTTTAGTCCATTTACCAACAAGATAAAAATGATTAGTTTAAGACGTATACCGCCCCACGGCTTTCAGGGTTTGCGAATGACTTTCTGATGGTTTTGTAATCTAGAAAAACTCGCCATTGTAATATGAAGTAAAAACTAATTCCATAATAATATCGATTTACAAATAATATTATTTAGTTTATTTTGCCATTCAAATGCTAAGCATTTGTTCTTTATTTAGTTAAATGGATAAAACTAACCTTTAATAATAATCTTTCGTCTAATCTTCCATTTAAAACTTTGTGTTTGTTGCCAAAAAATTTAAAATTAATCAAGGAAGTTACGTATGTATCAGTCACCATCAGAATCTGGCTCGGAACATCAGTATCAAATCCAACTGCAAACATCACCGGTAACCAGTGTCGATACTTATCCCGAAGACACGGAAACCTCTCCTATTGAAGACCTCAAAACCCCAGGTATTCAAGAGCTTGAGCTGCGAGAAATAAAGCATTCCACCTCTTCCAGTGAAGACACCGATTATGAGTTTATCTTCACCGACTCAAGTCTTGAAAGTGCGACAAATTTACCTAGAACCCTAGAAAAGTTCTTAGCAAAGCTGCAATTGACCGAACAAGATTTACAAAAGATTAATTTAGATCTACGAAGCGTTTACCAGATGTTGGACAAAAAAGATCGCATCTTAAAATCCATCTTCAAGGTCTTTCATCGTTATTGGGTCGATAATTTGGTACTTAAAATTGCCCTCGTCCCCTTTTTAACCCAATCGGGAATGCACATCGAAGATAAAAAAGACTCAGGATTTTCGCTAACTCCCATCTGGCCCAAGTCGCGCTCGGTACTTTTTCAAAACCGCAGAATTTTAGCCACTGCCTATGCCTTTACCGATGCTCAAAAGGCCATGATGATGCTGGTAGAAAGATTTTCTTCACCCATTTTCTACTCCCTTTTATTAAACGAAGTGATCCTTTACTTGTCTCAAGATAAATTTGATGCGGGTGAATTTTTTAAGCTTTTTACTAACCAATCAAGCCGTATGCGGGCTCTAATAGGAAATTATATTGTTGGGCCCGCTTTACCGGCCGCAGTCATCGCTTGGGCGGCGTTTAAGGGTTTAAAATCTGCCATAAACTCAGCTCCCTTGAGTGAGAAAAAAATTGAAGGCACAATCGAGCTTCTTAATAGTTATCAGCCAAATTGGTTCTATGACTCACTGCGCTGGCTTATTCCCTTGCCGGGACATCCCTATGGTAATGCTTTAAGACTCATGGAAAGAGCCTTAAGCTGGGATGGCAGACTTTCTCCAGAACAACGGGAAAATATGCTACAGGCCGCCTTTGATTACACTGAAAAGACTCGCTTTGTAACTCAGATTAAAGCCATGTACGTGATGATGGATTTGTTGAATACCACTTCCTTACAAGATATGCCTAAGCTTGCTAAAGCAGGGTATGATTCGAAAACTGTTGCCCTGGTGTTAAAAACAAAAGCCAAAGCAAATAAACTGTTACGCGACTTAGCAGATAACTTTAAGTTGGTGGGCTCTAAAGATGAACTCTTTGTCATGCCATTTATTCGCTTCACCTACGCCAACTATTTGTTATGGTATATAGGTAGGCCCTCAAAACTTATTTTGCAGCCCTTTTTTCTAGGGTATGAAATATTTAAAGCCTATGCAATGGTAAATTTGGCCATTTCAATCATCCGTGGTTTGGTCAATGTTCTTGAAGAAGCTACTGCAAAAGCTAGCTGTCAAGCTGCGGGCAATATTTGGTCTTATATTCCAGAAATCGGCATCAATAATTGTACCACTTGTGCCGATTTAGATGAAGTACCCTATTTACAGTCCTTTAATCCAGTCGACTGCTATTCTGCCTTTACGCGTTTGCAAAAAACAGCTGATGAATTAGTGATGGCTTTTGAACGTTTCTCCTTACCGGCAAATTCCAATATAACCTTACGTCATAGTCTAAATGCAACTGATCTGGGTAAAGTGGTTACTGCGGTTAAAAAGTATGTAAAACAAATTGATGTTTTATCTTTTGGTAACCCAATTTTGAAAGGTGATCTGCCCGATGAAATAATGAATGCGACTTTTGTGGAACCCTTGCGTGATTTTTTTCAGCAAGTTCAAATTCGCCGTTTAGACATGGCGAGTCAGGGTCTTACTAATCGTGGTGTTGAACTCATTGCTAGGGCTCTCTCACCCACCGCTACTATTAAGGAGCTCAATTTTCCAGGTAATTTGTTCAATGTTAATGGAACTCAATACCTTTTCCAGGCCATACCGCCGTCAATTGAATTTATTGACCTGAGTAATACTCCTATTTTAACCGAAGGCATGGTACTCATAGCCAATCAAACCCGCAGGTTAACCAATCTTCGTAACTTAGCGCTCAATAATGTTAAGGGCTTATATTCAGGCATCCAGGCCGTACTTAACACCATACCAGAGACAAATATCACGGCCCTTTCTGTGGCCAATAACAATGATGGCTTACCGCGAACGGCCACCTATAAAACCCGTCTAAATGAAACCCGGCTGGAGTTTTTTGATATTTCAGGAGCCAGTCTAAGTGACCAATCGGTAAGGACTTATCCCGATAATGCTAGAGATTTATTTGTTTATGAATTGAGCAGCTCGCCCGTCATACACTTTAAACTGGGGACTAGCTACTTAGGTGATACGGCATTTCAACGCATTGCAGAGACCATAAAAAGAGGTAAGCGTTATAAAACCTTAGATATAGGTAATACGCGTCAGCTCACGTTAAATGGCTTCAAGGCTCTGGCACCTTATTTGCCAAACTCAGGCATTGAAGATCTAGGCCTTGCAGGTTTAAAGATCGATTTAACCCTAACTCAAATAATCGCGCCTAATTTCCCACGTGATTTAACTACACTTAACCTGGGTTATAACTCGATAAATGATACAGTTGCGGAAGCATTATTAGCTTATGTGCCCGCTAAGGTTAAATCCCTAAATCTTAACAATAACCCTCTAACAGGTAGCGGCTTAGCCAAACTACCCACGACTGCTGAGTTTATCTATTTAGAAAGAACCCTCATCAATGATCAAGGCATGGCAACCATTGCCAAAAGATTAAATAATACTTATGACACCAAGTATCTATCTTTAGATGGCGCTAAATTTACTCCAGAGGGGGTGATTTCTCTGGCCGAGGTATTGCCCTACACGGGTATCGAGTGGTTAACTTTGAGTAACGGCAATGTTTCCTATGGTTTAAGAGCGATTGCAAAGGTACTTCCTAACTGCGCATTAAAGACCTTATCGGTTAATAATGCCAATATAGCAACTGAAGATGCCTTATCCATACCCAACCAATTGATCAGCAACACACCCATCGCTCCCAGGGCTAAGATCTGGGTGGATTATCTACGCCCACCTGAATATATCCCAAGTGCCTTGCCTACCCCTAAAGCTAAATTATCAATTCTATTGGCTAGGGATAATAAGATCGGTGAGGAAGCTGCAATAAAACTCTGTGAGGTCAAACCTTATTCTTATATGACAGGGTTACAGCTGCAAGGAAATCCAATCAATGCCAGTATTGTTAACATCAATACCTGTAAGGTAGTTACCAATAGTTCCTCTTTATTAGCCCCCAATTTGCTCATCACTCTAGTTACGGTTTTTTCTGTGATGGGTTTGCTCAACGAGCAATTGGATGTAGTTGGTTGGCTTAGTTGGTTATTAGGTAACGATAGTTCAGATGATGCGGTAGATGTTTCCGAGTCTCAAGAAACCATAGTCTACTCAGAATCAGAAGTACAAGAATTTATCGAGGAAGCCAAGGCCATTCTTCTGAGTTTTAGAAATGACCTAGCCTCAGTTAAGGGCTCACATTTATTGAGTACAGAAGATGAAAAAATTTTCCGGGCTTTTGAAGATTTATATGAGTCTCACGTTGAGGATTTGGCTAAACTTGAGCGGATGGCTAAAAGAAGAGCCGTGAGCAATGAAGATCTGGATAGATTATTAACACCATCTTTAGCAGGTTGTTTTGAAGAGTTCAAGGAATTTAACCAAGACTTAAAAGTCGTCAGTACTAGCTATGTAAAATATTTTGTTGCCGAGCAGAGAGCTAAAATCTCAGGTCTAGAGCAAAAATTAGCTAAAGTAGATGAGTCGACTGAAAAACAAAACTACCTGCAAATACTTGACGAATTTAAATCTGAATGCAAATTACTTGAGCAACAAAACAACGCTGGTAATGTGATTAGCGAGGCTTATTTAGAAGAGCTTGATTTTTCAAGGCTTAAAGGCTTAACGCGAGAAATCAATCTCTTCGTTAACCAAACAAGCTCTCAAGGCCAATCAAAAACGCGTTCAAGCTACTCAGGTTCATTGAGTTCTTTAGTCAATACGGTAGGCGTCTTTGCCCCCGGCATTCCAGCAATGGCTGATAAATCTTCTGCCACTAGCTGTCCGGTTCGATACAGCTTATAAGAAAAATAATGCGTTAATGTTAAGCGATCTAAAGATAGCCAGTACAAACTGGCTATCTTCTACGTAAGCTGAGAAATGAGCTCTCGCATCGCGGTATCCCAAGGCTCAATGGTAAATTTTGCCACTTTGTTAACCATCTTTTCAAGCTCATGGCGATTAGCCGCAAAATACTGTAGTTTTGTGACTAAGGCATCACTGTCATTATATTCAATCCCAAGGCAGCATTCTTTTTCCAACCAGATTTGGGCCGTTTCAATTTCGCTATTGGTAATAAATAGTTTGTTTAACATTAAACAATCAAACCATTTATTGGGCTCAGCCTTGCGGTTGATCTCAAGAGAGGGATCATAAAAGGCTAAAATAATATCACTGATATAATAATAAGCTAAGGCTTGAGCATTATCTAAATTGCCTAAATAATTAACATTGGATAGTGAAATAAGTCTTTGCCCCTCCGGACTAGCCACTTCTCCAGCAACTATAAACTTAATATTTGCATTTTGGCTTAATTTCTCTACAGCCTCAGCTATAAAACCTATGCCTCGGGTAGGTTTTAACCAACCGTTTATATATACAGTGAGTGCATCATCCCGCCTTAATGTGCTCGCTATTGCTTGAGCCTTTTGTAGGGTAATAGAATGAGGTGAATTGGGTATGATAACCACATTATCCTTATGAGTGAAATTTCTTGATTGTCCCGGAATAACGTGCTTTAGGGCGGCTGCCGCAACCTTTGTTTCAATATATTTAATAAGCCGCTTGAGGGGAGCTGGCCACTTATAGCTAAGATGCATACAATCCCTGTCTAAAAAGACATATTGCAAATTACGTAGCTTTGCAGCAAGGTAAAATGGCAATGCGCTATCTATGCGAGAGACAAACGCAATGTTATCTTTAGGAAATTGGGTTAAGGTGTAAAAAAATATTTTTAGCATCCAGACCAAGTAATGCAAAACCAACCACTTGCTTCCCTCATAACCGTTGTAATATAGGCTTTTAACTCTGCTGGAAGCCTGGTCATCAAGCTTAGCTTGAGAAGTACTCTTTCTAAGCCAGCAATTAAATTGATAATCGACATTAAGCTGTTGCAGTACCTCTTCAAGCTTGGCCATGTAAGGTTGATATTTAGGCAAGCTCCCGGCACAAAATATTTCAATTTTTTTCATATAATTCCCTTTTACATCTGGCAATTTGTTTTCTATTGATAAAATATATGACCCAGAAAATCAAGCTGCTACCGATAAAGCGAGACAGTAGGCCTAAGAACTCGGAAAAGAATATGGCAAAACAGAAGAAATATAGACAATAAAAATAGAGAGCAAGAGTAAGTGGGGTAAAGCTTTTCCTGCGTAACCTATCGATCTGGGCTAAGATTATCCCGTGAAATGGCGCGACAAAAACGATACCTAACCAGGAAAAATTCATAAAGGACTCGGTAATGATACCCGTTGTGTATGAAGTTAAATTTTCTCCGCCAATATAATAGCTGCCAGGAAAGATGAAATTTCGAATGATGGGTCCCGCTCCCAAAGGTTTATCAGGCCATATTTCACGCGGAATAAAATTGCTTATTGCAGCCAGAAAGGTATTACCATGTTGTAATTCCCACTTATTGGGAAACTGCATCAACCATTGCAGTAACTCGTGATTCAAAAAAACCTTGATGAAACCTGAAACAATGATTTCGTCAAGGTTTGCATAGATAGTTGATAATGACAGCTGGTTGCTTAATCTCATTCGCATATAACCCGTTACTGTAAATAGCAATAAGACTATAACAATCATTAAGGTATTTTTTACTTTTTTTGTGATGGTCAAACGTTTACCAAAAAATAAAACGGTTAAGAATAATAAAAAAACGGTGATAAAGAATGAATTACGGTTACCCACCAGCGAAAAGACTAGCAACTGAAAAAGTAATAAAGAACCAAAGAAAATAATATTTTTTAAACTCTTTAGATTAGCGGTTTTCTTTATATAAAAAAGACAGGTTAATAAGCTTAGCGAATAAATCGGTAAAATCAGCCCGCCAAAGCCTTTAAGCAAGGTTATTCGATTGGCTAAAAAAGTTGAATAATCAAATTCATGAATAACCTTTATTAGGCTTAAAGTGCAGAATACAACCAGAATGATATTTGCCAAAACCAGTTTTCTTTCATAGGCTAGACTGAGTGAATAAGTATGAAACACGTGAATATCATTCTGAGGCTTAAATATCTTATAACTCAGCACCAATACCATTAAGTATAATAATGCATAGGTCAATGCTGATAGTTTGATATCCCAGCTATAATTGGCAAAATGATAGTAGTTATCCAAATATTGAATAATAGGCACTATTATAGTAATAAAAACCACCCCAAAAATAGCAAAGCTAAGTGGTTGTAAAAATAGTTTTTTTAAGGTAAAGCGGTTAATTTTATAAATGAGAATAAAAACTAGCAGGGTAAAAAAATAAACTATCACTTTAGGTTAATTTCCTTTAATTATCTGAAGGTGAGCACCCAAGGCCCTTATATACCAGTTGACGCTTAAAGCTACTGCCATAGCATAAATTGTGACTAAACTACTAAACTGAATGAATCCCAAAAATATCATTATCTGGGCAAAAATGCCTATTAAACTAATAAAATAGAATATTTTAAGATTATTCAGATTAAAAGTCATACCAATAATAGCACTTTGCAAAGTGTAATATGTTCTTACCAACCCTATTAAAATAAAAAGAATGGCTAGACTTTGGCTATGGCTTGTCTTTTTTGCAAATAATACCTTGAATATCTCATTGCCAATAAAATAATAAATAATGCCACTCATAATTATTAAGCCCGCAAGATAGAGATAATATTTCATGTAGAGCTGTTTAGCATTATATTTGTCGTTCTGCCTAGCAATGAGCGGTGTGAGATAAAATGCTATTAAATTTGCCAAGGCTAGCCATGGCGATAGATAAATTATTGAATGAATCAGATACTGGCTATAGTCCATTACATTGGTAAAGTGTTTAAGAGCTATTTGATCAAAATAGGTAGAAAAAGATAAGGTTAATAATGATAAGAAAAACATCAGTGAATATTTGAGCTGAGAGCTTAACTCGGCTTCAGCTGAATATTTAAGGCTAAATTTGGCAAATAATTTCAGATAAAGCAGAATAGAGAGCAGCGAAATAAATAAAAAAAGCAAAATATTCGTCATATTCAGCTTAGCTAAGGCTAAAATTATAAATAGCAACAAACCAATTTTCCAACTATTGTAAATAAGTTGGGCCAGTAAAAATTTCTTTTCAGCTCTGGTGGCTGAATAATAAAAACAAACAAATGTATACAGTGCAATGATGCAAGTTATCATTAAGACGTGAGTATCAAACATCACCACAGAGAGCAAATAGGCAAGAATAATGACAATAATTTGCCATCTAATAAATAATTTCTTACTCAAGTGACCATTTCTTATGATAGTCTGATCGATACCAAAACATAACAAGGGTACTATGCCAAATAAAATTGAGCGGAAATAACCCCAAGAGGAAAATTGCTCGGCCGGCATATACTTAGCTAACAGAATATCGATAAGCACTTGGGAAATGGAAGCGGCAAGGTAAATCAAAAGGCCTAAAAGATAAGAAAAATTCATTTTATATATTTTTAAACCTAAGCTTGAAAAAATAATTTGCTAAAGAAATCTTTATTCAGATATTTTCTGTAATGGTTCTTTTGCCAATAAAGCGGGCAGGATTTCCAGCAACAATAGTGTAACTTTCAACATTCTTGGTAACAACTGAACCCGCTCCTATAACTGCGCCTTTTCCAATGTTACTGACCGAAGGTAAAATAATTGCACCGGCACCAATCCAGGCATCATCGTCGATCACAAGTTTATTTAGGCTAATGCCATTTAAATGCCAATTAGAAAAGCCCTCTTTCACATTATGATTATGGGTATATATTCTTGCAGCCTCAGATATAGCGACGTTATTACCGATTTCAACGCCTCCCGAATAATCAATATAAGCGCCTCTTCCAAGCTCAATATTCTGGCCCATTTTTATATAAGCCTCATCGGTTTTATGAGCACTAACGATGAAAACATAATCAGAGACAGAAAGATTTTGCGCTCGAAAATAATGTCGGTAAACGCTGTTACGCATCGTTCGCAAACCAGGTAAGCCAAATATACCCATGCTTCTGATCAATACATAAATTATCTTTAGCATACTGATTAGCTAACTACAGACAAGGTGGCATTAGAACTGGGTAATACTTCTTGATAGATGCCCCGAGTATCGATCACCACTTTATCAGCTAAATACTTTTTATCTAGATTATAAAAATCCTTGTGGTTTACTAAAATGACGATGATATCAGCCTGTTCGCAGGCATAGCTCGTTGACACTAGCTCTACTCCAGCATCATCAAGTGATTTTGGTAAGGCCTTGATATGCGGCTCTACCACTAATAATGTTCCACGATTATCTCTCGCTAAATGTTCAACAATTTCTAGAGCTGGGCTTTCACGTAAATCATCAATGTCTGCCTTAAACGTCAAGCCAAGACAAGCGATGGTGGGTGTGTCAAACTCATCTGCAATTTCGGAAATTTTAGTTAAGATAAACTCGGGTTTAGCATCATTAACAAGGCGTGCTGTTTTAATTAGTTTGGCTTGTTTAGGAGCTCCATCAACAATAAACCAAGGATCTACAGCAATGCAATGGCCACCCACTCCTGGGCCTGGCTGTAGTATGTTAACTCTAGGATGGCGATTGGCTAATTTAATCAGCTCCCAAACATTAATTTTAAGTTGATCACAAATCATTGATAATTCATTTGCAAAGGCAATATTAACGTCACGAAAGGCATTTTCAGTAAGCTTTACCATTTCTGCAGTGCGAGCATGGGTAAGCATACATTCACCCAGCACAAATTTTTTATAAAGTTGCAGGGTTTTTTCCGCACATTTAGGCGTTAAACCACCGATGACGCGGTCATTTTCAACCAGCTCTCGCAGAATATGGCCGGGTAAGACTCTTTCAGGACAATAAGCAATCGAAATATCACTCGCCTCACCCACTTGATGTGGAAAAGTCAAATCAGCCCGTTCTTCAGCAAGCCAATGAGCAACTTGCTCTGTGGTACCCACAGGTGAAGTTGATTCTAAAATAACTAAATTTCCCTTGGTTAAATAAGGGGCTATGGCTTTAGCCGCATTACGAACCGCTGCAACATCTGGCTTTTTATCTTGAGTTAGTGGCGTAGGCACCGCGAGCAAAAAAACGTCAGCCACTTCAGGACGCAATGAGGCTTTTAACTTACCCACTGTAACCACACTGTGCACAATAGTATCTAAATCAGGTTCAATGATGTGAATTTTACCAGCGTTAATGGTTTCGACCGTTACCTTGTTGATATCAACACCAATGACTTGTAGCCCCCTGGAAGCTAGAATAGCTGCTGTGGGTAATCCTATATAGCCTAACCCCATTACTACAATTTTATTTATTATATTGTTCATGTTTCATCCTCTCTAAAATTATATAAGCGGTACGTCCATCTCCATAGGGATTATTCGCTTTTGCCATTTGCAGATAAACATTGGCATCATCTAATAACTCATTAACAGCACTGATTATAGTCGTCTTATTTGTTCCTACTAATCTTGCTGTGCCTGCTTTAATAGCCTCAGGTCTCTCGGTGGTATCTCTTGCAACGAGTACGGGTTTACCTAGAGAAGGTGCTTCTTCCTGAATGCCACCCGAGTCGGTTAAAATAAAATGGGATTTATCCATCAGGTAAACAAAGGCCAGATAATCTAAGGGTGGGATTAAATGAATATTTTTTTGTTCACCGAGTAACCGATAAACGGGCTCTTTAATATTGGGATTTAAATGCACTGGATAAACAATTTGTAAATCACTTCGCTTGGAAAGCTCCAAGAGTGCCTGGCAGACTTGCTCTATTCCCGCGCCAAAATTCTCACGGCGGTGACAGGTGACTAATAGAAGTTTTTTATTAGAATCTAGAAAGTTAAATTGCTCTGCATAACTAGCTGATATTGTAGGGTTTTCCTTTAAATAATTTAACGCCTGGAGTAAGGCATCGATAACGGTATTTCCAGAGACATGAATATCATCTGGGGCAACAGCTTCTGCCAATAAATTGGCTTTAGCTTCATGTGTGGGCGCAAAGTGCAACTTTGCTACTCGCCCTGCTAACTGCCTATTGATCTCTTCAGGCCATGGCGAATAAATATCACGGGTTCGTAAACCCGCTTCTAAATGTGCCGTGGGTATTTTTTGATAATATGCAGCCAGCGAGGCGGCAAAAGTTGTCGTTGTATCGCCGTGGACTAAAATCCAATCGGGCTGAAAATCTTGCAGAATGGGCTGTAGTTTTTGTAAAACCTGACAGGTGATATCGGTTAAGGTTTGACCCTCACTCATGATGGCCAAATCATAATCTGGCTTAATATCAAAAATGGTTAACACCTGATCTAACATGGTTCGATGTTGACCCGTTACACATATTTTTGAATTGATAGATGTATCCATAGCAAAGGCTTTAATAACCGGAGCCATTTTTATTGCTTCGGGACGAGTACCAAATACCGAAAGAACTTTCATGCGCGTGCTGTCCTTATTAGCTTTAATTGTGGTTGAAAATCGGCAGAGGCAAGATTGGCTTGCTGAGAATTATGAAACTCTGGCACCAAGGTATAGATAATTTCATGCAATTTATCATACTCAAACTGGTCACAGGCCAACTTAATTTCGCCAAAAAGTTGCTTTAGCAAATCCCAGGAAATTTCACGGTGTTGGGCGTGCAATATTTTGCTATGGGTAGTTTCACCTAGCTGCTCTTGTTCATGAAAAAGCTCTTCATGCAATTTTTCGCCCGGACGTAATCCAGTATAGACAATTCCCACTTCGTCTAAACTGCGACCCGATAAACGGATCATTTGTTCGGCTAAATAACTGATCTTTATCGGCTCACCCATATCTAAGACAAAAATTTCCCCGCCTTTACCAAGTACGCTAGCCTGCAAGATGAGCTGTGAAGCCTCGGGAATAGTCATGAAATAACGGGTAATATCGGGATGGGTAACCGTTAAGGGGCCGCCCGCAGCCAGTTGCTGTTTGAAAAGAGGAACCACGCTACCTGCAGAACCTAACACATTACCAAAGCGAACGGTAGTAAACTTAGTCTCCACCTGCTGATTATAGTTTTGGCAAAAAATCTCGGCAATCCGCTTGGTTGCACCCATTACATTAGTGGGATTCACCGCCTTATCGGTAGAGATCAAGACGAATTCCTTTACGCCGGCAGCCACTGCAGCTTCTGCTACAATTTTTGTGCCTATCACATTGTTTAATACCGCCGTGCGAATCTGGTTTTCAAGCATGGGCACATGCTTATAGGCTGCGGCATGAAATACGATATCTGGCACATAGCGTCGCATCAATTGCCTGATGGCTATTTCATCTGTAACACTGCAAAGATGGGAACGTAGGACTAAATGTGGAAAACTCTGTTTAAATTCCTGCTCTAGGGCGTATAGATTATATTCACTATGCTCTATCACCACGAGTTTTTTAGGTCCGAGCTTGGCAATTTGCCGGCAGAGCTCAGAACCAATTGAGCCGCCTGCCCCGGTTACCAATAGAACTTTATTTTGAATTTTTTTATTGATCTTCTGCCATTCTAAATTAATGGGTTCTCTTCCCAATAAATCTTCTAAAGAGACTTCGCGTAAACTATTGATGTTGATCAAACCATTGGCTATATCCTTAAGACTGGGTAAGGTCCTTACTGGAACCTTAGTCTGACCACAGTACTCCATGATTTCGCGCATTCTTGCCGATGAGGCTGAGGGTAAGGCAATGATGATTAAATCGATGGGAATTTGCGCGATTATATTCGGAATATCGCGACATTTACCTACTACTCTTACGCCTTGTATTTCCTTATTTTGTTTGCGCGAATCATCGTCGACAAAGGCCAAGGGAAAGTATTGTTTATCAACATAGCGCAACAAGTCTCTAACCAAGCCTTCACCCGCTTGCCCTGCACCCACAATTAGCACTCTCTTACCTTGGGTGAATAGGCGACCATAGTCCTTTTTCCAGCGAACCAATAGCCGAGAGCCACCCAGCAATATTATTAGCAAAAGTGCATAGATAGGTATTACCGAACGTGGGATGAGTTGTACCTTGGTAAAGAAGAACAACGCAAGCGTTATCAAGCCACTTCCAATAACGGTGGTCTGGATAATGCGCAACAGATCCGGGATGGATGCAAAGCGCCATACCCCGCGATGCAGACCAAAGCGCCAATAGCATAGCACCTGCAAAAACATGACCAAGGGCAATACTTCAATCGCATGGTTTAGTACGGGATGTGGGATGGGTTCAAAATTGAACCTTAAGAAATAGGCACCAAACCAGGCCAGTGGCAGGATTAGTAGGTCATAAGAAATGGTTATCAAGCGTCTTGCAGAAGAAAAAATCGTCATATCCTTATACATCCTGTTTATAACGCGCTCCAGTATATTAAACCCATTGATTATGGCAAGTGAATATGTTTTGTAATTTCAAGCACTTAGGTCTGTTTGCTTATGCTAGAGGCCTTATGATTGTTAATATGAGCGAAAAAAGTTCACTTACACCCACTAAAAATTATAACCGTTAAGATATAGCTTGAGCCAAAGTATCCTAACTAACGGTTTTTTGCTTGATAATGGCCTCAACCTGACCTGCAACTGCATGCGCAATACTTTCAACTTGCTTAAGATCTTCTCCCTCGACCATGACCCGCATTAAGGGCTCGGTCCCAGAAGGTCTTAATAAAATACGCCCATAGCCCTTTAATTGGGCTTGCGCCTCGGCAATATGCTTGGCGATGGCAGGATTATTATCGATATCTATGCGTTCAGGCATGTGAATATTGACCATGGCTTGTGGGTATTTTACCAGCTCAGTTTTTAACTCATGCAGGGCCAGGCCTGTTTGACACATGGCTCCTAATACCTGTAGGGCAGAAATAATTCCATCGCCCGTAGTGGTTTTACGTAAACAGATGATGTGGCCTGAAGACTCACCACCCAGTGACCAACCTTGTTTTAACAAAGCCTCCATCACGTATCGATCACCTACTTTACTTCGCACAAAGGGAATGCTTAATTTTTCTAAGGCTATTTCCAAACCTAAATTACTCATGATGGTGCCAACTACACCACCTGAGAGTTCACCCTGGCTAAGCTGCTGCTTAGCAATGATGTAAAGTAATTCATCGCCATCGACCACATTGCCCATGCGATCAACCATAATGAGCCTATCCCCATCGCCGTCTAGGGCAATGCCAACATCGGCTTCTTCGGAAATGACGATCTGCTGCAAAATCTCCGGCCGAGTGGAGCCGCAGCTTGAATTGATATTAAAGCCATCGGGGTCAACACCAAGCTCTATAACCTCAGCACCCAACTCAGTAAATACGTGTGGGGCAATGTGATAGGTGGCCCCATGGGCACAATCGACCACCATTTTTAAACCCTTGAAATTAACCGATGAAGCCACGGTACTTTTGCAAAATTCAATGTAACGGCCGGGGGCATCATTGACCCGATACGCCTTGCCAAGCTTTGCCGACTCGACCGTATACATGGGTTTTTGTAGTTGCGCCTCTATGGCAAGCTCTATTTCATCGGGCAATTTACTGCCATCGGCAGAAAAAAACTTGATCCCATTGTCATAATAGGGATTGTGTGAAGCACTGATCACAATGCCAGCCCTAGCCCGCAAGGTTCTTGTTAAGTAGGCAATGGCGGGGGTTGGCATGGGACCTAGTAAATGAATATCGACCCCCGCTGCTGAAAGACCTGCTTCCAAGGCAGACTCTAACATATAACCAGAAATCCGAGTGTCCTTGCCTATCAGCACCTTATTACCACCGCCATTTGCCAGCACGCAGCCCACCGCCCAACCCAGTTTTAGGACAAATTCTGGATTAACTAAGGATTGGCCTACTCTTCCCCGAATACCGTCGGTACCAAAATATTGTCTTTGTGTCTTCAACTTAAACTACCTCTAAGGTTGCCGCGGCTAGTCTAACCGCATCGACTGTGGGCTTAACATCGTGGCTTCGAATGATATTTGCGCCATTATATACAGCGATGGTAGTTGCCGCAATGCTTGCATAGAGTCTATCTTCGGGAGCTGCCTCTATCAATTCGCCGATAAATAATTTTCGTGAAACGCCTACTAAGATAGGACATCCCAGGCTCTTTAATTGGGCTAAATAGCGTAATATCTGCAAGTTTTCGGTTAGACTCTTACCAAACCTTCCTGCGCCTATGCCAGGATCGATGAAGATTTTATCTTGCTCAATGCCCTGAGCTGTACAAGCTGCAATACGCTCCATTAAAAATAGCTTTATGCTTTCCATGCTAAGCGGTGAAGAATCACTGCCTAGCTGCGCCTGATCAAGAAAGCGCATATGCATCAAACAAATGGGAACGTTTAATTTAGCCGCCATCTCTACAGCCCCCGGCAGGCGTAAGGCCCTGACATCATTGATGAGGCTTGCACCTGCCTTTACAGCTTCATGCATAACCTCGGGTTGGCTGGTATCAATTGAAATGGGTAGGTCAATTTCAGAACTGAGTTTTTCAATAACGGGAATGACTCTATCAAGCTCTTGTTGTAGGCTAACTTTTTGTTGATTAAATGGATTGGTAGGCTCACCACCCACATCGATGATGCCAGCACCTTCTATAGCCATTTTTTTTGCCGTGATTAAAGCCTGTTCGGAATTCTTTTGCCTACTCCCGGCATAAAATGAGTCGGGAGCTAGATTGAGAACGCCCATGACCATGGGCGTTTTAAAATTGAGTTTAAACCCATCGCGAGTAGGATTACGCATATTTACTAGAACCAAGAACTTTTAATCCAGGCTGTTCTACCTTTAGCTTATGCATTTCCAGCTGGTTTTTCTTTGGCATCAATTTGATCCTCAGAACGATGGATTGCTTCCTCGCCGCCATCGCCTTGTGAGCCACTATCGGTCCAATCAGCGGGTGGCCTTGGGACTTTACCCTGCATAATATCATTGATTTGCTCGCTATCAATGGTTTCATACTGAATCAAAGCCTTAGCCATCAAGTGCAATTTATCAATATTTTCTTTAAGAATGCTTTCGGTTCTTTGATAATTGCGTTCAATGATGTTTTTCACTTCCTGATCAATGATATTGGCCGTTGTTTCAGAAACCTCTTTACGTTTATTGACCGAATGACCTAAAAATACCTCGCCTTCATCTTCACCATAGGTCAGTGGCCCTAGCCTTTCTGATAAGCCCCACTTTGTCACCATATTACGGGCAATTTCGGTGGCACGCAGAATGTCATTAGAGGCACCCGTGGTTACATTGTCTTGACCAAAGATCAAGACTTCAGCCACCCTACCACCGTATAGGCTAGATAACTGACTTTCAAGCATTTCCTTGGTGTAACTATATTTATCTTCTTCAGGTAAAAACATGGTGACACCCAACGCACGGCCGCGTGGAATGATGGTCACCTTATACACGGGATCATGACCCGGAACCATAAGACCCACGATCGCATGGCCAGCTTCATGGTAAGCGGTTAACCTCTTCTCCTTTTCAGTCATCACCATGGATTTACGCTCAGCACCCATCATGATTTTGTCCTTGGCCTTTTCAAACTCTTCCATCGTGACTTCACGCTTGTTAGAGCGCGCTGCAAAAAGTGCGGCTTCATTGACTAAATTGGCCAGGTCAGCGCCGGAAAATCCCGGTGTACCTCGGGCAATAACACCCGCATTAACGTTTTTAGCATGCGGTACTTTGCCCATGTGAACTTTAAGAATTTGTTCGCGACCACGAATATCGGGTAGACCGACCACGACTTGTCGATCGAAGCGGCCAGGACGCAGTAAGGCTGGATCCAAAACATCGGGCCTATTAGTGGCAGCCATGACAATAACGCCTTCCTTACCTTCAAAGCCATCCATTTCAACCAGCAATTGATTGAGAGTTTGTTCGCGCTCATCGTGACCACCACCAAGACCCGCGCCACGATGCCTACCCACGGCATCGATTTCATCGATAAATATTATGCAAGGAGCATGTTTTTTAGCCTGCTCAAACATGTCACGAACCCGGGAAGCACCCACACCCACAAACATTTCCACAAAGTCAGAACCCGAAATGGTAAAAAAGGGTACCTTAGCCTCACCTGCTACAGCCTTTGCTAATAGGGTTTTACCCGTACCCGGCGGACCCACTAATAACACGCCACGTGGAATACGTCCACCCAGCTTTTGAAATTTGCTGGGTTCCTTTAAAAAATCCACCAATTCTTTAACTTCTTCTTTGGCTTCATCGACTCCCGCCACATCGGCAAAAGTCACTCTAACTTGATCTTCGGCGAGTAATCTGGCTCGACTTCTACCAAAGGACATGGCGCCGCGGCCGCCACCACCTTGCATTTGGCGCATGTAAAAAACCCAAACACCAATCAAGACCAACATGGGAAACCAATTGATAAAGATGTGTAATAAAATACTTTGCTGCTCTGGAGCCTGCCCCTTTACATCCACCTTTTTACGGATCAATTCACTTAGCAAGAATTGGTCAGGCATGGGCATGAAGGTCGTAAAAGTTGAATTATTTTGAGTCGTTCCCTTTATTACGTCCTTATTAATGGTAACTGTACGAATGTTTCCCTGTTCAACTTGTTGTAGAAATTCTGAATAGGAGTATTTATAGTCTTCACTGCGCCGTGGACCAAAGTTACTGAAGACGGTTATTAGAATAACGGCTATCACTAGCCACAAAAATAAATTTTTTAGCATATCACTCAATGTAATACCCCTTTGCCTTATCCAACAATTTTCGTAATTTTAAACGAACAACTCATTAAATACCACCTTTAAAATACTAGCTCTCAGTTTAAAACGTTGTTGATTTATTTGCTAATAAATTCTTTGCCAAACAGTAAACTTCACGGGAACAATCGCGTGATGCCTTGGGCTTGCGAGTTAATACCTGAGCAAATACGCGGTTTAATTGCTGATAAAGCTCAGTAAAACCCTCTCCCTGAAAGACTTTCATCAATAAATTGCCGCCTACTTTTAAATGTTGCTCGGCAAAATCTAAGGCCAATTCTGCAAGATAAATCGATTTAGGTTGATCAACAGCCTTTTGACCACTAAGATTAGGCGACATATCCGAAATGATCAAATCAACGGGTTTATTTGCTAACATGGCCTGTAATTTCTGATAAGTTTCCTGCTCGGTAAAATCTCCTTGCAAAAAGCTAACTCCCGCGATACTGTCCATGGGCAAAATATCCAGTGCAAACACACTGCCCTTATCACCTATAAGTTCCATGGCCAGTTGTGACCAACCACCGGGTGCGGCCCCTAGGTCTATGATTGTCATGCCAGGCTTAAATAATTTATCGCGCTCGTGGATTTCCTGCAGTTTATAAACGGCTCTTGAACGATAACCATCCTTTTGCGATTGTTTAACGTAGGGATCATTGATATGACGTTTGATCCAGCTGCGATTTTTGGCTTTAACCATGAACTATCTTACTCTTTTAAAACAAGGTAAAAACTATATGTGATTCTCTTAACTTAGTCTAGGATAGGTCCTATATTTGCTCAAGGTATTCAGACACTACTAATTCTGCTTACCGCTTTTTGCCAACCACGATAAAGCTCATTTGCTTGCTCGGACGATATCTGGGAGTTAAATACTTGGTCTTGCTGCCAGTATTTTTCTAAGTCATCTATAGATGAATAAAGACCGATACCCAGAGCAGCAAGATAAGCGGCTCCCAAAACACTGCTTTCAATGACCTTGGGTCTTACAATGGCAACACCCAAAATATTAGCTAAAAATTGTAGCAGCCATTTATTGGCTACCATACCACCGTCGACTCGTAGCTGTGAGGCTTGAATGTTACAGTCTTTTTCTATGCAGTTAAGTAAATCTTTAGTTTGATAACCGATAGACTCTAAGGCCGCCCTAACGATATGGGCCAAGCCAGTATCACGCGTAAGTCCTAAAATAGCGCCTCTTGCCATGGGATCCCAATAAGGAGCACCTAAGCCGGCAAAGGCCGGCACAAAATACACACCCTGAGTACTGGGTAGATTAGCGGCAAACTTTTCCGTCTCTGCCGCTGATTTTATTATGCGCAAGGCATCACGCAGCCATTGTACAGTGGCTCCCGCTGAAAAGGTGCTGCCTTCAATCGCATAACTTACCTTAGCATTTATTTTTGCAGCGATGGTAGTAAGCATTCTATGTTGAGAAATTATGCATTGCTCGCCGGTATGCATAAGCATAAAACATCCCGTGCCATAGGTGGCTTTGAGCATGCCGGGTTTTATGCAAACTTGGCCTAGCAAAGCGGCTTGTTGATCACCCATCATGCCACTAATGGGTAATTCTGCGCCTAACAGATCCTTATCGGTCGTACTAAACAGTGCATTTGAGTTCAATACTTCCGGCAAAATTTGGGCTGGAATATTAAATAACTCCAATAGCTCATTGTCCCAAGTTTGGGTATGAAGATTAAACAATAGGGTACGTGAAGCGTTGGTCGCATCGGTCGCATGTCGCTTGCCACCGGATAAACGATATAATAGGTAGCTGTCTATCGTACCAAAGGCGATTTCACCGGCCTCGGCTCGTGCTCTTAGACCAGGAATGGTATCAAGCAACCACTTGATCTTAGTTGCTGAAAAATAGGGATCTAGCAATAATCCAGTTTTGGCTTGAATTTGTGATTCCATGCCAGCGTTCTTAAGTTGCTCACAAAATTGACTGGTGCGTCTATCATGCCAAACGATCGCTTTGTGTACCGGAAGTCCCGTGGCTTTGTCCCATAAAACCGTAGTTTCTCTCTGGTTAGAGATTCCAATCGCAGCGATTTTAGAGATGTGAATTTTACAAGTGATCAAAGCCTTACGGCAAACGTTTAACACCGCGGACCAAATTTCCTCTGCATCATGCTCAACCCAACCGGGTTCGGGGAAATATTGAGTTAAGGTCATTTGCTGTTGACACAAAACTCCATTTTGCGGAGAAAAAATAATTGCCCGGGTACTTGTCGTGCCCTGGTCGATTGCCAAAATATACTCTGACATGGTGAGAACCTACTCTTTTCTTTTATTATAAACCTAGGGAGATAAAACTTGTAATATTTCTATTCATGGTCTGACTTTAACTCATAGGGGCTTATGTTTTAATAAACCCTAGGAACTAAAAGGAGTTGAAAAATTGATTGGCACTACAAACTTGTAGTCCTAGATACTATCATACTATAGGAGACAAGGGGTTTACTTAAATGAAGCCGTTAAACAGGAATAAAATCATGAGATTAAGACGCTATATTCTTGCTGGGCTTGCGACCTTGTTCGCTGACACTACTTGGACGCAGTTATATTTTAAAATCTATATCATTAAAACTATCGGTTACTCCATTTAAAAAGGAATCTATATATCTCTGCAGCTTATATTTGTTAAATAAAGTTTTTTTGAAATCTACTTTCAAGGTAAATATTTTATCAAGCTCTGTTAGTACGCGACTAAGATCGGTATTGTTGGAATAATAAATTGCACTAGATAGAGCTTTAAAACCAGTAACGGAAATATTACATTTACTTAACCTCTCACATAGCAATTGTAATTCTGGATCAGAGGCATTTAAACTGAGATGAATGGCTAATGTAAGAATATTTTTTTCCTTTATAATATTTATAGATTTGATTTTACCCTTCTCATCGGGTGACTCGAATTTTTCAATTTTTTTTCTGTGGTTGCGTTTAATTATCGCATGACAGCTCATTATGGATCTCATTTAATAAGGCCTTAAAAATACTTTAGAGTTATCTAATTATAATTTATATATTAAAGAAAACATACTTTATAAGAATATATTAATTAAATTTACCCGTTTTGATAATCAGCTATTTATAAGGTAATGAGTTTTTCGTGTTATGAGCAACCAACTGGTAAATTTGCTTTTTATAGTTGTGAAACTTAATGAGACATGTGCGGCTTTAGTTTATGTTCTTAATAAGGAAGTGCCTATAAATAGCCCTATTTTATTGTTAAACGATTTTTATCAATTGATCGTTGCTCTCTTAATGCTTGGACAGAACCGAGTTTATATCATTATCTCGCTGCGGTAGCATTTGACCTCATTTTGCTTTATAATTACCCAAATCACTTTATCCAACTTCTAAGCATGGTAAATAATTATCCTTGGCTAAAACCCACTGCCCAAGGCATTTTTTGTGAACCTGGGCAGTTTTACATCGATCCCTCCCGTCCCGTTGAAGCGGCTGTAATCACTCATGGCCATGCCGACCACGCCAGATCGGGCCACTTTAAGGTTCTAACAACCTCTCCTACCCATGCCATCATACAAAGTCGGCTTGGAGAAAAATATGCCCAAAGAACCCAAAGCTTAGATTATTATCAACCCCTCAAGCACAAGGAGGTTGTCATTACTCTGCTACCCGCTGGGCATATTCTAGGCAGTGCGCAAGTTTGCCTGGAATACCAAGGGCAAAAGGTAATTGTCTCAGGTGATTATAAAAGACGCTTCGATCCCACCTGTGAAGCCTTTAAAGTTGAAAGTTGCGACCTTTTTATCACCGAGGCAACCTTTGGTTTACCTATTTTTAAACATCCGCCCATAGGTCAAGAACTTACAAAACTACTTGATTCACTGGTGCAAATGCCTGACCGCTGTCATGTGGTCGGTGTGTATGCCTTGGGTAAGGCGCAGCGCTTGATCGCAAGCTTGCGCCAACTTGAATTTACCAGACCCATTTATTTACATCCCGCTTTACAAGATTTATGTGAAATTTACCGCTGTTTTGGGGTAAGGTTGACCAATGTTTTGCCCCTGTCCCAAGCTAATCCAGCACAATTACGTGGAGAAATCGTTCTTGCTCCACCTTCGGCACTTAACAATAATTGGCATCAACAATTACCCGATCCATTATTAGCCCTTGCATCGGGTTGGATGCGAGTTCGATCGCGTCACAAGCAGCGTCATATTGAATTGCCACTGATCATTTCCGATCATGCGGATTGGGATGAGCTAAATCAAACCATTGATGAAATAGCGCCTAGAGAAGTATGGGTTACTCATGGCAGTGAGGCGGCGTTGGTTTATGCTTGTCAAGAAAGGGGAATTTGTGCAAGAGCCTTGCGCGAGCTTTTATGCCATTTTTAAAGGAATAGCCCATGCAGCTTTTCACCCAGCTTATAATCCGCTTATTTCATGCAAACCACGAAGCCTCCAAAAGAGAGCTACTGAGTCGGTATTTATTGCAAACAACCGACCCCGCAAGAGGTTATGCCCTGGCGATTTTACTCAAGCGTTTAAGTTTACCTCAGCTTAGTGCCACACAGTTGCGCCACTTGATTGCTGACAAAGTTCCTGACAGGTTATTCCAATTATCCCACCAATATACTCGGGATTTACCCGAAACTATCGCCCTACTTTGGCCTGAGCCTAAAAATACTACCAAGCCCATGCTTTCAGAAATAGTCATGCAACTCGATTCAATAACCAAGGCTGAACTGGCCGAATACACTGCTTTTTGGCTTGATCATTGTGAGGTTGATGAGCGCTGGGTATTGCTTAAGCTTCTAAGTGGCAAACTCAGCGAAATGATCGGAACCCAGCTGATTAAACAAACGTTGGCCGTGCTTTGCCACAGCTCAGTACATGAGATAGAACAGATCTTAAGTGAGCTACAACCACCTTATGTGGAATTATTCGGCTGGCTGGAGGGAAAGACACCAAAGCCCAGCACCCAACATTTGCCCTTCTACATCCCTGCGATGCAAGCCCTGCCGATTTCTGTGGAACAGTTAACGGAGCTTAAGCTTGAGGACTATCAAATTGAATGGCTTTGGGAGGGAATTCGCGTTCAACTGCTAGCTAAAGACCATTATAAGGCTTTATTTAATTCAAGTGGTGATGATTTAAGCAGCCAGTTTCCGGAACTTATGGCAGAACTTGAGGGAAACGTTGTTCTGGATGGCAGACTATTGATCAAAACGGGTAATCATTTACATTTACAGCAACGCTTAAAACGCCATAAACCTAAACCAAAGTTGCTTCTTGATTATCCAGTTTGCATTCAAGTTTTTGACATCTTAATCCTGGATGAACAAGATTTATCCCAGCTTCCTCTCAAACTGCGCAGCGATAAATTAGAGCAATGGTTTGCAAGCCATCAGCCCAAACATATGCAACTTTCACAGCCAATAAAGTCGTGCGGAATAAATGAGTTGCTTGAACTTTGCCAGGACTCAAAGTTGAATGTGGCGGGCCTGTGTTTTAAGAACTTAACCAGTCCATATAGTCAAGGCCAGGCTCATCAAGCTTGGTTTGGCTTGAAACGTGAGCCTTATGTGGTAAACGCCGTGCTCATGTATGCACAACATGGCCAGGGTCGCCATGCTAATCTCTATGCAGATTACACCTTGGGATTATGGCAAGACCAACAGCTTTTGCCCATAGGTAAACCTTATCTTGAACTTTGTGAACAAGAAATTGGTCAAATCGATGCTTGGGTAAAAAATAACACGCTTAACCGTTTTGGCCCGGTCCGTGCTGTTGCGCCTAATTTGGTCATTGAAGTGGCTTTTGATACGGTACATGTTTCCTCTCGACACGTTGCTGGATACAGCTTAAGCTTCCCACGAGCCACCCGGGTAAGATGGGACAAATCTGCCAGAGAGGCCGATTCTCTGGCCGTACTGCAAAATTACCTTCCAGAACTTAAGAGCTAAGTTTTATTTTTTACCCTATCTAATGTTATACTAAGCTAAATCATCCTTAAGGAGTAAGCCATGAGTCATCACGTTTACAAGAAAGTTGAGATCGTCGGTTCATCCCCCACCAGTATAGAAGATGCCATTCAAACAGCTGTAAGTCGTGCCAGCCAAACTATCAAAAACTTACAGTGGTTTGAGGTTATGGAAACTCGAGGTTATATTGAAAATGATAAGGTGGCTCACTACCAAGTAGTCATTAAAGTTGGCTTTACCATCGAAGACTAGTTGCTTATGGGTTTTAAAATCTTATTAACCCATAAGCTCACTGAGTTGTTAAAAACAGGTTAAGCTTTTTCTAAGCTTGCCTCATCTTTATTCAAATAGTTAATACCGTTGTGTTGCCAATTGACGCCACTCTTGGGTATATTTAAACTGACTGGGAAAACAGAACCACTCAAATTTCTGCTTAGTATCCGGTAAATTGAATCATTCAGCATAATATAGGCGCTGACCCAGGTGATCTTTCCATCAGCCGATTGATCGCAGGAAGAACCATAAAAGGGTATGGCAGAAAAACTATCGCTGCCCGTACTGCTCATGGTACCCTGCAACCCATAAGAATGATCACCTTTTACAACACTATTGATCTTTAAGGTTACCACATTATTGATCACAGGTTGACTGGGATCAAAGGTAGAGTTAAGCCTAAGCGATGTTGTCCATGTCGTATTAGTCAAGGCTTGGCAACCCTCCGTTGTATCTGCATAAGCAGTCTTCACTCCAATCGCTAACAACAAACTAACACCGGCTGCAAATAAATACTTAATTTTTTTCATAATGGCTCCCAAAATTTAATAAATGATTACTTAGATTTAACCTTGGCAAATTTACCTCATCTTATCCGGTAGCATATTGCATATTTTGCGCGTCACATAGACTAACAAAGCTTTCACAGCAAAGATATCCATTTCATTTAAAGCCGCTCATGAATTTTTGCGAAAGGCTTAATGATGCTTGCAGAGCTTAATAAATACTACAACACATTATTCGTTAAAAAAATGCTTGATTTAATATTACCTTAAGAATCTTAAGCTATAGTTAACACAATGCTAATAAGAATAAGTTTTGCATATGACTATAGCTAATAATAAAACCAGTTTTTTCAACTCCTCAAAACCAGTCAAAGCTGAAACAAACCCTATAGCACAAAATTTAAAAACTTATATGGGTAAGGTCGGTCAAAATTTAGATTGGTTGCTACCCTTAGCTGCGGCTGGGACCTCATTGGTCGGGGTTATTGCGGGATCCAGCCACTTATCACCGGCAGAGCTTCAACACGTTCAAACCCTAGTCAATGCACTACACATCGCTCGTCTACCGTTTAATATTGTCAATACCAATATCGACCTTATCCAATCGATTCTCAATGACTGGGACACCACGGCCCAAAATCTAAGAAAGATGCAAACTATTTTTGCCGTTCCAAAATCCCTTTTACAAATTGTAGGTTACGGCCTTACCCTAGGAGGACTTTCAACTGCGGCCGCAGGAACCAGCATTGCAAGCGGTAGTTTAGGTTTTATAGCCGGTGGTGCGGGTGCTAGTTATAGTGGTTATAAACTTTACCAGGCTCATCAGCATAAAAAGGCCATTGATTGCTATCAGGCCGTGCTGGAATTACTTGAAAGATTGTATAATGAAGAAGAGGTCAAGCTTGAAAATGAATTAAGCCAGCCAATTTATGAGGGTTTGCACAATCTATTTAAAAAAGCCTTAAAAGAATCCCTGACTAAACATGATAAGGGGCAAATACTCAGCATAACCTGGATGCTGGTTGACTTTATCAATGGTTATCCTATTACTTCAGATGATATTAATGCCGAGTATTCTCGCTTGGACAAACTCATTGAGGAAAAAAGCAAAGCCTTAAGTTTTGGACAAGGAGTCGAGGAGCTTAATCAAGAGATTGCCATCTTAGAAAAGCAAAAAGCCTATTGCTCAAGCTATAAAACGAAGCTGGCAGACCCACAATTGAAAGAATTTGCCGAGGCATTAAAGGCTGAATCCAAATTACAAGTGGTAAAACAGGTCATTGCTAAGGACTCAAAGCTCAGTAACTTAAAGGTTGATTTAGCTAAACGTGAGTCGATGCAAAATCCCAAATCGGCTCCACCCTTTAAATATTTACAAGGCCAAGCTAAACTTGCCAGTAAGAAGAAATCCTTGGAAATGGAAAAAAATAAATTTTGGTTGGGTGTCAGTGCTGCAGGCATGGTTATTGGAGGCATGGGAATAGCCAGTGCTGCCATAGGTTTGGCAGGTGGTCCGGCCGGGATAGCTGTGGCCTTAACCCTAGCTAGCATTGTCATTTCGGCCTACGTTGGTTACAAAATTTTTGAATATTATAAAACCATGTATGCTAAAGATAAGGCACTTAAAATCAAGCAAGAGAAATTTGATAACTTCTACCAAGAAACATATAAATCTTCAGTTAGAGAGACTGAAGAATCCACTAACCTCTACCAAGAAACATATAATCCCCCAGTTAGTAAGACTGAAGAATCCACTGCGAATGAAAATGACGCAATGCCTGCTATAGTTCCTAGCCTCTAATAAACCAGATCAGCATCAGTTAGGCATAGGCTCTTTGAGCCTATGCCTTAAAGTTTAACCCTCGGATTTTTTCTTTTTCGGCAAATAAAGGTCGGTAATAGAACCTAAAAATGCCTCGGTTGCTTGGGCAACTGTTTCGGAAAGGGTTGGATGTGGATGTATGGTTAAGGCTATGTCTTCAGCATCACAACCCATTTCAATGGCCAAGCTCACCTCAGCGATCAAATCACCGGCATTGGGACCCACGATACTCGCGCCAATGATCCGCTCGGTTTTTTTATCGAATAAGACCTTGGTGATTCCCTCATCGCGGCCAATTCCCAAGGAACGGCCACTTGCGGCCCAGGGGAAAACGCCCTTATCGTAATCAATGCCCTGAGCCTTTGCTTGCTCCTCGGTAATACCGGTCCAAGCGATTTCCGGATCGGTATAGGCCACGGCGGGAATACATTTAGGTTCAAAGTAGTGCTTTTTACCAGCAATAACCTCTGCGGCAATGCGTCCCTCTGGAATGGCCTTATGGGCTAACATGGGTTGACCAATGATATCACCTATGGCAAAAATGTGGCCGACATGGGTACGCATTTGGTTATCAACCTTGATAAAGCCCTTCTCATCAACATTGACACCCGCTTTTTCGATATCTAGAAGCTTACCATTGGGTACCCTGCCCACTGCAACTAAAATTCTATCAAATTTCTCGGGCTGAGATGGAGCATTTTCACCCTCAAAGCTTACATAAAGACCATCGTCTTTAGCCTCAACCTTAGTGACCTTGGTCTTAAGCCAAATATTCTCGTAACGGGACTTTAGACGTTTGTACAAGGGCGTAACAATATCCTTATCGGCTCCCGGAATAAGCATATCCATAAACTCAACCACACTAACCTTGGCACCTAAGGCATGGTATACCTGAGACATTTCCATACCAATGATGCCCCCACCTAAAATTAGCATGCGGCAATTCACATCTTCAAGGGCAAGTGCACCTGTTGAATCCATGATGCGAGGATCATCGGGAATAAACGGCAGTTTTACGGGTCGAGAACCCGCTGCAATGATGGCATGTTCAAATTTTACGATGGTCTTTTCAGTTTCACCAGTCACTTCAAGTTCATGAGGTGAAATGAATTTACCATAACCGTGAACGATCTCTACCTTGCGTTGTTTGGCAAGCATCTTTAAACCGCCGGTGAGTTTATTGACCACGCTGTTTTTCCACTCAGCAAGCTTTTTAACATCGATCTCAGGCTTGCCAAAGCTAACCCCATGTTTAGCCATATCGGAGGCTTCTTCAATCACCTTGGCTGCATGTAATAGGGCTTTTGAGGGGATGCAACCCACATTTAAGCATACGCCCCCTAGGCTTTGATATTGCTCAACCAGCACCACTTGTTTGCCAAGGTCAGCGGCACGAAAGGCAGCCGTATATCCACCAGGGCCCGAACCTAATACTAATACTTGTGTTTCAATTGTTTTTGTCATGTTGCTCCTCGATAACAAATTTGAATACTGATTATAATAACACTCTTCTAATGTCGGTTAATAAATGGGCCAAATAGCTGGTAAACCTAGCGCCATCTGCGCCATCGATCACCCTGTGGTCATAAGACAATGACAAGGGCAGCATGAGACGAGGTTCAAATTGACCATCTTGATATACCGGCTTAATTTGAGCCTTCGATACCCCTAAAATTGCCACCTCTGGCAGATTTACAATAGGCGTAAAGGCCGTTCCACCAATTCCTCCGAGACTAGAAATGCTGAAGCAGCCGCCCTGCATGTCAGTGACACTTAAGCCCTTTTCCCGCGCTTTTTTGCTGATTTCGGCTAATTCTTTGGCAAGCTGGTAAACAGATTTTTTATCAACATCACGGATCACAGGCACTACCAAACCATTGGGCGTATCGACGGCAACACCCAAATTAAAGTATTTCTTTAAGATCAATGACTCCCCTGAACTATCGAGTGAAGCATTGAATTGGGGAAACGCCTTTAAGGCTGCCACCACTGCCTTCATGACAAAGATCAAGGGGGTTAATTTATAACCCTGTTTTTCTGCATTAAGCTTCTCGGCATTTCTAAATGCCTCAAGTTCAGTAATATCGGCCTCATCAAATTGAGTAACATGGGGTACTAACAACCAATTGCGGTGGAGATTAGTTCCGGTCAAGCGTTTGATTTTGGTCAATGGTTTGATCTCAGTCTCACCAAATTGGTTAAAATCAATTTTGGGCGCTGCAGGCAAACCACCGGTGGCCGAGGGGTTAGCAAGAACATTTTTAACATGGTTCTGTATATCTTCCTTTAAAATTCTGCTTTTAGGGCCACTGGGAGTAACCTTAGTTAAGTCTACGCCAAACTCTCGGGCAATACGTCGCACGGCAGGGCCGGCATGCACCTCGCCGCTATTTTGAGTGGTAGAGGTTCTTGACTCAACGGCTGCAGGAACGGATTTACTCTGCTCTGTAGCCTTATCGGGAGTTTGCGCCTGAGTTTTAACCGCCTGTTCCCCTGGCTTGGTCGTTTGTGCTGGAGCTTTCGTCCCCTCAGAGGTCGCCAGGCTTAAAATAATACTACCCTGAGAAACCTTATCTCCGACCTTTAATTTTATATTCTCAACAATTCCAGCCAGAGGCGAGGGAATCTCCATGGTGGCCTTATCACCCTCAAGTGTAATAAGGCTCTGCTCTTTCTCAATCTTATCACCCGGCTTAACCAAAATTTCAATGACATCGACATCTTTGGCGTTACCAATATCAGGCACGGGTATTTCTTGAGTCTTAGTAGCTTGTTTTGCTTCAGGCTCCTGATGCTTCTCAACTTGTTTTGTTTCAGGTTTTTGAGTAGCTGGTTGTGAATCCTTTGCCCTCAAAGTCAAGATAACATCGCCTTGAGATACTTTGTCACCTACTTTAAGCTGAACTTCTTCCACTATGCCTGCAATGGGTGCAGGGATCTCCATGCTCGCCTTGTCGCTTTCCAATGTAATGATGCTTTGCTCTACCGCAATTTCATCGCCTGGCTTTATTAAAACCTCGATAACATCGACATGGTTGGCATTTCCAATATCGGGTACCCGGATTTGTTGTTTCTCTGCCAAGATGTTTCTCCCCTTTTAACTGATTGATACTTTTTTAAGCACAAGTTTGCTCACTAAACTGTCATAGGATTGGGTTTATCGAGCTCAATCTTATATTTCTTAATCGCTTCGGCAACGGTTTTTGCCTCGGTTTCACCATTGTCGGCCAGGGCTTTTAAAGCTGCCACAGCAATGTAATAGCGATTAACTTCAAAGAAATGGCGTAATTGTTCACGCGTATCACTGCGCCCAAAACCATCGGTTCCTAAAACCACATAGTGACCAGGAACATAGGCTCTGATTTGCTCTGCATAGGCTTTGATATAATCAGTCGCAGCAATTACAGGCCCCTTTTGACCCTGTAAACACGTGGTCACATAACTTTGCTTGGCCTTTTTAGTAGGATTAAGCCGGCTTTCCCGCTCAATAGCCATGGCCTCACGTGCTAACTCATTAAAACTGGTTGCACTCCAAATATTAGCGGTAACTCCAAAATCCTTTTCTAACAGTTCCGCGGCAGCTATCACCTCGCGCAGAATCGTGCCGCTACCCAAAAGTTGAACGGTATATTTTGCTTTGGTCTTAGCTTTTTGCAACAAATACATCCCCTTGATGATGCCGGCCTCCGCGCCCTTGGGCATTTCAGGGTGGCTATAATTTTCATTCATCGCAGTGAGGTAATAAAAGACACTTTCTTGCTTTTGATACATTCTTTGCAAACCGTCATGGATAATGACTGCCATCTCATAAGCAAACGTCGGATCATAACTGATACAATTGGGGATAGTCGCTGCATATAACAAATTGTGCCCATCTTGGTGCTGGAGGCCTTCACCGGCTAAGGTGGTGCGTCCCGCAGTTGCACCGATCAAAAAGCCTCTGGCACGACTATCTCCCGCAGCCCAGGCTAAATCTCCTACTCTTTGAAAGCCAAACATAGAGTAGTAAATATAAAATGGAACCATGGGCAAGTCATTGACACTATAGGAGGTTGCAGCTGCCAGCCAGGAGCAAAATGCACCCGCCTCGTTGATGCCTTCTTCTAATAGCTGGCCATCCTTTGCCTCGTGATAATACATGATCTGATTTTTATCCATGGGCTCATAGAGTTGACCCACGGGTGAATAAATGCCGATTTGCCGAAATAAACCTTCCATACCAAAGGTCCGACTCTCATCGGGCACAATGGGCACTATGTTTTTGGCAATGTTTTTATCCTTTAACAAGATGTTTAAGATTCGCACAAATGCCATGGTCGTGGATATTTCACGTTCTCCGGTGGCTTGCAATAAACTGGCAAATGCCTCCAAACTTGGAATGGCTAATTGTTTTGAGCTTTGCAGACGCCGACTGGGTAAATAACCTCCTAAAGCCTTACGCCTGCTTTGTAAATATTCCATTTCGGGACTGTTTGCAGCCGGTTTATAGAAGGGAATTTTAGCAATATCTTCATCGGCAACGGGAATCTGAAAACGATCCCTGAAAATGCGCAACTGCTCTTCAGTCATTTTCTTCTGCTGGTGAGTAATATTTTGCGCTTCGCCTGCCTCGCCCATGCCGTAACCCTTGATGGTCTTGGCTAAAATGACGGTAGGCCTATCGGTGGTTTTGACCGCTTCTGCATAGGCAGCATAAACTTTTTGCAGGTCATGGCCGCCTCGAGTTAATTGCTGAATTTCAGCATCTGTCATGTCTTTGACCAATTCTAGCAGCTCTGGATACTTACCGAAAAAGTGTTCGCGAACATAGGCACCACCTTTGGCCTTATAATTTTGATATTCGCCATCTACACATTCGCTCATGCGTTTTAACAACAAGCCCGTTTTATCTTTAGCGAACAGCGGATCCCAATTTGAACCCCAAATAATTTTGATGACATTCCAACCAGCACCGGCAAATATACCTTCCAACTCTTGAATAATACTGGCATTGCCTCGGACTGGGCCATCAAGGCGTTGCAAATTACAATTGATCACAAACACCAGATTATCTAATTTTTCACGAGAGGCAATGGTTAAAGCACCTAGCGATTCGGGCTCATCCATTTCACCATCACCGCAAAATGCCCACACCTTGCGTTTATAGGTATCGGCTAAACCACGATTATGCAGATATTTTAAAAATCTTGCCTGGTAAATGGCTTGCAGTGGTCCCAAACCCATTGAAACGGTGGGAAATTGCCAAAACTCTGGCATTAACCAGGGATGTGGATAAGAAGAAATGCCCTTACCACCCACTTCTTGGCGAAAATGATCAAGTTGTTCTTCGCTGAGACGGCCTTCTAAAAACGCTCTTGCATAAATACCTGGCGAGGAATGGCCTTGGGTAAAAATAAGATCGCCACCATGTTCGGCATTTGCCGCGTGGAAAAAGTGATTAAAACCAATTTCATATAAATATGCGGATGAAGCATAGCTAGCAATGTGTCCACCTAGCTCAGGGGCATGTTTGCCTGCACGCAAAACCATAGCAACCGCATTCCAGCGTAGCAAGGCTAAAATACGCTCCTCAATCTCAGGGTCACCTGGATGCTCAGCTTCATCTTCTAGGGATATGGTATTTTTATATGCGGTATTGCGGCCTCCCAGACTCACATTCATTTGCAAAGTGCCAAGCAACTGTTTAAGTATATACTCAGCTCGCTCTTTTCCTTCTTGACGTACTACCGAGCCTAAGGCATCGAGCCATTCCTGAGTTTCAACCGGATCAACATCGTGCTGATATGTGCCATTATTTGCCATACATACTTCCCCAAACAATTTAGCTTATTTTGTTGGGTATCATAACATAAAAAAATTGCTTAGCAGCAATAAATTCAAGTCTGGCAAGCGATATAACTCGGCTCCTAGCTAGCTGCCTTAAGATAAAAATCTTTAAGCCGCATTCCACACAGCCATAAGCTTAATAAATACACCACCATGGCCAAAAACATCAGTAAACTTAAGTGACCTACTCTTTGATACCAGTGCCAATTAAGCCACTGCTCAAGACTTCCTGCTTGCCAGCATAAAAGTATTCCAACTACGGCATTGGCCACAATAAGGCGCAGGCTAAACAGCCCCCAACCTGGCTGAAGTTTATAGATACCTTGTCTAACTAATACCATCAATAAGAGTAAAACATTTAACCAGGAGGCTAATGAAGCCGCTAGGGCAAGCCCCACGTGGGCAAAAAAGATAACTAATAAACCATTGAGAACCATATTGAGTAAAATGGCTATGCTACCCACCTTAACCGCTGTTTTAACCTTTTGTTGTGCATAAAGCCCTGCGGTCAACACTTTAACTAACATAAAGGCAAGTAATCCCAAGGAATAAGCCAACACGGTTTCACGCGTCATTAAGACATCGTTGACGGCAAACTTTCCATAAAAAAACAAACTGCAGATCAAAGGTCCTGCTAAAACACACATGGTTACTGCTGCTGGCAAACCAATTATAAGATTACAGCGAATTCCCCAATCTAGGGCGCTGGCAAATTCTTGTACCGATTTTTGTGCATGTTTAACCGATAAATGCGGCAAAACTACTGTGCTTAATGCCACTCCAAATACGCCCAAGGGAAAATAAGCCAAGCGTTCAGCATTATATAGCCAAGTGATACTACCCACCTTTAAAAATGAGGCAAACACGGTATTTATCAAAAGACTCAACTGACTGATAGACGCGCCAAAAAGGGCGGGAAGCATGATGGCCATGACCCTTTTCACTCCAGGGTCTTGCCAATTGAGCCTAGGTCTTACCAAAAATCCAAGTCGTTTTAAATAGGGTAATAAAAAACCCAATTGAATAAATCCTGCCAATAAGATTCCCCAAGCCTGTGCCTCAACCGGTATCGAAAGCCAAGGTGATAACCAAAGTGCACAAGCTATCAAACAGGCATTCAATAGGACGGGGGTAAAAGCTGCAGGGGCAAAGCGATTGCAACTATTTATGATTGCACAAGCCATGGCCGTTAAAGAAATTAGCATGAGATAAGGAAAGGTGATCCTTAACATCTTTACCGTAAGTGAAAATTGACCGTATTCTTTATGATATCCGGGAGCAAATAACTTGGTTATCCAAGGAGCGCCGACGATACCCACTAGAGTTAGCAGCAATAGGACCAAACCCAATGCTCCTGCAACATAACTCACAAAGCGCCGGGTTTCCTCATGGGTGCTTTTGGTTTTGTAATCGGCCATTACAGGCACGAAGGCCTGTGAAAAACAACCCTCAGCAAATAAATTACGCATGAAATTGGGAATTTTAAAGGCGATTAAAAAGGCATCAACCTGAGCATTTACGCCGTAGATTTGAGCTGCTAAGGTATCGCGTACCAAACCTAAGATCCTGGATAAAAATGTCATAGACGAAACCGAGGACGTTGCTTTAAATAAATTTTTACTCATACCTTCAACTCACATTCATGAGGTTTGCATGTTAACAGTGAATAGTTATCACGGCAAATAGCGAGGCTCGCAAAAAAACTAGCCTAATCTCTCTCTAGTCAATGCAAAATTGTTGTCATGTAACTTGCAACATGCTTAAATATTTGGCTAATTTTGAGTATGGACTCCGCATGAGCAACCCCATCCTTACGGTAAAAGATTTACATAAATCATTTGGCCAAAATCATGTTTTGCAAGGCATAAATTTTACCGCCTCTAAAGGTAATGTCATAGTCCTTTTGGGTAGCAGCGGTTCGGGTAAAAGCACCTTATTAAGATGCATCAACCTCTTGGAAATGCCTAACAGTGGACAATTACAGCTAGCCGGGCACCATTTTGAATTTAAAACCGCTTCCAAGGGAAAATCTTTCTCACCTAAATCTAAACAAATTACCGCCTTACGACAGGATGTAGGCATGGTATTTCAGCAGTTTAACCTCTGGCCTCACATGACGGTACTGCAAAATTTAATTGAAGCCCCCATTCACGTGCTAAAAAAGCCTAAATCAGAAGCGACTGCTGAAGCTCATGCATTATTAAAAAAAGTAGGAATAGCCAATAAGCAGGATTGTTATCCCAGCCAGCTTTCTGGAGGCCAACAACAACGGGCAGCCATCGCCCGGGCGCTTATGATGCATCCTAAGGTCATGCTATTTGATGAGCCCACCTCAGCCCTTGATCCTGAAATGGTGGGTGAAGTCTTAAGAGTTATGCAACAACTGGCTCAAAATGGCGGCATGACCCTGTTGGTGGCCACGCATGAGATTGGATTTGCTAAAGAAGTTGCAAGCCACGTCATGTTTTTAGAAAAGGGTAAACTGCTTGAGTTTGGTGAGTCCAAAGGGTTATTTTCAAACCCAAGCACCGAGCGTTTTAAACAATTTCTGGCTTCTGTAAGAGGCGGCCATGCTTACTAAATTATTAATCGGTTTCTGGCTAGGGTTTACATGCTTGCTGCTTGCAAATAGCAGTGAGGCTCGCACCATTAAATTTGCTACCGAGGCAACCTACCCACCCTTTGTCTCTGTTAATAATCGCGGTGAAATTCAGGGTTTTGACGTGGATATTGCCTCGGCCATTTGTGAAATCTTGGCCATTGAATGCAGTTTCACTAATCAGCCCTGGGATAGCCTTATTCCCAGCTTGGAATTTGGGAAATTTGACGCTTTAATCGGTGCCATCTCTATTACCGCCGAGCGCGAGGAAAAAGTTTTATTTACCGAGCCTTATTACGTGAATTCCGCTGACTTTGTGATCAAAAATCAAGCCAATGGTTTTGAAATTAAACAGGGAAGCATCATAGGCGTGCAAGCAGGAACTACGCTAGCAGATTATCTCACCCATACCTATGGGGATAAAATAAAGATCAATCGTTATGCTAGTGCCGAACAGGCCTTCCTTGACCTCATTGCCACACGCCTAGACGCCGTATTTGGGGATCAACCTGTGGTTAGACATTGGGTTAAGACCGCGGGTAATGAGAAGTTTAGGCTTGCCAATCAAGCTGTGACAAGTCCTCAATATCTTGGCAAGGGCTTTGGTATCGCTTTTCGTAAAGATGAAGGGGAGCTAGTGGCACAATTTAACACGGCGCTTCACCAGTTAAAATCTGATGGTAGTTACCAACGTATTTATGAACAGTATTTCGGTTGATTTAAAACTATGGCACTCGATGGGTTTTTAGCACAATTACTAATTGGAACCGGTGTAACCATAAAACTGGCAGGTTGCTCTTTATTGCTAGGCCTCTGCCTTGGTTTGTTGGGTATGATAGCTGAACAGAGTAAAATCAGGTTAATACGTTATTTGTCTCATACCATCATCAGCTTGCTGCGGGGGTTACCTGAGCTATTGGTCTTGTTTTTTATTTACTTTGGCAGCGGTTTTATCCTAACCCAATTACTTGGGCATTACGTTGAGGTAACTTCATTTACAGCCGGCGTTATAGGCTTGGGTTTAATATTTGCTGCCTATGCCTCACAAACCTTTAGAGGCGCTTTTTTAGCCATTCCAGCCGGGCAAACTGAAGCGGCAAAGGCTTTAGGGTTGAGTTCATTGCGAATATTCGGCCAAATTTTACTGCCTCAAGCTCTACGTCATGCCCTACCAGGTCTTAGCAACCTATGGTATGTGTTACTTAAAGATACCGCTCTCGTTTCCCTGATTGGGCTTGCCGATCTGATGAACAACGCTCAAATTGCTGCCAGCAGCACTCAGAAACCTTTCACCTACTTTGCCTTAACCGGCCTAATTTATCTCTTTTTAACTTCGGTTTCTCAATACTTTCTCAACCGAATAATCTACTTTAGCAACCGACATTTGGTTAAATCATGAACTTTGCACTCATCATTCAACATTTACCCCAGCTAGCAAGTGGGCTATTCACTACCCTAGAGCTGATGCTAGTGGCCCTTGGGTTAGGCTTGAGTCTGGCAATTTTATTAACCTGGCTTAGCTCAGCGCGACATAAATACCTGATTTTAAGTATAGACGGGTTCATTTTCCTAATTCGCGGCACACCGCTGCTGGTGCAACTTTTCATTATTTATTACGGTATTGGTCAATTTGCTTGGCTACGCGAAACTCCGCTTTGGCTATTTTTTAAACAGCCTTTTGCCTGCGCGATCTTAGCCTTTGGACTTAATACAGCAGCCTATACTACAGAGCTACTTAGAGGCGCAATTAAATCCATTCCAGTTGGTGAAATCGAGGCATGCCATGCCCTAGGGCTGACGCATGGTTTAATGCTCAGGCACATCATATTGCCCAGAGCACTTCGCTTGGCGATGCCTGCCTATTCCAATGAGGTCATTATGGTTTTAAAATGCACTACCTTAGCTAGCACCGTGACCTTACTTGATCTAACCGGCATGGTGAGATTGATCAATGCAGAAACCTATGCAAGCCTTGAGTTTTTTCTTGTGGCAGGAATCATTTACTTGGTATTAAATAGTTTAATTATGTTGTTGTTTAAAGTTCTAGAAACAAAATTTGTCCTGCAGGGAACCCGGCGTTAATAAAAATTCCTTAGTCCTGCTCATCACCCGAGCTTTCACTGGCGGGCGCAGATTCTAAACCCTTAAGTTTTTCGTCTTCAGCTTGGTAAAGTTCTGCCCGCGCTTGCTCCAAACTGGGTTCATGTTCAGCTTGAGTTTGCTTTGGAGTATTGGGGTCTTGCGGCTGCGCAATGCCATTATGGCAATAGCTAGAGGCTAATAAAACCAGATTGGCTAGAAAAATTTTTTTTAACATCAGTTTGCTCTTTTTATTAAATTCTTGACCCAATAGCTTAAGAGAAAAATTGGCTTTTTTCCAGTTCATAAAATAATTCAAATCCAAAATTTTTTTGACTTTAGCCAAAGCCTAGGTAAAAATCGGCTTAAATTCCTTAACTTTTAAGCCTATGAAAAAAAGCTGGGCATTTTTCCTAGTTGCATTTTTTAACACCTGTGTTGGTCATGCCAATTCCTCATCTGATTGGGCTTATTACGGTGCTGATCTAGGCGGTAGCCGTTACTCAAAGCTTAGTCAAATTACTAAAGCAAATGTAAACCAACTACAACTTGCTTGGGAATACCATACCGGTGATGTCAGTATGGGAAAGACAAGCCTAGATAAAACCACTTTTGAAGCAACTCCCATTCTTCACGATGACAGTTTGTTTTTTTGCACTGCCTTTAACAGGGTAATTGCTCTGAATGCGGCCACGGGTAAAGCTAAATGGATATATGATCCCAAGTTAGACTTAGCTCATCATTACATAAACCATTACTTGGTTTGCCGTGGTGTCGCCTATTGGGAAACTCAATCTAAGGCCAAGACCTGTGCCAGCCGAATTTTTACCACCACTCAGGACAACCGCTTGGTGGCTCTAGATGCTAAGACCGGTAAGCCCTGTCAGCAATTTGGCCATAGAGGCGAGGTCTATTTTGGGCCAAATTTTGACCCCAAGCCCATTTTAAACAAATACCCGCGTCTAGATTCAAAATCCTTAAAAAGTGATTTTTCCAATACCTCGCCACCCTTGGTTGTAGATGATTTGATCATCATTGGCAGTGGGATTGCCGGCAACAACCGTATCGATGTTCCTAAAGGCGAAATCATTGCCTACCAGGCACAAACAGGTAAGGAAGTTTGGCGTTTTGACATTATTCCCAAAGACTATCCAGGTATCACAGGTGCAGCAAATTCTTGGGTATCCATGAGTGCAGATGAAAAACGCCATTTAGTTTTTGTGGCCACGGGGAGTGCAAGCCCAGATTATTATGGCGGCCTTCGCAAAGCACCCCTGCCTTACTCCAATGCCATCATCGCTCTCAATAGCCTTACCGGCCAGCCTGTTTGGCATTTTCAGACCATTGACCACGATCTATGGGATTATGATTTGGCTTCCCAGCCTCTGCTCGTTGAGATCAATAAGGCTGGAACCACTATTCCAGCCGTTATTCAGACCAATAAAACCGGCTTCATTTATAGCTTTAACCGAGCGACCGGCAAACCCTTGTTTCCTATTGTTTATCAAAGGGTGCCTCAATCCGATGTAAAGGGTGAACAAAGTGCAAGGCTTCAACCGATTCCTCAATTACCCAAACCCGTTTCTCAGCAAAAACTCTTGCCCAAAATGGCCTGGGGAATTAGCTGGCTGGACCGAAAGTGGTGTGAGCGAAAATTAACTCGGCTTCGCAATGAAGGATTATTCACTCCGCCTAGCGAAAGAGGTAGCTTACAATTTCCTGCTTCTCTAGGCGGCCCTAATTGGGGAAGCCAAGCCTATGATCCCAAGCACAATCTATTGATTGTAAACAGCTCCAATATCGCTCAAGTCATCAAATTAATTCCCCGTCAGAAAGCGGAAAAATTAGCCTATAAAGGCTTACTGCCCATGTTTGGCGCTCCCTTTGCTGCCGAGCGCAGCAGCTTATTATCACCGCTGGGTATGCCTTGCAATCCACCTCCCTGGGGTACACTGACTGCGGTTGATATGGCATCTGGAGAACAGCGCTGGCAAGTTACGCTGGGAACTTTGCGTGATTTAGCCCCTCTTCCTCTTCCCATCAAAACGGGAACTCCTAATTTGGGCGGCCCCATGGTTACAGCCAGTGGCTTGATCTTCATCGCCGCAGCCATGGATAATTACTTACGGGCTTTTGACGTGATCTCGGGGCAAGAGCTATGGCGTACGCGCTTGCCGGCTGGTGGCCAAGCAACTCCCATGACCTATCAACTAGGCTCCACCCATAAACAATATGTGGTGATTGCTGCAGGTGGTCACGGTGGTATGGGAACAAAACTTGGCGATAGCCTGCTGGCCTATACTCTACCCGAGGATAAGGCGTAAAAAATACCAGTCGTTACTATCAACTTGTAAATCGGCTGGTAATGACTCTTTGCCAACTCTTGTGCTAAAATCGTGCCAAGTTTGTTAAATCCAGTGAACAGGTTCATGAGCACAACTCTTGCGAGTCATACGCCCATGATGCAGCAATATTTGCGCATCAAAGCCGATCATCCCAATATGCTGTTATTTTATCGCATGGGTGATTTTTATGAATTATTCTTTGACGATGCAATTCGGGCTTCAAAGCTCTTAAGTTTAACTTTAACCCACAGAGGACAATCTGCAGGCAATCCCATTCCCATGGCAGGCGTTCCTTACCACGCGGTTGATAATTATTTAGCTAAACTCATCAAGCAAGGAGAGTCAGTGGCTATCTGTGAGCAGATAGGTGATCCTGCAACCAGTAAAGGACCGGTTGAGCGCCAAGTCACACGGATTGTGACGCCGGGCACAGTGACAGATGCTAGCTTACTTGAGGATAAATACGACAATTTAATTGCAGCCATTTATCAACAAGACACAGACTATGGCCTCGCTATTTTAAATTTAAGTAGTGGCCAGTTTACAGTCCTGCAGGTCAAAACCTTGCAAAATCTTTTGAGTGAACTTGAGCGCCTGCACCCTGCTGAACTCTTGTTAAGTGAGCTATGGCAAGCTCCGAGTGCATTAAAGACCTATAACTTAAGACCCTGCTCAGCCTGGGATTTTGATCCTCAAACAGCGCAGCGAATTCTTACCGAACAATTTAAAACCCAAGATCTTAGAGGCTTTGGTTGTGAAGATCTGCCCATTGCAATAGGTGCAGCGGGCTGTCTACTTAATTATGTTAAAAATACCCAGCGCTGTGCCTTGCCTCATATTCGTGATATCCGTGTAGAAAGGCATGAAGACAGCATCATAATCGATGCTGCTTCTCGACGTAATCTAGAAATCACCCATAATCTCAATGGCCAAACCAGCAATACCTTGGCCGGCATTTTGGACCAGACTGCAACTAGCATGGGAAGTCGTTTATTAAGACGCTGGCTACAACAACCCCTCCGAAATCCCGAGCTCATATTACGTCGTCAAGATGCAGTTCAAACCATTCTTAGCAATGATTGTTATGCTGAAATTCAGCAGACCTTAGCCAAAATTGGTGATATAGAGCGGATCATCGCTAGGATTGCACTTAAATCTGCCAAGCCTCGCGACTTGGCTCAACTCCGTAGCAGCCTGGAGGTTTTTCCCGAAATCCGCCAGCATTTACTCAAGCTCAATAGTATCTTACTCAATAAAATCTATCACTATATTCAAGAGCTACCCGAGACAAGGGAGTTATTAGCCAAAGCCATTGTAGAAAACCCTCCGCAACTTATTCGCGATGGTGATGTTATCGCCAGCGGTTATGATGCAGAACTCGATGAGTATCGGGCTTTAAGTCAAAATTCCGAGCATTTTATCCTAGCGCTTGAGCAACGAGAACGAACTCGCACTGGCATCAGCAGCTTAAAAGTCGGTTATAATCGAGTTCATGGTTATTATATCGAAATTACCCATGGCCAAGCCGATAAGGTTCCCAATGATTATCTGCGTCGGCAAACCATAAAAAATGCCGAACGTTATATTACTCCTGAATTAAAAAGCTTCGAGGACAAGGTATTAAGCAGTCGTGAACGTGCCTTGGCAAGAGAAAAATGGCTATATGAACAATTGTTAGAGCAATTAAGCGACGTTTTAGTTGAACTTCAACAAGCAGCAAAAGCCTTAGCAAGTTTAGATGTGCTTAATACCTTTAGTGAGCGAGCGGTTAGCTTGGGACTTAGTCGCCCAAGCCTAAGTAAAGAACCTGGCATCATGATAACCGCGGGCCGCCATCTTATCGTTGAACAAACCATAGCTACGCCCTTTATTGCCAATGATACTCATTTAACGCCTGAACAGCGCATGTTGATCATCACCGGTCCTAATATGGGTGGCAAATCTACCTATATGCGCCAAATCGCCTTGATCACTCTTTTAGCCTATACCGGCTGCTTTGTTCCTGCTAAATCAGCAACGATTGGACCCATAGATAGAATTTTTACCCGAATTGGTGCCTCAGATGATTTGGCAAGCGGTCGTTCTACCTTTATGGTTGAGATGACGGAAACCGCCAATATTTTGCATAATGCGACTACGCAAAGTCTAGTCCTACTCGATGAGATTGGCCGCGGCACAAGCACCTTCGATGGCTTAGCACTTGCCTGGGCATGCGCAGCTTACTTAGGAGAGCAAATTCAAGCCTATACCTTGTTTGCAACTCATTATTTTGAGTTAACCCAGTTGGCCGAGCAGTTCAGTTATATTCTAAACATGCACTTAGCGGCCATAGAGCATGAGGATAGTATCGTATTTTTACATAGCTTAAAACCAGGGCCTGCCAGTAAGAGTTATGGTTTACAGGTAGCGCAATTAGCTGGAGTTCCGGCCAGCATTATTAAACGAGCCAAGGATAAATTACAACAACTGGAACTACAAAATACAGGGGAGTCATCTGTATCGTCACCTGTACCAACGAAAACCGAATCTAGTTTAAATCCCGCTTGGCAACTTTTAGCCCGCATCAATCCTGATGATTTAAGCCCTAGACAAGCTCAGGAAATCCTTTATCAACTAAAGGCTCTTAGTAATGAATGAATATATAACCAAAGCTCTGCCTCAAGGCTCAAGTATTTATTACAGCCTGCGCTTTTGCCCTGAGCCGCAACGCCAAGCGCTAAGTTTACTTTATGCCTTTAGTCATGAGCTTGAAACGATAGTCAATCAGGGTATTGAACCCTCTGTTGCCGAAGCAAAATTCAATTGGTGGCAAGAAGAATTAACCAGGCTTGCCGATGGTAATCCTTCCCATCCGCTGTGCCAAAGCTTACAGCCTGTAATCCAGCAATACGGTATAGCAACTCAGGTTTTACAAGAAATACTTGCCGGCATTCGTAGCCGCTTAGCAAGTCCAAGCTATACCGATTTCCGCCATTTTAGTGAACAACATTATAGAGCGATCAGCAGTTTTCCTATTTTTGTGGCCCTGGTGAATGTTGCCAATAATGAGGCTAGGCCACTGGCCTTTGCTCACGACCTTGGAATTGGCTTACAAACCATAGAGGTGATTCACGATTTACGCCATGACTTACAACAAGGATTCATCTATCTGCCTGAAAACGACCTACATGAATTGCAGGTCAATGAACAGGATTTACTCCAGCTTAAATCATCTCCTCAGCTAACCGAGCTTCTAAATCGCCTAGCCAAGCAGGCTAAAACTTACTATCAACAAGCCCTTACAAAACTCGACGCCAACTATAACCAAAGCCAAGCTCCTAGCCTTACGTTGGCGAAACTCTATTTTAATTTACTCGAAGAAATCAGCAAGGATAACTTCGACGTTTTACAAAAACGCATCGTTATACCTCCTTTGCGTAAACTCTGGCTAGCATGGCGAGCGAAGTCTAATTCCCGCCTTTAATATTTTCTCAAGCCACATTAGCTATACTCTAGATATTCAGTCGCACATAAGTAAATTATCAAAACTGACTGAATAACCTCCTTGGTGAAAATTGAACTCGAAACCAAACTTAAATTTATCGTTACAGGCTAGCTCAAGCAATAGCGAGGCTTTCATGGAATTCAGACAAAATTTTGGCGGCCGCTAATTTGACAATTGTTTAATCACTGCTATGCTGATAAATGTATATGGAAATACAGCCTATTCATGGAGGATACTATGGCTATTGCAGATTTTTTTTATTCGTTTCTTACCCATCGCTCACCTGAATCAGAGTCCTTTACCAGTAAGGTCTGGAGTAATAGCAAACGCCTAAGCTGTGAGCAAGCTCAAAAGATAGCAGCTCAATATAGCAAAAAGGGTGACCTTTGGATAGCCCAAAAACTCCGCAATAATAATTGCAGCGAAGAGTTTATTGGCCGTGCCATTGGTTCAATTCCCGTTGAAAAAGAACGAGCTGAGTTGCTGGCGGCAAATAAATGGTATTGTTTAAGTCATAAAGACATCCGGGTTAAAGTGGTTAAATTGGCCCAATTCCTAATGTCTCAGCATTTTGCTGCGGACATCGCTTGGAAGGTTGCCCGTGACTTTGGCAATATCCACTGAAAAGATGACCTAACCCTAACTGCAAAAAAACTTCTGCAGTTAGGGTCAACTTGAAACAAGCCTATAATTCAAGACTAGGTTAATGCTAGTGCGTATGTTACATAAGCTTTAAAAATTTTTGCTTAGTACTCTTCGTTTCCACCAAACAATTATTGGAATGAAAATAACTGTGGGAGCTAACCATACTACGAGTGGTGGCAAATGAATATTCGTTACACTAAAGGCGGTAACCGTAGCAACAGTTGCCCCAAACATGGCGCCAAGATGTTTAGCTATGCGTACCTTACCTTTAGCGGATTTATTCGCATAGGTTCTGAGATCGCTCACGCTTGATATTGCACCGATAAGGCCAAATACCATCAGGATAATGCGTTCAAAGGAGGCTAATGACTGTTGTACACTCCCGGTGGTCAACATGAATAAGGCCGCCAATAACATGATGTAACTGGCCGCTTTATCAATTCGCTTGGCCTGACCATCGCGATTGACAGCATAACGCCAACCCGAGAAGGCTAGATAGTAGCTAAATATCGCAATCAAAAATAAAAATAAATTATTTTTACTAATTGCCAAGGGAATTGCAGTTAGCATGACGCCTGTCATGGCATAGAGAAAAATCTTACCAAAAAGACGGTGTTTAGCTTGTCCTTTAGCAACCGCAATCGCAGCAAAAGCAGCCATCAAGGCCATAAAACCACTAACAACGTGTATAACTAATAAAAACCTGAATAAATATTCGCTAGCCACAGTATCTCTCCTATCTCTTTTGCAACTCTTGGATACATTCAAAACACCATTCTAAACGTGCACTAAGGGTTTTCAGACCACAAGCAATGGTCATAAGCCAATAAGGTAGGTGTTCATTTTTTGCCTGACGTATGGGTAGTTCCTGGTTAAGATTTTCCAAGAAGCGAATTTTGGTTGAAAGACTTGCTATTTCTATTTCTAAATGAGCTATGATGTTTTCGGGCTCAATGTGCTTGCCAAAGAAGATTTTTAGTAATAGTTCATCGCGCTGGATTTTGTCTGTCTGATTTTGTTTAAGCCATTGGAGCAAATGCTCCATGCCTAAAGCTGTTATACTGTATATTGTCTGTTGACGTTTACCCGCACTGCGCTCAGTTTCCTCTACCTTTATTAATTTGGCTCGAATTAATTTTTCTAAGCTTGGATAGAGATTCCCGTAACTTTCAGACCAAAAGTGTTGGGTGCTTTGGGCAATAATTTTCTTAAGCCCATAACCCGATAAAGGTTTAAGACTTAAATGCCCTAAAATAGCGAACTGAGTTTGATTTGACTTAGCCACCACAATATCTCTTTATGATATATCTTTCAGATATATTAGGGCAAAATATCATCTAAAACAATACCTAATTAGCTATCGTGTCTAAACATTAAACTTATTTTAAGAGCTTGAATTTAAGTGACGTAAACTCGATAAGCTACGCCACTCAACACAGTTTAATCCTGGCTAGGTCCTAGCAGAGCGAGCTTTGTAATTCGCTTACGGTCACGGTTCTCGTTCTGAACGTGAGCCTTTCAGCGTGAGTGTCTTGATAGGTAATAACCCGCTTATTGCCCTTGCATTTTACAATACTGCAATAGCTGAAATTGGGGTGATAGGCTATGCTGCCCGTTGGAAATTGATCAGATCTATAATTTATGATCCTTGCCACCATACTATCCTCCTTGTGGTGTTTACTAGCATCCTTGCTAACAGGGTTTATCGCCGCTGCCTTCCAAATCAGTATAGCCAAGATTAAAATATCTGCCGTAAGCTAAAAAAGTAATTTATTGTAAGACATTGACTACAACCAAATCCAATTGGAAATAAAGCACTAAGCCAAACGCTGGAATAAGGTCAAGTGATGGTAAACTCTTCCCCTTCAACCAAGGGGTTTTCTGGATCGCCTAATGCCCTTGCTGTTTTCGGCGCGATGCTGGCTTGGTTAAGCTTATCAAAACTTGCTAAGTGAAATAATGCATCCCCTTCATGAACCATGGGCAAATTATTCATGCCTATGATGATTCCATCGATGGGAGCCTGTATGGTCAGTTCGTCGAGTCCCAATGGATCTGCGATGATACCTAACTCATCTCCTCGTGTTACCTTGTCTCCCAGACCTTTACTAGGCCTTATGATACCGCTACGTGAGGCTCTAACCCAAAGGCTAGCCTCGGCTATAGCTGGAATATACTTGGTTTTTGGCTTACGATGCGTAGGCGGAAGCATCTTTAATTCACGCATGACATTGATAACCCCATGAACACCAATGCGAATTGAAACTTCATCAAAGCGCAAGGCTTCGCCCGCTTCATATAATAGCGTAGAAATCCCTAAATTCTTAGCTGCTTGTCGCAAGGAGCCATCGGGGCTTCTTGTGTTGAGAATAATGGGGGCATGAAAAGCCTTGGCTAGATTCACCATCTCAGGATCATCTAAAGTAATGCGTACTTGCGGTAGATTTGTTCTATGCAAAGAGCCGGTGTGAATATCTATAATATGCGTGCTTTTGCTTACTAATTCCTGCAAGATCAAATTAGCAAGCCTAGATGCCAGTGATCCCCTATCGGAACCCGGAAAAGTACGATTCAGATCACGTCTATCCATCAAATAGCGTGATTGAGAGATGAAACCATAAACATTGGTAACTGGAACTGAAATCACAGTACCATGAAGTTGTTTTAAAACCCGCAATTTTAAAAGCCTGCGAATAATTTCAACCCCATTGATTTCGTCACCATGGATAGCGGCTGTTATCAATAGACAAGGCCCCGGAAACCGACTACGAAGCACATGCACAGGCATGGTCATGGGTGAGTTATTATAGAGGCCAGGCATGGGAATTTGGACAATAGTGCGCTCACCTGGCATAATCAAGCTATTATGAATCTTTAACTGCCCTTGTTGCTCTTGCATATTCAGCCTTCGTAACGACTGTGTTTATCTAGGGGTTTAGCGTGACTCTCAATGTGCTCGATAATTAAACCGGCTATATCCTTATGAGTAGTCGTTTCTATCCCTCTTAAACCCGGTGACGAATTAACTTCCATAATCAATGGTCCTCTGGCTGAACGCAGCATATCAACCCCCGCTACACTTAAATTCATGATCTTGGCCGCCTTAATCGCTGTTTCTCGCTCTATCTTGCTGATTTTAATCAGCTCGGCACTACCACCTTGATGTAAGTTTGAACGAAACTCCCCTGGTGCAGCCTGTCTTTTCATTGCTGCAACAACTTTATTGCCAATGACCAAGCAGCGAATATCGGCTCCATTAGACTCACGAATATATTCTTGCAACATAATATTGGCATTTAGACCCAAAAAGGCTTGGATAACACTTTGCGCCGCCTTCTTAGTTTCTGCCAATACCACGCCTATGCCCTGGGTTCCCTCCAGCAACTTAACCACTAAGGGTGGGCCGCCAACCATATTGATAAGGTCATCGATATCGCTTGGCGAACGCGCAAATCCGGTAATCGGTAAGCCTATCCCTTTGCGAGATAATAGCTGTAATGCCCTCAGCTTGTCTCTTGAACGAGTGATTCCTAGAGAGGAGTTAAGCGTAAAAGCTCCCATCATCTCAAATTGACGTACCACGGCTGTGCCATAAAAGGTAATCGATGCACCGATCCGAGGAATAATTGCATCGTATTGAGCAAGTTGTTCTCCTGCATAGTGAATGGAAGGTTTATCTGATGCTATATTCATATAGCAACGCAATGTATCTATGATATCGACCTTATGGCCTTTCAACTCCGCAGCTTCCTTAAGGCGTCTCGTTGAATAAAGGTCTGGCCCTCGCGAAAGAATGGCTATCTTCACTATGTCTTCCTATTTACTTGCCATATAAAGTTTCTAATTATACCTTAGACTATTACCTAGGCTAGATGCTTTAATAAATATTTTCCAAGATAAAATTATTTCGGCTGCTTGACAAGCCCATATATTTGGTTGACCGAATTTTCCTCTAAAATACGCGAGTTACCAATTCGTAAATCTCGAGGCAATATTACATTGCCATAGCGCACTCGGATCAGACGACTTACCGTTACGCCTTGCGATTCCCACAGACGTCTAACCTCCCGATTACGACCCTCTTTGAGTGTCACGTGATACCAATGATTTTTACCACTGCCACCTGCATCAACAATTTTATCAAAATGTGCCTCACCATCCTCAAGCATTACACCCTGTTGTAAATTGGTTAGAATGGTTTGATCAACCTCGCCCCACACCCGTACCGCATACTCTCTTTCAATGGCGTAACTTGGATGCATCAAGCGATTGGCTAATTCGCCATCAGTTGTAAATAACAATAATCCGGAGGTATTTAAATCCAGACGCCCGACAATGATCCAGCGTTTATTACGTAATCGAGGTAGATTATCGAAAACCGTAGGCCTACCTTCAGGATCTGAGCGTGTACAAACCTCGCCTGCTGGTTTGTGGTAAAGCAATACCGCAGGCGGTTCCTCATTGGCTGGTGTTATGCGAATCAAGTGGTCATCGACTTCAATCTTATCGGCTATTGAAGCCCTTGCCCCAAGTTCAGCCACTTTGCCGTTTAATTTCACCCGCCCCGCTTTTATCCATTCTTCTATGGCCCTTCGCGAACCGAGCCCAGCATTAGCTAAGATTTTTTGTAGTTTTTCGGACATAGCTTCCTTCCTATTATGATTATCAATTATTAAAGCTTACGAGAATACACATGTATCTAAACGCTGGCTGCTTCAATTGGCAGCCTTTGGTCTAAGGTTTACATTGTATTAACTGAAGACTCATCAAGTTGTTGTAAGGTAATTAAACTGGGTAGCTCTTCAATGCTACTTAAGTTAAAATAATCCAAGAATTGCTTAGTAGTTGCATAAAGACCTGGCCTACCGGGAACGTCCTTGTGACCTACTACCTTAATCCATTCTCGTTCTTGTAAGGTCTTAATGACCGCGGTATTTACCGCCACGCCGCGTATGGCTTCGATTTCTCCACGAGTGATGGGTTGCCTATAGGCAATTAGGGCTAAGGTTTCTAGTAGAGTGCGTGAATACTTAGCCGGCTTTTCCTCCCACAATCTTTGCACCCATTGGCTATAGCTAGTTCTTACCTGAAAACGAAATCCACTGGCTACAGCCTTAAGCTCTATACCTCGATCTTGATAATGCTCCATAATCCTGGACAAGGCTTGAGTTACCTCGTATTCAGAAGGACGCTCCAGTTCCGAAAACAAACTACGCATCCTTTCTATAGATAATGGCTGATTAGCCGCAAGCAAAACCGCCTCTAAAATACAACTCAACTTATCCATTTACCCTCATGTCTCTCATATTTATTTTCCCAGGCTTACTCGTAATAGGTCATTTAGTAAAGCCTGTACCATTAATAAGGCTAATAATATCACGCTTAATCTATAAATGAGTACTTCAACAGCAACTGATAACGGCCTACGCCTTACAAACTCAAGGCAAATCAATAACAAATGACCGCCGTCTAAGCCTGGCCATGGAAAAAGATTAATAAAACCAATGGCAATACTTAAAATTGCCAACATTTGTAGATAGCTTGCTAAGCCCTCGCTTACAGCAAATTTTAGCCCCTTAAATATTCCGATAGGGCCAGTAAGACTTTTTATTGAAATAATACCTGTCAGCAGTTTATAAGTCATAAAAAAATTAAAATTTAGATACCTAGCAGTTTTTTGCCAGGCTGCTTTTGCTGCTTTACCCGGAGGATATTGCAGATGCTCAAGATAAAGCGACTTATTGGCTTTAAGTTCAGCCAAGGTGGCAATTTTAGGCACTAGTCCAAGGCTGGTAAATGGATCGGGCTGCAAGGAGTCAAGCGTCCATTCTTGAACATTTAATCGATGTTCGCTCAATTTATCTCCCGATTTAAGCTGCAACAAAAGCGGATCTTGCTTACCATAATGTAGGAGTAAACTGATGACCGTATCAGACCAACTAGCCACATCAAATCCGTCAACCTTAAGAATTTGGCTATCAGCAGGCAAATTGGCCTTTGCGGCAATGGAATGAGGTAAGGGTTGAGCCAACAAGGGTTTTAATTGAGTTAAACCCATCTGCAAGCTTAAGCAAAAAAGCAACCAGGCTAAAAAAAAATTAGCCACAGGCCCTGCTGCAATAACTGCAGCTCGTTTAGCTAAAGATTGCCGATTAAAAGCAAAGGGTAAGTCTTTTTCAGCAACCGAGCCCTCTCTTTCATCAAGCATTTTAACATAACCACCCAAGGGTATGGCGGCAAAAACTATCTCTAAGCCCGATTTGGTCCTTTTTGACCACAAAGCCTTACCAAAACCAATTGAAAATCTGAGGATTTTTATGCCAAAGGCTTTAGCAACCAGAAAATGTCCAAGCTCATGAATACCAATAAGTAAGCTAATGCCTAAGAGAATGATCAAAATATGCAGGGCAGCACTTAAAACCATGGATTTAAGTTCCTGGTAGGCGAAGTAGTCCTAGGTAAACTCCTTGGATATTGACGCGCTCTGCCTCATAACTCATGGGTTTAAGAGTAGGATTGGAGGGAATTAAACTGATTTTATTATCCTTATCCTTTTCTAAACGCTTTAAAGTGGCTTCTTGATTATCAATCAATGCCACTACAATCTCACCGCTTCTAGCGGTTCCCCGGCTCTCACATACAACATAATCACCATCCATAATATTGTCACCTATCATGGAATCGCCACAGACTTTTAAAACGAACCGATTTGGACCCAGCAAATAATTGGTCAAATCCACCATTTCATTATTGGCAATGGCTTCAATGGGTTTACCCGCTGCGATTTTACCAATTAAGGGCAAGCTGTATTCCCTTTCAGTTACCTCTGTTAAACCAATATTACGGCGCTTACCAGGCTTGACAAAAATATAGCCCGCATCTTTCAGCGCATGTACGTAGCGGTGTACGACCCCTCGAGATTTAATTCCAATTCCCATGGCTATTTCTGCCTCCGTGGGTGCATAACCATAGTTTTGAATGTAATTTTTTATGAACTGATAGGTTTTATATTGACTTGCCGTTAACATAAACTATTTCCGCTATTTAAGCACAATGATTTTATCATAGAGAACAAAGCGAGAAATAGCAAGCGTAAATTTAGCTTATTTAACCAGAATTAGGCCGATTGATCCAGTTGTCTAAGATATAAATTCAGGGGTTTGCAGGCAGATACGAATAATAATTTATTATAGGATTTGGCCTAGTTGTAGCAAGAGCTAAGGTATAATTACCCTTCAGATTAAAAACCTGTATTTTCCAATCTCCATTAGCCTGTTCTGAGTTAAGCTTAAAGCCACCCTCAGGAGTACTTTCCAAGGAGACTTGGGCAATACATTTTAACAAGCTCATACCATTTGCCTTTACATAGGCTTCCTTAGCTGCCCAAAGCGCAAAAAAATGGCCTTGTTGTTGTTCTTTTGGCAATCGCATTAGCTGTTCTGACTCTGCTGCGGTGAAAAATCGTTTGGCTAATTTAAGATAGGGAAGATTTTCTTTGTGATACTGAACATCAATACCAAGCTCACTCCCTTGTGTGAATGCATAGCACACCCGGTTAGCAGAATGCGAAAGGTTAAATTTCAGCGCCTGCCTATTTTGTTCTAAATGGACTGAAGGTTTACCAAATTTACCATATTTAAAGACAATGGTTGAGGGAGCCAGGCCTAGATATTCTGCCAATAAATGACGCAAGATACCCCTACTCATAATAAAATTTTGGCTTGCCGCTGCAAATTTGTAGCCTTGGGCACGTTTTAATTCATCACCACTTAAACTGGCCTGATAAATGTTTATAGATTCAAAATTTGCTAAATCAGCGCTCCAAACGTGTATTTCATTTTCTTTTAGAATAAATCTATTCATAAGGCGTAATTTTAACTTAAGTTAATAGCTGGCTTATTAAGTAGCAAACCAGTAACAAAATCACACCCGATAGTGTCCAACGTACCGCAGTACGAGAACGCCAGCCACATAAGAATCTTCCTAACAACAAAACCGCAAAAATTATCCAAGCCAAGAGCGCCAGTAAGGTTTTACTCAATAAAGGGGGCATAAAAATATGCTGGAAAAAATAAAAGCTATAGCCAATAAGGATACTTAGAAAAAAGAACCCTACCACTATGAATTGAAACAATAGCGTCTCCATGGTTTCCATGGGAGGTAAAATACGCAAAGCGTGAGAGGTATCCTTGGCCTTGAGTTGCCAATCTTGAATGCCTACCAATAGCGCTTGGCAAGCTGCCAAACAAAGAATACTAAAAGCCATTATAGCCAGCAAGAGGTGACCTAGCCCTATCCAATTTGCCGCGGTATCGACCAAGTTCTTGCCTGGAAAAACCACGGCTAAAACAATACTCACAGCAGAAATGGGAAAAATAAAAATTCCCATGTTTTCAATGGGTTTACGTAGGGCTAAGAATAATTGAATAAGCGCAACAAACCAGGCCGCTTGAGAAAATAAATTAAAAGAAGTTAAGTTTTGTCCCAAGGAGGTATCTATCCAATGGTATAGCAGCCAGCCATGTCCCAAGGTGGCGATAAGGCCCAAATAAAAAACCAGTGTTTGCCTACCTTTAAGCCTAGCAGTAAAAAACAAGGCTTGTAAAATGGCTGCCATAAGATAGCAGCTTACGGTGATTAAACTAAGAGTGTTATACAACATTTGCTTATCCTAGCCAGGGCTGGCTTTAATACCAAGTTTTTGTTTCATACAAATCGCATCTTAAGTTGAAATCATATAAAATGTTTTGTTCCCAGTAAAATTAAAACCCATCAGCTAAGTGTAGTTTAACTTGGCATAAAGTTAAAGATTAGCTAGTATTTCATCAATTTAAGCCACTTTAGTAGAAGGTAAACTATGTTTCAAAGTCTCTCAGAACGTCTTGGTAAAACTTTACAGAATTTGCGCGGCCTTGGACGCATTACCGAGCAAAATATTCAAGACTCACTACGTGAAGTTCGTCTAGCCTTACTTGAAGCCGACGTGGCTTTACCTGTGATCAAAGAGTTTATCGACAAGATCCGTGCCAAAGCCGTAGGTCAAGAAGTACAACAAAGTATAACACCAGGCCAAACCCTGGTAAAAATAGTTCATACCGAGTTGATCTCGACCCTTGGCGAGCACACTACCGAACTTAATATTCAAACTCAACCTCCAGCAGTTATTTTAATGGCGGGATTACAGGGTTCGGGTAAAACCACTACCACAGCTAAATTGGCCCGTTGGCTTAAGGAAACTAAGTCTAAGAAGGTTCTGGTCGTTAGTACTGACATCTACCGCCCCGCTGCTATCGAGCAATTGCAAACTTTAGCAAGAGAAGTTGGAATTCAGTTTTGTCCTAGCCAAGCGAGCGAAAATCCAATCGATATCGTAAATCGAGCGCTTAGTCAGGCAAGGCAAGAACACTTTGACGTTCTACTTATTGATACCGCGGGCCGCCTTCACATCGATGCCGAGATGATGCAAGAAATTACCGCAATTCATGCTGCCGCAGCACCCATTGAGACCTTATTTGTGGTAGACAGCATGACAGGTCAAGACGCCGCTAACACGGCCAGAGCCTTTGGTGAGGCCCTGGTTTTAACAGGCGTGATACTTACCAAAACCGATGGTGACGCCAGAGGAGGCGCTGCCCTATCCGTTAAAACCATTACCGGTAAACCCATAAAATTCATTGGGGTGGGTGAAAAGATGGATGCCTTAGAGGTATTTCACCCCGATAGAGTTGCCTCGCGTATTCTTGGGATGGGCGATATCCTAAGCTTAGTTGAAGAGGCCGAGCGCAAACTCGATAAAAAGAAATCTGAGCAATTGGCTAGCAAGATCAAAAAGGGCAAACCCTTTGATTTAGAAGACTTCCTTACTCAATTGCAGCAAATGCAAAACATGGGGGGTATCAATGGTTTGCTCGCTAAATTACCGGGCATGGGTGGTGTTCCCGCAGCAGCCAAGGCGCAAATCAGCGATCGCTCTTTTGTGAAATTGGAAGCCATTATTAAATCCATGACACCTAGAGAGCGTCGTTATCCAGACCTCATCAATGGTTCGCGTAAACGCCGTATTGCCATGGGTTCAGGCACCCAGATCCAAGATGTTAACCGTTTATTAAAACAATTTGAGCAGATGCAAAAAATGATGAAAAAAATGGCCAAGGGCGGCATGCATAGAATGATGAGCAAAATGAAACACATGTTACCTCCAGGCGCTGGAGGCGGATCCCCATTTGGTTAGAATTTATAAACATTGACAAAATAGCTATAAAAAGGCATATTTGTTGTCCTTTAATATTTATGACTAAAAGTTTAATTGGAGATTAACGCGTGGCCAATACACCGCAAGCAAAAAAACGTGCTCGCCAATCAGAGCAACGCCGTGCTCGTAATGCGAGCCGTCGCTCTATGGTACGTACTTACCTAAAAAAAGTAGTTAAAGCCCTTGATGCAGGTGATAAGGAATTAGCTCAACAAGCCTTCAAAGAAGCGGTTCCGGTTTTAGATAAAGCAGCCGGCAAAGGCATCATCCATAAAAATAAAGCTGCACGCCATAAAAGCCGCTTAAATGCCCGCTTGAAAAAGCTAGTACTTGGCGAAGCCGCTGCTTAAGTTACCGATCTCGATCCTCACAGGCTTAACCCGTTCTCAGTGATAGGGTTGAGCCTTTTTCTTGTAATACTGTGGTTATTAACTAGGTATCCCACTGTGGAAGCGAAAATTAGCTTCCGGTTGTAAAATAAGCTGGTTTTCTAGCTGAATAAAGTACTGAATTCTATCCTCTACGGGCTCCTGAGTGATCAATTTAATAAGATTTAAATAAATCTCAAAATGTCTGGCCTCTGCTTGCACAAGATTCGCATAAAATTCCGCTAAATCATTTGGTAAATATTTAATTAAAGCAGCAAAGCGCTCGCAAGAACGGGCCTCAATGATGGCACTGATGATCAATAAATCGATAAGTCGCTTAGGCTCATAGGTATGGCAGTTTTCTCGTAACCGCTTAGCATAAGCACAGGGTTCTAAATGGATATAGGCAATGTTGCGCTGCTGAAGAAGCTTAAGCACTTGCTCAAAATGACGCAGTTCTTCTCGCGCTAAGCGAGACAAACTCTGTAATAACTTAGGATAATCAACGTAACGATACATTAAACTTAAAGCCGTTGAAGCGGCTTTTTTTTCGCAATGAGCATGGTCAATTAGCAATAAGTCTAATCTTGAACTAGCCATTTCCAACCAACTTAGCGGGGTTTTACACGCTAAAAATTCGCTAATACGCTCGAGCATACTCATTACTACCTTGCAGTAACACTGACTCAAAACTTCGAATACAGCCAGCTGGCTGTATTCGGATTTCACCTCTTAGTCATCAATTAAACCCAATTGCTTGACGGCATCACGCTCTGCACGCAACTCATCAAGAGTGGCTTTAAATTTAGTCTGGCCAAATTCATTGTGAGTAAAATCAGTTACAACTTGGAGCTTGCCCTGAGTGGTTCTACAAGGAACGGAGAAGATTAAGCCTTCATCAACCCCGTATTCTCCTTCAGAACATCTAGCCATGGAGTAGCTATCACCAGACTTGGTTTCATGAACTAAATTATAAACACCGGTTAAGGCTGCATTGGCAGCGGAAGCTGCTGAAGAAGCACCACGGGCTTTAATAACGGCGGCTCCCCGTTGTTGAATAAGAGGAATAAACTCACTTTGCAACCAAGCTTCATCGGCTATCACCTCTGCAGCCGAACGACCATTTATTTTTGCATTATAAAAATCTGGATACTGGGTGGCCGAATGATTACCCCAGATGGTCATATTGGTCACCGCCGTAACCTCAACACCTGCGCGCTTGGCAAGCTGGGTTTTTGCCCGTAGCTCATCCAATGTGGTCATGGCATAGAATCTATCCCTTGGTACATCCGGAGCATTGTGCATGGCAATTAAGGCATTGGTATTGCAGGGATTACCCACAACAAAAACTCGGACATCATCGGCCGCATTATCGTTGATAGCCTTACCCTGCGGACCAAAAATTCCGCCATTGATTTTAAGCAGGTCGGAGCGTTCCATGCCGGCCTTTCTGGGTACTGCACCCACTAGCAAAGCCCAATTTATGTCTTTCATCGCGGTATTTAAATCCGCCGTACAAATCACATTCTGAAGTAACGGAAAAGCGCAATCTTCAAGCTCCATGGCTACGCCCTCTAAACTTGGCAAAGCTTGCTCTAACTCCAGCAAATGCAAGCTCACCTTGGTATCGTGCCCAAACACCTGACCCGAGGCGAGCCTAAACAATAAGGCATAGCCAATTTGACCAGCAGCGCCGGTAATTGCAACTTTTACATGTTTACTCATGAATAGCTCCTGTTGTTATTAAATGTGATAACCAATCGTAATGCTCATCACCTATAGCTAAAAACTTGGGGTTAATTAGCGAGTCTTTGGTATTATACATTAAAGGTTGGCCCTGCAAATTGATTAATTGTCCACCGGCCTCCTCAAGAATGCATTGACCTGCGGCCGTATCCCATTCCGAGGTTGGACCCAAGCGAGGATAAACATCAGCCTCACCTTCAGCTATCTTGCAGATTTTCAAGGCACTGCCTAGATTAAGTAAACCATAGTCATTAAAGTTTGCCAGGATGGCCTTGAGCTTAAGAGGATTGTGTCTGTGACTGATGGCAATAATGGGTGTACTAGGCTTTTTACGCACTTTTAAGCGCTTAGTCTCAGCAAGCGTTTTAAGATAAGCTCCCTGTCCCTTGACGGCATAGTAACAATCGTGGGTAGTGGGCTGATAAACAATGCCTAGAACGGGTTTATGCTCATGGATCAGGGCGATATTGATGGTAAATTCACCCGAGCGATTGATAAATTCCTGGGTTCCATCCAGGGGATCGATAAGCCAATAGTCCTGCCAAGTCTGACGTTGAGAAAAGTCAATGCTATTTCCTTCCTCAGACAAAATAGGTAGCTGCGGCGTTAGGCCTTGTAGCCGCTCGGTGATGAGCAAATGAGCTGCATAATCAGCCTCTGTCACGGGTGTATTATCTACTTTATTGATAACATTGATGGGACACGAGCGCTGATAGATATTTACAATGGCTTCACTTGTCGAAGCTGCAATAGTAAATAATGAGTTTAGTAAGTCGTTGAATTGGGGTAACATAGCGCTAATTTACCTTAATCTTGGCAGTTTGGCGATTATTTTAGTACATGCATAACCTTCCTTTAAGCCTATATATTCATTTTCCCTGGTGCATACGCAAGTGTCCTTATTGTGACTTTAACTCGCATCAACTTAAACAAGAGCTACCCGAAGAAGCCTATATAGAAACTCTACTCACCGATCTGAAAACGGATTTACCCAGGGTTGAGGATCGTTGCTTAATCAGTATTTTTATGGGCGGCGGCACACCGAGTTTGTTTTCGCCGGCATCCATAAACTACTTACTCACTGAAATCAAACGCCTCATACCTTGTTCTGAGCTGCTTGAGGTTACTTTAGAGGCAAATCCTGGCTCGGTAGAACAAGCTCGGTTTAGAGGCTATTATGCCGCGGGTGTAAATCGTATTTCACTGGGAATTCAAAGCTTGCAAAATTCCAAGCTCAAGGCGCTGGGCAGAATCCACGATGCCACGACGGCGCTTCAGGCTGCACAGGCCGTTAAAGCGGCAGGCTTTACTAATTTTAATCTTGATATTATGTATGGTTTACCTCAACAAGAATTGGCCGAAGCCTTGGAAGACTTAAGACTTGCAATGGCCCTTGAGCCAACGCATTTTTCCTGGTATCAGTTGACCCTAGAACCCAACACCCTATTTTATCACCAGCCTCCTAGCCTGCCCAATGATGATAAGATCTGGGAAATGCAGCACCAAGGCCAAGCCCTATTGGCAAAACACCATTATCAACAGTATGAAATATCCGCCTATAGCCGTTTGGGTTTCAATTGTGTACACAATCGCAATTACTGGGAATTTGGTGATTACCTGGGCATAGGAGCGGGTGCCCACAGCAAAATTACCGATGCTAAGGCTCAGCAGGTATTAAGAATGCAAAAAGTTAAACATCCCAAAGACTATCTAGATACCAACAAGCCATTTATTGCCGAACAATTTAACGTCAAGCCAGAAGAGTTAAGTTTTGAGTTTATGCTTAATCACCTAAGGCTTAAGCAAGCTGTCGATTTTGAGTTGTACGAAAAGCGCACCCATTTACCCCGCTCCAAGCTTTATACCGCGCTTGCCAAGGCGGAAAAAAATGGTCTCATTGAATCTGGGAAACAAAGTTTTAAGGTCACAGCTCAGGGTTGGCAGTATCTCAATAACCTGATTGAGCTTTTTTTACCTTAGTCAGTTGCATTTTTATAAATATTTTCTATGCTTAAAGAGCGAAACTACAGGAGTTAAGTATTTCTTAAGGATCATTTGCTATAGTATGACTAATAATATCGAAGGGGTTTAATTTATGGCTATTGGCGCAGGTTTGGTGTTTGGCGTTAACATGCGTGAAATTGATGATCAGATTAGACGTGATTTTCCTGAAGGTCGATTAGATGAGTACCTTTTTACCAAGCGCACAAAATTTACCGACGAACCCAATTCCAAAAACCAATTTGTTAAACTAGACTCTGATTTTAAACAAAAAGCTCGCGAAACCTACAACTTTTATAATAATAAGGGCCAATTAAATCGCGAACAGCTCAATGCCTATATCGACTATCGCGGTGCATACAATGAGACCGTTTTTAAGGTCTTTGACGATTATAGTAAAAAACTTCAAGACGAATATGCTAAAGAATTACAAAGTAAAGGAGTCGCAGATCAGGAAGAAAAAAAGGCGGCCCTAGCCAGGTTATGTGAAAACAAAAAGCAGCAGTTGCAAAAGGAATATGAAGCCGAGTTAAAAATGCTTAGGGGTTTGCCCATGTACCTTGGCGATCCCGAGCTCATTATAGGTAATAAGCTGTTTGGCAAACGTTCAAAACGCACCGACGATAACGTTATCCAGCTTGCTAAGCGCTATAACAATCACCAAGAAGCCCTTGAGGACATCAGCAAGCAGCACCAAGATAAGAACTCCGGCAACTACTCGGTGACCTATGATGCTATCGATAGCTCTGCCGGTAAATATTTTTTCAATGAATTTGATGATCCCAAGGTAGAAATCAACATTGATTTTAAGGATACCGCAGATGGCTACAGCTTTACCATCACTCAGAAGGGGCCCAATAACAAAAATCGCCCCTTTTACAATGATAAAGATAGGCTGGCAGCTTTCGAGTTGGCTGTTGCCCACATTGCCAAACGCAGTGATTACCGGCTTGATTTAGAAAAGTTTCCCAAACGTTTTAGGGAAAAGATTCTTCAAGCCTGGGTGGCTAACGGCCGCTCCTTAGCCGATGTCGATGGCCCCAATGGTCAACGTGAATTGTATAAGGGCATTGATGCCCTGGTGAAATATAATCTTACCAAGGCCGACCTCGATGCCTATGTTAATCGTTCCGAAGCCGATGACAGGCTGTTGCAGATGCAAATCAGCAATAAGGGTGGCATGGTCACATTGGAGAATTTTGTCGGCCCGATTTCGGCAGATGAAAGGTATCTTTTAGATAAGCAAATTCGCAAAAATGCGGGCTTTACCGGTAAGCTTAAGGTACAAAAACTTAGCGCAAACGACCATCATCCAGCCTTAGATGCCAAAACCATTGAACGCATCAATGACCTTTACCAAAAACACGTTTTGTTGGAAAACAGAATGGCTCACGTGCAAAAACTTTATGATATTCATAAACAATTACAAAAGGCTAAGATCACCGATAATAAATCACTACAGACGGCACTAAGTCAATTGCCCAAGAAAAGATATAATAAATATCAGGGCTACTGTCAAAAATATTATAAAAACCAAGGCATGTTCGAGAACAATAAGGTTATAAGGCCCCAAGCAGTTAGCACTCCGCCCTTGCCCGATCCCTTAGCCTATCAAGACAAAGATCATTTTTATCGCACCAGTGCTAATAAGCGTCAGGGTTTTTTATTTCAAACCACACAGAGACTGATAGACTTATTGCTCAATCCACACATCACTCCAGAGGATCGCTTGCTGGCCTTTCAAAGCTTAGATAGACAAGCAAGCAATGGCGAGCGAAATTGGAAACATCAGCTAGAAATTTTAGCTCAGGCACCTCTTGGCAAGCACAAGGAACATGCCTTCATGTTGGCTCAACTCTTTTGCCAACTAAGGCCCGGACATATGTTGGATGCTTATCGAGGCCTAAGCAAGGAAAGACAAGATGCCTTGTTTCCCTATCTTCCAGCCCAATTACAAAGGCATTTGGATCTGGCAAAAGCCAAAAAGTTTGCCAAGGAATATAATCCCAATGGCAACAAGCATCCAGATGAAATCGTCATTGAGTACATGCTTAAGAATATTTCTCCCAGGGCAGCAACGGCTTATGAGCGCTTATCGCGAGTTACGCCTGCCACTGCGCCTCTTCCTAGCGTACAGGACCTTGTGCTTGAGATTGAACACATCAATCAGGCGAAATTTACGCCTAGTCAAATTGGCCATGTTTTAAGTGACCTTTTAGAAGATCCCAACTTGCATGAAAATGTTAGATTAGCGGTGGCCCGTAATTTATTTACCAATTCAGCCGAGAGAGCCGCTCACATCATTACCCAAATGTCACCAGCGGCACGGCAGATTTTAATTAAGACAATCAACCAGAATATCCAGCGAGGAAGTATTTCTGCCCAAGATTATGCAGACAGACTGGTACCCATTCTTAACCAGATGCGCTCACCCTCTGCTATCAAGGAACTCAGCCGCTATCTAGCTCAAGATTTACAAATAGCCATTGCCAAGCACCCGGGTTTTACCGATAAACTTAACTTTGAGAAATTCATCAGTGGCATGTATTCTTCAGAAAGCCAACAATCACAAGCTAAACAAAGAGCCGTATTCAATGCCATAGATCCAACTCAAACCCTAGCTGGGGAAAATCGTAAGCAGCTAGCCTTTGGTAAATTAGCCCCTAAAACTCAGCAAGAGATCAGTGAAAAATTACTCAAAGATGCAAAAACTGCCGAGGAATTTTATCCACAAAAAGATGCCTTAAGAGCATTACATCAAAATTGGAATGTAGAGTTAAACAATTTAAAAGCTCAACACGACCAAAATGCTAATTTAATAACCCTTTTCCCTCATTATAACGCCAGATGTCACGCTTATTTTCAACATTGTAGTGATTTATATTTTTTGGCAGAAAAAATTCATGCTAGAAAAAATGACCTGGATGTCTTCAACATGGACGATGGTCAACGCGGATATCTACAGACTCACAATAATCTCAAACGCATTTGGGCAAAAATAGATCAACTAGATAAGGAAATCGAACATAAAAGCCGGAATGGCATCCCAGTTGATCAAGTTTACTACGAGCAAAAGTACACCGAGCTTTTTAATGAGCTAAAAGATCTCGACTTTCCTGCACAAGCACAGACTGAATTAGATAATTTAGATAGAAATCTACAAACCTCTCAAAAGAGTTGGTACCAATATACCTCAGAACTGTTAAATCTTTGTACGACCATGAAGGCTTCTGCTGCAGGTCAATTATTGGAAAAGATTAAGGCCCAAGGCAATGGCTCTGAGGAGTTTGAGCAAAAGGCCTTCAATAACTTTAAGGACGAAGTTAAAAAGCAGGTCTTTAAGAATTTGTCTAAAAAGGCTCAAGAAAATGTCATTGGTGACCTTGGTAATATGCGATTAAAAGCCGCCTTCTTAGACTCACTAGATGCCAATGCGGCTAAGGAAATCTTCTTTTCCCAAGCAAGACCCAATACCGATATGTTGGGCTGGATGAAGGAAAGCCATCAGCAAGCTATAGCTAGTGATGAAAGGTTATCTCAACAAGACTATGATCAATTTGCGCTGGATCTCAATGAAGCGGGTAAAAAGAACCTTTTGCAGCAATTGCATAAAAAACGCAAGTTCTCAGCCAATGTTGCCGATGACTTAGAACTCAATGCGGCTGAACCCAACAAACCTAAACCAGCACCCAATCCCATGCCTAATTTAAATAGCATGTTGGGCGGCACCTAAAGACTCAGGCTAAAAAAGCTTAAGCTTTTTTAGCCTGCCGTTCCCCCTACGGTTAAGCTATCGATTTTCAGGGTGGGTTGGCCCACACCAACAGGGACACTCTGACCGTCTTTACCACAAACCCCAACTCCAGAGTCAAGCTTAAGGTCGTTACCTAACATGGAAACCTTGGTTAAGACCTCGGGACCATTACCTATTAGAGTCGCACCCTTGATGGGTCTGGTTATTTTACCCTTTTCAATAAGATAGGCTTCGCTTGCGGCAAACACGAACTTGCCCGAGGTGATATCAACTTGACCACCCGAAAAGTTGACTGCATAAATTCCTCTTTGGACCGAGGCGATAATTTCATCGGGATTATAGGGTCCGGCTAGCATATAAGTATTGGTCATGCGTGGCATGGGTAAATGGGCAAAAGACTCTCGCCTACCATTGCCGGTTGGCGCAACCCCCATCAAGCGAGCATTTAAACTGTCTTGCATGTAACCCTTAAGAATGCCGTTCTCGATTAAAACGGTGCATTGGGTGGGATTACCCTCGTCATCCACATTGAGTGAGCCTCGCCTACCCGGCAAGGTGCCATCATCTACCACGGTACAGCCTGGTGCAGCAACGCGCTCACCTATCCTGCCACTAAAAGCGGAAGTTCCCTTACGGTTAAAGTCGCCTTCTAAACCATGGCCTATGGCCTCGTGTAAAAGCACGCCAGGCCAGCCAGGACCCAGGACTACCGGCATAGTTCCTGCCGGAGCATCGACAGCCTCAAGGTTGACCAAGGCCTCTCTAACCGCCTCTTTGGCGTATTCAAGGCCAAGCGTGTCGAAATAGTGATAGTCAAAACGACCGCCTCCACCGGCATTACCTCGCTCTCGCCTGCCATTTTGCTCGACAATCACACTGACATTAAGTCTTACCAAGGGCCTTACATCAGCTACCAGTTGGCCCTGGTGGTTGATCACCAAGATCGTTTCATAGCTGCCGGAAAGACTAGCAATAACCTGCTTGACTCTAGGATCAAGCTGCCTAGCCGCAACATCAAGATTTTTTAGGAGCTCAATTTTAGCTGCCGCGGGCATACTGAGCAGTGGATTTAGGGCCGGGTAAAGCTGCCTTACCAGAGGTTGACTAGGCTTAATCTGTAGCTGCTGTTGATCTGCTCGCTTGGCAATACTACTTGCAGCCGTTGCAGCGCGCTCTAGCGCGGGCAAAATCAACTCATTTGAGTAGGCAAAACCCGTTTTATCGCCATTGATAGCTCTGACACCAACCCCCTGCTCAACTTCGTGACTTCCATCTTTGACGATGCCATCTTCAAGCAGCCAGGACTCACTATAAGAGCTCTGAAAATAAATATCCGCCGCATCTATGCTTTTGCCCAAGATATTGCCTAACACCGCATGCAACTGATTTTCGCTAATGCCAGCAGGTTCAAGCAATAGCTGCTTAGCAAGACTCAGATTGTTGTTCATAAGTTATCTGCCTAAGTTAAATTAATAGGCCCAGGCGCCTAAAGTAAACAAAGCTATGGCGACCAGCCAAATGACTAGAGTTCTATCGAATAGTCCCAACAATGCCTTACATTCTATTGCTGAGGCTTGTGAATTGACAGCAGGATCAACGCCAATTGCGATCAAGGCTATGTTATTTAAAAAAACTCGGTTATAACTTATTCTACTCAGTAGTTTGCGACAGATAAAGTTAAACGAGGCAGTGAAGCGTCCAACTAGGGTAAAGCTAATACCTAAAAGCCGGATCGGCAACCAGTCGAGTAAACCCTTAATTGTGTAAGCCTTTGCAGATACATCTGGATGACAATGTTCGGTAAATTGCTGGCTAAAACGGTATAATAAAGCCCCCATTGGCCCCAGCAGGGCAAACCAGAAGAGTACCGCAAACACCTCATCGTTGAAACTTAAAACAGCACGCTCAACTATCGCTTGCTCAAGCTCAGTTGTGGAAGCTGCAGGTACAAGCAATTGGGTATAGTGTTCAATTCTCTCCCCGTCCTTTTCGTCTATGGCAGCAATATATCCTTCTAACTGGCGCCGGGTATCTCCGGGTCCTAAACAATAAATTAGCACTAAGATTGCGACCAATTCCTTTGCCATGGGGTTAATAAAACCCAATCCATAGTAGAGAATGGCTGTTAAGAGCAACAGCGGTAAAATACCCACTGCAAATCCTAGCAAACTACGCCATAGCAGGGGCAAAGTCAGCTTAGTTTGCAAGTAGCCAAGATAACGGCTAAACCAAGCGAAGCGATGTAAAAATAAGCCTGGATTAATTAACCTTTCAACACAGATGCTCATTAAAATGGCTAATAAAATCATATTATCTTACGATACCACGCTCGGAATTATTTAAACTATCTATCATCAATTGCACTTCTGGGCAATCATTGAGCATTTGCTCCAGCCTTAAGATGGCATCGTTCACTAGCAAGCCCTTTCGGCAGATGATTTTATAGGCTCTACGTAAATTTAATATGGTCAGTGAGGAAAAACCACGACGTCGCAAACCTACTGTATTTAAGCCATAGGTTTTGGCATCGTGCCCTGCCACTAGTGTATAGGGAAGGACATCCTTACCCACCATGCAGTTCTTTGAAATAAAACTATGCGCACCAATTTTGGCAAATTGATGTACTCCGGTAAAGGCTCCTAAAATGGCATAGTCATCCACGTGAACATGGCCGGCAATATTGGCACAGTTATTAAAAATTGTATGGTTGGCGATATGACAATCGTGAGCAATGTGTACGTAGGCCATAAAATAATTATTATTGCCAATCTTAGTGGCAGAATCTGGCGTAGCCAGGGCACTACGGTGAATGGTACAAAATTCACGAATGACGTTGTTATCACCTATGGTCAACCAGGTTTTTTCACCCTTAAATTTTTTATCCTGTGGATCCTCGCCTACGGAGGCAAATTGGTAAATACGATTGTTTTTTCCAATTCGTGAAGGCCCATTGATCACTACATGTGGGCCAATCCACGTGTTATCCCCAATTTCAACATCTGGGCCTATCGTTGTATAGGGCCCGACATGAACGCCATGACCTAGTTTAGCGCTCGGATCTACAACAGCACGTTCATCTATCACGTTAAACACCTTTTTTTGCACAAATAATATCTGCTTCACATACTAATTGGCCATCTACTGAAGCAACTCCAGTCAATTTACAAATATCTCGTTTGCCCTTGATGAAGTTGATTTCCAAACGTAATTGATCACCGGGCTCAACAATACGCTTAAAACGAGCATTATCGATACCTGCCAAATAAAAAAGGAAATCCCCACTACCCTTATTTTGCATGGCTTGTTTATACATTAACACACCGCCTGCTTGGGCAATGGCTTCTAAAATTAGAACCCCTGGCATAACAGGTTTGCAGGGAAAATGGCCTTGAAAGAAGGGCTCATTCATCGTAACGTTTTTGATAGCAACGATAGATTGATCGGGTACCAACGAAATTATTCTATCGACTAATAAAAATGGATAACGATGGGGTATGTATTTAATAATTTCATTAATATCAATGAGTACATCACTCATGCCAAACTCCCCTTATTAATACTTTCATACTATGCTTGAACTAATTTAATGAAATGCGGTTATACTACATTATGAGTAGATTTGCTAGACTATGTCGCTTTAGGCTTCAAATTACGCTCTAATTGACTCACTTTACGCGCTATTTTATCCAGTTGTCTAAATCTAGCGACGCTTTTATGCCAGTCCTTATTTGCCTGAATTCCTGTGCAAGATGAATAAACACCTGGCTGTTTAATAGAATGAGTGACCATGGATTTGCCGGTTAGATAGACTTTATCGGCAATTTCTAAATGCCCGCTGACAGCTGAACAACCACCAATCATACAATACTTGCCGATCTTAGTACTACCCGCTATGGCAACAAGAGCGGCAATGGCCGTATGATCACCAATGACGGCATTGTGAGCAATTTGCACCAAATTATCCAGCTTTACTCCCTTACCGATGATGGTATTACTGAGTGCTCCTCTATCAATACAGGTATTCGCTCCAATTTCTACATCATCCCCTATAATGACCCCTCCTAACTGGGGAATCTTATGCCATTCCCCTTTATCATTGGCATAACCAAAGCCATCCGAGGCAATCGTAGTACCACTGTGAATGATAACATTTTGACCCACGCTGGTATTTTTATAAATGGTAACTCTTGGCGCTAAGGAGCAATTTGCACCAATCGAGACATTTTCTCCTAGGTAGCATTGTGCCTCAATGCAGGTATTTTCACCTATGACAACCTGAGGTCCAATGACACAGAATGCGCCTATGGCTGCCGAAGTCGCTATCTTTGCCGAGGGATCTATTGAAGCTGTGGGATGAATGCCAGACTTGACTACGGCCTTGCCAGCAAATAGTTCGGCTATTTTGGCATAGGTAAGATAAGGATCACTTACCAACAGCGCGGGTTTTGGACATTCAGCTGCATATTGAGGCGCTAAAATAATCGCCGAAGCATTCGTTGTGGCCAGATACGGCTTGTAACTTGGATTATCTAGAAAACTAATTTGGCCAAGCTTTGCACCATCAAGAGAGGCAATTCCCGTGATCAGGATATTGCCATCCCCTTGAAGAGTACCACCAACTTGTTCTGCAAGATAAGCTAGGGTATATGAAGTCATAAAAAAACAGTACACTTACTTCATAGATTTGATAACTTGATCGGTTACATTCAAATTCTGATCGTAGTATGGAACCGCTTCTTTTTGCAGCACGAGGTTCAATTTATTTTTTGTTGCAACTTGTTTGATGAGGCCTTGGATTTGCTCAAACAATTTGGTCATGGCTTTGTTTTGCTCAGCCGCAGCCTTTTGTTGAAAATCAATGCTCATTTGTTGCAATTCTTGTCTATCCTTAACAATTTTATCCTGTAGTTTCTTACGCTCGCTATCACTCATGACTGAGTTATCACGCTGCAATTTTTTCATTTCATCCTGCATGTTTTGTTGAGCTTTTTTAAGCTTTTCTTCCTGTGGAGCAAACTTAGCCTTTAAATCATCCTGAATCTTCTTCAACTGTGGAGTTTTATCCAACACTTCGTGTAAATCGATCACGCCCACTTGTAAATCAGCAAAAGCATTACCAAAGCAAGTTAATGCCAAACCTGTCAAAGCAACTGCTACTAGTTTTTTCATATCTCTCTCCTAAGTTTAAAAGCCTGTCGATATAGTAAACTGAAAGACCTCAGTCTTATCGCCATCACGTTTATTCAGTGGTGTCGCTAAACTGAATATTAACGGTCCTATGGGTGAACGCCATTCAATTTCAACGCCCGTTGATAAGCGAATGGGACCGGCCCCCTTATTTCTATTCCAAATAGTGGTACGCTCGTCTTGCAAGGGATCATAGACGGTATTATACACATTACCCGCATCTACAAACAAACTGGTACGCAAGGTATCCGGACTGATAAGGCTGGGTAATACCACACCTAAGCTACTCGCCAACATGAGATTACCACCCAGTGGGTTATTGCGAGAATCTCTAGGCCCCAGGGTATTACTTTCATAACCACGCACAGCTGCGGAAGAGCCTATTCCCCCAGCAAAATAGTTTTGGAAGAAAGGCAAGCCTTCGGTACCGGCATAACCATTACCGTAGCCAACCCCGGCCCGGCTGGTCAAAATAAAGCCCTTGTAAATGGGATAATAAGACTTGAAGCTATAACCCAGTTTATAAAAATACAAGGGATTGCTGCCCAAGGGAAATGATAATGAACCACTGACAGATTGTTGGATACCCCGAGTTGGGAAAATTGCTCTATCGGTGGTTAAATAATTCCAAGATAAATTGAGTGAAGCCGTGCTAAAGTGCTTACCATATTTATCGGTAAACTTAGTCAATTCCTTTGCCGCAATAACTGGATCAGGCAATAAAATGGTAGTGTTATCATAGCCTACACCCGTTTGTATATTGCTGTTTTGGCTTATGGGGATAGTATAAACTAACGAACCACCGATACCCGTTGTGGTATAATTACTAAGCCCCAATTTATCCGGGGTTATTCTGCGATAATAGAGATTGTAACCTCTTCCGATGCCGGTTTCGGTCCAATAAGGATTGTTATAGCTAAAATTATAAATTTGAGCGAATTTACTACCTGTGAAGCCGAAACCCACTGAATTACCGGTTCCCATGAAGTTAGGTTGCTGGAATCCTGCGTTAAAGAGTACACCCGCATTTGTGCTATAACCTACACCTGCTGTTGCTTGAGCGGCATCGCCTTCAGTAACCTTGTAATTTAAATCCACTTGGTTATCAACGCCGGGCACAGGTACAGTTTGGACATCCACATTGTTGATAAAGGGATACATACGCAACTGTCTTGTTGACTCCTTAACTCGGCTTACTGAAACCACCGAGCCTTCAGGCTGGGTAATAACGCGTCGCAACACGGTATCAGCCGTTTTCATATTGCCTGAAAAATCGATACGTCTTACATAGACCTTATTACCGGGATTTATATAATAGGTTACAAATACCTGTTTTGTCTGATCGTTAATTTCAGGCTGTGGACTGACATTAGCAAAGGCAAAGCCATGATTACCTAAGGCCTCAGCTATCCTCATTTGGCCTTCTTGTACGACTTGCTGAGAATATATACTACCTGGCTTGATGGTTATTAGTTTTTGTAGTTGTTCTTCTGCGACTGGGAATTTACCAATCAGTTTATAACCATTAAAGCTGTAACGCGCCCCTTCATTGACTCGAATAATAACGTAAACTTCATTTCTATCTTGAGTTAATTGGATTTGGGTGGAATCAACCTTAAAGCGGATATAGCCTCTATCACGATAATATTTACCCAAGGCACCTAATGATGAAGATAACTTTTCATCGGTATATTGGTCTTTGTGATTGAAAAAAGTGAAAACCCCAGGTGTAGAAATGGTCAATTCCTTGATCAATTTCTTGGACTTGAAAATCTGATTACCTATGATCTCTATTTTGCGAATTTTCGCAATGCGCCCTTCTGAAATCGCGATCTTTACGCCGACTCGATTGCGTTCTTGCTGGCCTAAAGTTACGTCGATTTTGGCATTATATCGACCCAGGGTATAATACTCATTGAGCAACCCTTGTTTAACTCTTTCAAGTACCGCGTCATCAAAAATTAGGCCTTGAGCAAGTCCCACTTGTTTTAGAACTTCATTTAATTTATCGGTGGGCAAAGACGAATTACCTGTGACCTGTATATTGCCTATGGTAGGCCTTTCGGTAACGTCTATGACTAAGACATTATCTTGTCTTTGCAGTTTGATATTCTGGAAAAAACCCGTTTTATACAGGGCAGCGATTATTTTACCGGTATTATTATCGTTTACCGTATCGCCTATTTTAACCGGCAGATAATTTAGCGCCGTAGAGCGCTCAACCCGCTTTAAACCATTGATTTGGATTTGCTTAACTACAAATGAGTCTGCATAACTTAGCTCTGTCGAGCAAGCCGCTATTGCTAAAATTGCATAAGTTAATTTTTTCATAAGCCTATACTGTTTATTAAACTTTAACTCACAGCCCGCTGTGAGCACATAAGTAGAACACAAAATTCGATCTTACTCAAATAGCAAGCCATTATAATTACTCGCAACTAATATACCAAGTTTAATTCACACCTAAAAGTATTATTCCCAAGGTATAAATGGGTGCGGCTGCGGTAAGGCTATCAATTCTATCCAAAATGCCACCGTGACCCGGTAAGATATTACCACTATCCTTAACACCTTGAGCCCTTTTAAACATGCTTTCTGCAAGATCGCCCAAAATTGAAGCTAAAGTTGTGACCAGAGCTAATATAATAAAGCCGTAGCCTAAAATAGCATTTAACCAAATTATTGCAATCAGTGCGATTAAAAATCCACTGCAAAGTGCTGCATAAAAGCCCTGCCAACTTTTATTGGGACTCACATTGGGTATCAATTTTGACCGCCCGTAGCGTCTTCCTACGAAATACGCACTGGTATCAGCGCCCCAGATCAACATGAGTAGCAGAAATAGCAATGAATGGGCGTGGGGTAATTCACGCAAATAATTTAGGCTAAGATAAAAGGGTAAAATCACAATGATCCCCAGCATACCAATTCGCCATTTTTTTGCCCAAGGTTGTTTTGCAGGGTAATTTAAAACCCAATATCCCAAAATTAACCAGCTCAAGGCTGTCAATATCAATAAGAGCTTTAAGCCAATGAAATGGCTGATAAACAGAAAGGCGACCAGCATAATGACATAACCCATGCGTAGCAATGGGTTATTATCTCCCATTAGGGTCGGCCATTCCCAAGCGGCCAGACAAACAACCACCGCAGTTGCAAAGCGAAAAACACCGGGAGATGCTGCAAAAAGAATATAAAGAACAATCGGAATCAGTATCGCCGCCGTAATAACACGCAGCTTAAGCATATATTTCGCCTCCATTAGCTAACTGCTCAGAAATACAACCATAACGACGTTGACGTTTGGCAAAACTGGCCAAGGCTTGCTCAAAATGCGCATCGGTGAAATCCGGCCAATAAACATCGGTGAAAAAGAGCTCGGTATAGGCTAATTGCCAAAGCAGAAAATTACTTAAACGAAGTTCACCACTGGTTCTAATGAAAAGATCAGGCATGGGTAGCTCACCGGTAGCCAGATGTTTGGAAAACAATTCCGGAGTAATGTCACTGGGAGCAAGTGTTCCGGCGGCAACCTTATTAGCAATCTCCTGGGTTGCCCTAACGATATCCCAATGCCCGCTATAGCTTGCAGCGATGACAAGCTTTAAACCGGTATTGTTTTGAGTTAACTGCTCGGCATTTGTGATATGCCTTTGCAGTTTTTGATCAAAGCGTTGCCTATCTCCTATGATCTGCAACTTGATATTCTGTTCATGCAGTTTATCTATTTCATCACGTAGAACTAAAATGAACAGATCGAGTAAATAGTTTATTTCTTGTTTTGGCCTTTGCCAATTTTCATTGCCAAAGGCAAAGAGGGTCAGCACCGCAATTTTTTTTTCACAACATAATTTTATGGCCTTACGTACCGCCTTTAGGCCAGCTCTATGTCCTGCTACCCTAGGCAAATTATGTTGTTTGGCCCATCTTCCATTACCATCCATAATGATGGCGACGTGTTTTGGCACATTGTCAATTGCTGCGTTTTGGTTAGTGGTGTGAATATTATTCACCATTTTTTACACTCTAATGAAAAGCCTATTTAAGATACTTACCTAGCCATGTGGCAAAGGCTTAAGTTATCTGCAATCAAATAGACATTAATTCAGTTTCTTTGGCAAGAACTGTTTTATCAACTTCGGCAATGTATTTGTCAGTGAGTTTTTGAATAGTTTCCTCGGCTCGCCTTTCATCGTCCTCACCAATGGCTTTATCTTTGAGTAAGTCCTTTAAGTGTTGCATGGCATCGCGACGTATGTTGCGGATGGCCACCTTGGCATTTTCACCTTCGGACTTAACCACCTTGGTCAGATCCTTACGTCTTTCCTCTGTCAATGGAGGCAAGGGTACACGAATGGCTTGGCCTACGGTTGCGGGATTTAAACCGAGGTCTGAGCTACGAATAGCCTTTTCCACAGGAGCTACCATGGTTTTATCCCAAGGTGTCACCGTGAGAGTCCGGTTATCGGTCACACTAATGCTTGCAACATGCGATAAAGGCACCGGGCTGCCATAGCTTTCAACATGGATATGGTCTAAAAGACTTGCATGAGCGCGCCCTGTGCGCAGTTTTGCTAATTCATCCTGCAAGGCCTTAATGCTTTTTTGCATCCTTTGTTCGGATTCTTGCTTAATAGCTTCTACCATTATCACTTCTCCTCATTACTTACGATCGTGCCCTCAGCTGCTCCTGAGACGATACGCAATAAGACTCCTGGCCGGTTAATATTAAATACCCTAAGTTCCATATTATGATCTCGGCACTGGCAAAAAGCCGCCAGATCCATGACACCTAGCTCCTTAGCAAGGGCTTCATTATAGCTTAAACGTTCGTATTTAACTGCCTCAGGAAACTTTACGGGATCTGCAGAATAAATGCCATCTACATTGGTGGCCTTTAAAAGCACATCTGCCTTGATCTCAATGGCTCTTAAGCTTGCAGCAGAATCTGTGGTGACCAGAGGATTACCCGTCCCCGCTGCAAATATAACGACTCTACCATTTTGAAGATTATAAATCGCCTTACGCCTTTCATACAAAGCTGCAATACTACCTATGTTGACTGCAGACATAATTCGTGATGAAAGTTGAGCATTTTCTAAGGCATCTCTTAAGGCCAAGGCGTTCATTACGGTGGCAAGCATTCCCATCTGATCGGCGGTTATTCTATCAATACCTACGGCAGAAAGGGTTGTGCCACGAAATAAATTACCACCGCCTATCACAATCCCCACTTGAACTTGGCGCTCTACCAACTCACGGATTTCCTTGGCAAGTCTTGCGAGGACCTCAGGGTCAATTCCAAATTTTCCAGAACCCTGTAGGGCCTCACCACTAAGCTTAATTAGCACTCGCTGATAAATAGGTTTTTGCTCAGCAAAATCCATGATTAACTGCCTTTTACCTGAGCCATAACCTCTGCCGCAAAGTCAGCTTGTACTTTTTCTATTCCCTCACCCACTTCATAGCGAATAAAGGTTGTTACAGTAGCCTTGTGTTGTTCTAAAAGTTTGGCCACACTTAAATTAGGATCTTTGACATAAGGTTGGCCCAATAGGCTCACCTCATCTAAGAATTTTTTCATCCGTCCTATCACCATTTTTTCAACAATGTCAGCGGGTTTACCACTTTCAGCGGCTTGCTGCGAATAAATTTCCTTTTCCCTAGCAATCAAGTCTGCGGGCACTTCATCGGCCGTTGTAACCAAGGGCTTGCTGGCAGCAATGTGCATGGCGATATCTTTTGCAAGTTCAACCGTTGCATTGCCATTAACCGGCACAAGCACACCAATTCTTTGACCATGTACATAACTACCTACAACGCCTTCTGCAGCGACTAAAACCATGCGTCTTATTTGAACATTTTCACCTATTTTAGCCACTAATGCTTGACGCATGTCTTCAAGTGATTTTTGCTCGCCAGGTACTTGAGCGGCCAATAACTGTGCCACATCATTGATCTTGTTAGCCAAAGCTAATTGGGCGGCTGTATCAGCAAAGTGCTTAAAATTATCATCCCTTGCCACAAAATCTGTTTCGCAATTGATCTCCAACATGACGGCTAATTTAGCATCACTTGAACTCTGAATTACCACGATTCCTTCGGCTGCAACCTTGCTTGAACGCTTATCAGCTTTTGCCTGTCCCTTAGCCCGTAAGGCATCAACGGCCGCTTCAATATCACCACCGGTTTCTTCAAGTGCCTTTTTACATTCCATCATGCCCGCGCCAGTACGTTCGCGCAGATCTTTTACTAAACTTGCTGATATAGACATGTAGTTTATCCTCTTTAAAGCTAATGTTTGTATTTTTTGACTTAGAACATATCCCCAAGGCTAGTGAGCCTTAGGGATATGAGTAAGGATGAGCCCATAGTGTGGGCTTATCCAAGCTGGATTTTGAATAAATAATTATTCGTTGTTTGCAGCAGCTCTAGGCTCAGCAACTTCGACAAAATCATCTTCGCTGACAACTGAAGTATCGGTACCTTTTGCCGCTAATACAGCATCGGCAATACCGCTGACATAAAGTTCAATTGCACTACGGGAATCATCGTTACCGGGAATAATGTAGTCAATACCCTCGGGGTTATGATTGGTATCAACTACTGCAATGACGGGTATGCCTAATTTTTGGGCTTCTAAAATGGCGTTTTTTTCATGACCAATATCAATGATAAACAAAGCATCGGGTATACCGCCCATGTTTTTAATACCGCCCAAGCTACGCTCTAACTTTTCGACTTCACGAGTCAACAATAGGGCTTCTTTTTTGATCATTTTTTCAAATGTGCCATCTTCACGCATTTTTTCTAATTCTTTTAAACGCTTGATCGATTGACGTACTGTTTTATAGTTGGTTAACATACCACCTAACCAACGATGATCTACATAGGGCATGCCACAACGTTGGGCCTGTTCTTTGATGATCTGTTGTGCGGCACGCTTGGTACCTACAAATAATATTTTACCTTTCTTTTGCGCAACGCTGCTTAAGTAGTTAACGGCATCTTGATACAGAGGATAGGTCTTTTCTAAATTGATGATGTGAACCTTGTTACGCACGCCATAAATATAGGCTTGCATTTTAGGGTTCCAATACCGGGTTTGGTGACCAAAATGGACACCGGCTTCTAACATGGCTTTCATGGTTACTTTTGACATAAATGACTCCAATGGGTTAAACCTCCATACATCCCATCGTCCAATCACCCTAAGGCAACACCCGGACAGATGTGTCGATATATGTGTGAAATTAGCACCATTAAAAAATGGCACTCAAGTTTATACCATAAGCCACCAGGAACAGCAAGTTTAGCCACAAATTTTTTATCTTGCCAAGATACTGTCCATTTAAAGTTTACCACTCATAAAGAGCCGCTCAATGGTCTGCGGATGCGGATAAGTTACATTATAATCATTTTTAAATTACTTAAGTTTTTGTTAAGAATGATTTGCGAAGATCCTGGTGGACAAAGTACGCAAATCATACTAAACATTTATAAGAGAGATGAGCATGCACGAGCAAGCCGATACATCACTACAACTCAGACAGGCTGCAAATGCGGGTAACCTAGCCAAAGTTAAGCAAATTTTAGCCGCAAAGATTGGCTTTGATATTAATGCCAAGAGTTCTAATGGTAATACCGCTTTAATATGGGCTGCTCTCGCCCTAGACCAAAGCTTAAAAGAAAAATCCAGAAACGAGGTGAAAATTGAGCAATACATCACCATCATCCAGCTGTTGTTAGAGCATGGTGCAGATGATAGTTGGGCCAATCATTATATAGTATTGGCTATGCAAATAATCATCCGACTTTTGCAAAAATCTGCGGCTTTGCTATTAAACTTGAACTTAAAAATATTTATGCTGAATCCTCTGAGCTTGATTCTCTGGTTATAAGCTATTCTGCAATTCTTAAAATGCTTTTTAGTTTAAAAGTAACCGATTTCGTAGCTACCCAAGAGACTTTGCGGGTTATCAATCTTGCTTGTGGTGATTGCATGGATGCACTTGCTTTAAGCAAGTTTATGCAAATTTTGCAAAAACCCTTTGAATATTATGGAATTGACTCAAGTAAGCTCATCGCTAAACAGAAACAACAGCTTGCTGGCCATCCTGAAATAAAGCTAATTGCAGGCGATGTAAAAACTGAAATTCACTTACTTTTAGCAAATAGACCAGAATTTAATTTTGGGATTCTGCGCCATACTAATGTTTCTAGTCCAGAGTATTTCGCCTATTTAGCTACAGAAAAACTACCACTATTAATAAATCATGCTGGATTACTGCTGTTTACCTTTAGCCAGCAGAGCGAAATCATTACTTATCAAAAATTACGTTTAGACCAAATGTATTACCAACCCTGAAAAGGAAATTATCTAGAAATCTCAACAACCCTAAGGGATAAACAAGGCACTATTTTGGCTTTTGACAAAGCTGAATCTAAATTTTATCAAGAAGCACAATCTAAATTTTGTCAAGCCTGTGCTAATCTGAATATAATCCTAGGGGCATTGGATAAAAATTTTGAAGATGTTATATGGAATAATCAGTTAAATAAGCTTATGCAACAAAATATGCAAAGGCTTTTTAATGCTTGCGGTGAGTTTTTCAAGTTAAGCCAAAACTATCCTGAGTTTGTAAATACTCAGGATTTTAGAAACATGATGACTAACCTCATTTCTCTACTCAACCGCTCCAAGTGGACTAACTTTGCAAAAATTAATTTTACTAAACAACATAACCTTTTTACTCTGGCAAAATTAATAAAAGCTGCTGTTAAAGAACTTAAAATGGATCAGCCCGCTGAGATTCGACAACAATTAGAATGTGATATCAACGCTATTAATAATAATATTGCTCTTTATTACTTAACTCATGGCGATCTACGAAGCGCCGAAGTATTTTTAATACGTTCAACTCAAGATAAAATGCGCGGGTTTTCAGGCCTACAGGCACATGTCCAATTAGCACATATAAAAGTCACTGGGTTATTGAAAACTAAAGTTGATAAGGAAGAGTTATTTAATGTTATTCAGCATAATCTAATTAAAATTTGTGATGAAATACAATCCATTGCCTTAGATGGACTTGATACTAGCCTCCTATTCATAGCTAATCTAAGACTTTATTTAAAAGATATTACCGATGACTTAATAAAACATTTAGAGTTCAATCCCAACTATCGAGAAAAAACCGAACTGATTTTAAGACTCATTTTTAAAATTTACTTATATTTAAAAAATTTCAGCAATCATATACCTAAGCTGAATTTAAATAACTCCGATTCACTTAAGCTGGCCGCAATTCTGCTTAATTTAGATACAGGCTTACAAGGGCTTACTGAGATACTAAAAAAACTTCCGCCAAAAACCACAGCCCAAGCATTAACTAGCAATGGCTCATCGATTAAACCAGATCTGCCTAAAAAGAAGCAACAAAAGCAAAAGTCAGCAGCTTCAACTACCTCCAGTACAGATCTACCGCCAGCTGCACCGACTAATATTGATTTGAATGTTAAACTCGCTACTAGCCATAGTGAACAAGAAACCGACTCAAAAGCCAAGACAGCAGAATCTGTACCAGTAATCACCGCCCCAACTGATCGCGTTGCCGATATCACAACCGCTAAGCCAGCACTTTCCAGTAACTCAAAAAAAGCAACAACTACTGATAGCTCTTACTCCCCAGCCTCAACAACCATTAAGCCAACTACTGATATCAGCGCTAGCAACTCCCTTTTTAAACCGCAAAGCAGCGCCGCTAAAGCTATAAATTCTACTTCAATACCCCTAATTTCAAAAAATGCTCGGCCTAGCCCCGTTTTACAGCCTATAACCAGCGCCTATATACCGGCCAATTCCTTAGCAGGCGTCATTCCCACTGGCGCTACTACAACCATACCCGAACAACTTGTTACAACCTTTGACACTATTCTAGCGAGAGGCAAAATAGTCGGCTCACGCGGCAAAGGCATTAAACTGGTCTCAAAGGAAAAATGTCAAAAATATGGGATCAGTGACAACTATATCTATAAATTAAAAGATCCAGAACTGGATGAAAGGCTGTATGGTAGAGAGGCTACACCTAAGGAGTTAAAAGCAATGGGTATAAAAGAGGCTCATCCCTATAAGAAAGTCATTATCTTTGACCTATTTATTGATAGCCATAAGCTGCAGGCCAACAAGGTTAAAATAGTAGACTTTAGCTTAAATTGATACAGTCGCAATTTAAGTAACTAAAAGATGATGCTGGTAGAGTTTTAAACTGTACCAGCAAACATTTCTGTGATTTGTAATTCCGCCCTACACCTGAGCCCCTTAATGCACTGCAAAACCAGTCAGGAATAATTTTAATAACCCAACTCTAAGTGCTTATAAGAGGTTATAAACCATGTATGCTAGAACAAAAACCCAGGATAAAATAATAAGCCACTAAAACTACTATTTATCAACCAGCATTATTGCTAGAATAACTCCTAGCAAATAGTTATAGGAACGTTATGACAGTCACCATTAAAACCGCTGCCGAAATCGATAAAATGCGCGTTGCAGGTCGCTTAGCTGCCGAAGTTTTGGAAATGATCGAGCCCCACGTTAAGGCTGGTGTTACCACGGATGAATTAAATACCCTGTGTCATGACTATATCGTCGATGTCCAACAGGCCACTCCTGCTCCTCTCAATTACAATGGCTTTCCTAAATCCATTTGCACCTCGGTCAACCACGTGGTTTGCCACGGAATACCCGGCTCTAAAAAACTCAAAGAAGGCGATATCATCAACATCGACATCACGGTTTTAAAGGATGGCTATCATGGTGACACCAGCAAGATGTTTTTCATAGGTAAACCCTCTATTTTAGCCGAACGCTTGGTTCGCATCACCCAAGAATGTCTCTATAAGGCCATAGCTCTGGTTAAACCCGGCACCCGTTTAGGCGATATTGGCGCTATCATTCAAAAGCATGCTGAAGCGCAACGCTTTTCAATAGTAAGGGAATATTGCGGGCATGGCATAGGTAAGGTTTTCCACGAGGAACCGCAAGTTTTACACTATGGCAAACCCGGTACAGGCTTAGCCTTGGAAGCAGGCATGATCTTTACCATAGAACCCATGATAAATGCCGGTAAACATGCGGTCAAATTGTTGTCAGATGCTTGGACAGTGGTTACCAAAGACCACAGTTTGTCAGCGCAATGGGAACATACCATTTTAGTGACCGAAACAGGCCATGAGGTACTCACGAAGCGCCGTGAGGAAAGTTTTAATTAGCTGTTTAATGGCTAGTATTGTTTAACTTCTAGCAATATTAACCTCTTCTCTAGCCACTAAAAAAGTATCTCTTCATCTTTAGCCTAATTAATATGTGGTTAAGTTTTCACCACTAGAATAGCGCATTTTTATTTATAAAAATAATTAATGCTAAAAGCGAAACTCGGTCTCTACTAAATCCTTAAGACTTAATTCACGGGCTGAGTCGCCTAACAATCCAACCTGTGAATTAAATCCCAGTTAACAGGGATCATTAGTAAATAGAATAGGATCAGTGTCAATAAAGTCATTCGTAGTGGCTAACATATTCTTTTCCAAATAAAAATGCTCTAGACACTTTTTTGTCAAATCGGCAAATTGCCCAGAGCTTAAGCTAATACGCTGTTTTTTTAAGATAGTTTTTAATGCCTTAGGTGTGTAGGTGGCGAAATGGTCGAGATAATTTTGGCTGGCTAAGTTTGGTTGCTTTTGTAGTGAATGATATTCACGATGTAAAAGAGCAACTGTACTCAAGATCAACTTTTGTTGCAGTTTATACTCCATAATCACTATGGGCTTGGATTTTGAGTTGGCGCTTAAAATGGTTAATAGAGATCCAATTACACTCACTGGCTTATTCTGCATCGTTCTTTCTCCTTGAAGTTTAACCGCTAATCATGTAGCTCCATAAGTGGGCCATCATAGCCTAAGCTTAAGATTATAAAAATACCCTTTAGCAAGCTAATTATAAAATTGAGCGACTCTGTGTATAATGTTTAACAGAATTTTGCAGCCTCTATATTTATGACCCAAAAAATCATACCCGATCATTTACAGCGTGAGCGAGCTCTAGACCCAAAGCAGTCCTTTATTATCCAAGCTCCGGCGGGTTCAGGCAAAACTGAACTATTGATCCAGCGACTCTTGGTCCTCTTAGCTCAAGTTAATGAACCCGAGGAAGTCTTAGCGATCACCTTTACCCGTAAGGCCGCTGCAGAAATGGCAACTCGAGTCATAGAGGCTTTGCAATTTGCGCAAACAAAACCAGAACCCGAAGCCGATCCCGCTCGCAAAACCTGGCGCTTAGCAAAAAAAGTTTTACAACGTGATTTAAACCATGGCTGGCAAATCATCACCAATCCACATCGGTTAAGAATTCAAACCATCGATGCCCTTTGTTCTGGATTAACCCGGCAAATGCCGATCTTATCTCGCTTTGGTGCTCAACCTACAATAACCGAAGATCCTTACCGTATTTATCAGGAAGCCGTACGCAGCTTTATGGCAACTCTAGATAGTGATGAGCCTTGGGCTCAAGCCATAGCCGATATACTACTGCATCTTGATAATCAACATAGCAAGCTTGAGGAGTTACTCATAGGCATGTTGGCCAAACGCGACCAATGGCTGCCCTATCTCAATGCTATCCACGATAATGATGAATTGCGCAGTCAATTAGAAGCCGTGTTGCGGCAAATAGCCCAAGAGAAGCTAGAGATTTTAAAAACTCGGCTTTCTCCAGCTGATAGCCAAGAACTTTATGAATTGGTACTTCACGCCTGCCAGCAATTAGTGCTACAGAACGACTCTCGAGCAACCATTATGTGCTGTAAAAACCTACAGCAGTTGCCAGAATTTACTGCCCACCAGCTAAAACAGTGGCAAGCGATTGCCGGTTTCTTGTTAACTCAGAAATTAGAATGGCGTAAAACCGTAACCGTAAAGGATGGCTTTCCAACCAGTAGCAAAAATAAGGCGGAGAGCGAGGCTTTAAGAGCGATGAAGGCTAGGTTTCTAAGGCTAGTGGAATCCTTTTCTAAGGATTGTGAACTGCTTCAGTCTCTACAAGAGATAACTCTCCTCCCTCCTACTACCTATAACTCAACTCAATGGCAAATTGTTAGGTCCTTGGTCAGTATTTTGCGTATCTTAGCCGGTTTTTTATGGCTAAGTTTCCAAGAACATAATAGTGTCGATCACATTGAAATTGCCCAGCGTGCCTTGCAGGCACTGGGTGATAGCCTTGAGCCAAGTCAATTGGCATTACGCTTAGACTATCAAATTTCACATATTTTAGTGGATGAATTTCAAGATACCTCTAGCACTCAATTCCGCCTGCTTGAAAAACTCACCGCAGGTTGGCAGGAGGAGGATGGAAGAAGTTTATTTATAGTCGGAGATCCCATGCAATCCATCTACCGATTTCGCAAGGCCGAGGTAGGCTTATTTATTCAGGCTGAAACCCATGGGATCAATGAGATCAAGCTGACAAAATTAACCTTAAAGACGAATTTTCGCTCGCAGGCCGGCTTAGTCAATTGGTTTAATCAAACCTTTAGTAGCATATTCCCAGCCACGGCAAATATGACTAAGGGAGCTATTCCCTATTCTCTAGCGGCCGGAATATTGCCTGAGCTTCCCACTGCTCCCGTTAAGATCCATAGTTTTTTACAAGATCCAAGCGCTGAAACCGCTGAAATAGTAAAACTGGTCCAACATTATCTAGCGACCTCTCAGGCCAGCATTGCCATACTTGTTAGAGCAAGAAACCAACTCAACGACATTATCCCGGCCTTACAAGAAGCTGGAATAGGCTATCGAGCCTTAGAAATTGAAACCTTGGCTCACAAGGCCATTATTCAAGACCTATTAGCTTTAACACGCGGCCTGTTGTTTTTAGATGATAGAATTGCTTGGCTTGCCCTATTGCGGGCGCCTTGGTGTGGTTTAGTCCATGAAGACCTTTATACAATAGCGGGCCTTGAGCCACAACTTCCTATTTGGGAAAGGCTAACTCACCATTTAGATCTACCTTTAACGCCAGATGGAAGCAAGCGGGTTGAGAGGCTGGTCAATATTTTAACAGCTTATATTGAAAATCGAGCTCGTAAACCCTTAGCCTACTGGTTAGAAAGCGCATGGCTTCAACTGGGAGGACCGGCTAGCCTCAAATCTGCCGGCGAGCTTGAGGATGCGCAAACCTTTTTTAAATTGCTCGGTGATTTGCAACAAGGCGAAGACATTGCCAATATTAATCTTCTTGAGCTAAAACTTAGCGAACTCTATGCCTCGACTACTAATCATCAAGAGGCGCGCGTTGAGCTGATGACCATTCACAAATCTAAGGGTTTAGAATTTGATGTGGTTATCCTGCCTAGCATGCAAAAAGCTGGTACTCATGACAACGCTCAATTACTCCTTTTCGCAGAGCGTCCTGAGTCTTCAGGCTTAGGCCTAATCTTAGCACCTATCAAAGCCTTTGCAGAACAGCATGATCCCATTTACGGTTTTATCCAACGTGAAGAAAATCAAAAGGTTGCTTATGAACTCAGTCGGCTGCTTTATGTTGCGGTAACAAGGGCCAAGCATTATCTGCATCTTTGCGGCCAATATGGACTTGAGAGTCAGCAACAAGAACTTAAAGCCCCTCCTAAAGATAGTCTGTTGGGCAAACTCTGGCCACAAATTGCAGAAACTGTGAATCAACAACTGCTGGGCCAGCTACCACATGAGCCGATACAAAGCCCAAAAATGGCCTGTGTCACGCATTTAAGTCGATTTGCAAGTGATTGGCAATCGCCATTTGCAATCCAAGTCATTTCAACAGTCAGCCAAAGCCAGCTCAGCTCAGAGATAGAGCTGACTACCCGCCCCATGACTCAAAAACATATTGGCACCTTGTTGCACAGAATCCTTTGTCAATTAAGCCAGGTAAATGCCGATCGCTGGCCAAGCTTTCTGGATCAAGAGGCCTATTGGCGCATTGGCTTACAAAACTTAGGCATGATTCCCTCCGAATTAGACTATGCTCTTGATCAGATAAGAGATACTCTAACAAAGATGTTGGCCGATCCACGTGGCCGATGGATCTTAACTAATACCCATGATGAGGCTCATTCTGAATTCCCCTTAACTCATTACAATGGCGAAAACATTGAACAAGTCTGCATCGATCGCACCTTTATCGATGAAAATGGCATACGTTGGATCATCGATTATAAAACCAGTTTTTTGGAAAAAGCCAGTTTAGCTCAGGAACAGCAAAAATATCGCCAGCAGTTAGAAACTTATGCCAGTATTATGCAGCCGCTTGAAAAAAGGCCCATCCGACTGGGCCTCTATTTTTCTCAAGGACCGCTGTGGTACGAGTGGGATTACTCAGCCTAAATCTATTATTCTCCCTGCCCCAGAGAGTATACGGCCTTACCATCAAACTGATATAAATTTTCAGTTTTGATGATGGTTAGTCCCTTGGCATGAATGGCTTGTAATAAGGCTAACACTTCCGCGTACTCGCCTGATAAATTAAAGCGACAGCGCCAATGGTCAGTGCAAAATGTTTCAGCCATTCCTTCCGGCCAGACCTTTGTCCCACGGTTAGAGATACCCGAAAGTTTTGCCGCAGGCGTTTGACACTGTTGTAATAGCTTCGCTAAACGCTCTGGATCGGGATGAGAATCATATAAGAATACATCGACTCCAACTAATTCACGCTTTAGAGTATCAAACTCGGCTGGGCGCTGATATTTAAGTTCAATGGCGCAGTAATCACTTCGATAAGAAGCCGGAGCAAATTTTTCGGGTAGACTACCCAAGCGATCTATTACTGCCTGAGCAAATGCTTGAGTACCCACTTTTTTTCTGCTTGAGTTGGGATCAAAGATATCTGCAGTATGAATACCATCTTCCAAAGTCTTCAACCAAGCATTCTGAATTTTTTCTGCAACTTTGGCTTGACCAATGTGGACCAACATCATGACAGCTGCCTGGAGTAGCCCCGAGGGATTGGCAATATCTTTGCCCGCGATATCAGGCGCAGAGCCATGAATTGCCTCAAACATGGCACAGTGTTCACCAATATTGGCCGAGCCACCCAGACCCACTGAACCTGCAACCTGAGCCGCGACATCTGAGATAATGTCACCATATAAATTCAAGGTCACTATCACATCAAACTGTTCAGGCGTATCGGCAAGACGAGCGGTACCTATGTCAATGATCATGTGGTCGGCGGTGATCTCGGGATAATCCTTGGCGATCTCGGTAAAGACCCTATGAAACAAGCCATCGGATAACTTCATAATATTATCCTTGGTAAAGCAAGTCACTCGCTTTCGATTATTCTGTCTTGCATATTCAAAGGCATAACGAATGATTTTTTCACTTCCGGGTACACTGATGAGCTTAAGACACTGGATCATTTCTGGAGTCTGTTGATATTCAATTCCCCCATAGAGATCCTCTTCATTTTCCCGCACGATGACAACGTCCATGCTTGGGAACTTGGTCTTGACATAAGGACTATAAGCAATACAGGGACGTACATTGGCATACAGGCCTAAGGTCTTGCGGACCGTGACATTTAAGCTTTTTACCCCGCCACCTTGTGGAGTTGTTATAGGTGCCTTTAAGAACACCTTGGTACGACGTAGCGACTCCCAACTACTCGGCTCAATACCGGCTTGTACTCCCTTTTGATAGAGTTTCTCACCGATCTGAATGGTTTCTATGGCTATATTGGCTCCTGCCTCACGTAGAATCAGTAGAGTTGCCTCCATAATCTCAGGCCCTATGCCATCACCACGAGCTACAGTTATTGAGGTAGGTTGTGTCATACTATTATCTCCAAAGATTTTTTCAAAATCTTAACCTTAACAGGGCTTAGTAGCATCATGGCAATCCTAAAAAGCCACTCTAGATCGCAAGCCTTGTCCTGGTTAAGAACTTTATAGTTGTATTAATTGTAGTTTATATTTGCTAATATAAGCCAAAATTCAAATGCTCGGTATTATATGTCATTCGCAATTGTTTTTACATGGGTCATTCCGATTTTATCCTTAGGTTTTATCTTCTATCTCATTTACTGCCAAACTTGCCTACAACGTAGTTTAGCTCGCTTACAAGGTCAATTAGAGGAAAGACAGCGTAACAGTGAACTCAATCTTCTCGAGATCAAACAACAATTAGTGGGTATCAAAGACGGTCTCTCACAACAACTTAACCACCAACAACATCTGTTCCAACAGCAATTACAGCAGTTAAGTGAAAAATTGACCCATGAAGCTCAACAACATAGACAAAGCTTTGATAAGCATCAGTTTGATAGCTTGAAGGCTCTGCAGGCCAGTATTATGCAGAGCATGACTGAAATTCGTACTCAGGTTACCAGTTCTCTACAATCAAGCACTCAAACCCTGACCGGCCGCGTTGAAAAATTAACCGAGCAAACCCACCTACAATTACAAGAAATCAGTGGTCAAGTTGAAAAACGCTTGGCTGATGGCTTTGAAAAAACCACTGCCACTTTTACCGATATCGTAAAGCGTTTGGCTCTTATCGACGAAGCCCAGAAAAAAATTACCGAGCTTTCAACTAATGTTGTCAGCCTGCAAGAGGTATTAGCGGATAAACGATCCCGAGGTGCATTTGGTGAAATTCAGCTCAGTGCGCTTATTGGTAATATGTTGCCAAGCAATCACTTTGCTCTACAACATACCTTGAGTAATGATAAGCGCGTTGATTGCATTTTATTTTTGCCAGAACCAACCGGCAACATCTGCATCGATGCGAAGTTTCCGCTTGAAAACTATCGTAGGGCTACCGATTGTTCTCAAACCGATACTGAACGGAAATTAGCCGAAACTCAGTTTAGACAAGATATACGTAAACATATTCACGATATCGCCAATAAGTATATTATAGCCAATGAGACTGCCGACGGAGCCATCATGTTCATTCCTGCTGAGGCTGTTTTTGCCGAGATCCATAGCCATTACCATGAGCTCGTTGAAGAGGCACAGCGGCTACGCGTGTGGATGGTTTCCCCTACAACCTTGATGGCAATTTTAACCACGGCTAGAGCTGTGCTTAAGGATGCGGCTACTCGCAAACAGGTTCATATTATCCAGGAACATTTAAACCTGCTGAGCAAGGATTTCGAGCGTTTTCAACAACGCATGGATAATTTAGCCAAACATATCGATCAGGCCCAAGCTGACGTCAAGGATGTGCATATTTCCGCCAAGAAAATCAGTGCTAGATTCGATAAGATTGAGCAGGTGGAACTCCAGGAAGAACCCCTTGAATTATTAGAAAGCTAAGGACGTTGCCAACCCACATCGATTTCCAAGCAAGGATTCTTGCCTAAGGTTAAACTTGCTTTAGGCCCCATCGGTATGGGGTGATTGCCCTTGCCATGGCCAATGTTTCTACAGCGCAAAACTGGAATGGCAAGCTTATCTAACTTGCTTGCAAAAAAATGAATTGCCCTTTCGATATCAGGCTGCTGACCAGGCTCGTTTGCTTGCACGTCACCTAAGATCACAGCCCTAGGCTTGTCAGCCCGAGACCTGTCGGCCTCAGCAAAAACGCCGGAATATTCAAGTTGGTGTAGCATGCCGTCAACGGCTCTGAAGCTTTCATTAAGGTCTTCTAAAAGCAATATTTTATCCCTTGCAGCAAATGCAAAGGGCGTAGCCAATACTCTGCAGACCAGCGTTAAGTTACCGCCTATTACCGTAGTATCTGTGATTTTACCCTGGGTGCTGGCTGCTTCATTTAAAGGTTGTAAATCGAAGTAACACACCTTTGCTATTTCAGCAAAGATCATTTTTTTAAGTATTTGGGCATCCTCAAGCGCAACTCGATTCTCGGCTACCTGCAATGCAGAGGGTCCATGAATGGTGTTCCAACCCCATTGCTGATTAAAATAACCATGTAATAAGGTCAAATCGCTAAAGCCTATAAACAGTTTAACTTCTGCAGGCACACTCAATTCGGTTTGCAAATAGCTTAATAATCTCATCGCGCCATAGCCACCTCTTATTCCCCAAATAGCCCTAACTTCACTAGACTCTATCGCAGCTTTTAGATCGGCAAAGCGTTTAGCATCGGTATTGGCCAAACGTGGGAAAAGTGGGTCTTGGCCGATGATAATCTCAGAAACACGTGGCTGTAATCCCCAACTCTCAATAAGCTTGCTAGTTTGCGCTAAATTGAGTTTGGGATCGGGTAGCATGGAGGATACCGCAACAAGTTGAACGATATCTCCAGGATTTAAGGGTTGCCAAGGTTTTATAAGCCGCTCCTTTTTAAGCCAAACTGTTGCAGAATTTCGCCATCTTTTTAAGAATTACATAACCTGTAATCGAGCTGTTTGCAAATTTAAGCTAAACAAGTTGTGTTAAAAAACTAAAGCGCTTTGTATAAAAGCTTATCAATCTGCACAGCAAAACATTTGGTTATTGAGAAAGGTTATGATAAGGCCCACCGCCTGTTGAGTAACTTCCTCTTCTGGCAAATATTCACTGAGTTCAGAGCATATTTCGGCAAAAGTCTTGTTTTGACTTACCGCCCTGAGAAAACAAAGTTCCAATGGTGTATGTGGGTGGTAATAAGCTACCAAATCATGCCGCCAGATCGTCCAGGTTGTTGCTGGGGTCTTGCTCAAGTGGGGAGGCTTCTCACCCGCTTGCACTGCCTGCCAAATTTGCGGAATGTTAAACTGAAGTTCTATCCATTGTACGGCCGGATGTAGTTTAAAGCAAAATTCTGGCCAAGCAGTTTCGGGTAAAGCGGCTAAATCAGCCTGAGTTAATAGCTTTAAGTCGGCGGCATCTTCGGCGTTGGCAATGGCCCATTCAAACTGAGCCATCTGCACAAGCTCGGGCCTCTTATAGCTGGTTAAAAAATCAGCAAGATTGCAACCGATATATCTAGCGTTTGGATATTTTGAGGGAAATAATTTTAGGTACTCAAATGTAATCTCGGCAAATAATTCGTCGCCGGCTAAGGCTTTTAAACCTGGAAAATCCGTCGCTAGAATTTCTTGCAGACGTAAATGGTAAGCATCGGTATAAATTGCCAAGCGCTCAGTCACAAACGCAGAGTTAGGCCCCTGGATATGGGGAAAAATTGCCTTTTGATTCAGCAATAAAAAGTTCTGCATATCTTGCTGAAGCGCGTGTAGCTTTTTCATGCCGCAAGCTCAGTTAAGATAGGAGCAGCAATGGCTCTTGCCTGATCAAGCTCTTGCATTAGCTCTGCAAAAGCTGGAATGTTATCATCTCGCTCTATCATGGTTGAAACTCTGCCAAAGTGTTTAACGGCTTGGGCATATAATTGCCACACCTCTTCTACCACAGGCTGATCATGAGTATCGATGATATGAGCTCCACAGTGGGTATGACCAGCAATGTGAAACTGCTGCACCCTATCCTTAGGAATGGCTTGAAGGTAAACCTGTGGATCAAATTGATGATTATAGGCACTGACATAAACATTGTTGATATCAAGCAGTAATTTACAATCAGAACGCTTAGCAATCTCGGCTAAAAATTCCCATTCGGTCAAGCTTGAGTCCTTATAACTGATATAACTAGAAACGTTTTCCAATAAAATCTGCCTACCTAAATAATCTTGCACCTGCTGTATACGCTCACTCACGTGAGCCAAGGCCTCTTCGGTATAGGGTAAGGGTAAAAGGTCATGCAGATTGAGTCCAGCTACACCCGTCCAGCAAAGGTGATCGGAAATCCAGGCTGGTTGAATGCGCTCGGCTAATTTTTTTACCTGAGCTAAATAATCAAAGTTAAGCGGATCGGTACTGCCTATGGAAAGTGAAACCCCGTGCATGACAAGCGGATAGCGTTCTCGAATTTTTTCTAAATTATGTAAGGGTCTTCCACCAGGGATTAAATAATTTTCGGTGATGATTTCAAACCAGTCGACAGCTGGTTGTTGAGTAAGAATGTCTTGATAATGTTGGCTACGTAGACCTAAGCCATATCCTAAATAATTCATAGCTTGACCTAAACCTCTATATACCTACTAGCCCACAAGGGCTAGTAGGTAAAATCAAGCAATTATTTTTGCTTGGTTACAACTACTGCTTTCTTGTGTACTTTTTTATGGTGAGTACGCTTCATGGTTTTGCATTTAGCAACACCTTTGCAAGCGTTTTGTTGTACAACAGGTTTTTCAGCAGCTTGACCTTGGCAGCAAGGCTTAGCAGCTTGTGAAGCACAACCAGCGGTAAATGCAGCTGCTGCAGCAAGGGCAACGATAGCACCTAATTTCATAATTTTCCCTCTCAAATATTTTTTAGTGTTTCAAAATCAATAACTATTCTATAGTTATTTTTCCCAGCATTAAAGCATTATTAACACAAATTTGCTAACAGCTTTTATACAAGCCCTATATTTATATATAACTTTCAGCTAAATGCAAGTACAGATTAAAAAAAAATTGCTTGCATGAGCTGTATATGATAGTTATGTTACTCTTGGTAATTATAAAGAGTAGAGGAGAAATTCAGGTGTCAAGCGAGATAATGGGGGCAACGACCCTAAAATTAAAACAACCCAAGGCCTTTTATTTCATATTCTTTCTAGAACTGTGGGAACGCTTCGGCTATTATGGCATGCAGGCCTTACTCGTCCTTTATATGTCAAAGGTTTACCATTTTTCCGATGACATGGCCTACGGTACCTTTGCTGTTTTCTCTGCTCTCGCTTACTTAACACCCATGCTGGGTGGTTATGTGGGTGATCAACTATTAGGTTACCGTCGCTCCTTGCTTTTAGGTGGTGTTTTACTAACCCTGGGATATATTTTACTGGCCATTCCCAATGATAAAAGCTTTTTCTATTTAGGCTTATGCATGATTTGCGTAGGTAATGGTTTATTTAAGCCCAATACCAATAGTTTGCTTGGTAAGGTTTATGGCCACAATGATCCACGCCTTGAAAGTGGTTTTACCCTATTTTATATGGGCATCAACATTGGTTCATTACTGGCCATGTCTATCGTCGGTTATGTACAAGAAGCCTTTGGCTGGCCCATCGCCTTTTCACTTTCCGCCATAGGTTTAACCCTAGGTTTGACCATTTTCTTAATGTTCATGGGCATCATTAAAAACGTCGGTTCTAAGCCCGATTTACATAAACTTGATAAGAGTATTCTACCCAAGTTTATCCTGGGCTTAGGATTAACAATAGGCCTGGTTTATCTTTTGTTACATAAGATTACGCTTGCCAATATTGTCTTGAGTTTTACAGATGCTATAGTTGGGGTCATCTTTGTTTATCTGCTGATGCGAACTCAAGGTGAAGAACGCCGCAAACTCTTAGCTAGTTTATTGCTGATCTTGTTATCAATCACCTTCTTTGCCTTATACTGGCAAATGCCAATGTCTATCAACTTGTTTACCGAACGCAATGTGGACCACCATTTATTTGGCTTCTACATTCCTACCGCTTCCTTTCAATCTCTTAATCCCTTCTGGATCTTTGTTCTTTCGCCTATTTTGTCCATTGCTTATCAAAAGACCGCCGTTAAGGGTATGAACCCTTCTATTCCTACCAAATTTGCAGTTGGACTCATTCTCATTGGCATCAGCTTCTTAATTTTAAAGCTCTGCACCTTTTACGCTGACCACGCTTATCAAGTCTCAGCTTGGTGGGTAGTAGTAAGCTATTTATTAGGAGCCTTTGCCGAATTATTAGTTTCTGCAATTGGACTTGCCATGATTACTAAATTAGCTCCTCCTAGATTATTAGGCTTTATGATGGGCACCTGGTTCTTAGGTACCGCTGCAGGAGCTGCCTTTGGTGGGCAGATTGCTAAGTTAGCAAGCATTCCAAGTAACTTAGTGGATCCTGCTAAATCACTGCATATTTATGGTAACGTGTTCTTAGAATACGGAATATTTACCTGCATCATTGGCATAATAGCTTTGTTTTTTGTCAATAAAATTCGTGATTTAATGGGTGAAAAGAAGGTTGCTTTTCAGAAACCCATCACTCATATTTAAAACCTTTCTCTAATCTACAAACGCCGCCTAGTGCGGCGTTTTTCATTTAGCCAATATAGCTTATAATACTATTGTCCTGTCTTTGTTGTGTAGACATTTATCTTATGCCTAAATAGGCTTTAGGAGGATAGTATCATGTTACATTCATTGAAATTAGTCAGTACTTTAATCTTAGGTTTAGCTCTATACACAAATATAATGGCCTTGCCATTGGATCCTGCCCGCGAAAAAACTGTGCGTGATTACATGCGGTTTTTGGATCAAGCAAAATATGACAATTTGATCACTTTATTTACAGACGATGGTATTGTTGACTCGCCTAGAACAGGAGCGGTATCCGCTAAGAAATTTTATTCTAGCTTAAAGGGTGAAAAATTAAATGTATCTTTAAAAGATATTTATACCAGCATACAGGGAGAGGACGTGGCTGCATATTTAGAATACACCACTCAGAAAAAACCTAAGGCAAAACCAACCAAGGCAATTGATATTTTTGAGTTTGCCCCCAATAGTAATAAGCTCAAACACCTTACCATTATTTTTAATGCCCAAGAATACCAATAAGCATAAATTAAAATTGCGATAAACTTGAGTTGAGTGGAATCATTCCACTCAACTCTGGTTAGCTCAAGAAGATAAATTTTGCACGGTGGTCTGAGCTAAATCCAATAACTCACGAATGGCCACAAAGAACATGACATAATCAACACTTTCTTGACTACGCAAGTCTGCCAAAACGTAATGCCAACGTTGGATCAACACGTGGTGCTTTTCATTCCAAACATCGAAGCGATTGACAGGTCCAGTTGCATCCTTTTTAGGACTCGGTTCCGGTAAGCGCAGCAAGCCTAAGGCTAATTGACACTGCTGGATATCAAGGTCGTCGCGTAAGGCCTCGCGAGCCAAGGTATCCCAATAGGTATCAGCTGGATAATTGACAATTTGGTCGCGAAACCAGCTTAAATCGAGGTAATTACCTAGCTCGTAATAGGCCTTAGCCACTTGGAGTAAATCATATTGCTGAGAATTAGCCCCTTCAATGATTTCCAAGGAGGAATAGAGAGAATCCATTAGGGCAACTTGCCAGGCTAAATTAGACTCAACGCCCTGCTCCACATAGTGTTTGCTGAGATCGACAAAATATTCTAAATCGGCTTTTGCTTGCAACTCAGTGGCATGTTTGACCAATTTAGCCACACCATCAGCAAACTGCTTGCAGGTGGTATTGATGTCCAAGCGAGTACGACGGTTGCGTAAAAACCAACGGGTTGCATGACGGATAAGGCGAGTTATCCTTAGCATCATGTCCCTTTGCACCTCGGTAGGAACCTTGCCATCGAGAGCCTCAATGGCTTCCCAAATCGCCGTTATATCAAACACGACTCTCGCAATGCTATAAGCTCTTACTATAGCCGAAACCGGGGCACCAGTTTCATCATGTAATCTGGAGATAAATGTGACCCCCATCTTATTGACTAAATTGCTACTCAATAGAGTAGCAATGATTTCACGCCGTAAGCTATGTTGTCTTATTTGCTGCGAATAGCGTTCACGCAAGGGCTTTGGAAATTCCGACTCAAGTACGCTGGCATAATAGGGATCTTCTGGCACATCCGAATTTAAAATATCTTGTTTAAGATTATTTTTGGTATAAGCCAATAAAATGGCTAGTGCGGGTCGAGTCAGCCCTTTGCCATGAGTTTTACGCTCCATCAACGTTTTCTTATCGGGCAAAAATTCCAGGGTCCGATTTAAGCCCTTGCGCTCCAATTCTTCGATATAGCGCACGTGCAAATTCACGTTAGTATGAGCTTGACTTGCCTCTAAATCTAGAGCCTGAGTTTGGCGATAATTATCAAGTAGGACTAGCTTGCCAACCTCGTCGGTCATTTCTGCCAATAATTGATTGCGTTGTTTTTCGGTTAAATCGCCATTGGCCATCACCCCATTGAGAAGAATTTTAATATTAACCTCATGGTCAGAACAATCAACGCCGGCCGAATTATCGATGAAGTCGGTATAGAGTAAACCTCCACTTAAGCTATATTCGATTCTACCCAGCTGAGTAAAACCTAAATTACCGCCCTCACCAATGACCTTACAACGCAACTCATCGCCATTGATGCGAATACCATCATTAGCTCTATCACCTACATCGGCGTGTGACTCGTAGCTGGCCTTGACATAAGTACCGATACCACCATTCCACAATAAATCGACGGGGGCTTGTAAAATGGCCCTTATCAGTTCATTGGGTGTTATCGAGTCCTTCTTAATGTCAAGAAGCTTCTTAACTTCATCTGATAGTTTTATCGATTTATCCGTACGCTTATAAATTCCAGCACCTTTAGATAAAATACTGGCATCATAGTCTTCCCAAGTCGAACGAGGTAAGTTGAATAAGCGCTTACGTTCAGCAAAGCTTCGCTTAGAGTCGGGATCGGGATCAACAAAAATGTGTTGATGGTTAAATGCCGCTACCAGTTTGATATGTTCTGACAAGAGCATACCATTACCAAACACGTCTCCGCTCATATCACCAATACCAACCACGGTAAAATCCGTTTTTTGAACATCGATATTTAAACCACGAAAATGACGTTTAACAGACTCCCAGGCACCCCTAGCGGTAATCCCCATTTTTTTATGGTCGTAGCCAGCACTTCCCCCTGAGGCAAAGGCATCACCCAACCAAAAGTCATATTCCTTGGCAATGGCATTGGCAATATCAGAAAAAGTAGCCGTGCCCTTATCTGCAGCAACCACAAGATAGGGATCGGGCTCATCATCACAGCGATACACCCGAGGTGGATAAACAACCTTACCGTTTTTCAGGTTATCGGTAATATCCAACAAACCACTGATAAAAGTTTGGTAACAACTGATGACCTCTGCCATCAGAGTTTCACGATTGCCATCCTTAGGTAGGCGCTTAGGCACAAAGCCACCCTTAGCACCCGCAGGCACAATTACGGCGTTCTTAACCTGCTGGGCCTTCATCAAGCCTAAAATTTCGGTACGGAAATCCTCTCGCCTATCCGACCAACGTAAGCCACCACGTGCAACGCGAGCGCCACGTAAATGTACCCCCTCAAAACGAGGTGAATAAACAAAAATTTCAAACATTGGCCTTGGCAAAGGCATTTCGGTGATAGCCGCAGGGTCAAGTTTAAAAGAAATATAATTTTTGCAGCGACCTTCCTTATCAAGCTGATAGTAATTGGTCCTGAGAGTCGCTTGAATAAGCTCAATAAAGCGACGTAAGATCCTATCTTGGTCTAAGTTATCAACCCCATCACATTCTTTTTCTAAAATAAGCTCTTTGCGTTTAACCAATCTTGAACGATTAACCATTTCTTGTGGATCAAATCGCAACTCAAATAACTCAATGAGATACTTGGCAATTTGTGGATAACTTGCCAGAGTTTCCTCAATATAGGCCTGACTATAAGTAAAGCCCAATTGCTTTAAGTATTTAGCATAGGCGCGAACTAGGGCAACTTGCCGCCAATTCAGGCTAGCCGCTAATACCAATTGGTTAAAACCATCGTCTTCAGCATCACCATGCCAAATTCTGGCAAAGGCATCTTCGAAAATGTCTTTTACCCTAGCTACCTCTAATAATTCGCCCTTAACGTGCACCATGCCAAAGTCATTGATCCAAATTTGGCCACCCCCCTTAAATTTAAGTCTATAAGGGCGTTCACCTAATACTCTTAGGCCAAGGTTTTCCAACATGGGTAAAACGTCTGATAATGGAATGCCGTGTTCCCTGTGGTAAAGTTTAAAGCGAATAACACCGGGCTGCTCATCAAAGGGCTGGTACATATTCATTACCAGCGGCATAGAATCATTGAGCTTTTCCATGTGTTCAATGTCAAAGACGGCGGAGCGAGGTTCAAACTGTTCACGATAACCCGCGGAAAATGCATGGCCGTATTTTAGGGATAAGGCGTTACCACGTTCTTCGCCATAATAATCGATCAACTCATCAAATAACTCATCTTTCCAGGTACGGGAGATATCAATCAGTCTGGCTTCAATTTCCTTGAGGTTATATTCGGTTGGTAATTTGGGATCTATGCGGACCACAAAGTGAATGCGAGCTAAGATAGATTCCGTAAATTGGGTACTAAAGGTTATTGAATTTCCCTTAAAAGCCTCAAGCAACTCATCCTGCATCAGCTGTCTTAATTCAGTATTAAACCGCTCCCTAGGCACAAAGACCAAACAAGAAATAAAGCGCCCATAAATATCCTTGCGGGCGAAAAGCCGAATTCGCTGTCTTTCCTGTAAATTTACGATTCCCAAGCCAAGCTCTAATAGTTCATCAATGTCAGCTTGAAAGAGATCATCTCTGGGTAGCGTTTCTAAAATATTCAACAAAGCCTTGGCGGCATGGCCCGTTGGGGGCAACTTAGAGGCTTGCATTACCTTATCAACTTTTAAGCGCAACATGGGTATTTGTTTGGGACTGCTATTATAGGCTGACGAGGTATAAAGACCGATAAAACGACTTTCCCCTATAATATTACCTGCCTCATCAAATTGTTTTATGCCTAAATAATCGGTATAAGCGGGTCTATGTACCGTGGCAATGGTATTGGTTTTGGCGATAATCAGAATTTCCTTGGGATCAAGGGCGCGCTTTTGGGCTTCTGAAGGTAGAGTTGAAAAGGCCCGATTGACAACGCAGTGTGACTCATCGGCAAGTACACCCAGACCTGAGCCTGAGTGAAGCTTGAGTGAACGATTGCTGCCCTTACCCACTATGGCATATTCACGATAGCCTAGAAAAATAAAATTGCCATTTTCTACCCAATGCAGAAAATCGATCGCTTCATTAATTTCACTTTTAGGCAGAGGAATGCTAGCCTCTTGTAACCTAGCAATATTTTCACGCAATTTTGCTAGCATGGGCTTCCAATCGGTTACGGTCGATTTAACATCGTGCATTACCCGCTCTATATCCTGCGTCAGCTCAGTTAAAATCTGGTTGTCGGTAAACCTATCACACTCCATGTAAATTGCAGCTTCAACGTTTACATCCTTAGCTTGAGAGCCTCTGGGTAGAATTTCAGTGATTTTCCCATCCTTATCCCGTCTAAAACATAAGCCACCCGCGTGAATCGAAAAGTGAATGTTAACGTGATGTCTATTGAGTTCCATTCTGATCGAGTCAACGATAAATGGCATGTCATCTTGGCAAATTTCAACGATGGTATGAGTTGATTGCCAGCCATGTTGTTCGTAATGAGGATTATAAATGCGTAATTTGCGCTCACCCTCATTGCGCTGGTAGATAAAGTTCCAATATGAAAGCGCTGAGCCGCATAAATCCACAAGCTCATGTTCTTGCAGGTCATCCAATGAAACCGTGGTATAAAACTGCTGGACAAAAGTAGCCGCAAGCTTAGCTTGTGCCGCCGGTAATCTTTTTTGTAGATATTCAACAATTTTATTAATGATATCGTTTCGACTAGCGAGTTGTATGGTCATTTCGTCCCCTTAGGTTTTATTCATGCAGGCATGGGAAATTGGGCTTATTATATTGACTTTCCCTACCTAACTGCAATCACTTAATGACCAATAAATCACATTTTAAGCTAAAAACCCACTTCATCCTAAAGCTTGTTTACAGTATGATAGGTAGGACAGGATTTAAAGGAGGCTTTATGCAAACGATCATTGTTCGCCTACCATTAGATGTTGAAGGGTCGCTTGAGTTAGCAGAGCATTATTGGCAAAAGGATAAATTTGAGTTCGCAGTTACTATTCTTGAGCAGTTAAAGCAACATCCCAATATAATCAAATCCGAACAACTAAGAGTCATCACGTTAACCCACATCAACTACCTTATCAAATCTAAACGAATTGCTGAAGCTGAAGAGCACTTAGCCCAGGCGCAGAAATTATTTCCTCAAGATAAGGATTTTGAGCGTTTAAAAAACTCCCTTTTTCGACCTCTTTTTACAGCTAAGCAAAAAAAATATATTCAGCTGCAAATGCGTGATCCCATTAAGCTCATCACAAGCACCGATAAGTTTAATGAAAACTTAGTAAAATTGCGCCGTCAATATCCCTATCTACCAAATTATTCAGTTGAATTAAGAGAGAAAGCCAAGCAAAACGCTGCGGTTTTAAGCCAATTGGGTAAAAAATTTCCTAGTCAATTATTTAAAGACGCTGTGCTTTGCTTCGAGCAAAAAAACTATCTCGAGGCCTTACGTTATTTTGAAGCTATTCATCCCAAAGCCTCCTGCTATCGCGAAGCCTTGTTGTACAGCGCTCAATGTCTCATCCTCAAACCTGAAGCAGAGCCCGCCAAGGCCATGAAGTATCTAGATGCTGTTATAGCACAAGGTGATATTTGTCAAATAGCTAAGGCTCATTTCTGGCGAGGCCAGGCTTACCAACAGCAAAAACAATACCAACACGCAATTGGCGATTATGAAAAAGCACTCTTGGCTTACGCGAACGATACCGTTAAGCACCAACTGGTTAACGCCCATTATATTGCTACCCTGAGACTCTATTTTCAGGAAAGCCAGACGAAAAACGATTCCGTTAAAGCCATGGCTATTTTAGATAAGCTTTTACAGGCAACCCATTTTAAAGAAACTGAGTTTTATGTGCAAAAAGCTCTATTGTTATTGGAGCAAAATCAATTATCTGCAGCCATCGAGAATTTTACCCAAGGAATACCCTATCTAATTAAAGCAGAAAACGCCGTAACAACGGTAGAAGCCTTATTTCAGTATTCAAAGGCAATTCAAGCATTTTGCGAGCAAAAAATAGCGGCCCAGTCACCCCTTGATGGATTAAGGCTGGTAAATTTCTTACTGCAACAGCCCTTTCAGCAAAAAAATGCCTATTTATACGTCGCCAAGGGTTATTTTTCATGTATGCAGAGTGATTTTCTAACGGGTCTTGAAGCCTTTTCTCAAGCCATTTCTTTATATAAAGGAAACGATGAGAGCAGCTTAATCCAACTCAAAACCTGCCTACAAACTTATTATGCTGAGCTGTCTCAAACCGACTGCACTGCACTTAGCAAATTACGTCGGGTTTTAGGGACTCTACAAAAACTGATTCCACCCAATACCACGCTAGATGAAATCATAGCGCTTATAAAACCTCTGCAAGCTAAGCTTGAGGCCGAAGTTAAGCAACCCAAGCCGGTTAAAGCGCCTGTTACCATTAAGAAACAAACTCTTTTTAACCAGTCTACCCCTAAGATAAATACCTCAGTTCCTAATAAAACAACCGCTATCAAAAACCAGCTCGATGATATCCTCAATTCAATTCCCTCTTTTGCCGAACAGCATTTTAAAGACCAGGCTTATCAAAAGGCTTTCAACCTATTGGAAAAGCATAAGCCTACGCTAGGAGCGCATTATGAAATATATCGATTGCAAATCCTGCGCCACCCGATTGCTCGATATGAGACTAAGTTAAATCAAGCGTTTTATTATCAAAAGGTAAAAGAACAGCTGGATCATTATTTAGAGCAAGGCGAGTTTAGCTTAGCCCACTATGCAATTGACAAACTACTAGGGGCTAATTCTAGCGATGTGGAACTAGGTTTAAAGCGGGTAAAACTTCATTATAAGCAAAAACAATATCAAACCGTGGCGAATATTTGCGATGAAATCCTGGAAAGACCCGAGATAAGCCAAAATTCCAAGGTAGAGACATTAGTGCATTACTATCGTGGCGTAGCTCACTTTTACTTGGGCCAATATGCTAATATCACCTCGGACTTGGGCCATGTTTTAAAAAATAGACAGCACTTAGAAGATAGGAAGGAACAGGCTAAGGTCATGATCGTCATTTTAAAGGTAGTTGAGGATTTTTATGGCGCTCAAAGACAATCATCAAACAAAAATCCAGTGGATGTAAGAGAAAAGACTCAAGAACCCACGGTTTCACCCGCGCTATCACCCTCTTAGAACTGTAAATCTGCCCACTAGGGAAAGACTGAGTGGGCAAATAACTTAACTTATAACTCTTAGTTAAAAATCTTGCTTCTGCTGAAGTCTGTTCTTAGGTATCATGAGGCCCAACTAATTTCTTTAAAAGAGAAAATAATGAATATTCAGGATATACTAAAAATTGAACAAACACTTAAAGAAGTTAAACAATACTGGAGCAGTGGTGATCATCATCCTGCGCTGCAAAAACTAGCCGCTCTTAGAGATTCTTCCGACCTTACTCAACCCAAACTTAAAAATATAGTAGCCCTCATTTACGTTCCCTGCCTCATCGGTGTTGAATGCTTTGAGCTTGCAGAGCAAATTTTAACGGATCTTGAACCGCATATTGCCTATGAAAAGGAAATTAAGGCTTTAAAAAAGGAATTCAAGACTAAAAACTACGCTAGCCTTGCAGTGAAGCAAGTGCCGTTTAGCAGGTTTTTGTTGGAGTTACGCTTTGAGCTTAATCGTTTAACTCAAACCAGTTTGCCAGAAGACAGCAAAACCTACCAACATTTACTCAGCACTGACTCGTCTAAATTAAGCTTGGTCTATCCACCACAAAATTTAGCTCACAGCCAAGCCTTTCGCACTTCTTATGATCCTCAATACACCTTAGGCTTACTGAAAAGACCCGAAAATAATGCTAGAGCCCAGTTAATCAAACAACTAGCCAAAAAATTCCCAGCTGAAGTTTATCAAACGGCAGTTGAACTCTATCAGCAACAAGCTTATGAACAGGCTTTGACCTTATTTGCAACGCTCGCTTCTAGAGCAGAAATAGCTAATACCGCCTTAGTTTATCAGGCTCAATGTCTGATACTACAAACTCAGCCAGAACGTAATCAAGCCATAAGTTTACTAACTCAGGTGATCACCTCTGGGCAAACCAATCTACTTAAGGAAGCCTATTTTTGGCGAGCTCGAGCCCATTTATTAAATCAAAATTACCAACTTGCCGCTGCTGATTTTGAAATGCTTTACCTCGTTTACCAGCAGCAAAAATCCAAACAAGCCCAAATAATGCCTTATTATATCGAGGCTTTACAAGGCTATTTGCTCTTGTTACAGGAAAAAGCTGAGTTGAGTACGGCACTAGCGATCAGTGAAAAATTGCTTAAGCTTACTCAGGATAAAAACGTCTCCATTTATATCCAACAGGCTCAGCTATTTTTGGCCTTAAAAAAATTACCCGAAGCCATAGAGAGTTATGGCAAAGCCTATCTGGTTAAATCCCAGAACCCAGAGATAACTAACTTAGAAGTACAATACCTTGAGGTTTTGCATACATACCTTTACCAACAAGTAGCTGCTAAACAAGTTGAGCCAGCCTTAAATTGGCTTGGCAGTTTGCTTGAGCAAGCTTCTCAGCAAAAAAATCCCTGCTTGCACTTTGCTAAAGCCTATGGCCAGTTAGTACAGGGCAAAATAGCCGCAGCCATCGCAAGCTATTCTACTGCCATTGACTTAAGTGATAAAATGGCTCTCCCCATTATTTTAGGCAAAATACATGAATCACTTTTGATCCATTTAAATAGTGAGTTAACGGTTGAAATCAGGCAAAGCCTTCAAGGATTGCAAACCTTGCTAAAAAGGCATCAAGTCACTAAACCTACTGAAGATCTTATCGAACTGATTGAGAAAAAGCTTTCTGCACCCACAACAAAACAAACTTCTAAAATTCAAGTTGCTGGCCAGCACAGCTTATTTTCTCTACCCCAGAGTCAAGATAATAAACCACAGCAAAAAGCAGCTAGCACTAAAAAGTCAGTCGGCTTATTAACCAAATCGACCGCAACTACCACCAAGTTTCAATCGCTCACCCCAAAAAACTCTAATCCTGAAACTATTGTTAAACAGCTAGAACACTTGTTTGAGTCAATTAGTTACTTTAGTACTCAAGCCCTAGCAAGCGAAAAATATCAAGCCATTAAACAATTACTCCAGGAACATAAAACAATTCTAAACAAAAAAATTCATCAACACTATAAACAAAAACTTTTATACCATCCTGTTGAACTACAGCTGGCTCATAATTGCAATCTAACAAATTTTAGTAAACTCAGAAAGCAAATCGGCGAATGGCTTAACAAGGAAGAATCGATTCCACTTGCCCAATATGGCTTAACTAAGGTTTTTGAGCGCATGCCTGATCAAGCTATCATGTGCCCTATCATCAGTAAGCAGTTATCTATTGAGAAGCGTTATAAAGCTATTATTGCAATCTCCAATGCGGCCTTAAGCACTCCCCATTTACCTGCCAAAATTTTAGCCGAGGCATTATATTGGCGGGCAAATGCTTATCAAGAATTGGGAGAATATAAGAAGGCCATCACTGATTACACGGAAATTTTAGTTACAGATAAAGTGAAATATTTACACCCTGATCCTGAAAAGCTCGAGGCTATGCAGAATACAATACAAGACCTCATTAAATCTTGCCAAAGGCTCAATGAGGTAAATGAGGAATTAGTTGCCAAAATACAGGCTCAAGCTAAGCCTCAAGCACAAATTAAAATATCACCGCAAACTGAAATGCAAACTCAAACGCTATTGCAGCCCAAAGCTGAAACAACTGAGTTTAATCCTGGTTTTGCGGTTAACTTTACTTTCTGATCGAGGTGCCTATGTCCGAATACGTAAACGCTGATACAAATGAAATTGCCAAGTTTTCCCAATTAGCTAAACAGTGGTGGGATATGGAAGGCCCTTGCAAACCCTTGCATATCATCAACCCGGTTCGACTGCTGTATGTTCAACAACGGGTTGAACTTGGCCAGAAAAAGGTCCTTGATATAGGTTGTGGTGGCGGTATCTTTAGTGAAAGCTTAGCTGAACAAGGCGCTTCGGTCATGGGTCTTGATATGAGCGAGGCGGCGCTTAAGGTGGCTAAAGAGCATGCCCAAGCAAAATCACTACCGATACACTACGTTCAGAGTACTGCAGAGGAATTTGCTGATCTACATCCCAGGCAATTTGATGTCGTGACCTGTATGGAATTATTGGAGCATGTGCCAGATCCAGCAAATTTAATTAAAGCCTGTGCTAGGCTAGTTAAACCTGGAGGCCATTTATTCTTTTCAACCATTAATCGCACCCTAAAGGCTTATGGTCTGGCTATTTTAGCCGCAGAATACCTGTTGCAAATGTTACCCAAGGGCACTCACGATTATGCAAAGTTCATTAAACCCTCCGAACTTAGCCGTTGGTTAAGAGACGCCGGACTTAAGATCAATGACATCAAGGGCATCGTTTATCAAGGGATAATCGATAAGGCATCGCTGAGTGAAAATATTGAGGTCAATTATATCCTTCATGCTCAATTAGACCTTGCTTAGAAGCCATAAACTAAATTAAACCAAAAAATAACTTATACTAATTCATCCAGTCGGCTATAATTTTGCAGTTTTTACCGATTATGCTAACTTACACACAATGAATATACCCTTACAACTTGAAACTCTACCTGAACTTTTAGGCCAAATGGGATTTGGCGAAGTTCACCTTAAATATGACCCACAAACGGAATTATTAGCCATTATAACCATTCACAACGACAAATTTGGCCCTGCCATAGGTGGCTGTCGCTGTATTGAATATTCTGACTTTTCTGTAGCCTTACAAGATGCCTTAAAATTGGCTCAAGGCATGAGTTATAAAACGGCTATTTCCAACTTAACCTGGGGTGGTGGCAAGGCCGTGTTATTAAAACCTAAGCAGATTAAAGATCGCCAAGCCTATTACAGAGCTTTTGGCCGGTTTGTAAATGAATTGGGTGGCCGTTACATTACCTCCATCGATAGTGGCACCGAACTCAGTGATCTGGAATACATCGCTCAAGAAACCGATTATGTTTCAGGCCTTGCGCATCACTATGGAGCTGATACCGACCCATCCCTAGCGACGGCCATAGGCGTAAAACACGGCATCGAGACCGCGGTTAAATTTAAATTTGCAACCGAAAACTTAGTTGGCCTTAGGCTTGCCATTCAAGGTGTTGGACACGTAGGCTATCATTTATGTGAGCTTTTACAGCCCTTAGGGGTTGAACTCATTGTCAGCGATGTCGATCCCGAAGCCATTAAGCGTTGCCAAGCGAGGTTTAAGGTTAAAGTTGTGACAGCCGATGAAATTCACAAGGTGGACTGTGAAGTGTTTTCACCCTGTGCCTTGGGTGGGGTCTTAACCGAGGTGACGATTCCAGAGTTAAAGGCTGCGATTGTTGCAGGTTCGGCCAATAATCAATTGGCTTCTCTGCAACACGGCGCTTTATTAACCCAAACCGACATTCTCTATGCCCCCGATTTTGTAATAAGCGCAGGCGGGGTAATTTTAGCAACCGCCTTATATGATGGCCGGCCCATGTCCCTGGTACATGAGCAGCTACAGAATATCTCCAATACCTTATTAACTATTTTTACTCGTGCCAAACAGCAAAACTTGCCTACCCATAACGTAGCAGCAATGATGGCCGAGGAACGTTTGAGTAGAGCTATATGACCATAGTTGCAAGCTTTGAAATCCCCTATTTGCGCTTTTTGGATGCTGAAGGCCACGTGACTCAACCTCTGCCTGACTTCGCTCAAGATCCACAAAATTTACAGGCCTTTTACCGCATCATGGTACTGACTCGCACATTTGATACCAAGGCCATCAACTTACAACGCACCGGTAAATTAGGCACCTACCCTTCTTCTTTAGGTCAAGAGGCAGTAAGCACGGCTATTGGGTCTGCCATGCAAATCGATGATGTTTTCTGTCCGGCCTATAGAGAATATGCAGCCCAGTTGCAACGCGGCATTTCCATGACTGAAATTCTAAGTTATTGGAGCGGAGACGAGCGCGGCAATAATTTTGCCAAGAATAAACAGGATTTACCTATCTATGTACCCTTAGCTACCCAGTGCCTCCATGCAGCAGGCATTGCCACGGCGTTTAAATTGCGTAAACAACCTCGAGTTGTAGTGGTAGTTTGTGGCGATGGTGCTACCTCTAGAGGTGACTTTTACGAGGCGCTTAACTTAGCCGGGGTATGGAATTTACCCATGGTTTTTGTAATCAATAATAATCAATGGGCCATTTCAGTTCCTCGTAGTGCACAAACGAGTGCCGTGACTTTGGCCCAAAAAGCCATAGCAGGTGGATTTACGGGCGAACAAGTTGATGGTAATGATGTGATAGCGGTTAAATACGCCATGGATAATGCCATTGCCAAAGCTCGAAGCGGCCAAGGCCCGAGTTTGCTCGAAGCCGTGACCTATCGCTTATGTGACCATACCACTGCAGACGATGCCAAGCGCTATTGGGAGCAAAAAGCCGTCGACCAGGCTTGGCAAGAAGAACCTATCAAACGCTTGAGTCAATATTTAACCAAATCAGGCTATTGGAATGAAGAACAAGAACAAGCCTTAAAAACCGCCTGTAGCCAACAAGTTGAAGCCGCGGTTGCCGAATATCTTACTTTACCCACAGCAAAGCTTACCGATATGTTCGATTATCTCTACGCGAGCTTACCTGCCATTTACTTAGAACAACGCCGTGAACTTGAGAATAACCCATGACCCAAATAACCCTAGTTGAAGCAATTAATCAGGCGCTTGCTTATGAAATGCAAGCCGATGCAAATGTGGTGCTGCTGGGTGAAGACATTGGTAAAAATGGCGGCGTGTTTCGTACCACTGTGGGTTTATTCGAGCGTTTTGGTGCCGAAAGAGTTCTCGATACCCCACTTGCCGAAACCATGATCGCTGGCGTTTCGATTGGTATGGCCATGCAGGGCTTAAAGCCAGTTGCTGAGTTTCAATTCATGGGATTTATTTACGCGGGCATGGAGCATATCATCAGTCATGCCAGCCGTATCCGCAATCGCACGCGTGGCCGCCTATCCTGCCCCGTGGTTTTTCGCACTCCTTATGGAGCCGGTATCCACGCACCCGAGCATCATTCCGAAAGTACCGAAGCCCTATTTGCACATATTCCGGGCTTACGCGTGGTAATACCCTCCTCGCCCGCCCGTGCCTATGGCTTACTTCTGGCGGCAATACGCGATCCCGATCCGGTGATTTTTTTAGAGCCCACCCGCCTTTACCGCATGGTAAAACAAACTGTGCCCGATGATGGTAAGGCTTTGCCACTTGATAAATGTTTTATTTTACGTGAAGGTAGTGATATTACTCTCGTTACCTGGGGTGGCATGGTTTATGAAACGCTCAAGGCAGCTGATGAGCTTGCCAAGCAAAACATTCAAGCTGAAGTCATCGATGTGGCGACCATTAAGCCCTTAGACATTGAGTCAATCATCAATTCGGTTGAAAAAACCGGTCGTTGTGTCATCGTACATGAGGCTGCTCGTACCTGTGGTGTAGGCGCCGAAATTGCCGCTCAATTGGCTGAGCGCTGCTTACTATGTCTAATGGCTCCCATCAAGCGAGTTACGGGCTATGATACCATAGTTCCCTATGCCAAAATGGAAAAACATTATTTACCCTCGGCCGATAAAATCCTCCAAGTTGTCAATGAAGTGTTAGCCTATGAAGGTTAGAAGATCGGCTTGTTTTGTTGTATGACCCCAGATTCCGGTTTAAACTTAATCCAAAAATTAAGGGACTTGACATGAAACTATTTTTTTTACCCGATCTTGGTGAAGGTCTTAGTGAAGCAGAAATTCACGAGTGGTATATTCAAGAAGGCGATGAAGTCGAATTAGATCAACCCATAGTTGCCATGGAGACGGCTAAGGCCATAGTTGACGTTCCCTCGCCCTTCGCCGGTAAAATAGCTAAATGCTTTGGTAAACCAGGCGACATCATTAAGACTCATGCCCCACTGATTGGCTTTGAAGCAAATGATGCCGGTACCGTCGTCGGCAATTTAAGTTCCAGTGGTTTAATCCTAACCGAACCTGAAGGCTCAATGACTCCGCTTGCCGATCTTAAGCAAAAAATTAAAGCCTTACCTGCAGTACGCAGCTTAGCCAAACAATTAAATGTGGACCTAGCCCAAATTGTAGGGACTGGTAAAGAGGGTATCATTACCAATCAAGATGTTTTACAAGCTGCAAAGCAGTCTTCTTTTTCTATGACTTCTCAGGCTGAAACCCTGCAAGGGATACGGCGTACCATGGCTCAAACCATGGGCAAATCTCACGCAGAGGTTGTTCCGGTTAGCATATTTGATGATGCAGATATCCATGCTTGGCCTGAGAAAACGGATATCACGCTTAGGGTGATCAGAGCCATTAGCAAGGCATGCCAGGCTGAGCCGGCATTAAACGCTTGGTTTGATGGCAAGGATTTATTAAGAACCTTACATGCAACTATAAATCTGGGTCTGGCTATGGATACTGACGAGGGTTTGTTCGTTCCAGTTATCCAAAATATTGCCAGTTTAACTTCTCTAGAGTTACGCCAGCAGATCGATGCTTATAAACTTCAACTACAAACGCGCTCTATTAAACCAACAGACTTAAAAGGTGCCACCTTTGTGCTGTCAAATTTTGGGGTGTTTGCAGGACGTTATGCAAGCCCCATCGTGGTTCCGCCTACCGTGGCCATACTTGCCATCGGTCGAGTACGTGATGCAGTGGTAGCTTATCAGGGACAACCTGCGGTGCATCGAACGCTACCCATTTCGTTGACCTTTGACCATAGAGCGGCTACTGGTGGCGAAGCCACGCGCTTTATGGGAATTTTGCTTGAGGATTTACAGCAGGCCGATTAAAGAAGAAAAACCAATCTAGAGCTAAGCTAAGCCTTAAAGGCTTGCTTAGCCCTGTATATTTAGCGACGCATGGTGGTACTGGTTGGTTCGGCAGGCCTGTTTCTAAATTTACGACCGCCACCACCGGAAGCCGTATCGATTTCCTCACCAAATACCTCGCGTAAAGCCGGTACTTTGACTACCACTACGGATTCTTTAGCTATTGATATGATATTGCTAAATAATTTATTGGCTTTTTTGCATTTATCTTCTAATGCAAGTTGTAACTTATTAACGACATCCAATGCATCAAATCTAACTAACCCTACCGAAGCAATCTGCTCTAAAGGCGCAATTGCCTTCCATTGCACTTTTTTGCCAACAAGCTTTCGTTCAAGGAATGCAATTTCATCTGTATACATAATATATCTCCATAGGTTTACGATTCAATATTAAACACTTGCTTTAGGTATTGTAAATAAGAGGGATCTTTACACATAGTTTTTTCAGGTGCATCACTTACCTTAGCCACAGGTTGACCATTACATTCTGTCATTTTTATGACAATTTGAATAGGGGTATGACCCAAATCATTGGTTAATTTGGTGCCAATACCAAATACGGGGTTGGTGCGGTCTTTAAAATGCCAAAACAATTTAATAGCCGAGCTAAAGCTAAGCGCATCACTAAAGGTTAAGGTTTTGGTTTTGGCATCGACCCGCATTTTTTTATAGTGGGCTATCACCCTTTCACCCCACTCATAAGCATCGCCCGAGTCTTGCCTTGCGCCATCAAATAATTTACAAAAATACATGTCAAAATCATTTAAAAAAGCGGCAATGCTATAGGTATCGGAAAGCGCTATACCTAAATCCCCTCTATACTCCTTTGCCCACATTTCAAAGGCAAATTTTTGGCTATCGCGTAAGCGTGGTCCTAAGGCTTGACAGGCCTGCATATATTCATGGGCCATAGTGCCAATGGGTTTAACATCGTACTTGCGAGCATAATAAACATTACTAGTCCCGCTGAAATTAGCAGGAAGCTTGTTATGCAATAATTCAACGACTTGATCTTGCCAATAACCAGAAAAGCGCCTACGCGTGCCAAATTCGGCAAACTTGAATTCTTCACCCGGGGTTTCTTTAACCAAAGCCACCTTTTCAAGTAATTTTTGCTTGCCGGCCTCATAATCGGGATTTGGATAATTATTGCGACAATAGACTTCACTGATGATGGCTAGAAAGGGAACCTCAAACATGATGGTATGTAGCCAGGGTCCCTTGATCACCAGACTAAATTCAGGCTCTATCGTGATCTGAACGTATTCTTCTGAAAGCTGAAAGATGCGCAAAAAGTCGATGAAATCCGATTTGAAAAAGCGAAAGCTGCGTAAATAATCCAATTCTTCGCGGCGAAATCGCAACTGGCATAAATACTTGATTTCTTGGCGAATTTCCTCGGCATAGGCGCGAAGATCAACATCTTGGCTACGGCATTTAAAGCGGTATTCAACCATGGCACCGGGAAACTGATGCAAAACCACCTGCATCATGGTGAATTTGTATAAATCAGTATCAAGTAGGGATTCAATGATCACAGTTTCTTCTTTTATGTTATGTTATAGAAATAGGCGAATATTAAATACTATTTTATATTCTTACCATCAGATAAAACTTTGTTATGCTAAAGTTATTTAATATCTTTGGCAATCCTAGTCAGTGTAGTAACACTAAATTTTTTGCTGATATAGATGACAGATTAAGCTATGGGTCAGTTATTTTGGCAAGAATAAATAATAGCCTGTATAAATGCTTACTTATACAGGCTAAATTTCAATATGATATTTATTTAATGCAAAGCAATATATAAAGAATCTGAGCTTTGCACTTGACTTATAATATCTGTAAGCGATTGATTGAAGGCCTTAGCTATTTCTAAATTTGCAGATTTTACTCTCCCACGTCCAGTATAAGCATTTTGCCATAAGGTTTTTCCAGTTAATTTATTTATCACCTTTAAGTTGACTTGTGTATCAATTTCAATGGAACCTTGTAATATACCTATAATAACTTTCATTTCTGTACTTTCGATGCTACCACTTAGTATGTATTTCTGTGGTCTAGTTAACACAGTAAATCCCGCCTGTTGCAAACCTGATGTTAAGCCTTGCCTTAGAATATCTGCAATAGGCTTTTCTGCCTCATAGCCACCTGTTGTAGCCTCAAGATATCCATTTCGCTTATGCACTATTAAATTGGGATTATTTTCCTGACGGTTGTCAATAATTTTATCGATATAAATAGGTAAGTATGTTTTTGAGTACTTTGTCTTATCTGTTGAAGCATTAAATTTATAATTGAGAGGAACTTTGTCTGTGGTAAATGCACAACCACTTAGACTAACAATTAGGCAAAACAATAATAAATAGCGCAATAAATGCATGGTGATTTACTCCAATTAATATTTACGCGTTACATAATATTATTACCTAGTTAATTGTACAATACTTAAATACCTCTGCAGCTACTAGGATTTTCAGGGTCAACTTACCTCGCCCAAACTAATTTTATTATTTCCGCTAAAATAAACTTAAATTATAAATACTTCCAAAAATACCGCCGTAAGCCGCCTAAATGCTTACCAACTAGGCCGAATAATTTTTTTCAAACCGCAGAAGAAATACGCAGCTTCACCGACTCTCCCTTGATGAAACTCTTAATGAAGAAACCGAGTTTGAAGCTATACTTAAAATGATGGCTAACGAAGAGACGGTTACCACAACTATCAATTTAAGCAGATGTCTTTGGCCGAGCTCGCTAGTTTTGCACCCGTTGCTTGCAGTTCAATCAATGCCTGCTGAGTAATTTCCGCAGCTTTACCAATAAGCGCCTAAATTGATGATAACCTCAAGACCAGCCTTTAATAATTAGAGCACGGTAAGCCTGACACAATAAAATGTAAAATCTGATTTAAACTACTCCCTAGATTAACTCCGCTACAAGTCTATTTGTTTGCAAACGTCTTTTTAGGCTAAATTGACAAGCTTAGACAGGAAGAATAAAATCAAATCGCTTCATTCATCTCCTCACAAGCTAATAAAATTGATTCACCATGCTAATGACTTTTTTCTAAGGAGTTTTACCATGCCAAAAACCACAACCAATCTATTATTTGAATTACTAGATCGATATCTCCAAATCCAGGTTCTAAATACTCTACTCGAACGCGATCAAGCTGATAGAAGTGAGCCCCTTTTTAACTCCCTTGCCCTTGATTTTATCCAACCTAGAACTAAGGATAAAAAAACCCTTCTTGAAGTTGCGGTGCTTCAAGAAACAGCTGTTTTTGAGCGTTTATATGAATACTTTATGGATCTACCCGAGGAAGAAGTCTCTGGCAATACCAAATATTTGATTTATGAAAAAGTCATTGTGGAAGCGCTTAAACAGACTAATGAGAAAGCTTTTAATTACTTGCTAGACACCATATGGCAACAGCATTTAGAACATTCAGAGAAGACTACTCCTCGACTCGAGAAATTTCCATGGTTTCAAGAGCGAAGAGACACCGTCGAATTGGAAGGAGAAGTAAGGCTACTTGATTATTTACTTGCGGCAGCTGTTTTATATGCACCAGAAGAGCTGCTTTATGATTACGTCATGGGTCTATTGATAAATGGAGCCGATTACAATTATAGTTTTAGCTTCAATATACCATCCTATAATTATCAGAATAAAATTAACCTCGATACACTTATAGCACAAACTAGGTCCAGCTATGATGTACAAAAGTTAAGAGGACTTTTAAGCTGTGCAAAATTCATAGAAAATGCAAAGAATTTTCACCTTCAGAAAAATCACGTTCAGTTTCAAACTGAGATTGCAAAGGTCTATCAACTAGATGAAATGTATTTAGTTAAATATATTATCAATGCCGTCAAATCCATGGTTTACCACTCTGAATCTTCCACTTCCACCCAAATGAACCAAGACTGGCTGAATTTTGAAGAATTCATTTTACTGGTTATGAAACATTACGCCTATCTAGCCCAAGCAAATCCTACCACCTCTATTGAAACAGATCCCTATTATAAATTATTCCAAAATGATGCCGTAGGCCATTTAAGAGCCTATCACCCAGGCCCAAATAATATTTTTCAAACCGCAGAAGAGATACGCAGCTTCACCGATTCTCCCTTGATGAAACCCTTAATTGAAGAGGCCGAGTTTGAAGCTACACTTAAAATGATGGCTAACGAAGAGACGGCTACCACAACTACTTCTATCCCTCAATCGAGCCAGAATAACAGTTACAATTTCTTTACCTCTGTAACGGCTACTACCATCACCGGCCCTTCCTCTGCATCAAATAGTCAGCATGATCAAGATGCGCCAGAGGCAGAACTAGAACCCCTCCCCCCTAAGCTAGAGCAATTATAAATTTCCTAGCCGTAGCCAGAGCAACAGTTTGCTCTGGCTATACTTTCAATTTAAACAGATGTCTTTGGCCGAGCTCGCTAGTTTTGCGCCCGCTGCCTGCAGTTCAATCAATGCCTGCTGAGTGGTTTCTGCAGCTATTCCCCTACAAGCGCCTAAATTGATGATAACCTCAAAACCCGCCTTTAATAATTGGAGCACGGTGAGCTTGACGCAATAATCGGTGGCCAAACCACCCGCAATAACTATTTCCACGCCATGGTGTTTTAAAAACTCTACCACACCGGTACTCAATTTCTCGGCAAAATCATGATAACAAGCGCCATAGGGATGCATATCAGGCTCTATACCCTTCCAAACAAAGAAGTCATAATCAGCTATCTTAGGCAGACCATCTAATAGTTCAAAGCCTAGGGTACCTGGCACGGCATGCTGCTTCCAACGCACATCAACATTTTCGCCTTCAATGACCGAAAGCTGCGGATTTTGATCATTAGCTACCCAAATGGCATGGGGACTATGAGCATCTTTAGAACCTATGCGATACTGGGCTAGTTTAGCCTGAGCATTTAGTTCAGCCACGATCAAATGCCCCTCGGCTACCGGTAATTCATGGGGACAAAGCGGAGTAAAGGTTTTTTGCGCATCTATATCAAAGCTAGCGATCGTTTTCATAAACATAGTCCTCACAGCCAATACAATTTCGACTAGAGCTTGCTCAAAAAGCTAAGCTAGCCCTGAAGCCTAGCTCTTTATAGGCTTATTCCCACTCTATGGTAGCTGGCGGCTTGCCGGTAATATCGTATACCACGCGAGAAACCCCTTTTACCTCATTTACAATTCGGGTAGATACCTCAGCCAAAAACGCATAGGGTAAATGTGCCCAATGAGCCGTCATGAAGTCAATGGTTTCCACTGCCCTCAAGGCGATAACGTATTCATATTGCCTTCCATCCCCTACTACCCCCACCGATTTTATCGGTAGAAATACGGCAAAGGCTTGACTGACTTTGGCATATAAGTCTGCTTTGTGTAACTCCTCAATAAAGATGGCATCGGCTTTGCGTAAAATATCAACATAGACTTCGCGTATTTCACCCAAAATACGAACTCCAAGTCCAGGCCCCGGAAAAGGATGGCGATAAACCATTTGATAGGGCAAGCCAAGTTCTAGGCCTAATTTACGCACCTCATCCTTAAATAATTCTCGCAAGGGCTCTAATAATTTCAAGTGCATTTTTTCGGGTAAACCACCGACATTGTGATGGGTTTTTATTACATGCGCTCCACCCTGGTTACCACCGGCTGATTCTATAACATCGGGATAAATGGTGCCCTGCGCTAGCCACTTGGCTTGACGAAGCTTTTTACTTTCCTCATCAAAGATCGTGACGAATAGATTGCCAATGACCTTTCGTTTCTGCTCAGGATCTGCAATGCCTGCTAAGGCAGTATAAAAACGTTGAGCGGCGCTAACGTGAACGACCTTGATCCCAAAATGCTTATTAAAGGTATTGATGACTTGGTCTGCCTCATTGAGGCGCAGTAAACCCGTATCCACAAATACACAGGTCAGCTGCTCACCAATGGCCCTATGTAGTAAGGCAGCCACTACAGAGGAGTCGACTCCTCCCGATAAGCCTAAAATAACCTCTTCCTCACCGACTTGCGCTCTAATGTTTGAGATGGCCTCCTCGACAATATTAGCCGGCTGCCACAGGGCTTGGCACTGACATATGTCTAGCACAAAGCGTTGCAAAATCCGTGAACCCTGCTGGGTATGAGTGACCTCGGCATGAAATTGCAGGCCATATAAGCCTCTTGCTTCATCAGCCATGGCCGCAATGGGGGCATTTACCGAACTCGCAATGGTTTTAAAACCCTGGGGTAAACTTACCACATGATCACCATGGCTCATCCATACGTCCAAAATGGCTTCGCCATCGGAGCCTATTCTATCCTCAATATCCTCGAAAAGTTTAGTAGTCTCAACCACTCTTAACTCAGCATAACCGAACTCTCGCGCTTGAGCTGATAAAACCTGGCCTCCCATTTGAGCCGCCATAGTTTGCATGCCGTAGCAAATACCCAGCACGGGGCAACCTAGTTCAAAAACAAGTTGCGGGGCTCGAGGCGTTTTGGCAGCCAAGACCGTTTCGGGTCCGCCCGATAAGATTATTCCCTTGGGTTTAAAATCTCGGATTGCAGTTTCGGAAATGGAAAAAGGTTGGATTTCACAATATACCCCAATCTCACGAATTCGCCTTGCTATCAATTGCGTATATTGGGAACCAAAATCTAAAATTAGTATTTTATCACTATGAATATTTTGCACCACTTCACCTCGGCCCTTTTCATCAAAGCTTAAACTAGGAGACATCGTTAATTAAAACCTAATCAATCCAAATTATCACTTACCAGCCTCTAAAAACCGACTGAGAGCAAGGACAACCCTGGCACGTTTCATTAATTCTGTCCTGTGGCATGATGCAAAAACGCAGTGGATACCTCCCTATACGCTCCAATTTCTCATCCATGAAAAATAGGTTTTGCTTTTATGCCACAGGACAGAATTAATAAAACGCTGTATTAGAGCTTACAGGGAAGTACTTGCAGCGTGTTGTACTGATGCCTAACACCTAACCACCACTCACCAGCCCGTACGGCTAGGTGTTGGGTATCACGACAACCCTGGATGGCAGGGATAGCCATCCTGGAGCCTACAAGGAAGTACTTGCAGCGTGTTGTCCTGATGCCTAACACCTAACCATCACTCACCAACCCATACGGCTAGGTGTTGGGTATCACGACAACCCTGGATGGCAGGGATAGCCATCCTGGAACTTACAAGGAAGTACTTGCAGCGTGTTGTCCTGATGCCTAACAGCTAGCCGTATCCTCCTCATTTATACCCAATAATTTGAGGCTTCCTTAGTGATCGTTACATCATGTACATGGCTCTCACGCATCCCAGCGCTGGTAATTTTTACAAACTGCGCCTTTGTTTGTAACTCGTGAATGGTTTGACAGCCCGTATATCCCATGCCCGAACGTAAGCCACCAATGAGCTGATGAACGATGTGGTGCAAGGGTCCCTTATAAGGTACTCGCCCTTCTATCCCCTCTGGCACCAATTTAGGCGCGGCAGAACCCTCTTGAAAATAACGATCACTTGAACCTTGAGCTTGTGCCATGGCTCCAATTGAACCCATGCCTCGATAAGTCTTATAAGTACGCCCCTGAAATAATTCAACCTCGCCCGGCGACTCCTCAGCCCCCGCCAATAAACTACCTATCATCACGCAGTCGGCTCCTGCGGCAATGGCCTTGACAATATCGCCTGAAAAGCGAATTCCACCATCGGCGATCACGGTTACGCCCGTGCCCTTAACAGCCTCGGCGGCACTGGCAATGGCGGTGATTTGCGGCACACCTATGCCACTGACAATTCGGGTGGTACAAATTGAGCCCGGCCCAATTCCCACTTTTACCGCATCGACACCGGCTGCGATTAAGGCTTCAGCAGCTGTCTTGGTGGCGATATTGCCGGCTATGATCTGGAGCTGAGGATAATTGCGTTTAACCCAGGTCACACGTTCGATAACGCCCTTGGAATGACCGTGAGCCGTATCCACAACCAAGACATCGACTCCCGCAGTGACTAATTCCGCCACCCGTTCTTCGGTACCACTTCCGGTGCCAATGGCCGCTCCAACCCGGAGACGGCCATATTCATCCTTGTTCGCCAAGGGATTTTCTATGGCTTTTTGAATGTCTTTTACGGTGATAAGCCCTCGTAGCTCGAAATTATCATTAACGACCAAGAGTTTCTCAATTCTATGCTCGTGTAAAAGTTTTTGAATTTGCTCGCGGCTTGCACCCTCCTTAACCGTAATTAAACGCTCCTTGGGAGTCATGACCTTCGCTACCGGCTGGCCAAGCTCGGTGGCAAAACGAATGTCTCTACTGGTTACGATTCCAACTAAGTTTTCCCCCTCTACTACGGGAACACCGGAAATATTATGGGCATGGGTTAAGTTCAGCAATTCAGCTAGAGTAATATCTGGCGTTACACTGATGGGATTTTTAACAATGCCACTGGCATATTTTTTAACCTTGGCTACTTCTTGAGCCTGCTCGGCAACAGCCATATTTTTATGAATGATACCAACGCCCCCTTCTTGTGCCATGGCGATCGCAAGTCTTGCTTCAGTTACGGTATCCATAGCGGCGGAAACCAGGGGAATATTGAGTTCGATGTTTTTTGTCAAACGGGTTTTTAACACGGTGTCCTTGGGTAATACTTCTGAATAGCCTGGCAACAATAAAAGGTCGTCAAAGGTCAAGGCTTCACCAACTATGCGTAGACTCATGGCAGCTCCGGTTAATGATAATGATCTAGCATTGTAATAATTTAGCCGTTACAATGCCAGTGTGATCAACTAAATGAGTCGTTATGAGCATAAGCAAAGCAAAAATTCGTGAATTACGCAGCCAGGCCCATGGTTTAAATCCAGTCGTTATGCTAGGCAGTAAGGGCTATACCGAAACCGTCCAGGCTGAAATAGACAGGGCCTTATTTGACCATGAGCTGATTAAAATCCGCTTGAGTGGTCTTGAGCGTGAGGAAAAACGCCAATTGGCACAGCATATTTGTGCGGAGCATGGAGCCGAACAGGTGCAAATGTTGGGTCACGTATTAACTCTCTATAAGAAACGTTCCGCTTAATCTGTTAAGTCTAATCTGCCCAGAAAACCGTTATTCAATAACGGTTTTTCCCATCTTTAAGCTTTCCTTAAGAAACAGCTAATATTTCCTTAAGCTTTATTTGTTAGGCTATTCCTAATAATCTAAATGAAGTGTGAACAACATGAATAATGATACTATTCGAAATCTCTATGACCTGTGGATGGAACAATACAGACAACTGCCCAGTCAACTTAAACCCAGTGCAGGCCTGCTTGTCCAACGGTTGGGCGTTAAGCTTAGTAAAGAAAAATTATATCAAAATTGGTTAAATGTTCACTGTGAAGATAAAAAGGAAAATATCCTTGCCCTTAATATTAAGGCTAGACATCTTTATAATTCAGAACACGGTTATAGCACCGATGATAAAGAAATATTAAAGCTTTTAAAAAAATGGCTAGAAATCTTCGTAAAAAACTCTACCCCAAACGAATTTAAAGAAGCGTTTGAAAAATTAATAAAAGATTTCCCACGTCTTGCCACCGAGCTAACTACTCTGGCGGCGCAAATCGGAGTCAATAAAGGCCATGCTCCTTTTGTTCCTGAAATTAAACCATTGTCACAGAAGTCTAATGTCACTGTATTGCAACCAATAAAGCCAATGCCAAGAAAATTTAAGTTACATGATAATATTGAAAGGGCAAAAGTCATTCAACAACCCATTACTGAAAAAGACGGCTTTAGGGAATTTAGCCATCCCATTGCCCATGTTCATAAAAAATCAGAAAAATCCTCTTCATCTCAGGTGAGTAAGGATGAAGTTTGGATACAAAAATTTCCCCGCGAAAATCATGATTATCAACCACAAACCAAAATTTTACAATGTGAAGCCTTTGCTAGCCAGCTTTATCGAGTGATGATGCTGGACAATGCACCTAAAAATCGAGTGGTAGTTGATAATAAGCAACGGATCAAAAGTATTATTTCGAAAAATATCGAGGGTTTTATTAAATTAAAAGATTTTTATTCGTCTAAAGACAAAAACTATCCCATCGACGAGGACTCATTTGCAGCAGGCATTGTCTCCGCATTTGCTTTCGAAGAAAACGATTTACGTGATGTTAACTGTGGTTTTAAATTCATCAATGGTAAAGCCGTGTTTGTTAAAATTGATCACGATCAAAGCCTTATATCCGCAACCGGTACTTATCATGGATTTGATAATCATCAGTATTATATTCCTATTACTCAAGATAATATTGCCAACCTACCGCTTAAACCAAAAAGAAATGCCCATCGAAATACAAACGGCCCTTGGCAAATCCCCGCTGACCTTAACTATGACAAGCGTAAATTTGAGGTTGCTAAACATAAGTATTTTTTAAAGCACCTGCTGATTGGAACGGGTTTTGTAATGGATTCAGCGGTCGCCCATATCGATGATCCAGTAGTTAGAGATAGAATGATAAATGCTTATGTTGAACGGCAAAACACTCTGCGCCAAACCTTACTTGAAATGCCAGAATTTAGGAATTTTGTGCTCTGTAATCCACAAATACACGCTGAACTTATAGAGCAATTTCAAGCCTTTAACAACTTAACTAAATTCAATGCTATTAAAGACAACGGCAGAGAACAGATCGGTATTTTAGGTGTACAACAGCGCTTGCAAACTTTAATACTAGATATAATTAAAATCAACCTAAAGGCTAAACCAGGTGTTGTGCTTGATGAAAAGCTTTACAATGCATTAGCCAACAGCATTTATACAACCTTTAATACCCTGAAACGTTGTCAGCCAGACAGTCAGTTTAACTTAGTTGATTATCTGAAAAAATTGACTCCGGAAATGCTTAATATGGCGATGAATAATTCGCAGGATTATCAAAGCCTGGCCAATGACATTGCTAAGTCTCCGATTTTGGAATTATTTGAGCGTAAATTAGCAAAATTCGACGAGCGAAATATTCTGCAAAAAATTAGCGATAGCATTTTTAGGGCCCAGGATACCCAGAAAATTAATCTACTCCTAGAAAAATTTAAGAATGCGAAACAAAACTTAAATGCCAAAATTGAGGCCATCAATAATTATGCTAAAGCACCTGCCAAGGGCCATCCATTTAACACTATGCTTTTAAAGGAAGTTGAATGCCTGCAGGCTATTGAGCGCAATTATGCTGCAACAAAAATAGTCGAGACTGATAAAAGATCTGGTAAGTCGAAAAAAGCTAACCATAATGCCATAGTGCTAGAAAAAACCTTAGGTTCAGCAGACTCTTCTCCCATTGACGCTCAAGAAGCCCCTTTAAGATTGGTTAAACTATAACTCTAACTCGCCAGTATGCATTCAGCATACTGGCGTTCTTATAGCGAGATAGCTGGATTAGCCTTTATCGTTAAGAACTCACGTCGGTGAAAAAACGTTTTACCGAGTCAAACCACGAGCTAGTTTTTGGACTGTGATTAACATTATCACTGTTTAGATCGCTCTCAAGTTGACGCAATAGCTCCTTTTGCTTAGAGCTCAGATTGACGGGGGTTTCAACCATGATTTGACAGAGCAAATCACCCGTATGCCCACCTCGCACCGACTTAACGCCTTTACCACGCAGTCTAAATAATTTCCCGCTTTGAGTTTCTGCCGGAATTTTGATCTTAACTCTTCCACCTAAGGTAGGTACTTCAACTTCACCGCCTAAGGCAGCCATGGTAAAGCTTACCGGGACTTCACAATGCAGGTCATTACCTTCTCGCGTAAAGATGGGGTGGTCTTTAACATTGACTTGAACATAGAGATCGCCGGCTGGCCCACCTTGGTTCCCTGCCTCGCCCTCACCAGAAAGCCTAATTCTATCCCCGGTGTCCACGCCAGCGGGAATTTTAACCGCTAAGGTTTTGTATTCTTGAACCCGGCCATGACCATGGCAGGTTTGACAAGGATCAATGATGATGGTGCCCTCGCCATGACAAACGGGACAGGTTTGTTGCACGGTAAAAAAGCCTTGTTGCAATCTTACTTGGCCATGCCCATCACATTGTTTGCAGGTTTGAGGTTTTGAACCTGCCTTGGCTCCGCTGCCATTACAGGTTTTGCAAGCGACTAAGGTAGGGATGCGAATGTTCTTATTGGTGCCATGCACCGCTTCCTCTAGAGTCAACTCTAAATTATAGCGCAGGTCGGCTCCCCTTTGGGCACGTGATTGCCTGGCCCTTCCTCCGCCGCCAAAAATATCGCCAAAAATATCTTCAAAAGCACCAAAACCACCGAATCCGCCAAAGCCAGCGCCTCCTCCACCTTGACCTTCGACGCCTGCGTGGCCAAACTGATCATAGGCGGCTCGCTTTTGTTGATCGGCAAGCACCTCATAGGCCTCACTGATTTCCTGAAACTTAGCCGCACTGTCATCACCTGGATTACGGTCAGGATGGTGCTTCATGGCCAGCTTGCGATAAGCCTTTTTGATCTCCGCTTCACTGGCATTTCGCGCAATGCCAAGTACTTCATAATAATCTCGTTTTGCCATAAGCTCGCTTCTTTAAATTAGGTACAATGCTAAGCTTCAGTCGACTTGAAGCTTAGCTTGATTTTTTACTCAGCCATGCAGCATAAGGCTTACTTTTTATCGTCCTTTACTTCTTCAAATTCGGCGTCAACCACATCGGCATCGGACTTAGCAGCACCTTCTGCTGGTTGCGCACTCGCTCCTGCTTGCTGATCTGCCTGCATATGCTGGGCTAAAGTAGCGGAAACCTCAGTTAAATCCTTGGTCTTAGCCTCGATATCGGCCTTATCATCCGTCTTAATGGCTTGTTTAAGCGCTTCGATGGCAGCCTCTATTTTGGTCTTTTCTTCAGTTGCTACCTTGTCACCAGCTTCAGAGAGAGTCTTGGTGACGCCGTGGATCAGACTATCGGCCTGATTACGAGCATTGACCAATTCATGGAACTTTTTATCTTCCTCTGCATGAGCTTCTGCATCTTTAACCATTCTTTGAATTTCTTCTTCGGATAAACCACTGGAGGCGCGGATCTCGATTTTTTGTTCCTTGCCGCTGGCCTTATCCTTAGCCGAAACTTTTAAGATACCATTGGCATCGATATCAAAGGTCACTTCAATTTGCGGCATACCCCGCGGCGCAGCTGGAATTCCGCTTAAATCAAATCTTCCTAAAGATTTGTTGGCAGAAGCCATTTCCCGCTCACCTTGTAGAACATGCACAGTCACTGCGGCTTGATTATCTTCAGCCGTAGAAAACACCTGCGATTTTTTGGTTGGAATCGTGGTATTCTTTTCAATCAACTTGGTCATCACACCGCCCATGGTTTCAATTCCCAAGGAAAGTGGAGTTACGTCTAGCAATAATACATCTTTAACTTCACCGGTTAATACCGCCCCTTGAATGGCAGCTCCAATGGCTACGGCTTCATCGGGGTTTACATCTAACTTAGGTTCTTGGCCAAAAAATGCCTGTACTGCTTCGCGCACCTTAGGCATACGAGTTTGACCACCGACTAAGATCACGTCCTTAACATCACTGATCTTGAGACCCGCATCTTTTAAAGCCGTTTTGCAAGGCTCTATGGTGCGTTGAATTAAATCTTCAACCAATGCCTCAAGTTTGGCACGTGTCACCTTGATGTTTAAGTGCTTTGGCCCACTAGCGTCAGCGGTAATATAGGGTAGATTAACATCCGTCTGTTGAGCCGAAGATAATTCAATCTTAGCCTTTTCGGCTGCTTCCTTAAGCCTTTGTAAAGCCAAAGGATCGTTGCGAAGGTCAATACCCGCGTCCTTTTTAAACTCATCGATGAGATAGTCTATCAGTCTTAAGTCAAAGTCCTCACCGCCCAAGAAGGTATCACCATTGGTCGCCAATACTTCAAATTGATGCTCGCCTTCGACTTCGGCAATTTCGATGATGGAGATATCAAAGGTACCACCGCCTAAGTCGTAAACCGCAATCACAGAATCACCACGTTTCTTATCCATGCCATAGGCCAAGGCCGCAGCCGTGGGTTCATTGATAATCCGCTTAACATCAAGGCCGGCAATTCGTCCAGCATCTTTAGTGGCTTGACGCTGTGAGTCATTGAAATAAGCCGGCACAGTTATCACCGCTTCGGTGATCTTTTCGCCCAAATAATCTTCAGCGGTTTTTTTCATTTTCTTTAGCACTTCTGCTGAAATTTGCTGAGGCGCCAGCTTTTCAGCACCAGCACGCTCTAGCCAAGCATCACCGTTATCGGCCTTAACAATTTTATAGGGCACCATGCTGATATCTTTCTGGACTTCCTTATCCTCAAAACGTCTACCTATGAGGCGTTTAACCCCATAAAAGGTTTCGCTGGGATTGGTCACTGCTTGGCGTTTTGCAGCTTGGCCAACCAAGATCTCACCCTCTTTGGTAAAAGCCACAATAGAAGGTGTAGTGCGGAAGCCTTCGGCATTTTCAATAACCTTTACATTGGTGCCTTCCATAACTGCAACGCATGAGTTGGTGGTTCCCAAATCGATACCAATGATTTTTGCCATGTTTATTCTCCAATTAAATTCGTTATTACTCTAAAGTGGGGGCATCTTAGCGAATTTCAAGCCCTGCAATTATTTCGCCACTATGACCAAAGCAGGACGTAATACCCTGTCGTGTAATCTATAACCCTTTTGTATAACATTGAGTACGCAGCCAGAATCGACTTCTTGAGTTTCCTGCATGGAAATGGCCTCATGAAAATTAGGATCGAATAACTCGCCCTTAGGGTTGAGTTGCGAAATGCCGTGTTTGTTGAGGGTGTCAATAAATAACTTTAAGGTCAGCTCTATACCTTCCAGAATGACCTTGTTGGCATCATTTCCCTGGCAGGCCTCAATCGCTCTTTCCAAGCTATCTACAATCGGTAAAAGCGAGTTCGATAATTTATCCTGGCCATATTTATGGGCATTGCTTAGATCCTTTTCGGCTCGACGGCGAAGATTATCCATCTCGGCTTGCGCGCGGACAAATTTATCCCAATTATCCTTAGCCTTTTGCTCTATTTCATTGAGCTTTGCCTCAAGTTCAGGATAAGAAAGCTCCGAACTAGACTCAGGCTGTTTTTGCTCTTCTGGCTCTGACGCAGGTTGAGCTTCGGCAAAATTTTGCCATTTGTTAGTGTTTGCTTCGTTTTGTTGTGGATTATCGCCATTAGATTGTTGTTCAGCCATGCTAGTCTCCATGTGTCAATGTTTAATATAAACATATGGGGACTAGGGACATGTTTTTCAAGTGGAGAAAACTAAGGTTTTAAATTTAATTTGCTAGCCTTTACGTCAGCCGCTAGCATTGTTTTGACATTGCTCACTACTAAATATTGGCCCAGTGAGGCCTTTAGCGTCTCTTTAAGCCTTAGGATTTGGTTTTTTACTCTATATCTATCCTGTAATTTTTCTAATTGCTCAGTAATCAAAATGGGCTGCTCGCTCGGTAATTGAATGAGTCGTTGATAGACGGAGAAATGTAATTCGGCAATTTTCATTAAGTCATGGGTATAATCGTCGCCATCATGCCGATATTCTTGTTTAAACTGCAAGGCATAGGGCGCGAGTGTTAGCGGATTGAGGGTGAATAAACTCAGGCCAAATTGCAAATTCTTTTTAGCCGCAAAAATCACCTCCTCCATAAAATTTTCTAAAGCATCTTGCATGAGTTCAGGAGAATTTTGGAGCATCAGGCATGCACTAGCTTGCTGTTTGGCTATTTTGATCAACAGCTCTTTAGACTTATGAGGTAACATTGTAGTTATAATAACTGGCATATTAAGCTCTTTATTAGTTATGTATTCAAGGGTAGTATATCCTTTCTTCCTTAAGAAAATATTAAGTAAACCATGATGATAAAAACTCGTTTTGCTCCAAGTCCTACAGGTCATCTTCACATTGGTGGCGCTCGTACCGCACTTTATGCTTGGCTTTATGCCCGCAAGCACCAAGGCAATTTTATTTTGCGCATTGAGGATACCGACCATGAACGCTCGACCCAAGACTATGTCGAAGCGATCTTAGAGGGAATGAAGTGGTTGGGCTTAAATCACGACGAGGGCCCCTATTTTCAATCCGAACGTTATCAAAACTATCGCCAGATCGCCGAAAACTTAGTTGAACAAGACCACGCCTATCGTTGCTATTGCAGCAAGGAACGTCTAGAAAAATTACGTGAAGACCAGTTGGCCAACAAGCAAAAACCTCGCTACGATGGTCACTGTCGTGAACTACAAGTGAGCGACAGCAGCAAACCCCACGTGATCCGTTTTTGCACTCCTCTTGCCGGTGAAGTCACCTTTAGGGACCAAGTCTATGGCGTCATCAATGTGGCCAACAGTGAACTGGATGATTTGGTCCTGCTGCGTACCGACGGTATACCAACCTATAATTTTGCCGTGGTCATAGACGATATTGAAATGAAGGTAACACATGTGATCAGAGGTGACGATCACATTAACAATACTCCAAGGCAAATTAATTTATACCATGTGCTGGGCCACAAGCCTCCGATTTATACGCATGTGCCTATGATTTTGGGCCCAGATGGAAAGCGTTTATCTAAAAGGCATGGCGCGACCAGTGTGATGCAATATCGTGATGAAGGTTATTTGCCCGAGGCCTTGCTAAATTACTTAGTTCGTTTAGGCTGGTCACACGGCGATCAGGAAATCTTCAGCATTGAGGAAATGATCGCAAGCTTTGACGTGGCTCACATCAACAAGGCTCCTGCTGCCATCAATCCCGAAAAACTCCTGTGGTTAAATCAGCATTATTTAAAAACCAATGATCCTAAGGTCACAGCTAAACACTTAGCCTGGCATATGCAACAACAAGGTATAGACATCACCCAGGGGCCCGCCTTGGCTGACATCGTCTCTGCCCAAGCTGAGCGCTGCAAAACCTTGGTAGAAATGGCCGAAAAAAGCCGGTATTTCTTTGAAGATTTTGCCGATTTTGATCCAGCAGCGGCGAGCAAAAATCTAACGGCTGAGGCGCTAGAGGGTTTACAGGCCATTTACGACCAATATCAAGCCTTAACAGAGTGGGAAAAAGAAGCCTTACACCAAATCATTCTAGTAACGGCTGAACGTCTGCAACTAAAGTTAGGCAAACTGGCCCAGCCCATTCGAGTTGCGATTACGGGTAGTACGGCTTCGCCTCCACTCGATATAACCCTAGCCTTACTGGGTAGAGATCGGGTACTTGAGCGTTTGCAAAAAGCCATTGCCTATATAAAAAAATAAAATGTCACAAAGTTGTTGACAGAAGTGAGAATGCCCCGTAAAATGCAAATCCTCGGTACGGGGCTATAGCTCAGCTGGGAGAGCGCTTGCATGGCATGCAAGAGGTCAGCGGTTCGATCCCGCTTAGCTCCACCAGACCCGTAAAGATTGACAACCACGTTGTCCCCATCGTCTAGAGGCCTAGGACATTGCCCTTTCACGGCAGTAACAGGGGTTCGAATCCCCTTGGGGACGCCATCACAAGCGTTTGATAACTCTTTCCCATTTCTGAAAGCACCACCTGCATGAACACAACACTTTAAGCGTTGCATGGCACTTACGATGGAAGTCTTAGGTAATACCATTGCTTTTGGTAAAGCGTCACATACGGACAATTTCCTCCCGCCATTGATACAAAGTTTTACCTAAGATTTGAAGTAGAGGCTAGCCTTTAGTAGGTCTGTAGCGCCAGCTGCTTAATTCACCGTATGGCATGAAACCTATCGGCGACTATCTTGATGTTAGGGGAAAAGGTCAACTGCCGGCAATTAATCAGCCAAAAAGGCGCATTATTAACACCGGTATAACCTATTAGATACTTGCATAATAGAGGCTGTGGATTTTTACTAGCCAGTATTGCCATTTACTCAAAACTGTAAAGGAAAGACGGTTATGTTCAAATCCATTTATTATAGCCTGCTGGGCATACTGCTAGCTATGGCTAATAGCATATCTTATGCTCAGCGTGGCTGCTGCTCTCATCATGGCGGTGTGGCTTATTGTGATAATAACATAGGCCGTCAGGTCTGCCGTGACGGTAGCTATTCACCTAGTTGCGGCTGCGCCATACGCCAAGACGTCATTAACAAGCAACCGGCAACTAAAAAACCGGATACGCCATCCGAAAGCAAATCGATTTTTAAAAAAAGTTAAAGTTGGGATTCCCATTATAAAGCTTAAGGATTTCTTTTAGCCTTATTTTTACAGCCTACAATTTGCCTAATATACGTTAATAACGTATACTTTAATTATGAAAGTGGAATGGCATCAAACCAAAAACGACTGTAATCTTAGTAAACATGGGATTGACTTTGACTATGCCATGAACATCTTTTTAGATGAAAATCGAATTGAAAAAGAAGATAGGCGTAAAGACTATGGTGAAACACGCTATATTACTATAGGAAAAATAGCCGATACCCTATTGACCGTTGTTTATACCTTACGTAAAGATAAGTATAGACTTATTTCCGCCAGGAGAGCGAGTTATGATGAAAGAAAAGCTTATTACCAGAACCTTACCTAAGGTGAGCCCCATAAAAAGGCAAGCTAAACCGTTTGAAGCCATGACAGATGCAGAAATAGAGTCACGTGCGTTAGCCGATAAAGATAATTTACCGCTTACCAAGCAAGAGCTGGCCAGTTTTAAACGGGTTAACCCGGTAAAAACCCTCGATATCAAGGCCATACGGGAACGCTTAGGGTTATCGCAAACTGAGTTTGCCAGTTACTTTGGCATTAGTCTGCGTACCCTTCAGCAATGGGAGCAAGGACGGCAAAAACCTAATCCTACCGCCCTTAATTTTTTAAAAGTAGTGGAACGCGAACCTTTGGCGGTACAACGCGCCTTACGCTAAACAAGGACGAAAGCATATCCCACATGCTTTTTTAACTACGATGAAAACAGGTCATAGGGGTGTCTTTAAGCACAGGGGTACTGCCCGCTTACCCATTCAAGAACTCTATGGGCCTAGCATTCCTAAAGTCTTTATAAATGATGCTATATTACTGGCGATGGAACACTTAGCGCGAGACCGTTGGGTGAAAGTTTTCAACCAAGAGATCAACTTCGAGCTAAGCAAATTCAAGTAACTATGGCGCATGTTAGAACCCAAATCCGCAATGCGGTCAAAACAATATTAACAGGGCTTCCCACGACAGGTAATCGGGTATTTGTCTCTCGTGTTTATCCGTTGGAAAAAGCCGATCTGCCGGGAATCATTATTTTTACCGAGCAGGATGAGACAGATAATAGCCAAGCCGCAATCAACAATGGCTCGCTGATTCTGTGGTCTCAATTACACACTGTGGTGAAAGCTTATGCTAAAGGCACAGCTCAGGTGCATAATACGTTAGACCAAATTGCATTAGAAGTACGTAAAGTACTACTTACTAATCAAAATCTCGGTGGATTAACAGAAAATATTAATTGGCAATCAACTCTAATTCAAATAGAGATTGGTGCTGAGCAACCCGTAGGAACAGCCGAGATACTATTTGTTATTTATTATAGAATTAAAGAAAATCTGTTAGAGACTCCATTGACTTAATAAATATCCATTAATAGACTAATCTACTAATTGTAATAAGCATAATTCATATGGATAGAACCTACATTAATACTAAGACTATTCGTTATTGTCCTCATTGTGGTAACCGTGCTCCACAGGAAGTTATTTACAAATACGATTTTTATGAAGATATTTTAGATGAAGAGACAGTAATTGATATACTACACCATTTACGACTTATCGCACGCTGTGAAACCTGCGATGATATACTCTTATATTACGTACCCTCTTATCATATAGATGAACTAGATAAGGGCATTCTTAGTCCATTTGCATTTGCAGTTTTACAATGGCCTATATTAGCTAAATTTGATACTAAAGCTGTACCAGAAAAAATTTTGAAAATTTACGATGAAGCGGCAAAAATAAAATTATTAGCACCTAATGCTTTCGTTGTATTAATTGGCCGAGCACTTGAAATTATATGCATTTATCAAGGGATTGACGGAAAGATACCCTTACAAAAAAAACTGAAAAAACTAACTGAATTAGGTAAATTACCTAGCCTACTAAGTGAGGTAACTAATATCATTAGATTAATACGTAATGCTGGAGCGCATGCTATTGGGCCAAATATTTCTAATCAACATGCATCTGCAATTGATGACTTTTTTAGAGTAATAATAGAATATTTATATATTGCACCCTATAAGCTTAAACAATTCAAAGATGAAGCAGAAAAATTCAAGTAAATAATTGATATTTATATTAAATCAAACCCGCACAGCGGGTTTTTTTATGCCTATTTTTCACCTACAGGAGAAACAGCCAATGGCCACATTTTTAGGCAAAAACGGTGTCATCAAAGTTGGCACTAACACGATTGCTGAATTAAGAAGCTTTAGCATTACCCAAACCGCGGCAACCGCTGAAGATACCACAATGGGCGATGAGTGAAGCACCCAGAAAATTACGCTAAAAAATTGGTCAAATCAGCTTTCTTGCTACTGGAATGATACGGATACCACTGGCCAAACGCTTTATCCGTAGGCGCTGAAGTGACTTTAGGTGATGCTGAACTTACCAGCACGGTGGTATAACAGAAGTAGAAATGTTAGCATCGCGGAATTCGAACCTCCTTAGGGACGTCATTCTAAGCGTTTGACTTATATAGCTTTTCTCCTCAAAATCTTCGACATTTTCCGTTTGGGACAATTATGGAACACTTTGCATTGGATTTTAGTTCTCTATGTCGATTTCAATCATTTACAGGCTTATAATTCGCAGTGAGAATCAACCAAAATCCAGTTACCATAAATCCTGATCACCATTTCAATATTAAGTTCAGTAATAAAATTTGCAGACCTAACATGCATTAGGCTGTTGAGTGAATCAATTCTTCATATCGGTGAAAAAAGGTGAAAGCCACATTCTACCGCTTGCTATATCCGGATCTTCTATCAAATGTTTTCATTTGGCCCAATTTTCCAGTTGAAGTCCGGGAGTTCTAGTTTAATCCTTCTTGAGCATGTGTGGTACTAGCCAAATCTTTTTTGGCTTTTTTCATTTGATAACCAGTGTAAAAGCTTGGGGTGTTATAAAATTTAATTTATCAAAATGAGTAATAACAAATTCATATATTTCTGCATCAGTTGGCTTATTGACAAAAACGTGTCCTCATAAATTATTTAAAATAAGCCTATCGTCATTAAGGACGCAAAACCTTCATCATTTTTAAACTATTTCGACCAATTCAGAATATTCTTTAAGCTTTTCATCTGCTGTCAAAAATCGCAATGGTTCACTTATTGCTTGTGCAATAAGAATGCGGTCAAAAGGATCTTTATGGAAATTTGGCAATTGATGTACTTCATTAACATGTCTTACGTTTAGCGGCAACTCTAAAAAACCGCTTTCTGTAATTGCTGTAGTCAAAGCATTTATATCAACATCTAATTTGCCAAGCTTTGCTTTAATCGAAGCTTCCCAAATCGAGATACTACTTACATAAACCTCAGTTGCATCTAAAATTAACGCGCGTGCTGCTGTTGAAAGCTTTTTATCGTCATTAAGACTCCAAAGATAAATATGAGTATCCAATAATAATCGCATTTATTATCCTTCAAAATCTGCCAAGATATTGTCTGGCAATGGCGCATCAAAATCCTTGGCAATTTTAATTTTTCCTTTGAGTACACCAAATTTACGCAACCCATTTTTGTTAATGGGTACTAGCTTAACAGCAGGTTTCCCTGCTTTTGCAATGACGACTTCTTCACCGTGCAGGGCGGCATCGACCAATTTAGAAAACTGGGTTTTAGCTTGATGGATGTTAACAGTTTGCATAGCAGCACCTTTATAATGGACTAAGCTTAGTCTAGCCGTGAATAAATGAGATTACAAGTTTTTAAAGAGCTTAATTTATACTTACGGGATACAGGCGAGAGAGTTTACCGACAATCAAAGACAACAAACGACAATTTATTGAAAATTAGAAAAGTTGTAACCTCTTGAATTTATATTGTTTTTAGTTGTCTTTGATTGGCTTTGATAACATCAGTATGTTATTGGTCGGGTATTCGAATCCCCTTGGGGATGCCATCTTAAGCGTTTAATTCATATAGATTATTTTTCAATTCAAAGGCACCACATTTAAGTGCATAACACTCCAATCCCAAACTGGTAATTTTTAAAGTTATTCGCTTCGCGTTGAATGAGCTTCTTTCTGTAGAAGTTATTTAAGGTCATTACTCTCTATATAGCCATTAATAAAGCTGAAATTTTTTGAGAAATAAATTTGAAGTCAGTAGCTCTAGGTTTTTCAGAAAGCGAAACTCACGTTTTACCGCTTGCTGTATCTGGAGCTTTTATCAAATGTTTTCATTTAGCCCAATTTTCCACTTGAAGACCGGGAACTCTTAAAAATTCTTTGGTATTGTTAGTAATCAAAACAGCTTTTTCTGCTATAGCATGTGCCGCTATGAGCAGATCATTACCGCCTATAAGCTGCCCTTGAGCCTTTAAAAATGATTTAATTACGCCATAGTGAATGGCACAAGCATTAGTATAGGGTAGAATTTTAAGCTTACTTGCTAATAGATCAAGATTTGTTTGGCTCTGCTGTTTTTTGTTGCTGCATTCTACTCCATATTGCAATTCAGAAAGAACAATAGAAGAAATAGCGATGATGTTAGTTACAGATAGCAATTCAAATCTTTCAAAGTAAGATAATGGGTTATTTTTTATAATATAGATACATATATTTGTGTCTAGCATATAAATCATCAAAAAGATTCTCTTTCTTGAGCTGAAAAATCATCTCTTTCATCCATAAAATTAGTGATGGGAATCATTTTTTTATGCAGTTCAACCCATGAATTTGGAATAGGATGCAGTATTAAGTCATTCCCACTTCTAGTTATCATGACCTCATCACATTCTAAGCGGAATGATTTAGGCAACCTAATCGCCTGCGAATTACCACTCTTAAATACTTTACCCGTTATCATAGAAACCACCCTTTAAATGTAATCACTTTAAGTATATACAATTGATTCATTTTTGTCCATTAATGGATAAAAGCACCAGTACTTCTAAATTTAAATATTTCTCAGCAAAGTAGCCAAGCTTGTTCAATAAAAAGGAAAATCGGATTGTCATATGGTGTGGTAGCCGAGAAAAATTCGGCTTACTTGGTTTACATTCTATAACTGTAAATTTCATCTGCAGATAAGCCCGTTGATTAAGATAAACGGGCTTATACTAGCTTATAAAACTGAGCTGGGCCAAATCTTTATAGCTCCTGCCGAGGCGAAACATCCTTATCTGAGTCATGAGTAGAAGTCATTTGTTGCTTAGTTTGCCCTGTAGTTAAGTTATTGTTAGAACCAAACAGAGTATTAGGATGCTGAGCATGTGGAACAGACTCATGACTAGCTTCGTTGGCATTAAGCTTTACACCGTCTAATAATTGCTGCTTGCTAATACCTTGTGTAAAACAAGAATTTTCAATTTGATATATGCTATCAATCAATTCTCTATACTCGGGATTAGTCAAGGCACTCAGGGCGATTTGGTTGAGAATAGCTTTATGGTTACTTGAAACGCCCCTTAGGCCCGTGCAATGCTTATTATATTCAGTTAAATCTGTACTATGGGCATACTGAATGTATGCCTTAAGCTCCGGAGGAATTTGGGCGGTATTTTTTCTGGTTAACGCCAATACTTCAATGAAGGCGTCTTTTAATAATGTGCCACAGGATTCCGGCCTAATACCACAACAAGCCATTAAAGAAGGTTTAGTCAAAATTTGCATGCATGCCTTCGGACTTTTATAAAAGCAATTGTGAAGCGTCATATCCTTCAATTGTTTTTCAAGCACACTGGGTTCGAGCTTGGCAAGACAATCGACGGCTTGAATGGCGGTTTTATCATCCCAGGGTTCCCCATATTCATAACTGTTAGGATTCTCTAAACTATAGCTACTACGAGCTATTAATGAATACAGATCGAGACCTTGGGAAAATTCAGCCGATTTATACTTTAATAAGCCTATGGTTACCAGTGTGGATTCCTTAGCTAAAAATTTAACTATGGGAAGGATGCTATATACCCCATAATTATCGGTAATATGAGCATATTTATTAAACAACTCTTCTAAAAATGGTTTTAAACCTTGGCCATCATCTGTTAAAGCTGCCCGCTTACACCATTTCGCCGCTTCTTTTAAGCTATGAAGGTCATTACTCTCCATATATTTAGCGATCGATAAACTTGCCATATCATAGCAGGCCTTTGCCTTAATAGTATCCTCGTCTGCTAAAGTTGCATGAGCTAGCCAATATTCAGCCCTTGTAGGCTCCTTATGCTTAAGCTTTTGCCACAATGCGTATTGAGCCTTAGCATCACCCTCACTAGCAAGTGTCTCATTAGAGGTTAAGCTATTTAAAATTTGATGTAAAAGACCACCCTTAAAATTAGTCGCAATATATGAACGAAAGCTATTCCAAAGCGAGGCTTTTAGCTTTTTTGACACTATGACCTTAGCTTTCTCCTCTAGCTTTGGTTGAGCCACAAACTCAAAAGGATCTAAATCAAATAGAGCCTGACCTAATTTTTTATGGGTGTCGAATGGTTTTTGACAAACGAACTCGATATCTTGTTCTGTAAATCGGTCTTCATTTAAATGAAAAAATTTTCTGCTGCAGTCCATGGCAACCGTAGCCGATCTATGAGCCCCATAATGAACATAGGCCTTTAGAGAGTCCTCACAAACCTGCAAATGAGTATAATGCTCAATAAAGTTCTGACATCTCGATCTTTCCCGTTGGACTATTTCAAGACATACTTTTTCTGCCAACTCTTCGTGCTGAGCAGAATTTAACTTAAAATATTCCTCTTGGCCTAATTCTGCCACCAATTTATCATATATAGTGTCAAAGGGTATTTTTGTCCTATTTTCCTCGAAGTTTTTTTGCAAATAGCCCTTCGCATATTCAGCAGCTTTTTGCCAAGCAATAGCACAGTTTTCCTCGAACTCTACTAAATTGAGGCTATCGATTGTTAAATCACCGTTAATGAACAATTCCCGTAATTTAATAAAAACCAAATAAATATCGATGGGATTGGTAAATTCCAGGCTACTCTTAGTAGGAGAACCTATACTATATTTTTTAGGGCCTGCATCTTTTAATTGTTCGTCAGTTTCTGGAATATTTAAGGCTTGAGCAAACCAGCTCTGCATTTTTTTAAAAAATTCCGTCTTCTCATTTTCATAGTCAAATCCAATGCTAAAGATAAAGTCTTTTGAGACAGTAAATAAGTCCCGCTGCCTAGCTCCATACTGCAGGACAGTATCACTTAACATCTCTGAATTGCCTTTTTGCTTAACATACAGCTGGCTCATAAAATATTATCTCCAAAGTTTAAGCCTTATATTAAAGATACAAGCTTAAGGTTTAATTAATAAACGTCAATTTATTAACCTCAAGACTTTTTGGTTTAAGTTTCTGCTTGGTCTAAAGCTTTATAAGCATTTTCTCTATTGAGCTTATTGAAATTCAGCAAAAAATACCCTATTGTTTGCCTATTCGCTCATTCACTTTGTAGTGATAAGCCCAGTGAAAAGAACAACACCCTGCTAGCCCCCAAGTCACTAGCTCAACACAGTTATTATGGATACCTTTTTTTAAATTAAGTAGACTATTATGCAAAACTCTTTAAAAAAGACCCGGATTGCCATCTTGTGTGGCGGTCAATCTCAAGAACACGAAATTTCCATTCTATCCACCCAGAATGTCATTAAGGCCTTAGATAAAAATAAATACGACATCAGCTTAATTTTAATCAACAAAAGTGGCGCATGGCGGTCAGCAAACCCTGAGCAGCTAGTGGGAGTCGAAAAAAATGCTAATCAGGTTACACCCGCTGAAGATAAAGATTTAAGCGCAGAGAAAAAATCTGGACTTGTTTTCGATACGATTTACCCGGAATTATTGGCAGAAATAGATGTGGCCTTCCCTATTTTACATGGCCCCTATGGTGAGGATGGAACTGTACAAGGCTTGCTAAAATTAGCCAATATTCCCTTTGTGGGTAGCGATGTGCTAAGTTCGGCCATCTGCATGGATAAAGACATTACAAAACGGTTGTTGCGTGAGGCAGGTATCTTAGTTGCCAAAAATTTAGTTTATCGCAAAGCTGAAAGAGCTAAGATCAGTTTTTCCACGGTGGCTGAGGCGCTAGGCCTACCCTTTTTTGTTAAACCCGCCAATTTAGGCTCATCCATTGGTATTAGCAAGGTGCACAGCATCCTTGAGTTTGAGCAAGCTCTTGATGAGGCCTTTACTCATGATAGCAAGATTCTTTTCGAGGAATTTATTCAAGGACGTGAAATTGAATGCTCAGTACTGGGTAATGATTTCCCAATGGCTTCTCTACCAGGCGAATTAGTCTCCCATCATGAATTTTATTCTTATCAGGCCAAATACTTTGACAAGGATGGGGCAACGATCACCATTCCAGCCAATTTGTCAGAAACCAGCGTTAAACAGATTCAGGAATTAGCCATCAGGGCTTTTAAGCTTTTAGGTTGCAGCGGTATGGCAAGAGTCGACTTTTTTTACAAAAGTGAGCAAGAAATATACCTCAATGAGGTTAACACGATTCCTGGATTTACTAACAATAGTATGTATCCAAAGCTCTGGGAAGCCAGTGGAATCGATTATCCCTCGCTGATTGAAAAGCTAGTCGAGTTTTCTCTGGAAAAGTTTGCTCAGCAAAAGCAGACGGCTTGCTAAGTTTTATTATATGCACAAGAATGCAGCCTTAGGATATGTGAGTCCTAGCCAGCTTCATGCTTTCGGCTAAACCAAGGCTAGGCTTGATTAAATATCCCAGCAGAACTAGGCTGCTTACCCAAAAGCTCAAGGGCCAATCCGTTAAGTAAGATAAACTCAAACCCAACCAAATGGTTAAAAGACTGCTGGCTATGCTTAAGGTGAAACCCTTCCAAAAACTATTACTCCATTGTAAGGCGATGGCGGCAGGTCCTATCAATAGGGTAAACACCAGTAATACTCCAACCGCCTGACTTGCAAGAGTCACGGCAATGGCCATGATCAATAACATCAACACGGTTAATCTTGTAAGCGGTATCCCCTTTGCCTCGGCAAGCTCAGGCTCAAGAGAGGCAAAGAGTAGTGGCCTGCTGATCACGGCTAAAACCATAAGACAAGCGCCGACTAAAATGGCCATAAGCACCAGTGTCTGTTGCGAAATACCTAAAATATTACCAAACAATATAACGTTGGCTTGACCCGCATAGCTGGTGTTCAGATGTAGAAAGAGTGCGCCTAATCCTAAGGTAAACGCCAAGATGATGCCAATGGCCAAATCCGCTTTATTGATTCTATTACCCGCGATCCCCATTCCAAAGGCGGCCAAAAGGGTCATAAGCAATTGTCCCATAAGGGGTGATAAGCCTAAGAAAATGGCTCCAGCCGCTCCCGCAAATCCAATATGTGAAAGCGCATGGCTTGCAAAGGCTAAATTTCTAAGCACGATAAAATAACCCACCGTTCCGGCAAGTATGCCAATGAGCGTGCCTGCTATAAAGGCATGCTGCATGAAACCATAATCAAACATGCTCAGTATGGGGGCAGCAGTGGTCACCATAATCGATAATGCCTCTTTCTTTACTAATCACAAATAAACGCTGCTGGTGAGTAACCACCTCAATGGGCGCTTGATAAAGAGCACTTAGCTGCTCAGAAGTAATAACCTGTTTAACTGTACCTATGGCTGCATTACCGCGCGCTAAATAGAGCACGCGATCCATGACTCCAAGCAATGGATTAACGTCATGAGCGGTAAATAGAACCGTAATATTTAATTGGCGCTGCAAACGCTGTATGAGTTCGATAAGACTTTCCTGATAGCGAGGATCGAGGTTTGCTAGTGGCTCATCAAGCAACAAGACCTTGGGATTATTTAAAAGTGTTTGGGCCAATATCAATCGCTGCCGCTCACCGCCGGATAATTGCTGATAGGGTTTATCGGCGTAATGAGTGGCTTCAACAAGTGCTATGACCTTTTCAACCTCTTGATACTGCTGCTTTGAGATGCATGGCAATCCCCAACGATAACCTGCAATCGCAGCCGTTATAATAGCTCGTCCACTAAATTGAGTATGCGGCAGTTGGCTGCGCATTTGGGGTAAATAACCTATGGCCGTATTACCGCGCTCTATAGACTTGCCCAGTACCTTGAGCTCACCGCCACAGGGTTTAACTAAGCCCAAGATGCCCTTAAGCAAGGTGCTTTTACCTGCTCCATTGGGGCCAAATACCCCTATGAATTCGCCATAGTGAATGCTAGCCGTAAAGTCATGCAAGATACCATGCGCTCCATAGGCTAGACTCAAACCTTGGGCGACTATGGCATCAACTGGTGGTGTTGTCGGCATATTGGAGTGCTTGTTCTAAACTCGTCAACTGGTCTATCATCCAGTCAAGATAATTCATTTTTTCGGGTAAAGTTTCGGTAACACCTACTACGGGAATATTTGCCTGCTTTGCTAGTGATTGAAGCTGTTTGGTCAGAGGGTTGATAACCTGTTTATTGTAAAACATGATTTTAACCTGCTTAGTCCGAATAAGGTCTTCAACTTCCTTTAACTGGGTAGGTGTAGGCTCTACATCGTTCATAACACTTTGTTGTAACCCTCGGCCTAACATTTTAAGCCCTATGGCCTCTGCCATGTATTCAAACACGGGTTCAGTGGCAATAACGGGTGTGCCGGCATATTTATGTTGCAAGGTCACGAGTTTACTCGTCAACTGTAAATAGTTCTGCTGAAAAAGCGCCAGCTGTTGCTGATAAAAGGCCTGATTTTTACCATCGAGCCTGGATAAATTATCTGCCATGGCCTTGGCATAAATTTGCATGGTATCGGGTTTATACCAGAGATGTGGGTTGGCGCCAGGAGGTGCTTCAACGAGATCGGCAATTTTGATAACCTCGGTCTTATCCCGTGGTTTAGCCGCTAAAAGTTTATCCATCCAGCTATCATAGCCAGCGCCATTGTAAACAATGAGCTGCGCCTCAGTTAATTTTCGGGCCACCGAAGGTGTGGCACTAAATAAATGGGGATCTTGATTTGGGTTGTTTAAAATATTGCTTACCTCAACTAACTTTCCACCCAGCTGTTTGGCAACGTCACCATACATGTTTTCAGCTGCGACTATTCTAACCGCAGCCTGCGCACTAAAACACCCAAAAGCCGTCAAAACGACTAAGATTTTGCCTAAGTTAAAGCTCATGCACTATTCTCCATTAGCCAAAAATTCAACTGCAGCCTGTTCGGGTGCTAGTCCCTCATATAAAATTCGATAAACCTGTTCAATGATGGGCATGTTAAGATTTAATTGTTTAGCCAATTGAAACACCTGAGCCGAATTGATATAGCCTTCCACCACTTGGTTAATTTTTGCTAAGGCTTCATCAGTCGTATAGCCCTGCCCTATGGCCAGGCCAAAGCGTCTATTACGCGACTGATTATCCGTACCGGTTAAAATAAGGTCACCTAAGCCCGCAAGTCCCATAAAAGTTTCTTGTTTAGCCCCTAATTTGCTACCCAATCTAGCCATTTCATTCAAACCACGGGTAAGAATTGCACAGCGAATGTTAGCACCATAACCCAAGCCATCCGATATACCCGAGGCGATGGCTAAAACATTTTTGACCACACCACCCAACTGCAAGCCAATCATGTCTTCGCAATTAAAAACCCGAAAAATCTTGCTGTCAAAACGAGCTTTTAAATCTTCTGCAAACCCAATGTCATTGGCAGCCAGTGCTATGGCAGTCGGCAAGCCTTGTGCAACTTCTTTGGCAAAGGTTGGGCCTGAAAGCACCGCTAAGCTTTTTTCCTTACCCAATACCTCTTCTGCAACCTCATGCAGTAAACGTCCAGTTTTATCTAAACCCTTGGTAGCCCAGGCAATTCTAGCTTGAGAAGATAAATGCGGTTGCAGTTGACGTAAATGTTCGCCAAACACATGGCTTGGAACGACTATTAAAATATCAGTCACCCCTTGTACTGCTTGAGCCAGATCATCAAATACTTGCAGACAATCGGGAAAAGCAATGTCGGGTAAGTAGGTTTCATTACAACGGTTCTCAGCCATCAGCTGAATCTGATCGGCCGCTATATCCCATAAACGAGTGGGATTTCCCTTGCGGGCCAATACTATCGCTAAAGCTGTACCCCATGAACCTGCGCCTAGAACAGCAATGGGTGTAGATGGCATTTTCATATCTCGCTTAATGTGCTGCAACTTCATTACTCTGTGCAGAGGCTACTTGACCTTGGTTTTGCAAATGTTCTGCATAAAGCGCATCAAAATTAATGGGAGCCAAATTAAATTGGGGAAAGCTACCGCGATTGATGACATCTGCAATCACTTCACGCGCATAGGGAAATAAAATATTGGGGCAGAAGCTTCCAAGCATCATCTTGAGTTGGTCATTGACAAAGCCGCTCAGGGTAAAAATTCCCGCGTGTTTTACTTCAGCCACATAGGCCACCTTATCGACTAATTTTGCCGTTACCGTTAAGCGAAGTTCTACCTCATAAACGTCTTGATCTAGATTATTGGCAGTGGTATTCAAATCAACACTGACCTCTGGTTGCCACTCGGCTTTAAAAATGTCTGGTGAATTGGGTGTTTCAAATGATAAATCTTTTACATAAACTCGTTGAATTGCAAATTGTGGTTGATTATCCATTACCTTTTCCTCTAGTTAGCTAATAAAGCATCTAATTGACCGGCACGCTCCAAGGCGTACAGATCATCACAGCCACCTACGGGCTTATCATTGATAAAGATTTGCGGGACGGTGCGTCGTCCACTGCGTAAAACCATTTCTTCTCGAAGTGCAGAGTCCGTATCCACTCGAATTTCTTGATAAGAAACATTTTTATTATCAAGCAGCTGCTTAGCCCTTACACAATAAGGACAAATTGCGGTAGTGTAAATTTTTACTGTGGCCATCTTAAACCTACTTTGCTACGGGTAAACCTTCACCATACCAGGCCTGCATTCCACCCTTTAGCATGCCCACGTTGGAAAACCCTTGTTTTTGAATTTTTAGCGCTATGCCATGAGCTTTCTGGCCCGCGGCATCGACAATGATGATCTTTTTATCGCGATATTTCTCAAGCTTAGTGATTTCCGTGCCAAGCTCTGCCTCACCGATATTGATGGCACCCAAAATATGGTTTTTTTGATAATCATTACGAGCGCGGGTATCGATGACAACAGCGGTATCACGATTGAGGGCTTGGGTTAATTCCCGACAAGAAAATTTTGTAATCCCACTGAGGCGATAGCGAATTTCATTGCCTATCAGTAGGATCAAGATAATCACAAACGCTGAGGCTAATAATAGATGTTGCTGAAGAAAGCTAAGATACTCTTGCATGGTTTCCCTTTTATTAAGACATTGATTTAGGATTATACACAGTTTTGCCAAGAGTTGAATGGTAAAATTGGCCCCTAATACGCACTCGGCCAGCATTTGTTATTTACAAAAATAACAAATCATTTGACAATAACTTAACTTTGGCAAAGAGGAATAGTCGCCACATGAACCACCAACCCTTAGTATTGATCATTTTAGATGGCTTTGGTTACAGTGAAACTGATAAACATAATGCCATCGCCGCTGCGCATAAACCCACCTGGGATAAACTATGGCATACCTATCCACATACCCTCATTTCAGGTTCTGGCACCGATGTGGGTTTACCCGCGGGTCAAATGGGCAACTCCGAAGTGGGACATTTAACCATAGGTGCCGGTCGTTTAGTTCCCCAAGACTATGCCAGAATTGACGCGGCTATCGAAGAGGGCAGCTTTTTTACCAATCCTACCTTGGTCAATGCGGTAAGAACAACGGCTAGCCAGGGTAAAGCCATTCACATTTTGGGTTTATTATCGCCAGGGGGCGTACACAGTCATGAAGGCCAGATTCAGGCCATGGTTAAGCTTGCCTCACAGCATGGGGCAACATCGGTTTACATCCATGCCTTTTTAGATGGTCGAGATACCCCGCCCAAAAGTGCAGAACTTTCGCTTAAGTCACTGGAAAAGCTTTGTTTAGACCTAAAGACGGGGAAAATAGCTTCGCTTACTGGCCGTTATTATGCCATGGATAGAGATAAACGTTGGGAACGTATCCAGCCGGTCTATGATTTATTAACCCTGGGCCAAGAGGCCTTTAAAGCCCAGACCGCCTTAGAAGGTCTGGAACTTGCCTATCAGCGGGGTGAAACCGATGAATTTGTAAAACCCACCTGCATTGGGGAACCGATTAAAATAGCCGACGGTGACGCAGTGATCTTTATGAACTTTCGGGCCGATAGAGCAAGACAGCTTACTCAGACCTTTATTGACCCTGATTTCAGTGGTTTCAAACGAACTGCTAAACCCCGGCTAAACCATTTTGTCACTCTGACCCAATATGCTAAAGAATTTAACACTGAGGTAGCCTTTGCTCCGCTTAACACGACCAATGGCTTGGGTGAAACTATCGCCAAGCTCGGTTGGAAACAATTACGCATTGCCGAAACCGAAAAATATGCCCACGTAACCTTCTTCTTTAACGGTGGTATTGAACCACCTTTAGCTAACGAAGATAGAATACTTATTCCCTCTCCGCAGGTCGCAACCTATGACCTACAGCCAGAAATGAGCGCCTTCGCTTTAACCGAGCAGCTCGTTCAGGCCATAAACAGCAAGCAATATGCACTGATCATTTGTAATTTTGCTAATCCCGATATGGTAGGCCATACGGGTAATTTTTCTGCCACCGTCAAAGCCATTGAGACCATAGACCAGTGTCTAAGCTCGATCCTGGCTGCCACACAAGCCGTAGGTGGCGAACTCTTGATCACAGCCGATCATGGCAATGCTGAATGCATGTTTGATGAAAGTACGGGCCAGCAACATACCGCTCACACCTGCGATCCAGTCCCCTTGATTTATATGGGTAGGCCCGCTGAATTTTTAAATCTACCCGGTTGTTTAGCCGACATAGCTCCAAGCGCCCTTTATTTGCTAGGTGTTGATATCCCAGGCGAAATGACGGGTAAAAATTTATTGAAACTTATCTAAATCACCATGCCTATAGTGCCTAAGCAAACGGATGCATAAATGTTTTTTTTCTGTAAAATAACCCCAGCTTTATGAATATTTATCATCCGCGCCTTTCTAGAAGTAATGCAATGATTTGGGGTTAACCTTTGTGAAAAAAATTCTTATCTGGTTCAGTACACTTTGTTTGGTTGCCAATGTGGCTCATGCCGACTCATGGCAAACAAAATTAGCTGAACTTAAAAATCTTGCCGCCCAAATTGCCCATTTAAAGTTGCAACTTAAATCTGCCACGCGTAAAAAAGCCTCGTTGGCCAATGAGCTCAAGCTGACAGAGTCACAGGTAGCTAGTCTCAGCAAGAATATAGACAAGATCAAGCGTGATTTGGACAGACATCAGTTTACCCTAGGAACATTGAAGACTAATCTTGCCAAGGCTCAAACCAGCTTAGCTCAACAGCAGCAACAGCTAAAAAGTGAACTTCGTTCAGCCTATATGTTTAGTCACACCGATTATTTAAAATTACTGCTCAATCAACAAGATCCCAATGAGCTCAGCCAGACCATGACCTATTATCGTTATTTAATGGCAAATCAAGTCAGTGTCATAGAAAAGATTCGTCAAACCATTAGGCTGATTGAGCAACAACAGCAAGCTATCAGAGCCCAGACTCTAGAGCTACAAAATCTACAAACCAAGCATCAGCTCGAGCAAAAAAATCTCCTGCAACAAAAACGTAATCGCGAAAGCCTGCTCCAACAAATTTCAAACCAAATTGAAGACAAGGCTGAGGAGCTCGATGAGCTTAACGAGGATCAACATACTCTTGAAGCCATCATTAGCAAGCTTAAAGCAGCTGAGACAGCAGCAAAAACGGTACATTTCCCCGCATTACACGGCAATCTCCCCTGGCCCTTACACGGCCGGCTTCTAGCCCGCTTTGGGACTCCCATAGAAAACAGCGAATTAACCTGGAAAGGCATTCTCATCAGTGCCAGTGATGGCGAGTCTGTACAATCAGTAGCTCCGGGCAAGGTCATCTTTGCCAATTGGTTAAAGGGATTTGGTTTCTTGATCATTCTTGATCACGGCAATGGCTACATCACCCTATATGGCCGCAATGAAAGCCTTTATAAGAAACTAGGAGACATGGTTCAGGGCGGCGAACTTATTGCAAAGGCGGGGCGTAGTGGCGGCTTTGCCAATAGCGGGCTTTATTTTGAAATCCGTCGCAATGGAGTAGCTTTAAATCCATTGGCCTGGTTAAAATAGCCAAGGGCTTTTTTTATAACCTAATAAAGAATAATTACATGAGAAAATTTATCCTGACAAGCCTTTTGCTCCTTATTTCCTGGGTAAGCCTTGCCGAAAATGAGCCAGCACATCCAAAAATCAGTATCATCATTGATGACTTGGGCAATCATCCCGAGCTGGATAGCCAGGTAGCAGACCTTCCAGGCCCCGTGGTCTGCTCGGTATTACCTTATAGGCCGTTTACTAAAAAACTCATTGCCAAGGCCAAACAGCTGCAAAAGCCCATTATTCTCCACATTCCCATGGAAGCAGAGTCTGAAATAGCCCTAGGAGCCGGAGGTCTTTCAACCCAATTGGATAAACCACGATTCATACGGATTTTGCAACGCCAGCTCTTGGCTCATCCCGATGTTCAAGGCGTTAGCAACCACATGGGAAGCCTTCTAACCAAAGATGAGCAATACATGGACTGGTTTATGGAAGAACTCAGTAAACATTCCTTATTCTTTGTTGACAGTCGCACGGCTTGCCACAGCGTTGCAGAACGCACTGCCAAAAAACATGGCATCTCCAGCCTACATCGAGATGTTTTTTTGGACAATATCCGCACTACGGCTGAGATCGATAAACAATTTCAGGAATTATTAACCATGGCTAAAAAGACGGGGCATGCAATTGCCATAGGCCATCCCTATCCTGTTACCCTAAACTATCTAGCCCTGGCTCTACCAAAATTAGCCGAGCAGAATATCGACCTGGTACCCATAGCTGAGTTATTAAATCCTAACGTAAAACCACCGCCAAGCGCTACTTAAGTTCTAAACACAAAAGTCGCATCTCTTAGCGCTAGTCTCGCCCAGACTCATTTGGGCATTATCTGCCAATTGTGCTGGCTTGCCCGCCCCCTTTGAGCCGCTAGCTATCATTGTGAAGGTTGATAATTAAACCGGCGCTTTTTAGCTGGGGGCTCTGATTTAGGCGATTCTGCACCGCCAAATTCTATTTTAAAGTCTGGCAAACTCAGTTCTTTGGACTTAAAAAAAGGCGTAAACAGGGTTTTAGGCCTAAAGTGATCTATAACAGCCTCGACAAATCTCTCGTCTATGCTCCAGCCCCGAGCCGGATTGCCATGGTCTGGCACATGTTGTAGGACCGAGGGATTGGCCTTCACGGCCTTAAGACAAAGCTCAGGGGTAAGATATTTTTCAGGTACAAACTCTAAGGCCAGGGGATTTTGATTTACTGCAAGCTCACAGTATTCGGGTGTACACTCTGACTCTGGAATCTCTCTCAGGATCAAGCCATCTTGGCGCAGGGCTAATTTAATCCAAATCGGCTTCCATAAATTTTGGGGGATATGGCAAAGGGCAGAACCATTTTGCTTAAGAACAGCTTCGATCAGTGATGGTGTCCACAGGAATGCCGGAAGGTTTTCCGCTATCTCACAATCTTCGTCTGCGATCAATGCCCGGGTAAGCAATTCAACTAGCTGCGTTTCAAATGACATAGAGCTCACTTCAAGACCTAGCACTTGCAAGGTACAAGTTAGTAAAGCTGAGATATCTGGCGCAGCTTCCAAACTCCACTGCGCTAAGCCACGTTTATTCAGCTCCACGCTTAACTTTTTAGCAATTATGAGCAACAGTTCCGGAGTTTTATCAGCCTTTATAGCCCTTTGCAAACCAATTTGCAGCAGCTTGGCGTTCCAGTGAGTGAAGGGAATAGATTCAAGGACAGTGAAGGATTGAGTCACAGCTTTCTCAACAAGCACTGTTGTCCACAACGTTTGAGGTATAAAATTAATAGCCCAGCCATTGCTCTCTACAGCGATGTCAAGAAAAGCTGGTTTTTCATCCTCATCTAAATAGTCAATGACTATGCCATTTTTCTGTAAGGCTAAGATAATGAGTTCAGGATGCTTATCTCGAATTGCTCTAGGTACAAACTTAAGTGATTCAGGATACTGCTGCAGCGCTAAGGTGCAAACAACAGCCTCTCTTTCTTCTACGGCCAGGTATTGTAGAGTGAAACGCTTTTGGGATGCGGCATTTATTAAAAGTTTAACTGATCTAAAATTGCTAGGAATATGTTGAACAAGTCTGCCATCGAGACTCACCAACCAGTCACAAAGTTTTTGAGTTATAACACCACTTGCTATGGCTTTTTCCAAGACAGCGTTCAAGCCATCGTATATCCGTTCAGGGCTATCACCTTGCTTAGACCAAAGCCGGTTAAAAGAACCTGCATACCAAGGTAATATTTGAGCAGCAAGCTCTTCTGGCACATTCTTTATCAGAGTATAATCAAAATCTAATACCTTACTCCAACCCTCAGCGGTTAAATACTCGGGATGATTTTTAGCTATACTCTCCAAGTCCTTAACCAATAATGCTTGCTGGTTCAATGCCTCAGGCTTTAGAAAAAACTTTTGGGTTTCCGAAGGCATATATTCCAGGGGTACTAAATAGCTTGCCTGGGGATTTTGCTTAAAGGCTATTTCACATAATTCCTTGGTCCTATGCTCAAGCCCAACTAATCTAAGATAGAGCCCGTCTTTCTCTAAGACCAGTTTGGCAAGCTCCCCTTTTCTTTCAGACTCGGGCAAATAATCAAAGTATGAGCTGTCTTGTCTTAAAGCCAGCGAAAATAGGATTTCATTATGATATACCTCGGGAATATCTGAAATATTTCCAGCTTTTAAAAAAGCCCGAATAAAATCTGACTCTTGCCATAGTCTCATTTTAAGTTGATAACTAGGCAGCTGTTCAATATTATGATTTGGCACAACTATTCCCTCAATATGAATTCCGTGGCCTTTTAGCCTCCGGCTCTTGTGCTGTTGCTTCACGTGAGCGCTTGGTGGATTGGCTAGCAGACTCTACCTGTATTTGAGCCTGCAAACCATCCTTACACTGGGCCGCAATGATAGGTGGTAACTGGAAAAGCTTGCCAGTAAGCTCGGTAAACAAGGTGGTGGGCGCAATTTGTTTATAATGATGAAGAACTGCCTCGACAAATTTCTCGTCTATGCTCCAGCCCCTAGCCGGATCGCCATGGTCTGGCACATGCTCTAAGGCTAAAGGATTAGCCTTCATGGCCCTAAGGCAGAGTTCAAAGCTACGGTACTTTTCAGGCACAAACCTTAAATTTAAGCCATTTTGAGCCACTATCCATTCACAATACTCGGGTATATGTTCATCAGCTGCGATTTCATTGAAAATCTTATCAAACACAGCACTATTTTGGCGCAGGGCTAACTTAATGACATTCGGTGTCCATAACTCTTTTGGAATATCTACAAGTGCTAAGCCTGCTTTTTTAACGAATGCTTCCACTATTGCAGGCGTCCACATCGCTGCGGAAATAGTATTTAACCAAGAACTAGCCACCCAATTATAGTTAGCATCATTAAGCCAGGCCCTGTTAATCAGCTCCACCAGTTGATCCTCTATAGACATAGAGCTTACATTACAACCTAGTAACTCTAAAGTGGTGGTTAGTAGGCCTAATATATGGGCTTTTGTGCTAGCGAACTCAGCTGAAGATGAAGCTTGCGGCTCAAGTACCTTAAAAACTTCATCTATTAAAGTCTGACTAATCCCTGTCAATAGATTACTATCTTTCTTAGAGGTTACTGGTTGCATAACCCCTTTCACCAATTCTGCAGACCAATATTTAAGCGATATATGTCTAATCACAAGCGGTGTTCGACCCACGGCTATTTTTATCAACTTTTCAACAATGTTAAAAGAGTACTCTTTTAACAGTTCTACAAGCACCATACCGTCTTGGCTTATGGCAAGTTCAAGATTCTCCATGGTCAATTCATCATCCGATAAACGCTGTTCTATTGCCCGGCCATAGGTTTGTAATGCTAGCGGCAATAGACTGGGAAATTGTTTTTTTAGTGCTTCGGGCACATATCCCAAGGCCCTACCAAGCTTTCGAACCGCTAAGGTACAAACTACAATATCTCTTTTATGCTCGGAAATAGCTTCAAGAGCTAAGCCATAATTAGATACTGCTGCTTCTTCAAGCTCAGGCGTTACAAACTGAGCGGGCACTCTTGAAAGCAAAGAGCCATCTAAACTTATCAGCTTTTGCCAAATCTTTTCCGCTAGCGCAGTCTCCTTGACCTCAGCAACTTTTTCGGCTGCAAGATTAGATAATTTAGATAATTCAGAAATGCGAAAGTTACCTGGATTCAAGGTTGGCATGTGGACAAAAACAAACCAAGTCAGAATTTTAGTAATATCTTCGTTTTTAAGTTCTTGCAATTGAAAAGGGTCAAAAGCTATTAGCCGTTTCCACCCCTTTTCTGTCAAATACTCTCTAGGCATATCATACAAACACTTGGCCATGAATTTTTCATCCTGAGGCATTGCAGACTTAAAATAAAGCTCTCGAAGCTCTTTAGACAAGTGTTTGATAGGTGCAAAGCAAATGACATTAGGGTTTTGAGGATTAGCAATTTGACATAGCTTAAGTGTTCTATGTTCAAGTGGAACATCTTTAAGCCTTAGGCCATCATGTATTAAAGCAAATTCAGCCATTTTATCCTTTTTATATCGCAATGGCAGGTCGCGCCAATATCCCATTTTTAGGAATCGCCAAGCTAAAGCTTCATTCCAATACTGTTCAGGTATATTAAAAGACCTTAATTCGCTATTAGGCTTGCTTAAAATAGCCTGGATAAAATCCTTGTTTTGCCAGAGCTTTTGTTTTAATGCATGACTAGGTGATTGTTCATTGTTAAGGCTGGGCATGATTTTTCCTCAAAGTGAAGGTTTATGAGTGAGCCGTCGTCTTTTAGCAGGGGGTTCGTCGCAAGAAGCACTATCACCGCCAACATTTATTTTAAGATCCGACAAGCCGATGGCTTGGGGGTTAAAAAAACCACTCGCTCTAGCTGAAGGCGTAAATAGGGTTTTAGGTCTGAAATGATGTATAATCGCTTCGACAAACTTCTCGTCTATACTCCAGCCCCGAGCTGGATCACCATGGTCTGGCACATATTTTAAGACCGAGGGATTGGCCTTTACGGCCTTGAGACAAAGCTCAAAGCTACGATAGCGCTCAGGCACAAACTCTAGAGCCAGGGGATTTTGGCTCACTGCAAGCTCACAGTACTCGAATGTACACTCTGAGTCTGAGATAGAGCCAAGTGTTAGACCATTTTGGCGCAAGGCTAGCTTGATCCACTCTGCTGTCCATAACTCTTTGGGGATAAAACTAAGTGCTGATTCTCTTTGTAATAAAACAGCTTGTATTAGTTCTGATGTCCACAGCTGCTTGGGAATAGCGGATAATAGATGATAATCATTAGGTGCTGGTAGGGCGTGTTTAATCAGCGCAATCAGCTTTGCTTCCACCGACAAAGCATTCGCCTCAAGACCTAGGTCCTGCAAAGTGGTTGCCAGTAATGCGGTCAGTGTTGCTTGTGAAATACGTGGCTGGGTTGTAGAAGCTTCGTCAGCTAAATTAAGTGCCGCAAATTCAATAACCAACTCTTTAGCAATAATGCTTAAACCTTCTTTAAGCTTATTTGCAGCCCTGGCAGCTTGCAGGCCAAGCTGCAACAGCCTAGGACTCCAGTAAGTGATGGGAATATGGTTTAGTGCAGCATAAGATTGGCCCACGGCCATCTCTATAAGCGCCGACGTCCACTTAGTCTCTGGAATATCTTGAATAGCTTCGCCATTTTGTTTCAAGGCGGTTTCCATATGTTCTGGGGTTAATTCCTCGGCCGTGAGATAACAAATGGCCCGGCCATCTTTCCTTAAAGCCAAACTTACCAGCCGAGGATGCTGCTTACGGATCTCTTGTGGCACAAACTCGAGTGCATCGGGGTCTTGCTTTATGGCGAGGATGCAAAGGACAACATCCCTATCCGCCTCATGAATTTCCTCTAGGGCAGTACCACTTTCGGATACCGCCTTTTGCCTCAGTGCATCGGTTTTATACTCTGGAGGAAGATGCTCAATAATATGCCCATACACACTAACTGCCCAGAGGCAAAGTTGATCGCTAAGGCATTCGCATTGTTCAGCGTTTCGCAGAAAATTTTCTAGCGCGCCACTGTCAAAATCGTTGTTTAAAAGCTTACCCTGTACCGTTGGAATCCAAGAGCTTATCTCAGCCACATACTCTTGGGTAACATTTGATACATAATCAATATCAATGGTTATAACAGCCTTCCATCCCTGAACATTTAAATACTCTGGAGCCACATTAGCAAGCGTAACTAAGTCTTTATCAAATAGCGCTTGCTGATTTAATGCTTCAGGTTTAAGGAAAAACTTGATGTTTTGAGCTAAATATTTTAAGGGTATCAACCCCATTAATCTTGGGTCTCTTTGCAAAGCCATACGACATAAATTAAAAGTTCTATATTTAAGTGGTATCTGTGTGAGACTTGCAGCATTTGCTTGCACAACCAATTCCGCTAGCTTGCCATGTCTATATTCAGAGGGCATATGAGAGAAATACCTTAAGTCATGTTGTACGCTTAGCCAAGCTACATCTTCATTAAGATATTTAAGGTCAAGATTACTAGAATTTTTATTCTTGGCTAAGTAGGCCTTGATAAAGTCTTTATCTTCCCACAGCCTTTGTTTTAATGGATGGGCGGGTAGTTCAGTTGGCATAGCAGATGAATTAGAGGAAGATAATTGAGCATAAGCTGCTGAGCTTTGAGCACTAGTATTTGACATTAATCGTTCCTCAAATAATATGAAATTAATCTAAATTTGCAGCCCTTTAGCCTCGGTTTTATATATTATTTTTTTACGCGAGCGCTTAGAAAAATCTGCTTAATGAAGGCCTAAAGTCCGTTAATCTTAGATTAAATTTATTAAGGAAATCTTAAGCTGTGAAAAAATAGCCTAAAAATTTATGGCCAAGTTCAGTTAACCAGGTTAAACCGCAACTTGACCCTTAATGGCTGGATGAGCTTGGTAATCGACAAATTCAAAATCTTCATAGTTATAGCTAAAAATAGAATCTGGTTTACGAGCGATCTGCAGTTTAGGCAAGGGATAGGGCTCACGGCTCAACTGCTCTTGAACCTGCTCCATGTGATTGCTGTATATGTGACAATCTCCGCCGCTCCAAATAAATTCGCCTACCTCATAGTCACATTGCTGAGCCAACATGTGAGTTAAAAGCGAATAGCTGGCAATATTAAACGGTACGCCTAAAAACGCATCGGCAGAACGTTGAGTTAACATGCAGGACAATTTATTATTGGCCACATAAAACTGAAACAATAAGTGACAAGGTGGTAAGGCCATCTTTTCCAGCTCACCCACGTTCCAGGCGTTGACAATAATCCGTCTGGAATCGGGGTTATGTTTTAATTGCTCAACCACTTGGCTAATCTGATCGATCTGGGTGCCATCGGATTTTTGCCAGGCGCGCCATTGTTTACCATAAACGGGACCCAACTCCCCCTTCTCATCCGCCCATTCGTTCCAGATCCTGACTCCATTGTCCTGCAAAAATTTAACATTGGTACTGCCTTGCAGAAACCACAACAGTTCATAAACAATGCTTTTAATATGCAGTTTTTTGGTGGTCACTAAGGGAAAACCCTGGCCCAAATCAAACCGCATCTGGTAACCGAAAAGACTGGTTGTGCCTACTCCGGTACGATCAACCTTTTGCTCGCCCTGTTTGAGTATTGCCCGGAGAAAATCGAGATATTGCTGCATTAATGTATTCCCACTAAAACCAGTAAAATCAACCATAAGATCCACAAGCCATACACCGCATAACGAGTGCTTTCCTGTCTTAGAAGCCGTGCGATGAGCTCTATGATGGCAGCTAAAAATAAGGGTGGGATCAACAGGGCAAATAAATCGCGCATAAACCGCCCAAGCTTTCCGCCGGCAAAAATACTCTCAAAGGTTTGCGCCAATAAATGATGGAAGGTAACCACAAGTTGTAAAACTTGATTGAGCTGATGCGCAAAGACAATGGCCAGCATACTCAGTAGAACGACGATAATCACTTGTTTCAGCATGTAAACTCCTAAAATGATAAGCTAATATTTTTTGTTTGGTAAGCTGATTTTAACAGCCAAAGGCCCATAACGAACATGGGCAAACATAATAATTGGCCCATGGTCAACCAATCAAAGGCAATAAAACCCAATTGGATATCCGGCTGGCGGAATAACTCACAGCAAAACCGAGCCAAGGCATAACCCAACAGAAAAAGCGCCGATACGGCTTTATAAGGTGGATTTTTAGCCGAAAACAGCCAAAGCACCACAAACAATACTACCCCCTCGGCTAAAAATTCATAAAGCTGCGAGGGATGCCGCGGTAAAGGTCCTCCATTGGGAAATATCATGGCCCATGGCACATCGGATACTCTACCCCATAATTCAGCGTTGATAAAGTTTCCCAACCGCCCTGCCGCTAAACCCACCGGCACCAATGGTGCAATAAAATCAGTAACCGCAAAGAAAGTCTTATGGTTCTTGCGGCAATAAAGCCACAAACTTAAAATAACCCCCAACAAGCCACCGTGGAATGACATTCCCCCTTCCCATACCTTAAAGAGGGTCAAGGGATTGGCTAAAAAATTAGCTAAATCATAAAATAGCATGTAGCCCAAACGCCCACCTAAAATGACCCCCAGTGCGCTATAGAAAATAATATCTTCTACCTGTGCTTTAGTCCATAAGCCATTGGAATGTTTGGCGCGGTAATTTCCCAGCATCCAAGCCACTGCAAAACCCACGATGTACATCAACCCATACCAATGCACGGCTAAGGGGCCTATCTTAAGAGCTACTGGATTAATATTCGGATAATGAAGCATCAATTTATTCCTGTTATTAACATATGCGTTGCAACGATGATAAGAAAACCACCAAAAATGCGTTTAAGCACCTTTGCGGGAATACGATGGGCTAATTTCGCGCCTATGGGAGCAAAAACCACGCCAGCTGCAGCCGTCGCAAAAAATGCCGGCCAATAAATATAACCCGTTGTATAACTGACGTTTCGTAAGGGGGCGTGCTCATGGCCAAGCAGAATAAACCCCATGCTGCCGGCCAAGGCAATGGGAATTGTACAAAGCGTTGAAGTGGAAATGATGTTTCGCATGCTAAGCTTATAGTGATTTAAATAAGGCACAATCAGCATTCCACCTCCCATCCCTAGCAGGGCGCAGACCGTACCAATGATGAAGCCACCCAGTGCCAACAAATATTTATTGGGAATTTCGCGCTGGACCTTGGGTTGTTTGTTTAAGAGAATATGCAGAGCAATGACCAGGGTAAAAACTCCGAAAATCAGGTGTAGCTCATTACTCGGCAGTAAATGGGCAATATTAACCCCCAGCAGTGTGCCTAGGACTGTGCCCGTGGTTAAATGGAAAAATACAGGCCATATCACTTGTCGCTGCTGCCAATGCACACGTGCAGATGATAAAGAAGTTATGGTGATGACGGCCATGGAAGTCGCTACGGCGATATGCATAACGACGTCAGAAGCGATACCTAACTGTGGCAAAATCAGGGTCAATAGGGGAACCAAGACTATTCCTCCCCCTACACCTAATAATCCTGCCAATAACCCCGCTAAGATGCCTCCCAAGGATAAAAAGAATAATGCTTGTACCATCAATACTTTCCCGCTCTTATCAGGCCGCCTAAGCCGGCTTTCTCCATGGCATGGGCTATGAGTTGGCGAATTGCGCTTGCGCTCTCAAGCTCTAGCGCTTTATGCAATAATTCCTGGGCCTTAGCAAAGTCAAACATGCGAATAACCCATTTTATTCTCAGCATGCTGGTTGAACTCATGCTCAAAGCGTCAAAACCCATGGCAAGCAAGAGGATAGCAGCCATGGGATCACTGGCCATTTCTCCGCAAATACTCACCTTTTTGCCTTGACTGTGCGTTCCCTCAACAATTTGCATTAGAGCCTGCAAAATTGCAGGATAAAGGGCATCGTAAAGATTAGCCACCCGGCTATTATTTCTATCAACTGCAAGCAGATATTGGGTTAGGTCATTACTTCCCACCGAAATAAAATCAGCTAATTTTGCTAAACGCTTTATTTCATATATGGCCGATGGCACTTCAATCATGACACCTAAAGGCGGCATAGTGACATCTTCGCCTTCTTCTAGGACTTCATTATAGGCTCGCTCAATCAAGCGTTTAGCGTCGCAAAATTCACTCACGTGAGTTACCATGGGCAACATAATATTTAGATTATCAAGCCCAACACTTGCCCTTAACATGGCCCGGATTTGCACTAAAAAAACCTCGGGGTGATCAAGGGTAAGACGCAAACCTCGCCAACCTAAAAATGGATTATCTTCCTCAAATGAAAAATAGGGTAATGCCTTGTCACCGCCTACGTCTAAGGTTCGCATGACCACGGGTCTTGGCGAAAAGGCTTTTAATAACTGTTTGTAAATAACGCGCTGTTCTTCTTCACTTGGAAAGCGATCTCGAATCAAAAAGGGAACTTCGGTACGATATAAACCTATCCCTTGCGCGCCCACGCTTAGGGCCGATCCTGCATCGGCTATTAAACCGGTATTGATCATCAGACTGATCTGTTTACCATCGGGTGTTTGAGCAGGCAGATCGCGCAATTCAGCTAAGGTTTCATCAAGTTCACGCTCTTGTTTAGCTATGCCGATAAATTTTTTGCGGATAATATCTGAAGGCGAAATGTAGACGTGTCCACAATAACCATCGACAATCAGCTCTTTACCCTCGATCTGCCCCACTGACAATTGGGTAACACCCATGACCGTGGCAACACCCATCGCGCGTGCAATGATGGCCACGTGAGAATTATGTGAGCCTTCAGTACATACTACCCCGACTAATTTACCCTCAGGAACCTCAGCCAAGGCTGAAGCGGTGACTTCATCGCCCACTAAGATCGTTTGTTCTGGATAATCCATGACAATGGGACGACCTGCCTGTAAATGTGCAAGTACTCTGCGGCCTAAATCCTTGAAATCAACAGCACGCTCCCGCAAATAGGGATCATCGACTTCTTCTAGTTGTTGGATATGCTGCTTGATTACTCTTCGAAGTGCTCCTTGTGCCCATTGACCCGCCTCAATGATGACTCTGACTTCAGCCCCTAAACTATTGCTATCCAGCATTTTTAAGTAAACGTCAAATAAGGCGTGCTCTTCGGGAGGCAATAAATTGACTAGCCGCTGGCTTAAGGCATTAATATCGTGCCTGGCTGCCTCAAGGGCTAATTCAAAAAATTCAATTTCCTGTTGGATATTCTGGACAAATTTGTCGGGTACAGCGTCTAGATCGGCTAAGGGATATACCACAATGGCCGTCCCAATGGCAACGCCTTGCGCACTAGGAATGCCTTCTAAGACTGCTCCACCATTGAGTTTAGTTAAATTGAGGTTAGACTCACCGTCAATGAGGTCGGCTAGATTAACATTGGCTAAAACCGCGCCTAATTGTGCAGCCATCGTCACGATAAAGGCTTCTTCAGCCTCATCATAACGCCGCTGCTGCTCTTGTTGGACAACAATGACGCCTATGAGCTGGCGCTGATGAATAATGGGCGCACCTAAAAAAGCTCGATAGCGCTCCTCTCCTACTTCGGGATGATAAAGAAAATCGGGATGCTTTGGAGCATCACTTAAATTGATGGGTTCTTCACGTCTGCCGACCAAACCCACTAAACCCTCGCTGATGCTGATGCTGACCTTGCCAATGGCCTCAACTCTTAAACCCTCGGTGGCCATCATGATGAATCGATTTTTGTCCTTATCCAGCAAAAAAACGCTACAGGCTTGTGTCTCTATTGCACTTCGAACGCGCTCAACGATGATCCGCAAGATTTCACTGGCAGAATTCGCTGAACTTATTTCTTGAACAATACGACGTAATATCTTTAACATTGATCTTTAAGTTGCTCCGTAAGCGGTTTATTACCTCTTAGCTGCAAAGTATCACCCTTAAAACCCACCATGGGTGCTAATTGTTGTAAGGCTTGGCCATATACCTCGCGTTTGAAATCAATGATCTCTTGGAGAGGATGCCAATAATCAACCCAGCGCCAACATTCAAATTCTGGAATGGCATAATGATCCAGCTCTATTTTAGCATCAGATACGAGTAATTTAGCTAAAAACCACTTCTGTTTTTGACCAATGCAAAGTGGCTTGCGATTATAACGAATAAACTGTTTGGGCAGACGATAGTAAAGCCAGTCATCTGTGCAGGCTAAAACTTTAATATCAGCGGGTTGCAAACCGATTTCTTCATCAAGTTCCCTATACATCGCCTGCTCAGGCGTTTCATGATTGAGCATTCCACCTTGAGGAAATTGCCAAGCATCTAAGCCAACTCGCTTTGCCCAAAAAACTTGGTTATCGTCATTGAGCAAAATTATGCCCACGTTAAATCTAAATCCTTCAGCATCAATCATTTTTTTCTGTAATTATCTTTAAAATAGGCATACATTGTCCATAAAAATAGCACTTGAAGCAATGGCTAGTTGGCCTAAATTCAAAAGTTAATTGGCTCTATGCTTGAGTAAGATTGGCTTGTACCCCTAGGCTGAAAGATTTCGCTGAGAAAGTTAGGTCGAAAACTCCGGATAAAAAGCCGGAAAAATATCTTAGCAAACAGATTTTTCTTGTTTAAGCATTGATGCCGTGAGTTTTGCAGAAACTTGATGCTGAAGTAGAGCTCGGCATTTCGTTACGCTTGTACCTCAAGCGTTTGACTTAGCCTTTGTTCCTACCGTTTAGCTCAAGCTAGCCTACTTTGAAGACACATACTTTTCACGCCTGACATTTGGCGATGGAAAACCCAACTCAGTTAATTTAAGAAAAGCCGCGTCTATCATATTGGGGTTACCACATAAGTAAAAGATATCGTGGTTAGGATCTAAATTGAACTGCTCAAATACATTTTGTACATAACCTTGGCATTCATAGGGTGCTTGAGCTTGCATGCGGCTGTAACAGGCTAAATAGCTGAAGCGCGCATGCTGCTCTGCAAAATCGATAAAGTCTTCAGAGTATAAAAGGTCTTCTCGCACGCGGGTACCAAATAAAACCTTCACCTCAAGTTCAGGCTGTGAGTTTAAGCGCTGGGCAATTTCAGGCAACATGGCTCTATAGGGCGTAACTCCGGTACCCGTTGCCACTAAAAAATACCGTTTGGGGGTTTCATCTCGCAGCACTAGCCTGCCAAAAGGCCCACTTGCGGTAATCACATCACCTACTTTCAGGTTGGCAAATAGTTGGGTTGCCAACCCACCCTCAACATAGGATACGGCAATCTCAAGATACGGGGATCGATTAGGAATGGTGGCAATACTATAGCTGCGCCTAGCACTACCCGTATCGGTGTCTATATGCACGGTGATGAACTGGCCTGGCACATAGGCTAGCGCTTGCCCATCATCTCGCGAAAAAGCTAGGTGTCTCACTCCTGGAGCTATCATTTGGGCGTGTTGTAAAGTTAGGCTAAATGTCTGGCGAATCATAAATATCGTTTTCTAGTTAAATTTGGCAATTAAATCAGCTGGACTTGACTGTGGCAAGCTAATTTCTCTCTATATGGGTTTAGGTCTTGGATTTAGGACTCTGGGGCGTTGCATATAAATGGTAATTTTCTCAGTGGTTGCTAGCACCTGACCCTGCGGGTCTAATAATTCGGCCTGCAGCGTGTGTTCCCCCCTCTCAATGCCTTTAATCCGTAATTCCAAGGCCGTGTCTTCAACCACGGTCTTCCCATCGCAAGTTATGCGTAGGATATAGCCGGGTTGCAGTTCGGGTACAGTTTCAAGCCTTAAGGTAATTTCACCTTGATCATTACGTAAGGTTTCCTCAGCCACCGGTGTTAGCATACGTAATTGATATTTCTTTGAGTCGGGTTGTGACTCTTGAGGAGTAGTTTCTGGATTTGTAGCAACTTCAGCAGCGGGTGGGCTATAAGATTGAATGGGGGGCAGTGTTATTGATTCTGCCCCAGGTCTTGTTGTATCACCAAAATGAGTATTTCCTGCTTCGTCAACCCATTTATAAATCTCAGCATAACTTGTGTTACAGAAGAGTAAGATTAAAAAAAGAGTTTTTTTAAGCATTAGTATCCATTCCTCATTAAGCACTGTAGTACATTTCAAACTCAATGGGATGAGTAGCCATACGCAAGCGCTTTACTTCTTCCATCTTTAGGTTGATGTAACTATCTATCATCTCATTACTAAAGACGTTACCAGCCAAGAGGAACTGTCTATCCTTATCAAGGTGTTCTAGAGCTTGTTCTAATGAATGAGCAACCGTTGGCACATTTTTTAATTCTGCCTCTGGCAAGTGATAAAGGTCCTTATCCATGGGTTCTCCAGGATGGATCTTATTCAAAATACCGTCTATACCCGCCATTAGCAAAGCGGCAAAGGTTAAATAGGGATTGCCAGCACCATCTGGATAACGCACTTCGATTCGAGTGGTTTTTGGGTTGGTAACATACGGAATTCGGATTGAGGCTGAACGATTACAAGCCGAATAAGCGAGTAAAACAGGTGCCTCAAAACCAGGCACTAAACGCTTATAGCTATTGGTAGTTGAGTTTGCAAAGGCGTTGATAGCTTTCGCATGCTTAATAACTCCGCCGATATAATAAAGCGCTAACTCAGAAAGTCCCGCATAACCCTCGCCAATAAAAAGATTTATACCGTCTTTGGCTAAGGATTGATGGCAATGCATACCACTACCATTGTCACCGACCAGCGGTTTGGCCATGAAGGTAGCCGTTTTGCCATAGTTATGAGCCACATTGTGGACCACGTACTTTAAGATTTGTAATTCATCGGCTTTTTTGGTCAAAGTATTAAAGCGTGTGGCTACCTCATTTTGATTGCCCGTTGCCACTTCGTGGTGATGCGCTTCAACGGGAATACCCAGTTGTTCAAGAATAATACTGATGGTCGAGCGCATGTCTTGTGAGGAGTCAACGGGTGGCACTGGAAAATAACCACCTTTCACCGAAGGTCTATGACCGATATTGCCGCCGGCTATTACTTTTGCCGAGTTCCAAGCCGCCTCATTGGAGTCTATCTCGTAAAAGGCACTGCCCATTTCTACTTTCCAACGAACATCGTCAAAGACAAAGAATTCGGGTTCGGGGCCAAAATAGGCCACATCGGCAATGCCCGTCTCTTGAAGATAAGCCTCGGCTCGTTTGGCAATGGTGCGAGGATCTCTATCATAACCCGTTAGGCTATGTGGTACGACCACATCGCAATAGATCAATAGGGTAGGTTCTTCATAAAAGGGATCTAATAAAGCTGTATCGGCTTGAGGCAATAAAATCATGTCAGAATTTTCTATGCCTCGCCAACCCTTGATAGATGAGCCGTCAAAGGCCTTGCCCTGGGTGAATAACTCTTCATCTACTACTGAAGCCGAGATGCTGACATGTTGCTCTTTGCCGAGAGTATCCGTAAAACGTAAATCAATAAATTTAACCTGTTGCTCAGCAATTAATTTCAATATCTCATGAACTGACATGCGCTCTCTCCTCAGCCGCTTCAAATAGTAATTTCACTGGATTAATAAAGGTAAATTCAGCAAGTGCTTCAGCCAAAGTTTGGTTGATTTCACTTGCTTGCGTAATATAATTTGTCGGCAAAACCAGCTCAATAGTCAACTTACCGCGCAAATAATGTAATCGAATTTCTCTATGCTGTCGATATGCATCGCAAGCAAATAGTTTCTCATCTAATAATTTTAAGATTTGTTCGCGACAAGGTAGGTGAATGATGGCTTTACTTTGTTCATCATGTTCAGGATCAACGTGCACAGTAACGTCTTCAATATTATCGATTGATTTTAATAATTCCTGATGAACTTGGGTGGCGATATAATGCCCCTCAGAGACGCTAAGCAGAGGCTCAACCTGAACGTGCACGTCAACAAACACATGCCCTCCCATGGAACGATTTCGCAACAGGTGCATGGCTTTTACCCCAGGTACTTTTTCAATGGCGCTTTCAATCGAGGCCAAGGTTTGCTTATCAACGCCGGTATCGACCAATTCACGCAGGCTATTCCAACCTAAATCCCAGGCCATTTTCACTAACATAAAACCTACGATAATGGCCGCGATGCCATCTAGATAGTGATAACCCCACAATCCACCTATAATGCCAATCAAAACCACCAAGGATGAGGCAGCATCACTTCGATGATGCCAAGCGTTGGCTCTTAATAATTCCGAGCGAATGGTTACCGAGGCTCTTAAGGTATAGCGAAATAAGATTTCATTGACCAGGATCGAAATAAAAGCCCCCCATAGCGTAAAACCATGCACGGTGGGTTTGTTAGGTGAGACAAATTCATAAATGGCATCGGCAATAATACAAACGCCGGTTGCAATTAAAATGATGGCTAAAAAAACCGTGGCAGCGGTTTCAATCCGTCTATGTCCATAGGGATGATCATGGTCTGCGCCTTGACTACCATAGCGCGAGGCAAATAGTACCAAGCCATCGGTTAACAAATCTGAAACCGAGTGTATACCATCGGCAATAAGCCCTTGAGAGTGTCCCCAAAAACCCATGATAATTTTGCCAATGGCTAAAACGAAATTTACCCCGGCACCGATAAGGGTTACTTTTTTGGCTAATTGATAACGCGAATTCATCACCATGGCTCATTCCACTTGGATACTAATTTCTAATTCCGCCTGGCGCTGCTCTATACTCAATAGTCTGTGACCATGAACTCTGCACCAGGCGGGAATGTCGTATTGGGTACCGGGATCCGTACAGTATATCGTCAAGATGTCTCCCTGACTAAGCTGGTTAATTTTTTGCTGTAGCTTAATGACTGGCATGGGACATAAAAGCCCTCTTGCATTTAATTCATGCCGCGCCATTATATATACCATGCCTTTGGAATTTCAGTACCTGCCAATGGCTTTACCGACATGATATGAGAAACTCCACTTAGGGTATTAACTTCTACCTCTACCCTTTCACTTTCTCGGCCCTGGCTAAAACGGGCCGTTATTTGGGCTGCCAATTGAATATCTTCAGCCGAAATCTCCCCGTCAACCAAAACCAAGGGGCTCATATGGCTGACTACTCTTAGATGGGTAAACTGTTTGCGATAGCCCTCTAAAAATAAATTTTCACCCTCTTCTCGGCCTATGATCAACTTAAAATTCGGTTTTGGCCTTATGTGACGGCCAATTTTTAAGAGCATGATGTCGTCGAATTCATAATCACGCTTGGCCTTGGCCTGCCATAAATCGGCTAGCTTTTTGCTATAATGCTCATTGGTCAAAAAGCAGCATCCCCCAGCAGGTTGAGCATAGTCATGCAGACCAAATTGCTTGGCCAGGGTGATTTGAGGGGTACGATTGCGTCCCGTAAAATCACCCAATGCTTGGCGATCAACCCAGCCCTCACGTTCAGGCAAGGTCAGGGGTAAATTTTTTGCACAAAGTGGCCTTAACAAGCGATCTTCGGCACCGGATTGACTGGCAATGATGGGCATGGTGACCTTACGCTGCGATTTTGGTCGCTGACCTATCACCTCGCCGGTGATGATAAAGTCAAAGCCGTTTTCATCCATCCATTGCTTGGCCTTTTTCACCATAAAAATTTTACAATCCAAACAGGGATTTAAAAACTGTCCGTAGCCATGCTTAGGGTTCAACACTACCGATTTATATTCTTCAATGATATCGATAATGTGTAACTTTATGCCCAGTTGTTCTGCAACCCACAGCGCATTATTTCGTTTAGGTTTATTATCATCACGTTTACGAATGGCTTGGGTGTGCCCCTCAACACAGAAACCCGTGTAGAAGTTGATGCCTTCCACATGAACACCTTGTTGTTGAATGATTTTAGCCGCCAACATGGAGTCTAAGCCACCCGAGATCAGAGCAACGGCTTTACGATTGGTATTACGCATAGTATTAACAAATTATTTTTCCAGCTGCCTAGGATAAAACATGCGTATCATAAGAACAATATTAATCTCACTTAAAGTTAGGAGTTTAATGAATAGATTTAGGCATAATGCCATGAGCTCTATGCGGCTTAGATATCTATCGCGCATAATTTTTTTCTGTTAACGGGCACATTTTTTATACGCTCATCTACACTTAAATAAGGCGCTTAAAGTATAAAGGAGCTTTATCATGAGTAAGAAAAAAAAAGTTTAATCAACCTGCCGCTAGTACAGAAATTTCAACAGAGCAATTAGAGCAAGCTGTAGGAGGCATTTCGAGCGCTCCTCAAGATGAGCAGGTGTCAGTAGAGTTTGAAGACCCACACAGAACACCTAGCCATAATATTCCAAAAAAATATGTTTGGCATTGAACCTAGGGATGGGAAGCGTACGAGAATAACACTAAAATCAGCTAAAAGTAGGCAATGCTAGTTAGGCACTATAATTGATCAACCTTTTTGGCATTAGCCTTCCATCCTTTGCTAACTCACCTACACCTAGAAATTGTTCGGTTTGAGTATGCATTCTTACCAAGCCAGCCGATTGTTTTTGAGTGAGTGAAACAGCCTGGCCTCGTCTTAAATAAAAGGCCAATTCATCTCCAACTATTACGCTGGGCCAGTCGGCAATAGCCGTATCCATAGCGAGTAAAACCTGGTCTAAGGCATTCTCCCCTTCAGCTGCTAGCGCTTGCAATTGAGTAAATGTAAGCATCTGCTCTTGAGGATAATGTTGCACGCCTATACGTCTTAAGCTTGTAACATGAGCACCACAGCCCAAAGCTTCACCAATATCATCAACCAGATTACGGATATAGGTACCCTTACTGCAATGGACCAATAAATCGAAACTCTCAGCTTCTAGTGTTAGCAGGGTTAAACTGTGAATGGTAATGGCCCGTGCTTGGCGTTCAACCTCTACTCCCTGCCTGGCCAATTTATACAAGGGTTGGCCCTGATGCTTTAAAGCCGAATACATAGAGGGAGTTTGCATGATTTCGCCGCGAAATGCGGTTAATAAATTATCGAACTCAGTTTGCTTGAGTAAGGGAACGGGGGCGGTTTTGACAATTTCACCCTCGCTATCGCACGTGGTGGTGCGCACTCCAAGCCTTGCACTCACCTGGTAAGTTTTATCAGACTCTAATAAATAATGGGAAAATTTCGTGGCCTCACCGAGACAAATGGGTAACATCCCACTGGCAAGTGGATCCAAACTTCCGGTATGGCCTGCCTTTTGCGCATTAAATAAGTGTTTTACTTGCTGCAAAGCCTTGTTAGAACTGATACCCGATTCTTTATCAAGCAAAACGATACCGTTAACAGGACGTCCCTTACGCTTACGACTCATCGTTGCTATCGCGTTTAAGCGCCTCATCGATAAGAGTGGATAAACGTGAGCCATATTCAATTGACTCATCGTAAACAAAGAAGAGCTGTGGCGTAGTTCGCAATTGTATTCGACTCGCAAGCATACTGCGAAAGAATCCCGAGGCCTTGTTTAAGGCTCGCAGGATTTCCTTAAGCTTATCCTCACCCTCAATTTGATACGAGGTAATATAAACTTTAGCTTGGGCTAAATCCCGAGCTACGTTTACTCCTGAAATGGTTATTAAGCTAAAGCGTGGGTCCTGCGACTCACGCTGAATGATAATTGAAAGTTCACGCTGGATTAGATCAGCTACGCGCTCGGTGCGGCTATATTCTTTGGCCATAATCAATCCACCCTTTTTCCATACATATTTAGCCCTCCATGCTGCATGGTTTTACAGCATGGACTAGTCACTAGATTTCTCTTGCAACCTCATATTTTTCAAAAACTTCGATTTGGTCTCCCACCTTGACATCGTTGTAGTTTTTTACGCCTATACCACATTCCATACCGTTGCGTACTTCAGCGACATCATCCTTAAAGCGCCGCAGTGATTCCAATTCACCCTCGTAGATAACCACGTTGTTGCGAAGTACCCGAATGGGTAAGTTGCGTTTCACCAAACCATCGATGACCATACAACCTGCAATCGCTCCCAATTTAGCGGAACGAAAGACATCGCGCACCTCGGCAAGCCCGACGATCTTTTCCTTAACCTCGGGTGAAAGCATGCCACTGAGAGCCTTTTTCACCTCATCGATTACATTGTAAATAATGCTATGATAGTGAACGTCAACGCCTTCGTTTTCTATCAGACGCCTTGCAGAAGCATCAGCCCTAACGTTAAAGCCAACGACTATGGCCTTTGAAGCCAAAGCCAAATTCACATCCGACTCGTTGATACCACCCACCCCACTGGCAATGATCTTAACCTTAACTTCATTGGTTGAAAGCTTAGTTAGAGAATCATTTAAGGCCTCCACCGAGCCCTGTACATCAGCCTTAAGCAGAATGTTAAGCGTATTGATCTGGCCTTCTGCGAGTTGATCAAATACATTATCCAGTTTCGCAGAGTGTTGCCTTGCCAATTTAATATCACGAAACTTCCCTTGTCTAAACAAGGCTATTTCACGAGCTTTACGTTCGTCAGGTACAACCGCAGCCTCATCACCTGCAGTTGGAGCACTTGATAAACCCAATACCTCAACTGGAATAGAAGGGCCTGCCTCATCAATTTCCTTACCGGTTTCATCAAGCATGGCTCGAACGCGGCCAAAGGTAAAACCAGCCAGTAAAATATCACCCTTACGCAGTGTCCCCTGCTGAATCAAAATGCTGGCGACAGGACCGCGTCCCTTATCAAGCCGAGACTCAATGACAACCCCACGGGCGGGACAATCATAAACGGCTTTGAGCTCCAATACCTCGGCTTGTACCAAAATGGCATCAAGTAACTCATCGATACCCAGGCCCTTTTTAGCCGAAATTTGGACAAATTGAGTATCGCCACCCCAATCCTCGGGAATAACGTTTAGATTGGCAAGTTCATTCTTTACCCTATCCAAATCGGCTTCGGGTTTATCAATCTTATTGATGGCCACCACCATTGGAACTTCAGCCGCTTTAGCATGTTGAATGGCCTCTATTGTTTGTGGTTTAACACCATCATCTGCAGCAACTATCAGGACCACGATATCGGTAACCTTAGCCCCGCGAGCTCGCATTGCAGTAAAAGCCTCATGGCCAGGTGTATCTAAAAAGGTCAACATACCCTTGGGCGTCTCAACGTGATAGGCGCCTATGTGCTGAGTGATGCCTCCGGCCTCTCCTGCAGCTACCTTGGTGCGACGGATATAATCCAAGAGCGAGGTTTTACCATGGTCCACATGGCCCATAATGGTAACAACCGGTGCTCTTGAGGCCAGCTCACCTTGAGACTGAGCTTCAGTCAGGGTTTCCTCAACGCTGGCTTCGTTTAATAACCTGGGTTTATGTCCCATCTCTTCAACGACTATTGAAGCGGTATCTTGATCGATGACCTGATTGATGGTAGCCATGGCCCCCATTTTCATCATGATTTTAATCAGATCGACTGCCTTGACCGACATTCTCTTCGCAAGTTCTGCCACCGAAATGGTTTCAGGAATAACGACTTCACGGATCATGGGTTCAGTAGGTCTTGCAAACCCATGTTTACTAAGCTCATGAATTGCCTCACGTCTATTATCCCTCTTTCTTTTTGCTCCGCCATGGGCGCGTGGCTCATCTGAGCGCTTATCCTTACGCGCCAGTTTAGAACCCTCATCTTCTTCCTCATGAAAACGACCTGGCTTATGTTTATCTTTTTTACGGTAACCCTCTTTAGCCTTATCCTTTGCGTCAGCTGCTTCTTTGGCGACGGCAGGCGTAGCGGCTTCTGCGGGCGGAGTCTCAATAACTTCTACCATAGCCTCGGCTATAGCTGGCTGTTCAGGCTGAGCCTCGACAACCACGGGGGTCGTTTCTACAACTTCAGGTGTTTCCACCATAGGCTCTTGATTTTCTAACTCGAGTTCAAGCTCAGCTACTGGCTCTTCCTCGGGCTCCTGATTAGCCTCAATGGCGCTACGTTTGACATAAGTACGTTTTTTGCGAAATTCCACGTTGACGACTTTCTTGACGGTTTTAGTTTTCTTCAGTCTACCGCCTTGTCCAGCTTGACTTTGATCTTCTACTTCAACCTCTAAAGCCTCAACCCGCTTTCGCTTTAAAGTCACGCGCTCGGGCCTTGCACTTAGAGGTGCAGCATGACTTTTTTGTAAATGAACCATGAGTTTGTGACGCACCTCATCACTGATGATGTGCTCAGGTCCTGTCACTGCGATACCTGCTTCTTTGAACTGATTGACCAAATGCTCAACGGGTATCTTATAAATGGTTGCGAGTTGTTTTACGGTTATATCTGCCATATGGTACCCCCTTTTAAATATCAGCCACTATTATTTACCTTGCTCGGTATTTGCAAACCAAGGGGCACGGGCAGTCATAATTAATTGTGCAGCTGTATTTTCATCCAAACCAGCTTCCTCAATTGCCATTAATTCATCCACCGCAAGTTCTGCTAAATCATCACGCGTCACAACATTGTGGCTAGCTAACACCTTAGCCAAGTGCTCGGTCATTCCTTCCATGCCTAATAAATCCTCGGCAGGTTTTGCATTAGCAATTTGCTCTTCGGTCGCAAAAGCTTTCATCAATAAGGCGTCTTGCGCCCTTATGCGAAGCTCATTGACAATGTCTTCATCAAATGCCTCAATGGCCTGTAATTCTTGTACAGGAACGTAGGCTATCTCTTCAATACTAGTAAATCCTTCCTGAGCTAATATTTCAGCGATTTCTTCATCTACCCCTAACTGCTCAACAAAAATTTGCTGTAAATTTGCCGTCTCAGCCTGTTGCTTTTCTTGAGCCTCAGTAACACTCATGATATTTAAGGTCCAACCCGTTAAGGTACTTGCCAAGCGTATATTTTGACCATTACGCCCAATCGCTTGGGATAATTGTGCTTCATCAACGGCAATATCCATAGAATGGTTATCTTCATCCACAACAATAGAGGCCACCTCAGCAGGCGCCATGGCATTGATTACGAATTGGGCAGGATTATCATCCCATAGAACGATATCAACTCTCTCCTCGGCGAGTTCACTGGAGACAGCTTGTACCCTTGAACCTCGCATTCCAATGCAAGCTCCAATGGGATCAATGCGTTTATCATTGGTCTTAACCGCAAGCTTAGCTCTAAGACCTGGATCACGAGCCGCGCCCTTGATTTCAATTACCTCCTCGGCAATTTCTGGCACTTCAATCTTAAATAGTTCAATCAGCATCTCAGGTTTTGCTCGACTAATAAAGATTTGGGGTCCTTTGGCTTCTGGTCTAACTTCATAGAGATAGGCTTTGATCCTATCGCCCACTCTAAAGGCCTCACGGGGAATCATTTCTTCACGCGGTAAAAATGCCTCGGCATTATCACCTAAGTCAATGATGGCAAAGTCACGGGTTACACGTTTAATGGAACCTACGATCAGTTGGCCCAAGCGCTCCTGATAACTTTTGGCAATATTCAAGCGTTTAGCTTCACGCACTTTTTGCAAAATAACTTGTTTAGCAATTTGAGCAGCTATACGACCAAAAGTCACTGATTCCACAGGCTCTTCTATGATGTCGCCCGGTTGCGCGTCTGGCTTTAATTTAGTGGCCTGGTCAAGGCTCAATTGCATTTCAAGAGCTTCGGGTTCTCCCTCAACCACATGCCAACGACGCACCGTGCTATAATCACCGGTTTGTCTATCTATTGATACTTGAATATCGATTTGCTCATTATCAGTACGGCGTTTGGTTGCAGTAGCAAGGGCAATTTCAATTGCCTCAAAAACAGTTTCCTTAGCCACATCTTTTTCATTAGCGATAACATCTACCATTAATAAAATATCTTTACTCATCTGCAACCCCACCTATGATTTTTTTATCACTATTTTTGGTAATAACTTAGCTTTCTCAATATCGGCAAAAGCTAAATTGTAATTTTGTCCATCTACCTCTAGCACAATGGTTTCAGGCGCAACTATGGCTGCTAAAATTCCAGTAAAATTGCGCCTTCCTTCATACATTTGTCCGGTGCGCAATTGTACGGTTTCCCCTATATATTTTTGATACTGGTTTAAGCTAAATAAAGGCCTATCAATTCCAGGTGAGGAAACCTCTAGCACGTAGTCGCCAAGCTCTGGAAGTTCCACTTCCAACATGGCATTAATTTGCCGGCTGGCCAAGGCGCAGTCGTCAATGGTGACACCCGTGGCAGCATCTACATAAACCCGGATCAACAGCCGTTTTCCACCCATGCCTAGCTCAAAGCCCCATAGCTCATAACCTAATGCCTGTACCGCTGAACCAATTGTCGTTTGTAACTTTTTACTATCCAATGCCATAGTGATCTGCTTTATTAAACAAAAAATGGGCCTATAGCCCATAAAATAAAAAACCCCAGAAATGGGGTTTCGATTTAACTTATATAGAAAATATAAGCCTTAAAAGATTTCGCTGGCACATGTCAAAGAAGTAACTACCCCCAGCCTCAATACTAAGCATAATAACGCGAAAGCCAAAATAAATCAACAAAATGGGCCTTTATATCACAGGTAGACATACATAAGCTTTGTTTAACCAGCGATTTTCAGATTTACCACCACCTACGCCAGTGGGTAGCTCCCATTAGATGATTGACAAGCGCAAAGACCAACCAAACGAGAATTGGCACAAAAACAACTTCTAGCGATACTTTACCTAAAATGAACAATACTAAGAGTATAACCGTCAATAAAGGAATAATGCCCATAGTAACCTCACTTAAGTTGGGTGACTCTTCTATTCTAACTTAAATGTTTATCTTATGTCTTGATTAATTTAAACTTATTTACTGATAATCATTGGGCTTTATCATTGCCATGCACCCGGTGACTAAAATACTTTTCAAACTCTAGAATAAAACAAATTCTCGGACTTGATTGAAAGACTTTGCAATTCAAAACTTTACGAGTAGTCAGGTTTTATAGGTAAGATACAGTTGTGAGCTGGGAAATCAAGATTCAACGCAGACTAAAATTGGTAGCGGGGGCTGGATTTGAACCAACGACCTTCGGGTTATGAGCCCGACGAGCTACCAGGCTGCTCCACCCCGCAATATGTGAACCAGTATACTGGGATAAAATCAAAGTTTCAAGTAGTTAATTGCAAAATTAGCAATTTTTTTAGGAGTTCCAATACTATTAATCCATAAAGTTGTGCTACAATGCCGACATGATTGAAACTACACAGCAATTTAGCAAACGTAAACAAGATCATATTCGACTTGCTCTTGAAGAGGATACTCAAGCCATAGGCTTAAGCGGGCTCGATGGTATTGAACTCATTCATGAGGCAATTCCGGATTTGAATTTTGATGAGGTGGCTATAGAGACCGTATCGCTCGGTAAACCCTTGGCAACCCCCTTTCTGGTCAGTTCTATGACGGCAGGTCATGACGCGGCGGCTAATCTAAACCAAAACTTGGCCTTGGCTTGTCAACAGCGCGGCTGGCTCATGGGAGTTGGCTCGCAGCGAAGACAGCTTTTTGATAAGGATTCGAATAAGGAATGGTTGGCCATTCGCCAAAAGGCACCTCGGGCTCGCTTACTCGGTAACCTTGGCTTAACTCAATTGATCCAAACGCCAACCCCAAGAATTTTAGAATTAATCGACTCCTTAGAGGCTGAGGCTATGATCATTCATACCAATCCTCTACAGGAAGTCTTACAAGCCGAAGGTACTCCTAATTTCAAGGGCAGTTACCAGGCCATTGAACGCCTATGCCGCGAATTATCCATTCCGGTGATCCTTAAAGAAACCGGCTGCGGCTTTTCCAAGCAAACTTTGTTAAGGCTCAATAACCTTGGCGTTTCTGTAGTGGATATCAGTGGTTTTGGTGGAACACATTGGGGGCGTATTGAGGGAATGCGTAGCAAAAGCGATTCCCTGTACTATACTGCAGCTAAGACGTTTAAAGACTGGGGAATAACCACCGTCCAATCCCTACTCGATGCAGTGAGTTTAAAACCTAATTATGTTGTTTGGGCTTCGGGTGGAGTAAGAAGCGGCTTAGATGCTGCCAAACTATTGGCCATAGGAGCCCAAATCATTGGATTTGCAAAACCCATGATTGAAGCTGCCTTACAGGGTATTGAAGCGGTTATAGCGCAGATGGAACTCTACGAATTTGAGCTTAAAACCGCGTTGTTTTGTACGGGCTGCAAAGACATTGCCACTCTACAGGAGAATATTGTATGGCAACTCAAAAAATGAGCGACTTATTTGAAGGCTTCTCTAAACTTGATAAACATGAACGCCTCTCACGTTTAGTGCAAATGGGTGCCTTGACCCAAGATGATGTCAATTTTTTAACCCATTCAACTGGAATTTCTACCGATCTCGCAGAAAAACTCATAGAAAATGTGATCGGCTATTTTCCACTTCCGCTGGGCGTTGCAGCAAATTTGCGTATAGATGGAGTAGACTATGCTGTGCCGATGGCGGTAGAAGAAACCTCAATTATCGCGGCAGTTAGTAAAACAGCTAAATGGATTAAAAATCACGGGGAAATTATCACTCAAACTATAGGTTGCGACAGCATAGGCCAAATTCAATTTGCCCAGGTCAAGAATTTTGCAGCTTTTGAGCAAGCCATTTTAGCTAATAAAGCCAAATTTATTCAAGCCGCTAACCGAGATGTGGCTCATGGCTTGGTAGCTCGAGGCGGTGGAATCAATGATATTTTGGTGCGTAAAATCACTCGCACCGATGGTTTTGATATGGGAATACTACACGTCCACGTTGATACCTGTGATGCCATGGGAGCCAACATCATTAACCAAATCTGTGAATATTTAAAAGATCCCATTCAGATTTTAACCGGTGAGAAGGTTACCATGTGTATACTTTCCAACCTAAATGACACAAAGCTAACCCAAGCCAAGGTAATTTTACAGGATGTTGAACCTGCACTGGGTGAGGCAATCACAGAGAGTTCAGCCTTTGCCATGTATGATCCTTATCGTGCCGCGACTAATAATAAGGGTGTCTTAAATGGCATTGACCCCATTTTAATTGCCACGGGTAATGACTGGCGTGCTGTTGAGGCAGGCGTTCATGCCTTTGCCGCACGTACGGGGCAATATCGCACTATAACACAATGGACATATAAGGATAAGGTCTTGACAGGTGTATTGGAAGCGCCCATTGCAGTGGGCATAGTGGGAGGCGTCACCAAACTTCATCCTACGGCAATCATGTGCCTCAATATGTTAAAGGTAAATAGTGCTAATCAGCTTGCCAGGATCATTGCGGCCGTTGGACTCGTGCAAAATCTTGGAGCTTTAACCGCTCTATCTACCGTTGGCATTATTCAAGGCCATATGAAACTGCACATTACCAATTTGACCTTAGGAGCCGGTGCACAAGCCCATGAAGTATCTTATGTACAAAATAAATTGGAGCAAATCTTAAAGTTGACCAAGCGAGTATCCTTAAGCAATGCAGTTGAAGTATTAGATGAGTTACGCGCCTTAGAAACAGAATCTTCCAATACCATAGCACTATGAAATTGATACTTTCAGCCCCTAGTAAAACTTTCTTACTAGGGGAATACGCGGCCATGCTAGGCCATCCTGCCTTGATCTTAAATACCCAACCATACTTTGAGCTCCACATTGAGCGAGGTGACTTTAGGATAAACGGTATTGAGCCACAAAGTCCTGCGGGCAAATTTATCTCCAACTTCCAGGATATTTTTGCTGGCTTGAGAATCAACTTTATCGACCCCCACCAACTGCAAGGGGGCCTAGGTGCTTCAAGTGCACAATTCTTACTCATTTACAGTTTATCGCAAACACTGCAAACTGCGGGTTTAGATTTTGCAGCGATTCAGGATAAGCTAAGCCTTTTAAAGGCTGAGCAACAAAGTTTTATTCAGGGCTTATTGAAAACCTATTTAGAATATGCCTGGAATGGTGAAGGTTTGGCGCCCAGTGGAGCCGATTTAATAGGGCAGTTTTTTGGCAAGCTTACTTGGGTCGATAACAGCACTCAAATGAACCAATGCTTTAATTGGCCATTTGCTGAACTTAGCTGGGTTCTGCTAAGAACTGGAACTAAGGTTGCAACTCATCAACATCTCAAGCAGTTAGCCAATATCCCTGGCCAAGCTTTTGCAGGTTTTTTAAATTTGGCTTGGCAAGGTTTACAAGATGTAGATGCAGCAAAATTTATTCAAGCAGTCAAAGGATATGCCGAAGTTCTTAGCCAACATGGATATGTTATCGAGTCAACACAAAATTTACTAGCCAAGCTCAGCAAACTGTCCTATATTCTAGTGGCCAAAGGTTGTGGTGCACTAGGTGCAGATATTGTTTTATGTATAGTAGACAAACGATTTCTCAACTCATTTTACCATTGGCTAGAACAGCAACATATAGATTATCTGCCTTCTACCATGGGCTATGGTATGAATGGCATTTTAGCAACCATAACGCTTGATAAGCATTGAGGTTTACTTGAAACAAAAGCCCCATAATTTAGAAGTACAACAGCTCCAAATTCAACTCAAACAGCTCAAGGATGAACTCAAACAATTAAAAAACCTAGTGGATGATTTGCCAATCAATATCTTTTGGAATAACAGCGACCAAGACTTAACCAATATACTTAAGCAAAATAAACTTAAGGTCATTAATAGTACTAATCATACCGTTTTTGAAGAGTCCGTGGCTCAGGCCGATAAGATCAATAATTATTTAGTTTATAAAAATCCCCTACTCTCCTCCACCGGAGATACACTAGGTGTGGCATATGTTGCCATTGATACAACCGAGAGTAAACAACGTGAACAACAATTACTGAGGGCTAAAGAAGAAGCAGAGCTTGCAAGTGAAACTAAAACTAGTTTCCTCATGGAAATGAGCCATGATATCCGTACTCCTTTAAATGGGATTCTTGGCTATACCCAGATCTTACACATGCAAGAAATTGATCCGCTTAAAAAGCAATGTTTAGCTGATATTTTATCCTCAACCCGTCATCTGATAAATCTACTTAATGAAATAATTGACATCACTTATATAGAAAAAGGTTTACCCGTCAGCAATTCTAGCTTTGATCTTCGTGAACTACTCGAACAAATTCAAGAATTATTACTCGCCCAAGTAAAGCAAAAGAATATACAACTTATCATTGAAATAAGTCAGGATATTCCCAGTTCCTTGACACTTGATAAAAAGCGTTTACTACATATTTTAGTCAACTTATTAAGCAATGCGGTAAAATTTACCGAACAAGGTCATGTTAAAATCCGTATCGATACTAATCCTAGCCAAGAGCTTGAATTTTCTATTGAGGATACAGGAATAGGTATAACGGAAGATAAACTAGAGCTGATAAGGCTAAAACTTTACCACCAAGAGCATCCTAATCAACTTACGGGTCTAGGCCTGGTGATTGTAAAAAAATTTATCAACGATCTTGGGGGCAATATTGATATTAGAAGCATGGTTAATGTAGGTACGCAAATATTTTTATCCATCCCCTACTTTGTAGGCAGTTAAGAGCTAGCTAGCATTTTTCTCACCTGCTGTAGATCCTCAGCAGTATCCACGCCTACTGGCGGTTGTTGGTTGAAAACACTCAGATGAATTTTTGCGCCATAATAAAGCGCCCTTAATTGTTCCAGAAGTTCAATTTTCTCAAGTGGCGAGGGTTGCCAGCTCACATAACGCTGTAAAAAGCCATTGTAAAAGGCATAGATACCCAAATGTCGAAAATATGCGGTCTCAATAGGTAATACGGTTGGTCTTGGCTTAAAATGAGCCCTATCCCAGGGAATAGGAGCACGACTAAAATAAAGGGCGTAATCAAGGTGATCCTTCACCACCTTGACAATATTCGGCTCAAAGATCTCTTCAATTGTAACTAGGGGCACACAAGCTGTGGTCATGTCAGCGTCTGGCCGACTCAGTAAAGCCTCGGCAAGCTGCTGAATAATTTCGGGCGGCATACCGGGTTCATCACCCTGGAGATTTACCAAGGGAACATCGTCAGTTAATTTCAAAAGCCGTGCGGCCTCGGCGATCCTATCTGTACCGGTAAGATGTGCCGGCGAAGTCATGCAGACTTCCGCACCAAACTTAGCACATGCAGTTTGTATATCATGGCTATCGGTCGCCACTATGACTCGTGCCGCCCCACTTGCAACAGCTTTTTCATAGGTGTATTGTAGCAATGGCCTACCATGAATATCCGCCAACATCTTACCAGGCAACCGAGTAGAAGCCTGCCTTGCGGGAATAATGACGTAAAACTTCATAACGACATTTGTTCAAGTTCAGTTAATGAGATTTGCCGTGCTTCATCAACTAACATGACAGGAATGTCATCTTTAATTGCAAAGGCTAATCTATCAAAGCGACAGATCAGCTCTTGTTTGTCGCTAGCATAACCCAGTTTACCCTTACACAGGGGGCAAACGAGGATATCGAGCAATTTCTTGTCCATAGTGGGCTACCCCAATTTGATTAACGGTTAAGCTGCCGATGAGTGAAGGAATTCCAAGTTCATCTTCTGCAACTGATTGAGCCTCTGTCCAATTGATTTTTGCTGTGCGTCCCAAAATTCTATCAGATATTGCTTTTACCATGGGCGTAAGATTTAAATCGGTGTTCTTGTCATCTTGTTCTTGTAAAGGCGAATGGGCCTCTAAATATAGATGTCTACCTAGCCAACCCGCTTTATACGGTTGGTTAATGATCGTGACTTGAGTACCCACTTTAACCATATTAAATAATTGTTCAGCATCTTCAGGTAGCATCCTTATGCAACCCGAACTGCTACGCATGCCCACGCCTTCCGGCATATTGGTACTATGAATTAAGTAACCGGGAATGCTCAAACGCATTTTATAACGTCCCAAGGGATTATTGGGACCCGGTTTTACCACGGCTGGAATGATAACACCTTCTTTTGCCCTTTCTTCACGAATGGATTTGGGCGCATACCAAGTGGGATCCTTAACCTTCTCAGTGATCTTACCTTCTCCCTCAGGGGTTTGCCAGGCTACTCGTCCTATGCCTACTGGATAAGTATAAACCTCGGTGCCATTTTCAGGGAAGTAATACATTCTCATTTCTGCCAAATTGACAACGATGCCTTTATGGATCGTTGCAGGCAGAATAAATTGCCCAGGAATTAAAATTCGATCGCCAATTTCCATAATACCCTCATCTAAAGCAGGGTTGGCTTCGCGCATTTCAAAGTAACCTATGTCATGCTTTCGACCTATTAAACCTAAATTATCACCAGGCTGTATCTCAACCGATGAAAGTTGACCAACGATATCATTGCCAGGAAGTGGAAGTTTAAACTTCAGTGCCCAACATAATTGAGAGGTAGCCATAAGACTGGCAGCAACAAGAAATACAAGGGTTCTTTTTATCTTCATGTCTAATTTGCAAAAATAACTGATAAAGGAAGGACGAATTATATAGTGAAAAAGCTCAAGATAACAATAGCCATGTTTTGCAAGATCCTAAGGATTTAGCTCAGGACTTTTATTAAGGTTTTAGCACAAGGAAATAGAGCTGGGCTCCAACGCTAAACTGCTAGCAATCCTTCAGTTTAGCGCCGGATAGCCGAGCTTAGCCTAACTTAGGTCTTGCCATTTCACATCAGGTTGAAAGCGTTCGCCAAACTGTTGCTGCAAGGATTTAAGTTTTGCAACTATGGCTTCTGTACCCTGAGACTTCGCATAATGAACGGGCCCACCCAGAAATGGGGCAAATCCGGTACCAAATATCATGCCCGCATCGAGTAGCTCGGTATCAGCGACCACGTGCTCGCGAAGACAAGCCATGGCCTCATTTAACATGCGTAAGATCAAACGGTCCTTGATCTGTTCACTACGAACCTCATTAAAATTAATATTTTGCCGCACCGGCCTGTCTTGCTTATAGCTATAAAAGCCTTGCTTGGTTTTTTTACCCAAGTGCTTTTGTTCAACCATCTGCTTAAGTTTTTCAGGCACCTCACCACCATAATATTGGGTTAAATTGTTGGCAACGGATAGGCAAACATCTAAACCAACCGTATCGGCTAACTCAATGGGCCCCATGGGCATACCAAACTCGGTCGCAGCCTTATCGATTTGCTCTGCGGCAAAGCCTTCTTGCAATAAGAACATGCTTTCCATAAGATAGGGCATCAAAATTCGATTAACTAAAAATCCTGGACTACTCTTTACCGGTAAGGGATATCTATCGAGAGCCTTGACAAAGCCCAAGGCATTTTTCACGATTTCAGAATCCGATTTTTCCCCATGTACCACCTCAACCAAGGGCATCATCGCAACCGGATTAAAAAAATGAATTCCGACTAAGCGCTCGGGCTGTTGTAATACGGTATTGATTTCATCAAGTGGAATACTCGAGGTATTAGTGGCGAGCACAGCCGTGGGTTTTGCTTGCTGCTCTAAAGATTTAAACAATTCTTGTTTTGCCTCAAGGTTTTCATAAATCGCCTCAATGATAATGTCGGCTTTACCAATACCCACACCCTTGACATCGGGACAGAGTCTATCCATAACTTCTTGTACTAGACGCGGTTTCTTCAACCGTTTGTTATACAGATTGAATGCTCTTTGAATGGCCGGAGCTATAAATTTAGGCTCGCGATCCTGTAAAGTTACCTGAAACCCTTGTAATGCACACCAGGCAGCGATATCTCCACCCATGGTACCAGCCCCTATGACGTGAACTCGCTTAGCTTTGAAATCCACATTTTTGCCCAAGGCCTTTAAGCGCTCTTGCAAAAAGAAAACTCGGATTAAATTTCTAGCCGTATCATGTTGGAGCAAGTTTACAATTGAGTGCGCTTCGGCGGTAAAGGCTTCCTCATCTTCCACACCAAGCTTTTCCCAATTATTGATCATGGCATAGGGCGCGGGATAATGAGTTTCTCTAGCCTTCTTTGCCACTTCCTTGCGTAATTTTTTGGCAATCAAACTGCGTGCCCAATGAATATTGGCAAAACCGTGTAGCAAAGCGGGTTTATGCATTTCTGGCCGCGTTGACACATAATAGCGCGCAGCCCTCTCTAAATGACGCTCGGGAACTGCATCATCAACTATGCCAAGCTTAGCGGCTTGTTTACCATCAACCGTTCGTCCCGATAGCATCATATCCATGGCAATTATGGGGCCTACCAATCGAGTCAGCCTGACAGTACCTCCCCAACCCGGCTGAATGCCAAGCTTAACTTCGGGTAAACCCAAGCGGGTTTTTGTGCTTTCCTCTGCTACGCGATAATTACAAGCCAGGGCTAACTCCAAACCACCGCCTAAACAAAAACCCTTTATCATGGCCACACTTGGAATGGTTAAATCGGCAATTTGTTTAAAAGTTTTCTGACCCTTTTCAATAAAATTAAGGGCTTGTTGCTCATTTTCAAATTGGCTAAATTTTTCTATATCGGCTCCAGCAATAAAGCCACTGGCTTTCTTAGAAGCGATGATAAGCCCCTTCGCGGTTTTATCATTGGCAATTTCATGCAGGAGAGTGCTGAGCTCGTCTAAAACGCTGGCATCAAAGGTATTGGTCGAAGCATTGGCCTTGTCAAAGTATAACCAAACAAGGTTATTTGCGTCCTTGATTATCTGCCAGTGTTGATAGTGTTGGTTATTCATGCTTGCACCTCATTAACGTTTTCCACTAACATTGATCCTCCCTGCCCTCCGCCAATACAGATAGAGGCTATCCCACGCTGCGCCCTTTTACGCTTTAATACCTGCAGTAGGTGTAATACAATCCGCGCTCCCGAGGCCCCGACGGGATGGCCCGTTGCTATCGCACTACCATCGATGTTTAGACGCTCTTGGTCAATCAGCCCCACGGCTTTCGCCAAACCGAAATTTTCCTGACAATACTTGTTATCTGCCAAAGCCTTGATACAGCCCAAAACTTGAGCGGCAAAAGCCTCATTGATCTCCCAAAAATCAATTTCATCAAGATTTAAGTTATTGCGTTGTAGCAAGGGTACAGAAGCGTTGACCGGTCCCAATCCCATCATCGTGGGTTCCAAAGCAGCCCATTCAATATCGACGATCCGTCCTAAAACAGGAAGATCATAGCGCTTAACTGCTTCGGCACTGGCTAAAATCAACATCGCCGCTCCATCGGTCACCTGCGAACTATTACCCGCGGTAACAAGGCCAAATTTTTTGTCAAAAAAGGGCTTTAGACTGGCTAGTTTTTCTAGGGTGGTGTCTCGACGTGCGCCATCATCATGGGTATATACCTGGCCATCAGTACCATATAGAGAGCTGATTTCAGTCATATAACTCTCGTCGGTTGCCATGGCAATACGCTGGTGACTGCGTAAAGCATAGGCATCCATTTCTTCTCGAGTGATGCCGAATTCATAAGCGACTTTTTCTGCTGTCTGGCCCATAGAGAGACCATATAAGGGATCAGATAGGCCTCTTAATAGGGCAACAACGGGGGCTAGATAGCCCAACCTAAATTTTGTGATCAATTTTACTCTAGCCAACGGACTTTTAGCCGCATACCATTGACTTAACCAGCTCACCATGGACTCGCTGAATAACAAAGGTGCACGGCTCATGGCCTCAGTACCGCCGGCTAAAACAAGTTCATGCCTGCCGGTAGCGATATTTTGCACCGCATTATCGATGGCTTGCATTCCAGAAGCACAATTTCGTTGTACGGTAAAGCCTGGTACATGCTTGCCACAGCCAAGGCGTAATGCAACAACCCTAGCGATGTTGGCCTCATCAGGACTTGGCATCATACAACCTAAAATCACCTCGTCCAGCTTGTCGGGGGTAAAAGGCTGCCTGGCTAATAAATCCCTGCCCGCGGCAACGGCTAGATCGGAAGCAGAAAAGGGCCCCGGCTTACCCTTGGCCTTTAAAAATGGAGTACGGGCTCCATCGACTACATATACGTCCCGTCCTAGGTAATTATGTTGCTTTGCCATGGTAAGATCCTAACTAATTAACTTGTGTCAAGTTTAGCTGCCTAAATGGTTTTTCGCAAATGGATGATGCTTTAACCCAAGTCCCAGCCTAAAAAATGCTTTATTTGCGCGGATATCACTGTGAGCTAGGGTGGTTCTGAATTTAAGATCCTCACCTATGGCCTAATACTAAATTAGTCAGTGGGTCCTTTATATTATTTTCAAAAAGGGGCCTACTAAACTAGAGAATGATTGGCGTTTGCTTGCAGATGTTTTATACTCTACGGTTTGAATTCCGCAAGCCACATATCAAATGACCACTACCGAGCAATATACTGACATAGATTTTGAAAGGGATACCGAACGCTTTTGCCAATTTGGCCAAACCGTAGTTAACATTGAGCTGCAGGCCATCCAAGCGCTTACAGAACGTATAGACGAAAGCTTTGCCGCAGCCTGTCGCTACATCTTAGCTTGTCAAGGGCGAGTAGTTGTCATTGGCATGGGTAAATCGGGCCACATTGGCAGCAAAATAGCCTCAACTCTAGCCAGTACAGGAACACCTGCCTTTTTTGTACATCCCGGTGAGGCCAGTCATGGCGATTTAGGCATGATTACGGCAAATGATGTGATCATCGCAATTTCTTATTCGGGTCGTACCAATGAAATTCTCACCCTATTGCCCCTGATCAAACGTTGGAATATTCCCCTGATCAGTATGACAGGGGATCCAAAATCACCCTTAGCGCGCACTGCAACGGTTAATCTTAACATACAGGTCCGAGAAGAAGCCTGTCCCTTAGGCCTAGCCCCTACCTCAAGTACAACAACTACACTTGTCATGGGGGATGCCCTAGCCATTGCTTTACTACAAGCTCGTAACTTTACCGCCGAGGACTTCGCACTTTCCCATCCCGGCGGAACTTTGGGTAAACGCCTGCTGTTACGGATCAATGACATTATGCGCACCGGTAAGGATGTTCCAAGGATTAAAGACGCCGCCATGGTGACAGATGCCCTTGTGGAAATGTCCCAGAAAGGCATGGGCATGACCTCTGTTGTAAATGAACAGGGACAACTATTGGGCGTATATACCGATGGCGACTTGCGCCGGACCTTAGATCATGGCTTTGATATTCGTACTACTAAGATAGCCGAGGTTATGACTCGGCATTGTAAAACCATTGCAGCTGAAAGCTTAGCCGTCGAATGCCTTGAAATGATGGAAAAATATAAAATTACCTCCCTACTCATTGTTGATGAACAGCATAAACCCATAGGCGCCGTTCACATGCATGATCTTTTGCGGGCGGGAATAGTCTGATGGATAAGTTATACGCTAAGGCTAAGGCCATTAAACTCTTGCTGCTTGATGTCGATGGAGTTTTGACCAATGGCAATATTTTTATCAACGATCACGGTATACAAGAGCTTGCTTTTCACATTCAGGATGGCCTGGGAATTAAACTCATTCAAAAAACCGGTATTACCGTAGGCATTATTACGGGTAGACAAAGTCAAGTCGTGCAATTGCGCGCCCAGATGTTAGGCATAACTCATCTTTATCAAGGTAATGTTGACAAGCGCGCCGCTTACCAGGAGCTACGCCGCAGTTTAAATTTAACCGACGCTCAAATAGCCTTTGTAGGCGATGATTTGCCCGATCTTCCTCTTTTGCAGCAAGTTGGATTAAGCATTGCGGTTGCCAATGCTAGGGACTATATTAAAAATCAGGCTGATTGGTGCACCAAAGCCCAAGGCGGTCAGGGGGCTGTTCGCGAAGTGTGTGAATTTATTATGCAAGCCCAAGGAACTTGGGACAATCTTATTCGTGAGTTTTATGTTTAGTAATAAGCAACTGAGCCTATCCTTCCTCTTGGTCATTGCCATAGGTTTTACAGGCTGGCTTATCCTACACCACAAACAAAGTTCTTACCTTGCCCACAAAAATGCTAATAATCCAGATAGTATTGCCGACGAGGTTACCATTATCACCATGGATGTAGAAGGTAAACCCGCCTCAAAAATAAGTGCAAAGCAATTGATACATTTTCCCGATAATAATACAAGCCTAGCCAGTTCACCTAAACTCACTGTATTTATTAAAAATGAACAGCCTTGGCATATTACCGCAAACAAAGGCAAATCCGTTGACGGCGATAATATGATCCAGCTTTGGGATGATGTACAATTTATGCAGCCTGCCGACCAAGACAGTCCACAAAGTCTTATTTTAACGGAAAGTTTTACCTTCTGGCCCAAAAAGCATTTGGGCGAAACGGATAAGCCGATTACTCTGCTCCAACCGGGTACCAAGGTAACCGCAGTCGGCCTTAATGCTGATACCCTTTCGGGCAAAATTGACCTTCTTAAAGACGTTAGAGGAAGTTATGTGGCACAAAATTAAAATTGTATTTGGTACCCTATTGATGCTTTGGCCACTCATGCTTATGGCCGAGGAGCTTGAAACCCATGTAAAGTCAGAGAGTGGTAATTTTAATTATAAAACGGGTATTGGAACCTATGTTGGCCATGTGGTAATGACGCGAGCTCCCGCTCAACTTGAGGCAGATAAGGCCATCACCTACATGGATAAAAAGCGCAAGTTACTTAAAGCCGTTGCCTATGGTAATCCAGCCCATTTGTGGCAAGCCGCAACACCTGGCCAAACGGAATTTCACGCTTACGCCAAAACCATTGAATACTATCCTGACCAGCATCTGATTGTCCTAATCGGTGACGGCAAAATCATCCATGAGAATAATACCTTGCAAGCACCTTATATCACCTATAATATTCAAGAGCAAATCATGGACTCTAAATCATCGAAAGATGAAAAAACAACGCTTATTATCCGTAAAACTAAATGAATACTTTAGCAGCTGAAAATTTAGCCAAAAACTATAAATCTCGCCCCGTGGTAAAAGACGTTTCCTTAGCGATCAAAAGTGGAGAAATCGTCGGTTTACTAGGTCCCAATGGTGCAGGTAAAACCACTAGCTTTTATATGCTAGTTGGACTTATCAATTGCGATCAGGGCCATGTTTTTTTAAATGAACAAGAAATAACAGATCTGCCTATTTATGCGCGGGCGCGACTTGGCATCAGCTATCTACCCCAGGAACCCTCAATTTTTCGCAAACTTAGCGTTGCCGACAATATTTTGGCAATCTTACAACTTCGCAAGGATCTGACTCAGGAGCAACGCCAGCAAAAACTCGATGGCTTACTGCAAGAATTACACATTAGTCATATTCATAATTCACTTGGCATAAGTTTATCCGGTGGCGAAAGACGCCGCGTAGAGATTGCCAGAGCTCTTGCAACTGAACCTAGATTTATCCTATTGGATGAACCCTTTGCCGGCATTGATCCCATTTCTGTCATTGATATTAAAAGGATCATTCGCCATTTAAGTGCCCAAGGCATAGGTATTCTAATCACCGATCATAATGTCAGAGAAACATTGGACATTTGTCAACGTGCTTATATTGTCAACGATGGACATTTAGTGCTAGAGGGAACCCCTAGTGAAATTCTAGCTAACCAGAAGGTTAGAGAAGTTTATCTAGGCCAAGAATTTGATTTATAGCTTACTATGCTTTTTTAAGTTATTGCGACTATACTTTAATAAAATCATGCCACAGCTTGGAGCATAAAGTGATAAATGAAAGTGGATTTTTAAAACAAAGTAGCTTATTTAGTTCACTTAATCCGGAAGAACTCAATAAAGTCTTGGGCTTAATGAAAAGAAGAACTTATCAGCCTGGTGACACTATTATTCATCAAGATACCCTGGGTAAGGAGATGTTTGTCTTAACCCAAGGTTCAGTAGAAGTTTTAAAGCAACACAACGACGCCGATTACAGACTTGCCATTTTACACCCCGTGGATATCTTTGGTGAGCTTGCCCTCATTGATGAACAGCTGCGGTCCACCTCAGTCAGAGCGCTAGAGCCCACTACCTTGCTTTCTTTATCGGTAGCTGATTTCACCAGCTTACAATCTGAACCCGAGCTTCATCAAAAAATTTCGCAAAATTTGATGATAAAACTCAGTAAGCGCTTACGCAAATCTAACGACGTTACCACCGAAGCCCTAGAGCGTGAATTGGTCAAAACTAAGTCACAATTGATCACGGGTAACTTTATGGTTGGGATCTTGATTACCCTAACTCTATTTACCTTTTTATTAGAATCTATGGCTAGTTTGACCAAACTCCTTGGCACTGCCGCTGTAATCACCACCCCTGTTATGCTCTTGTTATTTGGAATGTTCATGTTCGGCATAAAAAAGAGTGGTAATCCCTTGAGCTTTTATGGCTTTACGCTACATCATTGGCAAAAGGTGGCCTGGCAAGCCTTTATTTACACACTACCCGTCCTTGGGATCATAACCCTCGCCAAATGGCTGGCCATTACTTACATTCCAACCTATGCAAGCTCTGATTTATTTAGCTTGGGCAAGAATGCGGTGCAAAATACTTCAGCCAGTCCCTGGGTGATCGGTTTAATGTTATTCTCCTATGTATTTATCTCAAGCCCCATCCAAGAAATTCTATTTCGCGGCGGCTTACAGAGCACCTTACAATTTTTCTTGCTTGGCAAATATCGCTACTTTTTGGCTATATTTACCTCAAATTTGATCTTTGCCATGATACACCTGGTGCTTTCCCCTTTATTAGCCGTGGTAACCTTTGTAATCGGTCTCTTCTGGGGATTGATGTATAAAAAACAAGCCTCATTGGTGGGAGTGATTTTATCGCATATTCTCATCGGTTTTTGGTCATTTTTTATCTTAGGTATGCCACAAGCATCATCGCTGACCAAAGTGGTACTGACTTAAACTTTTAGCCTTCAGGGAAATTTCCCCGTGAACGCTAGAACTTGTTAGGATATAATTATATAATTATCTTATAAGGAGACATTTATGAACATTCATTTAACCGGACATCAATTAGAAATTACCGAAGCACTACGAAGCTTTATCACCGATAAATTTGAAAAGTTAACTCGTCATTTTGACAGAATCCATAAGGTCAATATTGTCGTTGGCGTTGAAAAGTTGGTTCAAGTTGCTGAGGCTACCATTCACATACCCGGCAGCGATATTCACGCCAAATCTGAGGCAAATGACGTTTACAGTGCCATCGATGACCTTATCGAAAAACTTGAAAGGCAATTACAAAAGCACAAAGATAAACTCATTGGCCATTAAACTTAACAAACCAGCAATATGCAAATTGCAGATTTATTGAACTCTGAGCGCACGCTATTTGCCAACGGCATTAGCAGCAAGAAGCGTGCGCTTGAGGAATTATGCCAACTGTTTGCCCAATCGCTAAACATCGATATTCAAGAGCTTTCCGAAGCCTTTTTCGAGCGTGAGCGCCTGGGCTCTACTGCCATTGGCCATGGGGTAGCAATTCCGCATATACGTTCCTCTTTTGCTAAACAGCCACTAGGAGCCCTGCTGGTCTTAAATCAACCGCTGGACTTCAATGCCCTGACGGCTGAGCCTGTGGATATCATCTTTGGTTTGATCGTTCCAGAGACTTCAACCGACCAGCATTTAAAAATATTAAAAATGTTGGCCGAACAATTTAGGCGTGAAGCTTTTCGCCAGCAACTTAGGCAGGCTCAAGACTCACAAACCCTTTATCAATTGGCCATAGAGCATACTTCTTTAGTCATTTAGTGTTATAATATATGCAAACAGAAACCATTACCTTACACGGCGTTTACATGGAAGTTTTAGGGCTGGGAGCCTTTTTAACCGGCAAAAGTGGGATTGGCAAAAGTGAGTTGGCCTTGGGTCTTATCGACCGCGGCCACCATCTGATCGCCGACGATGCCATTGAGTTTAGCAAAGATGCTAACGGCCATTTGATAGGTACCTGTCCAAGTCTCTTGCAAGATTTTTTGGAAATTCGTGGCATAGGCATCCTCAATATTCGAGCGATGTTTGGCGAAACGGCCATTCGTAGAAGTAAACGCTTACAACTTATTGTAAAGCTCGAGCATTTTACCGAAGAGGGTTTGCATACCATAGACCGTTTACACGGCATGCACACCTCGCAGGAAATTTTAGGTGTCACCATTCCAGAGGTCACGATTCCCGTAACCTTTAGCCGTAACCTTGCAGTATTGGTTGAAACTGCGGTTCGCAACGAGCTATTACAACAACAAGGCTATTTGGCTCACGAGGAATTTAAGCAAAGGTTACATACCCAGCTGTATTCTTAAGCACTTCCCTGTGCCTGGACCTCAAACTCGATTCTCAATATGGAAGGTACCATAGTCATCGCCCCAGAAATTTTCATCCTCTTCTCCATAAACGGCTACGGGCTCGTCTTCGTACAAGGCCACGGGTTGTTTAATTCCCTCTTTTAGCCGCAGACTTCTAATATTACTCCTAAAAAAACGCGAACTATCCGTCCTTACTGGCTGCTCAGCTTCAATATCTAGCCGTATATTCTCTTCGACTAGCTCTTCAACCTGTTCCTCATTAACGCTTGAGCGCTGCATGGGCGGTCTTTCATTTTGTGGCTGTATGGCTCCAAACAGGGTTTGGTAATTTTTCTGCAGGCTGGTACGTAAGTTAGTTTCATCTTTCTTTAACCTTTCCGCTCGCTGCTGGGTTTCCAATAAACTCTTGTAGGTCTGTTGTTGTTCCTCATGTTTTGCCATCATGCCTTTAAAGTTGTTGATGCCCAGCAGAGTCGTCGTAAACCCCGTAGCGGCAAAAATCAAGCCTTGGACGAATCCCGTAACCGTGTTTAAATCGTGCACCAAGGCACCGTAGGTGAGTCCAGCGAAAAGTGGCAGACTACCACCCCCTATGCTGTGATCGGCCACTAGCAGTATATCGCTGAGTTTATTTACCCAGTTTAACAGCTGAAAAAGGGTTGAATTGATAATCTGCTGATCCGGCAATGCGGTCCCAGAACCGGGAGCGATAAACTTGAGAATCCCTTTTTCCTCCATATAGGTTTGGAGATTTTCGAGATTTAATTCAACCTCCTCTTCACCTTTTTCATGGATTTGCACTAAATCTTTCAATAAGGCCTCTAAACCCTCCAGAGCACGGATTTTTTCTACCAATTCCTTTTCAACCTCTTGGTAATCACCTAGCTGAGTTTGAATTTTCTTCTCCACGTATTCCTGGTAAAAATGCTGTACATTAGCCGCAGCGGCCTTAACGATGCCAAGACTCAAAGAAAAACCCAGGTACATAAAGACCGAGGGAGGCGCAAGACTTAGCCTGGGAAGTAGTGAGGCAGAATTGGTAAAAAGTCCAAACCAAAACTTGCCTCCCAAGGCATAGGCGACGGGAATTAATCCACCAGCCATCAAGTGATAAGTAGTTCGCCCAAGGGTAGCGACAACCTCTTCAGCCACAAGCCGGCCCGTGGATTTAGCAGCCGAGCTATCACTAACTGAAATTCCTGCGCCCTCAATGTCACGCTCAAAATTTTCATCTTGAATATCGATAGGAGAAACGGCAATGGGGCTATCCTCTAAGGGAAGATTAAAATAGCTTGCATAACTCGCGCTGGGAACTTTTGGCTTCCATTCTTCCCAGGTAATGCTAGGGTTTTGTTGCTCCTCATCGTCGTCTGAGTCTTGCGAGTGGCTACTGTTTGTAGGACCTATACGCTGCACCTCAGTACGAAGCACCTGTTCATTCTGTCTCAAGCGGGTCACGTGAACTTGCATGTCTCTAAGCTCTTGATAAGCCTGTTCTTGATGATCAAGCTGTTTGCACAGGCTTTGGAAATTTTGATAGCCAAAAACGCAAGTGGTAAGCCCCGTTAAGCCGAGAAAACCTGCTTTTACCCAAGGAAGATCGCTAAAATCTTCAATTAAGGCTCCTATGGTCAGTCCGGTAAATAGGGGCACGCCACCTGCCACTAGGGTCTGTTCGGTTTTAATTAGGGTTTGTGACACCTGGTTAAGCCAATTAAAGGTCTTAAAAAGAGTGGGATCTAAGCTCGGCTCTGAAACTTGCACGGGCCCTTGGGTAATGTCAGCGATGGCTGTAATACCCCTTTTATCAAGATATTCTTTAAAGTTAATTAAGTCATTTTCGGAAAATGCTTGGGCATTTTCGGCTAAATCCAGCAGGATAACCTGCAAAGTTTCTAAAGCGGCTAATCTTTCAACTAGCTCTTTCTCATCTATTTCTAAGGACTTAAGTTGTGAGTCTATTTTTTCCCCAACGTGTTTGGCATAAAAATGTTCGGTATTTGCCGCCGCCGCTTTGAGTAAACCAAACATCGTGGCACAGCCCAAATAGACAAACACGGAGGGCGGTGCAGTACTAAACTGAGGCACTTTCACACCCGGTGTTGTAAACATGCCATACCAGAATTTAGCTCCCAAGGCATAGGCGCTTGGCACAAGCCAACCTGAGAGAAAGTGAAAACTGCTGCGTCCGGTGGTATTGACCACTTCCTGGGTGGTTGAATGCAAATCTATTTTTGGCATGATTTTTCCTCTTACTATTATTATTTTCAAAATCTATGATTGTGAAGACAAATCTATTCTAAACTTTAATACTTAACAGAGTATTAAATAATCGCTACAATCTCTTAAAAACTCTTACTCAAAAAACTATGTTGCGCGATCTTAATTTTGCCGATTGGTTAGCCTTTGTTGCCATTGTGGAAGAAAAAAGCTTTACCTCGGCCGCTAACAAATTAGACATTTCTCCCTCGGTACTGAGCAAGCGGATCAGTCGGCTTGAAAAGCAGCTTAAAGCTCGCCTCTTACAACGTACCACTCGCCAACTCATATTAACCGAAATCGGCCAGCTTTTTTATGAACGCTGCCAGAAAATCCGTGGTGAAATTCAAGATACCACGCTGACAATATCACAGATTCAGCAGCAACCCCAGGGAACCTTGCGAATTAATTCGCCCATGACCTTTGGCCACTTGCATTTAGTGCCGGCTATCAGTGAATTCATGCGGCTCTATCCCGAACTACGCGTAGAGCTTGTGCTGGGTAGCCATTACGCTAACCTTATAGAGGGAAGCTTAGACCTAGCCATTTACACCGATGAATTACCTGATTCTAGCTTAGTTGCGCGCAGAATTGCCTTACGCAGCACTCGAGTCTATGGCTCACCTAGTTATTTTGCCAAATATGGCATTCCACAACAACCCCAAGACTTAAAACAACATAACTGCTTACTTTATCAATTGCAACCCACCCGGCATGAATGGCGCTTTCACAATAATGGCGAAGAAGAATTTGTTAAGGTTAATGGCGACTTCAAGGCAAATAGTAGCCAAGCCTTAGCCGCTGCAGCTGTTTCAGGCTTAGGCATCGTTAAGCTACCGGGTTATATGGTTACTGAAGATATCCAGACTGGAAGGCTTATCAGCGTTTTAAAAGACTATTGTCCCCGTGACACTGGCATCTATGTGGTTTATCCACAGAACCGTTACCTTTCTATTAACGTCAGAACCTTCATCGACTATCTTGTGCAACGATTCAGCTCTGAACGCTATTGGAATGAAGACTAACTCACATTCTAAACACATGATTTTTTTTAAGCCGAGTAAATTTACTTGCCTTTTAGCATTTTTTGTTAGAAACTTTGCATCCATATGAGAATTCAACCCATGCCCGCTGCAACTACAGCATCGCATAATGTTGTTAAAAACACTATGACCGTAAGCTTATTACTTATCACGCATGATGATATAGGCAATGCCCTGCTCCATGCAGTTTCAAATACGCTGGGCCATTTACCCATTCCCACCGAAGTGGTTTCAATCGATTATAAAACCGATCCCGAGCAAATAATACCTAAGTTACAAGCGATCGTGAAAAATATTACTCGGCAACGTAGTTTATTGATCTTAACCGATTTGTTTGGTTCCACACCCAGTAATATTGCTCAGGCTTTACAGAATTTCAGCCACGTTCGAGTGGTAGCAGGTCTTAACTTGCCAATGCTGATTCGAGTGATGAATTATCCACAACTTGGCTTAGATGAACTGGTCCAAAAGGCACTAACCGGTGGCAAAGACGGGGTATGCTGTTGTGAAAAACCTAAAACTAGCCTCTCCGATGAGGATAAGCCTAAATGCTGACCAAACAACTGACCATCATCAATAAGCTTGGTTTACATGCCAGAGCCTCAGCCAAATTTGTAGCAAGAGCCAGTCGCTATAGCTGCCAAATTGACTTGAGCCGGGACAATAAGACGGTCAATGGCAAAAGCATTATGGGCGTGATGATGTTGGCAGCCAGTAAAGGCACCCAAATTGAACTTAGACTAGAGGGTGAAGATGAAGCTGAAGCCCTCACCGATCTAGAAAACCTCATTAACGATCGGTTTGGCGAAGCTGAGTAGCTTTATAAGGGCGCATAGCTTGCTTCTCAATTTGAATTATCTATTCACCCGCCACAGTCATTTGCTCAATTAACAAAGAACCCGTTCTAATCGAACCTCGCATATCCACGTCATTGGCAACACAGGCTAAATTGGCAAACATGTCGCGCAAATTACCAGCAATGGTAATCTCCTCAACTGGATATTGAATTTCGCCGTTCTCGACCCAAAATCCAACTGCGCCTCTTGAATAATCTCCAGTCACTATATTAACCCCTTGCCCCATAACCTCGGTAACCAAGAGACCTCTGTCCATGAGTTTTAATAGTTGCTGCAAATTTTTCTCACCCGGCTGTAGGGATAAATTATGGATACCACCGGCATTGCCGGTCGTCCTCATTCCCAGCTTACGTGCGGAGTAACTACTGAGTATATACTCTTTAAGAATGCCGTCCTTAACCAGCTCACGCTCATAAAGCCTAACTCCCTCATTATCAAAGGGAGAACTTCCCAAGGCCTTTAGTAAATGCGGTTGCTCAATAATTTGAATGTGTTCAGGAAAAATGGACTTTTCTAAATGATTGAGTAAAAAGGAAGACTGACGATATAAACTACTACCGGTAATAGCACTCACGAAATGTCCAATTACCCCCCTAGCCACTTCGGCAGCAAAAATCACCGGTACCTTACCCGTTTTTAAGCGTCGTGGCTGTAGACGATTGACGGTGGCTTCGGCAGCTTCTTTTGCCAAAGTTTTTATCGAGGTAAGTTCGTGAGGATCACGAGCCGTGGTATAACTATAATCACGCTGCATTCCCGCTGCATCTTGTGCAATCAACACACAGTTTATACTATGACGGGTTGTAGGAAAATGACCGATAAAACCGTGTGAATTACCATAAATGTTAAAGCCTTCGTGAGTAGCAATACTGACGCCATCTGAATTAGCTATGCGTTTATCATGGCTCAGGGCTTGAGTTTCGCAATCAATGGCTAACTCTATCGCCTGCTCTACACTTAAATTCCAAGGATGATACAGATTTAAGTCTGGATATTGATAAGCCATGAGTTCAGGTTCTGCTAAACCCGCATACGGATCGGCTTGGGTTACCTTGGCGATTTCACAGGCCGCTAACAAAGTTTGCCTCAAGGATTCGGGCTCTAAAGTCGTACAACTGGCAGAACCCTGTGCCTGGCCCATATAAACCGTAATGGTGAGACTTTTATCGCGATTATATTCTACCGTTTCTACTTCACCCAAACGCACATTGACACAATAACCTGCGGCTAAATAGGCATCAATTTCAGTGGCACTGGCCCCTTGCTGTTTCGCTTGTTCTAATAATGAACTCACCACATCTTGCAAATGAGTTCTTTCGGAGTGAGTAAGATGATCTACGTGCGATGTTGTTAACATGAATATTCCCAGTTGAATTCATTTCAATATTCACTAAAATAGCAATAACTTAGGAGCATAAGCAATGAAAAATTTCTACCAAATTACCCATCCCTTGGTTAAGCATAAGTTATCTCTGTTACGCGATAAAAATTTAAGTAAAAAACAGTTTAAAGAACTTGTTGATGAAATCACCTTATTTATTGGTTACGAAGCGACTAAAAATCTTCCCCTAACCACCAAAATGATCAAAACTCCCTTAGAGGCATTTGAAAGCCCATTTCTAGCCGGTAAAAAACCCGTCATTCTTCCCATTTTAAGAGCAGGAACGGGCATGGTGGATAGTTTACTCCAAATCATGCCTTCTGCGCGAGTTGGCCACATTGGACTTTATCGGAATGAGGAAACCCTGGTTCCCGTTTTGTATTATTTTAAAATTCCAGCTCATAGCAAAGATAGACACTTCTTTATTTGTGATCCCATGCTTGCGACGGGGGGTTCCGCCATTGAAGCCATCAATCAATTAAAAAAACGGGGCATCAAAACCATCACCTTTGTCTGTTTGGTGGCAGCGCCAGAGGGTGTTGCCAATTTACATAACCAACATCCAGACGTAGATATTTATGCGGCCAACCTTGACCGTGAACTCAATGACAAGGGCTATATTTTGCCTGGTTTAGGTGATGCAGGTGACAGAATGTTTGGTACCAAATAAGCGCAGTTAGACTTTGCTCATGACCTAGTAGCGATTTTACGATAAAAAGCCACGATATTTTGGGTTAAAAATGGAACTTCAATGAACTTATCTTGCACACAGCTTTCAAAGGGATAAATGATATCCTCCAGCTCTCTGCCGTCAGCAAAGTTTGCTTCATTTATGGGTTTTGCGGCTGTGCTATACATATAGTTACTATTTTCAGCCATTTTAATACTACCCAGAGATACTTTCTGTAAGCGAGCCATTTTGCTATAATATTTTTTTCTACTTAAGATAAGGAAGATTATGTTAAGACTTATCGTTAAGCTGCTCATTTTTGGATTTCTAGCCGCAAAAATTTCCAACGTTTATTCACAAAATAAAGCCACTCAGAAACGTTATATTAAATCCATGCAAACCTACGTCAGTTTTATTGGCTTTGGGGCACTGGAATTAGGCCGAGACTGGGGAGTAGGTTCAGCTCAAGAACGCAGGCACGTTGCTAAAGCACAAGCGGATGAAGTATTGCAAACCGTCTTACGATCGGGCATTACCGTCATTGATACCGCTGCGTCCTATGGCTTAAGTGAAAGCTATCTGGGCCAATGTCAGGCCTGCAAACAGCAACCTGTCATCATAAGCACCAAGGCTGGAGAATCTTCCCTTTTAGCCACCGATCCCGAGTGTCAACAACCTGCGCATGATGGCGTTTACTGCAATCGGCCTGCAGCTCGGTATGATTTTAGTCGCCAAGCCATTATCCAGGATGTCGAAAACAGCCTAAAAAATCTTAACCTCTCAAAGCTTGATATGGTTTTTATTCACTTTGATGCCGATCCTAAGAAAGTCCTCGACCAGGGGGAAGCCGTTGCAACCTTAAAAGAATTAAAGCGTGCCGGCAAAATCCGCTTTATAGGAGCTTCGCTGGATGATCCCGAGCAGCTCAAAAGGTGTATTTTATCGGGAGACTTTGATGCCGTGCAGTTTGAATATAATCTTCTTAATCAGCGCAATCGGGCCAATATTGATTTAGCCCATAGTAAGGGTTTAGGCGTTTTTGTCAGAGGTGGCTTGGGCACGGGTTTGTTGACTTCACGTGTGGCTCCCTATCTAGATGATCCTCAACTACCCTATCATTCTCAAATTAAAGCCTTATTGAAATTAACCCACGGCAATTACGAGACATTGACAGCTCTCGCACTGGCTTTCTTATATCAAAATAAGTCTATCAGTTCAGTTATCATAGGCTCCAAAAATTTAAGCCACGTGCAAACCAATTTAAACTTGCTGAATAAATTTAATGATCCGGCGCTTTTACACCAAGCACAGGCCTTAATGGCTGAGTTTAAGTCCGAGGCTTTTACCAACTCGGTGGATGGTTATTTTGCCAAGCAGGCTAACGCTCTCGAAGATAGACATAGGCAACCCATTCCCTATGTAAAAACCGATCATCAGCCAAATACCACTTATCATTAAAATGATAGGGAATTGGCTTAGCTGATATTTGGGTATTGCTGACCAATAGTAGGGCAATTTTAACCATGCGAATGCTCTGCCAATGCGTAACCTGGCTTGCCGGGACAAACCGACTAGGGTCCTTGCTCGCATAGCTGATTTTCATATCTTCAATGCCCTCGACTAGCTCTTGAGCGGGGGCATGAAGTTTTAATAAGGATTTATGAAACAAGCCATAACTGTTTTTAGAAGCATGAACTTGCCACTTTGATCGTCTCAGATAATAGATATCATATTGGAATTTGGCTAATTCTGCTTGCTGATAACGATATTTAGGCTTGCTAATGGTTAAATCTGATTTAGTGCAGTGCAAACCATCCCCTCTTTGACAAAGCACCGAGAGTATTTCGGCATCCTCACACGATGCAATCAAAAGGGTATCTCCCGAGTTAAAAATAGCTTTGTTTTTGAAATTACCATCGGCTTGTTGCTCAACAGGATAAGCTTGTGCAGCCCTAGACCAAAAGCTGATCACATCGGTTTTGGGCTTAAGCTCATTCAATTTTTGAGGCAATGCTGGCTGCCAACCCACTTTACTGCCACGACTCCCCCAAAGCTCGTTGTGCTGCTTGCCAAATTCAAAACTGTGCTTTAATTGCGAAGGTTTGGTACAACCGATAAAGCCCGCCATTCTAAGTTGAGATCCCAAAATGTTAATGGCTAAGTTAGCATGGGTCTGGATCTCAGCCTCAGCAGCTTGAAGTGCATAGTTTTGTTTTGCCAACCGGTATATAGGCAGTATAACCGCAACCAAGAGAAGTCCCAGCGTCATTGCTATCAGCAATTCAGCTACCGAGAAACCTTGTCTACCTAGAGCTAATTGCATCATTTGCAACCTAGGGTAAGCTTTAAGCTATGGCTTACGCCCTTATCTTGCCAAGACAGGATAAGATTACAAAGTGGACTACCCTGCCTAAATTCAAGCTTAGCCCCAGGCAAATCTTGATTGAGTTTTATGCCATTTAATGATTGATTTGGATAGGCTTGCAAGAACTCAACATAGGCATCGATTTGTTGGCCGGCTAAGCCATAAAGATAAGTTGTATGATTAAGCTGCAAGGCTTGAGTCGATAAGCTTGCAAGTCCTAAAATCCCCCAGCTGAATATCAGCAGGCTTAATAATAATTCAATTAAACCAAAACCTTGTCCGGCATGGAGATGCCCAGCATGGAGATGCGTTTTTTTTGCGTTTTGAACTTTGCTATCTACCCTAGAGCATTTTAAAGGTGTCTTTTTAACTGCGTATGGATAAGTTGGCCGCTGTTGCGAGTATTCATTCAATAAGGCATTACTTAAACTGCATACTGTTTTTCGCATAAACCTATCTTTTTTACCTTTTTGATAATATTATAGTTTAAGCATGCTGAAAAAACAATTGTTATAAAATATTGAAATCTCCCTCTAAGCCGTTATGCTATGTTATCGTTAATCAATATAGCATCTAAAGATACGGACCATGCCAATTATTACCTCACATATAAATCATAACGATCCCGCTTACCAAACCAATGCCACTGTCATGCAAGGTTTAGTTGACGATTTAAAGACCAAGGCTAGTGTGATTGAACTTGGAGGCGATGCTAAGTCGCGTGAACGCCATTTGTCACTTGGAAAGTTGTTACCTCGTGAGCGCATAGGTTTGTTATTAGATCCCGGTACGCCATTTTTAGAAATTGGCCAATTTGCAGGCTATGAACTTTATGCTGACACCATTCCAGCTGCGGGACTCATCGCTGGAATAGGCTCAATTCATGGCTTACAATGCATGGTCATTGCCAATGATGCCAGTGTAAAAGGTGGTACTTACTATCCTATTTCCGTTAAAAAGCATTTGCGCGCGCAAGAGATAGCGGCCCAAAATCATCTGCCATGCATTTATTTAGTGGACTCAGGCGGTGCCTATCTACCCATGCAGGACGAGGTATTCCCCGATAAGGAACATTTTGGACGGATTTTTTTCAATCAAGCTAATTTATCCGCACAAAATATTCCACAGATTGCAGTCGTTATGGGTTCGTGTACCGCAGGTGGTGCTTATGTTCCCGCCATGGCCGATCAAACGGTTATGGTGAAAAATCAAGCCACCATCTTTTTAGGTGGCCCGCCCCTAGTTAAAGCCGCCACGGGCGAGGAAATTTCCGCCGAAGCCTTAGGTGGTGCCGATGTCCACTGTAAGGTTTCCGGAGTTGCCGATTACTATGCACATGATGAAAAACACGCGCTGCAAATCACTCGCGACCTTGTCGCAAATTTAAATAGAGATAATAATTTTTCGTTTCTTAAGGTCTGTGAGCCCAGGTATTCGAATGATGAGATCTACGGCATCATTCCTCATGATGCTCGCCAGACGTATGACGTACGTGAAGTCATTGCTCGCATTGTCGATGGATCTGTTCTCGAAGAATTCAAGGCAAATTACGGCACTACCCTGGTGTGTGGGTTTGCAAAATTATACGGCCATCCTGTGGGCATCTTAGCTAATAACGGCATTTTATTTGCCGAGTCGGCTCTAAAGGGAGCTCATTTTATTGAGCTCTGCTGTCAGCGTAAAATTCCGTTGATTTTTTTGCAAAACATCACCGGCTTTATGGTAGGCAGCAAATATGAAGCCAGTGGTATTGCCAAACACGGTGCTAAACTTGTCACCGCTGTGGCCTGTGCCAAGGTTCCTAAACTCACCGTTATCATAGGAGGCAGCTTTGGAGCCGGTAATTATGCCATGTGTGGCAGGGCTTATGAACCCAGATTTTTATGGATGTGGCCCAATGCTAGAATTTCGGTAATGGGTGCAGAGCAAGCTGCCACGGTTATGGCGCAGATCACTCGCGATAAACAACTTAAAAAAGGTGAGCCATGGACCACTGAGCAAGAGTCTGCTTTAAAGGAACCCATTCTGAATCAATATGAAAGGCAAGGTAATCCCTATTATTCCAGTGCAAGATTGTGGGATGATGGCATCATTGATCCTAGGGAAACCCGCAGGATATTGGGTTTAAGCCTTGAGGTTGCTCTCAATGCACCCATTCCAGAAACCAAATTTGGTGTATTTAGGATGTAAGATGAATAACTCAATACTACAGATTGAAAATCACCGGGGTCTATGCATTCTTTATCTAAACAAGCCTCAGCAACACAATGCCTTTGACCCCGAACTCATTTTGGCCTTGACCGCCGCCTTAAACCAGGCAGAACAGGATGCTACGGTCAATACGGTGGTACTAGCTGCAAGGGGTAAAAATTTTTCTGCCGGAGCCGATCTCAACTGGATGCAGGCCATGGCCAACTATGGCTTGGATGAAAACAAGCGGGATGCACAAAATTTAGCCCATTTATTACAAACCTTGGCCCAATTTCCTAAACCCACCATGGCCTTGGTTCAAGGCGCTGCCTTTGGCGGGGCCATTGGCTTAATAGCCTGCTGTGACCTTGCCTTGGCAGCAGAAGAAGCCTATTTTTGTCTTTCCGAGGTAAAGTTGGGTTTAGTCCCTGCGGTAATAAGCCCTTATATCATACGAGCGCTTGGCGAACGTCAAGCCAGACGCTATATGTTAACTGCCGAGCGATTCAATGCCTCAGAAGCCCAGAAATTAGGCCTGATCCACCAAGTCGTTGCCGAAGCCCAATTATTTCAAGCGGGAGAAAAACTTTATCAACAGCTGCAAGGCAATTGTCCAGAGGCACTAGCCCAAGTTAAGCGGCTTGTTCAAACCCTGGCCCATAAACCCATTGACGAAGCTGCGATCGCTTATACCTGTGAGGCACTAGCAGAGGCGCGTTTGCGCTCCAGTACTCAGCAAAGATTAAAGCGGTTTTTAACTAAAAAAGCGGATTCCTAAAGTCAGCTTAACCTCTCGATCAAGCTGACAGTTGACCTATTATTGTAAAATACAATTTCTGCTTGGAGCCGAATTACTCTGTTCAGCGCTGTTATTTTCCGTGCTGGCAGAGGGATTTTGAGCTAGATAGTTTTGATAGGTATCCCAAATCAAATCCTGTACAAAACCCGAAGCATTATGGGTCACAAAATTAAATGAGCCTATGCCATGTTGGGTTAAATATGGGCTAATGCTTGCTTGGTTGGCAAGACTGCTTGCCGTGTGCACAAAGCAAAATTGGGTGCCAGCAGGGACTACTTCAGAGATGAGAGTATGCCAATGAGTTAATGAGGTTAAATCTTCAGCCATGATGAAGATAAGCTTGGCATCACGAGCAATGGTTGGGTAAAAATGATTAAATCTTTCCTGACCCGCCGTATCCCATATTTGAAACTTTGTGCCATTTATGGTCGTTGAGATAAAATCTATGCCTAAGGAACGCGGCAGGGTTTCCGTAAATAATTCACCTTGCCTTGCTTTATCTACAAATACAGTTTTTGGCATATTCGCGTTACCCAAGACCAATACCTTAACATTAGGTCTAATACCTGTGGCACGAATAAGGTCGCTTATAGTGGTAGCACTAGGGCTGCGTTGTTGCGTCCTAAACATACCCTGTTGTCTCAGATTTTGGCTAGTTAAAACAGCAGCCTGAGTAGATGTGCTGGACACGTTGTTCGCAACAGAAGTGGTATTAGCAGCGGAATTGACCACTCGCCTTGACGTAGCGGCGGGTATGGTACTTATGGTAGTAGCGTTGAGATTACTGGATTGAGCTCCAACAGTTTGAGCGGGAGCACTAGGCAGTTGTGCCGCCGCGCTGTTCAGATTCAGCCTTTTTTCTAATTCGGTTTTATACTCGGCGAATAACTCTAAGCGAGACTGGACAAAATATGCTACATCGGCTTGGATCTCCTCGGGATCAGGAGTTGGCCCAGAAGTATTGAGGTTAAATGGAACCGTACCGTCTCGATACTGAAAGCTGAAATAATCATATGAGTATGCATCAATTGCTGTCATTTCTAAATACGCTTCCCGCACTCTTAGTAACATCTCATGCACATTTTCCTCTACTCCCGCTTGGCGTAATTTTTTACTATAAGCATCAAGATCAGCTAAATTGTGCAAATTATAATTGGGGTATTTGGCTAAAAACTTTAAGCTGGCTTCGGGAATAGAAAGACCGCTTTCTAAAGCCTTTTTAATCAGTAGCAAATGTTCACGTACCTCAGCGGGTATTTTAATACTTAGTAAAAATTTTTCTAAGGTTTTAACATCAATAAGCTTGGCTAATGCTTGTGGAGTCATTTTTACCGGCTCAATGGCTGCCGCTAAGTATTTACTATAATCCTTGCCAGATTGAAGATTTAAAATGGTATCAACTGCTACCTTAAGAACTTCTTGTAACGCTTGACGCTGGGTTGTATTTAACATAATTTCACCTAATAATTAATTAACCCGCCTATCATAACAACTATTCCTTAACAAATTCTTAACGAACCGGTAAAAAACAAACTTAAATTATTACCAAGGATTGTAGCCAATCCACAGCATCAATCTTGCCAAATAATATTTTAACCGGGGTTGTTCAATGCTTATGTCATCGACTGGCGAGGCTTGCTGCCACAGCTTATTAAAGTTGGTTAAATATTGGCCGTTGATCTTAGCGTCATCTGCAATGACAAGCCCAAGGTCATTAAACGAATAATGATCTAAGGCACCTGTAGTCCAATTGGCAGAACCGGTTAGATAAAAACTACGGCCGTCTTCTAGAGTAAAAAGCGCCGACTTAACGTGCATTTGAAAGTCGGTTGGCATGATCCTCATGGTTTCCTTAAGCTTGATATCCGTTAGGGGTATGATATTGGGCATGAAGGGCATCTTGAGCGAAAAACTATATTGATTAGCATCCATCAATAAGCGTAATTGCCCCTTCCTGGCTAAAAATCGATTTAACTCGCTGATGAGATCCGGATCGGCAAAGACCCCAATCTGCGCATCAATTTTAACGGCATGGGAAATTAAATACTGCAAGACGGGTTTAGCCTCCGCTGTAGTCAAGAGTTTGGCTTGCTGCTCTGAGTTTCCCAATACTTGGGGCTTAAATTCTGCATCGGCCTGCTCAGCCTGTTTAAGCATAGCACTAGTCTGATTGGGATTAAGCCTGACAATGGTTCTAGCCGCTTCGGCATAAATTTTCTTGGCAATGTCACCGCTGATAAAAACCATTTGATCATGATTATTCCAATTAAGGCGGTTAAAATTACGCGTACCTAGCCAGGCTGCCCGACCTTGATCAAGCACCACGACCTTTTGATGGTTAGAGGAAAGACAAAGTATTTTATAAATTTGTTGCAGCTTTACCGGGAAAAATTTTTCAATTAATTCCTGAGTCCAGGGATTGTGAAATAACCACATGAAAAGATTATTAGGCAATGCCGTGGGTTGAGTCATAACGTGCCAATTCATCTCGGGAGCGGCTTGCATGGCAGCGCTGGTAAAAGCCTGATCGGGTTTTAATTGGTAATCTAAATTCAAACTGTCGATAAAAATATCCCCCTTGGCCTTTTGTTTATGCAAGTACTCAGCAAACTGAAGGTCATAGGGAATAATGTTGGCCTGCTGGTTACTATCTTTGTGGTAAAACCAGATGAACATGCTGATGAATATCTGTTGCTGCGGTTTAATGGTCTCGATCATCCGAGGATAGATATCTTCATCCGTTGCTAGATAAGCTTGAGTATACTCATACCAGCCCTGCTCAAAGGGTAGTTTGGCTCTTTGTAATACTGAATGCTGATAAAGGTTATAGCTGAGGGAAAACAAACAATAACTTAATCCAGCTAGGAGCAAAATTCTTTTGGCTAACTTACGCATAATCAATCCTTTTAGATAAGTTTATCAATAATATAGATTCTCAAGTTCTATTACTAGCTTAGGGCGGCCTAAGTATAGTCTTAATAGGTCTAGCCGTTGAGTTTTTCTCTAGTTAAAGTTGTTGATTTTTTGTACAGCAGTTTTTAAGCTTTAGTTTACTTACGTGGATAATTTTATTAACAATTTTATCCACAGAAAATGTGAGTAACTAATTTTTTAACCGCTTGTCAAGAGAGCAAGGATCATTTACTCAACGGGTGAGTATTGAGAAGTCAGCTAAGCTATAAAAAATTTTATCAACAACTTTTTGCTAGAATGAGCCCTGAAGATTTTTTCAATACTTATTAGCATTTTTTAGCTGATTGAGATAATCCAAATATATTAAATTAAGCTTTGCAGCAAATTATAAAATTCAATTAAATTCGCAGTGCTTTGCCCACACCTTTAGTTATGCTTTCTAAACCTAGCTTATAGGATTTTACCCAGGGAAATATCTTGAGGATCTGTTTCATGGCCTTCGGGATCATTAAAGGGCATTTTTAAGAAGCCATTTTTAAGATAAAACCGCAAGGAAGTTTGCCTGGATTCAGCATGAATACTTTTTATCTCTAAGCCCTTAAGCCATTTTTCACCTAAGGTTAAAAATTTACTACCTAAGCTCCGATTTCTCTTAGCCTCGTCAACAGCCATAATGCGTAGAGCCGCTCTGCTATCGGGCCAAAATTGAATATGCATATAGCCGACAATCTCACATCCCTCATATAAAACAAGGTGTACATGATCCTCGTGCTTAAATGTCCAGGTATAGGGATCGTCTATACCCAGGGGATCAAAAAAGTATTTATTACGAAAATACTGAGCCGCCCTCCATTCATTATCAGCTTTGCACTTGCGTATCCGAATGTCATTATTGTACGCTTCAATTTCTTTCATACATCCTCTTTTCAAACTAAGCCCATGTAGTTTGAAAACTCAGTTTGTTAACTTGCCAAGCTCACATCACTAAAACGTTCCACAATTAAAATCTATACTTCAATATGTATGCTTTTAATCGATCATCTATATTTACTTCTTGCCTAAAGATGGTATTAAATAGGCAGATATTTTAAATAGGTATTCGCCATGGAAATCAGCTCAGTCGCCCATTTGTTATTTAGCCTTTTAACCTTATCTTTTTTAGAGATTGTCTTGGGAATTGATAATTTAGTCTTTATTGCCATTCTCAGCAACCGTCTCCCACAACACCAGCAAAAACTTGCCCGAAGATTGGGCCTCCTATTTGCACTTGCAACCCGCTTGATTTTATTAGGCTCGGTACTCTGGCTGGTCGGCTTAACTAAACCGCTCATCACTATTTTGGGTCAAGATTTCTCGGGGCGAGATTTATTTCTCATCGCGGGTGGATTGTTTCTCTTGTTTAAAGGCACGCGCGAAATTCACAACGAATTTGAGGAGGGTCATGAGGCCAATGTTAAATCGCTTATGAGTGGTTTTGTTGGCATAGTGGTACAGATTGCCATCATGGATATCATTTTTTCCTTGGATAGCATTTTAACCGCCATTGGCATGACCCAGAACTTTTGGATCATGGCAGCGGCTATTCTCATCGCTATCATTTGCATGATCATTGCCAGTGATCCCTTAAGTGAGTTTGTCAATAACCATCCTACGGTTAAAATGCTTGCCTTAAGCTTTCTCATATTGATAGGAACGGTATTAGTTGCGGATGGCATGGGTTATGAAGTGCCCAAGGGTTATATCTATTTTGCCATTAGCTTCTCAGTATTTGTAGAAGTGCTGAATAACCTTCTGGCTAAGCGAAAGCAAAAACGTAAATAAATCTTACCTAAGGCTCTCTCTCGCTTACGCAAGAGAGAGCTTATAGCTTAGTAATTAGCCACCTTCTTTGGTTTTAAACTCAGCTTAGGTTTCGCAGTTTTAGCTTTAACTGGCCGAGTTTTATCAAAATGTCTGGCCTGTAAACCATCGGCTTTCTTCGCTGTCAACGGCTCACGTTGGCTAAATTTTGCAGGCTTATTGCGTCCTTCAGAATTCCGTTCTGTAAATCCTGCGCTAGCGGGTTGTTGGACGCGGCCTCTACCTGAATGAGTCCGATTCTTTTCACGTGCACCAAACTCGGAACGATTGCTATCGGTACGGTTATTCTCGGTGCGACCATAGCCAGATCTACCAACGTCGCTACGGTTATTCTCAGTACGACCATAGCTAGACCTACCACTGTCGGCACGATTATTCTCGGTACGACCATAGCTAGACCTACCACTATCGCCACGGCTATTTTCACTACGACCATAGCCAGACCTACCACTGTCACCACGATTATTCTCGGTACGACCATGGCCAGGTTTTGCACTGCTAAAGCGTGGTGATGAATTTCTTTTCGCTGAGTAACCTTCATTGTTAGCGAAACGTCGCTTAGCCTTAGGCTTTTCCGAATTAGCACTAAATTTAGCCTTAGGTTCTAAACCTTCAACCACCGTTTGGACTATCGATTGGCCAATATAACGCTCGATCTTTTGTAAATGGTGCTTTTCGTTCAGAGTAGCAAAGGTAATGGCAATCCCCGACTGACCTGCACGGCCAGTACGACCTATTCTATGCACATAATCTTCGGCAAATTTTGGCATGTCAAAGTTGATAACATGAGTGATACTGTTGATATCAATGCCGCGAGCCGCCACGTCGGTAGCAACAATAAGTTGTAACTTACCATTGCGTAACTGCTCAAGTGTTCTAATGCGTTGCGCCTGACGTTTATCACCATGCATGGCAGCAACTTTATGTCCCTGCTCCACTAAGGCTTTCGCCAAATCATCGGCTGAAGATTTGGTGGCCGTAAATATAATGCCTTTAAAAATAGGTTCTTGTTTTAAAATATGGCTGAGAATAGCGGTTTTATGTTGCATACCATCGGCTAAATAAACCGACTGTTGGATCTTACGTTGATTAGTCTTTTCAGCCTCAACCTTAACTCGCGCCGGATCTTTTACTAAAGTACTGGCAAACCTTTCCATTTCTTTATCGATGGTAGCACTGAATAGAAGAGTTTGGCGGTTTTTATTACACAGGCTTGCGATGTGCTTAACATCATCGATAAAACCCATGTCAAGCATTCTATCTGCCTCATCCAACACTAAAGTTTCAATGGCGGATAAATCAATACGACCGCGCTCCAAATGATCCATGAGTCTGCCTGGAGTTGCGATCACTAGGTCCAACGGTTTTCCTAAGCTACGAATTTGGGGTGGGTAAGGCATGCCACCAACCAAACTTACCGAAGACATGCGGACACAGCGACTGTAATCACGCGCGGCCTTCTCGATTTGTTGGGCAAGTTCACGGGTTGGTGAAAGTACTAAAATACGGGGTTTTTTATGTTGGCTAGGGTTTGACAGCATGTTGTGAATGGCTGGCAGCAAAAAAGCCGCGGTTTTACCTGTACCGGTCTGTGCCGAGGCAATCAGATCTTGGCCTGTTAGTACCAAGGGAATTGCTTGGGCTTGAATGGGTGTAGGTGTTGTATAACCACACTGCTCCAAGGCTTTTAATAATAAGGGATGTAAATTTAAATCTGTAAATTTCATAGTTTACCTTTAGAAAATATTAACTATTGCAGTTTTATCAGTCTAATAATATTGGGCCAAATCAATACTGGCCGCAGTTATTAAAAAATCTAACTGCTAGAAGTGCAAGCTACGCTTATTTTGCCACCGCACAAACAAAGGAAATGGTAGCTGGCTTATACTCATCGCCAACTGATTAGCCTTAAAGGCCAAGGAAGAAATCCTCATTGAGGAATACGGGATCAGATAGAGATGAACCTATTAAAGAATCCTAAGGAATCTTTAATTTATCAAAGGAACTCAGTATACAGATAATTAAGACAAAATCATAGCTTTAAATTAAGCAGAATTAATTTAAGCAGGCAAAGTGTAGGTTAAACCTGTTCTTAAAAACCACTTATTCTAGTCTAGGCCTGGGTTTTAGCTCAAGATACTCAGCAGTGAAACTTAAATACTATATCCCGCCTCGTTACATTACAAGCCGTGCGCTTCCTTGCGGCAAAATCACTTCTCATATGGAACTATTTTTCTTTAGCAAAACAAGTTTAGCAAATTATTTTACCAAGCTAGACTTAAATTGAGTATCAGGCTTATCATTGATACTTAAAAGAAACTCATTAGCCTTAAGCCTTGCCTGACCTATAAGCTCACTAAACTGCTGCCGATAAGAAGGATTGAGACTCTGAAAGCCCTGGGCATACTGTTCGGTACGTTGCAAATAGCTAATGATTTGTTCTGTCGTTTGACAGCTATTTATATATCTTATAACACCTTCTAGATACTGATTAAAAATTTCAGCTTTTTCTACAAAGAACTTTGAACTTGAAGTTGTAATAATTACTTTTTTGCCCACCGATAAATTAATTTTTTTATTTTTTAACCAAGTTTTTACTATCTCTTGCAATATTTCTAGCGCATGATTTTGCTTATAATCTTGCACCGTTTTAAATAGTTGACTCGATTGATAATTTAAGTCGGTAAAATTTTTAAATAAGTTGGGTCGTTGTTTAGCCAAGCTGAAAATGATTTTAACATCCATGATTGAAAACAAGTCATTTTCAATGCCGAGTAACAAGGCTGTTAATCCCTTTATATCCAAGACTCGCTGTTGATATAAATTGACTATTTGCCGCCAATAGGGCTGTTGAACATGGTTTTCAAGCACATGATTTAGGTTAAAGTGTTTAGCACCCTTATCTAAAGTCAGTGCTAAGGCAGGTGCAAATTCTTTTATTTGTTTAAACAGCTTTAGTTCATTTTGATCCAAATTTTTAATGACTTGAATAGGCAATATTACCTGAGAGCTGGGTTCAGTTATTTGATAAAATTGCTGAAGCTGCGTTCGCTGTTCTAGACTTAGCTTGCTGAGCTCAGTTATGTCTAGGCGATATTTTGCTTCAAAAGCTGAAAAATAAACTCGGTTTTCTTGAATAAACCTTATCTCTTTAAGAGGTAAAGCAATGATTGTCTCTATCTTGGCATAGTGGGTCGCAAACAAGAAACTTAACTGAGTTAGACGATGTGCTTCACTAGGCTTGAGGGTTAAGATCTGGCTCACTGTAAGTTGCTTCGCCTCCAGCAACTCATTTATAAGCGGATCATTTAAAGCTGCTATTTGTTGACTGCTTAATTGCATGGCTTGCTCAAGAGTAAGTCCAGCTTGTTTGATTAACGCTATGACTTTCGCATGCTTACTAAACTCTTTTTGCTGTGAATTCATACTAAGAGCCGTTTCTAACTCAATAACATTGCTAACGACTAATCCTAGCAATTGAATATTTAAGCTTTGGCTATAGGCCATATACTGGGATGGTATTTTAGCAAAGGTTTGTAACTGATCTTTAGAATAAATAAGTTCCCTATTAAGAGGTTCTAGCAACAATTGCTTAACGTGCAGAGGTAAAGACCGTAGATTGTTAATTTTCAAGCGATTTTGAGAGTCGGCTTCAGCAAGCAATTTAGCAATGCCAGGAACTAGAACAAGCCTTTTTTCTTCCTGACTAAGCATCTTATATTGAGCTACAGTTAAGCTCGGCTCTTGACTTGGCCAAACGGCTTGGCTTAAATTATGTAGCCTTTCGCACTCACCCTGCGGTAAATCCAGTATTTCGGTTAATTTTAGATAACCATTTTCTACCAAATCGCTTAATTGAGCCAATTGCACTTGGCTAAAGCGTTGCAAAACTAACCCTTGTTTAGCGGTTAAACTTATAATCTCTTGCAGGCTAATGCATTCAGCTTGAACAAGATGAATGAAAAAATTCAGCTGTACTTGGTTAAAGCGCTGTAAATTAGCCCAATCGGATTTAGTTAACTCTAGTCCATTTCGCAGTTTAAGAAGGCCGCCTTGGACTAATATTTGCAATAGTTTTATTTGCGATTGACCAAGCGTTTTTAACCTATTTAGCTCAGCTGACGTTAAGGCTAAGGCTTCTTTCACCGTAATACAGCGAGCTTCAAGCAATCCCTTTAAAGGAGCTTGAAAAAGGCTGGTTAAATTAACTTCTGAAGCGTTGATAATATCGCTTAAGCCAAGTGTTCCTTGATAGATCTGTTGCAGATAAAGCGTAACAACCTTATATTGCTTGGGATTTAGTTTTTGTAAGGTCTGCTTATCAATAAGCTCTAGGCTCATTAAACCGTCAGCTGCCGAACTAAAGGAGCTTCTCTGCCCTGAGGAGGCTGGAGTATGGATTTTAGCCGTAGTCTTCTTTTCTGACTTGCCAGCATTACTTTCCAAACTATCAAAGCGTGGTTGTTTTTCCTTTACTACTAAAGCCCTTAAGGAGACAATTTTTTGCGCTATACATTCTTTGACAAGCCCTATGAATTCTTGCTTATCTGCCACCTGCACATAGAGTTCAGGTTTTTGGAGGAAACTTAGGATATCAGTAGTATAGGGTTGACATTTGAGAGTAATGTCCTGCGCTGATTCAATGTTCATAAGCTGGGTTAAATCACTAACTAAAAGCAAATGATCCTCGATACTGGTCATGGGAATATCATTGAGTTTTTCAAGGATGAGATTTTGAAATTTAGCTCTGAGTTCTAGAAGCATAATTATTTTCTCCGAGTTAAAGAAAGAAAATAGTAACATGCCTTCCTTAAGGTAAAATTAAGAAGATAAAATTTACCTTAAGTTTTCCGCTTTAAAAACCAAGTTATGGCTTTATTCATATTCTTTTAAAAAGTGATGTGAAAACTTAGAATATAAGCTATTGATCTTGTAATCTCCTACCTACAATGAATTGCAGGTAGGAGATTAAGACTTAACTAGGCGTGTTATTTTGGTTTTGCCCAGGTTCTGGCTCATCTTGAGCTATAATGCGCACATCTGTGTGAAACAAGCCTGCTCTGGCAGTGCTAAGCTGTGTGGTAGTCACATTGTCCTGCTGCTTAAAAAGAGTCGGTTCTAAGATCTCAGCATACGCTGTCAGAAACTCCTCTACTACAGGATTCTTTTCCACAAACATGGCCTTTGCTAACATTTCCTGAAGCCTCTGAGCTACAGGTTGCTGAAGAGCATATTTTTGCAGCAGCAGCTTAAACTCAATAAAACTCAAACAAAAGCTTTGCAACTCAAACTCACGGTTATAGAGTTCAAATTTCATTATGAAGATGTCTTGTTTGTTTAAATGAACAGGATAGGTAAAGGTAATGCCCTTTTCTGTGATAGCGCTAATTTCATAAGCCAAAAAATCTTTTAGGCTCAGGTTAAAGTGTCCAGTAAAACCAAATCCTAAGCGCAATTCGGGAGATTTGGCGGCTAAGTTAATACTGATGATGGCATCATCAGGATCTTCAAAATCAACTGCATTGTTATTCGTAAAATGTTTATAGACTTCAGGATCAGCCAACATTTTAGCTAGCGCATTGATCTCCCCCTTGGCTATAAAGTATCGAATCCAAAATTTATGCTCAGTAACTGCATATCTTTTCAAGAATAAGGTTTTGAAACAATCTACCTCTATTTTAGCGCCTCGGTTTAGTAAAAGACTTTTTACACTACTACTGCTATATAAAGCATACAAAGGAGGATAGCCTGCCTTATTTAATCTATCTATATCTAAGCCTCGGTCTAAGAGATATTTAATTACCCTAGGATTTTGAATGAGATGCAATAAGCTGTTACCTTCATTATCGGTAATGTCTAGGGGCACATCCCCTATCTCAAGCAAAAACGGTATAATTCGCTCAAAAGATTTTAAACTTGCACCTAATATGAGGACTTTTAAACTTAAACATGTACTTAAGAGGCCTTCTTCATCTAAACTCTTGGGAAAATAGGGAAATTGCTGGCCATACTCTTTCAAGAATGAGATTAGCTCAGTTAGCTCCCCAACGCTATTATCATATAAGTTAGGATCAGCATCGCGTAAATTGCAGATGACTTTGATAGTCGATGGTGCTTTGACAAAGGCTCGCACATGAGGGTCTAACAAAGATTGTTCGTTCTCGAGAATCAACTTGAGTTTGTCTATAATCTGCATATGAGACTTATGCTTATTAAACCAACTTTGATAATAGCTGAAAAATTCAGCCACAATGGGATTATCCTCAACGGCTATGGACTTTGTGAATAGGTTGTTTACGGCAGATAAAAACGGATACTTGTCAAGTATAACCTTAAACTGCATCAAGCTTAGGCTAAAGTGTTTGGGTAGAGCCTCCGGCATGCTCGCTTCACATAGGCTAAAATGCACACCTAATTTATCAATCTTAGTGATTTTGTAATGATCTATCTTAAGGATGTTGATATGGAGAAGCCTAACAGGCGCTATCTTGTGGAACGATTTTTGAGCCAGGCCATTTAAGCCTATAAAGATTAGGCTAAGCTTTGGAGCCACCAGCTTGAAGGCTGCTCTCACGTGAGGTTGTGCAAGCTCTTCCAACAAACCTTCGTTAGCACCCGCTTGAATAAACAAATTCAACCAATAGTTAAAAAATGCAACCCTTGTCTCGGGCTTTATCGCTTGCTCTCCTAGCGCCTCTAAGCTATGGCCTATGATGTTGGGCGCTAGCTTAGGCCTATACTTTAAAAACAGCGTAGGAATTAGCATAGCATACTCACCTTTAAACTGTTGGGTTGTGGCCCAATAGTGAAGCGGTTTAGGCAAGGCAGGATAGTCCTCATAACCCGGAAAAGGATCATCATCCATCTGCCTACCTTCCTGATTGACAAGTTCTGGATAGAAATTTAGCAGCACTTGAAGGTGGGCCACTTGATTTGCATCAATCAGCTGATAGATGAGAGGCACGCCTGCTTTAACCGAGCGATTGACATCTAATCCCTGCTCTAACAATAGCTTAAAAATCTCTAGCGGCAGCTTAGCTAGATGCCCATACACGCTATCGGGTATTTTAGCCTTATGTCGCAGTAAGCAGCTAAACAAGGACAGGATTGTCTCTGGGTTAGAGCTATTGTCCAATGCGAGCAACAGCTGCTCAACTAAGGTATGCCTAGCACTTGTGCGTGCATTGACATTGGCGCCTGCCGCAATGGCAGCCTCCACCGCCGCAAGGTCAATACTCCCCCCTGCAATCGCTTTATCGGCCGCTTCCATGAGAACCTGCGTAGCAGGATGATTTTGACTACTGATGCTATTACCCATAATACATTCCTTATTAAATTTATCTGTTAGGTTGAGCTTATAGATAAATATAGCAGCTAAACCTTAAGTCAAGCTTAATGCGGCCAAAAAAAGTTAGCATGAAGACTTGTCTATGAAAAAATGAGCCTATAGGTTAAATAAAAGGCATAATCATATCTCTTGAGTAAAAACAGCCATTTTAGTAACTTTTACTTAAGAGAAACTTAAAAAATTTAAGTTATTTTAATCGTTTTAGGATCATCAGCTTGTATGCAAAAAGTTTAAGGGCTTATAAAGTCGTGATTTTTGCTACACCGATCTGTGCTGTAACCAATTCTTTTAGAGTTGTTAAGTTTTCCTTAAGTTTTTGTCTGTAGATTATATTTCCCGTAAAGTATTTAATTAGTTTTTAACCAACCAGGAGATTTAGATATGAATCCCGCTAGCACTACCACGTTTAATGAAAATAATGATATGGAGTTAACAAGCGATGAGCAAATATTAGATGAACCTACCCAGCGTTTGGTTATACTGATTGCAAAGGCTTTAAATCTTTATACTCAAAAACAGCAAGTTGATTTAAAACCCATTGAAGAAGCTATTTTAGATGGCGCTGATATTCATTATGAAGAAGCTATTTTAGATGGCACTGATATTAATTATAATGAAATAAACCCTTTTATTCTTATTGATCACCTGCTTGTCGAAACGTTCAAGCATTATGATAATGACCCTTCAAGATTTGAGCTTGTAAAATTACTTTTAAAACATCACAAGATGAACCTGCATCATTTAGCCCACTGTTTGATAAAAACTCAACCTAGCCCTAAGCTTTTGCAAGCTTTACTTGATAATGGCCTAAAGGTAACAGCTGGATATGACCTTCCACTGCTTCATGGATTAGCCTGGAATATAGACCACTTAGAGGTTATGCTAAACAAGTATCCCAAGCTTCTTGAATATAAAAACGAAACCACGCCTACACTCGTGCACTATTATGGCTGGCCAAATGTGTTTGGTAAAACTAGAACAAATTATTACTTTATCTATTTGCTTGAATACTTATTGAGCCGAGGAAGTAAGGTAAGCGTTGGTATGTTAAGCTCAAAGACAAGCGTCAAAGAACTAGAGGCCCTACCGCATGAAGACCATAAGCTGTTTTTTGAATTTTGGATCAGTTTCTTTGTTAACAATGGAGAGCAAAAAGCGTTATTAAAAGCAATTGGTAAAAAAGAAATTAAATTACATTTAGATAAGATTAAGGCAAATCTTAGTTTTACTTTTATTGGTCTGGATGCTGCAGAAATGGCAGCACTCCAAACTGCGCTATCACCAGCGACTATCACAAATGTATCCTTAGCTGATTTAGCCCAGTATTGCATTACCGAAGTCAATCAAACGGGAGTACACTTTAGCAAGAAAGCGGCAACCAGCACAAACAATTTGCCGGAAAGCTTTAGTTTAAGCGTGCTGAATTTTGAGCAAGTGCTTAAAAAACATCAGCATCTAAGTTTTTTACAACAGATGCTGTTAGGAGATTTTATTGAAGTAGAAGATCCTACAATACAAAAATTAGCCACCTATCAGAAATTAACTAAGGCCAATTCACAACTTATGGCCAATTGGGCATTTGTTCAAGAGCTAAATCAAGTTCTTGAAAATAAAAAAACTTTCAATCTAACCCTTTTTGAGGCTTTGCTCAAAGGGCTTAAGGATATCAATGGTAAATTGGGGTTGAGTAAGGGTGGGATATCTCCTTTACATTATGTAGCAGGTCTGTCGACTAGTTTTGATGTAGAAGATGACACATTCTTAGCAATTGTCAGTAGCCTGCTCAAAAATGGCGCTCATTGTCCCGAGGAATTAGATACCTCCTTAAAAACTGGTACGCCTAATGCACCTACCATATTGGCCGGCTTTTTGAGAGGTTATATTCCAAAAACGACCCTAGCTTTGTTAAAATTTGTCAATCCCAATAGCAGTATAACAACTAGCTATGGAGCTAACATGTTGTCTCTGGTTATTAATACTGTTGGTGAAATCAGTCTTAAAAAAGGGGTTACGCCTGCGCACTATATTCAACTCGTGCAACATTTGTTGACTCTAGGGTTTGATAGTGACAGTAAAATAAAAGCCTTGCATACGCTTAATGAAACTTCGCAACATGATATGTCTTTAAACATCTTGTTTCTAAAGCAAGGAGTCATTCCACAGGCCAGTATAATAAGAGTTTCTAAAAAATTTTATCTTAATGCCTTTACCTATTGGGTTAAATACTTTGCTAGTTCAGGAAGCTTAGAGCCTATTCTCAACGAGCTTGTACCGCTTAAGTATAATAAGCTGCCTCCTGAAGAAAAAAATAAATTAGTCTTTGTCAATATGTCAGAACAAGATTTAAGCCGGCTATACACAACTGGCTTGGAAAATACTTTCGATATAAGGAGTATTAATGATAAGGATTTAATACATTATCAAGTAAGTAGGGTATTTAGTGACCGAGTTATCTTTAAACTTGCAACTACCACTCAGGGTGATTTACCGCAAGAATTTGAGCTTTATTTAGATGAGTTCAAATTGGTGCTTGAGCGTTTAGCTAAGCAACAACCTGAATTAGCCATAGCCTTGATAAAGGCCTTTAGTCAACAATTAAAAGTAGAACCTTATCAGGACCAGTTAGATCTGGCGCGAGAGTTTGAAAAGGAATATCAAGCGCTTAAACCTCAAATTTTATTTTTTTGGCAACAAAGACCGCGGCCACTCAAGCATCATACCGATGTAGTTATAGTGGCCCAAGATGATGCACCTAAAAGCTTGCCCAAACCAAGCCTTTAACAAAATATGAGATGAGCGCTTATATACCTCGATAGGCTGGGTAAATCTCTGCATGTCGAGGGTCTTTAGATTATCAGCGCCATATATAGACCTCATTTAAAACTCGCCTTTGTTTGTACCACAGATTCCAAAAACGCGAGTTTTAAATGGGGTCTATTATTTTAATGTCTAATTAACTTGAATTTCGGATGAGCTTGAACTCAAAAAATTTAAGTTATTTTTATCAATCAGAAACAATTGAGTTTAATTAGGCTTTATACAAAGAGATCAGTGGCTTATTAAGATGGGCCTTCCTAGCGTTCTCTATTTTAGCTAAAACGGCAATGAGATTATCTCGATAGGAAAAATCGATTTGGGCTAGACGTTTAACTGAGGGCAATTTCCAAGGTAAGAGCTCAAGATAATCTAAAACGCTCAGCTGAGTAATATCTCGTTCTAATACATAATAACCCTGGTTAGAGACAGAGACCAAGCCTAAACTTATTAGGATGGTAAGCATGCTTTCTGGTTCTATTTGGTAACTCACTCTATCTCGAACCACTAAATCGCTGAGCGACAATTGTTGATTTTTTTGGGCGGCTTGCCAAAAATAGCCCAGCCATACTACCGCGTGAGTAAAGCCATCGAGTGAAACATAGGAACGGTATCGCTCCTTATAAGCCAGCGCCTGAGCCAAGACAGCGCCCAAGAGCACTATCTGCCAAGAGATATATAACCACAAGATAAACAAGGGAATGGCCGCAAGTACGCCGTAAAGTAGCTTATAATTTGCAAAGTGCAATATATAGAGTCCGAACAACCATTTGCTAAGCTCAAACAAACAAGCAGCGCAAATTGCCCCATACCAAGCGTAACGAGAACTGACCACAAAAATCGAGCTTATGCCATATAAAAAGCGAAAGGCTATGGTTGAGAGACTGATGGGGATAAAGCTGAGTAAGGGCTTTAAATAATGGCTGTGTTTGGCAAACAAAGGCATGGAAATAATATAAGAACTCATGCCAATGCCGAGTCCCACAATAATGGGAGCAAAAATCCAGGCTATCCAAGCCAAGCCAATTTCAAACTTGGTTTTCTGCCTTACTCGGACCTGAATAATGGTGTTAAATGCCTGCTGTAAGCTGTAAAGCAATTTGATGGAAGTCGCCAATAAAAATAGGCTGCCAATAAATGATACTTGGGCTGCTTTTTGGGAAATGCTTTCTAAATAGGCTTGGATTTCATAACCCGTATTCACCACAAAGTGAGCTAAAAGTCTATGCTCTGCTTGAATAACCAGCGTTTGCAACTTTGGGCTGATGGAAAACAGAGCGATGCTGGCAGCCATCAAGGGAACCAGGGATAACAAGGTATCTAGGGTTAAAACGGCGGCATGCGCGGCACATTGATGAGTCTGATAACGATTGATTATATAACGTAGAGTCTTATACCATAGGGATCTATTGCTAGCCATTGTAAAAACCCAATTCAATAGCACCTCATGCAATAAAAACTTTATTATAAACTTTATGTTAACTTTTAGCACTAAAAAACCAAGCGCTTGGTGTTTAAGCCTGAGAAAAAACATGGAAAAAATTCTAATCAGCGCCTGCTTGCTCGGAGCCAGGGTTCGTTATCATGGTAAGGGATGCCCTATGTCTCGATCCCCTCCTTGCACGCTGGACAGAGCAAAACAGATTGGTTGCAATTTGTCCAGAAGTCATGGCGGGTGCAAGTATTCCAAGAGCACCATCCGAAATCGTTGGCGCAGGTGGTGGAGCTGCCATTCTCCAGGGTCAAGCCTATATTATCAATAAAATCGGTCAAGACGTGACCCTGGTTTATAAACGCGGAGCTGAACTTGCCCTACAAGTGGCAAAGCAATATGCGGTCAAACTAGCCATTCTTAAAGAAAACAGCCCTTCCTGCGGAAGTCAAAAAATATACGATGGCAGTTTTAGTGGCAAACTCATCGCCCAACAAGGAGTTACGGCAGCCTTACTCAAGCAAAATGGCGTCAAGGTGTTTAATGAACATCAACTTGCTGAAGCCGAGTGTTATTTGCAGCAACTAGAAGCCAAAAATCAACTCTTTCAAGGCTGAAGTAAAATTTTTGCCTCGGGGTTTTGTTTAAGCCAAAGGGCAAGAGTAGAAATTTCAGCCTGGCTAGCCAGTGCCACGCAGCCTTGAGTCCAATTAAACCAGGTATTGAGTTCTCCGGCCAAGCCAAACAACCAATAGGGCCCGTGAATACCCACCGCAGAGCCTGTATAACCCTGCTTGACCTGCTGCGGGGTTGGATAGGCTATGGGAATAAAAGTTCCAAATCGGTTCGATGGCCTAGCCTGTCCCAAATCGTATAAACCCAAGGGCGTTTTTTTATCCAAGGCCCGTGTTTTTCCAAGCCCTCGAGTTCCTAAAGCCACCCTAAAGTCATGAATAACTCGACTATTTTCACAAACTAGCAATCGCTGCTGTTTGCCATAAACTATAAGACCCGAGCTTAAAGAACAACTTGGGCTAGCATAACCAGCACCAATCCAATTTAGGCTTAAACTTAGAATCAATCCTGTCAATCTTAACATCTGTAAAACTCGCGGTTAATTAGGGACAAGCTTGCGGCTAAATAAGCTTCGAAAACTGATTCGGCTTAAAACACCCATTGAGATAAAACAAAGCGCCAAGGGTAATTGAGTCTCGGTGGTAAACTGAGCAACCGCCACGCTGACAATGGCGGTTCCCAACATTTGGATGGCACCTAACATGCCTGAGGCAAACCCTGCGCACTGTCCATAACCTTCCAAGCAACATGAAATGGCATTGGGAATTATAATGCGTGCTCCAAGCACATAGATAATCGTAGGTAAAAGTATGGTCCATATCTGCATTGTCACAAAACCACAGAGTAAAGCCAGCACTCCGCTGAGGATAAGCAAATTGATCCCTATTTCAAGCATGCGCTGGACACCTAAGGCAGCGACAAACTTTTTTACCAGTATACCACCCAAAAAATAACAGCTGGCTATTACCAAGGCCAACCACCCATATTCCACGGCGCTTAAGTTTAAATTTTCCATAAACAAAAACGGGCTGACTTGAAAATACACGATTAGCCCCGCAAAAGCTAAGGTGTAGCACAATACTCCACCGATAAATTGTTTGTGGCAGATAATATCAAAATAGTTACTTAGCATGTAGTGAAACTTAAGCGCTTGTTTATTAAGTTTTACATTGGTTTCCTCAAGTAAACTCATCACTATCAATAAGATAAAAGCCACGTAAATGCTTGCACCCATGATATTGGCTCGCCAACCATAATAACCTTGAATATAACCACCGATAACCGGAGCAATGATTAAGGTTACAACCAATGAGGTCGTGGTATAAGACCAAGCCTTTGCGAAGGCCGCACCTCGGTACTTGTCACGCGCAATGGCCCTATTAATGACTCCTGCAGCCCCGCAACCAAAACCTGCGATCAAGCGTCCCAGCAATAAACAAAAAAAGGAAGTGGCCGATGCGGCGATCAAATTACCGAGAATAAAAATCGTAAATCCACTGAGCAATACTCTTTTTCGGCCAAATCTGTCCGATAAGGGGCCGTATAATAATTGTGAGCAGCCAAAACCCGTTAGATAAAGCGTAATGACAAGCTGAGTTTGTTCGGCGGAAAGATCAAAAAAATCGCCAATTCCAGGTAAAGAAGGTAAAAAACTATCCAGGGCAAAACGGGCAACCGTTGAGATAAGACATAAAATGATGATCAGCCGATGAGTTATTAAATTAAGAAGCATGGGAAAAACCTCCGCTGTGCGCTTAACTTTTTTTATTTTTATCGCTTAAACCATTATAACAAATGCCCCGGTCTCATCCCATTACTTTATCGCTGCGTCTTTTTAAGCTTACTCGTTAATAGTAACAAACTATAACCTAGAATACCGGATAAAATAGAACCCGCGAAAACCCCTATTCTTACTAAACGTGCATAGTCTAAGTCACTCGCTTCATTAAAGGCAAGGGTTCCAATAAACAAACTCATGGTAAAACCAACTCCGCAGAGTATAGAAAGGCCGTATAATTGCTTCCAATTAACGCCTGTGGGCAATTTGACAAGCTTGGTTTTAATCGCTAGCCAACAAACACTAAAAATGCCCACTTGTTTACCCAGAAAAAGGCCAAGTCCTATTCCCAACGGTATACTATGTAATAACGTATTTAAACTGGTTCCACTAAAGTTAATTCCCGCATTGGCAAAGGCAAACATCGGTAACACCCCAAAGGCAACCCAGGGATGCAAGCTGTGTTCTAACTGGCGCAAGGGTGAATAATCGGAATTTTTGCGAGATCTTAAGGGAATGGCGAAGGCCAAAACCACTCCGGCGAGTGTGGCATGGACTCCGGACTTTAGGACACAAATCCATAGGAGAAATCCAACTATGCCGTAAGGCGCAAAGCGCTTGATACCCAATCGATTGAACAGCAGCAATACCCCCAGACAGAGTGCAGCCAAAAGCAGCGAATACCAAGCCAGTTGGTCGGTATAAAAGATGGCGATGACTAAAATGGCTCCCAGGTCATCCAGAATGGCAAGCGCTGTCAGAAAAGTTTTTAAAGCCGCAGGCACCTTAGAACCTAGTAAGGCTAATATGCCCAGGGCAAAAGCAATATCGGTTGCGGTGGGTATGGCCCATCCCTGAATATATTGTGAATTATGGCGGTTGAAAAAGAAGTAGATCAAGGCCGGAAAAATCATTCCTCCGAGGGCAGCGATACTCGGAAGAGCCATTTTGGAAGCAGAGTTGAGTTCGCCCTCGTAAATTTCACGTTTGATTTCCAAGCCTACCAGCAAGAAAAAAATGCTCATCAAACCATCGTTGATCCACATCAGCAAGGGTTTAGCCAAAATCAGCGGGCCCAATTGTAGATTGATGGGAAATGCCAAAATGGCTTCATAATAATGATGCAACGAGGTATTATCGAAGATAAGCGCTGCAATCGCTATTGCCAGCAAGATAATGCCACTTGCAGATTCTAGTTTAATAAATTTACCGATTGATTTTATTGCCATGCGCTTTTATTGTCAGCCAAGTCTTTATCAGGCAATATTAATCCCTTAACAAAATCAGTTCAACCAAACTTGGAACCTACTATGAGTAACATTTACACGATCATCTCACTTGCCCTTACGGGTGCGGTGCTAATCGCCTATCTCAACCATCGCTACATTCGTTTACAGCCAACCATAGCCATCATGCTAGCCTCATTGGGGCTTTCCTTAGGCTTAGTTGTGTTAGGCCAACTGGGTTATAACAATTTGCAGACTCAGGCAGCAGCCATTCTCGCCAAGCTCGATTTTAATCATTTGCTAATGAACGGGATGCTAAGTTTTTTGCTATTTGCAGGCGCCTTGAATGTTGATATTAACCAGCTTAAAAACCGCAAGTGGGAGGTTTTTACCTTAGCCACAGTAGGCACCCTAGCCTCCACTCTTTTAATAGGTGTACTAAGCTATTATCTACTCAATGCCCTAGGGATTAAAATAGATTTCATCTACTGTTTATTATTTGGCGCCCTGATCTCGCCTACCGATCCCATCGCCGTGCTTGCCATGTGCAAGGAAGTAAAGGTTCCCCGTCAGCTTGAAACCAGCATTGCCGGTGAGTCCTTATTCAACGATGGTATTGGCATCGTGTTGTTTTTAACCATTTTTCAAGTTGCCTTTACTCATCAATCGGCCAGTATCGGCAGTATAAGTTTATTATTTTTACAAGAAGCCGGTGGTGGGATTTTATATGGCCTGGGACTTGGCCTCGTAGGCTATTGGTTAATTAAGTCCATCGATGACCCTAAATTAGAAATACTCATTACCTTAGCCATGGCCACTGGGGGCTATGCTCTTGCTCAAGCCATAGGTGTTTCAGGCCCACTTGCCATGGTGGTTGCAGGAATTTTAATTGGCAACCATGGTAAACGTTTCTCCATGTCGGTGGCTAGTCAAAGGAATCTCGACAATTTTTGGGAGCTCATCGATGAGGTACTTAACACCCTGCTATTTTTCCTTATCGGCTTAGAACTATTAGTCATTAAAATTTCCTCTCAGGATCTGCTTGCCTGCGCCATTGCAATTCCATTGGTGCTCCTCGTTCGCTTTATAACGGTGGCGGGCCCCTTGAGTATTTTCAAGCTCAAGACTACGTATGCGCCTCACTCCATTAAAATCTTAACCTGGGGTGGTTTACGCGGTGGTTTAGCGGTAGCTCTTGCCTTAGCCCTACCGGTGGGTCCCTATCGTAATTTAATCTTAGCCATGACCTATGCCGTGGTCATATTTTCAATTGCGGTACAGGGTACCTCGATTAAACCCTTGATCCGCTTAAGCAAGGAACAGGCTGAATAATTTTTAAAGCAAAAAAATAGGCCAATGCTTGGCCTATTTTCTTTGGAGCCCTTGGTTATATTCGCCCTGCTCGCGGCCCTAACAAGAACCACAAGATAACGCCAATGACGGGTAATAAAACGATTAGAACCGTCCAGAGGACTTTTGTGCCCACAGTAGCGCCACTGGTTAGCGTGGTTACGATGGCCCAAATATCTAAGACTAAAATAAGTATACCTATAACACCTTGATAATTTCCCATAGTAACCTCCTTACTTTACGAGCCTGTTCCTGCTGCTCGTTGATTTAGGTTAATGAATGCTAACAAGCTTATGGTAACATTTTTTGCGAGGTTTGGGTAAAAATAGTTACAAAAATTTAGGTCTAAATCCATTACCACTATTGGCTAGCGCAGGTATGACTTTTTTAATGGCAAGATAGAGTACTGATCAGGAAACGCTAGGATGCGACTAAAAAGCTAGTGTTTAAGTTAACCTGAGCTTTGGCTAAGCAATAAAAAACTGTCAATTAAGTCGTGGATTGGTTAAACTGCCATTTTTTGCTTTTGATGCCTTCTTGTCTAACATGACTCAAGATAATAAATCCTGGTTTTATGACCTACTTTGGTTGAGTTTACTTATAGGCAGTCTGTATGCGCTATTTCTAGGCATTAGACCTCTAGCTGTTCCCGACGAGGCTCGCTACGTCGAGATCCCCCGGGAAATGTTAAGCACTGGCAATTTCGTCACTCCACACCTAAATAGCATTAAATACTTAGAAAAACCCCCTTTGTTTTATTGGCTTCAAGCCGGTTCAATCACCTTTTTAGGCTATAAAACCTGGGTGTTTCGCTCGATAACAGCCTTTTTAGCCCTACTCGGCTGTCTTGCAATCTATGCAGCGGGAAGAATTCTCTATAATCGCGAAACGGGTTATTTGGCAGGTCTCATAACTGCCAGCAGCTTGTTGTACTTCTGCATGGGTCATTATATTACCCTGGATATGGCGGTATCATTTTTCATGACGGTAAGCTTATTGGCCTTTATCGTTGCCATGCAGTTTGAACCAGGTAAAGTACGTTGCAGCTTCCTGTTAGTCTTATATATGACCGCGGGACTTGGCCTTTTAACCAAAGGCTTAATTGCCCTGGTATTACCGGGCCTGGTGATTTTTAGCTGGCTGACCATTGGCAAACAATGGCATCAGCTCAAACGTTTTTATTGGTTTTCGGGAATAGGTATTTTCTTGCTGATTACCCTGCCCTGGCACATTTTAGTGCAGAGCCATAATCCCGAATTTTTGCATTATTATCTGGTTGAACAACACTATTTACGCTATTCGACGACAATTGCTCAACATTATCAGCCCATCTGGTGGTATTTACCCATTGTCTTGATTGGATTTTTGCCCTGGACTGGACTTTGGCTGGCCGCATTTTTAGCAGCGCTACGATCGGGACGGCAGCTATTACAAGATAAAGTCTCTGTTTATTTTTGGCTTTGGATTGGAGTTATCCTGAGTTTTTATTCATTTTCAAACTCTAAATTAATTCCCTATGTTTTACCCATGTGGCCTGCCATGGCATTACTGAGTGCGCGTTATATCCTGGCTCATCTACAAGTAGCGCGGCGTCAATTACTCTGGTTAGCTGGCTTTTATCTGGTTTTGGCCAGTGTTTTAGGGCTGATTGCCCTGGGCTTTAATCACACCCTTCTGGCTAAATTTCCACCCGCTGTTTTCTACCAACTCGCCGGTGGAATCCTGCTGGTGGGTATTATCAATGTCGTAGGCTATTACAAACTCCATTCAACCAAACAGCTTTGGTTGTTTGCGCTTTCTCACCTGTTCTTATTTAGTGGCATCATGCTGTTGCTGCCAAAGTTTGACACACGCTCCACTAAGCCATTAGCTGAAATGATTCAACCCCTGTTGACTCCAGACACCGAGTTAATCGGTTATAATCACTATTATCAAGATATTCCAGTTTACTTAAAAAGACGCTTAACCGTGGTTAATGCCACCGAAGAATTAGCCGATGGCATGCGTTATCAGGACGCTAGCGAGTGGATGATAAATGATGCTGAACTTAAGCAGCGCTGGCAAAGCCATAAGGTATTTATCATAGTTAGTAAAAATTACTTCCCCGCATTTAGAGCTCAAAATTTGCAACCTTACTTTCTCTTAGCAGAGACTAAGCGAGACCTGTTATTGAGTAATAAACCAAAATAATTGCAAACTCAAGCAAAGAGTCATAGGATAAATGCTCAAACAATGACTCATAAGCAACTCAAGAGACGCTCAAAATTACCCACTGTCATGAGTATTAAGGATGAGACTTGGGTTTGAACATAAGAAAATATCCTCTTATGTTCAGCAGCGCTAGTCAGGGTAAATAATCAATGTTATATTTCGTCTCAGCAATTAGGATTTGAAGCATAGTGATGAATATTCTTTGTTTAATTCTCTGTGGGGTATTATTAAATGCCTCGGCCCAGCTTTTATTAAAGGAAGGCATGAACCGCATTGGTCACTTTGCCTTTACCTGGGAAAATATTTGGCCGATTGGCTTGCAAATTGCCAGCAATCCCTTTGTCATCATAGGTCTCGGCTGTTATGTTTTCAGTGTGGTTTTTTGGTTATTGGTACTTTCTAGAACCGATGTCAGCTATGCCTACCCTCTGGTCAGCATTGGCTATATCGTTACCGCAATTGCTGCCAGTTTATTTTTGCATGAAACTTTGTCAATGCAACGCATCATTGGCATCGTTATTATCATGTTGGGAGTTTATTTGATCACACGGACCGCCGCATGAGTCAAGATTTTTTACCCTTTGCTAAACCCAGTATAAGTCAAGCCGCTCTCGATGAAGTGCTTGCCTGTCTGCAATCAGGTTGGATCACTACGGGCCCCCGGGTTCAGCACTTTGAAGTCATGTTAAAAGAGTATTTGCAAGCACCATACGTGATAGCGCTTTCTACTGCCACGGCAGGTTTACACCTGGCTCTTTTAGCACTTAAGCTACAACCCGGTGACGAGGTCATTACCACACCTTATACATTTGTCGCCACCTTGAACACCATCGTTCAAGCAGGAGGCAAACCCGTATTGGTTGATATTGAGCCCCATACCCGAAACATAGACGTTAACAAAATTGCTGCGGCCATCACGGCTAGAACGCGGGTTATCATGCCAGTGCATTTTGCGGGTCTTGCCGTTGACCTTGAACCCATCTATAAGCTTGCTAATAAACATGATCTAAGAGTGATTGAGGATGCTGCCCAGGCAATAGGTAGCCATTACCAAAACAAGATTTTGGGTAGTTTTGGCGATATTCAAGTCTTTAGCTTTCACCCCAATAAAAACATGACCACGGGTGAAGGAGGATGTCTTGCCACTCGTGATCCCGAATTAGCCGATTTTATCAGCCGCATGCGATTTCATGGCATAGACCGCAAGGATGCTTGGAATCGCTTTAGTAAATCGGGCAGCCAGTATTATGATGTAGTAGCACCTGGTTTTAAATACAATATGATGGATATTCAAGCTGCACTGGGTATCCACCAGCTGCCAGAGTTAGATAGCTTTATTCAAAGGCGTACCGAGCTGGTAGAGCGCTATCAAGCCGTGCTAAAAAATTGGCCTGAATGGGAATTGCCCCTCCTGCCTGACTACGCGCATAAGCATTCCTGGCACCTGTACAACCCGCTGTTGAGACTAGATGCAAAACTCAGCCGAGATGAGTTTATTGCAAAGATGAAAGAGGCTAATATTGGCGTGGGCTTCCACTATCAAGCAGCTCATCTCTTTAGCTATTACCAACAGAGTTTTGGCTTTAAAATGGGTGATTTTCCAGTTGCAGAAGACGTCTCACAACGCATTGTAAGCTTACCCCTATTTCCCAGTATGACGGATGCCGAACAAGAACGGGTACTTAACACCATGGCAAAGATCTTCCATAGGAGTATTTAATAATGACCAAGCCATATATCAGTATAGTGGTTCCCGTTTATAATGAAGAAGCAAGTCTCCATACCTTATACAACCGCTTGACCAAGGTTATGGATGGCTTGGGTAAACCCTATGAAATTATTTTAACTAACGATGGTAGCAAGGATAGATCGGCCCAAATTCTTGCCGAGTTTCATCAACTTCGCCCCGAGCAGATTCGAGTGATAGAATTTAACGGCAATTTTGGCCAGCACATGGCAATCATGGCGGGCTTTGCCAATGTGCGCGGGGAAATCATCATCACCATGGATGCCGACTTACAAAACCCTCCTGAAGAAATTCCACGCTTTGTGGAAATGATGGAGCAAGGCCATGATGTGGTAGGTAGCTATCGCATGGATCGTAAGGATAGTGCCTGGCGCCTATGGGTTTCACGTCTACACAATAAATTCCGCACCTGGATAGCGCCCAACTTAACGATGAAAGACGAAGGTTCAATGTTAAGAGCTTACAAACGCAATATCGTAGACCTCATGGTTGGCTGCGATGAGGCCTCAACCTTTATTCCCGCTCTTGCCCATACCTATGCCTCTAATCCGGGAGAGCTGGGCATTAAGCACGAAGCGCGTGAGGCAGGCCAATCCAATTACAATTTTTATAAGCTTATTCGCTATAACTTCGATCTGGTAACAGGTTTTTCATTGGTGCCTTTGCAATGGTTTACCCTCATTGGCATGGCGGTTTCCTTATTCAGCGGTCTTTTAGTCCTTTACATGTTCTTAAGACGGCTGTTTGTCGGCCCTGAAGCCGAAGGCATGTTTACTCTATTTGCCATCATGTATTTTCTCATTGGCATAGGCTTGATGGGGCTAGGTATTATCGGTGAGTATATAGGTCGCATTTACCAAGAGGTCCGCAAAAGACCGCGCTATGTCATCAAGAAGATTTTAGAAAAACAAGACTAACGGAAGCATAACATGAGTTTAAAAGTATTAATTTTAGGTGTTAACGGTTTTATTGGTAATAGCCTCAGCCGACATATCCTCGCGCAAAAGGATTGGGAAATATACGGTATGGATATGACAACCGATAAAATCCACAATTACCTTGACCATCCACGATTTCACTTCATCGAGGGTGATATCACCATCAATAAGGAATGGATAGCCTATCATATTAAAAAATGCGACGTGATCTTGCCTTTGGTAGCCATTGCCACACCCGCCACCTACGTTTCCGATCCCTTAAGGGTCTTTGAATTGGACTTTGAAGCCAATCTGGCCATCGTGCGTCAATGCGTAGCGCTTAAAAAGCGCGTGGTTTTTCCCTCCACCTCAGAAGTTTATGGGATGTGCCAAGACGATGAGTTCAATGAGGAGGAGTCTAATTTAGTCCTAGGACCCATTCAAAAACAGCGTTGGATTTATTCTTGCTCTAAACAACTAATGGATAGAGTCATTTATGCCTATGGCCAGAAACATGAGCTACCCTTTACCCTTTTTAGACCCTTTAATTGGATAGGGCCAAAACTCGATAATGTTTTTGACCAAAAAGAAGGTAGCTCACGGGTGCTTACCCAATTTATCAGTAACATCCTCCACGGCAAAGACATCCAATTAGTCAACGGTGGTTTACAACGGCGCAGTTTTACCTTTATAGACGATGGTATCGATGCCCTGATGCGTATTATCGAAAATAAAGACGATTGCGCGACGGGTAGAATCTTTAATATAGGTAATCCCAATAACGATATTACGATTCGTGAATTGGCCTATACCCTGGTTGAGCTTATTAAAGACTATCCACGTTATCAAGAACATGCTAACCAAACCAAGATCATTGAGGTTAAGGCCGATGATTATTATGGTAAGGGTTATCAAGATGTTTCTGCCCGCGTGCCCTCTATTGCCAATGCCAAGCAGTATTTAGGCTGGGAACCTAAAACCGATATGCGTAGAGCCTTGAAGCTCACCCTGGATTATTATTTAGGTGCCAAACCACACGATTTAGAGGGATAGGCGCTAGTATTTAGCTTAACTCTCAAAGGTATCCCATTCTCGCAGGTTATGAAAACGTTTCTGCGAGAATGGTAAGGTTGCGCCAACTCGGTTTGGACTAGTTTACCACGGACTTCACAAGGCTGAGGGAATGAGTTTAAGAGACAGGAGCCAATCCAAAAGCCGCTACAGATAACTGGCCACAAATTATTTTGCAGCCATGCGGTTTATTAGACGAGTTGACACATTAATTAAAATACGATTTCACGCTTGTCATTTAAATACAAGCAACCCTTAATGATCCTATAAATGACCCACACATAATTGGCAAAGAGTACCAGATAGCCGACCAGTAAAATACATAAGATGCCACCAATAATACTCCAGAGCAAACCAAACCAAAAGGTTCGAATTTGCCAGCGAAAGTGCGAGTCAAGCCAGGTATTTTTTACCTCGGGTAGTTTAATATAATTGACGATCACGGCCGCGATAAAACCCACCACGGTAAATAAGCCTAAAACTTGCAAGCCATATACTAGATAGGTAAAATTTATTTGGTTGCTCGATGGCTCAAGGGTCCCAACAATTGGTTGTTCGTTCATATTCATTCCTTAAAGCTTAAGAATTACTAGACTAGCATACCATTGACCTTGCATTTTAGGCTATATGCAACTACACTTTTTGCAGTAAATATTCGCCTTAAATGGATGTATGACCAGCTTATTTCGAGAAAAATCCCTGCAAAAACTTGCGGATCCCGAACAACTTGATCAGTTGTTCACCCTAACCTCACCTCGGTCGTGGCTGATTTTATTCACCATTATGGCGATGTTAGTGATCCTCCTGATTTGGAGCATTTATGGAAAAATACCCACCCAAATCACAGGCCAGGGAATTTTACTCAGCCGCAATCAGGGAATATTCGATGCAACGGCCAGTGAAAGCGGTAGGATAAGTCAGATCCTGGTTTTTAACGGTGAGCAGGTTAAAAAAAATCAAATCATCGCTTATCTTGAATTACCCGAATTGCAGCATCAGGTGCAAAATAGCGAGTCACAGCTCCTGGAGCTGCGGGAAGAACAGCAGAATTTACAAAATTTTATTGCTAAGGACAACGAGCTTGAAACTCAACGTGCTAAGGATTTGCGTGAGCATTATAGACAAACCATTGCCAATAATGAAAAGCATTTAGAATTTTTAGAAAGAGCCATTGCCCAGCGTAGAACCGTGCTCAGCAGCGGCGTGATTACCGAACAGCAATTAGCTGATCTTGAGCAACAATATTATAAAACCAAGCAGGAAACCCAAAATCTTCACAACCAAATCATGGCCAGTGAGCTGGATGAAAAGCGAACTCTCAACAATAATAATGATAAATTAAATACACTTAGCCTTAAAATTTCCGCCCAAGAACGCGAACTAGATACCTTAAAAAATAAACTAAAGCGGGCTACAGAAGTGAGAAGTCCAGCCTTTGGCCGGATCATTGAAATCCCGGGTAAACCCGGCTCCTTAGTTAATCCCGGGAATAAAATTGTCAGCATCGAGGGTTTAGCCGAACAATTAGACGCGGTTATCTTTCTGCCGGCACAAACGGGTAAATTGGTGCAAGCCGGTATGTTAGCCCAAGTAAGTCCAGCCACTGCGAAAAAGGAGGAATTTGGTGCGATTGAGGGCAAGGTCTTAAGCATAGCTAAATTCCCAAGTACCGCTGAAGGCATGCAAGCCGTGCTTGGCAATGCGCAATTAGTCGAACAGTTTATGAAAATGGGGCCCTTGTTATACACCCAAATTGACCTGATCGAAGATCCTAAAACCTATAGTGGCTTTCATTGGACTTCCTCTAAAGGCCCTAACCTTTTAATCGGCAATGGCACGCTAGCCACGGCTACCGTTACGGTAAGGGAGCAAGCACCCATAACCCTCATTTTGCCGGCTTTAAAGCGCTTTATCGGTTTAAGTTAGCATGAGCATCAAAAAAAAATTTGCTGAACTTTTCAGCGCGAGAAAGCAAGTACCTAGCATTTTACAGATGGAGGCCGTTGAATGTGGTGCTGCGAGTCTGGCGATGATCCTGGCTTATTACGGCCGCTTTGTTGCCTTGGATGAATTGCGCTATGAATGCGATGTTTCCCGCGATGGCAGCAAGGCCAGTAACATCATTCACGCCGCGCGTAAATATGGCCTGAGTGGACAGGGATTTAAACTTGAACCCGAGGCCATTCATGCCGACAGACTTCCGGCTATCATTCATTGGAACTTCAATCACTTTGTGGTTCTTGAAAAACTCAGCTCTAAAAAGGCCTATATCAATGACCCAGCCGCAGGTCCGCGAGTTTTGCCCATTGAGGAATTTGATGAGGCTTTTACCGGTATTCTTTTAGAATTTAAACCCACCGCTGAGTTTAAGGAAGGCGGCAAACCCACTCAAGTCTTACCCAGTTTACTCAAGCGGCTGGGCGGTGCCAAGTCGGCCTTAGTTTACGTTATGTTGGCAAGCTTAGCGCTTATCATTCCGGGTCTAGTCATTCCTGGCATCAGTAAGGTCTTTATCGATAGCTACCTGGTTCAAGGCCTAGATAACTGGGTAATGCCACTGCTATTTGGCCTGGTATTGACAGCCATTTTCAGAGCCCTCCTGACCTGGCTACAGCAGCATTACTTGTTACGTCTAGAAACTCGACTCGCCCTCTTGAGTAGCAGTCAATTTCTCTGGCATTTACTCCATCTACCCATGGCATTTTTCAGCCAACGCTATGCAGGAGAGATCACGCAACGCATAGTTTCCAATGATAAAGTGGCCAGAATTATTGCGGGTGATCTGGGCACCAATCTGATCAACATAATCAGCATTATTTTTTATGCCAGCGTGATGTTTTTTTACAGTCCACTTTTAACCGTAATTGGCATCAGCTTAGCCTCGCTAAATGTCATCATCTTAAAATGGGTAGCCAATACTCGAGCCAATAGTAGTAAGCGCCTATTACAGGCTCATGGTAAGTTGATGGCGACTGCCATGGGTGGTTTACAAATGATTGAAACCTTTAAAGCCTCAGGGTCTGAGGCCGATTTTTTTAATCGTTGGGCAGGCCACCATGCTAAAACACTTGCGGCAGAGCAAGAATTAAGCTTGATCAGTGAACCCTTGATGACCTTACCCATTATTCTAAATGGCATCACCACCGCAGTTATTCTTGGTGTTGGTGGCTTGGAGGTCATGGCAGGCCATTTATCCATTGGCTCAATCATAGCTTTTCAGAGTTTAATGGCTAGTTTTAATGAGCCGATTACCAACCTGCTTAACTTAGGTGGACATTTACAAGAAGTGAGTGCCGATTTACAAAGACTTGACGATGTCTTGAGCTATAAGCCCGCCACCCGCTACCAAGTTGCAGATCAAGATAGCCAATACCTGGGCAAACTGAATGGCTTAGTAGAATTTCGTGAGGTAACCTTTGGCTATAGTAGACTGAGTGAGCCACTGATAAAAAATTTCAGTCTCACCATTAAACCAGGTGCGCGCATTGCCTTGGTGGGCCGTTCCGGTAGCGGTAAATCAACTCTGGCAAAACTTATTTCAGGCCATTACACGCCCTGGTCGGGAGAAATTTTACTTGATGGCAAGCCCCTAGCTTCACTGCCCTGGCAACTTATTTGCAACTCTTTAGCAACCGTTGATCAAGAAATATTTCTTTATGAAGCCAGTATTCAGGATAATTTAACCCTATGGGACCAAACTATCAGCACCGAAGACGTTATTCAGGCTGCAAAGGATGCCGACATCCATGAGATGATTACCCAAAGACCTAATGGTTATCAAAGCCCTGTTGAAGAAGCCGGCAGAAATTTTAGTGGTGGACAACGCCAACGCTTGGAAATTGCTCGAGCTTTAGTCAATAATCCTAGTATCTTAGTGCTCGATGAAGCCACCTCCGCCCTGGATCCTAAGGTTGAATATCAAATTGACAATAATATTCGACGTCGAGGCTGCACATGTTTGATTATTGCCCATAGATTGAGTACCATTCGTGACTGCGATGAAATCATCGTGCTTGATAAGGGTCAAGTGGTACAAAGGGGAAAACATGAAGCGCTAATTTTACAAGAAGGCATTTACAAAAACTTAATTACCACAACTTAATTTAAGTATTTGACAGAATCGTATTCTTTTCTACACTTAAAATTAAAATACAATGAGAACGAACTCATGCGAAAATGGAAAAAATCTAGGGCTAACAAATTAGATTTAGCCGAAAAAACCGTAGAAGAAATTGAGAAAATTGAGCTGGAAGACTTGGCCAAAGCCAATTTACCTTTGAACTCAAGTTGGGTAAAAATAGCCTCTCGCTTGAATTCAAAGCCTCATGCTTAAGGACCTGACATAATTCACAGCAAAAACATGCAGTTAATAGAGCAATTGCGCACCGAAATAATGCAGCTGGGTCAAACTATAGCTTGTAGTGGCCATACTCCCTATTTGCTCAATGACCCACAGCAGGTATGTTTCGTAGCCGCTGGAATGGTCAATGTTTTTGCGGTGGATCTGGAATTAAACAACAGACGCGAACCCATTATGCAGATGGGCTCAGGCCAACTCTTATTCGCTGCCTCAAATCAAACTCATACTTTACTTGCGGTTGGCAATACCGATACACAATTGTGTATTTTCCCGTTAGCAAACTTAGCTGAACTGCTACAAAACCAAGCTTATCAAACCTTATTAACTAAGCTTATCGAGCAATGGCTAAGTGACCTTACAGTTAAGTTAACCAGATCTCCTATGCCGGCCTCTACCCTAATACTTGAGAAAGACCAAAGCGTTAAGTTGAGTCTTTCCCAGACCTTAGCCAGTACTCAGGAATGCCAATGGTTTAAAATCATTGAGGGCTCGGTGAGTTATGCCCAGCACCAGCAAAGCTTAACAGATTCAATGCCAACACTTTATCCCTTTTTGCAACCGAGTTGGCTTTGCGCCCAAAGTGAAAGTGTAAAGCTTGAATTTCAGCCTACACTTGAGGTGATAAAGAGACCAGAATTTTTAAACAGCCTGCTGAACTTCAATGGCTTAGTACTTGATGAAATAACGCAGGCTTTTACCGAGCAAGTTAAACTCCAGACTCAACGTTATGAGATAAAACAACAAGGTGATGCCGCTGCCATAAAAAATGCCTTTAAAAAAATGCAGTCAATTTTAAAGCCTAATAAAGTCAAAGCCGTCATTGATACCAGTAGTTATTCACCATTGACCAAGGCTTGTCAGCTGGTTGCCAAGGCACAGGGCATGGTAATTGAACCATCGCCATCAACCATTGCTTCTCATGATTTGACCGACATTGTCAATACTGCGGGCATACAAATGCGCCAAGTTGAGCTTGATAAGAATTGGTGGCGGCAAAATGGTGGATCTTTATTAGTTTTCCGTGGCTCAGAAAGAAATCCGTGCGCGGCTCTCCAAACTAAGCCTAACCAATATCTTCTAATCGATCCCATCACCGATAACTCAGAAATTATAGATGGTAGCCATACTGAGGAAATTTCACCTATAGCCTACACCTTTTATTGCCCCTTTCCTCAACAAGAAATGAAGGGCAAGGCACTGTTGAAATTCAGCTTAAGGGGCAATTTGCCCGAAATTTCCAATACCTTGTTAAGTGGCATTTTAGCGGGGTTATTGGCCATGTTGACACCTATTTTCACCGGTACCTTATTTGATAGGATCATACCCAATGCGGAGAAATATCAGTTACTCCAAGTTGTCATTGCCTTGATCACGGCAGGATTTGCCCTAGGTTTGTTTCAATTGGTGAGGGTATTTGCCATTATTCGCCTGAGTAGTAAAACGAACTTACGCTTGGAAGCGGCTCTTTGGGATAGATTATTACGTTTACCCATGCCATTTTTCAAACGCTATAATACTGGTGATCTTACCATGCGAGCATTGGCAATAAGCTCCATTCGCCAAGTATTTACCGGCATCACCATCTCAGCCGTTCTAAGCGCCCTATTTTCTATTTTTAGCTTTGGGCTATTATTTTACTACTCCTGGCAACTGGCTCTACTTGCTACAAGTTTAGTGCTGATCATTGCCCTGGTCACGCTGGGACTTAGTATTTGGCAAATCCATTATCAAAGGACATTGCAAAATCTCAATGGTAAGGTAACGGGTTTATTACTACAGTTGATCAATGGCGTTGCTAAACTCCAAAGTGCGGGACGTGAAAATAAGGCCTTTAGCATCTGGGCAGAACAATTTAGTGAACAAAAGCACTTTAGTTATAAGGCACGTTTTTTAAGTAACAGCTTATTAACATTCAATGCCTTTTTTCTGCCCATCATGAGTCTTGCGATTTACGCAGTCATTGCGTTTAAGATAAAAGATTTGGCCATAGGCAACTTCATCGCCTTTAGTGCCGCCTTTGGCCAATTTATTGGCAGTATTTTAACCATGACCAGCACCATCACTCAATCGTTGATGGTTATCCCTCTATTTGAACGCGCAAAACCCATTTTGACCGAGTTGCCAGAAACAGGTCAGACCAAAACCGATCCGGGTAAATTGCGCGGTGATATTGAATTTAACCACGTGAGTTTTCGCTATGCTGAAAATGGACCACAAATCTTAAAAGACGTCTCGTTAAAAATTAAATCCGGTCAATTTGTAGCCTTTGTTGGCAAATCAGGCGCCGGAAAATCTACTCTATTGCGCTTAATGTTAGGCTTTGAGCAACCCGGTTCAGGTAGTATTTTTATAGATGGTAAGGATATCACCCAATTAAATCTACAAAAGTTCAGAAAACAGCTTGGAGTGGTTTTACAAAATAGCGCTCTCATATCCGATAGCATATTTCGTAATATCGTAGGTTCCGCCCCATTAACCCTGGATGATGCCTGGCAAGCAGCTCAGCTTGCCGGTTTTGCCGAGGACATAAAAGCCATGCCCATGGGCATGCATACGGTGTTGGCCGAGGGAGCCAAAACCATCTCAGGCGGCCAAAAACAACGCCTGATGATCGCTCGCGCCCTTGCACAAAAACCTCGAGTCTTGCTTTTTGATGAAGCAACAAGCGCTCTTGACAATCGCACTCAAGCCATCGTTAGCCAAAGTTTAGAAAAACTGCATATCACTCGGATTGTCATTGCCCATCGTTTAAGCACCATTGCCAATGCAGATCTAATTTTTGTGGTTGATAATGGCGAAATAGTCCAGCATGGATCGTATCAAGAACTAGCCAAACAGCCGGGAATCTTCGCTGAACTTATCAAGCGCCAAACCCTTTGATCTCAGTTTTCAATGCAATCGTTCTTTTACTGCCTGCCAAAAGTCTGCACTAAACTCTGCAGTAACAGGCAAATACCATGCCCGCGCTGGAGCGATCTGGGTACATTTAACGGCGTCTTTTTCAGTCATAAGAATGGGCAGATTGTCATTAAATTGTAACTCTTCGGCAGTAAAGACATGATGATCAGGAAAGGGATGCTCTACGACTATTATTCCATAATCAAGTAACAGGCTAAAAAATCTGTCGGGGTTTCCAATACCTGCTATTGCATGCACTGCTCTCCCCTTAAACTCCAGCAACGATTTTTCCTCACTGGGTTTGCTAACATTTTTTAAGGGTTTTATGCTAAGAGACATGGGATATTCATTTAGCCTGGCCTGGCCATTACATACGATTAAATCAACCTTTGCTAAGCGACTAATGGGTTCTCGTAAGGGTCCAGCGGGTAAACAATGGCCATTACCAAAGCGTCTTTGCCCATCAATAACGGCTATTTCAATATCTCTGCCCAAGGCATAATGCTGCAAGCCGTCATCGGCAATGATCAGATTACAAGCAAAAGCTTCCACTAATTTCTTTACCCCTCTAACTCGATTGGGGTCTATCATTACTGGACAGTCGGTATTACGTGCGATAAGCACGGGCTCATCGCCTGCAGCAATTACATCGCTGGTCTTAGTCACCAATAAGGGATAAGTTGAGCTTTTGCCACCGTAACCACGGCTCACAATGCCAGGCTTAAAGCCCTGTTGTGTTAAAAAATTGGCTAATGCAATGACCACAGGGGTTTTACCTGTACCGCCCACAGTAATATTTCCGACAATAATAACGGGAACATGGGGTTTATAAACTTTTAAAATTTCTCGGTGATAGAAGTAAAGACGTGCAGCAATAACGCATCGATAAAGCCAGGTTATGGGTAATAAAAAATAGCTTAACCTGCTGTTAATTTGCCAAAACTGAGTGATCCAGGTGCGCATTTAACTCGAACTTGCCTCATTGTCAATAAAAGCCACGCTAGTTAGGACAAACTAACTAAGTTTTTGGCTTAAAGTGTTATAGTTACCTAGTAGCTATGAGTTGCCTCTAGATACATTTTTGCAAACGGGTTGCTATAAGAGCAATGTAAATTGCCGAAATACCCACCAATGTATAGATTATGTTAACCACGCTTAGCGAAAAACCGAAAATATATTCTACTAAGTTAAACTTAGCTGCACCAATCAGTCCCCAATTGATACCACCAATGATAAGCAAAACTAACGCTACCCAATCGATAATATTTAGCACTTTCATGGTATTCTCCTTGAATTAACGCCTCCATGATCATTATACATGATATTAGGCTACTAGTTTAAGAATTGAGTTTAAAGGAGAAAAGCTGCATTGTACTAATGCAGCTTAAGTGATTAGGCTCTACGAAGTCTAGTTAAGAGAATAATACTATAGACCCCAGCAAATCCAACTAACCCATAAATAATGCGAGATACTACTGTTTGCTCACCAAATAATTTGGCGACTAGATTAAAATCTAAAATACCCACTAACCCCCAATTGAGGGCACCAATGATAATTAAAACTAAGGCAATCATATCTATAACAGGTAGTTTATTCATACATATGTCCTCCGTTTAAGCTTTTATATTATACAATACATACACAATTTACAACAAGATAGCGCAACGTGTATAATTATTGTATAAGTTTATAATTGACCTCCTTGAATTATCATGACCAATGAATTGTTGCCAATTCGCAGTGTAGCAGAATTAACAGGCGTTAATTCTATGACGTTACGCGCTTGGGAGCGCCGTTATGGTTTAGTTAAACCGCAACGGACGGCTTCAGGTCATAGACTTTATAGCCATGCGGATATAGTGCGGATCAAAGAAATTTTAGCTTGGTTGGCTAAGGGCGTTTCAGTAAGCCAAGTTAAACAACTTTTAGACATACCGTCAGAAATCGCGAAGACATCCACTACAGGTATTTGGCAACAATATTTACAGCAGATGCACCAGCAAATTGCCGATTTTAATTTAATCCGGCTTGATCAAATCTATAATGAGGCTCTATCACTTTACCCCATTGATATTGTAACCGAACAATTACTCTTGCCTCTATTACTAAAACTAAAAGATTCTACTCAAAGAAAACCCGGGGACACTGCAAAACAGCGTTTTTTCTCTGTCTTTATTCGCAATAAATTAGGCACTCGCTTTCACCATGCAAATCTTCACTGTGATGGACCTAAGATCATTTTTGCTGGTTTAACCGAGATGGACTGTGAATTTGAGCTGATGTTTTTGGCTTTATACCTTTTAGCCCATGGCTATCAGGCTATTTTTTTAGGTATCAATATTCCCATTGAAGAGTTGTTTCATGTTATAATAAGGACCAATTCCTGCGCCCTTATTGTAGCCGGCACCTTAACTAAGGAAATTTTTAATCAACTCCTAAGCTTAGAGCAAACCACGGCTAAGCCTATTTTTATTAAATCTGTAGCTCACACCAAGCTTTTAATGAATGAGCAAAAGGTGATACCACTTAAAAGTAATTTTTACGCCGCTCTCAAGCAAATTAGGGCTATTTTGAAATAAAAGTTTTCAGATGCATCACAAACCATCATGAGAGGTGTTTATGTTTGATACTGCGCTACTCTCCAGAATTCAATTTGCCTTCACCATTGGTTTTCACATCATTTTTCCAACACTTAACCTTGGCCTGGGAATATTTTTGTCAATTATGGAATATAGGTGGCTTAAAACCCAAGATCGCTTGTATTTAAATATCTGTAAATTTTGGACCAAGGTCTTTGCCCTAACCATGGGCATGGGAATCGTTTCAGGCATCGTCATGTCCTATCAATTGGGTACTAATTTCCCAGGCTATACCTATGCTGTCGGTGGTGTTTTAGGTTCACTGTTTGCTTATGAGGTTTTAACTGCTTTCTTTCTCGAAGCGGGCTTTCTAGGTGTCATGTTATTTGGCTGGAATAAGGTCAGTCCACGCCTACATTTTCTTGCTACTGTTCTTGTTACACTCGGTACCACAATCTCGGCCTTTTGGATCATGTCGGCTAACTCCTGGATGCAAACGCCTGCCGGATTTATTAAGGAAGGCGGTCGTTTTATCGTGAACGATTGGTGGCAAGTGATTTTTAACCCTTCCTTTATGCCTCGATACATTCATATGCTATTGGCCTCTTATTTAACGGCTTGTTTTTTCGTGGCCGGTATTTGCGCCTGGTATTTACTTAAGAAACAACACCAAGCCTTTGCAAAGCGCTGCTTTTCCTTGAGTATGTGGCTTGCGCTCATTGTTGCGCCTAGCCAAATTATCTTGGGTGATATGGTAGGCCTTTATGTTCATAAGCACCAGCCTCTTAAAACCGCTGCCATGGAAGGGTTATGGCAAACCACGCGTGGAGCTCCCTTAATTCTCTTTGGCATTCCCGATCCCAAATCCGAAGTCAATCACTTTGAGGTTAAAATTCCCAAATTAGCCAGTCTTATCAATGGACATAAATGGGATGCGGAATTAATCGGTTTAACCACGGTTTCACCAGAGGAAAGACCGGTTGTTCCCATTGTCTTCTATGGGTTTCGAATTATGGTTGGCATTGGGGTATTATTTCTTTTTATTGCACTTTGGAGCTTATATTTACGGTTTAGAAATCGACTTTTTGACAATACTTGGTTATTAAAAACCTGTGTTTTATTGACTCCCTTGGGATTTGTCGCCACCTTAGCCGGTTGGTTGACTGCAGAGTCCGGGCGGCAGCCCTGGGTGGTTTACCAACAGCTGCTTACCAATGAGACCGTGGCCCAATTATCTGCTCAACAGGTGGCCGTATCGCTAACTGCATTTTTCATCGTCTATGGCATAGTTTTTAGTTGTTATTTATATTACGTTGGCAAATTGCTTTCTCACGGTCCTGCTAAGGAAGAATTAAAAGAGAACCCCGATTCCATTTTTACCTACATGCATCAGGAGATAAAGTGATGGATTGGCTAAGTTTAACCTGGGTGGCTATTTTAGCCTTTGTGATCATCATGTACGTTGTCCTAGATGGCTTTGACCTTGGAATTGGAATCCTATTTCCGTGGATTCACGACGAAAAGCAACGCGATATCATGATGCAAACGGCCATTCCGGTTTGGGATGGTAACGAAACCTGGATGGTGCTTGGCGGCGCGCTACTCTACGGCGCCTTTCCCGTCGTTTACAGTACCCTGTTACCAACCTTGTATATGCCCTTACTCTTAATGCTTGCCGCGCTTATCTTTAGGGGTGTGGCATTCGAATTTCGCTTTAAGGCAAAAACATATAGGTATCGATGGAGCATAGCTTTTGCCATAGGCTCAACGCTTGCTGCTTTTTGCCAAGGACTTATTCTGGGTACCTTTATTCAAGGCTATGGGATCAGCGATAGTTTTTTAATTGTCAAAGACTATCAATGGCTAACACCTTTCACTCTCTTTACAGGGATAGCGGTTGTGTTTGGTTATGGTTTACTTGGAGCTGGCTGGCTGATCGCTCGTACTACAGCCGAGTTACAAGATATTATGTACATTTATGCCAAACGCCTGCTGATTTTGATTGGTCTTTGTCTAGCCGTGGTAAGCCTTTGGACCCCATTTATTGATCAGCACATTTGGCAGCGCTGGTTTACCCTACCCAATTTATTTTATCTATTTCCCCTACCCTTAAGCAGCATTTTTGTCATGGGTTACATATGGTTTACCCTGGTCAAACGTTACCATTGGCAGCCCTTTATTTTCAGTATCATACTGTTTTTACTCGCCTATGTGGGTTTTTGCATAAGCTTGTGGCCCTACCTTATCCCCTATCAAACGACCTTTTGGCAAGCGGCATCGGCCCGTAGCTCGTTACTGTTTTTACTCGTGGGCACTCTAGTGTTACTACCCATTTTATTAAGCTATACCCTTTACACCTATTTGGTATTTAGAGGTAAAGTTATAACGGGAGAGGGATATTGAAGAAAGTGGTTAATAAACTCATGGCTAAACTGCGTTCCGATTTTAGACCTAAATATAAACAATGGTTTTGGTTTGGTTTATTATATCTGCTGGGAATCATCAGCGTCTTTAGTGTCTCTATGTTAGGTAAATTCTTACTCGCCGTAGCGCAATGACTTTTTAATGAGCGCTCAAGGAAAAAACTTACTTCTTTAAACCATAGTGCATCCCTAACAAACGCTTGACTATCCTAAATCAATTGTTGATCATGCCTGCATTGAACAAAACTTACTCGCCGCATGGAGTTGACGCAAAGCGACTGTCACTAGTAACGGCGTATTTGGGGATTGTCGTGCGTTTTTGGCTCAATTTATTAGTCTGCCTGCCCATGGTAGCAATTTCAGCTCAATCTACTCAGTGGCAAAATTTAGCTAAGGGCATTGACTATGCTGTCATTGCTTATAACCAACCCTATATCACCAGCAAAATACATGCCCTAAAAATAAATCCTAGTTTATACAGCCTTGGGATAGCAAGCGCAAGCCAGCTTGAACGTCGGGCGGCTCATGTGACGACCTATGCCAAATGGTCCAATAGCTTGATAGCCATCAACGGTGGTTTTTTTAGTCCAGACTATGAGCCGCTTGGACTTAGAATAAGTTCGGGAAAGTTGTTGAACCCTATGCGTCAAATCAGCTGGTGGGGAATATTCACCCTAAAAAATAACCAGCCCGCTATCGTAAGCAACGATCAATATCAAGCGGATAATTCACCAGAGTTTGCCATTCAATCGGGTCCAAGGCTTTTGCAGAAAGGGCAAGTTGTTTCTAATATAAAGGAACTTGCCGATACTCGCTCTGCGCTATGCATCAATAAGACAGGCCAAATTGTCATCATCGTCACCGAACATTTGCCTCTAACACCAACTGTCCTTGCCAACAGAATTCGTCGCACCGAGTCGCAAGGTGGCTTGTCCTGCCAAGATGCTATAAACCTTGACGGCGGTCATTCAAGCCAACTCTATGCTAAGATAGGTGAAACGATTATCAATATTCCCAACTTAAGCCCTGTGGCTGATGCAATTATCGTTAGACCGCAAGGCTAAAACCGGTTGAGCCATAGTTAGAGTCAGCTTGAGGTAAATCACCGAGTAGATAAGTCTGCTCACGCTCATCGCTAGCTTCAGGTTCATTTATAAGGCGCTCATAATGATCATCCAATACAGTTAAACTGGTTTGTTCAATCACTGTATCTAGAGCGGTTTCTACGAATTGCATTTCTTCTTCACCTAACCATGGAAGGCAAGAACGCAGAATTTTAACCAAAAAATCATAGAGGGCATTACCATTCAAGATGGTTATTATGGCCGTTGATATGGCTATGACGGTCGACATAATAGCGTCATACCAAGCCTGCATGCCCTGACTTGAAATTACGGTGTTTAAATAACCGGTAGATGAAAGAAAACCAAAGACAAGGCTTAGCAACATCAATATACCACTACAAGCTATTACCCTTCTAGAACCCTGATTCAATAGACCTAAGCAATTGAGTTTAAAATAAAACCGGTTCCAACTGGACTCAAATAAGATAAATCGGGCCACCGTGCCGGGTACACTTAAAATTTCAGCAAGGGGAGAAACCACATTAATTTTATGCCAAAGTTTTACCGCTGGAAAATAACTGCCTCCCGCTGTAACCGCACACATGATACCGCCCATGGCTCTATACCAATAGTACACGGCTTGCTCATAGACGCTGGTTTTTTTAATATTGTTGAGCAGCATAAATCTTATGATGACTTCTGTCTGCTCCGATTTTGTCAGGGTTCTGTAGGTGTCCTCGATAGCAGCAAGCTCACTACCCGAACCCAAGCTGTTGGGTGAAACCTGATTGATAACATGAATGAGCTTCGCCCTTAACTGTGCGCCGCTCTGTAAGCCCATGACTTGTTTTAATTGGATAACCGCATGCCTATAATCGGCTTTTTTGGCAAATGGGTTGCTTAAATTAACGCATAAGTTATATAAACTATCGGCATAGACTGCAGAGGAGAAGATTGCTCCACCCAAAGCAACATAACTTAGCCCCGTTGAATTCACAAAGCTAGAACTAACGCTTGGAAAAATTGTTAATACCCCAATTAAATAACTGCCAAGATTGAGTGTAAAACGATCGTATTGTCTTGGAGATAGGCTGATAAGTCGGCCTAAAAAGCCCTCACAAGCCTTATAGTTAAGTGCAGTATTACAAAGCTGGCTTGTTACTGCTAAACCGCCTCCCTCCGTATCTGCTAATAGCTTACTTGAGGGGTGCAGTTTCGAAAACCCCTCCCAAAAACCTTCGAGAGTCCTCCAAAAGTTATCATTATCGGGTAAGAGATAGGAATTTATGGCAAAAGGTAATGAAGAGCCTGCGCTTATTGTTCCCAAGAAGATAATTTTAGAAGCTTTGGCAAGTTTTTCCTTGGAGATTTGGGTGGATGGTAAATATAGAGTTGGACAGTATGGCATATTGCCCTCCGATTTTATTAGCAGAATAATACGGAAGCAATTCCCTTTACGCGGATAATTAAAGCAATGATCCAGCTTAATTATGTATTTATAGTAGATCCAGATGTTATTAAGACCCATTATAACTGTTTTTGCAAGTTTTATTTAGCCATTATTCACTCAGCATCATGCCTTGCGGTTTTGAGATGATTTTCTCCTTGTGAATGGCTTGTAAAAGCTAGATTATAAGTTAAGATAAAGTTTTTGCGGCTAGACTATAGAACAAACAGATGATTGAACTTCTCGGTGTTGCTAAAATTTATCCCAATGGCGTTCATGCTTTAGAAAATATAAATTTGCACGTTAAACCAGGCGAAATATTTGGCATCATTGGCAAAAGTGGCGCAGGTAAAAGCACGCTGATCAGAAGTGTAAACTTATTAGAAAGGCCGACTTGCGGTAAAATTTATATTGATGGAGAAGAGCTTACCGCTTGTACTGCAACCCAACTACGAGCCATTCGTCGAAAAATTGCCATGATTTTTCAGCAGTTTAATTTACTAAGCTCCGCCAGCGTTTACGACAATGTTGCTCTCCCCCTACGCTTAGCCCATACCCCAAAGCAAAAAATTTACGATACCGTCATGCCGCTTCTGGAATTAACCGGTTTAACCGAGCGTAAGGATCACTATCCTGCCCATTTAAGCGGCGGCCAAAAACAGCGTGTTGCTATAGCAAGAGCTCTAGTAAGTAGACCCAAAATTTTACTTTGTGATGAAGCGACTTCAGCCTTGGATCCACAAACCACTCAGGCTATTCTTGAGTTATTAAGAACCATTAATCAACGTTTTGGACTTAGTATCCTATTGATTACTCATGAAATGGATGTGATCAAAGCCATCTGTAATCGGGTAGCAGTACTGGAAAATGGCAAACTAGTAGAACAAGGTCCAACCAGTGAATTTATCACGCGTCCTCAAACAAAGGCAGGTAAGGAGTTTAGCCACTCCATTCTTAAGTTAGATTTGCCCTCCTATTTACAACCCAAGCTTAAAACCACTCCTACTCCCACAAGTTATCCCGTGTGGCGCATCTGGTTTCATGGAACCACAAGCCATGAACCTATTATTGCCCATCTTATTCAACGTTTGGGCTTAGAAATCAATATTTTACAGGCAAATTTAGAACCGGTACAAAATCAGCTTCTGGGCATCATGCTAGTTGAAGTCATTGCAAGCCCTACTCAACTGGCACAAGGCGAAGAGTACTTGCATAATAATGGCTTACAAATTGAGGTGGTGGGATATGTCGATGCCATTAATTGAACAACTACTGTTAGCCCTTTGGCAAACGCTCTATATGGTCGCCATAGCCACAGGCTTAGCCACTTTAATGGGTTTACCCTTAGGGATTATCTTATTCACAACCCGTGCCCATAATATTTTAGCCTGTCCTAGTCTAAATCGAAGCTTAGCGATCTTTAGTAATGGTTTACGCTCTATTCCCTTTATTATTTTGCTGGTAGCCCTTATTCCCTTTACCCGACTTATTGTGGGTACCTCGATAGGCACCTCGGCGGCCATTGTACCACTGACAATAGGCGCAATTCCCTTTGTAGCGAGAATAGTCGAAAACGCTTTAAACGATGTCCCCTACGGCTTAATCGAGGCGGGATTGGCCATGGGGGCTACCGCCTTACAGATCATACGGAAAATCTTGCTTCCGGAGGCAATGCCCGGTATCGTTAATGGGCTAACCTTAACCACCATCAGTTTAGTTGGCTATTCCGCTATGGCTGGGGCAGTTGGAGGGGGTGGCCTCGGTGACTTAGCAATTCATGCTTATCAACGCTTTGACAACCAAACCATATGGTGCACGGTAGCTATTTTGCTGGGCCTGGTTCAATTAATTCAAATGCTAGGTGATTACCTAGTGAAAAAAACCAGTAGACATAAGATATAAGGAAACAACATGCGCTTTTCTCTAACTAAATTTGGGCTGATCTTATTATTAGGGCTATTACTCGGTTGCAAGGAACAAGATGACGGCAAAACGACGCTTAAAGTGGGCACTATCTCAGGACCCGAAACCCGTTTAATGCAAGTTGCAAAGCATGTGGCTAAGGAAAAATTTGGCCTAAACATAGCAGTAATAGAGTTCAATGACTATCTCATGCCTAATACAGCCCTTGCCGATAATAGCATAAATGCCAATATGTTTCAGCATGAGCCCTATTTAAAAGCGGCCTCTGCTGCAAAAGGCTATGACTTTGCCATAGTGGGTAAAACCTTTGTTTACCCCATGGGTCTCTACTCAAGCAAACATCAGCATCTTGAGGATTTACCCAGCAACGCAAAGATAGCCATCCCCAATGACCCCAGCAACGAAGCCCGTGCCCTCTTACTCTTGGAAAAAGCTGGCCTTATCAAATTAAACTCTGCAGCTAAAACCAATGTTACCACTCAGGATATAGAGCAAAATCCTAAGAAACTCATTATTCAGGAATTAGATGCTGCACAATTGCCTAGAACCCTCAGTGACGTCGATTTAGCAGCCATCAATACCAACTATGCCATGGTAGCGGGTTTTATTCCTTCCCGAGACGCATTATTTATTGAGGATAAACATTCACCCTACGCTAATATCGTTGTGGTAAGAAATAAGGACAAAAATGATGCTCGCTTTAAACAATTGGTTGAGGCCTTACATTCACAGGATGTGATTGCAACTGCTGACCAATTATTCCATGGAGAAGCCATTCCGGCCTGGGAAACTAACTAACACTAAGGTAAATACCATGAATAACCATTTAGCCGACCGCGTTCATCGCATTAAACCCTCAGCAACTTTAGCCATTTCAGCTAAAGCACAAGCCTTAAAGGCCGCTGGACACGATATCATCAATTTAAGTGTGGGAGAGCCTGATTTTGATACCCCCGAATTTATCAAGCAGGCTGCCATTAAGGCTTTGCACGATGGTTTTACTAAACTGACGGCTGTTGATGGTACTCCCGGCTTGAAAACGGCGATCATCCATAAATTTGCTAGAGATAATCAACTGACCTATACCCCACAGCAAGTCATAGCATCCACTGGCGCTAAACAATGTTTTTATAATCTTATGCAAGCCTTACTCAATAAGGGTGATGAAGTCATTATTCCAGCGCCCTATTGGGTTTCATACCCTGATATGGCTTTGCTTGCCGACGGTGTACCCGTTTATATTCACACCAATATTGAACAGCACTATAAAATTTCCGCCGAACAATTGGCAGCTGCTATCACCCCACAAACCAAGTTAGTTATTCTCAACAGCCCCTCCAATCCTAGTGGCATTAGCTATACCGCGCAGGAATTAACTCAGCTAGCCAAGGTACTGCTTGAACATCCCAAGGTAAAAATTGTTACCGATGATATTTACGAGCCTATTCTTTGGGCGGAAGAGCCCTTTGTCAATATTGTTAACGTTTGCCCCGAGCTATACGAAAGAACCATCGTTATCAATGGTGTTTCTAAAGCCTATTCAATGACCGGTTGGCGTTTAGGTTACGCGGCGGGTGATGCTAAAATAATCAATGCCATGAAGGATATCCAGTCGCAGAGTACCTCTAGTCCCTGCTCCATTACCCAAATGGCTGCTCAAGCTGCTCTGGAAGGTGATCAGAGTTGTATTGCCACGATGTGTAAATCATACCGAGAAAGGCATGATTACGTATATGGCTCTTTACTGGAGATCCCTGGCGTGCGCTGTATTCCTGCCGATGGCACATTTTATAGCTTCCCAGATTGCAGTGAATTGATTGAGCGTTTACCTAATATTCACAATGATGTGGAGTTAGCTGATTTCTTGTTAGAAAAAGCGCAAATTGCCTTGGTACCCGGTAGTGCCTTTGGCAATACTGGCTGCATCCGCATTTCCTATGCAACCAGCATGACAAATTTAACCAATGCACTGTATCGGTTTAAACAAGCTGTACACAGTGCCTTATGAAATGGTACAGCAGCTCCATTGACTGGGCCTAGAGCGATGGCGTTGCAAGCGAGGTAATTCCACTTCTTGTGCCTCGATTTGCAGCGTATTGTCGTCATTGGGTGAATTAATTCGACTGTGCCTGCGACTCAAACTGCCATGAGCATTCAATAGCTCTGTATAGTTATAACGAGTTTGACGCCCCAGGGTTAATCCCCCTTGACCACCACGATTAGCTAAAGTGCTATTTTGTTGTTCAACGTCCTCTAGCTCCGCTCGAGAGGGTAATTTAGCAATTTTTTTATGGCCCGATGATCGCTTGAGGTAGTCTTCCAAACGTTCTATTTCCTCTAGGAACATTTTATGCGCAGCTTCAAGTAAATGACGTTGAAAATGAGGCTCACCCGTTTCTGCATTATAGAGGGCAGACATATCCCTGGCATTCCTTAGGGCCTCCATCTCAACTTTTAAAGTTTGCTCGTTTAAAAAGTCTATCAGTGATTTAAAAGCCAGGGCAAAGCTATTGATACCATTGGCAATCGGTACGGAAGCGTTGAGTACAGAATAAAACTTACTCAAGACGCTGACAAAATTGGCTGGCAATGCGGATTTGCACTCAGAGTCAATTTCCATGGGATTTTGATAAGCTAAATAAAAAGCCACTACGCCGCTAAAAGCCGAAAGCCCCACGGCCAGGATAATATTACGCGCCTCATTATAACTGCAATTTTTTATAAGATTTGGAAGCTGTTTTATATTGCTTAAAAACATCAACAACTCTTTACATGAAGTATAATTGATGGGAATGGGCATGAGGGTTGCTATGAAGCCTATCGTGGTCCCCAAGAGACATTTTTTCCAATCTTGAGCCCATTTTGATAGGTTTCTAAACCAAGGAAGATTAACTAAGTTGTAACTGAGAGGATAAGTAGGCAAGGCGGCTATTATTGCTAAGATTATACCAGTGGTTGAAGAAAAGTAACCCCATCCTCGCATCAGTCTTGTCTCAGGAATAAAGGTTAAATCAAGTTCTCGCTTCATTTGAGCGAGTTTAAACAAGAGTTTTTTTATCGGAACCACATCAGAATGGGTTTCAGTTAATTGCTTATATTCACTTAGTTGAGCTAGAAAGTGCTCTTTATCAAGTTTACTCTGATCAATTTGCTTAAATTCTGCTAAAAATTCCAATAGCTCAGCACGCTTTACAGCTATTTCGTGAGTATCGCCTAGTTTTCTTGCCAACCAATTGAGACAGTTTCTGACACTTACCATGAGGTAGGTACCATTGATCAGCACAATGGGTATATAAGTACCAAAACTGGCTGTCCAGAGCAGAGCTTGCTTATTTTGAATAAACATTTTTAAAATATAATTGGGGTCATTGACTACTACCCAAGCTTGAGATAACCCCGAGGCAGGTGATACTGCCAATAACGCATGTAAAATGGGCAAGGTTATGGCTTCAACAAGATACATCAATTTACTATCGTGATTATAGGTATTATCTCCCCAGCGATGACTGATTCCAAATGTCAATAGGTCGAAAAGTCTAAACCCATGTCTTATTCGGCGTAAAATTTCCTCATTGGTTAACCGAGTTCCGTTGCGAAGTAGCAAAAATCCTGGAGTTGCACACAATAAACCGGCAACACTAAAGAGATCGGAATGGCCTATGGGCTGTATCTCATGTTCTATTAAGGATTTATTGATAGCCGCTAGTAGTGCGGTAATGGTGGGGGCTGCAAATGAAGTGCTGGCAAAAAATGCTTCAACGGTGGCAACAATCACTGAAAGGTGATAAGGGCTGCGAACCATAATATGTTCAAAGGGTGAAAGCCCATACCTACGCATCCTGATAACTTGATGGTAAGCATCCTGTTTCCTTTTTTTGCGCCTCTTCAAAGACGTAGTAGAAAGTATGGAATTTTCCTCATCCCGCTGCTCGGCGATATCCATAACGATTTGATCTGAATGATTAGAATTTAATAATGTGGTTCGCTCATCCTGTTGCTCATGAGAATACATACTGCACCTCGCTTAAAGTTAAAACCAGCGTTATAACAGTTCGTTTTCCGTAAGATTTAGCTAAAATAACTTCGTTGAATAGACGTGAAAGAGTTAAAAAATCGTTCCTAAGGTTTTAAATAATGCCGTAAGAATTTTTAAAAAGCAAATTATTACCCAAAGGTGAGCTCAAGAGATTTAGAATATATGAAGCTTGAGCGTTGCGCAAAAGCCTGATTCAGCGTAAGATTAGGGGTAAATTTTATAGCTAAAGACATATCCTCTGATGAAAAACAATACAATAATTATTGGCATTGCCGGTGCCTCTGCATCTGGTAAAAGTTTGTTAGCTAATACTATTGTTAGAGAGCTGGGTTCCGACCAAGTTGTGGTTATCTCAGAAGACTCTTACTATAAGGATCATAAGGATATGCCCTATGAGGAGCGGCAGAAGATCAACTATGATCATCCCGACGCCATTGAACATAGCCTTTTAGTAAAACATCTCCAGCAGCTACAAGCTGGTAATACCGTTGAAATTCCCATGTATAACTATACTAAGCACGCTAGGGAAAAATCCACTCGTGAAGTAGGTAATCATACCATCATTGTTCTGGAAGGCATTTTATTATTCGTCGACTCCAAATTGCGTAAGATGATGGATATTCGCATTTACATGGATGCCCCCTTGGACATTTGTTTAATTAGAAGACTTAAACGTGACATGCTGGAACGAGGCAGAAGCTTAGACTCCGTTTTAGAGCAATATCTTGCCACCGTAAGGCCCATGTACTTACAATTTATTGAACCCTCCAAGCGTTATGCCGATATCATCGTGCCTCGGGGTGGTGAAAATCGCATTGCGATCGAAATGATCAAGGCAAAAATGCGTGAACTTCTCAATTCAGTAGCAAAATAACACCCTATGGACTTATCGCCTCTCACCGCTGTTTCTCCTCTTGATGGTCGCTATGCAGATAAAACTGCTCAGCTTAGAACCATTTTTAGTGAATTTGGCCTTATACGCCACAGGTTATGGATTGAAATCCGCTGGCTAATGGCCCTTGCTGCCGAACCTCACATCAAAGAAATACCTCCCTTATCGGCAGAAGCACAGGCTTTTTTAACTGAGTTACAGCAAGAATTTAACCTGGCGGATGCCCAAAGCGTCAAGTCGATTGAAGCTACAACTAACCATGATGTAAAGGCCGTTGAATATTTCTTGAAGCAACAAATTGCCGAACATCCCGAGCTCAATAAGCTTAGTGAATTCATTCACTTTGGCTGTACCTCGGAAGACATCAATAATTTAGCCTATGCTCTGATGTTAAAAACTGCCCGTGAGCAATGTTTAATCCCACTGCTGAATGACTTGCTGTTAAGTCTTAAATCTCTTGCCCATACCCATGCCGGCGAACCTCTATTAGCAAGAACTCATGGTCAGCCTGCAACCCCTACCACGGTGGGTAAAGAATTTGCCAATTTTGCCGCTCGCTTAGCTAACGCCATTCTGCAACTGCAGCGAGTCATTATTAAAGGCAAAATTAATGGCGCAGTGGGTAATTTTAATGCTCATTACGCGGCCTATCCGGATGTTGATTGGCTCAGTTTAAGCAAGCGTTTGGTTGAGGAACTGGGTTTAAGCTTTAATCCCTATACAACTCAGATAGAACCACATGATTATATTGCCGAATTCGCTCATGCCTTGATGAGGCTTAATAGCATCCTGATCGATCTTAACCGTGATCTTTGGGGCTATATTGCCCTTGGCTATTTTGGCCAAAAAGCCATCGCACACGAAATTGGTTCATCGACCATGCCGCATAAAATAAATCCCATCGATTTTGAAAATTCTGAAGGTAATTTAGGTTTAGCCAACGCTTTGCTAGGCTATTTTGCCACCCAGCTTCCTACCTCACGTTGGCAACGCGATCTCGTTGACTCAACCGTGTTACGCAATTTAGGCGTGGCCTTGGGACATTGTCTAGTAGCCTATCAATCTAGCCTAAAGGGATTGGGTAAATTACAGGTCAATCGCGAGTGTCTAGAAACAGATTTAGAGCATAACTGGGAAATACTCGCAGAACCCATTCAGACGATCATGCGCCGTTATGGGATAGAACAGCCTTATGAAAAATTAAAAGTGCTAACTCGGGGTAAAAAAATTAACCGTGAAAATTTACAAATTTTTATAGACGAACTAAACTTACCCGAGCCTATCAAACAGCAGTTAAAAAGCTTGCATCCCAGCAATTATCTAGGCATTGCCAAGCTACTAGCAGAGCAGATTTAAGGTAAGATAATTCTCATGGATACCACACAAGAAAGTTTTAACCAGAAAAAGCAAACTCTGCTAAAGCGGCTAATGTCTGGTTTTTATAATTGGTTATCCCATGATGTCGACCCTCAGCGTGCATTGCCTCTCAGCGATTTTGAACGTATTAGTTATGAAGTAAGAATGGGTGATGTTCTACTCCTAGAAGGGCGAAGTCGGATCAGCCGGGTCATTCGCGCCGTTACCCTAAGTCCCTGGACCCATGCAGTACTTTATATCGGCCGCTTGGCCAATATTGAAGATCCTGAACTGCGTAAGCTGGTAAAGTCCAATTACACGGGCAATGAATTTGACCAACTCATTTTAGAGGCGGTGTTGGGTAAAGGAACTGTGATTTCACCCCTAGCCGTTTACAAGACAGAACACATCCGCATTTGTAGGCCTCGCGCTTTAGCGCGCAAAGATGCCCAAAAAATTATAGAATTTAGTGTTAAGCGCTTAGGAACAGAATATAGCGTAAGACATATTCTCGATTTGGCCCGATTTTTATTTCCCTGGGGTTTATTACCCAGGCGCTGGCGCTCTAGCCTCTTTAACCACAACGCCGATGTACCCACCAAACAAATTTGCTCGGCCATGATCGCTGAGGCCTTCTACTCCGTGCGTTTTCCCATCCTGCCCTTGGTGCATAAATTACCCGATGGCAAGGTTGAATTGATTCCCCGCAATCCAAGACTTTATACGCCCAATGATTTTGATTATTCGCCTTATTTTGAGATCATAAAGTATCCATTTTTTGAGCTCTCTGAAAGAGCGGTTTACCGAGATTTGCCTTGGAATCAAGAGGGTATTATCAGTGATGATAGCGAAGGGTTATATATTCCTAAAACTAAGGAAGTAAATAAGTAATCTTATAACATTATCAGCTATTGTCATCGGCTTATATTTAGGATAATGTTAGCTCAGCGGCAAGTTTTACAAAAAGGATGGTAGTATGGCTAGCACACCTGTTTCAGTTGAAAACTGGGTTAAAAGAGCTCAAATTTGGCAGCGCTTGTTTGGTTTAACCCCAACGCCTAAAAAAAACCTTGACCTGGATAAATTCGAAAAAGACTTTAGCGAAGCAACAGATTCATTGCTAATAGATAAGCTAAAGTTTAAACAGCAATTAGGTGACCTGCCCTCTTCTCCTCCTCCATCCGTTAGTATCAGCCAAACCAATCTCTCACCTACTCAAACCGCACCAGCTGCTTTTTCCGCAAGCTATTTTGTCGATATGCTCGATGATATGCCGAACCTAATTGAAAATTGGCCGACTGATAAACAGGTGTTGGAAAAAATCCTAAAGGGCCAGGTAAAGTGTACCCATCACGTTACCAATCTGGCGCAGCAAACCCAGGCCAATTATTTAGTACTGTTCAATGGCCCCGATTTACCTAACAATCAATTATATTTAAAAGCCGCTCTATGGGCAAAAGTGCTTGATCAAAAGCTGGCCGCCACGGAAGCTTTTCAAACCCATAAAACCTTTGCGGCTAATTTTGATAGATACCTTCAAGCCATTAAGCTGCTAAAAATTTTAGGCTACAGCGATACTCGCTTTATTTCACAATTAGCCAGCTGTATGGCAATTGATCCTAATTTTAAAACCTCAGACGCCAATACTAATGATGCTCAGGAGTTAAGCTTAACTATTAAAGCCCATGCCTTTTTAACACAATTAAATACTTGGGATGTTTTAACCTGCTGGCAGTTGGCAAAGGTCGCCGTCTTTTACCATCAGACCGCAGCTGAAAGTGAAAACACAGCCGAACCTCAAAGCTGTGAAACCTGGTTAAGGGAATTTTTTACCTCTCAAGCTGATAAGATGATACTAGACAAAATTGCGACCGAAAGCAAAGGCAGCCCCTACAAGGCCATGATAGCTAAACGTGAATTTGCTCAAGATCTGATCAAAAAGCTTAAGGAACACCAACCCTTAAAAAACCTTCAACAACAGTATAGTGACTTGCAAGTTAAGCGACGCAGTACCAAAAATTCTCTTAACATGAAAATTTATGAGCAGAATCAACTAGCCGAAAAAACTGCCGTTTTTGAACGCTTTCCACTTAAGTGGTTTAAATGGACTTATGACAAACTCCAAAACTCTTTTTCCGAAACCAGCCCTCTTGGTAAGTTTATTCGATATTGTAGACCACAGAGCTTCAAGGAATATGACAATGCTGTAAATAAAATCGCTAGTCTTAGTGAGGAAAAAGCAAAGTTCAAGCAGCGTTTACAACAGACTAAAACCGATCTTGAGGACCTTAGCCAAAGGTTAGACTCTATTCAGGCTCAATGTTCTGCCTATCAACCCATCCTAGTTAACGCAGAAATCCTGGCAGAAAACTATGATGCAGAACCCGAACCGGTAATGCCCCTCTCCCAGCCCAGAACGCTCTGCCTAGCTTATTAGCTAGGCTTTAGCTTTACAACTCGAGTTCGGCCGGCTTGAAAAACCACTTGCAGATTAAATTTCCCTGCCAACAGCTGGTTAAAATCGCCCAACCTATCATTGCGCATGACAATGAAACCATCCTGAGCACTTTGGGCTAAAAATTGCTCACCGCTCATGAAGCCACCTTGCGCCTTATCGGTATGTGAGCCAAAGTATAAGTCTTGACTCTGGCTATCGATAATCGGTAAGCGTTTTTGATAATAAAATAAGAGTGAGGACAAGCGTTCAAAATCCTGGTAAAGATAAACGGGTTGTAGCTCCACGTGAGACTTTAAAAAGGTAGCGATTTCTTTTTGTGAGTAGGTATTTTGCTGCAGTTGACGCACTTTAACATAACAAGCCGTCATCGCCAAGGCAACTCCGGTTAATAAAACGGCCATTAACTTAGCCGAGCGAAATATGGAACAGCCAAGGCTTGCTAGGATAAGATAAGCACTCGTGGCTAAGAGAGACCCGCCTATAGTTGTTTTAAGCTCCGGGGGTAAAATCAGCTTTGCCAATAGTCCAGTGTTAGACATTGTAAATACATTGGCATAATAAACTAGACCCGTAATCAGGACTAGTAAAACGGTTAAACTGAGTAAAACCCTCCATAAAGCACGAATTTTGTTCTGAGCTATATTTCTGGCTAAGACTATTCCCAATAATAGGGCCAGAGGAGGCATGCCTACTACCATGTAATAATCACCCTTGGCCTTGGAAATGGAGTAAAATAACATGGGCAGTAAAAAACACAGCCAGAGAAATTTTTGCAAGCAGTCTTTCAATGTCGTTTTTAGAACCAGGGGCAATAATAAACACCAGGGAAACAAATACACCAAAATCAGCGGCAAATAAAAGTAAATCGGTCCAGTATGGTAGTCATTGGGAATACGCTTATCTAAAAAGCGATAAAACTGCTCATTGATAAAATAATCCCAACCAAAGTGAGGTTGTTGCTGTATTGCTAAAATATGCCAGGGCAAGCCTATGGACAAAAATATCAAAATCCCCCACCCATCGAATAACCGCCAGCGTTTTTGCCAACCACAGGATTCTGTTAAAAGGAAAATTGTGGCAATACCCATTGGAAAAACCAAGGCTACAAAACCCTTGGTTAATAAACCCAGTGCCAAACTGCCATAGGCAACACGTAAATAACTGAGTCTGTCGGTATGATACCAAAGGTAAAAACACCCCAGACTAAGCCAGATCCACAAATTCAGCAGGGGGTCAAAAAACACGGTGCGACCGATCAAGATAAAGCCCAAACTACTGGCTAAGATAAGGGCGCCTAGCCAACCTGCCCTCGCCTGTCCTAGCTTATGGCCAAACCAAGCCACAAGCAGACAACTTAGAGCCGAGCAACTTGTCGGAATTATCCTGGCGGCAAACTCATTGACACCCCAAAGCTTATAACTTAAAGCCAACAGCCAATATAATAAGGGGGGTTTTTCTAAATACGGCAGGTAATTTAAATGAGGAATGACATAGTGTTGCGAGGAAAGCATCTCTCTGGCAATCTCCGCATATAATCCCTCGTTCATGTCTAAGATGGGATAACTACTACAGCCCAGGTAAAATGCCAAGAAAATGATTAGGGCTAAAACCAGATATTCAATAAAGCTGGGCTTGATGTGGCTTGAGTTTGTCTCTAACATATAATCTCACTAAATGTCTTGCGCTACTTTGCTGCTGGCTCATAAACCAAAGGCGTATCACCATAAAAAATTGTGCCATACTATTCAACCGCACGCTTCTCAAGATATTTACTAAAGTCAATATAGGCGGCTCCACAGGCTGGGCAACTTAGACTATGATAGAGACTAAATGAGCTACCATCAACACTGCTTTTAGGCAGTAGAGCCTCAGATGCGGCCAGCTCGGCGAGTTCCGGCTAAGTTAGCTAGAATCCTGACCAAGAGAATAAACCGACCGCTTTCAAAGCTTAGATGGTGGTGAAAGGTTTGGCCAGCATGATCCCTAAGGATTAAAATTTGTCTTTCCACGAATGGCAAAAGATAAATGCTATTTAAAATAAAATTTTTGCCAAACCTAATCGTGTTTCTCAATAATCATAAATATGCTCTATCCTGAGCCCTTGCCGGCTTAATTCATTGAGTACTTGGCTCAGATGTCCAACTGGAACGCTGATGGCGATTCGAGTTTTCGTTGGCTCAATCAAGATCGGCTGCTTAAATAGTATAGATGCATGGGCCACATCCTTTTGCCAAGCACAAGGTGCAATAAAGCTAAGCAATATATCGGTTTGATTACCCGCGATTTGGTGAAATTGCAGACCGGCCTGTGCCAGCAAAAGCGCCTCATCTTTAAAGGCATCGTAGCGCTTCAATAGCACCCATTGGCTTTTGGAATCTACCTGCTTGAGAACCTTTAAATCTGGATGAACACTTAACAAGGAGTGAGGAACGGTGTCGACCCAAATGAGGGTGAAGGCTGATTCTTCTCCATAACTGAGTAAAGTTAGTTTTTTAATTAACCAGGCGTAAACGGCTTTAAAGCCATATTCTTTGGTCAAGATAATTTTTCTTTCCCATTTTCTAAGCCAGTGGTGACCCCACCAACTCGTTTGAAACCATAACTGTTGCAAGCTCGCGCCAAAATCAAATTGATACCATGGATATACTTTAATAAAGTCAACGTAAGCTTGGGCAGTGTTCGCAGCAAACACATCCTCAGAAGTAGGTTCAGCTGCCAGCTGCTCGGTCCACTTTCCCCAAGAATTTTCATATAAACCCTTTAAGGTCAACTCAACCGTGGTACTTATTCCAATGACCATGATCATCACGTGATAACCCAGGTTCAATGGGTACCTGTCTTTGGTCAAGGCATAAACCTTGGCATAAGCCTGCCAGAATTGCCAAATATAGCCAAAATAGGGAAAATCACTTGGCCGATTTTGCTTGAGCACCTGGGCATAATCTGCCGAAATATAGACTATAAACCACTCGGGAAAGGTCAAAAAAGTCTGCTCAGGCCTACGTTGATTTGCGGGAGGCATCTCGGATAATAGCTCATGCTTTGGTTGGGCCTGAATAGGTTCGGCCTGAATAGGTTCGGCCTGAATAGGTTGGGCCTGAAGAAAATAAGCCGGCAATAGAAGTAATATAAGGCTTAGAATAAGCTTAAAGCGTTTAATTTCTGGCATTGTGTCACAACCTCTTTTAATCCCGTGTCACCTAAAGCTTTACAAACTCCAGCAAGGTATTGGCTGAAGGATCATGAGCCTGTAATAAGCCTTGGCCAGTGTGCTTAAAACCTCGGGATTCTAAATAGGCAACTATTGCCTCTATAGAGGTAAAATGCCTTAGTTCTTGGCAATTTTCTTGCCAACTAATCCCTAATCCCAAATTAAACACGGTGTGCACCAAGCAGACAAAGGTTCGCATAGCCTCATCCTTAACATCATGCTCACGTAACAAAAATTTGCCACCCGGCCGCAAAACTCTAGCGATTGAATTTACAAACTCATCGAGCCTTGCCAACGGGCAATGATGTAAACCAATATAGCAGGTTACTAGGTCAAGAGATTGGTCTTGGATGAGCTCACCTGTCAATGGCGCGTAATCATTGAGCGGCACAAATTGGCCCAATTTTCGCAATCTTCCGCGCTCAACGATATCCACGGGCGAATTGCTAGGAGGCTTATCGTTAAGCAGGTAAACAGGCCCCTTTATTTGTAACTTTTTTGCCAAATGGCTAAGATACCGTCCGGTAGTACCTATTTCCATGTAACCAACTATGGATTTATGATGCTCTAATAGACTCATTGTCTGGCGGGTTATTTCACGTTTTTGGCGCAACAGCGCGGGTATGGCATAGCGTAGCTCTGCCAAGAAAGGCTTTATGCTGGGTAGTTGAGCTTGCACCTTAGCATAGATGGTTTCATCGGTTTCCTGTAGCTTACAAGTCTTGCTCAGCAAGAGGTGAAACTTATGCTCGGGATAAATGTTATAAACATTTTGTAAAAAAAGATAGAATTTATCTTGCCAAAAAGTCTCGGCAAAAACGCGTTTAAAGTCACTGTTTCTATTTGCATTGACGGGCTCTTGAGAAGCAGAGGGACTATAATATTTATCCCAAAATTTACTGCGGAATTTGTATTCGGGGTCCCAGCGTTGCTTAAGTTTATAAAACTGCTCTGCCTGGGGATAGGCCTGTTTAAATTGAGCTATTGTGGCGCAAAGTTGATAGGGCAAGTAATAGCTGCCGTTTAAAGACAAGGCCGCGTCTATAAGTTCTCGAGTCCAGATAGCGACCTTATGCTGCTCCGCTTCATTTAGATAATGCTTATAATATAGGACAAATGAAAAAACCTCCTCTCTCGCCCAAGCTAAAACGGTACCAGGATCTTTAATGGCATGGCGTACCGAAATGTTAAGCACATTGACCGCATAACGCTGTAAAACCTCCGCCAGCTTTGGCACAAATTCAGCGTAATGGGCGATGGGAATGAAGTATTCTTGTAAAACATAGGTAGAATGTTTACGCGACAAGGGCTCTAATTCTGCAACCTCATGGCTAGCCTCATAGTTTCGCCATACCACTTGTTTGCGGCAGTAAAGCATGGGATCCAAGATAAATTCCCGTCGCCATTTTCCCAAGGGCATTTCGGAAACTGCCCAGAGAAAATAATTATTTAAAACATAAAATTTCTTATTCTGAACCAATTTTTGCTGCTTAGTCAGAGATTTATCCGTTGCATACCAAGTTACTGCCCTTACCTTTGTGTAACGCGGGGGATAGAGATCGGCATTATGTAAAACCGCTGAGGATGAATTTCTTATCATTTTGGCAAAATAGGCTGGATATTCTTGACTCCTAAGCTTAAGTTGCTGACACTCAATTTTAGTATTGAGTACTAAATTTAAGACAGCCTCGGTGATGATACCCAGGCCACCGTAACCACCGATGGCACCATAAAACAATTCGGAATTTTGCTTAGGACTTGCTTGTATAAGGCTACCATCTCCAAGTAGCAAACCTATGGCTTGTACAGATAGCACCAATGGACCCAGCCCAATGTAGCGACCATGGGCATTGACACTCAACGAACCCCCTATGGTGAAATTGGCATAGCTTTGCATGATGGCCACGGCTAAACCATGGGGATCAATGATGGCCTGTAGCTCGCGCCAACGCATGCCCGCCTGCACACGAATCACTCTCTCCGCTGGCCTAAACTCTATAACCCTATTAAGCAGGCGCATATCTATATGCAGGCTATTTTCAGCAGCCGTCTGCCCTCCCATACTATAGCGTCCGCCTCCAATGGAAAAAAAACCCTCATGGGTTTTAATGATTTGCTGTAATTCCGTAAGGCTACGCGGGGCTAAGCTATTGGCTACAGCAGTGGGGTTTAAACCCGTTATATCGTTGATAATCATGCCGAGTCAGTCATAATTAAATCACTTAGTTATCAGAGCAGCTGAATTGTCTTTAATCATTTGGGCTTTTAAGTTATTTTATCACTCTTGGCCCATTGAAGCTATTGACAAACGAAGATTTGCGCATAATATCAACTGACTAAATTGGTTAAGATAATTCAAGGTAGCTGAATGTTTAAACCCTTTGCGCTACTAGCGCGCCGGCGCTTTGCGCCACTGTTTTGGGTACAGTTTTTAATTGCCCTTAACGACAATATTTATAAAAATGCCCTGATCATTTTGATCACCTACCATAGTATTTCGGCCTGGGGTTTTAAGCCCGCGCAGTTGACCAATCTTGCTGCAGGTCTATTCATTCTGCCTTTTTTCCTATTTTCTGCCTCTTGCGGCTTTATCGCCGACCGGTTTGAAAAAACTCAACTGATCCGCGGTATTAAGCTGGCGGAAATCATGATTATGCTCCTAGCTTGTTTGGCCTTTTATCTTAATTCCATGCCTCTACTCATGGGAGTGTTATTCTTGTTAGGCTTACAGGCAACCTTCTTTGGGCCCCTGAAATACAGCATTTTACCCCAACACTTAGCCGAACAAGAATTACTTCAAGGTAACGGCTTAATAGAAATGGGCACCTTTATCGCCATTCTCCTGGGTACCCTACTGGGAAGCTCTGTTGTCAATCTTCCGAAGATAGGCTTATACATTATCAACGGCCTTTTGCTAGGGTCTGCTTTACTAGGCTTTTTACTCAGTTTATTTATTCCCAAGGCTCCTGCCAACGACTCTCAATTACGCCTAAGCCTTAACATTTTTGCGCATATAGGCCTTACCCTTAAAATTGCTAGGCAAAATTCCAAGGTTTTTGGGGCGATATTGGCTATTTCATGGTTTTGGCTCTATGGCGCATTATTTCTCACTCAATTGCCAAGCTATGTAAAAAACAGCTTGGGTGGCAATGAATACGTATTCAGCCTGTTTTTGGCGCTTTTTTCGTTGGGAATTGCTCTAGGCTCAACCCTATGTGCCAAACTTTCAGATAAAACCATTGATTTTAGCCTAGTCGCCTTTGGCTCCATTGGCATGAGCTTATTTTCAATAGGCATGTATTTTTGTACACCTAGGGCCGTTGACATAATACCCCTGACCCTAGGACAGTTTATTTATCAAAGCCATGCCTTGGGTATTATCATCTGCTTGTTGGGATTGAGTGTGTTTTCGGGCTTTTTTACCGTACCACTTTATGCGCTTATTCAGCACCTTGGCGAACCCAAATCTCGCTCTCGGATCATTGCGGCCAACAATATCATGAATGCCCTGTTTATGGTGTTAGCTGCTTTAGGAGGCATTATTTTTTTGAGCTTTAACTTTTCTGTAGCGCAGTTATTTTTGCTCATTGGCCTTGGCAATGGTTTGGTAGCGCTCTACTATTATAACTACGCCGCTAAGCAGGTAGCGGCTTAGCCCCTTTGAATAATTGGAAAAAATTAGCCGTGGTCTGCGCGGCAATTTTATCCAAGGGTTCTTGACGAAGTTCTGCAATAAATTCTGCAACATAGCGGGTATAACCCGGTTGATTGGGTTTACCACGAAAGGGAACCGGGGTTAGATACGGAGCATCGGTTTCAACTAACATCCGCTCCAAGGGAACTCGCTTAGCGACTTCTTGTAATTCAATGGCATTACGAAAGGTTACAATGCCTGAGAATGAAATGTAAAAATTTAATTCAAGAGCCGCTTTGGCCATTTCCCAGCTTTCGGTAAAGCAATGTAAAACCCCACCAAACTCATCGGCTCCCTCTTCCTCCAATATGGCAAGCGTATCTTCTCTTGCCTGCCTTGTATGCACTATGAGTGGCTTAGCTAAACTTTTCGCGGCCTGAATATGGCGCCGAAACCGCAGCTGCTGCCAAGCTGGATCGCCCTCTAAGCGATAGTAATCTAGCCCAGTTTCGCCTATAGCGATGACTTTAGGATGAGTAGCTAAACTTACCAATTCATCCACACTGGGCTCTTGGCTCATTTGCTCGGTAGGGTGTATTCCCAGTGAGGCATAAACGTGGCTGTGATTTTCAGCATAGGCAAGCACTTCTGGAAAATGTTCAAAGTCTACGCCAACACAAAGCATTTGCTCAACGCCTAACTGCTTTGCATTGTTAAAAATATCATCTATACCATTGGGATACAGACTTAAATCCAACATGTTTAGATGGCAATGAGAATCAATAAGTTTCATCTTAATTATAGGGTCTCGGTAATTTTATCATTTGCAATATATCCTGCTAAATAATTTTCTATTTTGCTGCGGACTTCCTGAGCATTATCGCTCAAAAATTGTACGCCTATGCCGGCGTGGCGTCGCCCTTGGGAAAATTTAGGCGTTATCCAAACAACCTTAACTTTGAGCGAAAACTTATCCTTTTCATCGAGTAACTTGAGTAATATTACCAACTCCTTTGCCAAGGGAAAATTTTTTTCGGTGTTAATAAACAAGCCACCATTTTTGATAAATGGCATATAACAGGCATAGAGTTGATCTTTAGTTTGAATATCAACCAGCAACATTTCTAAATCAAATTTTTCTAGGGCCATTATTTATCCGTCCAACAATTTTGCCATTGATATAAAATGCGCTCCAATAACAACTGATGATTTAAATTTATATGGGCTGCTAATTGTTGCCGCGCACTCTGCAATTCATCGATACAGGCATATAGTCTGCTAAGTTTGGCACATAATGCTAATTTTTGTAGTTGTGGTAAAAAAATTTTGTTGTTTATAAATTGAGCATCGTCGGTTAAATTCAATTTTATCATATCAATGATCAGTTCCTGCAGCCAGGTTAAAAAATCCACCAGCTGGATTTTTTGATGCGTGGCGGCCAGCTCAAGAGGGCTTATATTATACTCCGCTATCGAGACCAACTTTTTCCATAACTCATGACGATAGGGTAACTGCTCTTGTAAAGCTATCGCCGCGAGAGGCGCCCCCCCACTCGATCGCAAGAGTTCATCGCTATCCGCTGCTAAATGTTTGGCAAGCCAACGCTGAGTATCTTGGTCCAGAGCGGGCGGAAAATGGATGGCTTGGCAGCGGCTGCGTATGGTTGCAGGCAAAAGCCCGTCGGCCTGGCTAAGAAGAATCAGCAGGGTTTGGCCCTGTGGTTCTTCTAAAGTTTTTAACAAAGCATTGGCTGCAGCCGTATTCAACGCCTCTGCCTTAACTATCATCGCAACTTTATAGTCAGTGAACTGAGGCGTAGTGGCTAAAAATTGAGTTAAATTTCTTATTTGCTCAATTTTTAAGGGTTTATCACTCGCCTCAGGCTCAATTAAGCTATAACTAGGATGGTTATCAGCCTCAAGCAATAAACACGACTTACAGGTTTTGCAACCCAAACCTTGGTGCGGATTTTGACACAAGAGTCCAGTAGCCAATTGCTTGGCAAAATGGCGCTTGCCCATGCCAGGTAAACCCACTAATAACAGAGCATGAGGCAAACGTTTACTTTCAATACGTTTTACCAGGGCTTGCCATTGCGAGTGTTGCCAGGGGTAAATATCATTCATCTGTTCTGAGCCGGGGGTAGATAACCCACCCAAACTGCCAGAGGCTTGGGTTTGCGATAAACATAACGTTGCCAGCTAAAATGCATCAGGCTAATGTTTTGTAGCGTTGGAAAACGCTGTTTTAACTCGGCCACTGTCAGTGGATAAGCCTCTGGCCAGATAAAAATAGCCCCTTCTGTTAGCAGTTTTTGCTCATCTATCCACGGACTTACCCGCTGGTTCCATTCCATATATACAGCAGGTTGATCGGGCGAATAATAGGCGACGTTGCCCGCCTCCCAGCGAGGGCCTGCCACATATCGGAGTTTTGTACCATATTGTTGATGCCAGGCTTGAGTGAGAGTAAGCGCCATGGTTCGTCCGGGATAATTAGCACTGGATGTATCTCCAGCCGTTACTTTACTATAGCTATAAACGCCTATTACGCAGCTTACCACTAAGGCTAAAATAAAACCAAACCGCCTTAGTTTTGTTAGATTAACCCTGGGTTGAGTCAAGGCCAATAGACCAAGTCCCCATAAGGCTGGCAAGGACGCTCCCCATCCGGTATGTAAGGCCCAGCCAAACAAGATCGATAGCAGCAAAGTGATGCCAAAGGGACCAAAACCAACCAAACCCAGAAACTGCTTATCGAATAAATCGATGCTGTAGCGAGAAGGCGTTAAACTTGAGTTTGATTTGCCAAAACAAAATATGCTAAATAGTAATAAGGGGAGAAGACAGGCTGCCAAATAATTAAGGGTAAAGTGCACCACATAGTGGATATGTGGATTGATATTGGGCTCACGGGCCGTTTTTATCAGGGCATAATCAATGGTGATGCCTTGATGTTGATATAACCAGATAAAATGTGGGGCTATCAGCACCAAGTACATAACCATGGCTAGATAAAAAGCGGGTTTGGTTAAGGCTACTCTAGCCTTGGGATTAATTAATACAAATAACAACATGGGCAATAAAATAACCACAACGTAGTATTTTGCCATAGTTGCAAGTGCAGACCACAGGGCACACAACAGCCAGTCTTGCCAGCGCTGCTCAGACGTTGCCCTATAAAAACTCAGGGCCATTAAGGGCCACAGCGCAATTTCTAGTACATTGTCATTTAAATCTAGAGCCGATAAATTATAATACTGCATGCCCTCAAGCAGCATGACGGCTACCAAGGCGTGCCAAGGATGCAAAAATTTGCTACCCAACCGATAAACTGCCCAAAAACAGATCGCAGTGCATAAAACACCGGTTAAAAAGACCGCCCAATCAGTATGGCCGCTGAGCCACACCACCAGAGCGGTAAGCCAGCCATTTAAAAATGGATTTTTATCATAGCCAAGTTCAAGTTGATGCCCCCAGGTAGCGCCCTCCAAGGCGTCAAGGGGCATGTTTAAATGTGTAAACGCATGCACCAAGGTCCAAACCACAACGTGTAAAACTAAAAATCGCCACAACCAACGCTCTGGATTTGGGCTAGCACTAAGGGCTAATGAGCTCATTTATAATACCTTGTAGAGAAAGTTTAACTTTAGCTAAGGGTTGACTGGCATCCACAACCTGAAACCGCTGAGGAAATTCCCGAGCGCGCTCCAGGTAAAGGTCGCGAATCCTTTGAAAAAATACCTGCTGTTCAATTTCAAATCTATCTAAATTATCCCGATTTTTAATTCGCTTTAAACCTATTTCAACCGGAACATCGAGCAAGATGGTGAGGTCGGGTTGTAACTCACCTTGCACCCAATTTTCCAGGCTAGCGATCCGCTCTTTAGCAATGCCTCGACCGCCTCCCTGATAGGCATAACTAGCATCGGTAAATCTGTCACATAAAACCCATTGTCCCTGGGCTAGAGCAGGTTTAATCACCTTGGCGAGGTGCTGAGCGCGGCTGGCAAACATTAAGAGTAATTCGGTATCGGGAGCCATGAGTTCAGAATGCTGTCCCAACAAAACCGAGCGAATGGCCTCAGCAATCGGCGTTCCACCGGGTTCACGGGTAATAACCACAGGAACTTGTGCTCTATGGAGGGCCTTAGTTAAAAATTTCATCGCGGTTGATTTTCCCGCACCTTCAGAGCCTTCAAGTGTGATAAAATAATTTTTTTTGGACTGCAACATGGCTAAAGTTTGGACGCTCACTATTTAATGGGGCTCTATTCTAGCATGCCTACCAACAATTAGCAGTATGGTTACATTTGATAATGGATGGTTTTAAGCCAAAAAAGCCAGCAAGCAGCCGCCCGCAGCCGTCACTAAAGTAATATAAAATAGCCAGCGCTTATGGGTCAATGCAGTTACCGCGCCCAAGGCAATGGCAATATGCAATAAGATAAGGGCTTGAGCAAAATTATGGTGAATATGCAGCTTTTCATCACCCGCCTTATCCGTTTGCGTAGCTTGTTCTTCAAATTCGGTGGCCTTGGCTTTGATTTGGCTAGCCTCCTCTAGATAACGCTCGGCAGATTTTCGATAGGCATCAGCCTTGACGTTAGTCAGCAATTGACTGGCTAAAAGAGCCAAGTGAGCTCTTGAAGTTTTAGCCTGATAGTAACCCCATTGATTGGCCGCGTGGTTGGTTAGGCGTAAGGCCTCATTTTTCAAAAAAAAGGCCTGGTTTTCATAGTGATGGCTTTTATGGCTGATAAAGGCGATGAGAACGGATAAAATTGCCGTACAGATGGCTACATATTGGGACAGGGAAACACCCTTGTGAGCTTGTTGCTCAATGAAGTGGTCGTGAATTCCATGAGCGTGTGATTCAGACATCCTTCTCTCCTTATAGTTGAATACACTAGGGTCTGTTGATAATTGGTTAGTATAAGCGAAAAAAGAGGCAAGGGAGGAAAAATCCAGGGAAATTTGCGGCGAATAGCCCGCTATTTAACCAGAATTTTCATGGATTTTAACCCATTGCACTCTTTTTACAGCATAGGAACCCATTGTCAACAGACCCTATAGTGAACTGTGGATATTTTTGTTGGTAGTCTCGCTCCCTTCTGGTCACTAGAGGGAATATTCATAATGTATAGACAAATCAACCTGGCTGTAAAGACATTTTTGCTGAGAGCTCAATTTTACCCTACTTTATCTTTTCATGTTCTGAGATTGGAAGGCTTGTATAGCCGTTTCTTTAATGGAAACGGCTGCAGATTTGGGTAGCCATTTGATTGATACCAAATAGATTTATTGAGTAAACCCCATGTGGCTGAAGCGGCAATACTGAAGGCTGATTACGCAAATATGCCTGAACGGCTGCATTATGGTTGGATAAATTGGTAGAAAAGTAATGGCTACCATCGCCTCTTGCCACATAAAAAATATTGGCGCTGATTATTGGATGCAATGCTGCCTTCAGCGAGGCTAGGCTTGGAATGGCGATAGGCGTTGGTGGTAAACCCTTATTCAAATAAGTGTTATACGGTGTAGCAAGGGCTAAATCACGCTTATGTAGTTTACCCGCGTAGTTATCACCTAAACCGTAAATGACCGCGGCATCAATTTGTAGGCGCATATTAAGTTGCAAACGCTTGATGATAACGCCGCTTACCAAGGCTCTTTCGGCCGGCATTTTAGCCTCTTTTTCAATAAGCGAGGCTAAAATGAGCGCTTGATAAGGATTTTGCAAGGGCAGCTCAGGAGCACGGCTTTGCCATTCGGTTAATAAATGTTGCCGCATGATGGCATGGGCTCGCGCCAAAAAGTTAATGTCGCTGGTACCTTTAGTAAAGCTATAGGTATCGGGATAAAACCAACCTTCGATAGAAGGCTCCTCAATAGCTAAAATCTTGCGTAACTTTTGTACGTCAAGATTTTGAGTATGAGCAATGGCAGGATTTGCAGCCAAGGCCGCTAGGATCTGTTGGCTATTCCAGCCCTCTATCAAGGTTAATTGATGCTGGACAACCTTACCTGAAGTTAGAATATTCAATAGCATGGGTGGCGTTGTACCCGCGGGAATCAGATATTCTCCGGCTTTTAGGCGAGAGGCCACATTATTCATTTTGACCAATGCAGCAAAATAATACGGATGATTTAATAATCCCTGCCTGGTTAATTCCCTTTGCAAATACAACATGCCCGTCCCGGGATTTAACTCAACGATTTTGGGTTCAGCCTGTTTTGGGATCAGAGGCGTGTGTATAAACCGCCACCAGCCATAACCAAACCAGCTGGCTAATGCCAGACTCAAGGTTAATAAACCTATACTTAAGCCTTTAAGCGCACGCATCGTTTAGCCACCGTTTATATTGGCTGACCACCGCCTCGATTTCAGCTAGTGCATAAGGCTTTGACACTTGCCCCCAAACGGGATTAGGCCAGGCTGCATCAGTTTTATAACGAGCTATCACATGCACGTGTAATTGTGGGACCTTATTGCCCAAGGCGGCAATATTCAATTTATCAGGTTTGGCCCTTAACAATGCCTTAGCCGCCCAATTGAGCTCTTGCAGCAATTGTTGCTGATCGGCAGGGTCAAGCTGATAAATTTCACTGATATTCGCGCGTCTTGGCACTAAGATTAGCCAGGGATAATGACTATCGTTCATCAAACGCACACTTGTTAGGGGCCAATCGATGAGGGCCAAGCTGTCACAAGCCAAGGACTCTGCTAATTCAAAGGACTCAAGCATCTTTTACCTCTGCAGCTCGTGGGTCAAGCTCATTGAGAACGGGGGTAGTTCTAGCTGCAATGACAAATTCCTGTTGTTCGGCAAGCGGTAGAGAAGGCTTTGTCTTGCTGCGCCAATAGATAAATCCACTCATGGCACCTGCGATCAAGATAAAATACACAAACAAGCCTTGAGCGCCTAATAAGTGCATGAATGCCGAAGCTAGAATGGGTCCCAAAGTAGCCCCAATTCCATAGGCCAAGAGCAAACCGCCCGTAGCCGCCACAATATCCTTGGCCGTTAAGTAATCGCAGGCATGACTGATGGCCAGGGGATAAAGAACAAAGGCAAAACCGCCCAAGCCAAAGGTTAAGATGGCAAATAAGACCGTTAAATTGCCGCCGAGCAGCAGCAGGCCAAGGCAGGTGAGCAAGGTTAACCCATAAACAACCATCAATACCTTGCGCCTATCAAATCTATCTGATAGGTGGCCGATTGGATATTGTAATAAGGTTCCACCGAAGATAGTCAGCCCCATCAACCAGCCTATGTCCCGATCCGAATGACCGAACTGGCTTATGGCGAGTGGCAATAAACCATAAATGGCGCCTAAAATTAATCCCGAAGTCAAACTACTGATAACGCCGGTAGGTGAAATGCTATAGAGTTTAAAGAAATCCAATACCGAAGGCTCTGAGAGCGGAGGAGACTTAACATAGGTCATGGATAAGGGAATAACCGATAGTGAGCATAACAGGCTGATAAGACAGAAAGGCACTAAACTGTTGACATCACTGATATTCAACAGTAACTGTCCAGCAGCTTGTCCCGCATAAAGCGCCGTCATGTAAATCGCTAATACCTGGCCACGAGTTTGAATTGTACTACAGGCTAACAGCCAACTCTCAATGACTACGAATAGGCCCGCGATACTATAGCCTGCAAGTAAACGTAAGACTAACCAGGCCCAAGGCTCAATCCATAGCCCATGCAAAATAGAGACCACGGCTAGCGTTGAAGCAAAGGCTGCATAGGCGCGGATATGGCCTACTCTTGCGATAAAGGGCTCAATTTTAAAGGAGCCTAACACCAAGCCTCCGTAAAAGGCTGCTGACATGCCGCCTATCATCATGCTGGAGGTCCCCATATGGGCTAATTTAACCGCCAGTAAGGTCGTCATCAGACTACTACCTAAGATAATGATGATAAGACTCACCAAAGGAGTAATACTTGCTCGTAAAACTTGCCACATAAGCTCTTTTCTCTTAATAATTTTAGCTTGCTTGCTGCTCTGCCTCGTTAAGGCTTGACGCAGGTTTTAAATTGATACTCTTCTAACTGTAAAATCAGGCTATCATTTGGATTTAAGCATCCTACCCCCGAAGGCGTACCCGTCAGGACAACATCACCTGGTAGCAGGGTAAAATATTCACTGATATGTCCTATAAGGTCTTCAATTGCCCAGAGCATATTTCGAGTATCACCCTGTTGTTTTAACTGCTCATTAACCGTTAAGCTGAAGCTTAAATGGTTTAAATCAAGTGACTCATCACACCGAATAAAGGCCGAAATCGGACACGAACCATCAAAGGCCTTAGCTTTTTCCCAAGGCTGCCCCTCTTGTTTTAGCCTTTGCTGAACATCGCGCAAGGTCAGATCAAGCGCTAAACCATAACCTATTATAGCTGATTTTATCTCTTTACTAGACGTTGAGGAAAGTTTTTTGCCGATAAGCACGGCCAATTCAATCTCATGGTGGCAGGCTTGACTGTATTTTGGCAACACGATGGGCTGACTCAGTTCGCATAAAGCCGTGCTGGGTTTAATAAATAATAAGGGTTCAGTTGGAATTGCATTATTGAGTTCCTTAGCATGCTCAGCATAGTTTCTGCCAACACAAACTACTTTGCCTACAGGTAAAATTGAGCGACTGCCATCAATAAATCGGTGTTGATAATTCATATATATCCATGTTAGATAAAAATTCCGCTGAGCTTATGGTATTCTATACTAGAAATCTAAATACTCTAGCTCTGGAGGTGAGGATGAGTGCTTTATTTAAGTTCATCTTGGTTTACCTTAGCATATTGCTCTTGAACTGCACAGCCCAGGCCTCTGGCCTACAACTATTTGAACTTACGGGAAGTCTTGCAGGTACTGCAGGTGCCGGCGATGCAGCAAGCGCCGATGATGCTAGTAGTAGTTTTATAAATCCAGCTGGACTTATCAGACTTCAGCAACCCCAACTGGTAGTTAATGCCGTAGGTTTAAAATTAGATACTACCTTTATCGGCCAAAGCAAATGGTTTATCACAAAAATTCCAGATTTGAATAGTGGTGAACAATCTATCCATGCAAATGGAGGTACCTTTAATCTGATTCCCTCACTTTACTATGCTCACCCCATCAACTCCAATCTAGTGTTTGGTTTTAATGTTGCCGGCCCCTTTGGCCTTGCAGTTGATTACTCTACTCAAGGCTTTCAACGTTATTCTGTCTCTTATGCAAGACTGGTGACCGTGGATATAGCTCCAAGTCTTGGATTTAAATTAACCGATAAACTTGCCCTAGGTATGGGAATAGATGCTCAAAGACTTGCTGGCGAAATGCAGGTTACCGCGGGTATTCCCCTTGAGAATTTAACCAAATCTCCTTCACACTTTGACTCCTTGATCAGCAATACGTTTTCCGATACAGCCTATGGCTGGCATGCTGGTTTGCTTTATCAATTTACTCCCAAGACTCGACTTGGCTTAAGTTATCATTCGGGATTCAAACATCATGCTACAGGAACTAGCACCATCACAGGACCACTTGCCAATATGGATGAAACTCAAAGCAGTCGAACCTCAACCCAACTTAAGCTTGGGCTAAAATTACCGGCCTATACCACGCTGAGTCTTTACCATGAGTTAAATCCTAAGCTAGCCTTATTAGCCAGTGCCACCTATACCCAATGGAGTTGCTTACAAAATGTAAGTATTGAAAATATTGCCGCAGTGGATAACAGCCTTATCCCACAGCCGTCTAATCACGTCGCCATAACCATCCCTGAGCACTTCAAAGATACCTGGCGTTTTGCCCTGGGCAGTGACTTTAAAGTCAATTCTCAGTTAAGCTTAAGAGCAGGTATGGGCTATGATCAAAGCCCCATTGATCCTGCCTATCGCAATTTACTCATACCCGATAGTAATCGCTATATTTTGGCGACTGGCATGACGTATAGTTTTAATCCCAAACTAAGCATGGCGCTTGGTTGGAGTCATTATTTTATGCAAAAGGCAGCTACCGATAGAACTCAGACTATGGGCCCAGGCAGTATGCATGTCCAAGGTGTTTCCCGTAATGCCGGTAATGTGTTTGGCTTACAGCTAAATTGGAATCTCAATAGCTTATGAGTAGCGGATTGCAAGCTTATTTACACTTCTTTACTTAGGTATTGCTCGACAAGAATTTCAGCGATGTGCACCGCATTTAGGGCAGCGCCCTTGCGCAGATTATCGCTAACCACCCATAAATTTAAACCCAAGGGATGGGAAATATCCTCTCGAATTCTTCCCACATAGACATAATCACTGCCAGCTGCATGTTGAGCTGGAGTTGGATAGGTGTCGGAAAATAACTTAACACCTGGGGCAACTGCGAGCAATTCTTGCGCCTGCTGTGGGCTTATCTTGCGGCACGTTTCTATGTGTAGGGCTTCCGAGTGGCCATGAAAAACGGGCACGCGCACTGCGGTGGCATTTACTTTAATATTAGCATCGGCTAAGATTTTCTGCGTTTCCCACACCAGCTTCATCTCTTCCAGAGTATAACCATTGCTTAAAAACTCAGCGACATGCGGTATGACATTAAAGGCTATCGGTTGTTTTAAAATTCCTGGGGTGATGGCTTGTCCTGCAAGCGACAAGTTAGTCTGCTCATATAATTCGGTTATCGCCTTTTGTCCCGCTCCAGAAACCGCTTGATAGGTTGCCACGTTGATGCGTGAAATACCCACTGCGTCATAAATGGGCTTCAATGCCACCAACATTTGCATGGTAGAACAATTAGGATTGGCGATGATATTATGTTTTTTATATTCAGCCACTTGCTCTGGATTGACCTCGGTCACGACCAAGGGAATAGAGTCTTGATAACGAAACTGCGATGAATTATCTATGACCACACAGCCTGCTTGGGCAGCAATGGGCGCATACTGCGCGGCAATCTGTCCTCCGGCTGAAAACAAAGCTATTTGCACCTGCCTAAAGTCAAACTGATCTACAGCCTGGACAATAAGCTTTTCACCACGCCAATCCAAGGTTTTGCCTACAGACTGGCTGCTAGCTAAGGGGAAAATTTTTCTCGCCGGGAAATCACGCTCTGCTAATATGCTTAGCATGGTCTGCCCGACAGCACCCGTTGCGCCAACAACGGCAATATCGAATTGCTTAGTCATGATTTCTCCTGTAAAAATTTTGGGCTCTATCAGCCAAGAGATGATCAAGCAACACCAAAGCCAACAGCGCCTCTGCTACGGGAGCCGCTCTTATTCCCACGCAGACGTCATGCCTACCCTTGGTTACGACATTGACAGCCTCACCGTAAACATTGATACTCTTTCCCGGAATTCGAATGCTAGCCGCAGGCTTTATTGCAAGGCTTACTAGAATATCTTGTCCCGTACTGATGCCGCCTAGTATTCCGCCGGCATGATTGCTGTTAAAACCCTGAGCTGTCATTTCATCTCTATGCTCGCTGCCACGCTGGGTAACGCACTCAAAACCATCGCCGATCTCCACCGCCTTGACCGCATTGATCGTCAGCATAGCGTGGCCAATGTCGGCACTTAACTTGTGAAAAATGGGCTCACCAAGTCCCGCAGGTACATTACTTGCCTTAAGCTTTAATTTTGCCCCAATCGAATCTCCCTCGCGACGAAGTTGCGAAATCTTTGCCTCAAGCTCAGCCAATTTGCTGCTATCGGGAAAGAAAAACGGATTGGTTTGAGCCATCTGCCAATCTATTTGCTCGGCCTTGATGCAACCCAATTGCACCAAGCAAGCCTGAATGGTTATATTATGAGTCAGGCTTAGGTATTTTTTGGCAATGGCGCCTGCCGCAACCCAGGAAACGGTTTCTCGGGCGGAGGCTCGCCCTCCCCCTCTAGGATCACGAATTCCGTATTTAGTTTGATAGCTAAAATCGGCATGGCCTGGTCTAAACACATCCTGTATTTCACTGTAATCTTTAGGCTTAGCGTCGAGATTAGGAATGAGTAAGCCAATGGCTGTGCCCGTGGTAACACCCTTATAGACCCCCGAAAGGATCTGTACCCTATCAGGCTCACGGCGTTGTGAAACAAATTGCGAAGTGCCCGGCTTTCGTCTATCAAGCTCTTGTTGAATGTCTTGCTCGCACAAGCTCAACCCAGGTGGGCAACCATCAATAATACAGCCCATGCCAAGACCATGGCTTTCACCAAAGGTTGTGACTGTAAATAACCTACCCAGGGTATTGCTTGCCATCTCTCATCTCAGCCAGGTTAATCAACAAAGTTTGCGAAAATCTGCTTGATGAAGCTTAAGCTGCTCGGCTGTCAACAAAAATACCCCTTGGCCGCCCCGCTCAAAATCCAACCAGGTAAACGGAACCTGGGGCAAACGCTCGATAAGCGCTGATTCGCTATTGCCGACTTCAACCACCAAAATTCCCCGCTCAGTTAGATAATCGGCGGCCTGAGCAAGAATTCTTAAAGCAATGGCTAGGCCCTCATCCTCAGCAACCAAGGCAAAGCTTGGTTCATGGCTATATTCAGTTGGCAGAGTTTGCATTTCGGTTTGAGCTACATAGGGTGGATTGCTAACGATCACATCATAGCGTTTAGCAGGTAAATTTTTGAATAAATCAGAATGATGCAACTGAACTTGTTCAGAGAGTTGATGATAGTTGACATTGCGCTCAGCAACTTGCAGGGCTGCGGGATCAAGATCTACCGCATCCACCTCAGCCTCCGGAAATACCGTAGCGCAGGCAATTGCAATACAACCACTGCCCGTGCATAAATCTAAAATTGCCTCTACCTCCTCGGGTTTTACCCATGGGGTAAATTGTTGCTCGATAAGCTCGGCTATGGGAGAACGAGGAATCAAGACGCGCTCGTCCACATAAAATGGTAAACCTGCAAACCAAGCCTCGTTGATTAAATAGGGTACTGGCAACCGCTTTTCTACCCTTTGCTGGATCAAATCCAATAGCTTTTGACGTTCATCTTGGGTAAGTCTAGCCTCAGTTATTTGGGAGCTTAATTCAAAGGGTAGATGAAGACCCCGTATCACCAATGCATATGCCTCGTCCCAAGCGTTATCGGTACCATGGCCATAATACAATTCAGCCGCATTAAATTGGCTGGTGGCAAAGCGTAACAGGTCTTTAATGGTCTTAAGTTCATGCAGGGCTTGTTGATAAATACTCATGCTGGCGTCACCATAATGGCTGATTTCGATTGTTGATTAGCCCGCACCGCAAAGTAAACGTAGGCCATTCCCAGGAAGAATAACACCAACTTTTGCTGCAAAAATATTAATCCCAATAGACCTGAAATTAAAAATACCAGTATTACTGGCGTTAAGCCAACTGCCGTTAAGCGAAATAAGGCCTTATAACCCAACTCAACCTTTAGCTGTTTTGCACAAATAACCGCAAAAATGCTAAACAAAAGGATCAGGACCAAGACTAAGAAAAAGAAATTGATGAGTAAAATCCCAAACACATAAAATATCGCCTTTTGTTTAAATTGAGCTAAAAATTGGTAGGCATTGGCTTTATTTAACTTAAAGTTAGGCAATCCGGTTAAAGCCAATTCTCGAACTTGCCCCGAGCCATCTTGATAAAAAACCGTATTTGCCGTCAATAAGAAAGGCGCTTGTGCCTGGGTTAAATCGGTGATTTTACCCGTGGTATCAATAACGGCTATGGCTTTTCCGCTACTAGGATCACTGATTCTATAAGGCATATCGGCTTTCGCGGTCAATTGGCCGTTGGTGACCTGCATCTCGGGTAATTCAGCAATTATGGGGGGTGCGATATGCTGAACAAAATAGTTGATAGCTCTTTGCAATTGCAGAGCATTGATAACCATGCAAAGCGCTAATAATACCAAGATGTATAATAAGCCTGTACCACGCCAGTTTTGCCCCACTGACCTATAAAAGTCCTTGGAAAAGAAGCTTAAGTAAAAAGCCTGCAGGTAATTATGTTTAAGCATTCTCTCTCCTCACGTTGGATGTTTTTGCGCTGCTGTTTTGGTTTGGCAAATCGGCCACTCTCTCTTGTATGCCGCTAATTTTTTCTGCCAAAATTACCTCGGCTGTCAGCTGCAGTTGATTACTGACCTGCATGGCTTGGTCAAAGTTGGAAGACGCAGCTTGAGCGCCTATTACCATCAGTTGGTTTTTAGCAAATGGCGGAGCGATATTTTCCCTAAAGTTTATTTCATGCACAAAATAATGAGTATTGGGATAAACTTTATTTAATCTAGCAAGCTCTAGGTTAATTTGTTCATACAGTTTATCGCGCAACATTGACCTTGACCTTTCAATATCAGCCAAGCTGGGATTGTACTCAATGGACACAATCCTGTATGTGGCTCCAGGTTTACTCACGGCTTCAACTTGCCTACCTATTTTAGCCAAATGGGACTCATCAAGCCTGGCTTCTGCCAGAACCTGCAAGCGCTCTAAGTTGGATTGATCCTTACTCCGATTAAATTGAGTGATGTGCCAATCTACCTTGTCGGCAATTTTAGCTAAATTTTGCAAAATCTGCTGGTGAATATTTGCCAATTGACTTTGATCCAAGCTAGCATCAAGCGCTACCACAACCTTAGCCATATCGGTCTTAACCCAAGCCTCTTCACTCAATTGTAATTTTATGGAGTTTAGGGCTGGAGGCTTTAGCTCAGCATGACAAACAAAACTTAATAATCCTAAGAATAAACCAACGATGATGCGCATCTTATCCTCTCTCTCTAGAATTTCAACTTGATTTAGCATTATAACATCGGAAATTAAGTTTAATAGTCATAGCTACGCCAATAGTTTTTACTAACTTTATTAGCTAAGCCTTGTAACATCTCAAGCCCCTATTGCTATCTAAAGTATTAAACTGGGCAAACATTTAAAAATATTATCTCTCGCACCAGCTGGAACATAGATTATTTATTCTTAGGCTTTTGGCTGTGAATTAAACCCTAGCAAAGCTAATTTAAGCTGGAAGTGACCTTATCGAGGGTGCAAAGACGCAACCTATGGTCATGATGATAAATCAAGACGTGCCCCCTTTCATCCCAGTCACTTAAGACCGCATGCCTTACTCTTTGCCCGTCTAAACAAAACTCGGCTATACTAGGCCTATGCGTATGACCATGAAGCAGTTGGCTAACCTTGTAGCAACGCATCATCTCTATCAGAGCCTGCTGGTCTATATCCATATAACTAGCGTCTAAGCGCTGAGTACGTAGTTTACTTTTTTCGCGCAAGCCTTTGGCAAGTTTATAACGCCAGGCCAGGGGTAGACTCAAAAGAGCTTTTTGCACCCAACTCTTTTGGGTAAAGCGACGAAAGGCAATGTGGTGTTTATCTTGGCTACACAGAAAGTCGCCATGAGTTAAAAGGGTTGGACGCTGGTACAAATTGATGACCGTTGGATCGGCTAGTAAGGTCAATCCAGCTCGTTTAGCATAATCCTCACCCAGCATAAAGTCACGATTGCCGGCTATAAAGTAAATCGGTGTGGTTAAACTGAGTTCTTTTAAGGCCCGGCTTATCCCATTGTTATAAGCGGTCTGCTCGTCATCACCTATCCAGACCTCAAACAGGTCACCTAGGATGTAAAGTGCATCGGCCTGTTTGGCATATGTTGCTAGCAGCTTAAGAAACCATTCGGTCAGTTGATCTGTATGTTCAGATAAATGTAGATCGGAGATAAATAGAGTAAACAAAAAGTTTAGCTCTCTACCGTACCAAAGCTTTCGCCACAACCACAGGTAACCTTAGCGTTGGGATTGTTAAATTCAAAACTACTGTTTAAACCCTTACGTACGTAGTCTATGCTCGTGCCTTGAACATAAAGAAAGCTCTTTCTATCAACAATAACCGCAAGCTCGGTGGTTATAGGAAAAACATAATCTTCAGCTGTAGGACCATCGGCTATTTCGGTAACATAACCATATCCCGTGCAGCCATTTTTCTTTATGGCCACTCTCAAACCAGCACCACTCCCTCGCTTGGCTATGGTTCTTTGCACATGTTCAAGAGCTGCGGGAGTTAAAGTTACAGCTTGTAACTGCTGATTAAATTCACTGACATTATTCATAATTACTCTCTGAAGTGGCTTTTAATCATTATAGCATAGGAAAAGCTCATTTTAGCAACAGCTATTGACTTGAAAGAACCCGGATGGCTATACCCGATAAAAAAGCCAATGTTCTAGCGTCATCATCAACTAGTTAATTTATTTGCTGACTTAAGTTTCTCTTAATAATCAGCTGTTATACTAGCTATAGCTAACATAATAATAATTAAGAGGTTAACATGGGTAATAATCCTTATAAAACAGCAATAAAAAATCTTAACATTAATCCAATAGTTGCTTATAACCATGAATTTAAACGTGGGATAATAAATAGTATAGATGAGGCAATTAAGGAGCTAAAGAAATATACCCAAAGTCGTGAAACAAATACTGGCAAACTTAGCTGGACAACCTATTTATTTAGAGATACCACTTTAACCCGAGCAAGAATAAAATCAGCAGAATCAACAATAGAGAAATTAATTGAATTAAGGAACCAGGTAGAAAAACAGTTTAATAATGAAGGTCTCAAAGCATCATTACAAAGCTGTAAATCAATTATGCAAGGGCTTAAAGAGAAAAACCAAGCATTATCCAAGACGCATTCAGTGCATGGTAAATGGAGTTGGACTAAAAGCCAATTAACCGACAAAGCAGACAAGATTTTACAGGGATTACCTGATTTAGATAAGATCCTAGAACAAAACAGCGTGACATCTCCTCTTGTTAATTGCTGATCTTATTGAAGGCTCTTGCAATAAGAGCCTTCAACTTTAAAACGATTACCGCTATCATTTCATGCTCATTTAGGTTTGGGGCTTACTAAAGCAATATTAGTCAGTCGATTCTAAGGCAACTCATAGAAAAATATTGAGTTTTAACCACAGCTATTGAGCTCAAATAAGCCTGATAGGTTGACCTGCTAGAAAGGCCTGGATATTCTCTACCGCTTGTGAAAAATAAAGTTGGTAATTGGCCTCAGTCACATAGCCAAGATGGGGTGTGGCGAGCACATTAGGTAATGTGCGCAATCGATCACCTGCGGGTAAAGGCTCCATATCAAAAACATCAAGTCCTGCACCTGCAATCCAACCTTGCTCTAAAGCCTGCAACAAATCATCCTGCTGAATAATTTGCGCACGTGAAGTATTGATAAGATAAGCGCTGCTGCGCATGGATTTTAACTCACTAGCCCCAATAAGATGCCGGGTTCTTTCACTCAATATCAGATGAATGCTAACAAAATCACTGCTGGTTAACAGGGCTTGCTTGGAGTCTGCTAAACACACGTCGACGCTTTCGGCTTGTTCTTGAGTAAGATTTTGACTCCAAGCCATGACCTTCATCCCAAAGGCCTTACCAATTTGAGCCACTCTCTGGCCAATTTTACCAAGCCCCAAGATACCCAATTGCTTATTGTGTAAGCTAATACCCACTGTGCTTTGCCAGGGGCCATTGCTCTTAAAAGCCTGATTTTCAGAAACGATATTGCGCGCCAAACCTAAAATTAAGGCCCAGGTCAGCTCTACCGGAGGCTGTGTTAAGCTCGTGGTTCCACAAACTTCTATTCCCTGTGCCCTTGCAAATTTAATGTCTATGGCCGCATTGCGCATTCCCGAGGTAACGATCAATTTTAAACGTTTGAGTTGAACTAAAATAGTGGCCGAGAGAAAAGAGCGCTCACGCATGACAACCAAAATATCACAGCTTTTAAGCGCTGTAATTAGGCTTTGTTCATCTGAAAAATGCTGGTGGTAAACCTTAATGTCGACATCTGCAGCTAACACCGACCAATCGGCAAGCTTGAGTGCTACTCGTTGATAATCATCCAGGATAGCACAGCGCAATTTCACGCTTGCTTATCCATCAATGCGTTTGCTGATAGAGGATAATATTCCTCGAAGAATATTAAGCTCCTTTCGTTCAAGAACCGCTCGACCAAAGAGCCTGCGCAAACGTCGCATGACTCGCTCGGCATTAGCTGGCGTTAAAAATTGAATTTTAAGTAACACCTGTTGCAAATGTTGATAAAATTCTTCGACATAGTCTGCCGAAGCAAGAGCAAACTCATCATCTTGTTTTATTCTAAACTCGGGTTCGGTTAAGCTTGCAACACGCATTTCATAGCAAAGCACCTGGACTGCGGCGGCTATATTGAGTGAACTGTACTCCGGGTTGGCTGGAATGGTTACATGATAGTGACAGCGATCTAATTCTTCATTTAATAATCCGGTATCTTCACGGCCAAATAGCAAGGCCACGGTCTGACTAGAGGCGTGTTTTAACATAAGTTCGGCGCAAGGACGCGGGGTTAAAAGAGGTCTAGGAAGTTTTCGCTGTCTGGCACTGGTGCCTACCACCAAACTACAATCGATTAAAGCCTGGTCTAAGCTATCCACTACAATAGCTTGTGCTAAAACATCATCGGCGTTTGAAGACATGGCTATCGCTTTATTGCTGGGAAATTCGGCGGGATTTACCAGATAAAGTTGCCGCAGCCCCATGGTTTTCATGGCACGAGCTACGGCGCCGATGTTACCCGGATGTTTAGTGCCGATTAAAACGATCCGTATGTTAGCTAACATGGTAGATTAATGAGCGGCTATACCGCTTGTGGCATCAGTGACCAAGCTCGAATTATCTTTGCTACTAGCCTGAAGCGAAACAGGCTTGTGTTGGGCATGAGCTAACTTCTTATTTGAAGAGACCAATTTGCGTACAAAGGGTTTCCAAGCCAGCACACCCTTGGGTAATTGCTGCAAAGCGGCTTGAGCCTCGGCATGAGTAGCATAGCGACCATAGGTTAACACATACCAAGTTTGACCATTTATGGTTGTCTTAGAATAGTTCGCTTGTTCATCAAGCTTATTCTGCTTGATAAAGGACTTGACCGCTGCTTCTTCACGATCGGACATCAATTGCACGGTAAAATTGCCCACCACCGCAGCTTTTTCTGCTTGGGGCTGAGCACTGGCCAAAGCCGGCTTTTCAACAACGGTTTTTTGCTCAATAGGTTTTGCCGTTGGAGCAGATTTTATCTCCAAGTTTTTTTCGCTGGGTTTACTTGCAACAGGTTTAATGGGTTCTTGGTTTGGGCTAGATGGCGCTGCAGCTGACTTTAGTCTAGCGGTATCTGCGGGGCTCACCGTCTTTTTATACTCCAATTTTTCTAACAGCTTGTTGGATTTTGACTCATTACCCAAAAATGCTGCGGTTAAAGCGGATTTATCGGCTTTAGCAGGAGCGGAGCTCTCTACTTTTAGCTCAGGAGCTTTAGGTCTTTCTATAGTCACGGCTTTGGTATCTACAACTGGCGCAGTAGCTACCGGTACTATTTTTGCAGCTATAGGCGCAGTTGAATTTACTTCAGGCTGTTTTTTTTTAATCTGGGCAGGAGCAATGATTTGAAGTAAGGCCTCAGCCTTGGCATCCTTAATGCTAGAACCATTTTCCGGCTGAGTCTGCACTTGACTTTCACTGATGCCTAAAAAGCTGATCACCTTCTGTTTATTGGCTTTTTGCAAGGTCACACTGTCTCCATCCACCGCAGTAACCTTATAGCCATCGGGTAAGCTGGTACCATTAACCACATCCAGCAATTGATCATTGATTTTCAAGGTTGCGGTCCATTGTCCCGACTCCTGACCTGTAAAAACCAATTTATAATCGCCATCGGTTTGACTAAGTATACCTGTCATACCCGAGCCAAAATTAGTTCCACCGAACTTGCTAGTCTCAGCAATCGCCTTGGCGGTTTCCAGTTTAGCCACGGCAATGGCGCGGGCATCCTCGGCAATGCGACGTTGCACTTGCAATAATTGATATTCTTGAATCAATTTTAAATATTCAGCATCGCTTTGGGAAACTTCTCTAAGCCGCTGTTTATCCTGTTCAGATACCGGCTTTGCCTGTTGCTGGCTTGCCACGGATGTGGTTTGCACTGGGCTTGGCAGGTTTGACGTATTCACGGCTTGACCGCGTTCAAGCGGATTTCGTTGATCTGGGCCTCTAACCATGGAGCTAGGCGCAGGTGAGCTACGTTCTTCATTCATAGAATATAACTGCCAGGCTAAAATGCCGAGCACGATAATAATCAATGGAATAAGTATCTTTTGTTTTCTATCCAAATTCATAGGTCTCAATCCCCTATTACTAACAATTCAAGTTGACCTGATAACAATCCATCAGTGTTGGTCACTGAGCATTTTGTTAATTTTACAGGTAATCCCTCTACCTGCTTACCAATTAGCACCAATGTTGTAGGTGAAATTTCTGAAAAACTCACGGTTAGCCGCTCTTCCACTAACCCACCCGAAGAAGTAGGTGGATTGATCTGCACACTTCTACCGGGCAAAGTTTTCAACATCATATCGATGATGCCAGCCGAAACTTCATCTTGTTGCATAAGCGGTGGATTATCAGAACGATCGGCAAAAGTCGCGGGAAACTGAATCCGTGCTCCTTGAGAAGAAAGATCGGCTCTTCCTCCATGTGCCTTAGCCCATTCCAGTAACATAGTTGCACTACCACCTATCGATTGCAGACCCACGACAATGTTACTGCCATTAAAATCAATGGTATTTGCGGTCCAACCCACCAGACTACGGAATAAAAGGTTAATATCTGCAATGTTTTGCAAATATTGCAGTGGCGAAGGCCCGCGTAACCTTTGTCCCAGGATCTCACTTGGCTGCGCCACGGGCTCTGCTACTGGCATGGGCGCTGACTGCTCAACCGGTTGCTCCTTATTTGCAAACAACCAATAGGCTACGAGTCCCAAAACCATGATGCTGCCTATAACCAAGGGTAATGGCACCCCCTTATCTAAATGCTGAGCTCTGATCGCTTGATCTACAGATAATAATTTAAATTGCTCATTGACAGGCAAGTTAGAGAATAAAGGCTCGTCTAGCAGATTAAATGACTGTACCAATTGCGGCTCAAAGGCAAATCTATTGGGCTGTGGCTCTTGGACTAAAGGCACATCGCCACTGGTGTAAATGACAAAGTGATTATTGCCTGTAGCTAGTGAAATAAATTCATCTTGTAAACCAGCCAAGGGCAACCTTGCATCCAAATAGACGCTGCCAGAACGGACGATGACTACCAAGGCATGTTGCTCATCGGCCAAGGCTTCGCAATAGATCAAATCAGCTGGCTTACCAAAGTAGTTCCAAACCGTTTCACCCAGTAAGTAACCGGGATCGCGAGAAAAAACCGCTTCGTATTGCCCTTCACGCTGCTTGAATAAGCGTGCGTAATCACCATTAGTCTTACCAATAAAGCGAATTTCATTTTTTAATAAGGCAGGATTTTTTTGGCTTAACAATTCGCGGTACGATTGTACCACGAATTGTACGCCATCCTCTCTTCTAATTACAGCCATTAGTTGTTGTTCTCCATTATGGTTGGCGTAATAAGTAGAATGATTTCACTGTTTTCACTGGCAGCACCGTGGCCACCCAAGGCTTGCTGGCCAAATAACTGCTGCTTGTTCGCGGTGTTGTGCAGCTGTTTGAAACCCGCGACTACCAAGGTTGCACTGCTGGGCACCAAGGTTTTTTGATTAAAACGTTTTTCATCCACTGCGGGTAGCTGAATCGAGAATTCACCACCGGCAACCGCCTTATCACCAAACTTTCTTTCCTGCATGTTGGTTAAATTGGCTAGGGTGCTGCTCACTTGTAAATACACCCTTCCACCCTGGATCTTAGGCAGAATGTAAAGGTTAAAGCCGGTAGATACTACACCCGGGGTGACCGCAGTGGTGTTGCCACCGGTGGCAACCGTGCCCTGAGTCACAGAAACCTGGCGCAAATAACTTTGCTGGGTATTGATACTGAGCTCAGCCACTTGGTTGTTTAGGGTCACGGTACGGGGTTGGGTAATAACGCTTACCTTACCCTGTTGACTCAAGGCCTTGATCAACACGGAATTCAAGAAGTTACCCTTTGAGTCCGCAGCACCCTTCATAATGAAACCGCTATCACCTTGACCGTTTAAGGGCTCTAAGTTGATGCTGTCTGCTAAACCACCACTGATGCCAAATTGGCTGCCACCCACGGTAAATGCCCTTACCATATCCCAATTGATACCATATTCATAAGCATCTTTAAGATTGACTTGCAAGACTTGAACGTCTAGAGCTACTTGACGAGATAAATCCTTATTCAAGCCTTTTAAGTAATTGGCAATGGTACGAATATTTTGCGGATGATCGGTCACGGTCACACTGGTAGTGGCTTGGGATACAAATACCTTACCCTCATTGGATCTTAAGCCGTTTAAAGTTTGGCTTAGATCATTCCAAATCGAGAGACTCCCCTGCAAATTGCTGTACTGGCTGCTCTGATCCGAAAAACCAAAGGTATCGCCACTACCGCTTTGTAAGGAACCAGAGCCACTGGAACCCTTACCCATTTGATATTGCGAAACACCCGGCATAAATGAAATGTCAAAGGTCTTGGTGACAAAGTTCGCCCAGGTTAGCGTATTGTTTTCAATTGCATAGGAATAATTGGTTGCGGCAGCAATGCGATCTAAGGCACCCTTAATGGTACCACTATAGGTTAAACTGATGGGTCTAGCTTGATCTACGCTGGTTTGATAATCAACCACCACACCGGTTTTCGCCAGTACTTTATCTACCACATACTGCAAGGGCAGGTTACGGGCATTGATATTAATGGGTGTTTGCCCCCAAGCAGGCATCACTTGTGGCGTAATAAAGGTATTATCAATGCTGGGGGCACGAGTAGCTCTTTGTACCACGGGGAATTTACCCGGCATTTGGGTTTCTGCAATGCGCTGCTCGGTGTCATTGATATTGCCTTCAGCCTTATGATAGAGCTGTGGTGTAGAACAGGCCGTCAAGGCGATGGCAAGCACTACGCTTAAACCAACTGAAACTTGTTTTTTTAACTTCATCTTATAGGATCCTCAATACATTTACCTTTAAACGCTTTTTCATGCTATGCCTACAAGCAAAGGCGCCATCATATCGTGAATTACTTATGCTGTCAGCTTAAATTATCTAATAGCCGGTGGACGAACTATGGGTTTACAAACACCTAGCAGTAAAATGGTACTTTGATAGTTATCGTCTCTTTTATTAGCTTTACAGGTTTGTTGTCGCTCGGTAGGTTTAAATTCGCAGTTATTGTCTAAGCGAGAACCATTTTGCACGTGAATGGTCCAACCTAACAAAGTTCCATTGGTTTCATAGTCGGGAAACACCTGAATAACCCTTTCGGTAAGATTTTTTGGGTAATAACCTGTTATCCCCCAATACCTAGAATTATAAAAACCATTGTCAACTACAAAGAGGTCGGGCTGCATGTTTGGCGGACAATTCCTTTGAAACAGCTCCTTCACCCTATAGGTTTTATTCGGTTCGTCTAAATATACGGTCTTAATAAAAACAATATTCCAAAAACCATCGCCACCACCACCGTAACCAGGAATGGGGGCGAAGGCTCTAACAAGATTACCCGTTGTGGGGGGGTAAACCTCTGCAAAGGGTAATTTATTGGCCAAACGCTGAGCAATTTCATGACTTACACTGATCGGTAGTTGAAGGCTCACTTGGACTTGGAGGTTATTAGGCGTGGGGCCAACCATATAGGTTCCAATATTACCCCCTTCAAACCAAACACTTTGCTCACTATTCGCTGGCATATAACCCGCGTCTATTACCTCTTTGCTATCTTTTGGCCAAGCCGAATGAGTCGCATAAAAAGCACTGCTGGCCTGCAGCCATTGCTGGATCTGCAAGGCCGTCTTATCGATCTTGGTGTTGAGAGCCTTTTCCTTTAAATAGGAAATTCCAGCCACCGAGATCACCGCCATGATGGCCACGACCAACATCAATTCTAAAAGGGTGAAACCGCGCTGTTTTGAAATAGTGAACATAATTAAGTTTTCTTTTCATCAAATAGATTGGCACAAACACCATATTCATTAAGATAGTCTTCCATACTTCTTCCTTCAGCGTCCCGTTGGCTTTTAGTAAAGCTTAACAAACCTGCATTCAGAATCCATAAGTTGGAGTCGACGCCCGAGGTAACATAATTAGGCAGTTTCCACCACACCAATATCCCATCGCTACAGTCCGGCACATGGCATGTGGCATTGAGCTGTTGGCGATAATTTTGCAGCACCGCAATCGGTACGTTAAATCTAGCAGATACCCACAATTCGAATTTATACTTCGGGGGCCAATCCTGAGGATCACCCATAACCGCCAACTCGTATTGACCACCCAAGGGATTGGATACCGATTTATTCTGCCAACCGATTCGATTGAATAAATCGGCCGGACTGGTAAATACCCTAGGTAAAAGCTTTTCCTGGCGAGTCTTTTGATCACGGCAAAAACGGTAAAAGTACTCGGTCAAGGCCTGTTGCAACAAGATAACACTGCGATTGACCTCGCTGACCTTGGCTTCAAATCGGTATTTTTGATAGCGGCTAATACCTGCCAACAATAGGGTCGCCAGTACTACTAGAACAAGCACCGTTTCCAACAGGCTCATACCTAAAGCAGGCTGACGACGCATATCACTCAACATTATTCGTTGATATCAAAGTGTACGGTTCCACCGGTACATTTGGCACTTGGATAAGTGACTGACAAGCGCGCGGCTAATTTTTCACAGGTACCGGAATATTTAGCAGCATCTCCCTCCCCTGTTTGAACATAGGGCACGTTGGTAAATTCAACAAAGGCCTGCTTGCCGGCTTCAGTGCTAAGCACAATATTTCCACCCCAGGGATTAGCCTTGGTACCATCGTGACTAGGACCTGCGATATCACCTGGCAATTGTCCGGCTGAATAGAGAACGGCTAAGGTTGGATTAGGCACGGGCTCTTTAACATTTAAGCGATAGGTTTGCAATGAAGCTACCACGCCATTGGCCATGGAGACCGCGTTGTTTAAGTTTTGGGTTACGTTGACCTGGTTAAAAAAGCGCGTTGCCATGGTCAAAACCACCGCGATGATCGCCAAGGACAGCATCAATTCGAGCAAGCTGATACCGGCTTGACGTTTTAAATTATTCATTGCTTTTAACATTTTTATACTCCTAGTTCACACAACACTACGTAGCAACCGTGCTCGCTACACTATAAACTGACATCACTATATATGCTGCTAAAATAGCAGCCCCTACGAGCAGGATCCCGCCCGAAATTCTTCCGGTAAGCCTTACCGCTTGCATGGTCTGATCATTACTAAGCTGGCCTTGGCGTACTAAGGCGTGCTCAAACCCGCGGCTTAAAGCCACAACTTGCAAGCGCTGAATAACCGGTTTATCGATTAGGCCGGTATCCATAACCTCAGCAAGATTTTCCCTTCCGCCACTCAAGCGATATTCCATGGAGAGTAAGTGAGAGGCTAAATATGGATTAGCATTATATTGCAAAATCCTTAAGGCATTCTTAAATATCACCCCATTGGATAATAATAATCCTAGGGTTTCCATCAGTCTTGCGGCGACCAATCTGCGATAAAGAGAAATGATCGGCAAGTTGTCAAAAAAACCGCGAAACTGACCTATGTAATCGCGGATAAAACGGCTGACCAGCCACACCGTGACGCTGAGAACTATGAGGACTAACCACCACCAATATTGAACAAAACTGGCTAGCGCTAAGAGACTTTTGGCATTATCGGGCCAGGTTTGAACGGGTTTGATCATGGCAAAACTTTTGAAAACCGATTCCTTGATATAAACCGTCACAATAAGCCCCATGCAAACCACGATCACGGGATAAACCAAGCTATTTAATAGGGTATTAGTAATGCTATGCGTTTGTTTTAAGGAGTTTGCCGCGGCTTTTAAGGTTTGGGCCAGGGTTCCACCCTCCTCTCCAGCGCGAATAAGCTCAATGATATGCGGCGCAAACCAACCCTTCATGCCCTCGGCAAAGTGTTTACCCTGTGCTATGGCCTGTTGAATGGCGTGAGCAACATCAACACTGATCCCGGTGTACATTTGACTTATAATATCGACGGCTTGACTTAAGGGCACACCATCTTCAACCAAAGCAGCGATGTCTTCCAAGAAGGCTTGTTGTTTTGCTACGTTGAACGCGAGCTGTTTAAATTTTAGTTGAACGTTAACTAACACAATAACCTCTACGCTAGATTTCTGTAATCAAAACTCAGTTTCGCTTCCATAGATTGAAACGGTCCTACTACCTTTTCTGCATCCTCTGGATCACAAAGTCCCTGTTCGACTAAATGGGCTGCGTGGTCTTTATACGATTGCCACCCGTTTGCCTTGAGATGTTTTTCCCAATTGAGCGTATCACCCTTTTGAATAAATTGTCGGCCTATCTCATCTACCCAAATAACCTCAGCCACCACCGTGCGCTTGGCTATGCCTGTGCCACGGCACTTAGAGCAATGTTTACCCCGGGCTTTCAACTGGGAGAAATTGTCCTTAAATACCTCTTGCCAACGCTCTAAGTCCTTAGCCGATTTTTCGGTCCTTACAATAGGTATAGCACAGTTTTGACATAACAACGGTACCAAGCGCTGACAAACTAAGCAAACCAGTAAATTATTATCACCTAAGAGTACTGAAGAAATGCCAATATCGACCAAGCGGGTAATAATACCTGGGGCTGTATTAGTATGTAAAGTAGAAAACACCAAATGCCCGGTAATTGCCGCTCGCACTAGAACGCGCGCAGTATCCTCATCACGCATTTCCCCAAGCACGATCACATCGGGGTCCATGCGCAAAGCCGCACGCCCCATTGAGGCAAAACTGCGGTCTTCTTTCTCGGTATTGACGGGCACTTGAGTGGCATTATCGATGATCTTTTCAATGGGATCTTCTATGGTGTAAACCTTACGCTCACTATCTACCCTCTGCATACAGCTTGCAAGCGTAGTGGTTTTACCTGAACCCGTAGGCCCTGCCACTAACACGGCTCCATGTGGCATGCGAGTGGCTCTTTCAATCAATTCAATGTGTTGTGCAGTGTAACCCAGTTGAGCAAGGCTGGGCGGTTTGGTATCACCCGTGGTTAAGACCCGCATGACTAAATCAAAGCCACCGTGGGCGGGTAAACTGGCTAAACGCAAACGCACCTCAATCCCATCGACATAGAGTGGCATGGAGGCATTTTGCGGTATCAAGGGGTTAAAGTGTATCACCGAATGGTCGGTTTCTTTATTAAAGGCCACAGAGGCCACTTCTCGACCTACCTGTGGCAGCCATTCGGCGTGTAAGTATAGTTCACCATGCTTGCGAAAGCGAATTCTCGCGACATCCTCTCTTACTTCAATGTGAATATCGGTTGCATGAACCTCAATGGCTTCTTTGATTAATATTCGCAAGCGCTGTTGTTGGGCACTGACAGCATCGGCCTCCAATTCATGTTTAGCTTCAAGCCCAATCGCATTGGCTAAAATCATCTGAATCAGCTCATTGGTGGCCGGAATCACCTTACCTGGTTTCATGCCCTTGTTTTGCATGATGATTTTGCAATTTTGTACAACCCTAGAACTTGGGTTACTCGATAAAATGGAGCCACTTTTAAGTACTGCGATATTGCCCTGCTTTTCACACCAAGCCAACATCTCTGGCATTAGCTTATCCTTGGGATCAAGGTCCGCCTGGCTAGAAAGTACCTTATTGTTGGCGATCGTTGCATATTTCTCTAAAACATTGCGTTCGTCTTGAGTAGCCATGTTTTTTAAGCCCACCTTTGCGAAGTATTACTTTTTTAAACCTTTAATACCGCTGTAAAAAAGGCTACAGTATAGCTGGTTTTTTAAAATTAGCATTGTTAATCTGTGAAAAATTTCTGCTTACCCTAATGGAAAAAGCTTAAGCGAAAATAATTCGGCTACATTCTAACTTAACATCCAGTGACCATTTGAAATTCAACCGAGTTCCTGAATTGTTAATATTTCCTTAAGCTTTTTCCATTATTATTTGCTCATCAGCATTTATAGATAAAAATTTTATCGATTACAATATTAGGAGAGGACACATGCCAGCTCACACTGACCTTTTAAACCTGAATAACTCTAAACTAGGTTCACTTGGCGGAAAGGTGCAACTGCATTTTTATCAATACTGGCAAAAATATTTATATGCTGGGCCATACTGCGTGTATTGGGCCTCTAAAGACCATGCGCAAGAGAATGCGCCCATAGAGCGTGCCGAATTAGAGGCACTTTTTAACGATATTACCGAACTCAATGTTGTTCTCAGCCAAGCTAATTTTGCACTCCTTTATGCTCAATACCAAGCGGTAGAAACCAACACCCCATCCAGCAATATCAACGATGCCAATGGTGTCAAAGCCATCGTTTATCCCAGAGATAAAAAATATTCATATACCCAAACGGGCCATATGAGTGTGCTGGATATTTGTGAGTATTTAGATGCGCATATAGCCAATGAAAACTCTGGCGACTTTCCTGCCCGCAAAGAATTATTGGCTGGGGTCTTGGTTAAACTACGTCATCTTAAGGCTCTAATTGACAGTGGTGTTTTAGATAAGCCCTATGCAAAACACGATTTTTGGCCCAAAGAAGATCCATTACACACCGATATTGCAGGGGCAATTCAGCAGCAAGCTGATTTAAACGGCTTAATAGCCGTCAATCAAACTAATTTGGCTAACGTTAACCAAGCTGGGCAAAGAGTTTATGATGATCTTGCAAAATATAATGCTAATTTTGATCGCTTTATCACCACCATCGTTTCAAGGGATGGCCAATTTGACGCCACGCTGGTGCCCGATGTCATTGAAAGGCTTAACCAAGAGACGGTTACCCCCACTTTACAGCTACAACAGCCTTATAATAGGCTAGCACTTGATCATAACAATTTTACATTTGGCTTGGAGCATGAGCTAGATCCCATTAAGGAATTAGCGAAAATAAATTCTAAATTAAAGGCAAATATTCTGGCAATTTATGCGCATAATTCATTAGGTTTCCTTCAAGCTTGCAGAGCCGCACAAATAACCGATGAAACCAATAAACAAGATTATGAGGCCTCTATAAAAGCCTTAAACGACTTAACTACTAAAATTTTTGGTGCCAACCTTATCCCTAATATTCAAGCCAGTACGCTTACAACCCCTAATTTTATCAATCAATTCAGTAGAGTTTATGAGAAAAAACTAGCCGAGCTACGCAGCACAAGGCCACAAAATAAATTATTGGTGGCTAAAATTAGCCGTTATCAAAAGCAAGGCGTTATCTGTAAGTCACGGCTAACTCTTTTGGGATTGGCCTTATTGAAATTTAAACTAGCACCAGAGCAGCGTTTTAATGATAAACAACAAATAATCCAACTGGTTAAAGAAAATTTATTTGGCCCAAACTCCTCCATAGATACTCAAACTCAGAACACTCTTAGCCAGGAAATTTTTAATCGGATGGTGGGTTATCTAGTTGCGGCCAAAGACACCCAAGACATGGTGGAGACTGCATTCAACCAGGCTGCAAAGGATTACGCAAACTTAACAGACAAGCATGATCATAATGGGGTCATTTTAGAAAAGATTGAACAAGCCAATTCGAATCTAGATACGGAATTCAATTTCGGAGTATTTTGGATCGAAAATTTAGATAATAAACATATGGTTAGCGAGGATAAAGTTGAAGAAGAGGTAGTAATCGAACTACCACCTATCTCTAGAATGGCCCAGCTAGAAATCGAAGATGAGGTAGTAATCGAACCATCACCTATCTCTAGCATGGCCCAGCTAGAAATCGAAATAGCTAAAAAACCGCAGGATATTGAGGAGATTATTCAGCGAGCTACTGGCTCGAGGATCACTGCTAAAAAAAATGAAGAGGCAGAAGCCGCAGGCTATACTGAATGGGTCATCACAGAAAAAAATATTACAAAAAATTCTCAGTTGCTAGGTACCAATAAAACCTTGGTCATTCGCCAATACGAGCATGATGCCTACGACTTACTCAAACAACACGAATACCTTGAGGCCTTTGATCATGTGGCAGACATTGGTTTGTATTTATTGAAAAAATACAATGTGAATACTGAGCGTAACAACCAAAGAATTTTAACCAGATGCCAAAAATATAAAACTAAACTGCAAAATCAATTCAACAACTATGGTTTGTTAAGAATGGACGTGCTCCGTGCCCTGGCTAAACACCGCCAAAATCCTGAAAACTTAACCCAGGAAGAAGCAAATATTCTCAATAAACTAGAAGAATACGCCGAAAGAAAAAATATCAGTTTAGATGAGGCCGTCGCTTATGAATTTGACGCCTATTTACAACAAGCCATTAAGCTTTATCAACAAATTTTACCCGAGTTGATTCATAATATCGCGGTCTATATCGAGGGTTTAGACAACAAACAGCTCAACAATAAAAGGATCAAGCCCGGTGCAAAGGATATCATCGATGCCATGGAAAAGGCATCTCCTATTGTGACCAGCGAGCGTGGTCAGCCTAATTTCCTTTATGTTACCAGCCATGGCAAGTTTACCGCAGTTGAGTCGCTAACCACGGTGGGTAAATACACACCCAGCAGTTTGTTAAGAGATGCTTCTTTTCCCCAAGGAACTCGTGAGCGGCCTCAAATACCCAACCAATGGTTTAGATCTTATACCCAGTGCGACACGCAAACCGGCCGTGTTCAACGCAATAGCTTTCAAACACACGTGGCCCCTACTCCGTCTAAGCTTAGCAGTAAGCTTATTCAGCAAGCTAATAAAAAACAAAAGCGCCATCAAGACACCATTCGTCGCCAAATCGCTCTGGAGTATTGGAAACAGATTTTAACAGCCTTTGTTATTGAGCAACAGAAACAAAATCAACCTTCAGAAGTACCTGTAGCTCAGACTACTCAAGCTCTCAGCTTTCAACCGAATTTAACTGCCACCACGATCAGTATTGCAGAAGATACCAGCCATACCATCGTCCGTCCCCGGCGTAACAACGATCGGCTTTTTACCGAAATGTTACAAAGACAGCAGTCAAACCAAAGTGAACAACTAAGTAATGATCCTATTTTAGATCTATACATCGATAATATTCAACTCTTGACACCTGGCGTCAATGGTTTGGAAAAATTTATCGCGGTTTTCAGAGGCGAAAAAAATAACGAAAATCGCCAAACTCGCGATATTTATCTGATTTCCCGAATGCTAGATAATCAGGTGGTTGAGCTCGATGTGGAAGGCAAAAAAGTTAAGGTGCGCCCGCACATAGTATCACTTCATTTACCAGTCAATACCAAACATAACATCCAGCACAATCTGCTTGTTTCTGACATTATCAATAGTGCTAATGACAGAGCCTTGTTCGATCTAATTCAAAACGTAGGCAGAACCACAGGCGCAGAGCTGGCGGTTGATTTTCAAGTTCTCAAAAATATCAGGGTATTACAAGATGTACTTTATATCCAAGATCCCAAGGCCTTACAAACATTAATTGCGCAGAATGATACGGCTGCTGGTCTAGAATTAACTAAGGCTACCAATAATTTGGCTAAGGCCAAGCATAGACTGCTTTTGGCCACGGATTTTGATTATTTTACCCATTCCTTACTAGAAGATATCAGTACCCGGAGCGATATTCGCTTCAAACACGTGGAAATTCTACAGCATATCGCCACAGGCCTTGCCAATAAGATTCCTACTCAAGAAAAATATACGAATATCCGTCAGGTCAGTAGAGGTAGTAATGCTCAAGATTTAATTTTGCAGATTAAAAAACAATTGGTAATCCTAAGAAGCGAGGGGCTTACCGAACACTCCCATTTACAGCAAATAGTGGCCAATGCATTTAAAAAAGAAGGGAAAGAAGCCGTTTATAAGACCAATTTTGCGGATTTTTTTGCGCAGCATATCGATACTCATTCTAAATACCGCTTGCTAAAGAGTGAACTGGAAGCATATGAAGCCCAGCGCAAGCCCTTTGGTGAAGTGCCCAAATACGTCTCCTCTAAACATGAGGTTCTTGTCACCCGAATTACTCAACTGCGTAAGGAAATCGAAAAGCTCGAAGAGGCTAAGGATGAAATTTATAGGGATTACATCAATTGCTTTAATGCCCTCTTAAAAACCAAGCAGCTTAAATCATTTATCCAAAAACTTGACGAGCAGATCGAAACGTTTTTAACTCGACATGCTGATTTCCTGAATAAAAAAGCCAGTCAGCCCTTATTAACGCGGCTTTTGACGATGAACATTTACCTGCGTATCTTGAATCTGTATGGCTCAGGTAATTACCGCAAGCGCAGCCATTCTTATGAAATGCAGGTCTTATATGCCATCATCAGTAAATTACTCGATCGCCATGTCAATTGGAATTGCAAGAGCAATCAAGATAGATCGAGTACCATTAGTCTGATCATTAAAACATTCTTAGACTTTATTTTTGAGCAGGGGCGATTACCCTCTACCGAGGATTACGAGACAATCAGTAAGCTGCTTGAGCATCACTTTGTGCAGATGAACGTTGACCAGCAGATCCCAAGAGGTATGGAGCCAGAAAGTCCTGGCTTTAAGAAATCGACCCTCTCCAAAGCTTGGCAAGAGCCCTTGGGTCGGAATGCACATGCTCTCTCGGCAGGTAGCGGCAAACACGCTTATGCTGCGGCCAAGAAATTAGTTGTGCGCACTAAACCTGTAGAACATATTCAGCGCGAAATCCCTGTTGACCTTTTCCATGGTAACGGAGAAGTTGAACATACCACCGGTACGGCCCATTTAACCAAGGCTCAACAAAATCCGTGGCTCATTAATGGTGTCTCACTTGTCTACGGCTTTGTTACTGGACTACTTGTCCTCGGTATAGGTTTTGGAGGAATGGGGTGGTATGTCGCAAGGGAAAAAGATGCTGGGGGAACTAGCTACTTATTTCCATTGATAGTTGCGCTCGTTGCCGTGCCTCCAATTGCGATAGGCGTATGTCTGGCGGTATTTTTTCTCACCAAATGTGTATGGCCCCAGGCTAAGGAAAAGATAGCCGGTCTAGAACTCCCTGGCTTTAGAGGAGCTATTGAAACCACTCCCTTATTGCCACAACCTATTATCGAAGAACCCATTCAACAACCCCTGGAATTAACGGTAACTACTATACCTCAAGATTTAGAAAATCCTCAACCAACTGAGTCTACTCAATCTCACTCTGATGATTATCCCTATACCTCTATTGGTAGCGATGATGAAGACTCTGACTACGAGGATGAATCTGACGACGATGAAGAACAACCACTGGAGCAATCCACCAGCACTACCAAAAAGGGAGGCGGTGTTTACGTGTCGATATTCGGTGGAGAAAACCGTTGGAATGCTCGGACCGGCTTAGAAGGTATTCGTGGTAGACAACATGAGCAAACGGCTAAACTTCAAGATGAGGTTCGTGGAAGAAATGATAGTGACGATGATAATCGCCTACTGATGTAACTTGAAAAAAAGGGAGCGAGCTAAGTCTCGCCCCTTTTAACCATGGGATGAAGCGAGTTTAGTAGGATAACCCGCTCAATTAGCTTTTGGCAGCTTTTTACTTCCACAGGTTGGTAACAACGAATCTCAATTTATCTTCAACAATGAATTAGCGTAGCTAAATCCAGATATCAAACTTCACTCACTTAAATGCAGGGTTAATTAGATGGGATTAGGAATTTCAACGTAATGCTGTTGGATGCCAAAATAATGCGCCAAGTGGTCTGCAAGGGCTTGTACACCATAGCGCTCAGTTGCATGATGTCCAGCCGCGTAAAAATGCACGCCACTCTCCTCGACCAGGTGAAAATTACGCTCCGAAACCTCGCCGGTAAGATAAGCATCGATACCGTGCCCTATTGATTGTTCAAAGAAATCTTGTGCGGCCCCCGTACACCAGGCCACTTTGTTGATGAGCTTATCCTTTGCAGCTAAATGCAAGGGCTGGCGCTGTAGGGAGACGGCAATTTTTTCTGCAAAGGCCTCGCCCGTATAAACCTTATCCAAGCTACCTATCCAAAGTAAATTCGCGATCCCATTGACTGGATAACTGTGTTCAATTTCAATTTCTAAGCGTTTGGCTAATTGCACATTATTGCCATACACGGGATGAGCATCCAAGGGCAAATGGTAACCAATTAAGCTAATACCCCTTTCCAATAGCTTGGCAATACGCTGCTGCTTGATGCCGACTATCCGAGGATCCTCCCCACGCCAAAAAAAACCATGGTGAACTAAAATGGCATCGGCCTGTAATTGGATGGCAGCATCGATCAGTTGCTGACTTACACTTACCCCGCTGACCAGAGTCTTAACAATGGGCTTGCCCTCAATCTGTAAGCCATTGGGACAGTAATCGCTAAAACCCTGTGGTTGGAGTAATTCGTCTAAGTAGGCCATTAACTCGGCTAAACTCACCATTGTCTTAAATCCTTAGTTTGGCAGACGTTTAATTTTAGCTCCCAACTGGGAAAACTTTTCCTCTATACATTCATAACCACGGTCTATATGATAAATTCTATCGATAACGGTGTCGCCCTTGGCAATCAAACCGGCTAAGACTAAACTTGCCGAGGCCCGCAGATCGGTCGCCATGATAGGAGCCGCCGTTAACTCTTCGGTCCCCGTTATTATGGCGGTGTTACCGTGTAATTGAATTTGTGCCCCCATCCTACACATTTCTTGCACATGCATAAATCGATTTTCAAATACCGTTTCGGTAACAATACCCGTGCCTTCGGCACCTATGTTTAATGCCATGAGTTGAGCTTGCATATCGGTAGGAAAACCGGGGTAAGGTGCTGTAGAGGCACTGATGGCCTTTGGCCGTTTACCCTGCATGTCCAAACTTATCCAATTGCTGCCAGTTTGAATTTCAGCCCCCGCTTCCCGAAGTTTTAGCAATACGGAATCTAATAAATCGGGCATGATGCCATTTATCTTTACGCTGCCGCGTGTGCAGGCTGCAGCTATAAGATAGGTGCCCGCCTCAATTCTATCGGGTAACACGGTATAACTTCCACCTTGCAAGCGTTCCACCCCCTCGATGGTGATGATAGAGGTTCCCGCCCCACTTATTTTAGCACCTAGCGTATTTAAAAAATTCGCCAGGTCTATGACCTCGGGTTCACGCGCTGCATTTTCGAGTATGGTAGTACCTTCGGCAAGAGCTGCCGCCATCATGATGTTTTCAGTTCCGGTTACAGTTACGATGTCAAAAACGATCTTTGCACCTTTCAACCGACCATTGACACTGGCAATGATGTCACCGTTCTCAACCTTGACCTCTGCGCCCAAAGCTTGCAAGCCACGTAAATGTAGGTCAACTGGCCTGCTGCCAATGGCACATCCACCAGGCAAGGAAACGGTGGCTTGCTTATAGCGCGCCACCAAGGGTCCCAATACTAAGATTGAGGCCCGCATGGTTCTCACCAATTCATATGGAGCCACGTAGTCGTTTATACTTGAAGCCGAGATTTCCACACACATTTTCTCATCTATTGTAACCTCGGCACCCATGCGACCGAGTAATTCTATCATGGTGGTAATATCGTGAAGATGTGGAACATTGGCGAGCTTGACCGGCTCTTCGGCTAAAATAGTCGCCGCTAAAATGGGTAAGGCTGCATTCTTAGCACCCGAAATTCGGGTTTCACCCTGCAATGGTAACCCACCACTAATAATCAATTTTTCCATTCGCTAACTCCGCTGTTGCCATTGCTCGGGTGTATAAGTTTTAATTGAAATGGCGTGAATTTCGCCACTTACAATATGCTCGTTGAGTGCTGCATAAACCAATTGTTGTCGTTTGACCGGTGATTTATCCGCAAATAACTGGCTTACCACCGTTACTTGAAAGTGATAGCCATCGCCTGAAACCTCAACCTTGGCATTGACAAAGTGGTTTTCAAGCAACTGCTTAATTTGTATTAATTCCATACCATTCGATTCTATTCAAGAGTTGCCCTTGGTTGCCAGCAATTCACTGACTCCATATAAATCAGCAGCAGCCACGAGGCACTCGGGCAAATTGCTAAAACTTAGCTTACGCCCAAGACGCAAGGCTTCACTTTGCCAGGCCAGCAGTAAGGCTAGCCCCGCGCTGTTTGCTCCGATTACCTCGGTAAGGTCAATCTCGCTGATCAATTCCTTATTCAACCACTCAATTCCCTGCCTTTGCAAAAATACGCTGGTAGAAAAATCCAGACTACCGCTGAGCTTGAGGATTGAGGGTGCACTAAAAACTAATTCGGCTTGTCTCATTTTTTAGTCTGATTAAGTTCAGTTAAATTGCTGATCAAGCCTTCAAGGCCGCTTTGGGCAATCTTTTCTGCAAATTGAGCCTTATAACTCTGCACCATGCTCACATTGTCAACCGATATGTCATAGATCTTCCAATTGTTGTTGACAAGACGTAAGCGATAATTAACTGGGATAGAGGGACCATCCTTTTGCACAATTAAACTGTTAACCTCAACAAACTTCTTGCCCTCGTAACCACCTCGGATGGGTAAAAAACGCACCTGCTGATCGTTATATGAGGCCAGGGCACGTGAATAGGTACGAACCAATAATAAGGTATACTGCTCAATAAAGCGTTTATGCTCGTTTGCACTCGCAGTTTGCCAAACATCACGTCCCAAGACAGAGCGCGCCATGGTTTCTTGATCAACATTGGGTAATAAAATTCGTTTAACAATACTGTAGACTGCATCGGGATCCTGTTGCAGTGAAGCCTTATTAGTCTTGATGGCATCTATCATTTGTTCTGCGGCCGTTTGCAGCAAATTTAACGGCGATGGTGTTGCAGCTAAGCAGTACATGGGTAATAACATGATTAAGCAAGCTAGAGTAAAGCGTTTAATCTTTTGCATGGAAATACCTCGCTTATTTTTTATTTACATTATACAAAAACTGCCCAATTAGATTTTCCAGGATCAAGGCCGAATGAGTCATTTCGATTTTATCGCCATCTTTTAAGTAATTATCGGCATAACCGGGTATCAAGCCAATAAAATTGCTTCCCAGTAATCCCTCGGTCTGGATATTAGCAGAAGTATCGATGGGTAATTGGTTTTGAACACCGTCAATAGCTAAGGCCACCACGGCTTTGAAGGTCTTAGGATCAATACCTATGGCCTGGACTTCGCCTACCTGTACTCCTGCTAATCTCACCGGCGCTCTTACCTTTAACCCACCTATATTATCAAAGCTTGCAGTTAACTGATAGGCTTTATGCGCTGGATAATAACTTAAACCACTAACCTTTAAGGCTAACATTAATAGAGCCGCAATCCCAGCTAGGATAAAAATGCCTACGCATAGTTCAACCGTTTTATTATTCACGCTTACCAATCTCCTAACATCATCGCAGTTAATATAAAATCAAGTCCCAAGACCATAAGTGAAGCATAAACCACAGTTCGAGTCGTTGCTCTACTCATGCCTTGAGCCGTTGGAGCACAATCATACCCTTGGTACACTGCAGTCCAAATGATCACAAATCCAAATACCAAACTTTTCAGCAGGCCGCTCACCACATCGAGTCTAAAGTCTACGGCAGATTGCATGTTACTCCAAAAAGTGCCACCTGTTACACCCAGCCAATCGACCGCAACCAATGAACCACCATAAATGGCCATCGCATTGAAGATAACGGCTAAAATGGGCATAGAGATAAAACCTGCCCAAAAGCGCGGTGCAATAACCCGCCACAGAGGGTCAACCGCCATCATTTCCATACTGGCCAGCTGCTCAGTCGCTTTCATTAAACCAATTTCTGCTGTGAGCGCTGAGCCAGCACGTCCAGCGAACAGTAAGGCAGTAACCACTGGTCCAAGCTCTCTGACCACACTTAAGGCAAGCAGTTGGCCTAACTGAGCGTCGGCCCCAAATTTCACCAAGGTATTATGTCCTTGCAGAGCCACGACCATGCCAATAAACAATGCCGAAACCAAAATGATAGGCAGAGATAAAATACCTACTGAAAATAATTGTCGCACTAATAAGGGAAAGCTGCGCCGCAAACGGGGTTTACGAAACAGAACTTGCAGTAAAAATAAACCTGAGCGTCCAATGTTTGCACAACTCTCAACACCCAAACGACCTAAAATCTGTAGTTGTTTAATCACTGCAATAAATCCTCGGCATAATCTTTAGCAGGAAAATGGAAGGGCACAACACCGTCTGGCAAGCCATTGATAAACTGTTGAACAGCAATGCTTGGATTTACACGTATTTGCTCGGGTGTACCCTCACCGATGATTTTGCTGCCCGAAACAATATACACGTAGTCGGCAATGCTTAGGGTTTCAACTACATCGTGGGAAACGATAATACTGGTTAAACCGAGTACCTCATTCAAGCGTTTTATCAATTGCAAAATTACACCCTTAGCAATGGGATCTTGGCCAGTTAAGGGCTCATCATACATAATCAATTGCGGATCTAAGGCTATGGCTCGAGCTAAGGCCACACGCCTAGCCATGCCTCCGGATAGCTGACTTGGCATCAAATGTCTGGCGCCTCTTAGTCCAACAGCTTGCAATTTCATCAAGACAATGCTTCGAATCATGGACTCTGGCAATCGGGTATGCTCACGTAAGGGAAAGGCTACATTCTCAAAAACCGATAGATTGGTAAACAACCCCCCATTTTGAAACAGCATACCCACTTCACGTCTAACTCGATAAAGTTCTGCTTGCGTGAGCTCGGCTATATTTTGGCCATTAACTTCAATCTGGCCTGCTTGTGGCTGTAATTGGCCGCCTATTAATCTTAATAACGTGGTTTTTCCCGTGCCACTAGGCCCCATGACAGCGGTGATCTGGCCCGCTTTTACCTCAAGACTAACAGAATCGTAAATGGCCCTGCTACCTCGATAAAAGCTTAAGTTTTGAATTTTAACAAGCGGTTTGGTCACGATAGCGAGTCTTCATTTAAGTTATTAGCATCATTATACCTGCAATAGCTTAAGTGGTGTAGTCTTTAACGTAGAGAAATTAAAAGAATGATCGCTATGAAACCCATTACTGGGTTTTAAAACTTGAAAAATTATAGTGGGTTAATAGCTTTTTGACGGTCAATAATGTAGGCAACCAACTGACTAACCCTTTCTTACCTGCAGGCCTGCAAACAGTTTTTGCGGGCTTCATGATAAAAAAACCCGCCAAAAAAGCTCCAACCCAGGTTATGGGTGAAGCTAGCAAATTTCTAGTTTGGCCTAAAAACTGCTGTTTATGCATACGTAACAATGACTTATGCATTTGTAAATTGATTTCACAAATTTGGATTTGCTTCTTCAGGCTCTGCATGAGATTGTCCTTGTTTAGAAAATGGATTAGCTTTCAATTGTCTGCGCGTTGCCTTAAATTGTAGGTTTTTACCACAAAGTTTGATTCCCCATCCTACCGCTAATAGTAACAGCAAATTAGCGCCAGCGATTAGCAAGAATACAACCGCCCAATTTATGCCTAGCTGAACCAACCAAACACCTATGGCTAGCATCAAGCTTAGCCAAATCGCAAGGCATAGCATACTAGCCACAAAAAGCATTAAAATGATGGAAAATAAACTGATACCAGCCAGTCGAGTTTCAAGCTGAATGACCTTTAAGGTCTCCTGCAAAATCTGGCTTATGGTTAAACCAAAACCCTTAACAGAAGCCAATAGATCGGATTGATCAGGCATAGATTGCATAAACGCTAGCCTCCATACAGAGCCCGAGTTCTGGATCTCAAATTATTTTTTTAACATAACGGCCAATAAACCACCTGCTAAGGCAGCCACACCAATGGCCTTGAGAGGATTTTCCCTTACGTATTTTGCCATAGCATCGTAAAGTTCCTCAGAATGTTCTTGCAAATTATGGCTTGCATCGGTAAACATTTTTTTCACGTTTTCATAGGTATCAGCGGCTTTTTCAACGGTTTGCGTTGCCTTTTCGCTAACCTTCTGCTTAATTTGTTTTACTGGGTCATTGTCTTGTTGTGCTGATGCGCCGTTAGTTTGAACAGTTGCCATGATGATAGCTCCTTAGGTTAAGTTAATGTAACTATTGGATTTTAATCTTCGTGCTCGGCTAAAAATCGGTCGATCTCGCGCTCGGCTTCGTCACGCTTGTATCCATAACGCTTTTGCAATAATCCAGCGAGTTCTTGAATACGGCCATTGACTTGATCAACATCGTCGTCGGTAAGTTTGCCCCAAAATTGCCTGGCCTTACCCTTAAATTGCTGCCAATTACCGGCTAATATATCTGAATTCATGATGTGTCGCCTCCTTTTAGTTAAGGTCTTGATCACTAGAGACAGGGCTGTGTAAAGTATTTTTTATCACAGCTTTTCATATAATAACACTAACAGCTTAGCTTGAAAAGCCTATCTATTCTGTTTTGCAGCCTCAAGCTGCTCTAACATTTTCTGGCATGGACCTTCCTCCTTACGAGCAAGGTCCAAAACGATGATTACCTAACCCTATTATTCCATGTTGCTGTCGTATTGACCCTTGCAGGCTAAGCCATTCAAGTGAAGACGCTTATGTAACGCTTGCTGAGCAGCTGCCACATTGCTAGCTTTACCTTGCCAAGCTTTTAGAGCATGGTCTTGCAGAGCACGGCCATAGGAAAAGCTCAAATACCAAGGGTTACGTCTGTCTTTATTCATGGCATTTAAATGAGCAGTGGCAAGTTCTGAACTTTGGCCACCGGAGAGAAAATTAATGCAAGGCACAGCCGCAGGAACACAACGACGCAATACGGTTAAAGTTTGCTCAGCGACCTCTTTGACACCAGCCTGAGTTTTACACTGTTTGCCAGAAATCACCATGCTGGGTTTTAAAATCATGCCTTCCAAGAAAATTTTATGCCTATATAAGGCCACAAACACCGCATGTAAAACTGACTCGGTCACCTCATAACAACGTTCAATGCTATGTTCTCCATCCATCAAAACCTCTGGCTCAACAATGGGAACAATGCCCTGTTCTTGGCAGGCTGCGGCATATAATGCCAACATTTCTGCATTTGCCTGGATGCTTAAGTTCGAAGGGGTGGTGGAGCTAATATGATAAACCTCACGCCATTTGGCAAAACGTGCACCTTGTTGTTTATACTGGCTTAATCTTTCTCTTAAACCATCTAATCCCTGCGTAATCTGTTCACCGGGGCAATTTGGCAAATCTACTAAGCCTTTATCAACTTTTATTCCAGGAACAACACCCTGCTCAGCCAATAATTGCGAGAATGGCTTACCGTTCTGATGTTTTTGGTACAAGGTTTCCTCATATAAAATGACCCCGCTGACAAATTGATTGAATTCGGGCGTGGTAAACAACATTTCACGATAGGCACGGCGGTTTTCTTCACTTGACTCTAAACCAATGCTTGCAAAACGCTTGGCAATGGTCTTATCACTTTCATCTGCCGCCAAAATGCCTTTGCCAGGAACGGCAATTGCCTGAATGGTGTTTAAAAGTTCTGTTCTACTCATTTTGATTCCTCTTGTTTACGCCAACTATCAATTATCAACAATATGACACCCCCAACGATGGCCGAGTCGGCGATGTTAAACGCTGGCCAATGGTGATTTCCATAATAAAAATCGAGAAAGTCTACAACATAACCTAGGGTAATTCTATCCCATAAATTGCCAAGCGCGCCACCTAAGACCAAGGCTAAACCCATGGCTGCAAAATACCTATGCCGCGGCAACTTATACAGAATGACTAGAATAATGATACTGGCCAATAGCGCAATCCCAGCAAAAAAGTACCTTTGCCAACCACCAGCTTCACTTAGAAACCCAAAAGAGGCTCCGGTGTTATGCATCAAGGTCAAATTGAAAAAAGGCATGATCCCCACTTCCTGATAAAGTGGTAAATGTTGACTGGCAAAGACCTTGCTCCATTGATCCAAACCTATCACCAACAACGCAAGTATTAACCAACGATAATTTAGCAGCATTTTTTTATTCCTTGCTCACTTAGGCAAACTGCCTGCTTTCACCCTGTCCCGCAACATTTTCCACACAGCGACCGCAAATTTGGGGATGCTCTGGTTCAATGCCCACATCGGCGCGTCTATGCCAACAACGACTGCATTTTGGCTGGGTTGAGGCCAGCACTTTAATTTGTAGGCCGCAGTCATTTAGGCTTAGGCTAGCCGAATTATTTTCAAGTGGTTTAACCTGGGCTTGGGAGGTTATTAGGACAAAACGCAATTCATCACCCAACGTGGTTAACTGTTGATAAAGCTTGCCTTCAGCCAAGAGGGTCACCTCTGCCTCAAGTGCAGCCCCAATTAAACCCGCATTGCGTTGTTGCTCAAGCTCCTTATTTACTAACTCGCGAACCTTAAGCATGGTTTCCCAGAGCGCTTGATTGGACTCATCAAATGCGTTATAGCCTGTATGATAGGCATCGGCTAAAAAGATCGAAGCGGGACGCCTCTCTGCTTGCTTGCCATCACTTTCTGGCAAATATTGCCAAGCCTCTTCGGCGGTAAAGCTTAAGATAGGTGCCATTAAACGGAGTAAAACCTCTAGCACGTAATACATGGCCGTTTGAGCTGAGCGGCGCGGCAAGCCATCGGTTTTACAAGTGTACTGACGATCCTTAATCACATCTAGATAAAAACTACCCATCTCAATACTGCAAAAATGCTGTAGCTTTTGATAAACGGTATGAAATTGATAGCTCTCATAGGCCTCATTGATTTCGGCTTGCAAGAAATTGGCTCTTTCAAGCGCCCATTTATCTAGTGCCAATAGCTCAGCAAAGGGAACTTGGTGTTCACTAGGATTAAAATCATAAATATTGGCCAGTAAAAACCGCACCGTGTTGCGAATCCGCCTATAGGTATCGGCAATACGGTTTAAGATTTCATCCGAAAGCGTGATTTCGGCTCGGTAATCCACGGACGCTATCCATAAACGCAAGATATCCGCCCCCATGGTTTTCATGACCTTGTCGGGCTCTATGATATTGCCCAATGATTTAGACATTTTGCGGCCTTGGGCATCGATGGTAAACCCATGTGTTAGGACTTGGCGAAAGGGTGCCTGTCCATACATGGCGATGGCACTTAATAAAGAAGTTTGAAACCAACCTCTATGCTGATCTGATCCTTCCAAATAAAGGTCGGCCGGATAATGCAAACCCTCACGCCTTTGCAGTACACAGCTGTGTGAAACACCCGAGTCAAACCACACGTCAAGAATATCAATAACCTTTTCATATTCCTCGGCCTCTGCGCCCAGTAAGGTTTCGGATGCTAGCTTAAACCAGGCCTCTATTCCTCCCGCTTCAACCAATTGAGCCGCCTTTTCCAATAGCTCTAAACTGTTTGGATGCAGCTCTTGGGTTTGTTTATGTACGAAAATGGCGATGGGTACTCCCCAGGCTCTTTGCCTGGAAATGCACCAATCGGGCCGATTTTCTATCATTCCAGCAATTCTTGCACTTCCCCAGTCGGGAATAAATTGTACCCCTTCAATGCTTGAGAGAGCGGATTGGCGCAGCCCGTTTTTCTCCATGCTGATAAACCACTGCGGCGTAGCCCTAAAGATCAGGGGTGTTTTATGTCGCCAGCAATGTGGGTAGCTATGGTTTAAAGTAGCAAGATGCAACAGCGCACCTCGGTCTTTAAGTACCTCTATAATGGCCTCATTCGCCTGAAGCACATGCTTGCCGGCAAACAAGGGTGTGTCGGGTAAAAAACATCCTCTGCCATCCACTGGACTCTCAATGGCCAACTTATACTGGGTTCCCACCACATAGTCTTCTTGGCCATGGCCTGGTGCGGTATGAACGGCCCCGGTTCCTGCATCCACAGTTACGTGTTCGCCCAGCACTATGGGTACCTTTTTGGCATAGAAGGGATGTTGCAGTTCATGGCCTTGCAAGACAGCGCCTAAACATAGCCCCAATAGTTGATATTCAACTATGCCGTATCGGGACAGTACGGTCTGGTACAGGTCTTCTGCCACTAATAAGCGCCAAGAACCTTTTTCACTTACACATTGTACCAACACATACTCAAGCTTTGGATTGAGGGCGACGGCTTGGTTTGCAGGTAAGGTCCAGGGGGTGGTGGTCCAGATCGGCACGATGATCTCACCGTGTCCCTGCTGGTCCAGCTTCAGTTGAGCCAGGAATGCGGCTTCATCAATAACTTTAAACCCAACGTCTATGGCAAATGATTTTTTATCCGCATATTCAACTTCGGCCTCGGCAAGCGCCGAGCCACAGTCCATACACCAATGTACGGGCTTAAAGCCTTGTTGCAGATGGCCGTTGGCAATGATCTTAGCCAATGAGCGAATGACATCGGCCTCAAATTTATAGTCCATGGTAAGGTAAGGCTGTTCCCAATCGGCCAAGACACCTAGACGTTTAAAACCTTGCCTTTGGCTGTTAACCTGGCCAGAGGCATACTCTCTACAGGCCTTGCGAAACTCACTTGCCGAGACCTTAACACCCGGTTTACCCAATTTTTTTTCCACGTTGAGCTCAATGGGCAAGCCGTGGCAGTCCCAACCAGGAACATAGGGCGCATCATAACCAGCAAGGGTTTTGGCTTTAATAATGATATCTTTTAAAACCTTGTTGACGGCATGACCCAAGTGAATATCACCGTTGGCATAAGGAGGCCCATCATGCAAAATAAAAGCTTTTCGTCCCTTTGTATGCTGCCGAATTTGCTGGTAGAGCCTATTTTCCTCCCAACGCTTAAGCATTTCGGGCTCACGCTGGGCAAGATTGGCCTTCATGGGAAATTCGGTTTTAGGGAGATTCAATGTGTCTTTATAATCTGTCATGCCTTAAGCCCATTGGTTTTTAACTAAGCCAATTATAGGCATATTACCAATATCTTGCTATAGCAATTTGCGGTTGAAAGATAACTATGGTTAATCAAGCTAGTAAGCTTAGAGCAAATAATCCAGCCTAGTGCCTAAGGAAGGCTATAAGCAAACCCTGTTTTGCAGGATAGCAAAACTGGAGCTACAGGGAAGTATTAAAGCGTGTTTGCGATTAGCCTTCCTTAGGCACTAGGCTGGATTATTGATAGGTGTAGCCTTGCTACTATGAGTATGATTTAAACTTTCAGCAGTTGTTTAGCCATGACAACGTCTTGGCTTATCTGCTGCTTTAGCGCCTCAAGCGAACTAAATTTTTGTTCATCTCGTAGTTTGGCAATAAACTCCACGCTTAATTGATAGCCATAGATATCCTGATTGAAGTCTAATAAATAGACCTCTAGTAAACTACGAGTGCCATCGACAGTGGGGCGTGTACCCACATTGGCTACCCCGTAGATAAAAGAATCTCCAATACCCTGCACCTTGACGGCATAAACTCCGGCAAGTGGCGAAACCCTACGCTTTAAAAAAATATTCGCCGTTGGGAAGCCTAATTGTCGCCCCCGCTGATCACCCTTAACTACCTGTCCCATCATCCAATAATTACGCCCCAACATTAACTTGGCTGAGGCTAAATCACCCTGAGCAAGATAGTGGCGAATTTGAGTGCTACTGATACGCTGTCCAGCCACTGCTAGAGAGGAATTTTGTTGCACCTCATACCCATATTCCTGGCTGGCTCTTAATAGCCAGGTGATATCACCTTGGCGCTGGCAGCCAAAGCGAAAGTCATCACCGGTTACCAAACAACGAAGGGCTAGTTTTTCGATTAAAATTTTTTGGATAAAATCAGCAGCTGAAAGCTCAGCTAATTGAGGATTAAAACGCAGGCATAGCAAATAATCGACGGGCGCATACTGGCGGATAGCCATAAATTTTTCTCGCAAGCGAGTTAAGCGTGCTGGAGCTTGAGTGGCCCTAAAATATTCCGCAGGCTGTGGCTCAAAGGTTACGGCCACAGAAGGCACGCCTAGCTTCTTGGCATAATCGGCCGTTTGGCTCAGTAGACTCTGGTGCCCCAAGTGTACACCATCAAAATTGCCTATGGTTGCCACACAGCCATTGAGCGATTTAATCTGATCTAAATTGCGAACAACTTGCATGAGCTCATACATCATAATCAATTAAATAGTGTACATTATAATTGGCTAAACGCTGCTTAAATGAGAGAAAACTAAGACCAATCAGACCACAGATTCCCACTACCATGCCCTGTAAGCGTTCAACAAGGTTGATAGTAGCCTGAACGGTTCCACCCGTTGCCAATAAATCATCGATAATAACTACCCTGTCCTCAGCTGTTATGGCGTCGAGGTGAATTTCTAAGCAATTATTGCCGTATTCAAGCTCATAAGCTTCACTGATGGTTTTATGGGGTAACTTGCCGGGTTTTCGAACCAAGACCAGGGGCAAGCCTAGGCGATGCGCCAAAACGGCCGCAAATAGATAGCCTCTTGACTCAATCGCCACTAATTTATTGGGTTTATGTTGCTTGACATATTTTTCCATTTCCAATATTGCCAAGTTAAACCCACTGGGATCTTGCAATAACGTGGTGATGTCATAGTATAAAATACCGGGCTTTGGAAAATCAGCCACGGAGCGAATATATTTTTTTAAATCAGACATGATTTTGACCATTAGTATAAGCTCTTAGTGCTCTCACCCATTCGGGTGTAATGGCATAGTCTAAGGGCTGGTTAAATTCTCGTGGAAAAAGGCTAAAGTGCCAAAACTCATAGGGATAGGCTTCAAAACCATATTTTTCCATGGCTTGACGTAAGATAGTTCTATGCCTATAAGCCTCTTCGCCAATGACTTCTGCTTCAACAGTAAGATGGGATCGTTCTCCCATAAAATCAAAGATCGCCCCCATAGAAAGCATGGCTTTGGTGGCTGCATCGACAAGCATCACGTCCACCGTATTACCATAGCAATGATTAGAATCTTCTGCTACATAGCCAAGTTCAAATAATTGTGGCTTTTGTAACTCGGGATAATGAAGCTGCTTACGCTCTAATTCATAATCATTGGCAGGCGGAAGCTTAGACCAAGCGAGGAAATCTAAAACCGCCTGCCTTGGTCTATACGCATCTAGCACCAACAAACCATAACCATGATTGGAAACCAAGTCATTTTGTACCTTGCACAATTGCTCAGCTGTCCTTTGAGTCATGGGTGCGACATGAGTTAACCCCTCGGTATAACCTTGAACAGGCCTGCCTATCAGATTATCGTCTGTGGCATATTTCAATTCCGCTTCAATAGCCTGTTGACAAACATGTCTGCTAAGCTCTACTGCATCGACCAAGCTCATAAGCTATTTCTCTCGCACTAGTCTGTGGAAATTTTCAATAGATCAATGGCCATCAATAAGGCCTCCTTATCTACTGGTTTTTTAAAGGAAACGTGCGCACCTAGTGATTCGGATAAATCAAGATAACCTTCAGGATCTAAACGCCCACCGCCGGAAATGGCAATGATCTTCATTTCTGGATGTTTTTTCTTCACCTCGGATATCAAAGCCGTGCCACTTTTACGTGGCATGATAATATCGGTGATCATGATATCGGGCTGCATGGTCTTTAGTTTTTCTAAAGCATCCTCGCCATCAACAGCTCCCTTGACCTCGTGCGAAGCACGACTGAGCATCTGGCATAACATATCTCTCACAAACTCATCGTCTTCTACTAATAAAATACTGGCCATGTCTATTCCTCCTCTTTTAAGGTGTATTCAGGTAGATAAATAAATAAGGTTGTCCCTCGTCCTTCCATGCTTTGAACGGTCATTTCGCCATTGTGATCGTGAACAATTCCAAGCGCTGTTGCCAAACCAAGCCCCGTTCCCTTGCCTACCTCTTTAGTGGTAAAAAAGGGCTCAAATACTCTTGCTAAAACTTGCGGAGGAATACCACGCCCATTATCACTAATCTTGAGTAGAAAGTAACTCGGCTTGCGTAATTTAGTAAAGCGTTCTCGAAAGACATCATCAGCGATGATTCGAGTTAATTCAATGGCAATCTTGCCTTGATCATCAATGGCATCGACCGCGTTGCTGATAATATTAACCAATACCTGTTGTAATTCGGTATGGCCTCCCAATACCATGGCCTCTCCCCCAACCTCATCTCTTTGCTCTATGGCTACACTGGCGGGTAAGGTGGGCTTTAATAAGATCATGGTGCTGTGAAGCACTTCTCTCAACGAGAGGGGTTTAAAATCATGTTGCTGCTGTCTACTGAATGAGAGCAATCGTGAAACTAGCTCTTGACCTCTTTCACCCACTGAAATAACTTTGGTTAAATTATCATAGATCAAGGAATCTGGGTCCACATCATCTCTAGCCATTTCAACATAGCCAATCATAGAATATAAAATATTATTAAAGTCATGGGCTATTCCACCCGCTAGGGTCCCAATGGCCTGCATTTTCTGACTCTGCAATAGGGCTTGCTTCATTTTATCCTTAGCCTGCTCTGCAAGCTCACGCTCAAGAATTTCTTTTTGCAGATTTTCGTTAACCTTGGCAATTTCCTTGGCCTGATGACTAGCCATTTGTGAAAATTGGGTGGTAAACATCAAAAGCGCGGTAATGATAAGCCCGACTATCAATAACAGATTAGGCAGAATACTTTTACTTTCTGCTAACAACACGTGCTCAGGCCAGACTCGAATATGCCATTTTGTTCCATAAACTGTGAGCGTTTGTTCCTGGCCCCACTGTTTATCTAACTCCACGTCATCCGCTCTTTGATAGATGATGTCATCGCCTTCAGAAATTCGAATATTATAGCCTGGAATCGTGTGCTCACTGATCATATCGTCAAGGAATTTTTGAACCTCGGCCACTCCCAGCATAAAACCGTTGAATTGGCCCTCAATATACATGGGAACAAAAATCAGCAAGCCCTGGCCGCCTTCAATGAGATCAACCACTTGGCCAATAACTGGATTTTTAGTTTGCAAGGCTTTCTCAATGGCCTGCAGTCTTTTAGTTTCAAAGCCAGCCGGAATATTTTCTAGTTTTTCATTACCCTGCTCGGGCGCTATCCAACGCAGATGTAAACTGGGATCTATCCACTCTATGGCCCTATATCCCGTATAACCTGCCACATGAGCCGTAGCGTCTGCCAGCCATTCATCCTTGGGGGTCCCACGCCGATTTTCCCAACGCTTGCCCATTCTCACCAGTGAGTTAACTTGAAATAACAATCGATTGGCAATTTCACTTTTGACACTTTTAGCGGCAAGCTGAGTAAAACGTTGAATACTCAATTCGCGCTGCATTAACATCGCTTGCCAGAGTAATAAGGTAATGGCTAAGGACAACGCTCCTACCAATAGAGGTAGCCACTTAATGCGCCGCAATGGTTTCAAACTTATTCCTTAAGATTAAATATTGGGATTAGATAATAGCATAGATCATTAGAAATGGTTAACAAGCTAATACTAAAGTTAAAAAGACTCATGGGTTAAATCTAGAATCTTAACGATGTGGTTATAAATCCATTGGGCGAACAATTCATGTCCCCTAAGGTCCAAATGATAACCATCAACAGGACTGAACTCAATGCTTTCGCCTGCATCGGCAAAGTAAATTCCATACTGGTTAGCCAACTGCTTGTAGCTTTGATTTAAGAGCTTGAGTTTAGCTTGCGCACCTTTAAATTGCCCATCATTGACTTCCTTAACCATTTGAGGATTGCCTAGCAATAAAATCGCAGGCGCAGTGCTCATTTGCGGCCCATAGGAGGAGGTTTGAATGATTTGAATAAGCTCGGCCATTCCCTGCTTAATATCTGCAATGCTTCGCTTAAATTCTGCCTTTAAATCATTGACTCCTAACATCAGGACTACCAAATCAATGGGAGCATGGCTATATAAGCAGGTGCTCAAAAAGGTTTTACCATTTCGACAAGCCACAATCTCCAGAAAATAATCGATATTGGTGGTACGGCCATTTAGCCCAGCTTCAATAATCTGAAAATCAGCGCCTAATTGCGCTTGTAAAAGTCCAGTCCAACGTTGCTGGCAAGTAAAGCGTTGCATAAATTGGGTTTGAGGATCATACGAGCCGGGTACAAAGCCCCAGGTATTTGAGTCGCCATAACATAGAATGGTTTTCATCGCGTGGTCCTTTAAGCTCTAATAAGAAACCCTTATCCAGCTAACGCTAAGCAAACTCAGCTTAAAGATAATTGGTATTTAAGCATTAAAATGCTACACTTAGGCCCTATGCGTCCCGGTAGCTCAGCTGGATAGAGCGATCCCCTCCTAAGGGATAGGTCGGAGGTTCGAATCCTCTCTGGGACGCCAATGTATTAAGCTTAATCCGTCTCCCTAGGCGCTGACATTGGCCTTGCTATCAAGATTAATTTCTTTAAGATAGGTTCCGCCACGCAATTGCAATAAATAGGCCACGGTATCAGCAATATCCTCAGGTTGAATTTTATCTTCATTGGCAACCGCAACTTTACGGGTCATCTCGGTATTGACAAAGCCGGGGTTGATACAGCTTACCTTGATATTAAACGGTAGTAATTCTTTATAAAGTGCCTCGTTAAACCCGACCAAGCCAAATTTTGAAGCAGCATAAGCTCCCATTTGCGGCCTAGCGATTTTTCCCGAGCGCGAGGCAAGATTGATGATATAACCAGCTTGCTGCTGCTTCATATGTGGAATTACCGCTTGCAGCACATAAAATGCACCTAGGAGATTAACCTTGATCATGGTCTCGAAATCCAGCCTATCGATCTCACTGGTCCCGGCTGTGGCTATGCCCGCATTATTAAACAGTACATCGATGCTAGCGTGGTTTTGTTTCATAGTAGCCACCGCCTCATCAACTTGCTCGCAATCTGAAACATCAACTGCATAACAAGTCACCTTAAGTTGTGGGAAAGCCTGATTTATCTCAGCCTTAACCCGCTGTAATTTTTCATCACTTCGAGAGAGCAAGCCTAAATCATAGCCAAGTGCCGCCAGCTTAACGGCTACAGCCTTTCCTATTCCTTGACTTGCACCGGTCACTAACGCAAATTTCTGGGTCATCATTTTCTCCAACTTTGGGTTTAACTCAAGACTTTGTTGGGTTGCCAATATTTTTAAAACCATGCCCCGTGCCTGCTACTGCGTAAACAAAGGCTTGGCTAGCATGCTTTTAAATAAATAGCTGCGTAGGGCTCGGTTTGAACAATTTCAACCATGGCTTGCTTAAGCAATTCTAACATGGCAATAAAGGTTACTACCACTCCCAATTTACCCTCATTTAAGGAAAAAAATGCGCTAAACTCGGTAAATTCATGGCCATTGAGTTTGGTTAAAATATAGCTCATGCGTTCGCGTATCGACAATGATTCACGTTGAATTTGATGACTGGCGGTTATCTCTGCCCGCTGCATGATGTCTTTAAAGGCTTGTACCAACTCGCTCAACGCTATTTGCGGTAAGGGGCGCGCGTGTTGAACAGGCGGCTCAACCTGTACCAAAAACAGCTCTCTTTCCAGGCGGGGTAGTTCATCAAGCTCCTCAGCAGCACGTTTGATTTGCTCATATTCATGCAAACGTCTAATCAGTTCGGCGCGAGGATCCTCCTCTTCATCTTCAGCTCCCACGGGCTTTGGCAACAGCATGCGCGATTTAATTTCGGTTAAAATGGCTGCCATCAAGAGGTATTCTGCGGCAAGCTCCAAATGTAGCTCCTGCATTAAATCGATATACTGCATGTATTGCCAAGTGATCTGGGCTACGGGAATATTTAGGATATCGATGTTTTGCCGCTTGATTAGATAGAGTAACAGGTCCAAGGGTCCCTCAAAGGTTTCTAAAAATACCTTGAGGGCATCGGGAGGAATATAAAGGTCTTCGGGTAGCGAGGTTAACGCTTGTTCTCCTACCCGGGCCAAAGCAAAGTTATTTTGAAGCGCGACAGCCGCCATAAACTAGCTAGCCAAGGCCTCAACCGCTGGAATATAGGGCTGGCCTAAATCTCTAGCGACAGCTTCATAGGTTATCATACCCTTATAAACGTTTAGACCATTTAAGAGATGTGGATCACTGAGTAGAGCCTCCCTATAGCCCTTTTCTGCAAGCGCTAGGGTAAATGGCAAGGTGGCATTGTTCAAGGCAAAGGCCGCGGTCCGGGCAACGGCTCCCGGCATATTGGCCACACAGTAATGCACCACACCGTCAACCACATAAGTAGGCTCGGCATGAGTAGTAGGATGACTGGTCTCAAAACAACCACCTTGGTCTATGGCCACATCGACTACAACCGAGCCCGGGCGCATCCTGCGCAACATTTCATGAGTCACCAACTTGGGTGCAGCAGCTCCTGGCACTAAAACCGCGCCAATTACCAAGTCAGCATTTAGCACGTATTCTTCAATGGCTGCCCGAGTGGCATAAATCGTATTGAGCTTTGAGCCAAACTGGAAGTCCAATTCCTTTAACCTATCCAATGATTTATCGAGTACCGTTACACTGGCCTCCATACCCATGGCCATGCGAATCGCATTGGTGCCCACCACACCACCGCCTATAACAACTACTTTAGCCGAGGCAACACCCGGTACTCCACCTAGAAGCACACCAGCCCCACCTTGAGCTTTTTCTAAACAATGAGCACCGGCCTGAATAGACATCCGCCCGGCTACCTCGCTCATGGGGGAAAGTAGGGGTAAGCCTCCCCGGGCATTAGTCACCGTTTCATAGGCAATGGCTATACAACCCGATTCTTGAAGTAATCGTGCCTGTTCGGGGTCTGGCGCCAAATGCAAATAGGTAAATAAGAGCTGTCCTGGGCGCAGCATTTTGCACTCATTGGGTTGGGGTTCCTTCACCTTGACTATCATCTCGGCTTGGGCAAATACCTCTTGAGCAGATTTTGCAATTTGTGCTCCTGCTTGAGCGTAGTGCTCGTCTTGCATGCCAATTCCAAGCCCCGCACCCGTTTGGACCACCACTTGATGGCCATGGGCTACTAACTCATGTACGCTTGCAGGCGTCATCCCAACTCGATATTCATGCACTTTGATCTCTTTTGGCACACCAATGAGCATATCTTTCTCCACTTATTAACGCGTTGATTATTGACTCAGATTTTCTAGAGCCTGCTCTAGTTCGGGTAAAATTTCGAATAGATCACCCACTAAGCCGTAATTGGCGACCTTAAAGATCGGCGCCTCAGCATCCTTGTTGATAGCTACTATAACCTTACTGTCCTTCATACCGGCAATATGTTGAATAGCGCCTGAAATCCCCACCGCTATGTATAAATCAGGCGCGACAACTTTGCCAGTCTGGCCCACTTGATAATCATTGGGTGCAAAGCCTGCATCCACTGCTGCACGCGTTGCGCCTATGGCAGCCGCTAATCTATCCGCTAGGTTTTCTAACAATTTAAAATTCTCGGCATTTTTAAGTCCACGGCCACCCGCTACTACCACACGAGCACCTGCAAGCTCTGGACGTAATCCAGGATTATTGGCAAACTCAATGAACTCAATCGGAAATGGCCTAGCCTCCATATCCAGTCGGATGATAGGAGCGCATTGCTCCCCTTGGTCTGCAAGAGAAAAACAAGTGGGTCGCACCGTTATCACCTTAATCGGAGCAGAAGACTGAACGGTAGCAATGGCATTGCCCGCATAGATGGGCCGCTTAAATGTATTGGCGTCAATGATACAACTGATATCAGAAATTTGCTCTACATCAAGTAGTGCCGCAACTCTAGGCAAAATATTTTTTCCAAAGCTACTGGCGGGTGCAAGAATGTGACTATACTCTTTGGCAAGTTGCGATATCAGTGTCGCCAGGCTTTCTGCTAGCTGATGTTGATATTCGATGCTTTCAACCACCCATATTCGCTTAACGCCCGCTATTTTTGCCAATTGCTCAGCAACAGGCTGACAATCATAACCTGCGATCAATACCGTGACATCTTGGTTTATTGCAAGGGCAGCGGTAATGGTAGCGAGAGTACTCAATTTAACCTGTTGATTATTATGCTCTGCGATAACTAAGACGGCCATTAAATCACCTTTGCCTCTTTTTGTAGTCTCTCGACTAATTCGCTCACCGAACCAACCATGATACCCGGTTTGCGTTCGGCTGGCGGCTCAACGCTTAATTGGGTCAAGCTTGAATGTAAATTCAGACCCAGCTCAGCCACAGAACGAATTTCTAAGGGTTTACGTTTGGCCTGCATGAGGTTAGGTAGGGTAATATAACGGGGTTTGTTGAGTCGTAAATCGGTTGTCACCACTGCAGGCAGACTCAGCCTTAAGGTTTCTAGTCCACCATCGACTTCACGCACCACCTTAAGCGTCCCCATCAAGTCCAAATTTAAACTGGAAACAAACGTAGCCTGAGGCCAATTGAGCAAAGCGGCCAACATTTGTCCCGTTTGGTTGCAATCATCATCAATGGCCTGTTTGCCTAAGATCACCAATTGTGAAGCCTCTTGGCTCACTAGCCAATTAAGCAGTTTGGCAATGTTCAAGGGTTGAAATTGCTGAGAGGTCTCTAATAAGATCGCTCGACAAGCCCCCATGGCTAAGCCAAAGCGCAGAGTTTCTTGACAAGCATTGGGGCCTATAGAAACCAAAACGACCTCCTCAGCCAATCCCTGCTCTTTTAACCTCACGGCAGCTTCTACTGCGATCTCATCAAAGGGATTCATAGACATTTTCAGGTTGGCGGTCTCAACATCACTAAAATCAGGTTTGACCCTTACTCTAATGCTGTAATCCACGACACGCTTCACCGGAACTAAAATTTTCATGGTTTAGGTTAATACACGCTGACTGAAGTGTAGACATTGTATAGGAGATACTTCACAAATGAAATATGTTACCGGACTGATTTTGGACTGTTTAGCCGATATTGAAGGCACGATTTAACGTGCCTTCAAGGTCAAATTACCTTTGTCTTAAGGCTGGGTTAAATTCAAATTGAAAATGGGTGCGTAAATAATTTAGGAATAAGGCGCCACCCAAACAACTAATACAAGCGATCAAGGCTGCCACATTGATTGTGGTTGGAATTAACTCAGCTACTATTGATAAAAGAATTGTCGAAAATGCAAGCCACTTGGTTTTTGGGGTAAACAATACCAAGGCCAAAATAGACATAAAAGTAGGCACCACAACATCCAGTGAGGCTAAATAGGCTATCATAAAAACTCCTCCGTGATAAAACTAATCCATAAAAAACCAACTTTTTTAGTTTAGTAAACAATTGGCAAAATGCAAATCAAGCCTAACATTTTCTGTTTTCAATTTTCAAATTGAATCTACTTTAAAACAAACTACAACCAGAACAACTCTTGTGATATGATAAAAATCTAAGCAATGATTTAACTCGTGTTTTTTAGCAATGGGGAATATTATGGCTAATAATAATCGTAATCTTGAAATATACCCACTTTTAACCTTACCTCAACAACCCATTTCGGCGCCTGTCTCTAAACCTGTCAAAAAAAGAAGTCTTTGGCAGCGTTTATTCACTTGGAATACTTTATTTAAGGGAATTGCCATTGGTTTGTTTCTAGGAGGCTTAGTTCTGGTCATTGCCGGTGCAGTAGCCGCTACGGCATCTTTTCCACCGTTTCTCGCTGCTTTGGTTACAATAGGCGCGGTTTCGGTTTGGGCCGTTGGTTCCTATAAGACCATTTATCAAACTCTGGCAAAATGGGGTAGTGCTCTAGACGGTGATACTAAACCCTTGGACAAGGCAGAAGAAATTCTCACCGACATTGACCAGCTGAGTCAGCAGGTCAATTATAAACTAACTGCCCTTAACCATCAGGAACAAAAAAACACTCAGTTTTTAAAGTTAACCGAAAAGATTGCCGCGGTAGATAAGCAGGCAGGGCATGATTTGGGCGAGTTATACTCAACTAGTGCCAAACAACAAGCCGCAAAGCATAGAGAATTTTATCAACTGATTCACAAAATCGCTAGGGTTGACCGCCGCTTGGCCTATAAATTAAGTAAGATTTATAGCCATGATCATTCCCTGCAAAAACAGGATAGTACATTCAAATTACAAAAGTATTATGGGGTACTGGCGCATAAGGATAAAAATTTAGCTAAGAAGCTGGCTAGTGTTTACCTTGAACATCAACAGCAAGAAACCGAAATCAGCCATCAGTTTCACCAGATCCGAGCTAAAATTCATAAACAGCAGCCCGAATTGGCTAAGGAACTGCATGGTTTTGCCTGCCAGGACGATGGCAAGGCTCATTTTAAGGTCTATCCCTATAAACTAGAGCGCAACTTAACCCGATCGCTTATCCATCAACTTGAACTTAAGCAAGCCAGTGCACATAAGTTACTGACAAAGGTTGAGGTTTACGATGAGGCCAATCAAAAGCGCCATGACGATTGCCAAACTAAACTCAGTCTTTCCTTGAGCACGGTCAATAACTTTCACACGCAATTGCGCTTACTCACCAATGTTTATCAAGAGTTTAAGCACAAGCTAAAGGATGTGTTGGAAAAGACCAAACAGTCCTTACTCAACAAAGTTAAGGCTCATTCGCCCTTTAAGAGTAAGCCCCAGCCCTCAATCCAGCCTAAAAAGCAGCAGGTAGTTGAAGTTGAGGCCAACAAGTCACTAGAAATGCCAATTTCTGAAACGCTGAGTAATCAAGGTTTGTTTGCAACTGCGGCAGAGGAACCCGAAGCCGAGAGCAATCCTGACATGATTGATAGACCCAAAGTACCCGTTAGCATGACAGTCTCTCCTGTAGGTAGCTGTTAACTTAACCACTTAGAGAACACAAGGCCGTTGTTCTCTAAGTATAATCCCACAGCTAACAAAGTATGTTCTCAGTTATTCAGGAAGATGCCGTTTCAGCCATTCTAGTCCTTGTCAATTTTAAGCTAAACGCCTAGCGCATTCGCTAAACAGCTGTTTAAATTCGGGCTTTTTTGGATTAAAGTAAGGCCTAAATCAGTTTGAGAAATAAACCATGCAATTTGATGTTATCATCGTAGGCGCAGGCCCTGCCGGTCTTGCTGCGGCAATTAGGCTTAAACAATTAGAGCCTAAGCTAAGCGTCTGTGTCTTGGAAAAAGGTGCCCAAGTTGGCGCGCATATTGTTTCAGGCGCCGTCATAGAAACACGGGCCTTAGCCGAATTAATTCCCGATTGGCAAAGTAAAAATGCTCCCTTAACCATTCAAGCCAAGGAAGACCATTTTCTCTTTTTAAGCGAAAAACGCGCTTTTAAACTGCCTACCCCCAGCCATATGGATAATAGGAATAATTACATCATCAGCTTAGGTCTGTTTTGTCGTTGGCTTGCCGAACAGGCCGAAAGTTTGGGTGTAGAAATCTACCCGGGGTTTGCTGCAACTCGAATTTTATTCGATGAACAAGGCAGTATACAAGGTGTGGCAACGGGCGAGCTTGGCCTAGACAAAAACGCCGAGCGCAAAGATAATTTTCAACCTGGCATGGAGCTATTCGCCCGCTATACCTTGTTTGCCGAAGGCTGTCGGGGCTCCTTGACTAAGGAAGTTATCCAGCGCTTTAAACTTGATCAAAACTGCTCACCTCAAACCTATGGTTTGGGAATTAAGGAACTTTGGGAAATCGATCCCTCTAAGCACCAAGTTGGAAAAGTGGTTCATAGCTTAGGCTGGCCATTGGATACTAAAACCTATGGCGGAGCCTTTATTTATCATTTGGCCAACAACACCATAGCCATTGGCTTTGTGGTAGGTTTAGACTATCAAAATCCCTATTTAAGCCCCTTTGAAGAATTTCAGCGGTTTAAAAATCATCCTTATCTTCGTTCGCTGCTAATGGGTGGAAAGCGCATAAGTTATGGCGCGAGAACTTTAACCGAGGGGGGACTACAGTCCTTGCCTAAACTCAGTTTTCCAGGTGGACTCTTGGTTGGAGATTGTGCGGGATTTTTAAACGTCGCTAAGCTCAAGGGCACACATACTGCCATGAAGTCGGGCATGTTAGCCGCAGAAGCGCTGGTAGAGAGTTTAGCGACTACGCCCGCCCAGATAACGCTTTATCAGCAAAAGCTAGAGCAATCCTGGCTCTGGGATGAATTACACCAAGTGCGCAATATTCGACCCGCCTTTAGGCGCGGTTTATGGCTGGGTTTAGCTTATGCTGCGTTTGACACTTATGTTCTGCGGGGCAAGGCACCTTGGACCTTTAGCCATCAAGCCGACCATGCTCAATTGCGACCAGCCAAAAGCTGTAAACCCATAGCCTATCCCAAACCGGACAATCAGTTGAGTTTTGATAGGCTGTCCTCAATTTATTTAGCCAATATTTCTCAAGAAGAGGATCAACCCTGCCATTTACAACTTAAAGATTCAACAATTCCCATAGCCGTTAACTTAAGCGAATACGCCGCGCCAGAAACTCGTTACTGTCCCGCTCAGGTCTATGAAATTGTCAGGGATGATGCCGATCAACCTAGCCTACAGATCAATGCGAGTAACTGCATACATTGCAAGGCTTGTGACATTAAAGATCCCAAACAAAATATTGTTTGGGTACCCCCTGAAGGAGGTAATGGCCCCAATTATGAGGCCATGTAAGCCTTCACGGCTCTAGAATTAATAATCAAGAACTGGCCGTAGCGTTAGATAACTACCCTTCTTGGCACATACCTCGATATCGCTTAGGGTCTGTTTGAATAATTTGCCTAAGCGACCCGCAAAATCGATATTGGGATTTACGGTCATTTCGGAGGTTAACAAAAAACCATTGAGCAAATTTTGCTCAGCCTCGGTCAGAGTTTTTTTACCGAGAATTTCAAGCACTTGTTTAACACTACACACAGGCTCTACGGCCGATTCTGGACCAGAAGCCTTGGTTTCAAAATAATCGGTTTGCTTGGCTGAGCTTTTAAAACCCAATTGTTGGCCAAAACTGGTAATGCTTTGGGAGCGAACCTTTTTCTTGATGATTTCTAGCTGACCATTTAAGTGCGCGGCGTTACAAACGATGATATTAAGCTCTCCGAGCTGATCAACCAAATTGTCAAAATCTAAATCGCGCAGCAAGGTGCTATAGATCATGCCAAGGTTAATTTTACGCTGTTTAGTCTCTTTTTCTGCGGCGGTTTTAAATTCAGCTTTGCACTTATTCACATATTCTTCAGCTCTAGTCTGAGATTTTACTTTCACCTCCCAAGAGGTCAATGAATCGCTGGACGTTGAACTTATTGTGTCTTTGGGAAACAAGGGCATGACCATCATCCTAATTAAACATCATTACTCTATTTTAATGTACAAACCTTAAGGTTTTCTTAAGACTTGTCTATTTACCTCAGAATAAACTCATTTTAGAATGGATTATCCTTACCCTAAACAAGCCCTTGAGTATGCAATTAAAAACTTTAACACTTGCCAAACAACTTCTCGAAATTCCCTCTACTACTCCAAATGATGCAAATTGTCAAAGCATTTTAGTGCATTACTTGCAAAATTTAGGTTTTAGCATAGAACAGTTTACCTACCAGGGCGTCAGCAATCTCTGGGCTAGATGGGGAGAAACCCAACCCCTATTTGTTTTTGCAGGCCATACCGACGTCGTGCCGCCTGGCCCCGAAGAAGATTGGCACTTTCCCCCCTTTAGCCCGACAGAGCACGAGGGCTATTTATATGCACGTGGCGCGGCTGACATGAAGGGTGCCTTGGCTGCGATGCTAACTGCAGTTGAAAGCTTTATTGCCGACTCTAAAACGGCTTGTCAGGGCTCAATAGGTTTTTTAATTACCAGCGCCGAAGAAGGCCCTGGGGAGCTTGGTACCCCCAAAATTTTAGAACGGTTAGCGGCTAGAAATGAACAGATCACTTGGTGTCTTATCGGCGAGCCTAGCAGCAATCAAACCTTGGGCGATATGCTCAAAATAGGTAGACGTGGCTCACTTTCGGCCAATTTAACCATCCATGGCAAACAAGGACACGTGGCTTATCCGCATCTGGCCGATAACCCTATTCACCGTGGTAGTCAAGCCCTTGCCAAACTGACTCAATTGACTTGGGATAAGGGTAATGCTCACTTTGGCCCCACGAGTCTACAAATTTCCAATATTGAGGCGGGCACGGGAGCAGGTAATGTAATTCCCGGCGAACTTAAGGTACAGTTTAATCTACGTTATAGCCCAGAGCTAAGTGTAGAAACGATCCAAAGGCGGATAGAAAATTTATTCGATGAAGAGAACTTAAAATACACGCTTGAATGGCATCACTCAGGCCCGCCCTTTTACTGCCCGCCTGCTCAACTTGCTAGAGCTTGTCAAGAAGCCATAGCTGAAATTTTGGGCATTGCGCCCGAATTATCTACCAGCGGGGGAACTTCCGATGGTCGATTTATAGCAACCACGGGTTGCCAAGTCATTGAGCTTGGACTTTGCAATGCCACTATCCATAAGGTCAATGAGTGCGTTAAATTGTCTGATTTAAACCTGCTTGCGACGATTTATCATAAGGTGCTTACCAAGCTTTTAGGATAAACTATCAACTCTCGCAAATTAGCAATAATTCACTTAAACTAAAGCTTTTTAAATTGGGATTTACGATGAAGTGGTCAGCAACCGCACCTGCAAATATCGCCTTGATAAAATACATGGGTAAAACCGATGCGGCAAATAATATTCCCACCAATGCCTCTCTATCCTATACGCTAGATCATTTGCAAACTACGGTTGAATTAGAACTTTATCCCAATCTCGTTGATCGTTGGGAGCCCTTGTTAGATCTGCAACTCAATGAGCAGGCTCAACAACGTTTTTTGCAACATTTAGCCTATCTTAAACAATACTTTGGCTTTAACGGCCACTTCATTGTCCGCTCAGCAAATAATTTTCCTCATAACGCGGGTATTGCCAGTTCAGCTTCAAGCTTTGCCGCCCTTACCCGTTGTGCTTGCCTGGCCTTAAGTGAACTTACTCATAAACCCCTGCCCTATTTAAGTGAGCAAGCTAGATTAAGCGCCAAGGGTTCAGGTTCCTCTTGCCGTTCCTTTTTTCAACCTTGGGCCTTATGGCAAGGTGATAGCATCACGGGTTTAAATTTGCCTTATTCGCAATTGCACCATCAAGTCATCATTGTGGAGAAGCATGCCAAACAAGTAAGCTCCAGTGAGGCACATAGCCGAGTTAACACCAGTTTGTTATTTGTAAATCGTCCCCAGCGTGCCGAGCTTAGACTAACGGAGCTAGTTCAAAGCCTAGAGCAGCAAGACTGGCGCAGGAGCTTTGAGCTTGTCTGGCAAGAATTTTGGGACATGCACGCCCTCTTTGAAACCTCAAGTCCTCCCTTTGGCTATCTTAATGCCGATACGCTTAAGGTCCTGACCTATCTTAGAAATCTCTGGCAAAGCGCTAACGATGGGCCCATCGTCACTATTGACGCTGGCCCCAATGTCCACTTATTATTTCGCCCGGATCAACTGAATTTAGCTAACCAGATTGCAGACGACTTAGCAGATTTTAGCGTGCAAAGTACCAGCCATGAATAATTTTTTCCCCAGTGACAATTATGCATTTACGACAACGACCCATGGCAAATGGATCTTAACCGGCGAACACGCTGTATTAAGGGGTTGTCCGGCCATCATTTTTCCCGTGCCTAGCCGAGCCCTCACCCTTTGCTACCAGATTGATAGTGAAAAAGTTAGGGCTACCTTTAGTGGCTTGCACGATGAATCTTTACAACCCATTTTTTGGGCGGCCTTGGAAAGAGCCATTGCCATCATTGGTAAGCCCGGCCAAGCTCTGACCGGACATTTCTATCTGCATAATACCATACCCATTAGCACAGGCATGGGCGCTTCGGCTGCACTATGCGTGGCTATTGGCCGCTGGCTTATTTGGCAAGGCCATTTAAATGAAGACCGACTCTATGAGTTTGCTAGGGAATTAGAAAATTTATTTCATCAGGAAAGTAGCGGTGCTGATATTGCCGCAACCATGGCCAATGCCGGCATTTACTTTATCCGCAACGGTGAAAGGCACATTATTCAGCCTCAATGGCAGCCCATTTGGTTTCTCTCGCATTCGGGAAAAACCTCAGGTACCGCACGCTGTGTGACTAAGGTTAAGGAACTTTGGCAACAAAGCTCGGAACTTGCCCTGCAAATCGATGCCGATATGCTAAAAAGCGTGGAGCTTGCTGAAGCAGCTTTACAACAAAACGAAAGCGAAGGTCTGATTAAATTAAAGACAGCCATTGATTTAGCCCACAGTTGCTTCGTACGCTGGGGTTTAGCCGGAGGCATAGTGGCTGAACACATAGCAAAACTCAAGGCAGCGGGTGCACTTGCGGCTAAACCCACGGGTTCTGGTGATGGGGGATTTGTCTTAAGTCTTTGGCAAACGGTACCGAAAAAACCGCCTTTTGAATTGATCTCTCTACAAGCTACTTAATTAACCTGAATTTTGGATAAGCAAATTGTATGAAAGATTGGGCGGTTAGGGAATAAGTAAACCCTGTGTCGCATGGATGCGGCGCTGGAGCCCATATGCATTGCATGCCGCGGCGTGTTCACGGCGTGTTTACGTTTCCCTAACCGCCCAATCTTTTTTGAATTCGATAAGCTTATCCAAAATTCAGGTTAATTAAGCTATTTGATTTGCAAGCAATTCATCAATCGCTTGATTGGCTAGCAGATCGGCAATTTCATTCTCAACGTGACCACTATGGCCCTTAACCCATTGCCAGGAAATATGATGTTTACTGACCTGCTCGACAAGCTGCTGCCAGAGATCGACATTTTTTACCGGCTGTTTGGCTGCAGTTTTCCATTGTCTGGCTTGCCATTGAATGACCCACTCGGTGATGCCTTTACGCAAATATTGAGAATCTGTGGTTAAAATAACCGTACAGGGTTTGGTTAAAGCCGCAAGCCCTTGAATGGCTGCCATTAGCTCCATGCGATTATTAGTGGTGTCTGGCTCAGCCCCTTTTAAACGCTTTTCATGCTGGTTATAACGCAGTAATACGCCCCAGCCACCTGGCCCTGGATTACCTCGGCAGGCACCGTCGGTAAAAATTTCGACTTTTTTATTCATTGATCTGATTTCGAGTTGAAGGTTCAACCATAGGCTTAGTCGTTAAATAGCGCCACCAATTTTTAAGTTTTTGCTGTAAGGGAATAACGGCGGTTATTTTCTTGCGCGCTAGGATAATATAACAGGAACCGAAACCCGCCCAACCCATTTGACCAATGATTTCTAGCGCCTGCAATTTAAGCAAGAGTTTTTTCTGTTGAGTGAAGGGTCGGTAAAAAAAGGTTTTAGCCGTTTCAACCTCACAGCTGGATTGTTTTAACCAATAGCGTAATTTATGCAGATTGGGAAGCTTACGTAAGCCAGGTTTAGCCTTGGACAAAGTAGCTAGGCTATAGGGGTTAAAACCTAAAATCACTAAACAGCCCTCACCCGACATGACTCTGGCGGCTTCACGTAAAACTGCGGGATAATTAGCTGCATTTTCCAAAACGTGCGGCAAAATGACGATATCAAACATTTCCTTAGGAAAAGGCAGCTCATCGTAATTTGCCAGTACCGAAGGCTGGCACTCTTTGCAAGGATCTAGCGTCCACTTGTACATCACTCGACTCGCATCTAGCCACTGTGTTCCTAAGGTGCCCAGTTGCAAAAGATGATTACCAGGTAGCTTGGTAAGAATTTGGGCTAACTGCTTATGCTCAAGTTTAGCCAATTCCTTACCTAAAGGCGTATTATACCACTCAAGCAATTGCTTTTGATTCATGCCAAGCCTAAAATTGAATAAAAAAACATACATATTATGGCTGACCCTTTGGTATTTGCAATGCTTATCTAGGATCAGATTTAAAGAGATTACTATGCAAGTCAGTGCAATAGCCGCATTTAAAGATAATTATATTTGGTGCGTTCATAACCTGCAATCAGCCCTTATTATTGATCCGGGTGAGTCCGATGTGGTACTTGATTTTTTAGCGAGGGCAAAATTACGCCTTGAAGCGATCTTTATCACTCACCATCACCGTGATCACCATGCAGGTTTAGCCGATTTATTAGCCGAGCAGCAGGTGCCGGTATATGGTCCAGCACTTGAGAATATTTCCGGCATAACCCACCGCGTTGCGGAACCCATGCAAATAAATTTGCCCCAGTTGGGCCTAACTTTTAAGGTTCTAGATACTCCCGGTCATACGCGCGGTCATATTTGTTACTATACGCCTGGTTTATTATTTTGCGGTGATACTCTGTTTGCAGCAGGTTGCGGTCGCTTATTTGAAGGAGAGCCCAAGACTTTACTAGCTTCGCTGGAAAAACTAGCTTGCTTACCCTCACAAACCCAAGTTTATCCAGCTCATGAATATACGCAAGCCAACCTCCAATTTGCAGAGAAGCTTGAACCAGATAATCCTGAAATTAAGGCTAAACTCAAGAGAATAAAGCACCTGCGAGAACTAGGATTTCCCAGTTTACCGAGCACCCTGGCCGAGGAAAAGTTGACCAATCCCTTTTTACGTTGCCAGGAGCCTAATATCATTGCCGCCGCGGAGGGTTATGCCAAGCAAAAATTAAAGCCCCCCAGCGAGGTCTTTGCTGTGCTTAGGGCTTGGAAAAATTTGGTTTAAATAAACTTGTATTAAGAAAGCGGGCGGCAGATGTGTGGAGACGCCTAGTTGGGGACGCCTAGTTGGGAACGCCTAGCTGGAAACACCAAGTTCCAAGTCAGTAGATACAAGTTTATGTATGCCTTGATATCTATAGTTTAAAAGCAAGGCTGGACAATTTAAGCTTGACCTTTGAGCCCATGGCTCGTAATATCCAGCTATGATGAAAAAGTTAGCTTATTTGTTCGTCGGTATTACTCAGCTTTTTTTGTTAGTAAGTTTCCTGGATGAACCTTTACAAGCAGCACAAGCATCTATACTCACAGAGCCTTTGGCAGATGAAACCGATGCAGCCCTTAAACAAGATGTAAGTGATAGTTTATGGGCGGTGCTAGCCAGTAATTTTAGCCTTAATTATCCGATTACACCCCAGGTACAAGCTCAAATAGATTGGTATCGCGATCATCCTACCGAATTGTATCAGCTAGCTGATCACGCCACGCCCTACCTTTATTATATTTACCAACGCGTTAAAGCCTATCAGCTGCCGGCAGAAATTACGCTTTTGCCCATGATTGAGAGCAATTACGACCCCTTTTCTTCCTCTTCTGCAGGCGCGGGTGGACTTTGGCAATTGATGCCTGGTACTGCGGCGGGACTTGGCATTCGGCAAAATTGGTGGTATGACGGCCGACGCGACGTCACTGCCTCTACCAAAGCAGCTCTCGATTATTTAGATTATTTACAAACTTTATTTGATGGCAACTGGTTGTTGGCCTTTGCCGCTTATAATTCAGGGGCAGGTGCAGTACAGCAGGCCATAGACAGAAACACCCAGGCAGGCTTGCCCACAAACTTTTGGATGCTACGTTTACCACAACAAACCCAAATCTATGTACCTCGGCTCTTGGCCTTAGCAGCGATCATTAAGGAGCCTACCAAATACGGTGTCCAACTTCCCATTGTGAAAAATCAGCCCTACCTAGAGTCTGTGGATGTGGGTAGCCAAATTGAATTGGCGGAAGCGGCAAAGCTGGCAGGACTTGATGTAGCCACTCTACACAGACTTAACCCTGGCTATAAGCACTGGGCAACAGAACCCAAGGGCAAACACAAGCTCTTACTACCCATAGATGTCATCGATGATTTTAAGCTCAAATTAGCCGATCTCCCGACTGAAAAACGGGTAAAATGGGATAAGTATGCGGTACAACCCGGAGATAATTTAAAGCAAATTGCCCACAACTTTAACGTTAAACCGGAGCTGGTAAAGGAAATCAATAACTTGCGCTCCGATTTTGTTGAGGTTGGCAAGGTATTACGCTTGCCCCTGGGTTCACGTGGATTTCGTTCCTCGCCTGAAATCTATTTTCCAAAACAAATAAAATGGAACTCTCCCAGCAAACCCATTAAACCCGCTGCGCTAAAACTAGAGAGCACTCAGCCACCGGCCAAGACGATGCCAGAACCCTCTCGACCAAACCTTATTGCTGCAACAGGCCCTGGCGAAGCTAAAACTTTAGCCAAACTAAACTCTGAGCAACCAGCCCCCACAAGTCAAAGTCCCACTCATTTAGAGAAAAACCTAAATAAAATTCTGCATGAAGTGCAAGCAGGTGATACCCTTTGGTCGGTAGCCAGAAACTATAAGGTGCCACGGGCCCTGCTCTGTAAATGGAATGACTTACAAGCCGATGAGGAGCTGTTTGAAGGGGATCAATTGGTGATCTACAAATAACCCGTAATTCTCATGTTGGTTTAAGCAAGCGTGTAGCAAGATTAGCCAAAGCTGTTTATTCTCTCAACGCAAACACGACGTAAATACCTCTTGTAGTCTGCACTGCGGCTTCCATGCCACAGAGGGTTTGCGTTAAGAGAATAAACAGCTTACTTTGTAATGTTACTATAGCTTGAGAATTGCTGATAAATAACCTGCTAACCTAGTTTATATTCAACAGATCAGCTAAACTTTGCCAATCGTAGGTAAATATTGATTGATTATGTTTAAACGCTTATTAATTGCCAATCGAGGCGAAATAGCTTGTCGCATCATTCGTTCCGCTCAGAAGCTTGGCATCCGCTGTATTGCAATTTATTCAGAAGTCGACGCTGAGGCCTTACACGTCAAGCAGGCTGATGAGGCATATTGTATCGGTTCAGCCGCAAGTCGCGACAGCTACCTGAATATGGACAATATCATCCGCCTGGCAATAGATAAGCAAATTGATGCCATCCATCCGGGTTATGGCTTTCTAGCTGAAAATGCCAAGTTTGCCGCCCTGTGCGCAGCAAATGCTATCACCTTTATTGGGCCTTCGGCCAAGGCCATTGAGCTCATGGGCAATAAGAATGGCGCCAAAGGCTTATTAGCCAATGCAGGTATCGCAATGCTACCTAGCTATTACGGAAAGGCACAGGATGAAGCCAGTTTAGAGCGAGCCGCTGAGCAAATCGGTTATCCGGTGTTATTAAAACCCGCTGCTGGAGGCGGTGGCAAGGGCATGCGCATCGTTGATAGCCCAGCAGATTTCACTAAACAGCTCTCCGCTGCTAAACGTGAAGCCTTGGCAAGTTTTGCCAACGATGAAATTCTCATTGAAAAATATCTGCCAAGCCCACGTCACATTGAGGTACAAATATTTGCCGATAAATTCGGCCAAGTCGTGCATTTATTTGATAGGGATTGCTCGCTGCAAAGGCGCTATCAAAAGGTCATTGAAGAGGCACCAGCTCCCAATATTTCTCCCTCCATCAGACAAGAACTCTATAGCCAGGCCATTAAGGTCGCTCAAACCATAGCCTATCAGGGCGCAGGTACGGTAGAGTTTTTATTGGATGGCGATGCGAAATTTTACTTTATGGAAATGAATACCCGTTTGCAGGTTGAACATCCGGTCACGGAGATGATCACGGGTTATGATTTAGTAACCTGGCAGCTACAGGTCGCCGCCGGCGAAAAACTACCCTGCTCACAAAGTGAGATAAGGCTCCAGGGCCATGCTATGGAAGGCCGTATTTGTGCGGAAAACCCGGCCGAAGATTTTTTACCTTCAGCCGGAAAAATCCATTGTTTACAGTTCCCAGCTACCACACCTTGGCTTCGAGTTGATACGGGATTTACAAGTGGTGACAGCGTAAGCCCGTATTACGATTCGCTCTTGGCTAAACTCATTGTGCACGGGGCTGATCGTGAACAAGCGCTTTTTAGATTTGGCCAAGCCTTGGCAAAATGTAAGATTGCCGGAGTTCACACTAATTTACCGTTGTTAGCCAGGATCGCTTCACTGGATGATTTCCAGCAGGCTAAGTTGCATACCCAACTGATTGCCGCTCATCAAGCCCGACTGCTGCAGACCCCGGAGATACCTGTTGATACGTGGTTAGCTGCCGGTTTGTTTATCGTACTTTCTCAACGCCCAAATTCGGTCGGTTCACCTTGGCAAGCCCATGATGGGTGGCGTTTAAATACTCGCCCCTATCAGCAAACTCTGAACTTGCAGATCCAGGAAACCACCCAGTTACTGCAGATCACTTACTTAGACCAAGATTATCTTATCACCTTAGCCGATAAGATTTATCGAGTTAAGGGTTATTTAGAAGCTCCCGATAAGCTTTGCTTAAACGTTGAAAATAGACGTAAAACCATGACCGTCTTTAAACAGGCTGAGCATTACCATGTACTTGATGAGGCAGAAACCTGGGTCTTTAAACTCGTCAACGCTCAGTACCAGTCCACAGAACTTGTCGAGCACTCGCTGTGCGCCCAGCTGCCGGGTACTCTAGTAGCGATCTTGGCAAAACCGGGCGATAAGGTAAGCAAAGGCATGCCCTTAGTAGCCATTGAAGCGATGAAGATGGAACATCTTATCCGTGCGCCTCATGCAGGTATTGTTGCCAATCTATATTATGCCGTAGGCGACCAGATTGCCGAGGGCGCGGAGTTGTTAAGTTTAAGGGATATAGACTATGAAATTACCGAAAAGGGTTAAATTAGTTGAGGTAGCCGCTCGCGATGGCTTGCAAAACGAACCCTTGTTAGTACCTACTGAAATAAAGCTCAGCCTGATTGAAAAATTGGCTGAAAGCGGATTATGTTATATTGAGGCCACCAGCTTTGTCTCTGCCAAGCGCATTCCCCAATTGGCCGATCACGTTGAGGTTCTTATTGGCATCAGTCGCAAGCCTCAAGTCACTTACCCCGTCTTGGTGCCCAATTTGCAAGGTTTTAAAGCCGCTCTTGAGGCAGGTGTGCAGGAAATCAGCGTCTTTACCGCGGCTTCTGATAGTTTTACCCAAAAGAATATCAATTGTAGCATAGCAGAAAGTTTTTCACGCTTCGAGCCGATTATCCAAGCTGCCAAGGAGCTACAAATTCCCGTACGCGCCTATATTTCTTGTGCGCTAGGCTGCCCTTATGAGGGTGATATAGAAGTTTCTAAAGTGGTAGCCATTGCCGAACGCCTATATAGGCTTGGCTGTTATGAAATATCGATAGGTGATACCATAGGCGTCGCAACCCCTGGTAAAGTCAATGCTTTGTTTAAACAATTGCTAAAGCGGGTTCCAACTTCAGCCTTGGCCGCGCATTTTCATAATACCTATGGCCAAGCCCTGGCTAATTTATTTGCGGTACTGCAGTTGGGCATCCAAGTGATAGATAGTGCGGTTTCGGGTCTTGGCGGCTGTCCCTATGCCAAGGGAGCGAGTGGGAATGTGGCCACCGAAGATGTGCTCTATATGCTAAATGGACTTGACATAGAAACGGGTGTCGATATGCATAAGCTTTTGAGTGCTGGCAAATTCATTTCTCAGTATTTAGGTAAACGCCCCGACTCCAAAACTGCTCAAGCTTACCAAGCTTGGTAGTTTTTACTCTAACTTCGCTGCCAAGACGGTTATAAGTGAAATCCGTTTATCTCCGTTAAAAAACACCAGCAAGGGTTGGGTTCAGGATAATTTCACGTTAAAATAACCTATGGCCAACTCATGGGATAAAGATTTATGCATAGATCAAAACAGGCTCTGAGTATTGTCTTAATCAGCTTAATTTTCCTGCTTGCAGCACGTTTAGCCCTACCCCATGTTCTACACCGTTACGCCGAGCATCGCTTAAATCAAATTCCCGATTATCAAGCCAGTATCGGTGATATTGATGTTCACCTGTGGCGCGGAAGCTATGTGATTAAAAATCTACAGTTGGAAAGAATTGCCAAAAAAATTCCAGTGCCCTTTTTTAAGGCCAAGGCCATTGACCTGCAAATTCAATGGTCGGCGCTTTTCAAAGGAGCTCTGGTCGGCCAAATTGCCATTTGGCAACCTGAACTTAACTTTGTAAGTGATCCCAAGGGCCATAATGAACAATTAACCATCGATGAGCAATGGCGTCAGGCGGTTCAAGCCCTATTCCCACTCAATTTCAATGCCATTTCTATTCACGATGGAGCCATACATTATCGTAATTTTGGCGGAGATCCGCCGTTTAATGTTTATTTAAAAAATGTGAATGCCAAGGTGAGCAATTTACGCCAAGTGGAAAAAACTGCTCAAGCCCTATCCTCACAAATTGCGGTTACGGCTCAAGGCATGGATGGCTCGCCGGTCAAGATCAACGTCGATCTCGATCCCTTTGCTACCCAACCCACATTTAAACTAAACGCCAGTATCGAGAATATGACGATTCCAACTGCCAATGATTTTCTGCATCACTATAGTAAATTGGATATCAAGCAGGGTTACTTTAGTTTGTTTGTTGAAACCGCAGCGGCCAAGGGTAAAATCACCGGTTATGCAAAACCCTTGATCAAGGACTTAGAGGTCATTGATCCCAATGAAAAGCTCGATCCGGTTAAAGCTCTTTATAAGGGTGCCGTCCAGGTGGTTGCTAACATTTTAGAGAATCCCGAACAAGGCACGGTCGCCACAAAAATTAAGATTCAGGGTGATATCGACGATCCCAATGTTAGCGTCTGGTCGATCATTGGTAACTTATTAAGACATGCGTTCATTCAAGCCTTACTGCCACAAATTGACCACAGTGTAAAACTTAAAGATATTGACCTCAATCGAAGCCGTTGATACTCACTAGATAAATTCAATAAAACCCTGGCAGCAGAACTTAGCTTAAGCTCTGCTGCTCATTTGAGGTTAAAAGCCAGGGCAAGATCGCCAACATTGAAGCTTCAGAACTGTAATATTCACAACGCTGTGCCAAAGTCTCACGGTAAAAAACGCCCCCGTAACCAATGAAGCGTTGCACCACATCATAGACAACGTAATCATTCATGCCATCGCCCACATAGCCTATTCGTCTATGCTTGAGGCTTAGTTGTTCTACCAAACGCCTTTTCCCATCGTTATGGACTAACCAAGAATCACGGTCAAAGTCAAGATAGTGGCCCTGCTCGTCAAAACTAAGGTCAACGGCAAAGACATGGGTTGAGGGTATTTTCAAAAATTTGGCAAGCGTTTGTACCGCAGGGTTAACCCCTGCCGAAAAAACATATACGGATTTGGCTAATGTTTGCAAGGCTTGGATAACCAACAAGACATCTGGCGCTAGCCGTTGGCAATAGGCCTCTCCCAAAGTCTTAACCTGAGCCAAAGTGGGTTTAACTAGCTCCAAACGCCGCTGATATAAATCTGGATTAAGCCCGGTATGACTCATGGCCTGTTCGGTTAAACGTTCAACCTCGGTTACCACCGCATTGGCCTTAGCTAGTTCATTGATGCCTTCTAAAATACTTAAGGTGCCATCGCAGTCAAAGATTACCGCATCAAGTGGCTCTAATAATTGTTTAGTTGTATCTAGCATGGATTTTGCTTATATTCCTTTAATGTTGATTTGAGTATAACAGGTATTTCACATGTTCAGAGTTAAAACTTTAAATAATATTGCCAATGCAGGACTTAGCCATTTGCCCAAAAATGCCTATGAAGTTGCTGGCTCAATTGCCGATCCACACGTCATTTTAGTACGCTCGGCCTCAATGCATGAACTCAATTTTGCCGACTATCCCTCCCTCTTAACCGTTGCCAGAGCCGGTGCTGGATACAATAACATTCCCCTGGATAAGCTTAGCGCCCTGGGAATTCCCGTTTTCAACGCGCCTGGTGCCAATGCCAATGCGGTTAAAGAACTGGTGCTAGGCGGCATGTTACTTGCGAGTCGCAACCTCTGCCAGGCCCGAGAATTTGTTCAGCAACTCCATAGGGACCAAGCCTTGGATGAGCCTGCGGTTGAGGCAGCGAAAAAGAATTTTGTAGGCACTGAGCTTGCCGGTAAAACCCTGGGCATCATAGGTCTTGGCAATATTGGAGTTAAATTGGCCAATGCGGCCTTGGCATTGGGAATGCGAGTCATAGGCTATGACCCCGCCATGACCATCAAACATGCCCTCGCTCTTTCCTCTGCGGTAAAACCCGCCGACACCCTAGATGAATTATTAAAGCACAGCGATTTTATCAGCATTCACGTGCCATTGACTCATGACACCCGTGATTTACTAGACGAAACCCGCCTCTCGATCTTGCAACCCCATGCCGTGCTGTTAAATTTTTCTCGTGGCGAAATCGTTAATAACCAAGCGGTGCTCCAAGCTCTAACACAGAAAAAGCTTCAGGCCTATGTTGCCGATTTCCCAGACTCTGAGCTTGCCTCTCATCCCCAGGCCATACTATTGCCTCACTTAGGCGCATCGACTCGGGAAGCCGAGGAAAATTGCGCGGTCATGGTGGTCAAGCAAATTCGGGATTTTCTTGAACAAGGCAACATCACCAATTCGGTTAATCTACCCGAGTTACAGCTAGCCATGAGTGGAGCCAGCCGGATTTGCCTGGTGAATCGCAATGTTCCAGGCATGATTTCTCAAATTTCTCAACAGCTTGCCCAAGCGGGTTTAAATATAACCGGTATGGCCAATAAATCTAAAGCCGATATCGCCTACTCTATTTTTGACCTTGAGACCGTTGCCAACGAGCAAAGCCTAACTCAAATCGCAAGTATCCCAGGCGTTATTAGGCTTAGACAAATCACCGCGGAGTAGCCTAAACAATACCCTTGCCACTTAGCGGGTCTTAGACCCGCTAGTCTTTAGTGGTTTAGAAGAGATTACTTTTCAATGATCTGATAAAAGGTCTCATCTTTTTTAACCATGCCCAATTCGTTACGAGCTCTTTCCTCTATGGCGGCCTGACCTTGTTTGAGGTCCTTGATCTCGGCTAAGAGAACATTATTGCGTTCCTTAAGCCTTTCATTTTCAGTTTGCTGTTCAGCCAGTTGATGTTTTAATTGCCATACGTTGGTCATTCCCCCTGGACCTATCCACAGGGTATATTGCAAAATCATGACGATGACCACTAAAACAACTGAAAAAATTTTCATGCTTAAATATCAAGTTTAAAGGCTTTACGACCCGCATAATGGGCGTGATTGCCCAGCTCGGCCTCTATGCGCAATAATTGATTGTATTTGGCTATTCTATCGGTTCTGCACAGCGAGCCGGTTTTAATTTGACCGGCATTGGTAGCCACCGCGAGATCGGCAATGGTCGTGTCTTCTGTTTCACCCGAGCGATGAGAAATAACTGAAGTATAACCGGCTTGGCGGGCAAGTCCTATGGCCGAAAGCGTTTCGGTTAAACTGCCGATTTGATTTAATTTAATTAAGATAGAATTGGCTATCCCCTTTGAAATGCCCTGGCGCAAAATTTCGGTATTGGTGACAAACAAATCATCCCCCACCAACTGCACCTTTTTACCCAGAACTTGGGTAAGATAAGCCCATCCCGACCAATCATTTTCGGCCATGCCGTCTTCAATGCTGAGAATGGGATATTGTCTTGCCCAATCGGCCAGATAGTCTGCAAATTCATGGCTATTCAAACGTCTTTTTTCCGAGCTCAAATGGTATTCACCTTGCTGATAAAATTCCGAGCTTGCGATATCCAAGGCCAGATAAACGTCTTGGCCCAGCTTAAAGCCCGCGGCTTCAACGGCTTTTAAAATGATCTCTATTGCGGCCTGGTTGGAAGGTAGATCAGGAGCAAAGCCGCCTTCATCGCCCACAGCCGTACTTAGGCCCTTTTGGTTTAATAGTTTTTTCAGAGCGTGAAAGATTTCGGCTCCATAGCGCAAGGCTTCCTTAAAGGAAGGTGCACCCACTGGCATGACCATAAATTCCTGAATGTCAACGTTGTTATCGGCATGGGCGCCACCATTGATGATATTCATCATGGGAACGGGCAAGGTAAAGGGACCTAGATCACCGCCTAAATAACGATAAAGACCGACCTGGTGCTCTTGAGCTGCGGCCTTAGCAACGGCTAAGGATACGGCTAAAATGGCATTTGCGCCAAGCCGACTTTTATTTTCGGTACCATCTAGGTCCAGCATGATTTGATCGATCTCTTGCTGATCTTCGACAAACTTGCCAAGTAAGGCGGGCTGAATCAGGTTCTCAATATTGGCAACGGCGGTTAAAACCCCCTTACCTATATAACGTTTAGAGTCATGGTCACGCAACTCTAAAGCCTCACGTGAACCGGTAGAAGCGCCGGATGGAACCGCAGCCCGACCCAGAGTTCCTGAGCTTAAAATGACATCGGCTTCAACAGTTGGATTGCCACGGGAGTCTATGATTTCACGCGCCTTAATGGCCTTAATTTCTGACATGCAGATTCCTCGTTAAATTTGATGCCTAAGCGTATCATATTATTATTTGCATTTAAAAATAATAAATAGCTAAATTTTTAATCTTACTCGAACTAGACAAATCAATTGTATAACTTAAGTTACCAGGGGCAAAGGCTAACCATCGTTAGCCTGCCCTTAGGTTTAATCTAATTGATGCGTGACCGTTGGTTTACAGTTAACCGGGAAGTTAACCGAGTTGGCGATAAAACATTTCTCATGGGCTTTTTCATGTAATTGCAGGGCAAGCATAATATCTTCCTCACGGGTGATAACAACTTGAGGGTAGAGATCAACTTGTAAAAATTGCCCACTGCCATCCTCATGGATTTGTAAAATACCGCTAGCCTTATCCTGATAAGAGATAACTTCAATCTTTTTATCGGCACATAAATGTAAATACCAGAGTAGATGACATGAGGAGATGGTACTGATAAATAAATCCTCAGGATTGTATAAATTTGCCTCTCCTCTAAACATTTTATCGGAGGAGCAAATTAAACTTTCTTTACCCTCTGCTTGAATGGTGAACTCACGTGAATAAGAGGTATAGGATTGTGTTGTACCCTGTCGCGCCCCACTCCAACTAACTGCCACCTGAAAGGGATGAGATTTTTTCATTTTAAGCGAAACCTCTTTTTGAGTAAGCTTACCAGGGTGTTATTGGTGGAAACTCTGGCTTGGCCATTTAACTAGCTTATTTGAATTGCACGGCTGCATAATGTTTAAAGCAACTCGGGCCTGGATTTAGTCACTCTATCTAACTCAATCAAGCAACGCAGTAAATTTTCCATTTGTGCAAGCGGCCAGGCGTTAGGCCCATCACTCAAAGCCTTATCGGGATCGGGATGGGTTTCCATAAAAATTCCGGCGATTCCAGCGGCGACAGCTGAGCGCGCCAAGATGGGAACAAACTCACGCTGACCACCGGTAGCCGTGCCGAGTCCCCCCGGTTGCTGCACCGAATGGGTGGCATCAAAAACCACGGGGCAGCCCGTTTCACGCATAATGGCTAGGGCTCGCATATCGGAAATTAAATTATTATAGCCAAAAGATACGCCGCGTTCGCACACCATGATGGCTTTGTTACCCGTGGCAATTGCCTTAGCCGCGACATTTTTCATATCGGCGGGCGCTAAAAACTGCCCCTTTTTAATATTGACGGGCAAGCCCTGTTTGGCAACATTTTGAATAAAATTGGTCTGGCGACATAAAAAAGCCGGGGTTTGCAACACATCAACCACGCTTGCGACTTCGGCCAAGGGAGTATCTTCATGGACATCGGTCAGTACCGGCACACCGATTTGGCTTTTGACTTTTTGTAGAATCTGCAAGCCCTGCTCAAGCCCAGGTCCCCTAAAACTAGCATGCGAGGACCTGTTTGCCTTATCAAACGAGGATTTATAGATAAAGGGTATGCCCAATTTTTCGGTCAATTCCTTTAAAAAGCCCGCTGTATCTAAGGCCAACTGCTCGCTTTCAATCACACAGGGACCGGCTATTAAAAACAAGGGTTTATCCAGCCCTACCTCAAATCCACAGAGTTGCATGTTTCACTCTCCTCGTAAAAATTAGTGTTTGCCGTGTTGCTTAGCAGCCTCTATAAACCCGGTGAATAAGGGATGGCCATCTCTTGGGGTTGAGGTAAATTCGGGATGAAACTGACAACCGATAAACCAGGGATGGTTGGGCAGTTCTATCATTTCCACTAAATTACCATCGGCTGAACGTCCGGAGATCACCATGCCGGCCTTTTCCAACACGCCAACCCATTGATTGTTCACCTCATAGCGATGTCTATGTCGCTCGACAATGCTAGTTTTTTGATATAAACCTTGTGTCTTGGTGCCTTCAACCAGATTGCAAACATAACCACCCAGACGCATGGTGCCGCCTAGATCCGATTGCTCGTCACGGGTTTCTACGCTGCCTTCGGCCGTTTTCCACTCGGTGATCAAAGCAACCACGGGGTAAGGCGTCTTTTTAGCAAACTCTGTACTGTGGGCTTCAGCCAAATTGGCCTTGTGTCTGGCATACTCTATCATCGCCACCTGCATGCCAAGGCAAATTCCAAGATAGGGAACATTGTGTTCGCGGGCAAATTGAGCGGCCAAGATTTTCCCCTCTATCCCACGTTCACCAAAACCACCCGGCACTAAAATGGCATCAAAGTTTTCCAATTGAGCGATGCCGCGTTTCTCTATTGCCTCGGCATCCAAATAGGTGATATTGACCTTGGTACGGGCTTTAATCCCAGCGTGTTTTAAGGCCTCGTTCAAGGATTTATAAGCGTCTGCCAAGTCATATTTGCCGATCATCGCGATGTTAACCTGAGAATTAGGGTTCATCTCGGCCTCTACCACCGCCTCCCATTCGCGAAGGTCAGCGGGTTTAACCCTAAGCTGCAGCTTTTCTATCACCAAATCATCAACACCTTGCTTATAAAGTTCAAAGGGAACTTGATAGATGCTAGGAACATCCTGTAGCGCGACTACCCCACGCTTTTCCACGTTGGTAAACAAGGCGATCTTTTCCCTTTCCACATTGGGAAGCGTCTTTTCCGAACGACACAATAAAATATCGGGCTGAATACCGATTGAACGCAGTTCCTTAACCGAGTGCTGAGTCGGTTTGGTCTTAAGCTCGCCTGCCGTGGCAACATAAGGCAATAGAGTTAAATGCATAAATAAGGTCTGACCACTTCCCAACTCAATACGCATCTGTCGAATGGCTTCTAAAAAGGGTAAGGACTCAATATCGCCAACCGTGCCACCAATTTCCACCAGGGCAACGTCTACATCTCCCGCGCCCAACTTGATCCTGCGTTTGATCTCATCGGTGATGTGCGGTATTACCTGTACCGTAGCGCCTAAATAATCACCGCGTCGCTCCTTGCGAATAACCGAGTCGTAGATTTTACCCGAGGTACAATTATTCTGCCGTTGCATCTTGGTGCGGACAAAGCGCTCATAGTGCCCAAGGTCGAGATCGGTTTCTGCACCATCTTCGGTAACAAATACCTCGCCGTGTTGATAGGGACTCATGGTACCGGGGTCAATATTGATATAAGGGTCAAATTTTAAAAGCGTAACCTTTAAGCCTCGCGCCTCAAGTATGGCCGCCAATGAGGCAGCTGCAATTCCCTTGCCTAGGGAAGAAACGACCCCACCGGTTACAAAGATATAACGTGTCATAAGTTCTACTCGCGGTTAAAGTTTATTAACACAGTATTTTAACTGATTTTCATAACGTTGTGCCTGATATTGCACCCTTTTTGAGACATTGATAAGCCAGGCTTTATGCCTATAAGTGCCACGTAAATAGCCATTGGGACCATCGTGATAGGCTAAATAAAGTCCATAGACATTAGTCATGGGCACCCCGGTCTGCAGATGAATGCTGCGTAGATACCAACTGATAAAATCGGTGCTAGCAGCAAAACTATCGCGGTTTACCCCCTGGTTTCCAGTGTTACGCTGATAATCCTTCCAGGTGGAATGTAGGGCCTGAGCATAACCATAAGAGGTACTAGGACGCTTCCAGGGTAAAACCCAGAGCAACTTTTGCCGCGGCGGTTTGGCCGTGCCTATAAAACTTGACTCCTGATTCATCACCGCAAGCTGGGTAGAAACCGGCACCCCCCAACGTTTCTCTGCAGCCTTAGCATCCTTATACCACTGCGGATATTGACTGAAAATGCTGCAGGCATTATTGGTGTTTTTGGGTCTGGGTGGCACCGAAACGCAACCGCTGAGCAATACCACGCAGGCTAAAATCAGCCCAGTGAAAAAATATTGCCGGGATGATTTAGACTCAGGAATAAAATATGGCATAATGCAAGTCACCTAGGAAAAGGCCTCAAAAAAATGTCTGAAATTATACCCGATTACTCTCAAATTACACGCGAAATCTACACGGTTTCAAAATTAAATCAAATGGCTAAGAGCTTGTTGGAGAACGCCTTGCCCCTGGTTTGGTTAAGTGGCGAGCTCTCCAACCTAAGCCAACCGAGTTCGGGACACATGTACTTTACCCTAAAGGATGAGCTTGCCCAAGTCCGTTGCGCCATGTTTCGATTTCGAAACAGTTTGTTAAATTTCATGCCCAAAAATGGTCTGCAGGTTTTGGTGCGAGCTAAGGTGAGCCTATACGAGGGTCGAGGTGATTACCAGCTTCTCATTGAACACATGGAAGAAGCCGGTGATGGTGCCCTGCGTCAGGCCTTTGAAATGTTAAAGCAAAAATTGGCCGCCCAAGGCCTGTTTGAGGCTGAACATAAAAAGCTTCTACCCCGCTTACCGCGTTGCATAGGTGTTGTTACCTCACCCACAGGGGCTGCGATTCGCGATGTTCTCAGCGTGCTTAAAAGACGCATGCCACGCATTCCCATCGTCATCTATCCCACCGCCGTACAAGGAGCTGAAGCTGGCTCACAGATTGCCAAGATGATAGCGATTGCCAACCAGCGTGGTGAATGTGATGTCTTGATCGTGGGTCGAGGTGGTGGTTCTTTAGAAGACCTTTGGCCCTTCAATGAGGAAAACGTGGCTCGGGCCATATTTGCCAGCCAGATTCCCATCGTCAGCGCCGTGGGGCATGAAATCGATTTCACCATAGCGGATTTTGTTGCCGATGTAAGGGCTGCAACGCCTTCTGCGGCTGCCGAGCTGGTCAGTCCTGAACAACAAGTTCTGGCTCAGCAGGTGCTACTCCATGAGCAAAGCCTGACTCGCAGCCTAGCGCAATTGCTTGAGCAACAGCAAAAACAGCTGGCTTGGCTAGGAAAACGGCTTGTGCATCCCAAACAAAGGCTGGAAACCAGGGCGCAGCAACTGGATTATTTGGAACAGCGTTTATCTAAATCGCAACAACAATTTTTACAAACTCAACAGTTAAAGTTGAATAAGCTTAGCGTGCAATTGCAGCTGCATAATCCACAAACTCAATTAAAGCCTCTGCAGACTAAACACTGTCATTTAGCAGAACGCTTAAGGGCCGGCATGGAAAAACTTTGTGAACAAAGAGGCGCTAGGCTTGCCACCCAGAGCGCTAGGCTGCAGGCCTTAAGCCCTCTGGCTACCTTGAGCCGTGGCTACGCCATTGTGTATAAGGGCGAGGCTATCGTGCGCAGCTCAACTCAACTAGCCGTTGCCGATGAGCTTAAGCTGCAGTTAGAGCAGGGAAAGGTCGTTTGCCGGGTGGAAAAAATGACTTAAGCCTAGAGTCATAAACTAGTTTGAAACGACTCCGAGCGAATATAATCTATGTCGGCTTGCAAATGCTGGGCTCGTTGCTGGCGACAGCGTAACAGCCATAATCCCAAGATCAGCACGGTACAAAAAACGCTGCTGACTGCAAAGCTGATGCCACCTATGGCAAAATTACTCAGCTCTTTTCGAGGTTTAGCGCCATTGGTAAAATTTCGCTGCCAACTTCCTCTGCAATTGAAAGACAACTTGGCCTGATCAATGGCCTCAAGACCCCTGGCAATATCCGGATTGTTTAATCTCACCTCACGGGCCATAAATTTTGCAGTGCGCTCCACCATGGCATTGAATAGTTTGGGATCGCTCCCCTGGCAAAAGGTGCGAAACCGCTGTGAACTGCCTAAAACCTCAGGCGCCAGAGATGATGAGCCCGTCTCATATTCCACGGCACTACAACCAATTTTATCGCCAGTGGCTAAGCGAGGTAAAGGTTTATCGGCATTAAAACTGCCGCTCACGCCACAGGTACCGTCGCTAAACGCTTGATAATTAAGGATGAGGTGTAAAATGGTCAATTCATCGGTACTAGCCTGACGATCACGCTGCTGGTTTTTAACCGCTTTAGCCTGCTGTTTGGCCAAAAATCTAGCGTTGGTTTGGTGTTGCTGACGAGCATAGTCTTGACTTAGTTGATAGTGATTAGGCATGGCGTCTCCTTAAACTTTGTCGCAATGAGCTGCGATTCAACTCAAACCCAGATTGCCTACCCATCCGAGATGGATAGGTAGGCAGTTTTTTTGATTATAATGATAAACGATTAAGAAGACTTGACGAGCCTCTAGCTTTGCTTCTTTGATAACGTTCTTGCTCATCACCTAAAAGTTTTTGGCTTTCGGCTTCTAAACGCTCGTAACAGCGACTAAAGATTCGCTTAGTGCGTTGCAGGTAAATGAGCAAAATAGCGACAAGAATAGTAATTCCACCGGCAGCAACGCCTAAGCCAATGCCAACTTTACTTGCTGTGCTCATGTCATTGGGTTTAGCTTCATTGGTTAAATTGCGTGCCACCACGCCTTGACAGTTATAGACTAGCTCATGTTCCAGTATGTTTTTGAGCCCATGGGCTATACCTGGATTTTTATCGCGTAGCTTGTCCATCATTTCTTGTAACGCAAGCTTAGGTATGGTATTGAAAATATCTCTATCGTTGCCCCCACAAAAGGTTCTAAAGGTCTGCTCGCTGTTTAAGACCTCGGGAGCAAAAATTGAAGTTGAATTGTGATACTCAACCTTGCTGCAACCCTCTTTATCACCGCTGTTTAATTGTGGCAGCGATTTGGTGGCACTAAAACTTCCCGTCACGCCACAGGTATTATCGGGAAATAAATGATAACTAATAAGAACCTGTAAAAAATCTAAAAATTCGGCATCTACAGTTTCGGTCTGAGCCTTTTGAGCTTTGAAGGCTTTATTTTGATGCTTGGCAAAAAAAACTTGTTGTTTTATTTGTTGTTCATTCACGTACTTTTGATTTAACTTAGAACCATCTTTATTTGACTTAAAACTATTTTTATTTGGCATTGTTCTTCTCTCCAATTATTTACGCTAAACAATGAGTGATTTTTATTCGGTGAACAGGCTAGTTTCACTAGCCTATTCTTCTTTCAACTTTACATGACGTTAGATTTTGGTTTCATTTCAGAGTTATCGGTCAAAGCTTGGCTCTCACCAACGTTAACCTCGGTATTTCTTGCGGTATTTTTGTTATGGCATTTTGTTAAATAACCTACCAGAGCGATTAGGATTAAAGCGGAGATACCACTAGCAACGCAAGTAGTCATAAAAGCTGAAGCCGAGGAAACTTGCGGTAACGGTTTAGTAACACTATGGGACTCTTCTATCTGTCCCGCGATCTTTTGCAGAACACGCCTAGGTATAGCATTGAAAATGTCTCTATCGTCGTTGCCACCACACATACTAACGCTCGCTTTATTACCGCTGTTTAATTGTGGTAGAGCCTTCACGTCATTGGTATCTTCGGGAGACAATGGATGATTAATAATAACCTGCAAAATATCCAAGAATTCGGCATCCACGGTCTCAGTCTGAGCCTTTTGAGCTTTTGAGGCTTTATCTTGATGCTTGGCAAAAAAAACTTGTGGTTTTCTTTGTTGTTCATTTATGTACTTTTGATTTAACTTAGAACCATCTTTATTTGACTTAAAATTTTTATTTGGCATTGTTCTTCTCTCCAGTTATATACACTAAATAATGAGCGATTTTTATTCGGTAGATAGGCTAATTATAGTAGAGTATCCCTGTTTTTGCTTTACATTACATTAGATTTTGATTTTATTTCAGAGTTATCGGTCAAAGCTTGACGCTCACCAAGGCTAAACTCGGTATTTCTTGCGGTAGTGGTTTAGGCGTTTTCAAACTTCCCATCGCGCTACAGGGGTGAGGTAGCAATTTATGATCATCCATAAGCTTTAAAATATTTAAAAACATGGGCTCTTCGGTCTCGGTCTGAGCCTTTTGAGCTTTAAAGAATTTAGCTTGGTTTTTGGCCAAAAAGGCCTCTTGTTTTTCGTTTCTTTCTTGATCAATAGGCCAGGTTAATTTGTAGTTGTTTTTATTTGGCATTTTTTCTCCGGTTGCCATTATGCATTAAGTTTTATGCTAGATAAGGAAAAAGAGGATTGTGTTAAAAGATAACTTGTTACTACATTCGAAAACTTAATTACACATACCAGCATCAAGCTGGTATGTGTAGATAACGATTGATTATTACTGCATCATAGGTGGTTGTTGTTGATATCCTTGTTCTAAGTCAATGCCCTCATCATCTTGGCGTTCCCGTACTGGTGGTACACCCGTCACTAGCATAACTGTTGGCTTCTTACCTGTATTTGTGAGCTCTGTAGGACGGCTTATTCCAGCATCTTTAGATTTGCATTTATTCTTTATGCACCAAATGGTTAGTATGCAGCCTAAAAGTAAAGCTAACGGGCCAGCAAAACCTACAGCAGAGCCTATGCCAAAAACAGCGCCATTGCTGATCCCTTGACCACGATCGCCTGGGCTTGGCAAGTTGCGATTGGTGAAATTTTGGGTAATAGTTCCTTCACAAACGGTAGGTAAAGGAAACTTAGCAAAATCCAACAAGTCTGCGGAAAGACCTGGGAATTCTTTACCTAATTCTCTAGCTAAGAATTTGCGAGTGCGTTCGGGCAAAGCATTATTAATTTCAGTATTATTACCACGACAGAAGGTTCTAAAATATTGCAAACTATCTTCAACATCCGGAGTATGGGTTGAATTGCCGCTGTGGTATTCAACCTTGCTGCAACCCACCTTGTCACCGGTTGCCAAACCAGGCAATGAGTCCATGCCTTGAAGAGCTTGGTAAGTACCGGTAACCCCACAAACCGTGTTATTATCAAATAGTTGATATTGTAAAACCAATTGTAACATGGCCTGCACTTCATCAACCACAGGATCGTTCTTTTGCATGTCTTTAAGAACCTTATCTTGACGCTTGGCAAAAAAAGCACCGTTTTTATTTTGTTGCTGGCGATTATAACCTTGATTTAACTTATAGCTATTTGGCATTGTTGTCTTCTCCAATTATCCATTGTATTCAATGAACGATTTTTATCAATGGACAGGCTAACTTCAGTAGCCCATCCCTCATTTATTATTAAATTATGTTAGACTCGATTTTGTACTGTAAGCCTTTGACGTTCTTCGGTATTACCAAGATCAACCTCTACATCTCTTGTAGATTTTTTACGGCATTTCATTATACAACCTACAATAGCGACTAATAGTAAGGCTAAAGCACCACCTGCAGCCGCTCCACCCATTCCCCAACCTAATCTAGCTAAACCCTCTTTATTGTCGGGTTGAGCACCGTTGGTGAAGTTACGCACCAGGTTGCCTTCGCAAGCAAAGGGTAAACCATTTTTACTGAAATCTAGTAGACCTTGAGCAATCCCGGGGTTCTTGTCCTTGAGTTGATCTGCCATAAATTCAATGGTGCGGTCAGGAATGACGTTGAAAATGCTTGCGTCATTACCACCGCAGAAGGTTCTGAAGGTTTGTAAGCTGTTGGTGGTGTTAGGTGCAAAAACTGAGGTGCCATTGTGATATTCAACTGAACTACAACCGACCTTATCACCGGTGTTAAGTTCAGGTAAGGAGCCGGTGGCAGCAAATTGACCGGTTACACCACAGGTATTATCACCAAATAATTGGTAATTTAAAATGATCTGTAACATGTCTAAAACTTCAATATCTTGAGCCAAAGCATTTTGCTGGGCTTTGATAGTTTTAACAATCTTATCTTGACGGTTAGCAAAAAAAGCACCGTTTTTATTTTGTTGCTGGCGATTGTAGCCACCGTTGGTTAGCTTAAAGTTATTTGGCATCGTTTGGTTTCTCCTTTGTTAGGGTATAATGTGTTATTAGTTATTAGCAAAAACAAGCACTTAGCAAATATAGGGCTTGATTTTCTGCCTCGGATATAAATTAAGCAAGGTCATTATACCTCAGAAAGCTTAAGAAAACCTTAAGAAAAATTTTTTTGGTAGACTATAGATAGCAAAATGTCAAACTTAAGAACAAATAAATTTTATCTAGGAGAACAGTATGACTAAAAAAGCCTCACTCTATTTGCCACAAGATCATCGCTATCAACAACAGCAAAATCGTCGTCAGGCGGACTACCAACATAAAAAAATCAGCCAGACGCTTAAACAACAGCAAACGTCTTCTAACTGTAAGATCCTCGACACATTCCGATTTTATGTGCAACTGCAACTTGAAATGCTAGGGGACACCTGTATGGTCAAGGCAAAAATGGATGGTATCACAAGTTTACCTAATCCCGATGTCCAAGCCTTAGAGGGCTGCTCGGTCCCCGAGCTTGGCAGCGGCCTCTCGCCTTTTAGCAAAGACATCCCAAACTCAGAAAAATCGCTTAGGACCTTCTGCAAGGGCAATCAACCTAACCTGTTTATGAAGATTCCCAACAACTTTTTTAAATCACTGCAGGGTCAAATGGGCTTAAGCGGTAATTACAGTGAGGCTGTCTTAACTAAATTCGCCCATTGGAATGCCAATCTGAATGCAGCCGTTCAAAGTTGCAAGGGTAGCTTTGAATTCAATGCTTGCGATCCCATTTGGGCCGATGATTTAGATAAATTCGCCCTAGGCGCAGGCCTTGGTGTAGCGGCAACTTCTATTCTGTGCATTAATGTATGCATCTTATATTGTATATTCAAATGCCTTTACAATAAGTGCTGCAATACCAACACGATTAGCAACAACTACGCCTACCTACCCTAAAACCTTTCCTGCTTGCTAAGATAACGTAGCTTATGCTTAAACTCAGCCAAATCTGCCGGTTTCTGTGGTACCGGCAGCGAGGCCTCAAACCTATGCTGCCAATTTTGTTGATATTGGCTTGCAAGTTCCACACTGTCTATAAGCAATAGATTTTCGGCATTTCGCTTTTCGGCGGAGTTGGTAAAATTAAAAGAGCCGGTTATAACCTGAGCCGAGTCAATGATCATTATCTTATTGTGGGCAATATTGGGCCTATAATCTACCCATAGCGGTATCTCATGAGCATAGAGATAATCTAAGGCGGCCTTAGACCTCGCATCCTGTTTATCAAGCAACCAGGCCTTGTCTAGAATGACCTTGACCTCTATCCCACGCTGTTTAGCCTGCACTAAGGCCTTGGCAATGGGGAAAGAGGTAAAACTATAGGCCTGCACCACGATGGATTGCTGGGCCTTTTCCAAGGCATCGATAATCAAAGTGGCGCAGGATTGGCCAGGTGTAAAGCATACCTGATAATGTGGGCAGCTCTTGTCAGCCAGCCCCAACAAAGGCAAGCCCAACAATAAACCTATAAAAATAACACGTCTCAGCATGATCTCAATCCATTTCAAGAACCTGCTCTAGGCTCAGCCTTTCATCCGAGCAGGTTTAACTTAGGTAATAGCTTCAACTCAACAAACTACGCAACATCCAAGCGGTTTTTTCATGGTGTTGCATGCGCTGAGTTAAAAGGTCCATAGAGGCTTCATCTTGTGCCTCTTCAACTGCAGCCAGAATGGAGCGTGCGGTACGCACCACAGCCTCTTGTCCCTTGACGAGTTCGGCGACCATTTCATCCGCACTAAGCTCACGAGTATCCTCTTTGATAGAAGACAATCCGGCAAATTCTTGATATGTACCAGGGGCACGAAAGCCCAGCGCACGTATGCGTTCGGCTATTAAATCTACGGCAACGGCAAGCTCGGTATATTGAGTTTCAAACATTAGGTGCAAGGAGGTAAACTGTGGCCCCGTCACATTCCAATGAAAGTTATGAGTTTTTAAATATAAAGTATAACTGTCGGCCAATAGGCGTTTTAGACCATTAGCAATGGCCTCACGTTGCGAAGCTGAAATACCAATATCAATTTGCATAATGCCTCCACTAGGTTTTTATTAAGACTGTGCTACACTAGGTGACTTTAAAAACCAAGTCTAAGGTTAATTCATGTCGGACACTTTAGCCCGCAAAAAAAAACTCAAACTCAGTTTAACTATCGCTATAACTATAGGATTGATTATAGCAGGATTTAGCTATTGGCGTTACCTTGAAATTCATCCCAGTACCGATGATGCTTATCTACAGGCTCATGTCATAAATATAGCTCCCCAAATTGACGGCAAAATCATCAAGCTTGCGGTACAAAATAACCAAGTGGTCAAGCAAGGCCAACTCTTGTTTAGCCTTGATCCCGAGCCCTATCAACTGGCCGTTAACAAGGCTCGCGCTCAATTAGAGCTTGACCGAAAAAATGCCGAGCGCTTTATTAGCTTAAGTGAAGGAGGCAGGGCCGCAAAGGTTGAAGAGGATGAAGCCAAGGCAAAACTTGCCGTTTCCAAGGCAAACTTAGCCGAGGCCGAACTCAACCTGCGCTACACCGAAATAAAGGCGCCTAGTGATGGCACTATCACCAATTTAAGTCTTAGAGAAGGCAATGTGGTCGCCGCGGGGACTCCCGTATTTGCCTTGATTGAGGCCAATAACTGGTGGGTGGATGCCAATTACAAGGAAACTCAACTCAAACGGATTCGCACGGGCCAAAGAGCCGAGGTTAAAGTTGACATGTACCCGGGACAGGTTTTTAAGGCCCAGGTTGAGAGCATTAGCCAAGGTAGCGGCGCGGCTTTTTCACTGTTACCGCCTGAAAATGCCTCGGGTAACTGGGTAAAGGTTACCCAGCGATTTGCCGTCAAACTAAGGTTACTTGAGCAGGATCCGCTCCATCCCTTTAGGGTAGGTGCCAGCGTGACTGCTACCATCCACACGGGCGAATGATGTCAACTCAGTTTGATCCATCCACAGCGCTGAGTCGTGGCCAGCGCACCGTATTGACTCTGGCCGTGATGCTGGTGGCCATCATTGAAGTCTTGGACATGACCATAGTCAACGTGGCTTTGCCACCGATGATGGGTTCCTTGAGCGCTAACTCCGATCAGATCACCTGGGTACTCACCTCCTACATCGTCTCGGCCGCCATCTTTATGCCTCTAACCGGTTTTTTGGTGGCGCGCTTGGGCCGCAAAAGGCTGCTGCTACTCAATATCATGGGCTTTTTACTAACCTCGGTGTTGTGCGGCTTAGCGGTCAATTTATTGCAAATGGTCGTTTTTCGCACCTTACAAGGTATTTTTGGCGCCGCCCTGGTACCCCTTTCGCAGTTGATCTTAAACGGGGCTTATCCCGCAGAAAAACGCGGTCAGGCAATGGCCATTTGGGGCATGGGTATAATGGCGGCTCCCGTACTAGGCCCGACTCTGGGCGGCTATATCACCGATAGCTTGAATTGGCGCTGGATATTTTACCTCAATGTTCCCGTTTGCCTGCTGGCATTTTTTCTTTGCCTGCGTGTGGTCAGTGAAACCCCAACGCAAAAACAAAAAATCGATTGGCTAGGCATGTTTTTAATGGCCACGGGAATCGGCTGTTTGCAAATATTCTTGGACAGGGGCAACGGCGAGAACTGGTTTGAGTCCAAACAAATCACCGCTTACTGTATTATTTGTCTGTTCTGTCTGGGTTTATTTATTCTGCGTGGACTTAAAAAGTCCGATAATATCATCAATTTAAGAATTTTTGCCGATCGAAATTTTAGCTCAAGCTGCCTTTTGATCACGGCTTATTGCGCCAGTTTCTTTGGCATCATTGCCCTGCAGTCCCTGATGTTAGAAAACCTGATGAATTATCCCACGGTCACCGCGGGGGAGCTGATGGCACCGCGAGGCATTGCCTCGTTTTTTAGTATGGCCCTGGTGGCTAATTTGATCAGCCGAATTGATCCGCGCAAGATCATTGCCTTAGGTTTACTGTTATCGCTCTTGGGTACCTATGCCATGACCTACTTTAGCCTTAACAGCAGCACCTGGTTTATCGTTTGGACCAGCATCGTTCAAGGCTTTGGTATGGGGATGTTTTTTGTGCCACTTTCCACCGTAGCCTTTAACAGCTTACCTAAACAGCAGGCGGCTGAAGCCTCGGGATTATTTAGCTTTGGCCGAAGTTTGGGCCAATCCATAGGCATTTCCATTTACAGCACCATTTTATCTCGTGAAAATCAGACTAATTGGAATCGGCTGGTAGGTCATGTCAATGAATTCAATCCGCACTTTCAGGCTTGGCTGGCTAAAGTGCAAACGCTATTACCCAAACCCGCCATCTGGCAGGTGCTAACCGGACAAATCAGCAAGCAAGCCGGTATGATAGCCTTTATAGATTGCTACTTTGCCGCCAGTTTAACCATTTTGGCGAGCTTTTTACTCCTGCTAATAATGGATAAACCTAAAAAAGTTTCTACCAGCTTGGATATACACTGAGTTAAGTTTTCCTTAAGCTTGGTTTGCTACAATCCATGTAGGAGGAACTGTCTATGCCGCAAACCCAATTTTCTCAACTGCCTGAAGATAGCTTTACTGTCATAGGCCGTTTTCAAGATTATTTAAGCTTGGCTCAGTTAAGTCTTAGCAATAGTTTTTTTTATCACAGTGAGACATTAAAATATGCCATGCATGAAAAGTTACGCCAGGACTTTTCCTTTCCCGATAAATTTAATGATGCTGATGACTTAACCAGACAACAGTTTGCTCAACCTCTAGAAACTTTTTTTCGCGGCTTGGTCAAGGAAACGCAAAACTTTCTTAAACTATATGCCGTTCACTTCAGTGAGCATGACCTTATCACAAACTTGCAAACTAGCGCCGCTTTCCTATCTCAAACAGCAAATCAGCCGAGTCTTATCGAGCTGATTGCCTCACAAGCCAATGTCAGGTTGTTCTATGTGGCTCTTACCAAAGCAAAACCACTGCTTACAGCGGGTGAATTGCAACAAGTTTGTTGCCAATTATTATATAGGGTTACCAAAATGCAAACTCATGCCGATGCCAGACTTGCCATGGCTAAGTTAATCTTACCACACGTGGGCGATCAAATTGATAACAACTTAGGTCCCGTCCAAGAAGGATTGCCCGGCCGAATTTTACAAGCCTCAGCGCTTCTCAATGCGATGGTCAATGAAGATTTTGCCATGGTTGAGCTCTTGCTCTCGCAGGGTGCGAATAAGGAAGCCAGCTGTTTTATTAACACGGGTAATGGTCAATCGCCAATAACTCCTGCAGAGTATGCTAGGGAATACGGTAGTGCCAAGCTGTGTGAATTGCTAAAGGTTAGCTATCCAATTCATCGCTGCAATATTCTCTAATTAATTTTTAAAGCTAAGGGAATAACCCCATGCCAACCACGATAGACATCAATCAGTATCATCTGCTTGCACAAATTGGAAAATATATTGAAAAGCAAAAGTGCTAGGGTTATCAAATCACTTATAAGGGCTATGACCATTGCAGCCGTTAAAAAACTCGCGGCAAAAGTGTAAAGTGGGCGCAAAGCTGTAATAAGATCAAGGCGTAAATGGCTGCCAGGGTATCGTCAACCATGATCCCTAAGCCACCGTGCACCCTTCTATCTAACCAGCGGATGGGCCAGGGTTTCCAAATATCAAATAAGCGGAATAAGCCAAATCCTAGCCAAATCCATAGCCAGCCCTTAGGAGCTGCCACCATGGTCAGCAGATAACCTGCAATTTCATCCCAGACTATGCCCGGATGGTCATGCACACCTAAATCACGGGCGGTGATGTGGCAAAGTGCAATCCCCACTAGGGTTATCAAGCTTAAGATAGCTAGATAAACCAGCAAGGGTAAGTCTTGCATGAGAAGGTAAATGGGAATGGCGGCTAGGGTGCCGAAGGTCCCCGAGGCCACTGGAATGGCGCCACTGCCAAAGCCATAGGCAAGAAAATGAATGGGATTACGCCAAACGCTTTTAGGCGCATGCACAGCGGGTTTTTGCTTCATAGTTTTATCCAAAATGTTGATAGCCCAAACGAGATAATCCATCATACGTCTCTCCCGAACTTAATTGCAAGCGCAAGCCGGGTTCGGCAGTAATTTCACCGATGCAGGTGCAGCCAAAATTAAGCTTAGCTTGCTTTGCCGCTGGTAAAGTAAAACATAATTCATAGTCATCGCCTGCGCTAAGCGCTAATTGCCAAGCTTGAGAAAGGGGAACCGTTTGGCCTAAGGCGGTTGAGATGGGCAAATGATCCACGAAAATCGTAGCCCCCACGCCACTGGATTTCAATACGTGAGTTAAATCTGCCGCCAGGCCATCGGAAATGTCTATGGCAGCATGGGCTAAGTTACGCAAGCTTAAACCCTCCCCAACTCTGGGCGTCGGTCTATGTAACCGGCTGAGCAAAAAATTTTCATACTCCGGAGCCGTGTTAAGCTTGCCCTGTAAAATTTTTAAGCCGGCACCCGCATCACCCAAGGTTCCCGTCACCCAAATTTTATCCCCGACCTTAGCTCCTGCTCGCGTCAAGCATTTGTCCGCGGGCACAAAACCTTGAGCGGTGATGCTGATGCTCAAATGACCTCGCGTGGTATCACCTCCCACAAGCCCAAGCTTAAATGGACTTTGTAAAGCAGCAAAGCCTTGGCAAAACGCCTCCAGCCACATTTCATCTACTTGGGGCAAGGTGAGAGCCAAGGAAAACCAAGCGGGTTCCGCCGCCATTGCCGCCAAATCGCTGAGGTTGACCGCTAGGGATTTATAACCGATATCATAGGGATGGGTTTGTTCTGCAAAGTGCACTCCACAGACCAGAGTATCGGTGGTAACGGCAAGCAGCTGTCCTGAAGGCGGAACCAGCAAGGCACAGTCATCTCCTATGCCCAGAAAAATATCTTTTCTGCTCGAGCCTGAGGGGCTAAAGTATTTATTGATGAGCTCAAATTCATTCATGACCAACCGACGCTCAGGGCATGGAAATTTTCAACGTGAATTAACTTCCAATTTCCGCAGTTCTTTGGCGAGTTTATCCAGAACGCCATTGACGTATTTATGGCCCTCATTAGAACCAAATACCTTGGTTACTTCAACTGCCTCATTGATAGCCACCCGATAGGGAATGTCCAAACGCTCTAACAGTTCGTACACGCCTATACGAAGCGCCGCCAATTCAACTGGATTAAGATTAGCAAGGGGTCTATCGAGATGTGGGCTTAGGGTTGCATCAAGCGTATCCAACATTCGGGGAATGGCATACAGCACTTCGCGAAAATATTCTACATCCACTTTTTTGGCATTGATCTTGCTGACTAAGGCGGCTTCAATTTCATTCAGCGGGTTACCAGAGATCTGCCATTCATAAAGAGCTTGCAATAAAAAACGCCGTGCTTTACGGCGAGCAAATGGGTTCATGCTTTACTACCTTTTAATTTTGTCTGTTTTTCCAATTTCTTGAGTTCTAGAAGAAATGCGTTGATATCTTGAAAGCTTCGATAAACTGAAGCGAAGCGCACATAAGCCACATCGTCTAGTTGACGCAGCTCATCCATGACCCACTCGCCCAATATTTGCGAACTCACCTCGCGCTCGCCCGAGGCACGCAATTTTTGAATGATGCGTCGCAGTGAGCCTTCCACGGCATCCATGCTCACCGGCCGTTTTTCTAAGGCCCTTAACATACCACTGCGAAGTTTTTCTTCATTGAAATCCTCTCTTACTCCTTCGCGCTTAATAATTCTTGGCAAAATCAGTTCGGGGGCTTCATAGGTTGTAAAACGCTCACCACAGGTTAAACATTCGCGCCGCCTGCGGATTTGTTGGCCATCTGCAACCAGACGCGAGTCAGTAACTTTGGTTTCACAAGCATTACAAAATGGACAGTACATAATCTCTTTTTTCTCAAGCCGATTTAGCTTAGGTAGACTGGAAAGCGCTTACATAACGCCAACACCTTTGCCTTGATGCCGGCTATTGTAGCCTCGTTTTGCCAATCATCCAAGATATCGCATAGCCAACCCGCCAGCTCCTTAGCCTCTGTCTCTTTAAAACCACGCGTGGTAATCGCCGGCGTACCTATGCGAAGACCGCTGGTTACAAAGGGCGAGCGAGTATCATTGGGAACGGAATTCTTATTTACTGTCATGTTCGCCCTCCCCAAAGCGCTTTCAGCATCCTTACCCGTTAAATCTTTTCCACCCAGGTCAATCAGCATCAGGTGATTCTCGGTGCCCCCCGAAACTATCCTATAACCGCGTTGAATAATGACTGTGGCCATGGTTTTGGCGTTGTTGAGCACTTGCTGTTGATAGTGTTTAAATTCGGGTTGCATGGCCTCTTTCAGGGCAACGGCTTTGGCTGCTATCACGTGCATCAAGGGTCCACCTTGGGTACCCGGAAACACCAGGGAATTCAATTTTTTTTCCAGTTCTGGATTGGCCCTAGCTAAAATTAAACCGCCTCGAGGTCCCCGCAGGGTTTTATGCGTGGTTGAGGTAACAACATCTGCAAAGGCCAGGGGTGAGGGGTAAAGACCTACCGCCACAAGTCCTGCGACATGGGCCATGTCAACCAGCAAATAGGCACCCACGACATCGGCAATTTCACGAAACGCTTGCCAATCGATGATTTGTGAATAGGCAGAAAAACCCGCCACTATAAGCTTAGGTTTATGCTGCTTGGCAAGTTCAGCAACCTGGTTATAATCGATCAAACCATTGCTGGCATTAACCCCATAGCTAATGGAATTAAATAGTTTGCCAGAAAAGTTAACCTTGGAGCCGTGCGTTAAATGGCCGCCTGCGGCTAAATCCATGCCCATGATGGTGTCGCCCGGATTTAACAAGGCTAAGTAAACTGCGGCATTGGCTTGAGAACCCGAATGCGGCTGTACATTGGCATAGGCTGCACCAAATAATTCTCGGGCTCGAGAAATTGCTAGCTCCTCGGCTATATCCACGTATTCACAGCCGCCATAATAACGCTTACCGGGATAGCCTTCGGCATATTTGTTGGTCAGCACCGAACCCTGCGCAGCTAACACTCGTGGACTAGCATAATTTTCCGAGGCGATCAGCTCAATATGTTCTTCTTGACGCCTTGCTTCTGCCTGCATCGCTTGCTCAAGCTCGGGGTCAAATTCGGCAATCGTTTGCTTGTTTTGCAACATAACTATCCTAAATAATACCTTATGTTCCTATTGTAATGGGATAACCCTAGTTAGTATAGGGTTATTGCTCGCATTTTACTGCACAGGCTATTGGCCAAATTCAGGGGCTCAGCTGGGTTATCAGAGACGTTTCCTCGGTATCGCTCTCTTCGCTACCTTGAGCATCATAGCCGTATCGACAAAGAATTTGCTTTATTTTGGCCTGTAACAGCTTAGCGATTTCAAGACCATTACTCATCTCAAAGGCCGCTATGGCTGGCAGATCAAAAGCCGCCGCAACACCGGCTCCAACCCAGGCAGCCACGGTGTTGACGTTACGCAACGCTATATAGATCCCTACTGGCCCTGCCAAAATACCCAATAAGCCGCTGAATACGCCTAACACCAAACCTGAAAAAGTCGTAAAATCACAACCTAATCCCTTGACGACCTGAGGCATGGCTCGCAAATGTATACCACTGATCACCGCATCGGCCAAGCCTGCAATTAAGACCGCAGCAAATCCCAGATAATAAAAAAATGATTTTAGAGTCTGCAGCACTTTATCGGCTGGAGTTTGAGTTTGTTGATCCATTTCATGTAGGTCAAGAAAATATCCAAAGCTATAAATCAGCATTAGGATGGCCGAAGAAGCAAAAATAAATAGATTAGGCAGCGTACAAACTGCTCGGCAAGTATCGCTAAGCCTTTGCTTTTGAAGGGCAAGGGCTATTTCCTCCATGGCATAGCGATTATAACGTTGGGTAATGTATTTGGCATAGGTAAAATTACCGATCCCACCGGCTAACAGAGGTAAAACCGTGTTTGTCATAAAACTCTTGGGTAAAAATTGCAGCTGTTGCGGAAAAGCCTCTGCCAGCAGGGTATTTAAATAGCGATAACCCGCAAATGTCATGCCAAATTGCAAAATTTCCCTACAAAAGGTATTAACATAGGAAAATAGGCTTAACAAACGCGAGGTAACGCGCTTTTTTTTCAACCCTCGGGTTTGTTGCCTGTGTTCTAGATCCTCTTGAGCACTTTTAAAATAATTATTGATTGCCATCAGGCTGTTGGCCGAAGCACTACTTAGGCTGATGGCACCAATGGTGATCAAGATGGCAGTCAGCTTGATAAGCTCACCACCTTCCTTTTCATGACCAAGCTGTTTAATACTTTCCCTCAAGCCAAACAATTCTACATTGGTTAATATCAGGCTGGTAAACTGATTAGCGGTAAAAAGCGTTATCCCCGTTGTAAGACCTAAAGTTTTCAGAGTAAGATTTAATTTTTTTAGCACATGGTAGGCTAAACTCATTGCCGTGGCGTAAGGTCTTGAATGACCATCATCATAAGCTGAGTTTGAATTTAAAGAGGGATTAGTGGGAAGTAGATCATTATTATTCATTTTATTTATGCCTCGTGTGTTCATTACCTCCCTTTAAAAGTTCAAATCAATTTCAGCCTCCCTTGTAACAAACAATGCTCTGCTTTGCAACTCCTGTTAGTGAAAGTGCGATTAAAAAGGTTCATTTTAGGCTTTTGAATTATGAGTCGGCTGGCTAGTAGAGTTTCCGAAAAAGTTGATTTTTCCAAAGCACTAAAATGAACCTTTTACTCGCTCATTAGCTTATGCGCTGGCGAGTTGCTTCAAATAAACTCACTCCAGTAGCTACTGAAACATTGAGGCTACTAACCGTTCCTGTCATGGGGATGTGGAGTAACTCATCACAAGCCTGGCGAGTCAGTTGCCGCAGCCCATAGCCTTCAGAGCCCATCACGAAGCCTGCGGGCACCCTAAGGTCGGCTTGATAAAGGCTTTTATGGGCCTCACCGGCTAGGCCAAATAACCAGATACCCTGTTGCTTTAATTCACGTAGAGTTCTTGCCAAGTTGGTAACCTGGATAAATGGAGTAGCTTCTGCAGCGCCACAGGCAACTTTTCTGACGGTCGGAGTTAAACCGACGGCTTTATCCTTGGGCGCTATCACCGCAGCTACCCCAGCGGCGTTGGCAGTACGCAGACAAGCTCCCAAATTGTGCGGATCCTGAATTTCATCTAGAATCAATAATAAGGGTAAAGGGCTAAGCTCGAGTAGCCCTGGTAAATCTTCTTCAGTTAATTGTGGTCTGCTGCGGATCTCAGCCATTATACCCTGGTGATGGCTATGACCCGCTAATTTATCTAGCTCCTGCCTACTTAGGTGTTGAATCTTTATTCCAGCTGCTTTTGCGGCGGTTAAAATTTGCAAAAGTGGCTTGTCTTGACGCTGATTTAAAGCATATAAAACCTTGATAGATTTAGCATCTTGCTCAAGAATCGCCTGCACCGGATGAATGCCATAAATATGATCATTGGGGTTGTTCATACTTCCTCGGCTAGAATAAAATCAATTTTTCTTTCATCAAGGTCAACTCTTGCAACCCTCACCCGGAGTTTTTGACCCATGCGATAATTTACCCCCGTGCGCTTACCCACTAACTGGTGCCGAATAGCGTCAAAGTGATAGTAGTCATTATGCAGGTCGGTGATGTGAACCAATCCCTCCACATAAACCTCTTCCAGCTCAACAAAGACGCCGAAGCTAGTCACACTGCTAATGACTCCATTGAATTCCTCGCCGACTTTATCTTGCATGTATTCACACTTTAACCAACTTATTACATCGCGAGTCGCATCGTCTGCTCGTCTTTCAGTCATGGAACAGTGATCGCCCATTTTTTCCATGGAGTTTTGAGTATAATGAAATTCTGCCAGGGGCTTGTGTTCTAAAAGATAGGTTATGGCCCTATGAACCAAAAGATCGGGATAGCGGCGAATGGGTGAGGTAAAATGAGTATAGGCAGGATAGGCAAGTCCAAAGTGGCCATCGTTTTTAGGGCTGTAAATGGCTTGCTTCAAGGAGCGTAGCATGACCATCCGGATCAAATGGCTCTCGGCTCTTTCACCCACTCTATCAAGTACCATGGCAAAATCCTTAGGCTTAGGCTGCTTGCCGCCTTTTAGATCAAGCCCAAACTCGGCCAAAAATTGTCTGAGCTCGGCACTTTTCTCTTCCTTTGGCGCAGCGTGTACTCGATACAGAGCTGGTATTTCATGATCTTCTAAAAATCGTGCCGTTGCCACATTAGCGAGCAACATGCATTCTTCGATCAAACGGTGAGCCTCATTGCGCACTAGGGGAACGATCTTTTTAATTTTGCGATCCTTGCCAAATACGATTTTGGTCTCTATGGTTGCAAAATCCAGTGCCCCCCGCTCTTGCCTAGTCTTTAAAAGCGTACAATATAAGCCATATAAGGCCTCTATTTGGGGTAAAAGCTCACCATATTGCTGGAGTAAATTTGGATTATCCTTGGCGATTAGACTGGCTACCTTGGTATAGGTTAGCCTTGCCTTGGAATGCATGACGGCCTTGTAAAAACGATAGCGAGTGAGTTTACCCTTGGCGGTGATAGACATCTCACAGACCATGCAAAGCCTATCCACCTTGGGATTTAAAGAGCAAAGTCCATTGGATAAAATTTCCGGAAGCATGGGAATAACCTGCGAGGGAAAATACACCGAATTACCTCGATTGGCGGCTTCTTCATCCAAGGCAGTGGCCGGTTTCACATAGTGGCTTACATCAGCAATCGCGACATAGAGTTGCCACCCACCCTTGGCCTTGGGTTTACAATAGACCGCGTCATCGAAATCACGTGCGTCTTCTCCATCGATAGTGACAAAGGGTAAATGGCGTAAATCCGTACGCCCTTGTTTATCCTCTTCTAAAACCTCGGCTTTAAAATCTTGAATTTCTTCTAATACCTCATCCGGCCAAACGTGCGGTAAATTATGTGCTCGCAAGGCGATCTCGATTTCCATCCCGGGCGCCATGTGCTCACCTAAAACCTCGGCGATACGACCGATAGCCTGGGTACGCATGGTTGGAGGAGCAACTATTTCTACCACCACGATCTGCCCGTCCTTGGCGCCATTGCATTGGTGGGGTGGAATAAGAATATCTTGGGTAATGTGTTTATTATCGGGGATAACAAAGGCTACACCACCTTCATTGATAAGTCGGCCTACCATTCTTTCGGTATTACGTTCCAAGACCTCCACAATGATGGCTTCACGCCGACCGCGCCTATCAAGTCCCCTTTCACGCACCAAAACCCTGTCGCCGTGGAAAACCTGGCGCATTTGCCTATCGGATAAGAATAAATCTTTGCCGCCGGTATCTGGAACCACAAAGCCATAACCATCTGGATGGCCTATCACGCGGCCGCGAATCAAGTCCATTTTGTCCACTAAGCCATAACTACCACGGCGATTGCACATTAACTGGCCATCACGCATCATGGCGACTAAGCGGCGGCGCATGGCCTCCTTTTCATCTTCGGTTTTTAATTTAAAAGCACGAATAATATGGTCTTTAGACGCTGGGCGGCCTAATTCTTCCAGGTACTGCATAATAAATTCGCGACTTGGAATGGGGTTGTCGTAATTGAGGGCTTCTCTTGCGGCAAAGGGGTCTTTTTTGTTAATTTTGGAGTCCACGGATAATCAATTCCTTAACTTGTTTTTTTCACTCAATACAGTAAAGTATAACTTGTTTTAACCTTAATTTATATGGAGACGCGCTAAACATGAAGAATAACCTGCCATTGGCCGTATTTGCTGCTAGCGGCTTATTACTAACTGCCTGTGCGCAATATACTAATATGTCTAAACCCGCCACTACTCAAACCGAACAATGCTTGCAAATACAGCGAGAAATGGTTTTCCGCGCCAGTGATCATAATCATGATGCCACAAGCATCACTCGTCAACAACAACAAGCTTATACCGCACACTATCAAAGTTTATGTAAGTAAAAACTTGGGTTGCATGAGCACATTCGTGCAACCCAAACCTAATCTCAATACTGCCTGTTTTTAATCCCAGGGTGTTCTCTTTTTTCTAAGGTTTGGTAATCTAAGCTGTTAAGGAAGATTGCCGTCATTTTCGATTAACATGTAGACAAGTTGCAGGTATTAATGCACAATGATTGCCATTTTATAACTTGTTTGTTAGGTCAATGGCGCAAATTTTAGTCCTTCATGGACCCAATTTAAATTTGTTGGGTAGTCGCGAACCCAAGGTTTATGGCTACACAAAACTAAGTGAGATAAACCAGCAATTAGAACACCAGGCTAAAGAGCTAGGGCATGCCATTAACTTTTTGCAAACCAATGCTGAACATGAGCTTATCGATGGCATACAGGCCGCAAAAGTGCAGGCCATTGATATCATCATCATTAATCCAGCAGCCTATGGCCATACAAGTATTGCCTTACGCGATGCATTGCTTGGCGTTGCCCTGCCTTTTATCGAAGTCCATTTATCCAACCCCTATGCCCGTGAATCCTTTCGTCAGCAAAGTTATTTAGCCGATATTGCCAAGGGTCGTATTTATGGTTTCGGTGCTCAAAGCTATTTTCTTGGGTTGCAAGCAGCTCATCATCTATTAACCAGTGGAGAATAAAACTGTCATGGATATTCGTAAAATTAAAAAATTAATTGAAATTATCAATGAATCTGGCATAGCTGAGATTGAAGTTCGAGAGGGCGAAGAATCAGTGAGAATCAGTCGCCAAACGATGCCAACCTACGCGCCAATGCCCATGCCAGCTAATTACGCTGCAATGCCAGCTGTCGAACCAGCAAAAGCAGCGGGATCTGCAGATGCGGAAAAATCAACTGATTTTGGCTTAAAGGGCCATGTTTTACGTTCTCCCATGGTAGGCACATTTTATAGCTCGCCCTCTCCCGGCGCTAAATCCTTTGTTGAAATTGGTCAACATGTAGCGGTTGGTGATACCCTGTGCATTATTGAAGCCATGAAAATGTTCAATCAAATCGAGGCTGATAAGTCTGGTAAAATCACCGCGGTTCTGGCTGAAAATGGTCAGCCTGTAGAATTTGATCAACCTCTATTTATGATAGAGGAATAACACCATGTTTGAAAAAATCGTCATTGCAAATCGTGGCGAAATTGCGCTGCGTATTTTAAGGGCTTGTCGAGAATTAGGCATTAAGACTGTTGCGGTTCACTCCAGTGCAGACAGAGATTTAAAGCATGTACGCTTAGCGGATGAGTCGGTTTGTATTGGTCCTGCGGTTGCCACCGAGAGTTATTTAAATATTCCAGCGCTTATCAGTGCCGCAGAGATCACGGATGCCGAAGCCATTCATCCAGGTTATGGGTTTTTAGCAGAAAATGCCGATTTTGCCGAGCGAGTGGAACAAAGTGGTTTTGTTTTCATTGGCCCTCGCCCCGATGCGATTCGGCTAATGGGTGATAAGGTATCGGCCATCGCCGCCATGAAAAAAGCCGGTGTACCTTGTGTGCCAGGCTCAGATGGTCCCTTGGGTGATGATAATGAGCGTATTTTAGAAGTAGCAAGACGCATTGGCTATCCCGTGATCATTAAAGCGGCTGGAGGCGGTGGCGGTCGAGGAATGCGTGTCGTGCGCAGTGAGGCCACTTTGCTCAACGCGGTATCTTTAACTCGTAGCGAAGCTAAAGCAGCCTTTGGCAATGAAATGGTTTACATGGAAAGATACCTTGAAACTCCACGCCACATTGAAGTTCAGGTTTTAGGCGATGGAAATGGTCATGCCATTCACCTGGGTGAGCGAGATTGCTCCATGCAAAGACGCCACCAAAAGGTAGTTGAAGAAGCTCCGGCACCTGGGATCAGTGAAAAGGAACGCAAGAAAATTGGTGAGCGCTGTGTTCAAGCCTGTAAAGAAATGAAGTATAGAGGTGCGGGTACCTTTGAGTTTCTTTATGAAAATGGTGAGTTCTTCTTTATTGAAATGAACACCCGAATTCAGGTTGAGCATCCGGTTACGGAATTGGTCACCGGCTTTGACATCGTCAAGGAACAAATTCGAATCGCCGCCGGCATTCCTTTTACCTATAAGCAATCAGACGTTGAGATCAAGGGTCATGCCATTGAATGTAGGATCAACGCCGAAGATCCGGTAACCTTTGTGCCTTGCGCAGGCACGATCAACCTCTATCATCCACCCGGTGGACCTGGGGTTAGAATGGATACCCATATTTATAGTGGCTATCGAGTTCCACCCTATTATGACTCCATGATTGCCAAGCTCATCACCTATGGAGAGACTCGCGAGATAGCGCTGGCAAGAATGCGCAATGCCCTAGATGAAACCGTGGTCGATGGCATTAAGACCAATATTGCCCTACACCATAACATTCTCCGGGATAGTAAATTTCAGGAGGGTAAGTTCCACATTCATTATCTTGAGCAAAAGTTAGCGGAATAACTTAGGAGCAACGGCATGGCCTGGCAGCAGATCACTTTTTCAACCGATGCGGACACGGCAGAAAAGCTTAATGAATGGCTGCTGGAAACCGAAGCCTTGGCCGTAACCTTGCAAGATGCAGAAGATGAGCCCATCTTTGAGCCTGCCCTGGGTACCACTCCACTTTGGGGCAAAACTGAACTTGTGGCATTGTTTAGTGAAGATCTGGACCTTCAAATTCTGCTAAAGGACTTAGAGCAAGGGTTTGGCCCCTTGCCCGCCTATCAAATCCAAAGGATAGCCGAGCAAAACTGGGAGCGGGTTTGGATGGATGAGTTTAAACCCATGCAATTTGGTGAGCGCTTGTGGATCTATCCCAGTTGGTGCGAACCCATTGCTCAAGATGCCGTCAACTTACTTTTGGATCCCGGGCTGGCCTTTGGGACAGGTACTCACCCTACTACCCGGCTCTGCCTGGAGTGGCTGGATCAAAACCCACCGCTTGGCCAAACTCTCATCGATTATGGTTGCGGCTCAGGCATTTTGGCTCTAGCCGCCATAAAATTGGGTGCCAAACTTGGCTATGCGGTTGACAATGATCCACAAGCCTTGTTAGCCACTGCGGAAAATGCAAGCCGCAATCACATTGACACTGAGCAATTAGCAACTCACCTTCCCGAACAATTGCCAAAACTTAAGGCAGATGTTCTCATTGCCAACATCCTGGCACAACCACTGCAAATGCTTGCATCTCAGTTTGCCGAGTTGGTTAAGCCTTCGGGAGTCATCGTGCTTTCAGGCATTCTTACTGAGCAAGCCGATGGCGTGATAGAGGCCTATAAACCCTGGTTTAACCTTTATGAAAAAACTCAAAGCGCTGAATGGGTAAGGCTGGTGGGAATTAGAAATGAGGTTGTCAGAGTTTAAGCGGGCGAGTTATTATTTTGTTGTAGTTATTATTTTATTGTTTAACTTAAATCTGACAACAGTCATAACTATAGCAAATGAATCTTAAGGAAAACTTAACAAACCCTGTCTCTGTAAATTTTTTTAAAGCAAGCCTATCTAGCTGTAACACCGTTACCCTTCTACTGCAATAAACTCCACTTATGGGCTGCCAAGATTTTTTGGCAAATTAAATAGCCCTGCTCTTTTGGCTATTGAAGCGGCTTGCCTTCAGGCATGAGCTCTGCCTGTAAAAGTGAAAGACTTGGCAAACATGAAACTTTGCTTCTCTTCAAGGTTTAAATTTTAAAGCTGCTAATATTTCCTTAATAATTAGCGGTTATAATTTGCTCATAAATTTAACCCATCAGGAGATTTAAACATGCCCATTACAGTCGCAGGATTCCATGCAGTTTGCAGAAAAGGCGATTTAACCGAACTTGAGAACATACTGCTTAAAGATCCTCAATTAGCTAATTTAAGTGAGAAGGAGCTCGCGGATTCTCTGAATATATTGGTTGATAATAACCATGATAAGTTGATCAATTTCTGCTTAATGGCGGATAATACCCGCATTAAATCCTTTTTCACTCAAGGGATTATACCGGGTTTGACCAGAGAAAGGGATTCATCTGTCGGTGGCTACATTCTTATGCGTGCGGTTGAAAAAAGATGGTCTAAAACCGCTGAACTACTGGTTAAAAATGGGTTCGATATTCACCAATATGATCCTTGTGGAACCACTGGATTAAGAATTGCAATTGAAAATAAGCTAGTCGATATTCTCGCGATATTTTTGCAATATGGGCAATGGACGCAAGAACAAAAAGATAAAACCCTGCAACACATCTCCATCTATGGAGATTTTACTACCGCAAAGGCGCTTATCAGCAAAGGTGCTAATGTCAATGCTATAAATGAAAATAAAAATGCTTTAAATCTAGCCATGCAACAACTAACGCTAAATTATGACGCTAAACAAAAAACTCTCGATACCGATCATCTAAAATTAATAACCTTGCTATTAAAATCTAAAGCTAATTTCGATCCTGCAGTTAATCCTGGGGATAATGAGGATCTACACAGATTTGTTTTTCGGCTTATGCAGGAATTTAAAAAGTTTGCCCATGACGAAAATGCGGTTATGCAATTTAAACAGGATTTTAGAAAGTGTGTTAAGGAAATGATTTTAACCGCCAATGTCAATATGGGTATCCAGCTCCAATACCCGCAATTTAATTTTACCCTATTGCAGCTTGCAACTAAATTTGACCCAGAGTTAGCAGGAGAATTGCAAAGGTGGCAAAATAATCGAGATTATTATAATCATGCTCGCTCCATGAAAAAACGCTGTATGTTCTTTGCTACCCATCTTGAGCAACGAATTAGTAAGGAAAAACAAAACCTTCCCGAGCAGGCAGCGAGTACTACCATAAGCACTATCCAATTTAATTAAACCCTTGATAGCTTGGGCTGAGATAGCCTAAGCTACCTTCTACGCTAATCAAAACTATACTAACGACTAATTAGATTGCGGCTTATATTCAAGGTATTGTTAAATTTATCTAGCATATGATAATGATCACGCTGGTTAGATAAACCATTGGAAAAGTTACTCTGGGTAAGAAACATGAAAGATGCTATGCCAACGGCTATAGAACTAATTTTTCTTAGAATGACTTATAAAGCTCTGCCACAAGATATCTTTGGGCAGAGCCTAGCTTTATGGTTAAAATTAGTGCTTTATTGCCAGGTTTTTAATAATTATTAGCGGCAAGTGAAGAAGTATAAAGGAATAAGCTTAAGGAAATATTAACGCCAGCAAAATTTATTCGGTTAAGCTTAGCTACTGTTTTACCCTTGAGAAAAGCAAAACCACCCATCTTCAGCTAAGGCTCGATAACTAAGCAGGCTGACTCCGAGCAGCTAAGAAAAATGGCAAGGCCATAGACCCTGCCCAGCTGCTTATTTAAGCTTAAAGCTAGCTGTTTAAATAGACTCTTTTATCATTATTATTCTTAGATTATTTATTGTTAGTGAGTCTATTTAATGTGCCTCCATTTAACTATAGCAGAGGATTCTTAAGGAAAACTTAATCCAGTAAATTTTTTTGCAACTAAGCTCATCTAATTATTTGGTGTTTAGCCCAGATGCTAAATTCCAAATTGATTATCCCTTAATAACTCCTTAAAATTAACGGTTATAATTTGCGCATAAATTTTACCCAAAGGAGACTTAGAATGCCCATTACAGTCGCTGAATTCCATGCAGTTTGCCAAACAGGCAATTTAACCGAACTTGAGAATATACTGCTTAAAGATCCTCAATTAGCTAACCTGAGTGATAAGGAGCTCACAGATTCTTTGGATATATTAGTTATTAATAACCATGATAAGTTGATCAATTTCTGCTTGATGGCGAATAATACCCGCATTAAATGCTTTTTTACCCAGGGAATTCTAGCACTGAGCTCACCTAATGTACGCAATAGAACTGCGGGTGTCTTCCTTCTTATGAGTACGGTTGCAAATGGATGGTCTAAAACCGTTGAATTACTGGTTAAAAATGGGGTCGATATTCACCGATTTGATGATTATTTTGAAAGCAGTGGATTATTAATGGCAATTGAGAGGAAGCTATTCGATATGTTTGCTATCTTTCTGCAATATGGGCAATGGACGCAAGAACAAAAAGATAATACTCTGCGACATGCTTCCCTAAGTGGAAATTTTGCTGCCGCAAAGTTGCTTATCAGCGAAGGTGCTGATGTCAATCCTGCAAATGTAACTCACTCACCGTTAGCCCGTGCCATGCAAGGGTTAAGCCTAAATTATGACATTGAACGAAAATCACTGGATACCGATCCTTTAAAATTAGTAACCTTGCTATTAAAATCTAGAGCTAATTTTGATCCTGCGGTTAATTATGTGCATAATCAGGATCTGCACAGATTTGTTTTTCAACTTATGCAGGGATTTGAAAAGTTTGCCCATAACGAAAATGCGGTTACCCAATTTAAACAGGATTTTAGAAAATGCCTTAAGGAAATGATTTTAACTGCTAATGTTAATATAGCAAAGCTCCAACCCCCGCAATCTAATTTTAACCTAGTGCAGTTTGCGGCGGAACTTGACCCTGAATTAGTGGGAGAAATGCAAAGGTGGCAAAATAATCGTGATTATTATAATCATGCTCGCTCCATGAAAAAACGCTGTATGTTCTTTGCTACCCATCTTGAGCAACGTATTAGCAAGGAAAAACAAAACCTTCCCGAGCAGGCTGCGAGTACTACCATATGCACCATCCAATTTAATTGACACTTCAGCTTGGGCTGATAAGGCCCAAGCTATTTTTTAGAAGGGTGATTATATTAGTAGTGACTATGAATGACTATTGAGCCTATATTTAATGAGATGCTGAATTAAAATGGCAAGGACTAAAGCCTTGCCAAAATCAGCCTAAGTTTTAGGTTAGGATAAGATCATTAACTAGGTTAGTTTATCTGTTATTATTATAAGCTTATAGTTAGTAAACTTAGTTAGTAATCTTAATTTAACTATAGCAGAGGATTCTTAAGGAAAACTTAACCCCTGAAATTTTTAAGGCGGTGATAACATCGTGTCTGTACTGTTAAGTTCTGCAGAAATGCTGCCATAATCCTCTATCGAGGTTAAACCAAGCCTTAATTCCTGATTTTCGGCAACACTTTGCTCCCAAATCTCGGTGTTTATCAACGGACGGCGGGTGACCTCATCCATTTGCAACAAGCGTTGCAGCAACAGGTTTTCATCGTAATTGTTTAACCAGCGGTTGATCTTACGCAGCTTATCATTAACCTCTACCAACCTTTGCTGAGATTCGTCTCCAAAACATTGGCTAAGGCATCGGTTTAGTGAGGCGACCGCTTTGAAGGGTAATAGGGTATTGAGTAAAAAATTACTCAGAGTTACCAAGAAACTGGTGATGCCATTATCTATTCTACATTCTTCTATAAATGAAGCAGCCGTCAAGGGTGAGGATAAAACACTAAATAGAGTCAATAAAGTCATGGTACTCATGGCTAAAAAGGGGAAGTTTTTGATCAAGAGGGCCTCGTTAGAGGTACTATAGGCTTGCTCGCCTAATAAATAAGCCGCCAACTCTTTACCCGAGTCAAATCCTACTACCATGAATAAAACTGAATTTAACCCTTGGACAATGATGGCGCCGATTGTTCTATAAAGGTCATTTTGGGTCAAGGCTCCCAGTTCATGACGAGTTACACAAGTTTCATCCGCCATCGCAAGTAACCCACACAGTGCGGGAACAAGGGCTAAACCACGCACCGCGATATAGCGCAAAGTGCTGAATTTATCAGCTTGAACCGGGATAGGAGTCTTTAAACTAACCGCACAACTTTCTAGAAAATTTTCTTTACTAAGTTCCATTAACCATTGATGATTAGGAGCTTCTAATAAGGGATCGGCGATTAGGATTTCTTCTATTTGCCAGTTGAGATTGGCTACCACCAACTGCTTTAATTGCCTTAGTCTACGGTTATTAGGAGCAATGAAATGGGTTAAACTTAAATTTCTTAAGTTGAAGTGCTTTAATAAAAATGAACAGTCAAAACCACTGAAAATAAACTTGGTGATCCCCTCTCCAATGCCTATCAACACCTGATGAGCTAAGCCTTGCTGAGAACTTGACTTGGATTTGGCAAGCGCATTGAAAGTTGCCAGGACACAACTACCGAGCAAGGGTATTGCCAATATCAAACTGGCCTTAGAATGTTTTATTTTATAGCCCACGTAACGCATTTTTTTAGTTTTAAGTAATTTTACGATGTCATTCAATAAACTGCGATCGCCCCAAACCTCCACGGTAAAATATTGTATGCCTAGTGCTACTTGTCCCAACCTCTTAAATACCACGGGTTGTAGGTTGGTTGGATCTGGCATATCTATGTAGGTTTTAGTACTTCCTGAAATCACAGCTGCGGCAATTGGGAAAAGAGTTTGACAATTTAACCATGAACATTTTTTACTAGATTTATCATTTTGCATGTTCAATACCTCTGTCATTCAACAGTCAGGCTAATTATTTTAACACACCTGCAAAATTTAAATAAGCACAAGCCTACACGCATTGCATGCCGCGGCGTATTCAAGAGGGTTTGTGGTATTAGAGATTAAACAGCTTCTTTCACAGGACTAACTTCAAAACAAAATTAAAATTGCTATTATTTTTTAGATTTAGCTGATCTTGCCCTGATGAGTAAGTTAAAAGTTGTGCTACCCTTTCCAGGGTAGCGAAAGATAAAATCAACGTTTTTTATCCGCATCTCTATCTTGAAACGGAGTAAAGACCTCGTTTAGCTGCTGAGTCACGCGTACAAACGTGGTACGTTTAGAAAGTTCCTTTAAGCGTTGCGCGCCTACATAGGTGCAAGTAGAGCGAATACCACCCAAAATGTCCATGATGGTGTTATCAACCGCGCCTCTATAGGGCACATCAACTGATTTTCCTTCGCTGGCTCGATAATCATCGACGCCACCCCGGTGTTTTATCATGGCCTCTGCAGAACTCATGCCATAAAAGCGTTTATAGGCACGTCCATCTTTTTGAATGACCTCACCCGAGCTTTCATCATGTCCTGCCAGCATACCGCCTAACATGACAAAATCGGCTCCTGCCGCAAAGGCTTTAGCCACATCACCCGGCACAGTACAACCGCCATCGGCACAAAGTCTTCCACCTAGACCATGAACGGCATCGGCACATTCGATAATGGCGGAAAGCTGAGGATAGCCTACGCCTGTCTTCATGCGAGTGGTGCATACCGAGCCCGGTCCTATACCTACCTTTACAATGTCAGCGCCGGAAATGACCAATTCCTCTGCCATCTCAGCGGTAACTACGTTTCCAGCCATGATGGTTTTATGGGGAAAAGTTTCTCTCACTCTGCAGACCAAGTCGACAAAGGGCTGGGTATAGCCATTGGCCACGTCAAGACAAATGAATTGCGTAGGCGCAAATTCAAAGATTTGAGCGAGTTTAGCAAAATCCTTTTGGCTGGTGCCTGCGCTGACAAAACAAAAGGGAGCAGCCTCTGGATTAGCCGCGCTAAATTTTTGCCAATCCTCAACCGATAAAAATTTATCCATGGCAGTCAGAAGACCATGTTTTGAAAGGCTTCTGGCCATGGCAAACGTACCGGTATGATCCATGTTGGCCGCAATAATGGGAATTCCCTTCCAGGTTAAATTAGAATGCTTAAAAGTAAATTCACGCTCCAGCTGAACTTCTGAGCGGGATTTTAAGGTGCTGCGTTTAGGACGAATCAAGACGTCTTTAAAATCAAGCTTAATATCTTCTTCAATGCGCATGATGGTACTCAAATAATTAGTTGGGACTAAAGTATACCTTTACTCTTAACTATTGCAAAATAGAGAATTGTAGCTTGAGCTTAGCCCTGCTAATGCTATAATGTTCGCCACCAAAGACTAGACCCAGCTGTTATTTGCCTTGAGGATTTTACAATGAGTATTGCCGAAGCTACCGAGAAAAAAAATCAATCTAAGCTACAAGGCCCACCCAACCAACCTTTACGGGATTGTGTTTTAAACGCTTTAAATAATTATTTTACTCAGCTCGATGGCGAATTACCTAGCGATCTATACGATATGGTCCTCAACGAAATTGAAGCGCCCTTACTGGAAGTGGTCATGAGTTATACTAAGAATAATCAAAGCAAGGCGGCTATACTTTTAGGTTTAAGCCGTGGAACCTTGCGGAAAAAATTGCATATTTATGGTTTAGAGAAGCCCTAAAGTACAGTTTAGCGGCTTTTTGCTAGTAAAAACACTCGTGTAATCCGATCTCTTCAACTATAAAATCCCTTCATAAATCTTGCTTGTTAATCAGCAAATCTGTGCTATATATTAGCTTACTAATCATTAGTAAGCTATGGAGAATTTATGCATGCCTTAAGCGAAAAGTTTCCTCTTTTGCTCCATGAAACAGCAGCAGCCTGGCGTAACCAGTTAGACAAGCGATTAAAACCCTTGGGCTTAAGTCAGGCTAAGTGGCGAATCCTATTACACTTGTCTTTAGCCAAAGAACCACTGATTCAAACCGAATTGGCAGCTAGATTGGGCATTGAGGGTGCTACCTTGGTGGGCCTATTGGATAGGCTTAACCAAACGGGCTGGATAACGCGCCAAAACAACTCCAATGATAGACGCTGTAAAGCCGTTTTTTTAACCCAAAAAGCCCAAGAGGCCTTGGTACATATCCATGCCACCGCTAATCAATTGAGCGAGGAGGTATTGAAAACCCTGGATGAAAGTGAGCTTAGCCAATGTTTTAGAGTCCTACAACATATTAAACAACAAATGGATTTATAATATGAATTTAAGCGCTAAATTAACTCAATCACTGCAGCAACTTAAATCATCGCCCTCATTGAGAAAAAGATCGCTGTTCTTCTTAAGTATTGTAGGGCTGATGATAATGGGTGGTTATTGGGCTTATAGCCAGCATTATATCAGTACCGAGGATGCCTACATCAATGCCAATGTCGTTCAAGTGGCCTCTCAAGTCAGTGGGCGCATTGCTCACCTGTATGTAGAAAATAATCAGTTGGTAAATAAAGGAAAATTATTATTTGAACTTGACCCGGCTCCGTTTAAGGTTGCTGTAGAAAAAGCCAAAGCCCAACTAGCTATTGCAGAAGCGTCTCTACAACATGCACAGTTGAGCGCCAAGCGAACCTTAGATCTGGTGAAAGCCAAGGTATTAACGCCTCAAGATCAGGATAATGCGGTGGCTGATCTAAACAGTGCGCTCGCTACAGTTCAATTAGCCAAGGCTAATGTTACCGAGGCCGAATTAAATTTACATTATACCCAGGTATATGCCTTAACCAGCGGTTTATTGACTAATTTAACCCTTCGCGAAGGAAACATGGTATCGGCCAATCAACCCCTTTTTGCCTTGATAAGCAATGCCGATTATTGGGTCGATGCTAATTTCAAAGAGACTGAATTAAGCACAATTCATTCGGGTCAAGCGGCTAAAGTTGTGGTTGATATGTATCCTGATTATAACTTTAAGGGCACAGTCACCAGTATAAGCGGTGGTAGTGGCACAGCCTTTTCCTTATTACCCCCACAAAATGCAAATGGTAATTGGGTTAAAGTTACTCAGCGTGTTCCCGTTAAGATCCAAATTGCTAACCCTAGCGCAAATCATCCCTTGCGAATAGGCACCACTGCCACGGTAACCATTGAAAAGTAAATTATCTGTATGCAACCTATATATCTAAGCCTTAATGCAGCACAGCGTTGGTTAATCACAATAGCCGTGATGTCGGCTACCCTAATGCAAGTGCTAGACACGACCATTGTGAACGTGGCTTTACCTCATATGCAGGGTTCACTCAATGCTGCGCCCGATCAAATTTCCTGGACCCTAACCAGTTATTTAGTGGCTTCTGGCATCTTCATGCCTCTCACCGGTTATCTTACCGATCGCCTAGGAAGAAAAAAATATTTAACTTATTCGATCGCGGGTTTTACCTTGGCCTCTGTTCTCTGTGGCGCGGCTCATTCGCTCACCCAAATGGTTTTGTTTAGATTACTGCAGGGAATATTCGGCGCAGGATTAGTACCCTTATCTCAAGCCATTCTAACTGATATTTATTCACCCGAGGAACGAGGTAAGGCGATGGCTATCTGGGCCATAGGCGTCATGGTAGGTCCCATTTTAGGCCCTACTTTGGGTGGTTATCTTACCGATGTGGTGAATTGGCGCTGGACTTTCTACGTCAACGTACCCATAGGATTATTTGCCTTACTGTTGGCCTGGCAGGTAGTGCCTGAAACCGCAACAAAAAAACGCGGCATGGATTGGTTTGGCTTGAGTTTGATTTCAATTGCCATAGGAGCCACCCAGTATTTACTTGATAGAGGCAATCAAGAGGATTGGTTTAATGCTCGCAGTATTCAACTCAGTTTAATTTTAGCTCTAGGTGGCTTATTGGGCTTTTTACTGCATAGCCTGAAACAACGGGAACACATAGTTTTTGACGTTCGTATATTTAAAGACCGTAATTTTACCATTGCCAGTATTTTATTAGCCCTATTTGGCTTGGGTTTATATGGTTCAATGGTGATCCAACCCCTGTTTTTAGAGGATTTATTAAACTACCCTGTGCTTATTGCAGGCTTAGTCATGGCTCCACGCGGCATCAGTAGCTTGTTCAGTAATGTTCTAGTAGGGAAATTGCTGGGCCACATTGATCCTCGTTGGCTTATTGCCACAGGTGTAGGACTCAGCGCATTGGGGGTTTCTGTAGGGGCACATTACACGACAAATATCAGCACTTGGTGGTTTATTTGGCCACTGTTGATACAGGGTTTTGGTTTAGGAATGGTTTTTGTTCCCTTATCGACCATGGCTTTTCTAACTCTTTCTCAAAGCGCCAGAACTGAAGCTGCGGGCATTTTTAGTTTAATGCGTACCCTAGGTTCATCAATAGGCATTGCACTCACCATTACCGTCTTAACGCGGCATACGCAAATCGCTTGGAATCAACTGGGTGGCTTTATCCACCCTTATAATCCCGCCCTATTGAATTATCTGCAACCTCTACATTTAAAAGCTAACGATGCTAGCGCTGCGCTTATCCTTGGTAATGAGCTAGCTAAACAGGCGCAAATGATCGCATTTATCGATGCTTACAAATTTATAGAGTGGAGCTTTTTAGCCATGTTGCCCTTGCTGCTACTTTTACGCCGTCCTAAGAGTGGGTCTAGTCTTAGATAGATCGCTATCTATTGCGTTTCACATGACGCATCAGCCGCTTACGCTTACTGATTTGGCGTGAGGTCAATTTATTTTTGCGGTCGGCAAAGGGGTTTTCTCCGCTCTTAAATTCAATTCTAATGGGAGTACCTCTAAGCTTAAGCGCTTGGCGGTAAAAATTAACTAAATAGCGTTGGTAGGCATTGGGAATGGCTTCTACCTGATTGCCATGAATGACAATGATGGGAGGATTATGCCCACCCGTATGCGCATAGCGTAATTTAATGCGCCGGCCGTGCACCAACGGTGGGGAATGTTCTGCCACCGCTTTTTGCAATAGCTCAGTAAGTTTTGTGGTCGATAATTTCCGGGTTGCAGATTGAAAAACTGTTTGGACCTGCTTAAACAAATCACCCACACCCGTGCCATGCAAGGCTGAAATAAATTGTAAGGGCGCAAAATCAACGAAACCCAGTTTACGCTGCAACATTTCCCTAACGCGGAGTTTCTCGTCGGCTGTTAAGCCATCCCATTTATTGATGGCAAGTACTAATGCCTTACCCGCATCTAGAACAAAGCCTAATAGATTAAGGTCATGGTCGACAATTCCTTCCCGCGCATCAAACACCATGATCACCACGTTGGCCGCTTCAATGGCTTGCAGAGTCTTTACCACGGAAAATTTTTCTATAACCTCGGTAATCTTACCCCGCCGTCTTACACCCGCCGTATCTATCAAGGTGTAATGCTCACCGTGACGCTCCAAAGGAATAAAGATACTATCACGAGTAGTGCCAGGCATGTCACAAACCACAACCCGCTCCTCGCCCAACATACGGTTTACCAAGGTTGACTTGCCCACATTAGGCCTACCCACTATGGCGGTTTTTATGCCTAACTCAGCCGAGTCTTGGTCTGCTTGGTGCTTAGGTAATTGGCTGGCTAAGCTTTGTAACAGAAGATTGAGACCTCTGTTATGAGCTGCAGCAATGGGAATTGGCTCACCCAAGGCCAGGGCATGGAAGTCGGCACAGGCGATTTCAACACTTAGACCATCCGTCTTGTTTACCACAAGCATAATTGGCTTATTGAGTTGGCGAAACTCGCGCGCTAAATCGGCATCAGCCGCAGTAAGCCCCGCTCGGCCATCGACCATAAACAAGAGAAGATCAGCTTCTTGCATGGCCTGTTTGGCTTGAACTGCCATCAACTCATCAATGGTAGACTCAATTTCACCAATTCCACCGGTATCAACCAAAATAAACTTATATTCATTAAATTCGACTTGGCCATAAATCCTATCCCGGGTTAAACCCGGCTGATCGGCTACCAGGGCGTCACGACTTTTAGTCAACATGTTGAACAACGTGGATTTCCCCACATTGGGCCGGCCTATAACTGCAACAACAGGTAACATTTAGCGGCCACCACTCAATTGATAAGCGGTTATCTTACCGGTTTTGCTGACTACAAGTAATTTGTGGTTAGCCACAATCGGGGCCGCAATGATGCTATCACTACCCACCCTTACCCTAGCGATAAAATGCCCATCGTCTTGAGCAAGCCAGTGCAAATAACCCTCTGCATCACCCACGACAATGGCGTTTGACTGAATCACGGGACCTGTGATACGACGATCTTTTAATTGAGTTTGACGCCATTCAACTCTGCCGGTATCCCGATTGACCGCCCAAACTTGACTGTCGGTATCGGTTGCAATCAACAGATCATCGGCAGCAGCCAAATTATGATAGGTTGAAAACGGACGCTGCCATAGTAAGTTGTTACCATCAACGGACATGGCTAATAAATTACCTTGATAGCTGGCAATATAGAGCGTGTTATTGACTATCAGAGGATCGGTATCAACGTCAATCAATTGCTGCACAAAAGACGCGCCTTGAGGCATAGCAATTTTTCGCTCCCAAATCAATTGACCGTTTGCGAGTTTAACTGCAGTAAGCTTGCCATCGTTAAAACCCGTGATGACCTTATCCTGTTTAATTTGAGGAACGCTACTTGCTCTTAACATGTATTGGCTCTGACCATGATCGTATTGCCAGGCTTTACTACCATTAGCAACATTTAGGCCATACAGCTTACCATCAATGGTTTTTACCACAACCTTGCCATCGCTAATTTGCGGAGCCGCTAAGATTTGGGTGGATAAGGTGCTCTGCCAGCTAAGCTTACCCGTGTTCATCTGCAGCGCCAATACCTTGCCATCGGCAGTACCCACGACTACAAGATTTTCGCCAACACCTGGACCACTGGTAATTTGAGTTTGGGTTGAGGTGCGCCATAAACGTTTGCCACTATCGACATCATAAGCAGCCACTACCCCATCGTAATTACTGACAAAAACCATGCCTTGACTTGCAACAAGCGGTAAAGCCATTTGCATTTTTGCCGAGCCATTACCTGCACTCGCCGTCCAGACAGGGGTGACCGTTTGACTCTGCGTAATCGGACTTAAGGGAGTGGGTTTGGGATGATTGTCTTTACCAAATCCACTTAAATAACTACAACCGACCATTGATAGACTAAAGGTACCTAGCAGTAAACTTGTGACTATTTTCTTCATGCGCTTTTCTCCCCCATGGGTATAGCATCGTATTTCATTTGTAATAAGGGCCGGGTATTTTTTACATCCGAGGTGGCCTGCAGGGCTTTAGCATAGGCTTGGCGAGCCTGCTCTGGCTTATTCATGGCCAAGAAGGCATCTCCTGTGATTTCATAGGCATAACTTGGAAAGTTAGTTTGGGTTTGACCCTTTAAAATATCTAAGGCCTGTTGAGGTTTATGGGTGGCGATATAAACCCGAGCTGCACGCAGCACAGCCAATTCCTTAAGCGCTGGATCACGCGCATTTTCCGCTGCCCAGTGTAGTTTCGCTTGAGCCTGGTCCCATTGACCCGCGGCTACGGCCTGTTTTGCCAATTGCAGTGAGGCCAAAACTGCATAAGGTGTTTTGGGAAACTGGTTCATCAATTGCTCTGCTTGAGCTTCTATTTTTTTGCTATTGTCATGCTCAATATTATTTACCATCTGTAAATAAAGCAGCCCTGCTCGTTCACGATAGATTTCTTGCTGTTTTTGCCAATAATGCCAACCATAGCTTAGCGCCAGGGCCAGAACGATGCCTGCGATGATGGGCTTGCCGTATTGGTGCCATAGTTTTTTTAACTGGTCAATTTGTTCTTGTTCTGTCAGGTAAATTTCCATACTCAATCCTTCACTTTAAATAACTGCTGACATCCGCTTGCGGTACTGTCAGTTGAGGCCTATCTTCACGCAACCACTTTAGGGTCACCCGATTAGTAGCAACTTCATCCTCGCCCAGGATCAAAGCCAGCTTTGCTCCACTCCTATCCGCTCTTTTAAATTGAGCCTTAAAATTGCCTCCACCACTATTATACAGTAGACGCAAGTTGGGCAGTTCATTGCGCAATTGCTCGGCAAAAGGCAGGCCCAGCTGCTCTGCCGCATCGCCCATCAGGATAAGATAAACATCCAGTTCTGCATTAGGCCTAGGTTCGATCTGTTCCAAGAGACTTACCAAGCGCTCAAGACCTAAGGCAAAACCCACTGCGGGAGTTGATTTACCTCCGAGTTGTTCGACCAATCCATCATAACGTCCTCCCGCGCACACTGTGCCCTGAGCACCGAGGCTATCGGTTACCCATTCGAAAACCGTTTTGCCATAATAATCCAAGCCACGTACCAAATGCGGATTAAGTTGATAGGCAATGTTGGCCTTATCTAGCAGCAGGCAAAGTCTAGCAAAATGGACTCTTGAATCTTCATCTAGGTAATCCAGCAGCTTGGGTGCAGAGGCAAGAATGGGTTTTAATTCCGGATTCTTACTGTCTAATATCCGTAAGGGATTGGTCTCTAGACGTCGCCTAGAGTCTTCATCAAGCCTATGACTATGTTGCATTAGATAGGCTACTAGACTTTCGCGATAGGCCTGTCTGGCCGCTAAGCTACCCAATGAATTCAGTTGCAAGGTAACCAATTTATCAATGCCTAGTCTACGCCAAAGTCTGGCGGTTAAAATAATTAATTCGGCATCAATATCAGGCCCATTTAAGCCAAAGGCTTCGGCTCCGAATTGGTAAAACTGCCTATAGCGGCCTTTTTGCGGTCTTTCATGCCTAAACATCGGCCCTATATACCAAAGTTTTTGGATTTGATTGTAAAGTAAACCGTGTTCAATACCGGCTCGCACGCAGCTTGCAGTCGCTTCGGGTCTTAGGGTCAAACTATCTCCGTTGCGATCGACAAAAGTATACATTTCCTTTTCAACAATATCGGTTACCTCGCCTATCGAGCGCTTAAATAATTCGGTCCTTTCAACAATAGGCAAACGAATTTCTTGATAACCATAAGCAGCCATCAGTTCCCGAAATAGGCTTTCCAACTTATGCCAATAACCCATTTGGTCGGGCAAAATATCGTTCATACCACGTACAGCTTGTAGAGTTTTTGTCATAACTTACCTATTCTTGCTCGGGTTGAGGAATGACGAGTGGAGTCACTTTAGCCTGCTTGAGCACATCTTCAGGTTTGATGCTTAAGCTAAAAGAATTATCCGTTGCGGTGGTCTCACTCGCCTTTGGCTCTGCTTGAGGTTGTGGCTTAAGTGGTATTGGCGGTTTAGGGGGTAACTGCGATTTAGCTTGTGGGTGTACAGGTCTTACCAAGCCGAGTTTACTCTGGATGAGTCCAAAGTAATCCTTAATACTCCAGGCGAACAGGCCCAAAGCCGCAAGGATAACCAGAATAATTAGCCATTTGATAATAGAAGTTGAGCGCCGTCTATAAGTTGTTTTTAATGCAAGTTTTGGCTTATCTGACTCATGTTCAGTAAGCTCCAAGTTATTAAAAGTAGTGATGATTTCATCGGCCGATAAACCCAAAAGCCTAGCATAATTACGCAAATAACCTCGAATAAAGGTATGACCTGCGAAATTAGCGTAGTGATCTTCTTCCAAATCGATAACCATTTGCGTGGTAAGATGTAGCGCAATAGCCACTGACTCTATGGATAAATTAGCCGCTAAACGCGTTGCCTGTAGACGTTTCCCCGGACCAGGAAGCCCCATTTTACGTGCTGCCTTGTCTGCGGCAAACTTAGCTTCAGTTTCTATTAGATCTTTATTCATAATAACCTTAGTCATTATCAATGCAATTTTCGCTGCAAATTACTACGCAGTTTTACATAGGCAGGTGGCAGCTCTGCCTGGCTTGCATATACATTAAGATATTTTACTGCCTCGCGATTTTTACCTTGTTTATGCATGATATCGGCTAAATCCAACAAGGGCATTAAACGCGAAGGGTTTTGTTGAATGGCCCTTTGCAAATACTGCTCGGCTAAACGATAATTTGGAATTTTCGCTGCGCATAAGCCTGCATTTTCATTGGCATCGGCTGTTTTAAGGTAATTTTGATCGGCAATGGCCTGCTCAAAATAGCTCAGTGACTCTTTGTATTTGCCTTGCAAACAGATAAACCGTCCATAATTGTTTAAAGTGGCACCATCGTGAGGCGCTATTCGTAAGGCTTGTAAGTAATAATCTTTTGCCCTCTCGGGGTCACCCGTCATTTGGTAATAATAAGCCATAGCCTCTAAGGCCGGAGGCCAGTTAGGCGCTTTTTCCAAAGCGCTCAATAGCTTTTGCTTTGCCCTAGGCATATCGCCTTGCTGAATATAACCTACACCTAGTTGCACATTGTAGTCTGCTAGCTGTTGGCTACTATTCTTAGGCTGAGCTACTGCTGTCTTGGTCGTTGAACCACAGCCCACCATTAAACAGCTAAGCAAAATCAGACCCATAATTTTATGTTGTGGCTTCATTGATCGATGTCCCTGTTTCAAGAGTGACTTTCATGGCCGCAAGTTTTGCCCGTGCTGAGCGCTTAGTACGGTCATGTACTTTCCCAGCAAGTTGGCCACAAGCAGCATCTATATCATCGCCGCGCGTTTTACGAGTAATGGTAATTAAACCCGCCCGCATTAATTTTTCTCTAAATTTATCTATCGTAACCTGTTTGGAGCGTTTGTATTTAGTATTAGGAAACGGATTAAATGGGATAAGATTAACTTTAGCCGGCACGCCATGCAAGATATTTATCAATTGCTCGGCATGGGCATTACTATCATTTACGCCCTCTAACATGACGTATTCCATGGTTATCTTACGTTTTTTATCATTGCCGTAATAAGCCTTACAGGCCTCTAATAATTGTTTGAGGGGATATTTTTTATTTAGAGGTACTAACTCATCACGCAATTTGTCATTAGGCGCATGTAAAGACACGGCCAGTGCAACATCGCTGAGTTTGGATAACTGTTCCATGGCAGGCACGACTCCCGAAGTGCTTAGGGTAACTCTATACTTAGATAGGCTATAAGCAAAATCATCCTTCATGATATTCATGGCGCTGACAACATTCTCAAAGTTAAGCAGTGGCTCCCCCATACCCATCATCACGACGTTGGTAATATGCCTATCATGTTCACCCTGTTGCGAAGATAAACGCCTTACAGCAATCCACACCTGGCCTATGATCTCAGCCACGGTTAAATTGCGGTTAAAACCCTGCTGGGCTGTGGAACAAAAGCTACAGTTAAGCGCACAACCCACTTGCGATGAAACACAGAGCGTGCCTCGACCTTCTTCCGGAATGAATACTGTCTCAATGCAATTACCATCCTTAAGCCGTAATAGCCATTTGCAAGTTCCATCCTTGGAAAGCTGCTCAAGAGCTATCTCTGGCGCCTCTATGACGGCCTTTTCTTCAAGCTGTTGACGCAAGTTCTTGCTTAGATTGGTCATTTTGGCAAAATCGGTAACCCCATAAAAGTGAATCCACTTCATGACCTGATCTGCCCTAAAGCTTTTTTCACCCAGACTACTGAAGAACGCTTGCAGGGAGGTACGTTCAAAATCAAGTAAATTTATCTTTGCTACAGTATTCATCACTTTATACTACTTTAATGACTCTAGAATGGGCTAACTATCATTAGCCCAACCGAGTTTCTAATTTAAAAACTATCTAATGCGCTCGCAGAGTTCTTCTTTAGAAAAGAAGAAGGCGATTTCCTGCTTGGCATTATCCAAACTATCGGAACCATGAACTGCATTTTCATCGATAGAGTCAGCAAAATCAGCCCTGACAGTGCCTGGATCCGCTTTTTTAGGATCGGTAGCACCCATGACCTGACGATGCTTAGCAACCGCATCTTCAGCTTCAAGTACTTGCACCATGACAGGGCCAGAAATCATAAAATTAACCAACAGAGGAAAAAATGGCCTTTCCTTGTGAATCGCATAAAATTCCTCGGCCTGAGCCTTACTCAGCTGCATCATTTTTGCTGCAACGACCCGCAGGCCTGCCTTTTCAAAATAACTGTATATTTTACCAATGACATTTTTTGCAACTGCATCAGGTTTTATAATGGATAGGGTTCTCTCAACTGCCATGGATCAAATCTCCGTTAGTTATTGTTAGGTCACAGACGGCAACATACCGTCTCTCAAGCAGGGAAATATACCCAGCCTAAAAAAACATTTCCGTCTTTTAAAGGCGAAGCTTTTCATCCCCATTTTTTAAAACGCCTTATTATACGTGCGATATGCCAAATTGACAAAAAGATTAATGAAACTGTTTGCGAAGATGGATTTTAAAACCCCATCACTTACATTATACTAGGCTTAAGCAATAAACAGACGCGAACCATGTCAACAAAAAATTTCGTTGCGGCCGATTGGCCTGCCCCTCTTAATGTAAAGGCCTATGTTACAACAAGATTTGATGGTTATAGCCTAGCGCCTTATCATGGTTTTAACTTGGCAACTCACGTGGGTGATCAACAAGATAAGGTTAACTTAAATCGGCAACTTCTCCAAACTTTACTTAATTTACCCAATGAACCCATTTGGCTGAATCAAGTACACGGAACCACCTGCCTAATAATCAATCAACACTCGGCCCTTAACGCCACAGCTGATGCTGCCTATAGTGATCAAGCGGGCACGGTTTGTAGCGTTTTAACTGCCGATTGTTTGCCAATTTTACTTTGTAATACCCAAGGCAATGAAATTGCTGCCATTCATGCTGGCTGGCGAGGACTTGTTGCAGGCGTCATCACCCACACTGTTAATTGCTTTAAAAGCCCTCCAAATCAACTATTAGCATGGCTTGGCCCTGCAATTGGTCCCGAGGCCTTTGAAGTGGGGTCAGAGGTACGTTCTCAATTTATTGAGGTAGATAAAGCTCTAGCACAAGCCTTCATTCCTTCGACCGAAGGTCGCTGGCTCGCCAACCTGTATCAACTTGCAACTCAGCTCTTAGCTAACCTAGGTATTCATAGAGTTTATGGCAAACCACGATGCACTTTTAGTAACCCAGAGCTATTTTTTTCCTATAGACGCGAGCCAGTGACAGGCCGGCAAGCCAGTCTAATTTGGTTTGAATAAGCGACCAGATGGGTTAAACTAGGCCCTTTTAAATCAAAGGATCAACTAACATGAAACGTTCAGCTTGGATACCCTTCGCTAGCCTATTAGCATTAAGTGTCAGCTTATTACCTACAGCCTCTGCACTTGCTAGTGGCCTTCCTGCAGATGCAGCGTTCAAACAGACAAATCTTTCTACAATGCTAAAACAGGCCATGCCAGCCGTAGTCAATGTGGCGGTGCAAGCTGAAATCATAAATCCTATCAATCCGTTTGCTAGGGATCGTCAGTCTCAACAACCTGGTCAACCGCTGAGCAAACGGTTTGAAGGTTTTGGCTCAGGTGTCATCGTCGACGCCAAACAGGGTTATATTTTAACCAATGCTCACGTCATCCATGCAGCAAAAATAATCACCATTACCCTATCCGATGGCCGCGTTTATCATGCCAAATTAATAGGCGAGGACGTGGCTTCCGATATCGCCGTTTTACAGATCAAAGCCGATAATTTGACGGCCATGAGTCTCGGTAATTCCGATGATCTACAGGTGGGTCAGCCGGTAGCTGCCATAGGTAACCCCTTTGGCTTTAATCAAACTGTAACCTCGGGCATCATCAGCGCTTTACAGCGTTCGGATCTACATCTTGAGACTTTGGAAGACTTTATTCAAACCGATGCTCCTATTAATCCGGGCAATTCCGGGGGTGCCTTAGTCAACATGACCGGTCATTTAATTGGCATCAACACGGCAATTTATGCACCCGAAGGCGGTAACGTGGGCATTGGCTTCGCTATTCCTGCGAATATGGCTCGAAGCGTGATGGAGCAGTTGATTAAATTTGGTGAAGTAAGACGAGGTGTATTGGGTGTTTTAGTTCAAACGCTGACTCCCGATCTGGCAATGGCTTTTAATAAGATCACTCCTAGCTTAACCGCGCAGTTTAATGCCTCGGGTATCCAAGGTGCCGTCGTTGACTCCGTGGTACCCAACTCCCCTGCAGCTAAGGCGGGAATCAAAATTGGCGATATCATCCGTAAAATCAATGGTAAAACCATCAAGACGGGAGCGGAGATCAAGAATATGGTCGGCTTACTGCAAATTGGCGATTCGCTTAACCTTGAAATTTTACGTGAAGGCAAAACTCTTAATCTTCATTCAACCGTGATAGACCCTCACGAACAGGAAAAGGTTGAGGCCAAGAATAAGCAGCTGCTCAGCGGCGTAACCTTACAAAACATCACCGTACAAGAACCCGTGCACGGTTATGTTGAAGGCGTGCTCGTGGTTGACGTTAATGAAGACAGTACTGCTTGGCATAGGGGATTACGCCTGGGTGATATCATCATTTCGGCAAACTTAAAGCCAGTGCATAATATTAACGACCTCAATGAAATAGCCAAACAAAACCCGCAAGAACTGTTGCTGAATATTCAGCATGGGCCTTATGCGGAATTTAGAGTCATTAAATAGTCATTGCGCAAAAGTTAATTTTAAGATAGGCTAACTTCCCTCTGAGAATACTTACGGGTATTCTCAACGGAGAGGTGTCCGAGCGGTCGAAGGGGCTCGCCTGGAAAGCGAGTATACGTCACAAGCGTATCGAGGGTTCGAATCCCTCCCTCTCCGCCATGATGAGTATTTAATCCTTATGGCAACTCATCGGTCCTTTCGCAATGCTATACCGCAAACCCCGCCAGGTCCGGAAGGAAGCAACGGTAGTGGTAGACGCGTGTGCCGAAATGTGGCTGATGGGTGCCTCCAACTTGCATATTTTCTTCTCAGACTTCATAATAATTCACAAGCTAGAATAAGGGTCAAACCATGGTCTCCATTCAGTGGCAGCTAAAGCCTTTAGCAGAATTAAGTTCCGAGACTCTCTATCAGATCTTGAAGTTACGCCAGGATGTGTTTGTTATAGAACAACACTGCAGCGAGCCTGACATCGATGACCTAGATCATAAGGCCTTGCATCTTATCGGTCACCAGTCTAATAAGCTTGTAGCTTACGCGCGCCTATTTGCCCCGGGTAACTATTATGCTGGCTATACAAGCTTTGGCCGAGTCGCGGTACCTGCTACAGCCCGAGGCTTAAATTTAGGCAGAGGCTTGGTCCACCAAGCTTTAGCGGCTTTGCAATCCCGCTGGCCGGAGTCTCCGATTAAGATCAGCGCTCAATATTATTTAGTGGATTTTTATCAAAGTTTTGGCTTTAAGTCCGTGGGTGAAGCTTATAATGAAGCTGGGATCTTACACATTGCCATGCTCTATTCATCTCCCATTGCTAAGGGCTAGTTGATTTTAAGCCTAGTCTCTTCTAGACTTTTATACTTTATACTAGCCGTTAACTCATAGAGGACAAACATGCAGGAAACTCTAAAGCAAAGCCTAAGTGAAAGGCTTAAGCAAAAATACATTCATCCCTATTCCTTTACTCTAAAGGGTATTTTTAAAGAAAGTTGGAGATTGACTAAAGGCGCCAAAGGCCCTTTACTCTTGGCTCTGTTTCTATATTTCTTGATTGCCTTTGGTGTCGATCTTTTGAAAACCCTAGTTGTTATGTTTAGCAATACTGTAGTCGGCATAATTCTGCAGTTTATTTTAGAAATTTTGCTTCTCAAACCGCTTTTGGGTGGAGTTTTGTTGTTAAGTGTTCAACGAGCAGCGGGTGCGACTATTAAGGGTATGAGCATGTTCTCGGCCCTGAATTGGTTTAATATCTTACATTTATTTGTGGTATTTCTTTGGCAAATGTTTCTGTATATTATCGTTGCCATTCCTTTAGCCGGTATTTTGCTGATGACTCATACCCTATCGCTTACGGGTGAATTCAATGGCAATATGCTAGTCCTAGTCAGTGTCATCACCGTGGCCGTAATAGCCGTTTTATATATTACCACTATTTACTTTATGGCTACCCCGCTCATCGTTACCCAACGTATTTCGGGTTGGCAAGCCTTGACTCTGTCAAGGTTAGCCGTGAGGCAACACTTTTTCCAAATTCTGTGGTTGGATTTAGTTGCTTTTTTAATTCTTCTGGTAGGTGGAGTTTTCACCTTAGGCATAGGTTTTATTTGGATTTTCCCTTGGCTTTATATTACCCAGGGTAGATTATTCAATACCCTGTTTTCGCTGCCTCAAGAAACTCACACCTAGCAACAGTTGAAAAGCTAAGCTTTGAGATAAATCTCTGGATAGGTTTATCTCAATGCTAAGCCTTTTCAGCTCATGATTTTAAACATCCATTGCATGGTGCCCATTGCATGGTGCCCATTACTTCTGTACAAGGTTTAGCAACACTTAAAACTACTTTAATCTTAAACTAAATGCCAAAACCTAAGGTTAATTAATAAAATCTTAAGCTTAAACGGTTATTATGTTCTTTATATAAGCTAATTAATAAAGAAATATGACCGTAAAAGCACAACTCTTCTCTCATAACCAGCAAGTCATCGTTAAACTCATAGACAACTATCTAAGCTTTGCTCAGGTCAATGGCTGTGCCTATGATAATTTAGCCTGTTTATTGCTAGAAATTCCTCAAGACTTAGATAAACAGCACGCAAAATTCTTGGAACCCATTGCCACTTGCCTAACTCAGCCTGATTATCAGGCTTTTACCAAAAAACAGATTTTAACTAAGCTTAAGGAAAAATATCCCGCTGCAAAGCTTGATGCTAATAGTTCTATAGCCCAGATCTTGGCTTGGGCCCAGCAAAACAAGCCTAGAACCACCATTGGATTATCCGCGGAGTTATTTAAAAAATTCAGCTCTAGACACTCTCAAGCTCTAGGTGCGGCCTTAAAAATGGCAGACGTTTACGTTTTAGATATGCGTTGGAGTAAGCTTTACCAATTGACACCTGAACAATGGCGAACGCTGGGGACGATCTTAAAACATGCAAGGCTTCAAGCGCTGGATTTAAGAAAGAATGAGCTTTGCCTATTGACATCTGTACAATGGCAAGCCCTAGGTGCGGCCTTAAAGGACACGGGGCTTCAGGCTTTGAATTTAAGAAAGAATGAACTTCATAAGTTGACGATTGAACAATTGCAAGCTCTAGGTGAAATCTTAAGGGCCGCCGGTATTAAGGAGCTGGATTTAGCGGCAAATGACCTGCATAAGTTGACAGTTGAACAGTGGCAAGCCTTAGCTGTAGCCTTAAAAGCCGCTGGAATTCAAACTCTGAGTTTAAGAAAAAATTGGCTTTGTAAACTGAAACCCAAGGAATGGCAGGCCTTTTGCGAATTTTTAAAAGTAGCTGGCATTCAAGCCTTGGATTTAGCTGGAAACGCTCTTTATGAATTGGCGCCCGAACGATGGCAAGAGTTAGCTGCAGCCCTAAAAACTGCGGGTACCCAAGCTTTGGATTTAAGCTGGAGTGGGCTTTTTTTATTTAAACCTAAACAGTGGCAACTCCTGGGGGAGTTCTTAAAAAAGGCCGGGATCAAAACTCTGAATTTAAGCCAAAATATCTTTTTTAAGCTGACGCATAAAGAATGGCAAGCCTTGGGCCAAGCCCTAAAAACCGCGGGCATTGAATCTCTAGATTTAAGCTGGAATGAGCTTTATCTACTGACCCGTGAACAAAAACAAGCCTTTTATCAAATGCTAAAAACCTCTGGTGTGTTATACCTTAATCTGGAAACAGAGACTCTATCACTCGATGATGCGTATTGGACTATCATGCTACAAAATCACTGTGAGTCTATCTTTAAAGCCGATCACCATTTGGAAGAACTCCCCTTTCAATTAGCTTTACAAGCCTTTGAGTGGCCCTATCCCTTAACCGATGAAAAACTAGCTTGCTTTGTCAAACAACTTGAGGCTTCTAAAGACCCCGTAGCTATACTGATAGCTGGTTTGTTAGTTTTAGGATATTGCAATAACTTTCCAGACTCTGATAATGAAGCTTATAGGGAAAAACGAATTCACGACGGCATTAGCCTCTTGCTCCAAGCTGCGAATAAAGGACTTCCTCTACAGCTTGACCATAAGCTGAATCATTTTCTCTGGCACCTTAAGGTCATTCATACCGAAGAATACCCGTCCGTTGCTAAGCGCTTAGGTCAGCTTTGGTTACGGCCTCAGATAGACACTTACCATTATTTTTCAGCGCGTACAAAATACCCTGTTTTTAGCTTAAATTGGCGGCAAGAGCATAGGCTTCAAGCTCATGTGACGCCAGCTGAGCCTGTACCACAGCCAGAAAGTTTGGTTTTGATACCCTGTCTTAATAAGCCAAGCTAGAGCCTATGCCAATATTTTACCGAACTTATTAAATAATTCACAGCTTACATCAGCCCCTGGCGGGTAAAAAAACTAGCAATAAAGTTACTTATACATTAAGCTATAGCCTAATTGAGAAACAACATGCAAGAAAGTACCAGCGAACAATTAAAACAAAAATACATTCGCCCCTATTCTTTTAGCTATAAAGCCTTGTATAAAGCGAGTTGGCAATTAACCAAAGGCGCTAAGGGTGCACTTTTATTAGGCGATTTTTTGTATACATTGGTTATTCTGATTGGGATTTTACTAAGGTATTTAATAGCTCAGATTAGCCACCCTAACTTGGGTTTTATGAGTCAAATCGTATTCATTTTGATCGTAGCCAAACCCTTAGTATGTGGTTTATGGCTAATCGCCATGCAACGTGCTGCGGGAAATAAGATTAAAGGCACAGCCATTTTCTCGGCTATCAATGGGTTTATTAATATCGAGCAGATTTTCATTATAAGCCTTTATCTAGTGGGACTTGCTCTGGTCATGGCTATCCCTGTTATCGTTTTTAGCGTGATAGGTTCTAGCTTTTTTGCGCAGCTAAAAACTATTCAAAGCTCTCTCAGCATAGGGGTCATAACCCTCTATTTTTGTGGCTTAATTTATTTGATGGTTATTTATTCTTTAGCCCTACCTCTCATCGCTTCACAACGAATTTCAGGCTTATAGCTTAGCTAGACTCGCTGTCAAGCAACATTTTTTAAAATTGCGTTTTTATTGTTACTCAATTTCTTAATTGTTGTAGGCTTGGGCGTATTCAGTTTAGGCATAGCTTTAATTTGGGTTATCCCCTGGCTTTTGATCGTGAGGGGACGGCTTATTAACACTCTGTATGCTTTATCCCAGGCAGAAATAGCCTAACGATAGCTTTGCCGTTAAGCTTGAATTCATCCTGACGCTGGTACAAATTTAAGTTATAATCAGCTTTTAGTTAACTTTAATAGTCATTCATGTCATATCAAGTCTTAGCCCGAAAATGGCGGCCACAAAATTTCGCCGAGTTAATTGGCCAGGAACATGTCTTAAGACCCTTAGTCAATGCCCTGACTCAGCAGCGTCTGCACCACGCTTACCTCTTCACTGGTACGCGAGGCGTTGGCAAGACCACCCTGGGTCGAATCTTGGCACGCTGTTTAAATTGTGAAACCGGTATCAGTGCTAATCCCTGTGGCCAATGTTCGGCATGCAATGATATAACTCAAGGCCGTTTTGTTGATCTCATTGAAGTTGACGCAGCCTCTCGTACCAAGGTCGAGGATACCAGAGAACTACTGGAAAATGTTCAGTATGCACCCAGTCGCGGTCGGTTTAAAATCTACCTCATAGACGAAGTTCACATGCTGTCTAACCATAGCTTTAATGCGCTGTTAAAAACCTTGGAGGAACCTCCACCGCATATTAAATTTCTCTTGGCGACTACCGATCCCGAACGCTTGCCAATTACCATCCTTTCAAGATGCTTGCAATTTCATTTAAAAAATTTGTCGCCCGATCTTCTTGCCAAACACCTGCAGACGATTGTAGAAAAAGAAAATCTTTCCGCTGAACCAGAAGCTCTTTATGCGCTAGCCAAATCTGCAAATGGCAGTGCCCGCGATGCCTTAAGCTTACTTGACCAAGCGATAGCCTATTGCCAAGGCCCTATAGATTTAGCCAATGTCGATAATATGCTGGGTACCATTGACAAACAATTTATCGACAACCTACTCGAGGGGCTTAGCAAAAAGGATGGCCGACTTATTTTGACCACCATTGAGCGCATGGCCGAGCTCAATACCGATTTTAATCGGGCTCTGGAAACCTTACTTGAATGTTTACATCAACTAGCCATTTATCAGCTTGTGCCTGATGCCGTCTCCGAACCCCAGAGTGTTACGTATCGATTTGCCCAACAATTTTTAGCCGAAGATATTCAGCTTTTTTATCAAATTGGTCTGCTAGGCCGGCGTGATTTTTCTTTGGCTCCAAGCCCAAGAATGGGCTTGGAGATGATTTTACTGCGTATGTTGGCTTTTTTTCCAGGTTTGCTAACGGATAGTACAGAGCCCAAAACCTCAAGCATCGCGGCCAAAAGCCCCGAGGTAAAAGAGCCGACTGCCTCCTTGGCAGATCAGCCGCCCGTTGCAACGCCCGAACCCATGCCAAATCAAGTCTTGAAGATTGATGCAAACCCAACTTGGGGTGAGCTGCTACCAAAATTAAATCTAGCGGGCATGACAGCGGCTTTAGCCTCGCATTGCGTCTTGACAAAGTGGCAACCGGGTTCCATTGAACTTAGTCTAGACCCCAAACATAAACCCCTTCTCAATGATAAAATTCACGAAAGACTTGCTCAGGCCTTACAAAATCATTATCAGCAGCCGATTAAATTAAGGATCAATTTGGCTCAAAGCCGAGAGCCCTCACCCGCTCAACAAGCAGAACAGCAGCAAAAACAGAAACAAGAGCAAGCACAAACAAATTTAACCGAAGATGAACATGTAAAGACCATCATTTCCAATTTTAATGCTAAACTAATAAGAACCGATCCTATTTAGTGATAGGATAATGTCCTTAATTTTTAAATGAGGTATAACTATGAATATGAAAGCTAATTTTGACGAACTTCTCAAACAAGCACAAGGTATGCAGGAGCAAATGCAAAAGGCCCAACAGGAGCTGGTTGAATTAAAGGTCACGGGTGAAGCCGGTGGTGGTTTAGTCAAAGTTACCTTAAATGGCCGCTATGAGGCTCTCAGCACATCGATTGATAACACCTTATTTATCGATGAGGATAAAGAAATGATTCAAGACTTGGTAGTAGCTGCTATCAATAATGCGGTGCAGAAGATTGAAAAAACCTCACGCGATAAAATTGCCAACCTTGCCAATGGCATTAAAATGCCTAAAGATTTTACCGATATGTTAGGCAGTGGTGATAAGGGTGATGCTTAAGACGATTAAAAAGGGAGATTTTTACTAAGTGTCGTCAAGCCCACTGATTAAACAACTGGTCAATGCCTTGCGTTGTCTGCCTGGGGTAGGCCCCAAGTCAGCACAACGCATGGCTTTTTACCTTTTGCAACGCCATAGAGAAGGCGCTAAACAATTGGCTCAGGCCTTGCAAGAAGCCATAACCGAGGTGGGCAATTGTCATTCTTGCCGTACCCTTACCGAGCTGGAAACTTGTGAAATATGTGCCAACCCTGCTCGGGATAATACTCAATTGTGTATCGTTGAAACCCCTGCCGATATTCAAGCCATAGAGACGACGGGTATCTACAAAGGTTTGTACTTCGTTTTAATGGGCCATCTTTCACCACTTGATGGCATAGGTCCGGAACAAATCGGCATCCCAAGTCTGATTCAACGCATCAAGCAATTGGCACCTAAAGAAGCCATTTTGGCAACTAACCCTACCGTTGAGGGTGAAGCTACGGCTCATTATTTATCCGAAATTTTAAAGCCTTACCAGATAAAATGCAGTCGAATCGCTCACGGAGTTCCCATGGGGGGTGAATTAGAATATATTGATAGTAATACCCTCGCCCATGCTCTACTGGGTAGAGATACTCTCTAAACCCAGCGTATAAGTAAACCTCAAGTACGCCAGCACAACTTAGCTTCCTAAGGCAAGAAATATAGCTTCACACACCTCTTCTACGGGCTTCATACCATCAATTCGATGATAGCGAGGCGCGGGCTTATCTTTGGTCTTAGCCCATTGCTGGTAATAATTGATCAAGGGCTGAGTTTGATTTTGATAAACCTCTAAACGATACAGCACAGTCTCTTCCTTGTCATCTTCACGTTGAATCAAGGGTTCGCCTGTGACATCGTCCTTATCAGCTTGCTGAGGTGGATTATAAATAAGGTGGTAGCTGCGTCCAGAAGCCTGGTGTATTCTTCGTCCACTCATGCGCTTGACAATTTCTCTGGGATCAACCGCGATTTCCACCACATGCTCAATATCAACCTCATGCGTATAGAGCGCCTCTGCCTGAGCAAGCGTACGTGGAAAGCCGTCAAATAAAAAGCCATTTTTGCAATCATTTTGTTTCAAGCGTTCAAGCACTAAGCCAATGATGATTTCATCCGAAACCAAATTACCTGCATCCATAACGCGTTTTGCTGCCAACCCCAGTTCGGTGCCTGCTGTAATCGCAGCTCGCAACATATCGCCCGTAGAAATCTGCGGTATTTGGTATTTTTGGGTGATAAATTTGGCCTGAGTGCCCTTGCCTGCCCCTGGCGGCCCCAATAGTATTAAGCGCATGTAAACCTCTTTATAAACTCAAGACATAAGCGATATCCTATCATAGGCTTTTCTACTGCGCTAATTTTAACAATTAAGCCCATATAACGTATTCTTTTCTGCAAAATATCCTTGAGTATGGCATAATACCCATTTTAGCAGTGAGTCATTTATCTATATGCAGTCATTACAGTTAGCTGAACTTATCGCCAATGCCCTTGAAGATCTTAAAGCCATAAACACCATAATTCTTGATGTGCGTCACCTTACTAGTATTACCGACTATATGGTCATCTGTAGCGCTAATTCAAATCGCCACGTTAGCTCGCTGGCTGATTTAGCCATTGAGAAAGCTAAAGCTCATGAGATCCATCCACTGGGTGTGGAAGGAAAGGAGCAAGGTGAATGGGCACTTATTGACCTTGGCGATATCGTAGTCCATGTGATGCAGCCCCAGAGCCGTGAATTTTATGCTCTTGAAAAACTTTGGAGCAATGGCTCTGATTCCGCATCCCATTATAAATAATTAAAAAATCAGCCGTATCGCCACCTCACTATCCTGCTCTGACTCCGCTATTTTCTGTGAAAATAGCTTGTGTTGAATATTTTTAAGTTGTACCGAGGGGTCAAAGGTAGTGAGTCCCCTTACTTCCTGAGTGAAACTCACCTTCTGTCCATCGGTATGGGTAACGGAAAAGGTTGAGGTGATGCGGTCAATCACGTGACTTTTGTTAATAAGCTTAGCCTGGCTGCAAATTGCCAAGGTTTGGCCAGCATATTTATCTAAGTAATTTAAAATATAATCCTGTAAAAACGTTTCTATAATGAGCATCCACGTATTTGCCTGCTTAGTCCCAGCACCCAGATATTCAGGTAATTGACCGATCAGTCCTAGGTTTACTAACAGCTTTAACCAAGAAATATGTAACCATTCAAACTTATGTTTTTTCCGTTTCATTCCAGGCATTTTTTTCTCATAACCAGGAGTGTGCAGAATATTCTCGATGTATTCTGAGGCAGGCATACCCATAATATCATTTTGCTGGCCGCGCTTGATGGCCTTAAAATTTTTGCAGAGTTCTTCTAACTGTTGGGGAAGTAAAATGATCTGATACCCCTCTTTAATGCCATTGCTAGGACTGGCGGGTAGAACTCGAAGTTTGGAGTTATTAACATCGGGCGAGCTTGTGTCAATGATGGGTTTTGCCTTAATAGGTTCCTCTAGGTATTGAAAAAAGTCTAGGCGTTTTGTAACCCTTGACTTATTTGCAGTGGTCTCTTCAACAACGATATTGGCATCGGATATTTGGGTAAACTTTCTGCGTCTTGGCGTAGTCGTTATGGCAACATATTCACCCTGCGGATTAGCTCGAGTCGATTTTGCCGCAAAAATAGTAAATTTTTCTGGTGAATTGAAATTGGCTTGAGTAAGTTTGCGCTTACAAGGCGGAGATAATTGTAAACTGGATTTTCCATCAAGGTCTTGAGCCTCAAAGATTCTCCCACAGGTATATTCCGAGTCCTGCAAATTACTCAATCTATTGTAAGGATTATCGAAATTAAATCTCGTTGAGTGAGTTGTTTTACGTTTTTTTTCACTACGACCGGGTCTATAGGTTAGGTCGGCTTTTTTTCTTCTACGCTTCTTAGCTTTCTTATTATTAATAGTTTGCATGATTTACGTTATGATAAAGTTATCAAACGCCCAGGCAGTTAACTAAGTTTTCAAACCGATTTTAATCCATTTTGGATAAAAATAGCCGGTTTTATTTAAGGCATAGCAATACCAAGTACTAAAACCATGGTTTTAGTATACGATCCTCGTACCCTGTGAAAAAAAATCCGTAAAACCTTTAAGCTAAGCCATCTGTTAAGATAACTTATTGACTGGGCAACCAGTGGTTATCCATAAGGCAATGATCCGTCCTGCAACAAGATCCATGTGAGATGTCCAATAACACAAATGGCACTAAGAAGACTTGTTGGAAGGCTAAAAGCTTGATAGACACCAACAAAGATCTTCGGCTTTCTAGAAGCACACGATCCTTGTGGAGTTGTCCTATGCAGCGAGAATTATACTCGCTGGATGATAAATTAACTGACTAATAACTGTTGGCTTGGCTTGCTAGTAAGCAATGATTGAACCAAGGGTTTACCTTCAGTCACCTGGGCTAGGCGAACGCTTAATTCTTCTAAAACACCTTGCAAAAGTTCGATGTTACTAGCGTAAATCTCACCATTTGTTTGAATGAAAATGGCTTGATCGGCATCGACCCTAAAACCATTGGCAAAGTATTTAAACGAACCCCCAAAAATCTCGGTTAAAACATTTCCCAGATTTTTAATCGCAGCCAGACTCTTGCTGCAATCCCTAGGTAATTGAACCTTGCCCAATAACTTGTATTTAGTCAATAATTCATGACAGAAATTGATCAATTTGGCAATGCGTTCACGCAAGCGCATGATCCTATCCGCCAATTGACGTTCTCTTGGAGTTACGCCATTGGTAAAGTGTTGTTGACTACTTGCCAAACAAACTTCGGTATAATGATAATGTAGATCATGAGTCTTCTGTTTGTTTCTTTTTAACTGCTGCAAGTGGCTTAAAATCTTTTCTCTTTGTGCCGGACTTAGACGTGACAAACAAGAGTCAATCATATTGGCATCGATTTCAAGTGTGCGTAAAGCTGCCGCAATGGCATGAAAAGCCCGCTCGATTTCTTGACCATCCACAAAACATAACGCGCTTGCATCCTCAACAATTGCCTTTCCTACTTTATTGGAGCCAGCTTGACTTAGCCTTTCCAATTCAGCGTTATGTTTCACAGTGGGTGACTGTGAAAACAGTGATTGCCTGGTTAAATTTGAAAACATTTCAGCACTCATAAATTAATCTCACTACTCATATGTTTTAATTAAAACATAGAAAGCTTAAGAAAATCTTAAGGGAACTTTTTTTTTATCCTAGAACTAAGAGAATTGTTAATTCATCCTGGAAAAGCTAAATTCCCTTTTTAGCTATTGGCAACATTATTAACCGATCTTCAATCATTTGTAAAGTGGTTCTTACAAAAAATATTATTTATCCAATCCAAGCAGTGAATATACTCCCCAGAACAGCTTAATCCATAACAAAGTATCGCTTGCAAATTTAGAGAATATTTAATTCAAGGTTTAAATGGTTGTAAAAACCGGATTATAACGTTTTGTTGAGTCTGAATAAACCAATTTCGCTCAACCCAACATCCATTTTACCAAAGTGCTAAAACAAGACTGTCCCTAAAGTTTCGCTAGGCTTTGCATAGGCATAAATAATTGTTATTCTTACCCTTTTAAATTCTAAATATATGAATTCAAGTTTAGCCAGTTTTATTCAAGCCGATCTTAGCTTCTGGCAAGATTTATTAGCTTTGGATGAAAATTCAAGCGATAAGCTACAAATTTTGTTTATGCAACGGCTGTTTATCATATTGTTTCACGTGGGTTTGTTGATCAAAGAAACGCCCAACAGCGTATATCATTATGCAAAATCATCCTCCTTACCCTTGGCCTGTTACCTCAACCATGGTAATACCATAGTCCTTAGCATGGATAAATGCACATTTGACGATTTGCTCACTTATTTGTGTACCGGTAAACTCATACAGGATGATTTTATCCATGAACTCTATATTGGCCATAGCAAATACTCGGCAAGCATTGCACAGCAATTACTCTATAAACATCCTGTAAGCCCAAGCTCTAGCAAATTACCCTGGCAAGCTCAAGCTAATCAGCAAGCGTATTATATTTTTTCCTGGTCCATCCTTGGTGGAGAGTTAAATTTGCATTTACAGGTTAGTAGTGAAGCGGGTAACAAAAAGCGCCTGAGTCTTAATTTACAAGGATATCCGCACGCATGGCCGTTTTATGGCTCAGAGCTAGCCCATTTAGAGCACCCGCTTTTCATTCAGCACCGACATTTAGAGCAACAAAAGGGAAGAAATTTTTTTATGCCTCATCCCAAGGTAGGGATAAGGGGTGAACTCACTCAGACTGAACTCAGTTATATTTGCCAAATGCCATTTACTCTAGAAATTTTAGCTAAGCCACCTACCGAGCATCAAGAAGCCGACCTTAACAGTCATTTGATACCACCCCTAGAGATTTTTTTACAACGCTTGAGGTCTTATCAGGCCCAGGAAGTTTTTCAGCAGTATATTCTCAAAAATTATCAAGCCTATAAAGCGCTTGAGATTGAAGATTATTCCGCCCGACGAAACTTCTTAAATAACTGGATAGGCGATGTTAATCGTGATGATCGCCAGAGTTTACTCTATTTAGAGCGCGAATTACATGCCGCAAGGTTTTCCCCTTATAACCCTGAGCAGCAAAAAGTCATTCACGCGGAACTCATTGATCCCTTGCTAGCGCTGGTGGCTAGAGAACTTATGGCTATTATTAAATTTCTCTAGCGACTAAATTTAAGCCTTTTTACCTATGGGTTGAGGTATTCCGCTGCGTTCATCAGCCACTGCAATTGCCTGCTGCCAATCAATCTTTACCTTTTTACCCGCGGTTGCCCGCTCTACAATGACCTCTAAACTATTTCCATCCTTTTCATTGGGCGCCGGATAATCACCTAAAGGCCACTGAGCCTCAAGATAAAGTGTATCATTCTGCCAACCGGCTTTAAGCGGTTGATTGATAATATAAACGGGGGTATTTAAAGCGACCTCATGGTATAGAGTTTCAATTCCATGAGCAGGCATTCTAATACAACCCGAGCTAATTCGTGTTCCTACACTGCTTGGCGCATTGGTGCCATGGATCAAATAGCCAGGCTTTGCTAGTTGCAATTTATATTTGCCCAGAGGATTTTCAGGTCCAGCTGGCATTATATCTGGCAACAGCTTACCCTTGGTTTTTAAGGTATATTCCTTGATAGACTTTGGAACATACCAGATGGGATCTTTTTGTTTACCCACCACTTTTGTCATCATGAGAGGAGTTTTCCAATTCATTCTACCAATGGCAATGGGAAAAGTGATGACTTCAGCACGGTCGGGGGGGAAATAATAGAGGCGAAGCTCAGCAAGATTAACCACGATTCCCGTTCTTATCGGGGGTAGAATAAATTGGCTAGGAACAATGACCCTATCACCCGCCATGAGACGAATACTCGGATAACTGGCCATATTAGCCTCGCGCATTTCTTGTAACCCAATATCAAAGCGCTCACCAATACTGGCTAATGTATCTCCCGATTTTGCCTCAACAATTCGCGTCTCGCCCACTAAATCATTTCCTGGTTTGGGTAAGGGATACTGCAGGGCAAAAACTGCCATTGAGGTCAATAGCCCCAATAGTGTAGCAACCGCTCTTAACAACATGATGCTTTCCTTTGCTTAAATCTTATAGCTTGAGTATAGTCCAAATTCCTGATTTAGCAGATAAAAATGTGGTGAACTGCCGGCATTTTTTCACACTAAACACCGGTATGTTAATGCCGTTAACTCTCTGTCCTGGCTAGTGCGCTATGGCGAAGTTGCTCCTTTCATTGGCCATGAAACTGTAAAAAATACTTTGTCTATTTTGAGCTTAATACATGCAAGACCCAGCTAAAATCATCGATAAGCAAAAATTTGAGCTGCCATGATTGCCTTTTGTAAATGAGAACTATTGAAGATAAAAACGGCCTTGAATCATTTTGCGGCAGCTAAACCACATAGACTTGTCATTTAGCTGCCCTAGCTTACAAAGAAGGACTACTCTCATGTTTAACCATGGTTTCTGCAGGCTGATTCTGCTCCGTGGCTGCAAAAGACTGAAATTTAATACATCTCAGTTGCCCCTCACCATAGCCTATCACTAGCTGCTTGTCCGGGGTTACTGCAAGCGGCATATGCTCATTGCCTTTTTCGCTAACCTTTAGGGTTTTGGTACAGGTAAGACTAAAGGGCCCAATTTTCCAGAATTTAACGGTTCCGTCTTTAGCACTACTTACCAAACAATCATCAGATAGAAGCTGTAGGCTAAGAACACAGCCCGAATGTTTAAAAGATTGCTTAACGACACCTCTATCTATGTCTACTACCATGATATTGCCCTGTTCTGTACCACAGGCCACGGTGTTTGAATTTATCTTAACAAGTGCCGTAACTTCAACCGAGGTAGCTACTTCTATTTGTTTTTCAAGCTGTTGAGTAGCAGGATTCCATATTTTAAGCATATAAGCGCCTGGTCGACCACCATTACAAATGATCTTGTTGTCTAATGCAGCTAAGCAATAACGCTTTTGATAAGCAGATTCTTTATCATATATTTGGCCGATATATCCACCATCTGCCGCACTCCAAATAACCAGGTATTTATCCTCGTTAACACCAACAATATATCTATTGGATAAGACCTTGACGTCATGAAAAACGTTATAACCGAACTTTGAATCTAAGCTTAAAGTACGTAAAACTCTGCCAGTTTTTAAATCCCATAGCGCACACTGTCTATGAAAAGTGCTTACTAGCCTATCATTTCCCAGCTTTTCAAGCTTACGGACTCTGCCACTGAATACGCCATCCAGACTTTGTTCTAAGTCATTGGTTTTAATATTATAGATATAAATACTAAGACCATTATAAGCAAGCGCCACTCGATCGTTATCTAGGGCATAGATGGTATGAATATTTTTAAGTCTATCGCTTTCCGCAACGCGGGGAGGTTGACTGGTTTTATCCTCTGCAATGTCCCATTGTTGTGATTCTGCTGAATTATTATCCATTCTGCTAAAGAATGGACTATTAAATCTTACCCGAGATTGATTAGAACTATTTTCTGATCGCATAGAATGAAATTCCAATTAACATTAAACTATAAGTAAATTTTGCCACATTAAAAAAATAGTTTTTAAAGTAATCCTCATTTCACCTAGCAAAATTTAAGCACTTAAATTATTTCAACTGGCTAATATATAATAGGCTTAAAAATTCGCCAAAATAATTTCGACCTAATACCTTTGTGCCAACCTATTAAGAAACAGGCTAGAGTCACAAGAAATCATCAGGGACTAGGCTAAACTCATCAAGTAAAGATTAAAGAAAGTATGATGCAGGACAACAAATATTCTTGGTGTTTAACCTTAACTTTATTGGAAAGCTGCTTTATGAGCATACAACTCAGCGCATTTGCCGCCAGAGCGATAATACCATGAGCAGCACAATTATCAGCCCCAGAGATAACACAACCCATAGTGACAAAGTCTTGTAATCAAACTGCTTGGGCTGAGGTTTTAAGGCCTTGTCCCCTCCTAGAATAAATGGTTTACCCAGCTTGGCTTGGCCTGAGCTCTGTTCAGCCTTAATGCCGGCTAAGATATCTGCCTTTTGATATCCAGGGACCCGCTTACTACCATAGGCTAGGGTGTAACTTACATCTTTATCGGCAATAAAAAATAGCTTGTCAGCTTGCCAACCCAAGCTAACCTTAGGCAATTTTGGGCTGTCATTACTACTATTAATTAGCTTTATTAGCCAATAACGATCACGGTTAGGCGCAAAGGCTAGGCGTTTTTCATTCAGAGTAATGCCGTTGACTTGTAAGGCATACACATTAGCTTGAGCTTGCAATTGCCAAGCCATACTCTGCTGCGAGCGTGAATAGATCGCTATTTTGGCTAGAAATGCTTGCTGTGGAAATTGGATTTCAAGGGCTGAAACAGGTAAGCCATAAGGGCTCTCAAATTCATAGCCATTTTCGGTCGCAATCTTTCTCAATTCAGCAACCTCATACCACTGATGAGTCAGTTGTTCATTGATGGTTATAATCTCTACCTGCTCAAGCTTAAAATCCAAGGGTTTATTAGAGGAAATCAACAGATAATTATAGGGTAGTTTGTCGAGTTTGACGGTGTTTTGTAAAATGTGGTTCTCATTGTAGTTAAGTTGCGCCAAACTGGCATTGAAGGGTAATTCTACCCAATGCTGCAAATCATCGCTTGCCCGGATTTTAAGCGGATTGATCCAGGTTTTTGCAGAGGCTTGCCAAGAGAATATCAACTTTTCCAGCGGTTTATCCTTGATGGTATGTGTATCGATAAGGTAGGCCGATAATTGCTCACCTGGCTCAGCGGCTTGCTTTTTAACAATGATACTTCCATCGTCGGCTCTGGCAAATTCTAAATTAATGGCTTGTGAGGAAATCTTATTGGCGAAGATGGGGAAAAATGCCAACGACTGCTGCTGCCTTTGCTCTTTTGCCCCAGCGGCTTTAAGCTGATAATTAACCTGCTCTTGTTCAGCATTGAAAATACGCATATCACCCAGATCCTGACTGCTGATGCCCTGATAAACGCTTAAGGGTAGTTCAAACTGTTGCAGACTGTTTTGAGGTGATGGCTGAATGGAGATCCCATGGGCAAAATCCTGCGGCTTAATCTCAGCAAAGACACTAAACTGGAAAAACAAGCCTATAAACGCGAGTAGATATTTCATGGTATTCCTCTAAGTTTTATCTGATGCCTTTGGATTAGGGGGTAATGGCCATAAGTAACCCATCAAGAGCAAGATCACACCAACTGCACAAAATGATAAGGTTCGGAGTAAGGCATTCGTGAGGCGCAAATCAATAAAAAATAGTTTAAGCGTTACCATACCGATGATGATAAGCCCTACAAACCACAATTTTCTCTGCAGAAGGCGTGATCCTATAAACGTCATAGCAAATGCAATGCTTGCCCAAAAAATAGAAAAAGCCGTTTGCGCAATTCTTGAGCTAAACATCGCCAGCCAATTGTATGGAATATCGGCATAGTGATGCAGACTACGAGTTAATAGCATATTAAGCCAAAAAAATACCATACCCGCCAAGACGGGCGCGTAATCGACTTGCCTTTTAGCCTGGCCTCTAAACCATTTAAAAACCATGAGCAGCCCTAATAAACAGGTAATGTCCAAAGGATTTATCAGAGTTATATAGGGTAAAGGCTCGGCCTTCCCCGTTGAGGCAAAATTACTGAATACAAACCAAGCGAGTATAAAAAGGACCAGACCATGACTAATCCGCCCTCGATAAAGAAGAGGAAATTGGCTCAGCGGCCAATGGGCATAGACACGCTGGGCCTGCAAAATAGCTAAGCCCAGTGTTGCGCAGAGACTCCAAGCGATCAATTGCCAAGTATAAGCTATGGAAGTATGGCTTAGTTCGCAATGGATTAGATAAGCCAATTGCCCAATCAATAGCCAGGCACCCACTTGATGTAAAAAGCTTAATAAGCCTTGTTCAAGCTCGCTGGCTTGGTGCAAAATCCAATACCAAGCGCCAAATACCAAAAGCCATGCCAACCAGGCCTGACTCTGGCTAGTCAATACCAGACTTGCTAATAGCATGGGGAATAATAATCCCAAGGCAGGATAATGCAACCACTCCCAAGAGAGCCGTTTGGCAAAAAGGCTGGAGATAAGAGCTGATATGGTGAAGAATAATAAGCTAGTATAGCCAACTAAAGCTGTTCCACTGCCTACCCATAAGCTTAAATAAATGGGCAGCTGCAAAGCGGTCGGCACAAAATGATGGATTTCGAAAAGTCCAGCAGTCACCCACCAAAAAATCCCCGCGATGAATAAAGCTATACTAAATCCCGCCTCCTCGTGTTTGACTTGATGCTTATACATCATTCGGCAGGTCGCAAAATCGGCTAAGGCAATAAACACAGCTCCCAGGCAATAAAAATTAAATGGCTGGATAGGCTTTGCTGCATTAACAAAATTGATTAGAAATACCAGCTGAGCTAGCGTCAGTAAAACATAGCCAAATAACTGTGGCAAAAGTCGCTGCTGCTTAAAACCAAGCCAAATAATACAGGTTGCCTCTAAGGTCCAAATCACACTCGTCCAATGGCCGGAAAGAGTAAGTGGAATAACCAAGGTCCCCAAAAGAATCGCCAGAGCAAGAAAGGTTTCAATAAGAAGACGAAACCTCAGCCTATCAAGCCGGTATAAAATCGTTGCCGTAAAGGCATAAACTAGAGCCAAGGTTAGAGCACTATAGGCTAAGCCAAAGCGTATATGAGCCACTAACGTAGCCTGCAGAGAACAAATTATCAGGGGTAAACCAAATACCAAGGTAGCGTCAACATATCCTGTAAAACGCAAGGGTTGCTTAGCCGTATAAAGGATTGAAAGCAAAAAATATAAAACAAAAAATAGCCCTAAGAAAATTTCGCTGGTCCAGAAATAATCGGCTTGGTAACTAAAATAGCCCCATAACGAGCTGATTACAAATGTAAAAATAAAGCCGGTAATGTTTAGCGGACGCCAGGTCTTATACCAGCCTATGCCAATTATCATGAGGTTGAGTACGGTATAATAAGCAAATAAACCCAGTGGATTATGGCTTTGGGATGAGGTCAGTATGGGAGCCAAAAACCCACCCAAAGCGGCCAAATAAATCAAGCTTTGCGCATTTTGTAACAAGGCTAAAACCATAGCGCCCAGAGTCAGGCAAAATAAAAACATGAAGGTAAATTCAGCGGGCAGCAATCCGTAAAAGCGAAAGGCTGAATAGCTGATAATATATAGCAGCCCTATTCCACCCCCTTGCAAAACTAAACCATATTCACGCCGCGTCCTTCTTAATCGCCAGCCTATTATCAGTAAGCCAAGACTAAAGATAGCTGCGCTTAAAAGACGCAGCTCAATTGGAAACTTACTGTGCATGGCCACATATTTAATTAAAAAGCTGATTCCAAAAAACAGCAGTACGATTCCAAGCTTTGCCACCACATTGCCATGAAGAAAATAAACTTTAAGCTTTAACAAATAGGTAAACTTCGGCTCGGAAACGGATGTGGTTGAGGTTTCAGGGCTGACTTGCTCGGCAGCCTTAGCTAGACTAGTTGGCTGAGCTGGAGTAATAACATTAGCCTTGGCCACGGTTATGGATTCTTCACTTGGCTGGGCTGGTTCAGCTACTTGCGGGAGTGTTTTTTTGCTGGCGTTAGCATTGAGAATATCCTGAAGATTCTGAATTGAATATCGCAGCGCCTCAAGTTGGTCGGCAAGGTGGCGCTGACTGATAATCAGATAGAATAAAATGCCGCCTAAAAATATGCCCCAAGGCCCCCAATGTACGATCATAAAGAGCAGGACGATTATTCCAAAGAAAATATGTAGCATACTGGCTCCTTGGTAAAAAATTCTAGAAACATATTACTCCAAATCCGCACTTTCCATAAGCATAAACTAGGGTCTGTTGACAATTGGTTAGTATAAGCGAAAAAGGAGGCAATGGAGGAAAAATCCAGGGAAATTTGCGGCGAATAGCCGGCTATTTAAGCAGAATTTCCCTGGATTTTAACCCATTGTACTCTTTTTACAGCATAGGAACCCATTGTCAACAGATCCTACTTGATGGGCTTAATTTTAGGCTGTTCCCAACTTCCAGTTAAACTATAATTATAGGTAGAAAGGTGTTCAGACTCATGTTTTATCAGCTTATCGGCTACGAAAGACACGGCTCCTACAATGGGTCCGCCGGCAAGCGTTGCAATCAGGGGTAAGCTGGCGGTTATATAGGGGACAACTTTCAAAGTCAGGTCATAATCCTTAGCCTTGAGGCCAATTCGACCCTTAAAGCCAATATAGCCCACGTTACTATCAAAAAAAGCATTTCCGGTATAGGCATTGCCTTGGTCTAATTTAAAATCACCTTGTAGCTTACTAAAGCTAAAGCCTTTACTCGTTAAATCACCAAAATCAAGCGTTAATTTACGAGTTAAACTTTCAAGGCTTAAAATATTGATCAAATTTGCCAAACCCACTTTAGCTGAGGTGGCCGCCTCCGTATAGCTTAATTGACCTCGGCCTAGGGTTAAATTAACATCTCCATCAAGTTTGGCCAAATCAGGCTCATAGGGTTTACCCACCCAATCGAGATTAAATTTAGCCTGTCCACTACTTTGGATAGAGGAGTTGATCGTTACTATTTTTAAACTCTTGGCTAAATCATGAAAGCGAATGTTACCTGCAACCTGGGTATAGTTCTCAAGGTCTAACTGCTGCCAACCGCCGGTAAGGTAAAGATTAAAGGCGGGATTGATTACCGCCAGCTTTTTTATGGCTAAACCATCGCTCATGGGCTCAATACTCAGCTGCACCTCACCAAGCTCAGAGTTAGCATAGTGAAAATCTCTGCAACTAAAGCTCAGTGCGGGTAAATCTTGCGGTTTTAAATTTGCGGTTGTCTGAGAACTTTTCCGCCAATATAAACGCTCGAAATCGATAATGAGAGGATTTTTAGTTGCTTGGCGAGGCAAAATAATATTGCCTTGAGCTTGCTCACTCTCTATGGCCAATCGCCAATATTTTTCATAGGGTATCAAGCGTAGGATCACATCGTCAAACCGCTGTTTAAATGCCTGTAATTTATCAATGTGAAGTGAAACACGAGGCGCATTTTGCCATGCCACTTGAGATTTAGCCTGGTTTTTAAATAGGGGCTCAAGCCAGGGCCGCCAAGCTTGCAGATCAAATTGAGCCAAGTGGCCTATGATCAGTAATCCAGGCTTGGCGAGTAAATGCGGCCTCTCCTTTCCTAAGCTTATCATGCCATGCCATATCCATTGCTTAGCTGAATTTTTAACCCATTCAATTTGGCCGGTTAGCTGTTTAGCATAGCTAAAGCTTAATTGTGTAGCGCCTTGCTGTTTGAAGGTCAAATTAGCAACCAAGGGGCTTTTTTCTACGGCGGTTTTGCCAAAAGGTGCAGGCAAGGGTAAGGCCAAGTCTTTAAGATCCGTATTCAAAGTAAGCTGCTGCTTGTGAGTTGATTTATCTAGAGTAAGCATGGCAGAGTAGGCAGTATGCCCTTCTAACTTGCTAGAAGATTGCAAATTCAAATAACGGTTGAGAGCGGGCGCAGAAATATTGCCTGACATTTTAATTTGGCTGCTGAGCTTATTCGGCCCTTCAGCAATGGTTATTTGCGCAGGCTCGTCCCAAAAGCTTCCCCTAAGTTGTCCCTTCGTTAACCCCTGTTGATTGAAATTAAATTTGCCTTGCAGCTTTTCTAAAGCAAGCTGCCAAGAGGGCATATTTAAAATCGCATCGGCCAATTGTACCTCGCCTTGTACTGCAACCTCGGCTTGATGAGCTAAGGGGATGCTGAGATTAAGTGCAGTTTGCATATCCCCTTGTAAACTTACAAGTTGCGTAAAGTCACCTAAACTGGTCTTTAAGGGACTTTCCTGAATGAAACGCATGGCATTTTTGGCATCTCCCTCAAGCTTGGCCGCAATTTGTAGTGAGGCGGTGGGACTTGTCATATCGGCAATAGAGGCCGTCGCATGCTTTAGTCTACTTTCTAAGGTATCACCTGCAGAGGCCGTGATGTCCATGCTTTTGCTGGTAAAATTGAGTTCGGCATCCAGATGCTTGATGAAAGGCCAGTCAGGAGCATAGGCTAGTGTGGCATCATGAATTTGACCGTTGATTGAAAATACCCCGGTTGGTTGATGATAGGGAAAATCTTGCAATTTACCGCGCCAGGCCAAAGTTGCACTGATATCTTTAGCCTGAACAATGGCCGTATTAAGCCAGTTAACCAAGGGTTTATGCATGATACCCGTGGGATAATATCTGGCTGCATGCTTTGCATCCGGCGCCTTTAGGGCGGCGAGCAGTTGAATCTCTGGCTCCATCTTAGCCGTGGGTAAGTACAAACTCAGCAAAGCATTTAACTCAAGGTCAGAATTTACGGCCCAAAGCTCATCTGAATTGATAGTCCAACCATCGGTTTGTTTAACAGCAGAGAGTTTTAAGTTCAATTTATCAAATTCCAAGGGGCGAGAAAATAAATTGCCAAAATCCAGTTGAGTTGTTTTTCCAACCAGCTCAAGGTCAGCCGTTTTGGGTAACAATTTAATTTTCCCGGTAAGCCCCGTAGCCCCAGGTAAATGTTGCCAATGGCTAAAACTAATATCATTAAATTGGCCAGCCAAGGTCATTCCCTGGGGAGAAGGTTGCCAAAATAAGGAGTGTATTTCACCCTGTGGCTTTAAGCCCAAAATAAGGTCTCGTCCACTACTGGGCAACAAGTTACTTAAGAAACTCAGGTCCTTTAAATTAAGATAATTTATCTGCAAGTTCTGTAATTGTGATTCAGCCCCTACACTTAGCCTAAATTCATTTTCCGGCCAGGTATGCCCATGCAGAGACAATTGCAGCTTATCCCCAGCGATGCTCCAACCGCCTGTAGCTTGACGCTCTGCCAAAATATTACCGGCTAAATGCTCAATATTGATTGGTTTATTTTGCCACGGCTCAATCACAAGGTCATCTAAGGTCAATAAGCTCTGTATACTTTGCCAACCACTCTTATTCCAACTGGCCCAAGTTCGTGTAGTCAGAGAACCCTTTGCTAATCTATGCTTTTGTTCCTTGACTCTTAGATTAACTTTATCTAAGGGCAAATGTCTGATAGCCAGGTAAAGCTCGGCTGCATTCAAATCAGAGGCATCCTTACCCGTCGTCAAATCAGCTGCAAAGCGTATGGGAGTCAAATGTTGCTGTTGTAAGAGAAAGCTACCACGTAGAGAATGTTGATGTCCCCGATTATTTAAATTCACCCTGCGGATCTTCAGTTGGCTTAACAGTTGCTCTTGGAAGTGGAACTTTAAACTGATGTCATTTAAGACAATCTGCCCATGGCTAAACAACCAGGCCATAACATCGTTAAAACCTAGTTTTGATTGACCACCTTCATGAGTTGTGTAGGCGCCATTGACGGTAACTTGGCCCGCAGCATTGCTCTCAACGGTCAGGGTACTCCCACTTAAAACTAAAATATCGGGCTCTAATTGCCAATGCCAAAGACTCTTAAGCAAATCCATTCCAACAATAAGCTCATCGATTTCTAGTATGGGTTGATTGGTTTTAGTGTCTAACACCGTGACCTTATCGAACTTGGCAACGGGTTCAAAATGATACCAACTTGCCGACAAATGCTTGATGTTAACGGGATGTTCCAAAGCCTTACTTGCAAGCATAGAAAAATGTTGGCGATAGCTTTTAACAAGCGGAGTTAATGAGCGCGCTAAACTCAATAACACCGCACTAAAAATGATAAGCCAACAAACTGTCCAAAAAAGGATTTTTGCCAAACGCGCGATGATAAACTTCACAACGACCTTATTTATTGATCATGAAATCGATTATACCGAGCGGATAACGATAAAACGAGAGTTTTTACTAAAACCTCAGCTTCAGCTTTAAAAATACTTTAATAACTTGATAAAGTTTATTAACCATTAAAGCCAGCACGTTCCAAAGCTCTCATTATTATTACGATACTAAGTAAAGTTATAAATACAGCAAACATTGCGAAGAAGATAGGGTTTAAACAAGGTTAAAGCATTCGGCTGTCAGATGGAGACATCTAACAACCGGATCAATTTTTAAATTAATGAGTTTTTGCTATATAAGTTAGCTAAAGTAATAATTCAACTGTAGCCCAATTAGGTTGAATGCAGGTTTAAGCTCGTTATCATCAACCTTACCCGTTGGAATATGAGAGCCGCTAACTGTGGTGGAGGCATATTGTAAGTGTTCAAATTTGGCAGCTAAGCCTAGCTTATCGTTAAGCCGATAATTTGCCATAGCACCAATGCCGAATCCTAGCTGATCACGGTCAGCATCAAATTTAGTAGTTGTTGTTGCGTCTTTTTTATAAGAAAATTGTGCGTAGTGTATGCCAAGTATCGGTGCCGCAATTAGCTTATCATTAATATGCATGAGCGGCATGATGTTGTAACCGAAATCAAAGTTTTGCTTGTATTCCCATTGGCTTGCAATAGTATCAAATGTTCGCGATCCCATAAGTTTAGATGCAGTTACTTGATGCACAATTTCTAAATTATTGAGATGAACACTAGTACCAACCCCTAACTGAGCAAAATAATTATTGTAATTCTCATTAAAGCTACTCCTTTCGGTTAAACTTCCAAACACATGGCGAGTAAAGTCGGATGCATAACTGCCATTAACATAACCGCCGCCTAATGCTAAATATGTAGAAGGCTGGTTAGTAGCCATACAAACAGAGGTTACAATTAATCCTATACTTACAACGCCTAATGCTTTTTTCATAATCATTCCTTTTAAAATTTAAAATAAAAAATCGAGTCCACTTTTAATATGAAAAGGCATTGGTAACTTCCTAAGTTGTAAGTACGACCAAACAACACGAGGAAGAACCAATGCCTATGAGGAAACTATAGCATCGAAGTATTTTGTTGAATAGTGGTTTATTTAAGCTAGCAAGCGACTAAGGCTGAAGCCTATTACGGTTTTAAGGGACATTTAGTAGTATCTGGCAACAGGCTTGTACGTGACGTGTCAGTTGTTTTTATAATCTATAGAAAAGTTTAAAGCCGTGCGCATATCAGCTAGATATTTAAGCAATTACAGCGTCTCTGTTAAACTTATTTAAACCTTTACAAACTAGTGGGGAACAGTACTATTTGCTTAAGATCAATGGGAAATAGGTAATGCTAGAATTTTGTCAAGTGGCGTGTTATGTTAACGTAGTAAAATATGGCTTGCTGTAAGGACTAATAATATTTATATTACATAATAATCCATTTCGAATTATCAATGTAAGAACAATAAAACTGCCTCTAATGGCCAACTTACTAGTGGTTATAGACTTTTAAAGGTAAAAATAAATGGGCAAGAACAACGACATTAAACCGCCAAGCAATGTCAAGGATTTAGAGCTAGCTGGACAAAACATTATCCAGGGCGTCAGTTTAAAAAAGGATGAATGTGGCGGCAAGGATCTGGGCAAAATTATCCGCTATTTCTCCAGCAAGGATGTTAATAAAACTTACTTGGTGCTTGGAGATATAGGCTGGGTTTTTACCTATGCCATGATGAACATCAAATCATCTGAAGAACTTGGTTTAAAAAAGAAAAAAATGGCTGAACAGGTAGTTGAACTCTTAGATAATTCTTTCGTGTTTGAAGCTTTTGCCAAACAAGCTCTACAGCTGGGAAACGATTGGCTAAGCGATAAAGAGAATACCGATGAATATGAGGAATATTCTCAAGTTAAACCCATCAAAACCAGCGAAATTCCGACAAAATATCCCGAGGTTTACCGTAAAATTAAAGATTTACTCACTAAGATTTATTTGAGTAAGTCAAAAGATGAATGGGTGATAAAATTTAAACAAGGTATTGGCGAAAATGCCCGGGAGTTTTGTACGCGAAATGAGGAGTCATTTAAGAACCAGGGACTCGCCTTTAAACTTTCCCTAGCGCATTCTCTGTTTGAAGCCATTTTAATTACCACTTTAGCCGTAGTAAAAAATGCTAAATATTTTTCCTATCCGGATGCCAACTTCCATTTTATCTATCCACTGAAAAATTTGCTTCAACTTGAACCTGATTATAAAAATCTCAATATTCTCAACTCATTTTGCTATAAACTACCAACTGCCAGCAATCTAGCAAATAGTCCTAAAAAGGAAGAAGTTATAATTGAGCAAGAAGCCACGGTTGCTAAACAAACGATAATAACAGCGCGTAAAAAGCTTAATTTTTTTACCGGTGAAAATGGTACTACTATCTCTACGGATGCTAAAGTTCCATCACCTCAATCGCCTGAGCTATCATCTTCAAGTGGCTTAACAAAAGACTACTTAGACGAAGTCCTTTCATTTGTACACAATTTAGATCCAGTTAAACATTATCTTTTACTTGGGGTTCTGTTACACCGTTTATCCCTACCGATTGGCTATACGCAAACGGAAACGGGTTATGATTTAACTCAAGATCAATTACTTTTATTTTTACGCCAAGTTGATGATAGCAAGAAGGTCGATTTTTCATCGAGTAAAATGAAAGAGTTTGAGAAAAATTCTGGGTCTAAAGAGACATCTATAGGTCCATCAGAAACTGTTTTTTCACCACCCTCACAAACTATGTGATTTAATTCTCTAGTGGTAGGATTAAGGTAACTCGAGTGCCCATATTTTCTTGGCTTTCGATGCTTAGTCTACCACTTAGATCAGCCACAAATTTTTTAACAATCCACAAACCTAAACCGGTGCCCTGATATATACCCTGATTGGAGGATGTTAGGCGGGTGAATTTATCGAATATAATATTTAGTTTGTCCTCAGGAATGCCAATTCCTGTATCCTGGATTATTATTTTAAGTGCTTTAGGCGGACAGTTATTTTCAATCTCTAGGCTAAGTTTTACTTGGCCTTCATGGGTAAATTTGATGGCATTTCCAATTAAGTTTAATAATATGCGGTGTAGCCGCTGTTTATCTATATAAATTAGCTTGGGTACTTGTTCAGCAATATCGACTATAAATTGAATGTTTTTTTGATTAATTTGCGATTGAAATAATTCTCCTATCTCTATACTCAATTGATGAACATCCATCTCGCTGTAATTGATGGGCAGCCCCTTCTCGATATAAGCAATATCAATTATTTCATTGAGTAAAGCAATTAACCGTCTTGCTGACTTTAAAACATCACCTAAACTTTGTTTTTTTATAGGATCAGTTTCTTGCATTTGCAGAATTTGAGTGTAACCTAAAATACCATTGAGTGGTGTTCGAATATCATGGCTCATATTCATTAAAAAATCTGTTTTAATTTGACTAGCTTGTTCGGCAATTTCCTTAGCTTTTTGTAATTTTTCCTCCATGCGTTTGCGTTCGGTTATTTCCACGGTTAAACCAAAAACCCCAATGATCTCACCTGTTATTGATAGCAATGGATTTTTGTAAGATAAGAAAGTTCTTGTTTCTCCATTAAACTCAGCTGTTTCTTCAAAAACTTGACGCTCACCGGTTGCCATGATTTTCAAATCGTTTTGCCGAACGGCATCGGCGATTGATTTATCCCAGCCTAACATCTCGGCGACGTCATGCATGCTTTTACCGATTAAATCTTCCTTAGAATTTAGACCAAAACTTTTTGCTTGCTGATCATTACAACCCACGACAACGCTATTTTTATCTACCCAATAAAGGTGTTCAGGAACACTTGCTAAAATATTAGCAAGATAGGTATTGGTTAAGTAATATTGGTTTTCAACTATTTCTTTATCACGCCTTATCTTTTGCTCTTGCTTTTTACGGTTAGTTATATTGATCGATACGCCGACAAGCCCTATGACCTCTTGCTGTTGATTGTAAAGCGGCGACTTGCAGGTTAAATATATGGCTTCATTGCCTTGCACGTCAATACCCGTTTCCTCAAAGGTAACGGTTAGATTCGAGGCCATGATGTCTTCGTCAATTTGCTGTATATTGTTGCCATTTTTACTATCAAATTCAGCTAGTTTTCTGTCAACAAAATCATCAATGGATTGGAGTTTAAATAAATTTAATACCGCATTATTGCAGCCTTGATATATTCCCTCTCGGTTTTTCCAGTAAACATTCGCGGGTATGGCATTAAATATACTTTTTAAATGAATTACCTCTTCTTCCAACTGCTTAACGCGAAGACGCAAATTGACTAGCTCTTGTTTCTCACTTGCTGTTAGCTCGATGTTTTCCAAGGTTGTTTTCACTCAAAATTTTTTAAAAATAAGAGATAAAAACTATATTTACCAGCTTTACCATAAATATAGTTTTGTTAAATAGACTAAAAATTGAACTAAAGTATATTTTGGAAGCGCAAAGAAGACAACTAGAACCTCTAGCATAAAGCAAACAAAACTGAAAAATAATTTGCCGGCCAATCCTTTGCCAATCAACTTTTGCTTTCTCTGTTCGAACGCAGTATTAACCAAACATTAGCAGAGACACAAGTGAGATCAATTGTTCTTTTTACCCAGAGTTTCTCGAATTAGAAACAAGCTCAAAAATAAGGCAACTCCAAAACAAAGCGGCAAAAGACTTAAGCCAAATTTGTAAGCATAGCTGGTGTAATGTAGTTGCGAATGGCTCTGAGTATAATATTGAATTAATTTGCCTACCAAGGGCTGGAAAATAGCCCCAGCGATTACCACTGCCATATTATTAAAACCAATAGCCACTGCATTATTGCAGGCTAAATTATTCTCTCTGACCAGTGCGAAACTAAGTGCTTGGCCACCACAAGCTACGCCGGTAAAAAATAATAGGATTCCCAATATCCATATGGGCATGGATTTAGCATACAACAAGGCAGCCATGGTATTAAGGCCTAAGGCAGCGGCACAAGCCAGAGGAATTTTACGCATGCCAATTTTCTCAGACCAGATTCCCAATAGTGGGCTACCCAGGGCAATTCCTAACCACAACAATGAATTGAGTAAGGCTGCGCAGCTGTCGCTCAGCTGATAGGTTTCTTGTAGATAGGGAACACCCCATAAAGATGCAAATGCAGCCATAGGCGCCCAGAGCAAACACGCATAAAGCGCTAAATACCATGTTTGGGGATTTCGGGTGATGGTCCTCAGCGAGGTTGTGAGCTTCTGAGAGGAGCGTTGTCTTTGCTGTTTTGGCTTGGGATAGCGCGCCCACACTGTCACCGCTAAGGCTAAAGCCAGGCCAAGTACCCCCAGGCAAATCATGCCGATCCGCCAACCTAATAGGCCAAAAAAAGGTACCAATGGCCAGCCGCCAACCAATGCCCCTGCAGCAGCTAATAGTTGGGTAAGCCCAGCGAGCATGGCGAAGTGTTTGGCAGGAAAAATATCGGCTGCAACAACAAGTACTGCAATAAAGGCAAAGGCACTTCCCCCACCCATTAGCATTCGGGCAAGGCTTGCGTGCAAAACCGTATTGCCCAGGCCAAATAAAATTGCACCTATGGCACAGGTAAGGATGGGAATAAACATGAGTTTAGCTATCGGAAAACGGTCTAATAATAAGCCTGCAGGAACCTGCATTAGGGTATAGGTATAATAATAACATCCAGCCATTATACCAAGCCCTAGTGCATCAATGTGCAAGTCATTCATGAGTTGTTTGGTTATAACACTAGGGGAAACCTGAATGGCCATTTCATAGGCTAAAAAACCAGCTATGAGCGTAAATATTAAAATTGACCTGAGATAACTTCTTGCCATAATTAATCATTCTTTCTAAGATATTGGCATATAAGCATAAAAATGGCCTAAGGACAAATTTTATACTAAATATGTGCTCAGCTTTTGCAGATTCTGCAGCATCATGATGGCACAATCTACCGCTTCGCGTCCTTTGTGGCCCTGGTCTCCCCCGGTTCTTGCCAATGCTTGTTCTTCATTGTCAGTGGTCAAAACACCAAAGATCACCGGAACGCCATGATCGAGGGCTACTCGCTGACACCCATCGCTGACTTGGCTGCAGACATAATCGTAATGATTGGTCTCGCCTCTGATCACCGCACCTAAACAAACGATCGCATTACACAGCCTCTGCTCGGCAATTAACTTGGCCATCAGTGGTATTTCAACGGCGCCTGGAACTTCAAAATAAATGACTTGCTCTGCGGTGATTCCCAATTCCGCCAAACGTTGCCATGCGCCCTTAGCCAAGCGTTCTGTAATAGGTTGATTGAACTGACTTAACACCATGCCTAGTTTAATTTGGTCTAGATTCATAATATTCCCTCTAAAAAATGCTGCAACTTAAGATATTTAGTACGCAAGTAGTGATAATTATTGGCATTGGGTTTAATCCTCAAGGGTATGCGCTCAACCCTGGTAAAACGGGTCTCTCTAATAGCTTGCAGCTTAGCAGGATTATTGGTCATTAAACGTAATTGCTTAATTTGCAAGCTCTCAAGAATACTGATCGCAACTTGATAGTCCCTCATATCAGCAGGAAAACCCAGGGCTTGATTGGCCTCTACGGTATCCAATCCCTTGTCCTGTAATGCATAGGCCTGCAGTTTTTTGCTAAGACCTAAACCTCGTCCTTCTTGACGTAGATACACAATGATCCCACTGCCCTCTGCACTTATCTTCTTCATGGCTAAATCCAGCTGTTCACCACAATCACAACGCAGCGAACCAAAAATATCACCCGTCAAACATTCAGAATGAATACGCACCAAGGGACAATCACCCGGTTTAACCTCACCTAAAATCAAGGCTAAATGCGGTTCTGAACTCTGTTCGGTCTCGAATTGATAAATCTTAAAATTCCCATAAACCGTTGGTAAGGTCGTAGCAGTCTTAGGTTGCCGATTGAATTCTAGAGCTGTTTTAGCCCGACGTTGATAGGCTATTAATTGGGCAATATTGATACAAACCAAGCCATGCCTTTTAATGAATCGAGCCAAGGCCTTATCTCTTAACATCTGACCATCATTTCCCATTATTTCGCAAATCACTCCGGCAGGCCAAAGTCCTGCTAAACGAGCTAGATCAACAGCCGCTTCGGTATGGCCAGGCCTTGCTAAAACGCCTCCCTCACGGGCACATAAGGGGAAAACGTGTCCGGGTGAGACTAACTCACAGGGCTTAGTAGCGGGATTACTTGCAGTAAAAATGGTCTTGGCCCTGTCAGCGGCCGAGATTCCCGTGCTAATCCCTTGGGAAGCATCAATACTCATGGTGAAAGCCGTGCCAAAGGTATCCCGATTATGCTTCACCATGGGGGCTAAATCTAAATTACTCACCTGCTCAGAGGCTAAGGCCAAACAGATTAGACCCGAGGCTTTTTTTGCCATAAAGGTGATTGCCTCAGGACTTACCTTTTGGCCAGCTAAGACGAGATCGGCTTCATTTTCTCTAGCCTCATCATCTAATACCACCACCATTTGCCCCAGCCGGATGGCCTCAACGGCAGTCTCGACTGTGCTAAACTTCATAAACACCTCTTGCTGAACAAATCCGCTCTATATATTTACCTAAAATATCGACCTCAAGATTGACCACTGTACCTACTTGATAGTGTTTAGCATTGGTGATAGAAAGAGTATGAGGAATAAGTGCAACGGAAAACTCCGAGGCAGTGGCGGCTATGACCGTAATGCTCATGCCATCCAAGGCTACATAACCTTTAGCAACTATATAGTGGCTCCATTGAGAGGGGCAGGCAAAACTGACCAAAAATCCGTCTTTATCATGCGTAATCTGTGAGATAGAGACGGTGGTATCAATGTGGCCCTGCACAAAATGCCCGCCTATTCTTTCAGAAAACCGTAGTGAACGCTCTAAATTAACCTCAGTTCCCGGCTTGAGCCCATGGATATTGGTTCGTTTGAGCGTTTCTGGGACAACTTCAACTGTAAATTCCTCGTCATTAAAATGGACCACCGTCAGACAAATTCCATTCACGGCAATACTAGCACCCAGCTTTATATCTTCGAGAATAAGCTTACAGCCTATGGTAAGCCTTAAATTATCTTGTTTTTGAACCAGGGCTTTAACCACACCAGATTCCTCGACTATACCACTAAACATCTCTCTCCTCCATTTGCAAGTAACCAGAAATCTTTTCCTACCCTCGCGTATTTTTGTAGGCTCAAAGTCATTCTAGGTGTTGAATTTGTGCCGGAAAAAATCGAGCTCCTGCCAATTAAAATGGGCGCCAGATACACCTGCAATTCATTGAATAAACGTTGTTCAATAAAACTAGCGTGCACCTCTGCCCCGCCCTCAACCAGAAGGTGAGAAATGTTGAGCTGGCCTAGCTTTTGCAATAAGGCGGTGAGGCTTACTTGAGTCCTTTCTTCCGGCAAGATCCAAACCTCTACACCTAAGTCTTGAAGGTTTGTAATCCATGTGGCGTCGGCTTTAGTAGTTGTTGCAACTATCGTTTTACCGGGAAGTTTGGCATTAAATACCTGTAAGCTTAAGGGTAAATCGCCCTTTGCCGTTAAGATGATTCGTAAGGGCTGTTTTTTTAACCAACGGCCGGTTTTGCTGCGAGCCGTTAATTGCGGGTCATCTCGCCTTGCGGTTTTGCTACCCACTAAAATGGCTCCGCAACGCTTGCGCAATACGTGGACCTTAGTTCTGGCTTGTGTTCCAGTTAACCATTTATCTTGATTGGGTGGAGTTTGAATTTGCCCATCGAGGCTCATCGCCCACTTTAAGGTTACAAAGGGTGTCTGCCGAGTAATAAAGTGCAAATAAACCTTGTTGAGCCTTCTCGCTAGCTGCTCACATAAACCAATTTGTACCTTAATACCCGCCGCTTGAAGTTGGGCCACCCCCCTGCCATTGACGAGCGGATTGGGATCAAGGTGCGCAATATAGACTTCTTTGATACCAGCCGCGATGAGAGCTTGAACGCAAGGCCCAGTGGCGCCAAAGTGACTACAGGGCTCAAGATTAATAAAGGCCGTTGCCCCTTTGGCAAGACTACCGGCTTGCTGCAAAGCGTACACCTCGGCGTGAGGCCCCCCCTTGTGTTTATGCCATCCTTGTCCAACGATATGATTTTCTCTCACAATGAGGCAACCTACCATGGGGTTAGGTGCGGTTGTGGCGTAGCCATACTTAGCTATTCGCAGCGCTTGTTGCATGTATTTGATCATTGAATGCCCCTAGCTATTTTTTTCAGGGCAAGGCAAAGCAGTGGCTATCCTCGTAGCAAAGTCCACGGGATACTTTTTGATAAATAATGTCTCCTCAAGACTTATGTAAACCAATAAGCCGCTACGGATTGGAGAAAATATTTAAAAGCTATGTCACCTTCTTTCATCCGGACTTTAACCGTCGGCTCTGGCATTTCACCAGATCTGCTGACCTTTTTATGTTTTGCATAAAAAGCGCTCGCGGGCTCCCTCCTAAAGAGGTTACCGCCGGTAGGGAATTTCACCCTGCCCTGAAGGATTTTTTTATATGTTAAGGGTTATCATGAATTAAAGTCAAGAATAGGTTGAATTAAAAGAGATCGCACTTTAGCTTATGATTAATTGGCTAATTTTAGCTTATCCTTCAGTTAAAATTAGCCAATGGTGGGAATTAAGGTGGTTCAAAAAGCGCTTAGCTATCCTTTGCCAAGTAATCCTACAAATCTGCTTATCCTTTAGCATTATCCATCATCCTAATGGCTTTGTGGATTAAACTTTTCTTACCCTGCTGATGGTTTCTTCCGTGAATAATAAAATCCTTATCAATTCATCAGCATGTGAGGTAAAGATAGTCTATTGGGAAAAAAAGTGTTATAGGCCAAAGACTTATAATCTTGTAAGAGAATCGCTATAATAAGCTATAGCTTAAGTAATTTGAACCGCTAAGGTTTTTTGCTAATGCATAAATTAAAACAATTTTGGGAAGGCAAGGCCCCACTCTGGCAGGTTTTCTTTGGATATTACATTCTCTTTGGAACAGCCATCGCCTTGTTATTTTATCAATTAATTATTGGCTATTTAAGCTAAATGGTTCCATTCTCCTTAAATCATTTTTTAGCGGTTTATTTATTTCAAATTGATCTCATCGCCTCAGCCCTTCATCTTCCAAATTTCAGCCTAAATATACCCCTCAAAAATGGCTAAGTTGATCACGTTCTCAAAATCTAGACTATACTTACTAAGTAAGCACAAAATAAGGATATTATCATGAGTAAGCAAATTGAGAATGAGCCTATCAATGTTAAGCAAGAACAGTTAAATGACGTTTCCGGCGGTTCGGCAGACTCTTATACTGCGCTATATGATGAATATTTACGATTAAAAGATTCAGGTGCTTCAGATAAAGCAGTGCGAGAAGCAAGAACTAAATATCTGCAGGCGCAAGAAGACTATATTAATTCTCCTTGGAAAAAAATCGGGCTTTAAAGAAGGACCTTTCGGCCCTGGGTTATATGCCCCCACAAATCCTAAATTTTCAACTATACTTACTTTGTAAACGTTAAATAAGGATTTGGCTATAAGCAAGCAAATTGAAAATAAAGAGCAAGAAATCAAACAAGAGCAGCTAGAAGACATCGCAGGAGGTGTGCCATTTGCCCTACATGAAGAACCCCCGCCCCCTGTTAATAAACCTAGCAACCATCCACCGGCTCCTTTTCCTTAGTTTATTGTAATCTTTTTAAGAAAACCTTAAGATTTGATGTGCTATAATTTATTTTGTATAAAAAGATAAAGATGGAGCTTCATAATATGAAACCTTGGTTCATGAATCTGAGATGCTATGCAAGAAAAAAAACCATATTTGGGTTGCTATCTGCATCGATTTAAATCTTGTGGCACAAGGTGACTCAATAGATGAAGCTGCAAAAAATTTGCATTCCATGGTTCATAAATATGTTTTAGAGTCATGCACTGTTGATAAACAATACTTCAGCGATCTTATGCCAAGACGCTCGCCATTATCTTTCTATTTAACCTACTACTATATTGTTATTCGAGATAAGTTCAAGAAAGATGATAATTTCAAACGATTTAATGATGTATTACCCATGATACCCGTTAATGCCTAAATTTATTTTTAGCTTTAAACCTTTAGAATGCCGTAAGGTTGAAAGAGCATTGCTAAAATTAAGCTTTACAGAAGACGCAAAAAAAAAGCAACTTCACATAGGAAGTTCAGAAAAATCATCAATGGAAAGCTTGATAAAGTAATTTTTGATTGCCATCGAGGCGAAGTTAGCGCATTAAATATCAAATCTATCATCAAGCAGGCAAGTATATCTAAAAAAGACTTTTTTGATGCCATAATGTTTCCCTCACATCAATTAAAAGAATAATGCTGTGCACGGCAAGTTAAGTATAGTTCACTTTTGGTAATAATGTGGTGGTATGAGATATTCTCGCAGTTGCAATTGACGTGATTAGACGACAGTTAGGCAAAAATCATCCTATCTATGTCTTTACCTTCAATGGCAAGCCGGTAAAGCGCTTTAACCATGAGTCATGGGAAGAGGCATTAAAGAAAGTCGGTCTTACTGATTTTCGTCGGCATGAATTGCAACAATTAGGTGGATAGACCTGCCTTAGTATCGTGCTCTGCTATGCCAATTTAAGTATAAGATCGCGGCAAACGGTGTTACAAATTTGCTACATAATGAAAATTTAGTAAGCGAGGGAAAAATTGGCAAGGCTTGATTTTATTGGTGCCCGGGGCCGGAGTCGAACCGGCACGGGAGTCACCCCCCGAGGGATTTTAAGTCCCTTGCGTCTACCTGTTTCGCCACCCGGGCTTGTCGCTCTATTCGTGGAGGCTGAGGCCGGAATCGAACCGACGTCCAAGGCTTTGCAGGCCTCTGCATAACCACTCTGCCACTCAGCCATTTTTATATCGCTAAGTAAATATTAAACTTACCGTACGAGGCAGAAAGGAAAACAATCTGGAGCGGGAAACGAGACTCGAACTCGCGACCCCAACCTTGGCAAGGTTGTGCTCTACCAACTGAGCTATTCCCGCTTAACAAGGAGTGTTATTCTAACCAATGGACTGACAGTGTCAAGCATTTATTTCAAAAATTTTATTTTGCCGTTAAATCCGGCCAGGCGGCTTTTAGATACATTACCATGGACCAAATAGTCAGCCCCGCGGCAATATAGAGTAAACACACGCCCGTGAACAATAGTACAATATAACTACCGGGTTGAAAAGCCAATAATACCACGAGTGATAACATTTGAATGAGAGTTTTAAACTTACCAACCATAGAAACCGCGACACTCGTTCGCTTACCCAGCTCAGCCATCCATTCCCGTAAAGCAGAAATGACGATCTCTCGTCCAACAATAATGGCTGCCGGAATTGCCACATAATGTATGCTTGCATTTGCCGTTATCAGTACCAAAGCTACAGATACGATCAACTTGTCGGCCACTGGGTCTAGAAAAGCCCCTAAGGCAGACGTTTGACCCAACTTGCGCGCTAGATAGCCATCTAACCAATCTGTAACTGCGGCTAGAGCAAAACAAAGAGCAGCGATAGGATGTGCCCAACTGAAGGGTAAATAATAAATGAGCACAAAAACTGGGATAAGTACTATCCGTAGTAAAGTTAAAATATTAGGGATTCCCATAATGCATCGCCTTTTGTTTTCAAGTCCTATAGGGTAAATGTAGCATAAATATAGTCAAGTGCTTTTAAGGATTTATAAAATATTAACCGTTTACATTTCTGTTAAATTTAAATCTCAGGTTCATAAGATAACGCTTGATTTATCAATCTGAACAATGGGTAATAATTAAACCCTGGTTTGTAACAAGTTCTGAAAAGATTTAAGGTTTATCGACAGGATTAAATTTAATCCACGTTTAAACCACGACAACGCTTAGAAGGGAAAATTCTGCGCTAAGATAAAGAAGACTTGTTAAGCAGACAATAGAGAGTAAGATCAAAGTTAAAGCCAGGTAAAAAAATAATCTTTTGTCTTTATCAGTCTTTACAGACGAGGAAGCAATTGATGCAGAGTAGTAAATTTTTGGGCAGCATTTTTTTAGTCTTGGGCACCATTATAGGGAGGGGATACTCGCTGCCTTGTAGCTAGTTTAGCCATGAGCGGCTTCATAAATTTTTTCGGCCAAGGCCTGACTAATTCCCTCAACTCTAGCGATCTCTTCTTTACTGGCATTTTTTAATCCCTGCCAACCACCAAAATGTTGGATTAAATTACGCCTTCGCTTAGGACCAATTCCTGGAATTTCATCGAGTAAGGAGCTCGTTTGCTTTTTGGCTCGCTTGGCTCTATGGCCAATGATCGCATAGCGATGTGCCTCGTCGCGAACTTCCTGAATAAGGTGTAGCGCTAAGGAGTCGGGATTTAAATAAAGTGTCCTATCATCATCAGCAATGAGCAGGGTTTCCAAGCCGGGTTTACGAGTTGTTCCCTTGGCTACACCCACCAACATTACCCCGGCTATTTGTAACTCCTCAAACACATCTTTAGCCTGCTTAAGCTGTCCCTTGCCGCCATCGATCAGGACTACGTCGGGCATTTTTGCCTCTTCGATTTTAAGTCGCTTGTAGCGTCTTAACAGTGCTTGGCGCATCGCGGCATAATCATCACCCGGTGTTACATTTTCAATGTTAAACCTGCGGTAATCGCTCTTCAATGGCCCTTGAGTAGAATAGACCACACACGCTCCTATGGTTGAATTACCGCCCGTATGGCTGATATCAAAACACTCTATGCGCTCGGGTAAGCTGTTTAAATTTAGAGCTTCCTGTAAGGCTTCAAGTCGAGTATAAATCGTGGTTTTTTGCGCCAAATGGGCATTCAAGGCTAGCCTAGCATTTTGCTGGGCCATTTCAACCCAACGTGCTCGTTGGCCTCGGACTCGCATCGCCAAATTTACCTTATAACCTGCGTACTCACTCAAGCTACGTTCCAACCAGTCATGCTCTTCTAACTGCCGATTGAGGAGCACCTGCTTAGGAACTAATCTGCCAACCTCTGGATTAAGATAATATTGTGGCAAAAAAGCCGCCAGCACATCTTCTTCCGTGGTATCGGCAGGAACTTTAGGGAAATAAGCCTTGTTGCCTTGCAGGCGCCCCTCTCTAAACAGCAAAATTTGTACTGCCACCATACCGTGAAGACAAACAGAGGCAATGACGTCGATATTTTGCTCATTACCCGTCACATACTGTCTTTCTTGAATATGACGTATACTGGCAATTTGATCCCGATACTGACCCGCTAACTCATAGTTAAGCTCGTTCGCGGCTGCTTGCATTTTTTGCACCAGGGCAGAGAGAACCTGCTCGTTTTTGCCTTGTAAAAATAATAAGGCGTGATCAACGTCTTCCCGGTATTTTGCAGGCGAAATATAATCTACACAGGGGGCCGTACAACGCTTGATTTGGTATTGCAAGCAGGGTCTGGTCCGATTACGAAAAAAACTATTTTGGCACTGGCGCAGCTTAAATAATTTTTGCATTAAATTTAAGGTTTCGCGCACGGCAAGGCTACTGGGATAAGGTCCAAAAAAGTGGCCCTTGCCTTTTTTTCTGCCACGATAAAACATTAGGCTAGGAAATTTATCATCGGATAGGTGAATATAGGGATAACTTTTATCGTCGCGAAACAATACATTGTAACGTGGACGATACTTTTTGATTAAATTACTCTCAAGTATCAGCGCCTCATTATCGCTTTGTGTCACCACCGTTTCAATTTTTGCGATCTGTCGCACCAGAGCTCGGGTTTTTGGCAATTGATCCTGCTGCCGAAAATAGCTACTCAGCCGATTTTTAAGATTTCTTGCCTTACCCACATAAATGACCTCTTCCTCAGCGTTAAACATTTGATAGACGCCGGGATCAGTGGGCACGGTTTTTAAATACGCTTGGTAATCAAACATAGTGAAAAAATTAACTACTGGTAATCTATTATCATACAAGCCGACCCATTAATAAACTTGAAAAATTGTTTTCTCAATAATCGATCTCTTGACTGACATCAATGGCATATTGACCCCAAGCGGGCTTGGCTTGAATGAGTTTTAATCTCTGCTTACGCTTTTGCAGCAGTTGTTTAATAAATCCTTTATCAGCCTCAGCAATTGAGCAGCCTAAAATAATTCCCGTCAATAAATGCTGTGGAAACTTAAGTTTGCGATTTTTTGGTAGCTCATCCGGCGTTTTAATGATCCGCCATTCCCTTTCATGTTGCCAAACCTTACATTTGGTCGCTAACATTAAAGCCAGGATTTCTTTATGCGAGCGATGTTCAAAGGCCAGGGTTGGAAACTGAGTCGTGTATTGGACCTTTTGCACCTGGTTAAAAAAAGCTTCGTCCTCGGTTGGTTTAAGTGCAAATTCCAAACAAAAACCGCTGTGCCCACCCGCATAATAGGCAAACATGGGTATGCTATCTTTATGCTCACTCAAGCATAGAATGCCATAATTGGCGCGAATATAATCTCTCAACTGCTCACAAGCCGAGCGATGGTCAAAGGAACTACGAAGCTGTTGTAGATCTCGATTCAGAGTATGCAAGAGTTTGTTGCGCTTAACGCTCACAAATCGCTCTAATGGCCTATGGCTAGACAGCTCTTTAAAACATTGCTCGGTTAGTTCTGGAATATAGTGACAATCAAAGGGATCATTAAACCCTATGGGTGGAGCAAAATACAAGGCATCATCTAGTAAGGTCTCCTCAAGTCGCTGCTTTAACTTACGATCTGCCCTACGGCCTAAATCAGATGATATGGCATTATAATGATAAAGAAACTTTGGCAGCATAATGCAAAAATCTCCCCGCTAAACTCTATTATAACTCGCTAAATTTGCTGGCGGTAGTATTAGTCAATTGAGGCTAAAAATCTGGTATGAAGACCCATCTTACATGACTTAGCGGAGGTTAATCTGCAAAACTCATCGCGGCGCAATGCTAGGCTTGAAGAAATTCAACGTGTAGAAAAACAACTCGTAGTGCAATTCCAGGCTCAGCTTTTTTTATTCTTGCCGTATTGCTAACTCTCTCCAATAAGCTATTGGGTGATAGACTTTTGCAGCGAGTAGAGACCAAACATGTCTCGCCAGAAGCTAAAACTAACTATCTTTTTCATCTAACCAAGCTTAGTTAAAATTTATCTCTGGGCAAAAGGAGTTGCAGCGCTACATGCCAGCATGAAGGGTAGAAAAAAGGCAAAGCCTTCCATCTCAAGGCTTGTTTTATGTTGGTCGGGACGACTGGATTTGAACCAGCGACCTCTTGCGCCCCATGCTCGTATTCTGGCAGTCTAAAACTATATATATTACATGGCCTGGAAGCCTGTTTCAGCCTTCTACCATTCGAATTATATAATCTTAAAAGCCCCTATATAGAACAAGGGTTTTAATTTTCAATGGTAGAAGGTTTTTACTATTTATTGGGTAATGCGCTCTTGCTAGTTTTGTCTGCATTATACATAAATTTTTTTCACGCCACAAATCCGGCACAGGTTTTTAATTTTAATTAGGGAAAGCTATGAATAATGATTTTAAAAGTACCGACGACAACAGAACTACAAACAATACTATGCGGCATCAATATAAAGTGCTATCAGAAGAAGAAAAGCAGGCTATGGCTAAAGTTAAAGATATGGGCTTATGGCTTCACGATTACTTAAGCTCTTTGGGTTCTAGCCGGGAGTTATCTATTGCTAAAACTAAGCTTGAGGAAGTCGTAATGTGGGCTGTTAAGCATATCACAGCTTGAAGGTGGTTAGGATGAATGAAATTACAATTATGCCGCGTTTTCGCGGAAAAGCATTTGAGGTTAATGGGCTGTGGGGATATGAGCTTGTGGTTTCGGTCGAAGGGGATAACGAGGAGCCTGATATATATATCTTCGAGCCGAAATTTAAAACTAGGCAAGAAGCTATTAATCACTTGCAGGCTGAAATTAAAGATATTGCCAAATATCTTGCTAAAGAAATGTGCACCGAATTACCAGCCAGCTATCTTGACTTAAGAAATGATATGTTGCGTCGCTGGGATAAGTCTGACGAACATTAAGGCACAAGTTTTTAATTGGGGGTAAGCGCTTATGGGTTTTATTGAAATGAACTTTAGGCCAAAGAAAACATTTCCAGAGCTTAAAATTAATAAATGGGGAGCCATTTCTTTTCCGCGAGAGTTAGCAGAAGGTAAGTCATTTGCAAATATATATATAGACTACGAAGAGCGCTTGTATAAGATAGTTTTTGTCGATGAGGCTGGAAATTTCAAAGTTTCAACAGCATCTAGAAGAGTAACTATTAGTTTTGCATCTGCCATGCGCCATGCTGAATTAGTGCCTGGCAAGGATTATCTAATAAAAAAATATTCGGCAGAAGAAGGCGGGTCTATTATTTTTAGCTTTTCAAATATTAAAAAATGTTTAAAAGGAAAATAAGAATATTTATATTTTCGTTTTACTCATAAAATAGGCAGGAAAGGAAATTATGAAAGAGAAATTTATTTCAGAAAATATTGATGCAAAAATAACCATTACCGTAGTCGTAAAAAATTTAATAGACACTGCCTGTTTAAGAAATAATAACTTAACATTAAAGCAAGCGGCAGCAGATGCAATCTCGGATAATGGCTTAATGGGTATTATCGAAGAAGGCAGCATCGAAGTAATAGGCGCTGAATTTATTGAGCATTAATCATGACTAAGAGTTTTGAGCAATTTAACAAACACGATTGGGCCGGCATTTGTTCGGAGTTAATGTTCGGACCTCGACTAATGTTCGGAGTTGTCCGATTTTAGCGGACGGTTGAAATTGCCTATTATAAATTGCCATTGTGGATAAAGTTTGTTTGCATTATAGAGTTTTATAATTAGAATACTGACTTAATTAATTTTAATTATAAGGAAAGCGGGGTGCTAGTTTTTATTGATGAAAGCGGATGTCCAGGATTTAAGCTCTCTAAAGGCTCAAGTAAGTTTTTCATTATAGGAATGGTTTTGTTTGAAGATAAAGATATTGCTTATGAAGTGAGCCAGAATATATCAAAACTGAGAATAAAGCTAAGAGTTGCTGCGGAATTTAAATTTAGCAAAACCCATGATTCAATAAAAGACAGATTTTTTGAAT